>Ga0209467_1000008_pt1 | contig 479917 bp, 457 predicted proteins | sample Higcelwee11metaG_FD_187175 | JGI IMG/M metagenome (GOLD analysis project Ga0209467, IMG submission 187175) | Freshwater pond sediment microbial communities from the University of Edinburgh, under environmental carbon perturbations - High... | ecosystem: Environmental > Aquatic > Freshwater >... | reverse complement strand
GCAGAAGCCCAAGCGGCAGCAGAAGCCCAAGCGGCAGCAGAAGCCCAAGCGGCAGCAGAAGCCCAAGCGGCAGCAGAAGCCCAAGCGGCAGCAGAAGCCCAAGCGGCAGCAGAAGCCCAAGCGGCAATAATTGCTGCACAACAAGCAGATAACGCGGAAGCTCCGAATCTCTCTCACATGTCGATCAATGCAGTCAGAGAAGTGACGGAAGAACGCACGGTAGTCGATGCCGAAGCGACGGAAGCGGCCGGTATTTACGAACGGGACGGGAATTATTACAAAACCGAAACCCATGAGGTTGCAACCAATACCGTCGACGTAGCAGCGCTTAAAGCAATGGGTTATACGTTAGGTACGGACGGAAATATCTATACGATCAATACGACCGGAGCAAAGGTACAGATCGAGCAGGAAGCGACCCGTACGGTCACGAAAGTGGTTGCCGTCGATCCGATCATGAAAGCGGCATCGGAAGCAACGACTGTGATGGTTGCGGGTGACGAGATTGAAACAAATCCGGGAACGATTGCCAAAAATACGACCCAAACGATCGATTTAGGGGCATCGACAAAAAACATCGAGATCGATTTTAATGCGTTTAACCAAGGTTCGATGAAAATCGATTTTTTAAAGAACGGTGAAGTGGTTGAAAGTGTCAACCAAAATCATGTCGGAAATAAAGCCGTCGGATACGGTTTCGGTCAGGAGTTTGACAGTGTTCGTTTGAGTGCACAGGGGAAAGCGGTTCAAATCGAGTCGATCAAAGGGCGCGAAGCGGCTCATGAAGTGACCGTTGAAGCGGGTGGACTGGTCCCCGATACCGAAGCGATGGAAGCGGCGGGGATCACCTGGATCGATACGGTGAGTCAAACAATCGTTCAAACCCCGACCAAGACGGGGAGTGAAACCAATGATCTCCAAAATATAGGGAATGTCGGAAATAACGATGCCAAAGGGTTCAATCCCGAAGATCGTGAAACGAGTCAGATCTTCGATTTCGGATCGGCTTTGGCCCATCAGAAAGTTTCTGTGACGGTTGATTTAACCGCTTCGGGGAGCTGGGATAATAATGCGACGTCTACCCACGATATTTTAACGGTGAGTGCTAACGGCGATCCTCTGCAAACCTATAATTATACGAGCAGTAACAGCGATTATAACGCCGCTGTCGCTAAAGGTGAGAGTGCAGAAAAAATCGGGGCGAAAACCTATACTTATGATGTAGTTTTGGATGAAAACGGTCAAGCACAGTTGGAATTTATGGTTGCTTCCACTGCTACGGACGAAGTGGTTAATGTCCAAAATATAACGGCTCAATATGAAGGGTATACCGGTTACGTCCAAACCGTACAAGAGACCGAAACCTATATGGAAACGGTGTTTGTCGATGCTCCGGGTACGCTTGTCGATCCTGCCGATATCCCTGGCGGTGTACCGATGGTGATGGAAACCCAATCGATTGAAGTAGAGGCAGAGCCGATTATGACGAGTGAAGAGGTTGTGGTCGGATATGAATACGATGTCAGCTATGAGACGGGGCTGAGCGATAGCGACGGCAGTGAAACGTTAAGTGATCTAACGTTGAACAACCTTCCTGACGGTGTTCAGCTTCAAGCGAACGGAGAAACGGTATCACCGAATGACGACGGCAGTTATACGCTCGATACCCAAGCAGATTCAACCGTTTCAATGACGTTGGTGACGACGGAGCCGATCACGTCGGAGCAGTTTGAGAGTGTCAGTGCCAGCCTCACGTCTACCGATATCGATGACGCTTCTACGGCAACGACGACGGTGACGGGTGATACGGAATCGATCGATTTTTCAGGCTTATCCGATTTGGCGGACAATACGGATGATTCGACAGAGAACCCTTTATCCGAAGAGATTAATTTAGGCCAAATATTTACTCTGGATCAGGATCCGAATGTGGCGCTGTTCGAAGAAGATATAACGGCAAATAATGCTACTGCGGTTAGCACGGAAACTACACCGGCATCAACACCGACTGAAGCGCATGATTTCTACGTGGATAACTCGGATGTAGGTTTGAGTGTCGAAGCACCGGTGGATGTTGCGGCAACGTAATCCAAGAACCCCATCTTTTCCCCCTTTTCGGGGAATATCTGCCTAAAAAAGCTTTTAATAACCCTTTATTCAGTAAAATCACACCACTTATTTACCTCGCTATTACTTCTCTTTTCCCCTAAATTGATGTTGAGAGTTACTTTACAGGAGTCTAAATGTTATTGATCTCTACCAAACAAGAGTGGTTTGGCAATATACGCGGAGATGTCCTCGCCGGTATGGTTGTCGCACTGGCACTGATTCCTGAGTCGATCGCTTTTTCGATTATTGCGGGAGTTGATCCGAAAGTGGGGCTTTACGCATCGTTTTGTATCGCGACGGTGATCGCGTTTGTCGGCGGGCGTGCGGGGATGATCTCTGCGGCTACGGGTGCGATGGCTTTGCTCATGGTGACATTGGTCAAAGAACACGGTTTGCAGTATCTGATGGCGGCAACCTTACTTACCGGAGTATTGCAGATTTTGGCGGGGTATTTCAAACTGGGGAGTTTAATGAGCTTTGTCTCCCGTACCGTCGTTATCGGGTTTGTGAATGCGTTGGCGATCCTCATTTTTATGGCACAGCTCCCCGAACTCACCAATGTGACGTGGCATGTCTACGCATTGACGGCAGGGGGATTGGCGATCATCTACCTCTTTCCCTATCTTCCTAAAATAGGACAGCTTATCCCCTCACCGCTGATCAGCATACTGGTGATAACCGCTGTGACGGTTGCGATGGGGATTAATGTCCATACGGTCGGAGATATGGGAGCGTTGCCGGATACCCTGCCGATCTTTTTGTGGCCCGATGTCCCGCTCAATCTCGATACCCTAACAATCATTTTCCCTTACTCGGCGGCGTTAGCGGCGGTCGGATTGCTGGAATCTCTGATGACATCGACCATCGTGGATGATATGACCGATACCGACAGCGATAAAAACCGTGAGTGCAAAGGGCAGGGGATTGCCAATATCGCTTCGGGATGTATCGGCGGGATGGCGGGATGCGCGATGATCGGCCAATCGGTCATCAACGTCAAATCGGGCGGCCGCGGCCGTCTCTCCACCCTCGTTGCGGGAGTATTGTTGCTGATTATGGTTGTCTTTATGTCCGATTTCATCAAAATCATTCCGATGGCGGCGCTGGTCGCGGTGATGATCATGGTCTCTATCGGCACCTTTAACTGGGGATCGATTAAAGGGTTAAAAACGTTGCCCCTTTCGACCAATATCGTGATGCTCTCCACCGTTATCGTCGTTGTCTGGACCCATAACCTCGCTTTGGGTGTCTTTACGGGGGTATTGCTCGCCTCATTGTTCTTTGCCAATAAAATCAGCCACTTTATGTACTGGGACAAATCGTACGAAGAGACGAGCAGCACACGGGTCTACAAATTTATCGGGCAGATCTTTTTTAACTCTGCCGATCGTTTCGCCGATGCGTTCGATTACAAAGAGGATGTCAAAAACATTATCATCGATGTCAGCCGTGCCCATTTCTGGGATATATCAGCGGTCTATGCTCTGGACAAAGCGGTGATAAAGCTCCGAAATACAGGTAAAGAGGTGGAAGTGATCGGGCAAAATGAGGCGACCCGAACGATCATCGACCGTTTCGGTATCCACGATAAACCCTCCGAAATCGAAAAAGTGATGGGGGGACATTAACGTCTTAACACCCGCTTATAATTTTCTCCTGCCTTTCCCGACTTCACGTGCCCTTTAGGGTAGATCGGGCGAAGTACCCTTTGGGTGAATCCAGCTTATCCACGTCTATATCTTTCAGTTTGCTATGTAATATCTTCAATGATCGGAAAAATTATACAATTGATCATATAATCAACATTTAGAAAATTTTGAGCTAATAGTGTGGAACGATAATGAAAAAATTCGATGAGTGGAATGAAGTCAAAAAACAAGTCGATACACGAAGCAATATTATCCAGTTCAAAGAACGAGAAGTCTATTGGGCGAGTGTCGGTGAGAATGTCGGATTTGAGCAAAATGGTAAAGGCGTTGATTTTGCAAGACCTGTTTTGATTATCAAGAAACTGAACAAAAATCTCTTTTTCGGAGTTCCACTTTCTACTCAAAGCAGAACGGGGAGTTTTTTCTTTGAATTCGAATTACTCCAAAATCAAAAGAGTACCGCTCTATTGGTACAAGCAAAAGTCTATGATGTAAAACGATTGGCTAAAAAAATAGGTATGATCAAAGAAGAAGATTTTAAACTTTTAAAAAATGAGCTAAAAACTTTGCTGGATTTTTAGAGAGAAGTTTTATCCCCTTTGGAAACCAAAGGGGCAGTCCCGAAGGAAATTAGACTTATATTATATTCCATATATGTTAAAGAAGTATTAAAGGATATTAGATGATAAAAATTGGAATTTCCGATTTTTCTACGAAAATAACAATTCTTTGTAATCTCAATCTCGTTATCTCTTATGTACAAAAAAGGTAAAAAATAGCCCCCCTAAGTTATAATAAATTACATTGTTTTACACGGAGCAGGGATGAGTACGGAAGAGATCGGGGCGATACTAAATGATAAAAAGAAGCTCCTCTCCGAAATCTATTTTGAACTCCAAATAGAATGTGAAAAAAAATACGGTCCTGAAACTGTTGTTCTTATCGAAGTAGGGTCATTTTTCGAGGTCTACCAAGTAAATAATGAACATTTAAACGTCGGCAAGGCCAAGGAAAAAACTGAATTTCATAAATTGGCTTCATGAATATCGTAAAAAGCCCTAAAATAGGAACTTTTGAAGAATCAAATAAATTCAGCAAAGTGCATTAAATGACATTAAAATGCATTAACAACTACATAAAAAACTACATAAGTCCTACCCCCCATTAGAAATTCAGCAAAGTTTTTTTTAGCCTAATTCAAAATGAATATAGGCAAAGTAATTTATCTGTTATTTTATTTTGACTTTGGGACGGATTTATTTCTTCTATTGGCTTTAAATAATCAAATTCAAATTAATTTAGATAGCAGTGAGATAATCATGTTGTCTATTATTTTTAAAATACTTTATTTGTTATTTTATGGAATATAATTACATAATATTGGAATTAGATAAAGGTATAGAATGAAAATATCAAAAATTTTAATAGAAGGTTATAGATTACTAGATAATATAGAAATTTGTCTAGAAGATATAACTACAGCTATTGTTGGTAAAAACAATTCAGGAAAAACTTCTTTCTCAGAAATCTTTCAAATATTCATGAATAAAAGTGAATTCGCATTTGAAGATTTTTCCATAAATTCTCATCAAAAATTCGAAATAGCTTATGCAACATTTTTATCAATTGATGAGACAAATAAAGAAGAGAAATCATTAGAAATCATTCAAAATATTCCTAAAATTAAATTACTTCTCAATATCACATACAATGAAGCAGATAATTGGACGAATATCAAACCTTTTATTACATCGTTAAGTGATGATAATAAAATTAGTATTCTATTTGAGTATCTCCCAAAAGATAGTGAAAGGTTTTTACAAAGTATTAAAGAAGCTATAGATTCAAATGGAACAGCGGTCATGACCGAAGTAAAAAGCCATTTTCGAAATCACTATCAAATCACTATTAAGCCTTACTCTGAAGTAGAAAATACTGCATTTATTGAGTTAAGTGCAGTTAAAAAATTATTGCGTTGTCATTTTATAGAAGCACAACGTGATTTGGAAGATAGTAAGTCTAATAACACTAAATTGTCATCAATTTTTCAGCAGCAATATGACTATAAAACAAGAAATGATGAGAGTGGGACAGATGAATTAATTAAAGCAACAAAAAGTGCAAATGATGAATTAGAAAGAGAATTAACAGTCTTTTTCCAAGAATTTGTAGATTCATTCCAAGAATTTGGATTTCCAGGCTTGGATAGAGAAAAATTAGAACTTGAATCAAATTTAGAAGTAGCAAATTTATTCAAAAACAATGTTCGATTGGTATATAACCATGGTGATAATAAGTTACCTGAAAAGTATAATGGATTAGGCTATAAAAACCTTATGTATATAATTTCAAAAATCTTGAATTTCAAGGTTTTACATGAAGAAAATGGATGTGATTTAAATTTACTCTTTATAGAAGAGCCTGAAGCTCATATGCATCCTCAAATGCAAAGTGTATTTATAAAAAATATTACAAAATTTTTAGAATCTAAGAACTTTAATGTACAAGTTATTATCTCTACACATTCCTCACATATTTTAACAAATGCAACATTTGAATCCATTCGATATTTTACAAAAGACAATTACATTACATCGGTTAAAGATTTACGATACTTCCATACGACATTAAGTGAACCCGATACTTTGGATTTTCTTGAACAGTATCTGACGTTAGATAAAAGTGAACTATTTTTTGCAGACAAGGCTGTGCTTTTTGAAGGTGTTGTAGAACGATTATTAATGCCGATATTTATTCGAAAAGTAGAAGAACAAGACAATACAATTAAACTCTCGGAACAATACATTTCTCATATAGAAGTCGGCGGAGCATATATGAATAAATTTAAGGAGTTATTGAAGTTTTTAGATATCTCAACACTAATTATTACAGACATTGATGCAGTTGAAAAAATTGAAAAACCAGATATTAAAGGTACTCTAAGAGCTTCTTATTCTTCATGCAAAGTTACAGAACACAGATCATTATTGACTAGTAATGTCTGCTTAAAAAAATGGCTACCTTGTAAATCCTCTATAGATGACTTATTAAATGCTAACGAAGCAGAAAAAATTGATGAGAAAATCAGAGTTGCATATCAAACAAAAGTAAGTCAAGTCAATAAATGTGGTCGCAGTTTTGAAGAGGCTTTTATAATAGAAAATCCAACTTATATATTTGAAAATCGTGAGTCATTATCTAGTATCAAATATGAACTTAGATACTATGATTCGGAAGCGGATATTTTAGAATATTCATATGAGCTTCATGATTTTATTGATAGGAATAAAAAGAAAACTGATTTTGCATTTGATTTACTAAATCATCAAAATTCTTGGAATGTGCCAAGTTATATTAAAGAAGGTTTAATATGGCTGGCACAACATTAGAACATCTTTTTTATTGTATAGATAAGAACAAAAGTTTTATTCTAGATGCTGGTGCAGGTAGTGGTAAAACATGGTCACTGATCAAATCTATTAAGCATGTAATTGAGACAAGAGAGCGTCAGTTAATACGGAATAATCAATATATTGTTTGTATAACATATACAAATGTTGCTAAAGATGAAATTCTTGAAAGGATAGAAAACAATAAACTTGTATTAGTAAGCACAATACATGATTTTTTATGGAGTTGTATCGCCCAATTTAAAAATGAGTTAAAAAGTGCTTTGTTAGAAATTATTGATTCCAAAATATCTGTACTAGAGGAAAAGTTATCTGCAGCTAAAAATACTGCAACTCAAATTTATACAACGAACGCAGCAAAAAAGGAAAAACTCGAAGAGTCTAGAATGCAATTGCAAGTTTCAAATAAGCCAATGCAATATAAAAACTATGTTTCATACAAAAACAACATTATTAGCCATGATGAAGTGATTACACTTTCTCAAAAAATATTTTCAAACTATCCTGTCATTAAAAAACTTATTACAGATATGTATCCTGTTGTTTTTGTTGATGAATATCAAGATACATTTCCTGAAGTAGTTCAAATTCTATTAAATGAATTACATCCATTAAAGAAGACATTATTCGGATTTTTTGGTGACAAAATGCAAAAAATCTATGATAAAGGTATTGGAGAAATACCATCTGAATATGGATTAGTAAATATTACAAAATCTGAAAACTATAGATGCTCTGTAAATGTAGTCAATTTGTTAAATAAGATTCGGAATGACATACAACAAGTTCCAAGCGGAACAAATCAACAAGTTGAAGGAAGTTGTAGCTTTTATCACTCAAGAAAGACTTATCTTGATATAAATGAATTTATAGACAATGAGTTGAAAAGTCGATTTAACTTGAATGATAGAACTGATTTCAAAGTACTATATTTGACACATAGACTAATTTCAAAGGAAAATTGTTACGAAGAGTTATATACGTTAACTAATACATATGGCAGAGAAGATGCTCTAACAAAAAAAGAGGAAGATAAGTGCCCATTTATAAAATTTGTATATCAAATTGAAAATATAGTCGAACTTTTCCAAAGTAATAACATACAAAATTTATTGAAAAAAATATCATTTGAAATCAATTCATTTGAAGATAAAAGAGTATTAAGAAGTCTTTTAGATGAGTTGGTGGTTAGAAGAATTACTGATAGCATAGAAGATATTATTAATTATGTTTCAAGCAATAGAATATTGCAAAAAACTGAGCAAATAAACAATTTTGATTTTGAAGCAGAGGGCAATAGAGAGTATTATGAGTCATTAATGTCTCTCCCTTATGAAATGATTATACAAGCATGTAAAGTAGCAGATAACAAGACACCATACTCTACAAAACATGGAACAAAAGGAGCAGAGTATGAAAATGTCTTAGTAGTCATAGATGATAATGCTTGGAATATGTATAGTTTTGATAAATATTTTTCAAACGATACAAGCAAGGAAAGTATATTTAATAGAACAAAAAATTTATTCTATGTGGTTTGCTCGAGAGCTGAAAATAATTTAGTAGTGTTGTCTTTATCTGAACATAGCGAAAGTTCTAAAAATAAAATTAGAGATTATTTTGGAGAAATTTATCAGTTGGAATGACCTTTATACTAAATAAAGACATTGGTATAACCAGTGTATTCTTCTAAATGCGAACTATCTTAAAAAGTTACAAATGCTTGTTTATTATTTACAATATTTACCATCGGCGCTTCCAGTAATTTTTGACTTTTTAAAAAATAGATAAATCTATCAAAATCATCGGAATAAATATATAAAGCTTTTTCAAGACTTCTAATATCCTTTTCAGCTATTTTTGTATTAACGGTATCTATGGTGTCTTTGTCTAGACTTATTAATGTATTGTAAGATTTACTATGTGTGGAAATTAGAGTATCTGCTTCAAGAACAGCTTGTTTATAGCGCTCTCGTAAGCTTGTTTTTATACTAAGGGTAATTGGGCCTGTTTCTGACCAGAAAAAAATATCAAATTTTACATTTTTTACAAATGATAGTTCTGCTTGGTAATAAAAAGGAAAAAGGTTTTCTCGTATAAGTAATGACACAATAATATATTCAAAAATAGTGCCGTTGATTGCATTGTCCTTAATACCAAGCCGTATATAATCCGTCCATAATATTTTAATATAGTCTGAAAATTTTGTATATCTAACTGCATAAAAATCTGGACATATGTCATTAAAATAATTTATAGACTTATTGTCAGACTTGGCTATACCTCTTTTTCTAAATTCTTCTTTTGTACTCATAGTAAGTTCCTAATTAAATAAATCTAACTTGCAAATTCAGTTTAAATAATTGTTTAATGCCTTCTTCATAAATTGTTCCAAAACCGTGTCGACTGCTACTTGCAGTTTCTAATTTTGTATTTTTATATAAATATTCTTGAAATTCATTGCGATTATAAATGTGATAGCAAAGCACTTCACCGTCTTCTTTAACAATGATATATCCGCCATTTGCATCATATAGTCCAGTCCAGATAGAACTAGGAGTCATGCCTAAAGCACAATCAGTCAAAAAGTTTTTTACTTTATATTCATAATAAGGATGATTATTTGATAAGTCATAATTACACGGATTGATAAGTTTTAATTGTTCAACAATATCAGGTATTTTTGTAGCGTTACCTCGAAAAAAAGTTTTGAGCATTTCTGAAATTATGATTGGAAAATTACTATCAATCATAGTCAGGTTTCGTTTGAAATTATCACTTTGCATGTCCCAATATTCAAGATGAATATTGTTTGATTCTAATGCGATAATACGATCTTTAATTTTGCTTCTAGTGTCTATGTTGTTGATTGTATCTATTTGTTCAGGTGATAAAGGAGTAGATAGTTGATAAATGAAATTGGTTGATCCACCTGCATTGATTAAAGTCGATGCTCCACCTAATTTAGATTTTATACTGAACCCCAATGTAGGTTCGTATCCTGTGAAAATATCATGTACTATGATTGTGATATCTCTTTTGACTTGGGAACCTGCAGTTAATTTTGAAATTCTAATTGAATGCATAAAATTCAATATATTTGGAATTTCAAACGCTCTGTCAGATGCATTTTGAATTTCTGTTAAAAGTTCTTCAGATTTTATTCTAAAAGTATCTATCGGTACTTCTAAAAGAACATTACCGCCTACATCCAATATTTCTATCATTGTATTACGAGAAAATTCTAAATTACCATCAGGGTCATTTTTTAAAATTTTCAGAATAGGGTAGTAAATTTCATTTATTCTATTTAAGTCAGCATCAGCAGCGTATAATCTACCGTCAGCTAAAAGTTTTAAAAAAGTATAAACTTCACTCCATTCTCCTTTATTTAATGCCATTACTTCTCTTTTTGGTTGAGTTTTTCTAAATATTGTATCATCTGATCTGCGATAGCTTGAATAACAGGTACAGCAACGCTATTTCCTAATTGTTTCATAGCCTGAATATCTGTTACGGGAAACTTAAAATTAGCAGGAAACCCCTGCATGCGTTTCCCTTCTTTTGGAGTTAAGCGTTTGATTTCACCGTTTACACGATAGCCGTCCCAATTTCTTCTATCATCTATCGGAGAACCTCGTCCTCCTACCCGTAAAGTAAGACCTACATCTCTGTCACATTCACCTTGCCAAACATCACTCATTGTAAAATCAAGTTCTTTTTTCGGTTTTGGGAATTGAAAGTTTTTGTTATTATCATCTTTAAAACCTACAATAAAAATTCGAGGTCTATGTTGCGGTAAGCCGAAATCTGATGCCTTTATAACTTGTGAATAAAATGAGTATCCCAATTCATTTTCCAAAATCTTTTGTATTGTTGAAAAAGTTCGTCCTTGATCATGACTAACCAAGTGTCTTACATTTTCCAATAAAAATGCTTGAGGTTTTTTTTCTTCAATGATTTGTGCGATATGAAAAAATAAATTTCCTCTATCATCTTCAAATCCTTTTTTAAAACCTGCTTGACTGAATGGTTGACAAGGAAACCCACCGCATAAAATATCAAAATCAGGTATAACTTCTTTGATGTTTTCTTTTTTTATGCTTGTTATATCTGCATTAAAATAGTTGTTCTTAAAAAGATCAGGAGAAATTTTTTTAAAATTTTCAGTATATGTTTCTCTCGCATATTTATCAATTTCAGAAGCGAATACACATTCGGCACCTACGTTGTGAAGTGCCATATGAAACCCGCCTATACCTGCGAATAGATCAATAAATTTATATTTTTTCTTTGGTGTTTCTGTTGTCATGGATATTTATATTCTGTGCTTTCTTCAGTGTATAGTTATTATATCTATTTTAATCTTTGTATAGATTTTCTATATACAAAATGCAATATATTTCTCAAGTCTTGATTTGGTTAAAAATTAATTTTACACATCCATCAGTGTCTTTTTTTATTTGTTTTTCCCATAGACGGATGATAGTCCAACCGCTTTCACGAAGATATTCATTAACTTCTTTATCTCGTTCAATATTGCGTTTAATTTTTGATTCCCAAAAATCTGTATTCGTCTTAAACTTTTCACCTTCAAGAAATTTTTTCCCATGCCAAAAATCGCTGTCACAAAATATAACTAATTTTTTATTCCTAAAGCAAAAATCAGGTCTCCCGTATATGTCTTTACACTGTTTCCTATATCTTAGACCTGCCGACCACATAGCTTTACCTAAAATTTGTTCAATAGATGTATTTTTTGATTTAATGCGAGACATATTTTCTGACCGTGTCATCGGTTGTTTTTTCTTCATACCTATTGAACCTTTACACTGCTATTAGCGATTATATTACAATCATATTTATAAAATAAAGTTTTGCTTAATTATGGAATCAAAATAAGCTAAAAAATAAATTGAACTATTATAAGAAAAAATAATTTCTAATTGCATTTTTTTATGTAGTTTAAGCTAATTTTTATACTATAAAAAATTTATTAATCTAATGAAATGTCTAAGGAAAAAACTACAAAATAAATTGAACTACATAAGAAACTACATAAAAACTGCATAATATAAAATTTTTGATTCGAAAAAGCATATAATCGTCAACTATCATAGCTTAAAAAATCATGTAGTTAGACTCTTTTTAGTCCCTCTTAGTTATAATAAAATCATTATATGTGACTATGGCTTTTTCATAAATGTAAAAGAAAATGTCTGATCAAATTTGGAATGATGAAATGCTGTGGAGATGCGATGAATACGGAAGAGTTAGGGGCTATACTAAACGACAAAAAGAAGCTTCTTTCCGAAATCTATTTTGAACTTCAAATAGAATGTGAAAAAAAATACGGTCCTGATACCGTTGTTCTCATCGAAGTAGGGTCATTTTTCGAGGTGTACCAAGTAAATAATGAACATTTAAACGTCGGCAGAGCCAAAGAAGTCGCCGAATTTCTCAACATCCAACTTACCCGTAAAAACAAAACCATCTTAGAGAACTCGATCCAAAACCCTCTCCTCGCAGGGGTTCCGACCGTCTCCATCGAGCGCTATCTTAGCCGTCTGGTACAGTCGAAAAAATACACCATCGTCCTCGTCCGTCAGCAAGGCGAAGTCCCCAATATCCGCCGATACATCTCCAATATCATCTCTCCGGGGACGAATTTCGACTACATCGCCGAAGCGAGCGAGAACTATATCGCTTCATTGCTCATTGATCAAAATAATGGGGTCTATTCCATCGGCTACTCTGCCATCGACGTGGGGACGGGGAAAACCCTCATCAACGAAATCCACGGAACCCGCGAAGACAAGACTTATGCCCTCGATGAAGTGTTTACACTGCTCCAAAGCTATCAGACGTCCGAAGTGGTCGTGACGTTTTGTGCGGGAGATATCGACCGTGACGAAGTGAACCGCTATCTGGAGATCAAAAATCACCACCGCACCTCGATAAATGAGAAGCGTCTGCGGATCGATTATCAAAACGAACTCTTTGAACGTATCTATCAAATCCGCTCTCTCCTCAGCCCTATCGAGTACCTCGATCTGGAGCGTTATCCCTACGCCTCCGAATCGCTTTGCATCCTCATCAATGTCATTATCGACCACGATGCGGGGATAATCGAGAAGATGAACCGTCCGACGTTTTTGGGGACGAATCGCTATATGTATCTGGGGAACAATGCGGCGGAGCAGTTGGGGATCATCTCGCGCGATAGTGATGAGATGACCCTCCTCAAACTGATCGATAAGACCTCTACGGCGATGGGAAAACGGCTGCTGCGTGAACGGTTGCTCAATCCGATCTGTGATGTAAAGCTCCTCGAAGAGCGGTATGATCTGATCGATAAGATGGGCGAGCATATCGCGCCGCTGGAGACGAAGCTCAAAGAGGTGTACGATCTGGAACGGATACTGCGCCGTCTGAAACTCGGAAAACTTCATCCGTTTGAACTCGCCTATTTCTATGCATCTTTGAGTGCGGCTGAGAGCTTGTTTGAAGAGGCGGATCGTTTAAAGATCGGTTATGACAAATCGAGTTCGACAGAGTGCCGCCAATGTGCCAGTGAGCTTCGCCGAATTTTCAACATTGAAGCGTGTGCAAAGTTTCGACGCGATCAGGTGGATGAGAACCTCTTTAACGAAGGGATTGACCCCTCCATCGATGCACTGGAACAGCTTCAGAGCAATAACGAAGCCAAACTAACCGCTATTATCAGTCACATTGATACCTTTTTCGAATCGGGGGGATCGTATGCCTCTATCGGATGGCTGGAGAGTGAGGGGTATCATCTTCTCATGACCCGTAACCGCTATGTGAGTGTTGAAGAGGCACTCCATAACAGCTTTTTTACCCTAGAGGGTCAGCACTACTTTTTCCGCGACTTTCAGGTGCGTAAACTCAAAACGGCGGTGAAGCTCTCCTCGACACTGCTGGATGAACTCTCCATCGAAAACGCGGGTGCTAAATCGCGGATGATCGCGCAGGTCAAAGAGCGTTACCGTGAACAGCTCGAAGCCATCGAGCGGCGCTTCTCCCACGCGATAGAACATCTAATCTCGTTTCTCGCCGTCGTCGATGTCTCTCTCAGCGGTGCGAAGTGTGCGAAGCAGTACCGATATGTGCGACCGATGATCGTCCCCTCTGATAAAGCCTTTATCGAAACGGTGGGGCTTCGCCATCCGTTGATCGAATCGCGCGAAGAGAACGGTATTTTTATCCCGAACGATCTCTTTTTAGGCTCCGTAGACCAGCACACCTATGAGGAACATCCGACGATCGAGAACGGTGAGGATGTCAAAGGGGTATTGCTCTATGGGATCAACTCCAGCGGGAAGTCGTCGTTGATGAAGAGTATAGGCCTCTCGGTTGTGATGGCGCAGGGGGGATTTTTCGTTCCGTGTGCCACTATGCGGTTTGCCCCCGTCGATAAACTCCTCACCCGCATCGTCTCCAAAGACAATCTTTACAAAGGGCTATCAACCTTCGCCGTAGAGATGCTGGAGTTGCGGAATATCTTTAACCGAGCGACGGAAAACACCCTTATCCTAGGAGATGAGATCAGCCACGGAACCGAGACTGAATCGGCTCTCGCCATCGTCGCAAGTGCGATCCTAAAGCTCCGTGAGATCGGAAGTATGTTTATCTTTGCCACCCATTTGCATCAGCTCTCTTCATTGGCAGAAATCCAAAAAGCAAAAGAGATTGTATTGCTTCATCTAGGGGTCTATTACGACGAAGCGAGTGATAAGCTGGTGTATGATCGGAAGCTCAAAAGCGGGAGCGGATCGACACTGTACGGACTGGAATTTGCCAAATCGCTCCATATGGATGAGACCTTTTTGAAAAAGGCGTATGAGATCCGAGGGCGGATTACCGATAAAACTCACGAAGCCTCGATGCTCAAGCGCGAGAAAAAGAGCCGTTACAACAACAAACTTTTCCTCACCAAATGCGCACTGTGCGATGAAGCGGTTGACGAGGTGCACCATATCGTCCCTCAGGCGAACGCGGATGACGGCGGATCGATCGGCCACTATGGGATGAATCACCGCTATAACCTCATTCCGTTATGCTCCAAGCATCATCGCCTCGTGCATGAGGGGAAAATCGCCATCCACGGTTTCGTGATGAGTGAGGACGGTTTACGGCTTAGTTACAGTGAGACGGCTGAAAAATAAAGTGGTATAATCATTAAAAAAGGAGAGGGAAATGATAAGCGTACAATCGGTTTTACACAAGCGGTTTGAAAAAGCGCAGAAGCATTACGAAGCATTCCGTGATTATTGTCATTTGATCGAAAAACTCTCCTCCGTAAAAAAGATTTTCGAGGTTGATGTTTTCACGGCAATGCCTCCCGAAGAAAAAGCGATTCTCGATGCCTATCTCAAACAGTTTGCATCGTTGCAGGATTTTCTAGGGGCGAAGATATTTCCGCTTTTGATCGAAATCAGCGGTATGGGAACGGTTAAAATGTCCGAAGTGCTGTTTATGATGGAAAAAGAGGGGATTATCGACAGTTTTGATAACTGGATGGAGTTACGTGAAATCCGAAACGAGCTCGAACACGATTACCCCGATGAACTCCAAGAGGCACTGGATGATCTGAAATTCTGTGTCGATCATTTCGGACGGATGGAGAGCTATTATCTAAATTCCAAAGCGTTTGCGGAGAGGTTTAGTTCATGAGACTCCCCGAAACACTCAAATCCTCCATACTCAAAGCGATAGAGGAGTCTTTCGGGAATGTCGAAATCTATCTTTTCGGCAGTCGAACCGATGATACGAAGCGGGGCGGCGATATCGATATCGCGATTCGAACGGATATGACACGCGAACATTTCCGCAAACACAAGATAGTATTTGTATCTTTGCTGATGCGGATGGGATTTGATCTGAAAATCGATGTGGTTCAATATCACGATTCGATGGATGCACTGCTCAAAAGCGAGATTCGCTCCAACGGGATTAAACTCTAATCTCTCCCTTACGCCATCACTTTGTGAAGCGGGCGGGCGTAGGGCTGGATCAGCTGCGAATAGATTTTCGGTATATCGAGGATCGAGATCATCTCGTTTCCGAAATCCTCAGGATTATCCGGGATAATGACCGCTTTGGTCAATGAGTTTTCATTTTTCAATACATTGCTGTAGTGGCTGATCGAGCGGATCGGAATTTCGGGACTGCTGTAGATCGCATCGACGACGAATCCGAGATAGACCACTTGTTTTTCGATAACCGCTTTAACAAGGATGATCGTGTCACACTCTTTGTCGTATTTTTTCTCCATCCCCAGTAGTTTTGCTAGTGAGATGACGCTCACCATCCGCTTGTCATAGCTGATGACTCCCAGATTGTATTCGCTGGCGTGCAGGATGGAGGTAAGTTCCTGATGCGCCAGTGAGCAGACGACGTTTTTGGATTCGACCGCAAAAAGCGATCCGCCGACGAAAAAGGTCGAAATTTCGGATGTCTCTTCGGTACCGTTGGGTTTAGGATAGGTGTAGATCCGTTGGGCCGGAGCTTCGCAATCTAGCGCCTGAACTTCGCCGATAGGGCGGTAGAGGAGGGAAATGATATCGTTGTCGTACCCGTCGCTTTGTTTGTACTCTCTGTATCCGTTGGAGCAGGTTGCGCCGAGTGCGTAATAGACTCCCTCGAACGCCAATATCTGTGCATCGCTTTGTCCCGGGGTAAGTTCCAAAATCGAAACCGGAAGAGTGAGTACTTCGCCTACGCTGATATCGGTTGTGGTCGTAGAGATAACGCGGCCGCTGCGATCGATGAAGAGGGCAAACATTCCCTCGGGAATATGGTGGTTTTCATCTTTGGGGAGGGTATCGTGCAGCATCGCTTCAAACTGAGATTCGGCATCGAAGACGATTCCGATACCGCCCACATTCTCCTCTTTGAAATTACGGATACAGGCATTATAGATATAGGTAGAACGGTTGGAATAGTACGGACTCGGCTCAAAACCGGATACAACGTAGTCTTGTGTGGATTTGAGATCCAGAGTTTCCATTGCCCATGAATACCCTACTTTTCTACCGATGATCGCATTGTCGGAAGGGTTGGAGACGGCGATAATCGTCCCCTCCCGGTCGTAAATGAACATGGTGCTGTAAACGGTGTAGAGGTCGTTGATGTAACCCAGTATTGAGTTCATTTTTTCACGATACTCTTCACTTACATTGATATGCGATAAACATTCGCGGAAGGTTGTCGTCAGCGCCCACCATCGGCAGTCGTTTGCCCGCTCATAGAGATTACGGTCCATGATATCGATCGCAAGAGAGGATTGAAATTTCAAATCCTCAAGATACTGGATGAGCATGGCGCTGTTGAGGTTGGCGACGGTATGGTCAAAAACCCGTTTCGTTTCTTCACCGGTTTTCGATATTTCGGAGAGGAGCGCTTTGGTAAACGGGCTTTCATGTCCGACCGCGTTGGCGATTTGGACGTTTCCGTTCCAGACGGTAATATCGAGTTCGCTTTGGATTTTTTTGGCTTTTTCCAAAATCTCTTTCAGCTCTTGTGGGTAGTAAGCTTGAGCATTGGCGACCGAATCAAACAGTTCGTTTTTTTGGAAAGACGGACGGGAAGAGGATCGAAATGCCAAATGCAGAGGTACCATCGCGTGCCCGATCCAGCCTGTGCCGTTGTACCCTTGATATCCTGTTGTTTTTACCGCCTGATAGAGATACTCAAATCCGGCGTAATAGGTTTGATGATCGGCATTATTGCGCGGTGAGAGATAGGAGCCTACCGGTACGTGATGTCCCGATGAGGAGGCGATAACCTCTCCCTCATGACTGAGCAGTTCCAACGCAATATAGGGATTTTCGCGTGTCAGTTTGCGGAATATGCTTTGCAGTTCGTTCTCAAACCGAAAAATGAGGCACAGCACGCCGAGCGGCTCTTCGGTTTGCGGATTGCAGACACGATACGAGTAGATTAGCGAGGGTTTGTTATGGTTGAGGTCGCTGCAGCGGTAGTTCTCGACATATCCCTGATACGTTCGAAGCGATTCTTGGATCAGAGGATCTTTGGAGTGGGTGATCGGGTTGGCGGTATCGAGCTGTACGAGCACTTTGCCTTTGGTATCGAGAAGAATGATATTCTCATACACGCTGTATTTGGCGACGTATTCTCTAAAACGCTCGGTCAACGCCTCTTTTTTCTTGATTTTAATTTCACGCATCTCTTCGGATGCAGACATATCGACAGAGTTTAGAAAAAGGAGATAATCGCGGATATCATCATCGGTAGCCAAAAATCCGATATCGGCGGTACGTTCGAACAGGTTGCGAATCAGGATATCGATAGCCGTTTGCGCTTTGGATTCGAGTTCATTGAGACTTTTGTTAAAGGTCTCTTCAATAAGTCGTAACAGCGGCTCATCGAGCAGGTCTTCGAACGCTTTTCGTGTTTCGCTTGTATCCATTCCGATATTAGACATGGAACCGAGCAGAGTCAGTAAATCCCACTTGCCGGATAGAGTGCTCATATTCTTTTCGAAATTTTGAACATCGGACATATACTTAATTAGATGATTGCGTTGCACGATAGCTCCATAAAGGGATATAGTAAATATGAGTGATAGTATAAAGAGCAATCGAACGAAAAATAGTACACAAATGATTAATTTTTAATCATTTGTATAATATTCTAAATGATTAATTGATAAAAACGTGTTAAATCAATCTAAATTCGTCAATAATCAAGATAAAAAAGTCCTAATTGTAGTAATATTGTTTAAAAATTAATCAACTATGAAACATTGCAATCGAGCCGATTTTAAGACGAACAACTCAGCTTTAGATTTTTAAATTGATGCGGAGTGCTTTGGCTGTAGCGTTCAAAAGCTTCGTGTTCGTCATACGGATTTTGTGCCAACCGAAGCAGATCGTTAAGGAGGGTGAAATCGTCATTTTGGGCTTTATCGATCGCTTCTTGGAGGATGTAATTTTTTAGAACGTATTTCGGATTGGTACGGAGCATTTTATCATGGCGTTGGGCTTCGGATGAGGTATTGAGAGAGAGCCGCTCATCGTATCGATCCAGCCATCCATTGAGTTGATTCGGTGCCAACGTTTGAGCCAATAGCAGTGAGCGATCCCCGTTATATCGGCTTAAAGCACGGAAAAAGGGTGTCATATCGATCCGTCCGTTTTCCATGAGCGAAAACAACGCTCTGAGCAAATCGCCGTCGTTTTCATCCGGTGTATCCAGACCCAGTTTTGCACGTAAAAGTTCCATGAGCCGGGCGGTGAAATATTCTCCGTATTTTTCCAGCTCCTTTTTGAGTTTTTCAGGGGTAACGAGGGGTGATAGGGCATGAGCGAGACGCTCCACATTCCAATATCCGATACGGGGCTGATTGTCGTAGCTGTATCGCCCCTGCTCATCGGTATGGTTGCAGATGTAGCCGCTTTCAAACGTATCCATAAAGGCAAAAGGGCCGTAATCGATAGTAATCCCCACAGCCGACATATTATCGGTATTCATCACACCGTGATTGAACCCTACAGACTGCCATTGCGCAATCAGCTCTGCGGTCCGTTTGACGATTAAGCCGTACATTTTGAGGTAGCGGTCTTCTGCGCCGATCAACTCGGGGAAGGACTCTTGGAGTAAAAAATCGGCCAGTGCTTCAAGCTCTTTGTATCGGTTGGTGTGAAAAAAATACTCGAAACTTCCGAACCGTACCCATGAGGGGGATAGCCGCAGAACGATAGCCCCGCGCTCCCATCTCTCGCGTGCCACTTTTTCGTCCGAACTGATAATCGCCAATGCACGGCTTGTCGGAATACCCAGAGCGTCCATCGCTTCGCTCATGAGGTATTCGCGAATCGAAGAGCGCAACACGGCACGTCCGTCACCCTGCCTCGAATAGAGCGTCTGTCCGGAACCTTTCAGTTGGAGATTCCATCCGTTGGCAGAACCCAAATTAATGGCACGGCCGTCTCCGAGACGCGGAACGTAATATCCGAATTGATGGCCCGAATAGCACATGGCATACGGTGACGAACCGTTGAGGAGCAGAGTACCGTTGAGAAGCCTTTCCAGTTCATCCGTTTCAAGCAGTGCGGGATCAAGTCCCAAAAGTTCGGCGGCTTTGGGGTTAAAGCTTGCTAATCGAGGGTTTTTAAGCGGTGAAGGGACAACTTTGTCATAGAAAATCGGATCGAGCGACAAATAGGGGGTATTTAGGGTTAAGTCGGATAATTTCATACAGAGAGTTTTACCTAAAAAAACTAAAACCTCTGTCTGTTCATGAAAGGAGTTTGATTTTTTTAGGTATCCAGCTGAAATTTCTTTTGATCATCATCTTTTTTCAGGCGGATATGGGTTACGTTTTTAGTAGGAGATATACCGTATTCTTGGCGTGTTTTAGGATCGATGAACGTAATACGGGTATGACCGTTATACGTTCCGTAATGTGTTACGACAGCATGAAGATCGGCTTCGTATAAGCTCTCTAGCTTTTCTTGCATTAATTTGATATCTTCTTCCCAGCTTTTGAGCTTCTCGGAAAATTCTTGAAGCGATTCACCTTCGGTTTTATACTGCTGCAATCGGACCAAATCGGCTTTTAAGGGGAGCTCTCCTCTTTTTTGTTTGATTAAAACACGTTCTTGAATCTCTTTGATCCGGCTGTTTTTATCTTTAAAAGAGAGTTTTTTGGAAATAAACTCTTTGCTCTCTATTTGTAAACGGGACGTTTTATCGCGGATACTTATTTCCAAATCGGTGATTTGATCGTGATAGCTTTCGATGGCATGAGGGTCAATAATAAGGTTGTTTCCCTCCCCTTCGATATTCTGTATAGTGATGGACTCCAGAGCTATTACACGGGCATTGGAATAGAGGGTGTCTATATGTACTTCACGTGCGATTACCTCGCCTCCCACCATTTTTTGGATACGGATGACATCGGCTTCGACTTTTCCCGCTTCCAGAATAGTAATGTTTGCCTCTTTGGCTTTGAGATTGCCGCGATGGAGGTGGATATTGGCATTTTCGGAAACATTGATTTGTGACTTTTTATGCGTCTGCGCTCCGATATTGACCTCACACGCCTGTATTTTAGAATGGCTTCCAATCGTTCCGCTGACATCGAGTTTTAAAACGTCGATATTGACTCCCATTCCGACAGAATCCTCATTGGAGACTTTTTTATTAATTTTCAGGGATACGTCTTTGTCCAGACCTGTTTCGATAGAGCCGGTTTTTTTAAGGCTGGCCGATTCGATCTGAAGCTCCTGCGAGATAAAAATGACTCCGTTTTTTCGTTCGACGAAGCCCGAAACCGTTGCAAAAAAGCGGATGCTCTCCTCATCTTCTTCACTTCGAACCGTTTCGGGATCGATAACGATGTAGTTTGCATATTTTACGGAAGGATCCGGAACGGCGATATGCTCTCCGTTGCAGGCGCGTCCGTCACGCCCGTGTTTCGGAAAAATATATTCGATGATCAAATCTCCGGGCGATACCCCTTCGATCAGGCTATTGGTTTTATTCGCCTCTTTATAATGGAGGATTATTTTATCATTGATCGGAGCGATAGGGATGAAAAATTCGCCGATGGGGAGACGATAAAGGAAAGTGAGAGGTCCCTCTTTTTGAATTTTGATAATAAGGCGGTTAATCTCGCGATCGAGATCTTGATCATACAAGCCGATGAGGAGCCCGTGCCGAAGCATTTTACGGACAATAGCCTCTTCAATCCATTCATGAACCCCTTTTTTGAGGGGGATTTTTGAGGCCGGGTCAATAATGGCAATGACCTTGCTTTTCGTTTTGTCTGTCGCTATGGTGAAGCGTAAATCGAGATAAGGGTGAGGTTTTTGAGGCCGAATACGGATTTGGTACTCTTGACGCAGCAAAAAATGGGGAGAACGTACTTCAATTTCGGTTGTTTGCGAGAGGAGATTGCCCTCGCTTAGCTGCTGCCACTCATCATCGGTCGTCTCTTTGAAATAGGTTTCATACGAGAGAAGATCGAAATCAAGAGATTCGACCGGAACTCTATGCGCGATTGCAGCTTTTTTTATATCTTGTTGTATATTTTCTGAGACGACGGTAATCGGGACAAAATCGGACATTTTGTTTTATGGCTCCATTATGGGTACCGCTTTGCGCTCTTCAAAATTAAAATGGCGTTCCAAATCGGAATTATCGATCAGAACGGGAACAACAATGAGCGACGCGATAACTGCTGCTATTGTACCAAAAATAAGCGAAACTCCAAGCCCTCCGAATACGGCGTCACTGGCTAAAAGTGTCGATGCGAGGATAATAGCGGCCGCCGTGAGGAAAATGGGTTTGGCACGGGTAGCGGTTGCGTAGGCGATCGCCTCTTTTTTGTGCATCCCTTTATCCTGCATCAACGATTTGGTAAAGTCGATCAACAGCAAAGAGTTGCGTGAACTGATACCGATGAGCGCAATAAAGCCGATCAACGACGTTGCTGTTAAAAAGAAGGTATCGGCGGTAAAGATATTCATAATAAAATGACCGAAAATAACTCCGATGATGGAGAGAAAACTTCCCAATAAAACGATTCCGCTGAGGATAAAACTTTTGTAATAAACGACCATAAGGAGAAAAATCAATACAAGCGCCGCGATGAATGCACCGCCCAGATCGACGAACGTATCCAATGTCACTTTCATCTCTCCGTCCCATTTGAGGTCATAAATCTCATGGGTTTTTTTATCCACCAGCTGAAGATTGAACAATCCCGTTTTGGTGATCTCATACTCATCGCCGAAGGTATCGAGGATGACATTGCGCGCCGCCATCAACGGATAGACCTGAGAAACCATATCAGTCTCGGCGAGGACATTGGTCATCTGATGCAAATCTTTGGTCATGATCATCGGATTGGATTTAACCGGGACAATATCGACCACTTCGGTGATCGGAACCATCATCCCCATCTGATTCATCAGTTTTAGGCTCGCGAGTTTGTATTCGATAGAAAGTTTGTCGCGCGAAGCAAATTTTTTCCCCTCGGGGGTGAGCGTCAGAAAAATAGGGATTTGATCGGTCGCTTTTTGAGAGTTTTTAACGGCTACCCCCATCCCCTCGAATGCAAGGTAGAGAATATCGTTGACCTGTTTGACGTTAAGCCCCGATTTTGAAATTTTATCGGTATTGACACGCACCTCGAATTTATCGTAAATCTCATCTTGCATGATGTCGATATCGACAAGACCGTCCGTTTTTCGAAAAACTCCCTCTACACGCTCAGCCAAGTGGCGGATACCTTCGGCTTTGCTGCCGTAGATTTCGGCAACGATAGCCGCCATGGTCGGAGGGCCTGCAGGGGGCTCGATAAATTTGATATTGGTCTGCGGATATAAGTTTTCGCACGCTTTGACGATGACGGGACGGAGACGCTGCACCATCATATATGAGGGTTCGTCGCGGTGATGTTTTTTAGTCAGGTTGACAACCACTTCGGCAACGTTCTCACTGTTTTTGAAGTGGCTCCCTTTGATCAAACCGGCAAAATCAAGCGGCGAACCGCTTCCTAAAAAGACCTCGGTGTCCAAAGCTTCCTGCTCATGCTGCAATACGCCGACGACGCATTCGCTGACTTGACGGGTTTGTTCGATGGAGCTTCCGTTAGCTAGATCGATGTAGATGGAATAGGTATCGTTATTCTTGCCCGGAAGCATTTTTGCCAAAACGAGTTTGGTCGGAATAAAAGCGACGGCTACGATAAAGGCGATAAGCGTTGCCACTAAAACCTTTTTTTTCTTGGCAGGGGTATTGAGCATATCGAGCAAATAGTTTTCAAATTTTTTATACATCAGTGAGAATCTCCGTGGTGTTCGGGTTTTTTAAGGAGCCGTACCGCCAAATACGGTGTAAAAATATAGGCTACAAAGAGTGATGCCACCAACGCGACAGGGACGTTTGCCGGAATCGGCTTCATAAACTGTCCCATCATCTGACCGACAAACGCCATCGGAACCATGGTTAGGATAATGGCCAACGTCGCAATATTGGTCGGCGCTCCGATCTCGTCGGTTGCTTCGATCATCAGCTCATCGACATCCATATCCGCTGCACCCGGTGCATGGAAATGGCGGTGAATATTTTCGATAACGATAATGGCCGCATCGACCAAAAGCCCCAGGCTTAACAAAAAGGCAAAGAGGGTAATCCGATTGATTGTCTGACCGGTAAGGTAAGCGATAAAAAGGGTAATGGCCAAAATCGCCGGAACGGTAAAGGTAACGATCAATGATTCTCTCCAACCCAAAACGAAGACAAGCAAGATAGCGATAATAACGATCGAGAGTAGGAGATGGAATACGAGTTCGTTAACCGCTTCGTTCGCCCGCTCACCGTCGTTTCGCGTAATAACGTAGCTGATTCCCTCGCTTTTCATCTGCTCTTTGTACTTTTCAAGTTCTTCTTTGACCGCTTCGGCGATGATAACGGCATTCGTTCCTTGAAGTTTAGAAACGGTGAGGGTAACCTGATCTTTCAGCGGCGAGAATTTCCCCTCTTCACCTTTGACACTGACCAGTGCCGATTTGAAATTTTGTATATCCTGTCCTGCACTAATCGTGGCAACATCGCGCAGATAAACTGCAGAGCCGCCGTATTGGGCGACGATGATATTCCCGACGTCTTCGACACTCTCAATAGCGTTGCGAACGCCGATCATGACGATTTCGTTGTTTTGGGTTTTCCCTTTGATTTCGGGAACGTTATAGGCCAATGACTGGGTCGCTTGGACGATTTGTCCCAGAGACAGGTTATATCCCGCAAGACGGTTCATATCGACCAACACGTTGTATTGGTGCTTTTTTGCCCCTTTGATATCGGTTACGGCAACATTCGGCAACCCGTTGATATGATGCTGAATCTCTTTGACGTGATCGTAGAGAAGGGTCGGATCCATTTTAGGATTATTGGAATAAAACGCTACGGAGACGATGGGGATATCGATGTCGATATCGAGCGGTTTAATGATCGGCTGCATGGCCCCTTTTGGGAGGATGCTCATGTTCTGCATGATTTTATCGTAGATTTTGAGGTTGGAATCCTCTTTGGCCTCTCCGATAAAAAATGCGGCATTGATAACCGCAACGTTATCCATTGCCATCCCGTAGATGTGTTCTATCCCTTTGACCTCTTTGAGTTTGCGCTCAAGAGGTTTGACGATAACGTTTTCAACTTCGCTGGCGGTTGCCCCGGGGAGGGCAATGATGACGGTAGATCCGCTGACAACCATTTGCGGGTTCTCTTCGCGCGGCATAAGCATGAGGGCCATATACCCGATAACCAGGAGAAAAATTCCGAGGATCGGAGTCAGGGGGTTGCGTAAAAAGCCCTTGGCGAGCTTTCCGGCAGAATCGGTGGGTTGGTAGGAGTGTGGAGCGTGCATCGTGATCCTTACTCGATATCAACAGTGGCATACATTCCGGGATAGACGGTTTGTTTGGCACTGAACGATACTTTGATTCTAAACGTGTGGGTCATCGGATTGGAACTCGGGATAATGGCACTGACGCGCCCGATCCCGACATAGTTTACAGAGGGGATGGAGACTTTTACTTTTTTCCCCATCGGCACGAGCTGAAGATTGTTTTCGGCTACTTCGACTTCGATTTTAAGGGCATTTAAATCGGATAAGACGATCGCCGGCATCCCCGGCATCGCCATCTCGCCCACTTTGATGTTTTTGGCGACGACGACACCGTTATTGGGGGCGGTAACGCGAAGATAGTTGTATTGGTTATTGACCTCTTGGAGGCGCGCTTTGGCCTGATTGACCTGACGCTCGCCGATAGCGATCATATTTCGAAGGTTCTTCTTAGAGAGTTCGAGATTCTCGACTTCGAATTTACTCACCATATCCTGTGCCAAAAGACGTTTATTCCGTTCTAGATTCAGTTCGAGATTGGCATATTGGTTTTGGTACATTTGTAACGAAAGTTCGGCTTGGGCGATGCCGAGTTCGACTTGGGTTTTTGCCGAATCGATCTCTTTGGAATCGATCGTATATAACAGCTGTCCGCGGCTGACACGGGAACCTTCAGAGACATTGACACTGGTCACAAACCCCATATTTCGGCTGGTGATCATTTTTTGGTTATCGCTGATAACGCTTCCTGAGAGGCTTAGCCCTGCCGCACTGAGGCTTGAGGCAAGGGCGAGAGATGTAATCCAAAATTTCATTATTTGACTCCGTTACTAAGTTTTTCAAGGGCGAAGATTCGCTCGTTTCGTTGATTTTTAACCATCTGCAGATTAAGTACTTTTTCGATTTGCTGGGACTGTTTGATAATGACGTCGCTCATCGAAGCAAGGTGTTCATGATAACGCCCCTCGTAGTTTTTATAGATGGTATCGGCCAATTCCAGCTCTTTTTCCAAACTGTTTACTTGCGAGTTCAGACTCTCGATTTCGGTTCGGATTTTGTCGTATTGAAGGGCTATCCCTTTTTTAGCCAGTTCCACTTCGGTGGTTGTTTTGATCTTTTCGATACGGGCTTTTTCGAGAGCATTTTTGTCTACGGCACCGTTGAAAAGATTCCAGCTGAGTTTTGCGCCGACCGTATAGGCTTTGTGGTCGTTAAAGTTGCCTAAAAAAGTGTCGTCGGCGCTGGAAGCTTCGGCAAAAGCCCCGATTTGCGGGAGAAACGGTGCATAGGCGAGATCGACAAGGCGATCGCGAATCTCTAATCCCTGAGCTGCTTTTTGCAGATCGGTATTGTTGGACAAGACGTCCTCTTCGCTGATAAGCGAAGCCGGATAATCCGAAGCGGGGAGTTCAATTTCGGTGACGTTCTCATTGAGCAAAAAGCTGAGATAGTGGTACAGGAGCTTTTTGTTTGCTTCCATCTCGGTAAGGCTCCGCTCGACGTTCGCTTTTTTCGCTTCCACTTCGAGGAGATCGACTTTTTTAGCATACCCCTCCTGAAGCATCATCTGTGTGGTCCGCTCCAACGTCGAGATGTTTTTATGGATGGTATTCATTTGATCGATAGAGTGTTGCAAAAGTGCCATATCGTAATAGCTTTTACGCAGTTCATACCGTTTTTCGGTTTTCATATGTTCAGAATCAAGTTTTTTGATCTGTTCCATTTTCTCGGCAATATCACCGTATGCGCTTAATTTTCCGCCGGTAAAAATAGGGAGCATATAGGTGAGTTTGCTTTGGTAGTAGTTTTGGTAGCCCGGATAATTAAGCCGTTTGGGCGGAGTAGTATAGTCGGGTGAACCGGCCATAAAGTTGGACATAAATTCATCAGCACTGAAATCGCCGAAATTAGCTTCTCGCGAGCTGAGTTTAAACCCGAAAACGTTTCCGGCTTCGTTAGAGCGCATTGCGCTTTGGGTTAAATCGAGTGAGCCGAAATTGTACCCTTTAGCTATCGACGTATCGCGCTGTGCGCTTTGCAGGTCGAGGGCAGCGGTTTTGATTTCAAGATTGTTGTTTTCTAAAATTTCCAGTGCCGCAGGGAGTGAAAGACCCGCACCGAACAGGTTGCAGGAGCCGATCAAGAGCGTTGCGCTGAAGACACGTGAAAAGGCTGTCATGAACATTGATCCTTTTGAATGTATTTGTAAGTCTAATCAATCATATAAGATTATTATACACATTAACGTATTTAATAGAGCTAAAAACCGCCACAGATTTCTCCGATTACTGGGGTAAATCATACCATAAGTTACATCGGGTTTGAAATTCGGCGCCGTTTCGGGTAAAATTCGGACAAATAAAAGACAAAAAAAGGTTTCCTGATGGCAACAATCGGTATGGGTGATATCAAAAAAGGTGTACGTTTGGAGATTACGGGTGTACCGTATAAAGTAGTAGAGTTCCAACACGTTAAACCGGGTAAAGGGGCGGCATTCGTCCGTTGTAAAGTAAAAAGTTTTCTTAACGGAAAAGTGATCGAGAAAACGATTCATGCCGGTGATAAATTCGAAGTACCGAATATGGCGCATAAAACGATGCAGTTTTTGTATGATGACGGCGAAATGCTTCAGTTTATGGACAATGAAAGCTATGAGCAGCTCGGTTTGACATACGATCAATGCGATGACGCGATGAAATGGATCAAGGACGGTACAAGCGTTCAAATGGTATTTCATAACGGCAATGCGATCAGCGTTGACGCTCCTGAAATCATGGAACTTAAAATCGTTGAAACGGCTCCAAATTTCAAGGGTGATACGTCAAGTGCCTCTAAAAAACCGGCTACCCTGGAAACCGGTGCGGTAGTGCAAGTTCCTTACCATGTTTTGGAAGGGGACATTATCCGTGTCAACACCGTTGAAGGTGAATACATGGAGAAAGTGAAATAATTCACATCCGCCGCGGAAAATTTCCGCGGACCGCTTTTTTCTGCACCTTTTAATTACAATTTTAATTACAATCCTTTTTTATTTTCTCGGAGTACAATAACAACAGCTATCGATAAAGGAGAGCCAATGTCTAGTATTTTAGTCCCTATTGCAGAGGGTTTTGAAGAGATTGAAGCTATAAGTATTATTGATGTATTGCGTCGCGCGGGTATTAATGTCATTATAGGGGCATTGACTCAGAATCTCCTGGTAAAAGGGGCCCACGGTATTATAATCCAAGCAGATACCCCTATTAAAGGGATGCGTGCGGACGAACTCGATATGATCGTTCTTCCGGGGGGCTGGGGAGGAACAAAAGCTCTTGCACACGACACGGTTGTTCAGCATCTCCTCAAAGAGATGGATGCGGCAGGGAAAAATATCGGTGCCATCTGTGCCGCCCCTTTTGCATTGCACGCCGCAGGAGTTCTCAAAGAGGGATATACATGCTATCCCGGAATTGAAGAAGAGATTAATATCGCAGGATTTACCGGAGACGAATATGCCGTCGTCGAAAGCGGCAACGTGATGACGTCGCGCGGTCCGGGAACCGCGATTTGCTTCGCTTTGTCCATTGCAGAAAAATTTGTGGGATATGAGAGCGCCCAAAAACTACGGAAAGGACTTTTGGCAGATTATTGTGTATCGCTTTAAACTCTTTTTGACACTTATACCGATCACCACTGCGGCAACGGCAGGTAAAACTTTCTGAAAAGGAAGCCTATTCGCATAGAGGATATACGTGTTACTTTTGACCAAAAATAAGAGTTTTTCCGTATCGTCCGCTCCAAAGTATAAATAAAAGTATCCACGCAAACCCTGCTGCATCAAAAATCCATTCGTGTGATGCTGCTCCCAATGCGGTATCGACAGAGAGGGCTAGACGAGAGAGGACGATGATTTGTGTCCACCAGAAAAGGACAATGGTGAGTTTGTCCGCATGGGGAGGCTGTCCGGAGTGTCCGAGTGTGACCCGTGTTCCAAACCCGATAAGTACGGTCGTTAAAAAACCGAGCACGAGAAGGTGTACCCCTGCAAAAAGAAAATTAAGAGTATAGAGTGTTTCAATAATTTGGAGTATCCCACCGATCAAGAGTGCCGCCGGAAGCCAAAACAAGGCGAGATGGAGTATCCATACGATCGCCGGGGAATGAAACGGGTGGAGTTTCCAGCGTAAAAACTCACGTAAGAGATAAAGGGCGAGGAGAATACTGACCACCGCTTCGCCAACTGCAAAAGCGCTCATTGCCAATAACGTTTTAAGAATTAAAAATCCAAAAACAGTTTCGACAAAATAGTTGGATTTAGCTTCTTGCGAATGGCTGAAAAAAGGGATCATCCGTTGCGCGACGGAAAAAGTGAGAAAGACAAAAAAGAAGTTCACGATGATCGGTACGATCAGCTCAAACCATCCTTGAAAATCCCAAATCAAACTGATACCGTAAGCGATAATCCAAACGAGGTGTGAGACAAGAGCGATACCGTGTGCGACCAATATCCAATAAGGATCTTGCTTTAGCGGGGATTGTCCGATTTTATAGACCCAGTGAAGGGTAAAGATTGCCATCGCATGGGCAAATAATCCAGCACACATCGCAAATAAAACCATCCATGGCGATACAAGCGAACCGATAAAAAAGAGAACGGATGCGATTTGATAGAGCCATACGATACGGGTATAAACCTCTTTTGGAATGGTCGTGCCGGTACAAAAACGGGGAAAAGTGGTAAATAAAAACCCGTGAAAGAACTGAGCAAATACGATGAACGCAAGAGCGTAAAGGTGGAATTCGTTTTCAGAGACGGCGAGGGGTATGACACCTTTGTGGGAGAGGGTGAAAAGAACCATCGATACGATAGCCCACAGAACACCAAAAACAAAAAATGGCTGATGGGGCTGGGATAAGAAATAGTTTTGTTGTTTTGGAGTGGTAGTTGAAAAGGTGCTCATAACAGAATCCTATTAAAATATTCGGGAGTATAACGAGATACTATAGGGAAGATATTGACGAAGGTCAAGAATATAATTTGACCTAAGTCAATTTTTTGACCTACCGAAAGTGATACAGTTCTCTTATATTCAATATAAGGATGTGAGAATGAAACGTTTAGTATTATCTGCTATTTTAGGACCGGTGTTGTTTGGTGTATCGCCTTTGAGCGCTGATGATGGTTTTACCCTCTTGAGCGATGCAAAATTCAACGGAGAGATTCGTCCCCGTTATGAGAATGTATCGGTAGAAGATTCCACGAAAAAAGATGCCGATGCGTTTACGGTGCGTGCTACACTCGGATTGGAAGCGAAACTCCTCGGTATCGATGGATTAAGCATGAAAGTTGACGGCACAACCGTTCAAAGTATCGGCGGAGAACACTATAACAGTTCGACAAACGGTCAAACCGGATATGAGATTGTAAAAGATCCTGAAACAACCCGTTTCTCGCAAAGCTATCTCCAATACAAACTGGGAAAAACAACCGCTAAAGCAGGTCGTCAGATCATTAATCTCGACAATGAACGTTTTATCGGTTCGGTAGACTGGAGACAGATGATGCAGAGCTTTGATGCGGCGGTTATCAGTGATAGCACCATTAGCAATCTAACCCTAACCGGTGCGTATGTCTGGGGAATCAAAGGGATTACCGATCTTCCTACAAGCGATACCGATTCAATCATCCTAAACGGTTCGTATAAAGTAAATGATATGGTAAAAGTAACTGCGTATGATTATATCCTCTCTTCGCTCCATGATACGATGGGATTGGCACTGACAGGGAGTGTTCCTGTATCTATGGCTAAAATCGAGTATCGTGCCGAGTATGCCGATCAGAGTGATGCGTCACGTGATACCGACGACGGAATCGTAAATGCCCAAGCCGATGCGACGTATTACAATCTCGATGCACTGGCCAATATCAGCGGAGTTCTCATAGGTGCGGGATATGAAGTTTTGAGCGGAACAAGCGGTAGTGATGGAAAAACAGCATTTAGCACCCCTCTGGCAACATTACATAAATTCAACGGTTGGGCAGACAAATTTCTCACGACCCCGACGGGCGGTTTGTGCGATGCAAGTGTTACGTTGGGATATACCGCTCCGGGGATGGGTAAAGCGATGATCGTTTATCACGATTTTGAAACGGATGTAGCAATGGCGGGAAAAAGTGACTTAGGTTCGGAATGGGATCTCCTCTATACCAATGCCATCCCGGGAATCAAAGGTCTTAGCGCTCTGGCGAAAGCCGCTTATTATCAAGGCGGTGACGTTGCCGGGAATACCAAAGATGTCAGTAAAGTCTGGCTGCAGCTTGGGTATAAATTTTAAACTTCTTTTATAAAGGGCTTTAGCCCTTTATCCAGCCTCATTTTTCCCCTTAATTGACCCAAGTCAAAGACAATCATTTCATAATCAAATACAATAACCTCTATAAAATTACGGATCATTTTTTGAGGAGAAACAGCGATGCAAAGTACTCAACGTGTTATCAAACGAGACGGCTCTTCTGAACCGTATCACCCTTTTAAAATCGAAGATGCGATTCGCAAAGCGTACGAGAGTGTACAACTTCCTGTCAATGAGGATGTTGTAACGCATGTACTGTTTCAAGTCATATATGAGGGGATTTATGAAGTCGAAAAGATCCAAGATCTGATCGAAGAAGAGCTGCATAAATCGGGTGCATTTAATGTGATGAAATCGTTTATCACCTATCGTTTTTTGCATAAAATGCAACGAGAACATATCCTAGGTTTGGAAGAAGATACCACCTACGTCAACTCGACTCAAAGTGTGGAAGAGTATATTCACAAATCGGACTGGCGCGTTAATGCCAATGCTAACACGGGTTATTCCAATGCGGGACTCGTCAATAATCTCGCAGGAAAGGTAATTGCGAATTTTTGGCTCGATAAAGTGTATGCTCCCCATGAGGGGGCAGCGCATCGTAACGGTGATATTCATATTCATGATCTCGATTGCCTTACGGGGTACTGCGCCGGATGGAGTCTGCGTGCGCTGTTAAATGAAGGGTTCAACGGGGTACGGGGACGTGTAGAGAGTACTCCGCCGCGTCATCTGCGAGAAGCACTGGGACAAATGGCTAATTTTCTAGGGATTTTGCAATCCGAATGGGCAGGGGCGCAAGCGTTTAGTTCGTTTGATACCTATTTGGCTCCGTATGTCTTTATCGATGCGTTACCTTTTTCGGAAGTCAAAAAAGCGATACGGGGTTTTGTTTATAATCTCAATGTACCCGCACGCTGGGGACAATCGCCGTTTACCAATGTAACGATCGACTGGGTTGTGCCTGAAGATTTACGTGAGCAATTTCCAACCTGCCGCGATCATCATCTGTTCGAAGAAATTACGGAGACGGCACACCATCACCGAAAATTATATGAGCGGGGAAAACGAATTCTTAAAGAACTCACTTATGGAGATTTTCAATCTGAAATGAACATCATCAACCGTGCCTTTTATGAGGTAATGACCGAAGGAGATGCGGGAGGGCAGCCTTTTACCTTTCCGATCCCTACGGTTAACATCACGGAGGATTTTGACTGGTATGGAGAAAATACCGATATTTTATTCGAAAATACGGCGAAAATCGGCTCCAGTTATTTCCAAAATTTTATCGGCAGTCAATACATTCGAGATGAAGCCGGAAATTTGATCGAAAACCCCCATGCCTATAAACCCGGAGCAGTGCGGAGTATGTGCTGTCGGTTGCAGCTGGATCTGCGCGAACTGCTCAAACGGGGGAATGGCCTTTTCGGCAGTGCGGAGATGACGGGGAGTATCGGAGTGGTGACGATCAATATGGCACGTTTGGGATACCTCTATAAAAATGATTATGAGGGGTTGATCAAAGCGATGGATGGATTGCTGGAGATCGCTTATTCAACTCTGGAGAAAAAGCGGCTGTTTGTTCAGGATATGTTTGATCGAGGACTTTATCCCTATACGGCCCGTTATCTCAAAGATTTTCGGAACCATTTTTCGACGATCGGTGTCAACGGGATGAATGAAATGATTCGTAATTTCAGCGGTGACAGCGAGGATATTTCGACGATAAATGGGATCGATATGGCTCAAAATATACTCGATTATCTGCGTGAGCGAATGCGATTTTTTCAAGAAGAGAGCGGTAGCCTCTATAACCTCGAAGCAACCCCGGCGGAGGGGACAACCTATCGTTTTGCCAAAGAGGACAAAAAACGCCACCCAGAGATTATACAAGCGGGGGAGGGGGAGAATATCTACTATACCAACAGCTCGCAGCTTCCGGTATCGTTCACCGATGATCCCTTCGAAGCACTAACTTTGCAAGATGAGCTCCAGTGTCGTTATACGGGGGGGACGGTTTTACATCTGTATATGAGTGAACGTCTGAGTTCCGGCGAAGCGTGTCGGCGGATGGTCAAAAATGTCATTACCAACTTTCGCCTCCCCTACATTACGGTAACACCGACTTTTTCGGTTTGCCCCGTGCATGGATACTTGAGCGGCGAATATGAATTTTGCCCAAAATGCGATGATCAGCTATTGAATTCTGTATCCGTTCGTGGTGAGCCTGTCGAACCATGAACTATTTACCCTTCGACAGGCTCAGGACGAACGAAAAGCCAATACTAAATACAAAGGACAACCGATGAATACGAATGAGATTTTAGAACGAAATAGTGCAAAACGAACCCGTTGTATGGTCTACACCAGAGTAATGGGATACCATCGCCCGGTAGAGAGTTTTAATCTCGGCAAAAAAGGGGAGCATAAAGAACGTCAGTGCTTTCATGAGTCGAACAAACGTCATGTTTCCGCTGTATGATATAACAGCGTTTACTCTCCTCGATTTCCCGGATATCCCTGCGGCTATAGTCTGGTTTGCAGGGTGTAATCTACGATGTCTCTACTGCTATAACCCCGATATTGTTTTAGGTGAAGGGCGTATTAGTATAGAGCAGGCTCTTTCTATACTTGCAAAACGGGTCGGCTTTTTAGAAGGGGTTGTCCTTAGTGGCGGTGAATGTACTCTCTATAGCGATTTGATCCCTTTTTGTCTCTCCATCAAAGAGATGGGATATAAAATAAAAATGGATACGAACGGGATGCGTCCCGATGTGATTCGACAGCTCTTAGAGAAAAATCTCCTCGATTATGTGGCGCTTGATTACAAAGCACCGGATTCCAAAATGAACGATATCTGCGGAGGCGGTTCAGAAAAACGATTTTGGCAAAGTTTCGACACACTTCAATCCTTTAATGTGTCGTTTGAAGTACGTACGACGTTTCATCCTGATCTCCTCAGCGAAGAGGAGATTATCACTATGAGCAATAAATTAAAAGCAATGGGGTATCAGAACCCTTTTTACGTACAGCTTTTTCGAGAAAGTGTCGAAACATTGGGGATGGTAGATGCACCTATGCGTTTGGTAGATATTGAACTTTTATCCCAATTCGTCACACTTCGTCAATAAATTGACTTAGGTCAAAGCTTTTGATTCTGAAACGCTCTATAATTTTTTTATCAACAACAGGAGTTACGTATGAAAAAAAGTTTGATGGTAGTAGCAACATTGATTGCGCTAGGTTTTGTAAATGTCCAAGCGGCAGAAGAGGGTGCGGCACTTTATAAAAAATGCGCATCCTGTCATGGACCAGCCGGTGAAAAAGCGGCACTCGGTAAAAGCAAAATCATTAAAGATATGAGTACGGCACAAATTACGACCGCTCTCAAAGGGTATAAAGACGGCAGTTACGGCGGAGCACAAAAAGGGCTCATGAAAGGTCAAGTGGCATCGTTGAATGATGCGCAAATCTCTGCAATCGCTGCACATATCGCTAAATAATCTCCTCACCCCTCGGGGTGATCTTTCCAGACAGTATTTCCTTTCTTTTGCTTGACCTCCTATAGAAGAAAATTGCTGTTTGGACAGGTCTTCATTTCTTTCCACTTTTTTTATCAAAAATTCATTATTTCTTGACTTAGGTCAATTTTTAAAATCACTTATTACATTAGAATTGTTAGTGTAATTAAAAGAAAGCACCTCTGAAGAGTTTTTGGAAGAGAACTTTTTAGAGGTGCTCTCTAAATAATCCATTAAAAAGGATCAACAATGCAAGAAAGTCGTAGAGATTTTTTAAAAGCCAGTGCAGCAACTGCTGCGGCCACTGCCGTAGGGATGGTTTTACCGAGTGAGGTTGAAGCCGCTTCTAAAGCAGGTGAAACAGGATGGCGCTGGGACAAAGCGGTATGCCGTTTCTGCGGAACAGGATGCGGTGTTATGGTCGCAACCCAAAATGATAAAATTATTGCCGTCAAAGGGGATCCTGCAGCTCCGGTGAATAAAGGGCTCAATTGTATCAAAGGGTATTTCCTCGCGAAAATCATGTACGGAGCCGACCGTTTGACTCAGCCGTTGTTGCGTGTCGGTGCGGATGGAGAGTTTAGTAAAAAAGGGAAATTTCAACCGGTGAGTTGGGAAAGAGCTTTTGATGTGATGGCAGATAAGTTTAAAGAGACGTATGCTAAAAACGGTCCTACATCGGTTGGGGTATTTGGTTCAGGTCAATATACGATCCATGAAGGATACGCCGCACTCAAACTGATGAAAGCCGGTTTTCGATCTAACAATATCGATCCTAATGCACGTCACTGTATGGCATCAGCGGTTACCGGATTTATGCAAACGTTCGGTATCGATGAACCGGCGGGCTGTTACGATGATATCGAATTAACCGATACGATCGTGACATGGGGTGCGAACATGGCGGAGATGCATCCGATCCTTTGGTCACGTGTATCCGACCGTAAACTCACCAACAAAGCAAAAGTAAAAGTGGTCAATCTTTCCACCTATACGCAACGAACTTCGGATTTGGCCGATATCGAGATTATTTTCCGACCAAGTACCGATTTGGCGATTTGGAACTACATTGCACGTGAGTTAGTTTACAATGCTCCTGAATCCATCGACTGGAAATACGTCAAAGAAAACTGTGTATTTGCGACAAGCTGGGTAGATACCGGATATGGAATGCGTAACAATGTCAACCATCCAAAATTCCGTGAATCGGAAAAAGATACGGTAGCCAAAGAGGTTTCGAAAAAAGTGGGCGCTCTTGAGGGACCTGCACTCAAACCGTTTGGATACGAGAGCGGTGAGACCATGAAAATGACTCACAATGCAACTGCTGCTGAAAACTGGGTTATTACGTTTGAAGAGTTTAAACGTGGGTTAGCACCGTATACTCTCGATTACGTCGCGAGTGTCGCTAAAGGAAATCCGGATGAGGATATCGAAGCGTTCAAGAAAAAACTCAAAGCGCTTGCCGATCTCTACATCGAAAAAAATCGTAAAGTTGTCAGTTTCTGGACGATGGGCTTCAACCAGCACACACGTGGTACATGGGTAAATTCTCAATCGTACATGGTCCATATGTTGCTCGGAAAACAAGCTAAACCGGGTTCTGGGGCATTCTCTCTTACCGGTCAGCCGTCGGCATGTGGAACGGCGCGTGAAGTCGGAACATTTAGCCATCGTCTCCCTGCGGATATGGTTGTTATGAACCCTAAACACCGTGAACACTCTGAACACATCTGGAAAGTTCCATCAGGAACGATCAATCCGGTAGCCGGAAGCCATTTTGTTCAGATTATGCGTGATTTAGAAGATGGTAAAGTAAAATGGGCATGGGTTCAGGTTAACAACCCATGGCAAGATACCGCCAATGCAAACCACTGGATCAAAGCGGCGCGTGAGATGGACAACTTCATTGTCTGTTCCGATGCGTATCCGGGAATCAGTGCGAAAGTAGCCGATTTGATCCTACCATCGGCGATGATTTATGAAAAATGGGGTGGATACGGCAACGCCGAACGCCGAACCCAACAATGGAAACAGCAAGTAACTCCGGTCGGTCAAGCGATGGGTGATTTGTGGCAAACGGCAGAATTCTCCAAACGCTTCACCCTTGCCGAAGTGTGGAAAGAGTGGAAAATCAACGATAAAGTGACGATCCCAAGTGTACTAGGTGAAGCTCAAAAAATGGGATACAAACCGACCGATACGTTGTTTGATGTTTTGTTCGCAAATAAAGAGGCTCGAAGTTACAAATGGCCTGATCCGATCGGGAAAGGGTTTGCTAACACTGAAGCGGGCGGTGATAAACGTAATGTACTCGGAAGCGATGGCAAGCCGTTTAAAGGGTACGGTTTCTTTATCCATAAATACATCTGGGAAGAGTATCGTAAATTTGGAATGGGACATGGTCACGATTTGGCCGATTTCGATACCTACCATCGTGTGCGCGGCTTGAAATGGCCGGTTGTTAACGGTAAAGAGACTCAATGGCGTTTTAACGCGAAATACGATCCGTATGCGAAGAAAACAGGACGTGAGTTTGCCTTCTACGGTGAATTTAGTAAAGTGATCCAACAAGGAACATTGGCCGGTCCTGATGCATCCAAACCAAAAGTGGATTTGAGCAATAAAGCGAAAATATTTATGCACCCTTATATGGAGCCGCCTGAAACTCCGAGCAAAGAGTATCCATTGTGGCTCTGTACGGGTCGTGTTCTCGAACATTGGCACTCCGGAACGATGACCATGCGTGTACCTGAACTTTATCGGGCAGTTCCTGAGGCTCTTTGTTATATGCATCCTCAAACGGCTAAAGATATGGGGGCAAAAGACGGTGAACTGGTATGGGTTGAATCACGTCGCGGTAAAGTAAAAGCCCGTGTTGAAACACGAGGACGTAACCGACCGCCTAAATCATTGGTATTTGTCCCTTGGTTCGATGAAAAAGTGTATATCAACAAAGTATGTTTAGATGCAACCTGTCCGATTTCTAAACAAACCGACTTCAAAAAATGTGCGGTCAAGGTCTATAAGGCTTAACCATGGCAACGGAAAAACAGCCTCCGATGAGTGAACGGCGCCGATTTTTATTGCAAGCATTGCAAGGGATCGGATTGGCGACACTCGGGGCATTGACGTGGAGTGCATACATCGATGAAGCGAGTGCTGCGTCGCTCGTACTGCGACCTCCTGGAGCACTGAGCGAAGAAGATTTCTTATCGCACTGTATTCGCTGCGGGTTGTGTGTCGAAGCGTGTCCGTATGATACGCTTCGTCTCGCCCGTGCAGGGGATAACGTTCCGGTAGGAACTCCTTATTTTATCGCGCGGGAAATCCCGTGTTATATGTGTAAAGATATCCCCTGTGTCCCACCGTGTCCTACGGGTGCGTTGGAGGAGTCATTGGTCATGAAAATGGCGAAAGACGGACATAAAGTTTTCGATATCGGAATGGCGAAAATGGGGATTGCAGTGATCGATTCGGATCAGTGCGTTGCTTTTTGGGGTGTCCAATGTGATGCCTGTTATCGAGCGTGCCCGTTGATCAACGAAGCGATTGTGATCGATCACAGTCGAAACGACCGTACAGGGAAGCATGCCCTGCTGGTTCCCCGTGTCATCGGCGATGTGTGTACCGGATGCGGGATGTGCGAAAAAGCGTGTGTGACTGAGAAAGCCTCTATTTTCGTCTTGCCTCTGGAAGTTGCTAAAGGGAAAGCCGGAAGCAATTACATCAAAGGGTGGGATGAAAAAGATGAAAAACGTCTTGAAACCCAAACAGGGGGCGGTGAAACGACCGTGACCCCGACCAGTTCTCAAAAACCGGTCGATTATCTTAATGATGAGGAGTTTTAAATGGAGTGGCTTAAAAAACACCGATTTTTAATTCTTCGCCGTTTAACCCAGCTCTCAATGATTGTCCTCTATTTTGGGGCACATGCATGGGGATGGAAAGTTCTCGAAGGCAACTTAGGGAGTTCATTGATTATGGGAACAATCCCTTTAGCCGATCCGTTTGCAGTGATTCAAATGTCTGCTGCGGGTGCGTTGCTGGGGTTGGATGTACTCATCGGAGCTGCCATCATAACGCTGTTCTATGCCCTCATCGGCGGAAGAGCTTTTTGCAGCTGGGTGTGTCCGATCAATATGGTTACCGATGCAGCCAATGGATTGCGCCGTGTTTTGCGGATTAACGAAGTGGAGCGTCGTGTTGTGATCAGCCGACATCTTCGCTATTGGGTATTAGCGCTCTCAATCGCCCTTTCAGCGATTTTTGGAGTTGCGGCATTTGAATTTATCAGTCCTATCGGGATGCTGAACCGTGGTCTTATTTTTGGTATCGGATTCGGCGCTGCCGTTGTGTCAGGTGTTTTTCTCTTCGATCTATTTGGAGTGAAAAACGGGTTTTGCGGTCATCTGTGTCCGTTGGGCGGATTTTATTCACTCATTGGACGATTCAGTGTTATCCGTGTAAAACACAATCAGGAAAAATGTACGCTGTGCATGAAATGCACCACTATTTGCCCTGAAAAACCGGTCTTACATATGATCGGTAAACGAAGTGAATTTGTCGCCATGGGTGAGTGTACTAACTGTGCTCGCTGTGTTGAAGTGTGTGATGATAATGCTTTAAATTTTGATATTCGTCTATTTAAACAACAAGGTAAGGAGTAACACATGAAGAAAAGTGTGATCAGCGTTGTTACAGCTTTAGTGCTGGGAACTACATGGCTCTCAGGAGCAGCTCAAAACAAAGATATCGCAGACGAGTCATTAGGACTTTCAAAAGTAAGTGTTGATGCAGACACGGGATTGGTTGAAAAACCTTATACTTACAAAGGTACGGCTCCGGGAGCAGGAAATAAACGGATTCCTCGCGCATACGACAATGCACCGCCGATGATTCCGCATGATATCAGTGAGTTGCCGATCATTACCCAAGAAGAGAATGCTTGTACCTCATGCCATATGCCCGAAGTTGCTCCAAGTGTCGGAGCGGTTTCTATCCCAAAATCGCATTTGACAAATTTACGTAAAATGGAAGATCTCAAAGGGGAATTGTATCAAGGTCGCTGGAACTGTACACAATGTCATGCACCGCAAGCGGAACTCGATCCGGCCGTAATGAACAAATTTAAAGGAGCTTACCGTAAAAAAATCGGCGGCGAGTATAAAACGAACTTGATCAAAACACTTCGTGATGGAGTAATAGAAGATAAAACCGGATCATTTGATTTAAACAAAGATTTGTTGGAAGATTAAAATGGATTCACGTCGCGGATTTTTTACCTCATTGGTTACACTCGCTACGGGAGCGGGGAAGGAAGAGAAACCTTTTCGTCCCCTTCTTCCCGGCTTTATCGCTGATAAAAGTGATAATTGTCTGAGCTGTATTACCTCTGCTTGTAAAAATGTTTGCGAAGAGGGGATTATAGTTCGTGAAGAATCAACAGTTCCTTATCTCGATTTTTCACGACGAGGCTGTACCTTTTGCGGTGAATGCATTAGTGCCTGTGAAAGTGATTGTTTTGTTGCAGAGCCAATAACCTCTCTAAAAGCCCAAGTGCAAATCGGGATTTTGAGTTGTTTGGCGTGGAATAAAACCATCTGTCGAAGTTGTGCTGACGTTTGTAACGATAAAGCGATACAATTTACCGGATTATGGAATCCTGAGATCGATTTAAACGCATGTACCGCATGCGGATTTTGTGTTGGAGTATGTCCAGCCTTTACGATCACACTCCATCCTCTGAAGGAGAGCACATGAAATCTTTTTTATTGGTACTGTATTTCTCTCTAACACTTTACGCGGGGGTGATTTCTCCGAAAGTGAGTGCGAAAACCTCTTCACCGGTTTTGGACTTTGTGGTTAGAGGGGGTGATGTTTGGGCAGGAACCGCGAACGGCGAGGCTTTGCATATCACCCCAAAAGGAAAAATCATCTCCGCAATCGTACTTCCGGTTATCGAAGATTCATGGGGTGAAAAAATAAAGCAGAAAATCATGAGTATTGATCTCTCATCGGATGCTAAAACGTTGATCGCAGCAGGAGAAGATGGCTGTTTATACACCATCCGTGGGGGAAAAGTGGCTAAAACCTCTTTTTCCACTAAAACCGTTGTGAAAAAAATCGCATTTATTTCAGAGTCCAAAGTTGCACTGGCACTTTTGAGCAATGAAGTGGTCTTTTTTGACCTTAAAACCAATCGGATTATGAAAACGCTTAGCGGCGGAACCTCACCGCTGAGTGATATGGCGTTATCTACGGATAAAAAAATAGCGGTGATTGCCGGAGAGGCGGGGGTTGTTTCGGTTATCGATACGGGTGCGATGAAAATAATCCGTCGTATTCAGGGGGGAAATGTCGATAACATCTATAAAGTAGATATCCAAAACAATCGTATCCTCACCGCCGGTCAAGATCGCCGAGCGATTCTCTATACCCTTGACGGGAAAAGTTATGTCCGCTTTGATGGTTCTTTTTTAATCTACACCGTAGCCCTCTCACCGAGTGCAGGGGTGATGGCAGCCGCGATGGATGAAGAGAATCTGATCAGTGTTTTTGATACGATCAAACGTCACAAAATTGCTACGGCAAAAGGGCACAGTGCGACGCTGAATCGTATAGCGTTTATCGATGAAAAACGGTTCGTATCGTGTGCCGATGAAAATAAAATTCTATTTTGGGAGTTACCATGAACATATCAAGTGTTGTCGTTAAATGTGCGCCGGAGTATATAGCATTCGTGCTAGAACAATTACAAGCAAGTCATCAGTGTGAGGTTTACGCTCACGATGCGTTGGGTCGAATCATCATTATTTTAGAAGGTGAAACGACAGAAGAAGAGTCTGAAAAGCTCCGTGTTATTCAAGAAATACCCCATATTCTCTCCGCAGAAATGGCGATGGCCTACAGCGAAAGCGAGTTCTGCGATGAAGAGGGGAAATTAGAGCGTATTGATGAACAGCTTATGGAGCGTTTGAACGCAGATGATGTGGATGCCAAAGATATCGTTTATCATGGACACCTAAAGGATAAATGATGAAAACGCTCTGTATCGAAACAGAAGTTCCGAGCGATGAACTGATTGTATCGCATACGAATCTTTACGGGATCATTACCTATGCCAACGAAACCTTCGCGGATATTAGCGGATACGAGATGGATGATCTGATCGGACAGCCGCACAATATCGTTCGTCATCCTGATATGCCTTCATCATTGTTTGCCAATCTATGGGAAACACTGGGTGAGGGGAAAATGTGGTCAGGCTATGTGAAAAACCTTCGTAAAGACGGAGGATTTTACTGGGTATACGCACAAGTTTCAGCTCTCTTAGATAAAAACGAAAATTTGATCGGATACAAATCGCTTCGTGCACCGGTTGAGAGTGCCAAGCGCCATGAACTCGAAGCTAATTACGCCAGACTCAAAGAGATGGAAGAGAATGTGGTGAAACTCAGTGAGTGGATTGATCGTGAAACGTTTAGACAACTCGAAACGCTTTCCCATCAGCAAAATCGCTCTATTAGTGAAATTCTCAAAGAGATAATAGGTCAATAACATAATGGATTTTAACCAAACGGCTAAAAAACTCTCGTTGTTTCAGGGACTCTCCTCTCGTGATTTGGAGTTAATTGCAGCGCAATCATCTACTAAAACGTTTGAGAAGGGAGAACTCCTTTTTTACGAGGGGGACGATCTTCCGTATTGGTATTTTGTGGTCGATGGAATTTTACGTAGCTATAAACTCTCCCATGATGAACATGAAATTTCCATCTGCTATAACGAATCCTCGATGGCACTAAGTGATATCCGTTTCGAGAACAATCGCTACATCACTAAAACCTTTGGTACCATCGAAGCACAAAGCAAAGGGACATTGATCGGGATAAAAACATCGGCATTATCTCTGTTATTTACCCAAAGCCCCGAATTTGCCCTGCGCTGTTTTCACAGTGTTTTGGTGAGTGTGGAGAATTATCAGCGTACCTTCTTTAACAATATGGTTCTCGATGCGATGGGAAAAGTCGCTTTTATGCTTTCTCACGAACTCGACAAATTTAACCGGCTCAAAAAACAGGAAATTGCGGCATTGTTGAATATACAGCCGGAAACTCTGTCACGTTTACTGGGGAAACTCGTTCGTAAAGAGATCATAGAGATTGATGGGTCGGTGAGAGTCTTAGATGCTAACGCACTCAAATCACTGTATAATTAGGCGAGGTATACGATGAAAAAAATTACGTCTCGAATCAAAATTATCAGTTTTATCCTTTCCTTATTGCTTGTCAGTTTGATTGCCATAACCGTTTATATGAACGAGCAAAGCAAGCATGATGGCTACGTCATCCACATCGTCGGTAAAGAGCGGATGTTAACCCAAAAAATGGCAAAAGAGCTTTTTTTAAATCTTCATCGTGCTTCATCTGATTTTTCACCTTTTAGTGAAGCTAAAAACGAGTTCATGCGCAATCTCAGATCACTCCAAATCGGTACTCATAATGGGAAAATCGCTCCTCCTCCAAATGATGATATTGCTGAGAGGCTTGAGAAAATAGGGGGTCTTAGTGATCGATTTTTGACGATGGCCGAAACCATTAAAGTTAAAATCGAGTTAAAGTCTCCCCCCTCCGAAGAGGAAATCTCCGAACTCTACCAGCTCAACAATCTTCTTTTGGATCAAATCGATCAAACGGTACATGCTTATACAGCCGCTTCGGAAGATAAAATAGAGAGACTCCAGTGGATTCAGTACATCGGAGCGTTTGCAACCCTTATTGCGGTTATCGGCAGTATCCTGTTGAGTAAAAAGATTGATGAGGAGTTCGATCGCTTTTTGAGTAATGCCAAAGAGGTTTCTCAAATTCGTTGTGATGACCTACACGCGGAACCGATTGGTGTTTCAGAACCTAGAAGCGAGCTGATGCAAGCCGAATCGGATATGAAAACCTTTTTGTTGCATGTCGAAAAAGTAGTTCATAAGGCACAGAGCGCTTTGATCGAATCGCAAAATACGTTGGTACAAATCGAAGATGCAGCGAAAACAATGGAACAGCAGCTCTCACAAACCTCACTCAGCGACCCCTCCAAAGCAGAAATCGAAGATTACATCGATATGTCTGAAAATCTCACGATCAACTCTCTTGAAAAGATCGCCAATACTCAACAGATGCTTGATAAATTCCAAGGGATGTTGGATAAAATCGTGGTCAAAATGGAGCAAAACGATAGCCGTTCTTGATGTAGGTCAAGAACAAGTAGCTCATAAATTAGCTACACTTCAGCAAATCAGAAAGGTCTGAGATGCTACGGGATAAATTTAATCGAGAAGTGACGTATTTAAGGGTCTCTGTAACCGAACGGTGCAATTTTAGATGCCGCTATTGTATGTCCGAAAAACCTTTTAGCTGGGTTCCCAAAGAGAATCTTTTAAGCTATGAAGAGTTATTTGCTTTTATTAAAATCGGTATAGACAGCGGTATCACTAAAATACGCCTCACCGGCGGTGAACCGACGACACGTGAAAACCTTGATGAATTGGTTTCTATGATCCATACGTATGCGTCCCATGTAGATATAGGGTTGACCACCAACGGGTATTTGCTACCATCCCTCGCCCATAAGCTAAAAAAAGCCGGATTACGCCGAGTCAATATTTCTCTCGATTCACTGGATCGTAACACACTCCATTATATCGCCCAAAAAGATGTTCTCCCCGAAATTCTCAAGGGGATAGAAGCCGCTGTAGAGGCGGGTTTATCAGTGAAAATAAACAGTGTCATTTTACGCAATATCAATGAGAATGAAGTCGTATCCTTGTTTAACTACGCGCAATCCATTCATGCACAGATTCGTTATATCGAATACATGGAAAATACCCATGCAACCAATACCATTCAAGGATTGAGAAGTGATGAAATTATCGATATTTTAGGGAAGAGCATCCCTTTTATACCCATCGAAAAAGAACTTGGCGGACCGGCGAATCTATACGAAACAGCAGAGGGTTACCGTTTTGGAACGATTGAGCCTCATCGTCACGATTTTTGCAGTACATGTGATCGTCTACGCCTGAGCGCCGAAGGAGACTTGATCGGCTGTCTCTATTTTGAAGGTGCTAAAAGTATCAAAGAAGCCATTCGAGAGGGCAATGATGCAGAAGCCAAAGCTATTTTGAACGACGTCGTCTACAACAAACCTGAAAAAAATATGTGGGGAGCGGAGAACTTCGAGGTCTCGTCTCGTGCATTTTATCGAACGGGCGGATAATTTGAGTGCCATATCATATACAGGAAAAACCATGTTAACACCCCATTTTTTTAAATCTGTCGCAGAGATAACGCTCTATGATCCCCTCGCTGAAGTGCTCGGTGCTGCAAGTGAGGGAATTTTAACGTATAGCTATGAAGAAACCGTAAAGTTGGCAGGACATTCATGCCCTACCGTTGCAGGAGCGTATCTAATGGTTCGAAAAGGGTTGAGTCTTTTATATCCGGATACCATGCCGATACGCGGAAATATCCGCGTATTGATGCAGGGACGTTTAGGTGATGGCGTAGTCGGAGTTATGGCGAACGTTGCTTCATTCATTACCGGCGCTACGGATACTGGCGGCTTTCATGGGTTGGGCGGAAAATATGACCGTCGAGGATTGCTAAAATTTGAAGCAGATATCCAAGGAGAGATGGCCTTAGAACGACTCGATACGGGTGATCGGGTGACTTTTTCTTATAATCCTAAAATGGTTGCAGGTGACCCGAGAATGCAAGAGTGGCTGGGGATGATATTGGCCGGAAAAGCAAATTTTGAGATCGAAAAATCGTTTCAAAACAGTTGGCAAGATCGTGTTAAATCGATTTTGATTGATTATGCGGAACATCCCGGATTAGTGATGTATACTTTTGAGGAGAAGAAATGAGAATTATCGTCAGAGATTCGGTTATATCATTTTTAAATCTTCCCCGATTGCCAAATTTACAACTTTATCGCTGGGCGCAGACAAGAGATTTAGCTTGATCGACTCAGCGTGATCAATTGATTAATAGGGTAAAAGTTTATCAAATAAAAATTTAATTGAATCAAGATGACATAAAGAGTGATTAACATTAATGGAATGGTGGCATATTGTGAAAAACGTTAGTCTGTTTTTGAGTTTGATGGTTGCGACTTCGCTCAATGCGGGAGTCTATTTGTCACAGAGTGAAGAATATACGCAAGAGGGCGCTTCAAGCTACTGCCGTGAGCATGGATGGCGGCCGATGCAAATCCAGGAGATTTTCAATCTTCCCGGCTCGACTCCATTTGTATCGGGATTTAGCTACTGGTCTGCGACTAATATTATGACCGGAGAAGCAATCATCGGAACGGGCAGTGAAGGGGATGGCGGAGTTCTAGCACGTGTAGGATTGGCATATTATGCAAAAGAGCGCAATGTCACCCCATCGCCGGAAAACAAAAAAATAGCTGCGATTTGCACCGATGCACCGCCACCAAAGCAAATACAAAACTATACGCTTGATAAGCTTGGGACAAAAGATGCACAAAATGGTTTGCTCTGGCATCCGCTCGATGCAACCGATAAAAAAGCGAAATATACCTATGAAGGTGCGGTACAGATGTGTGAAAACCTTTCATTGGGGGGAAGAAACTGGCGATTGCCGACACTCGATGAGATGTATAGCACTGTAGACTATAGTTTTAGCCGTCCAACTATCGATATGAAGTATTTCGGCCCGGTAATGCAGCGATACTATTGGACGAGTGATACTCTAAACGAAACTTTGGCTTTTGTGGTCGGTTTCAAACTCGGCTCCGTCGCAAGCGCACCGAAAAAAGATGCGACGCATGCGCGGTGCGTATCCGAATAATTCAACTTTTTGTATTGAGAAATATTCCTGAGGCATTGTCATGGATTGCTGCCGAAACAGGTAATTCTTCAAGGGGAAAACGGCGCAGTATCTCATCCGTTTTTGTGTCGATTACCGCAACATAAAAAACATTGGACTCATCATCGACCCTAAAACGCAATGTTGTATTTAACTGGTCGAGTGAATGGTTGAGATATTCAATAAGTTTAGTGATATTTTCAGTCGTATTGGACGCTCTGTCTGCTTTTTGTGCAAGTGATAATACCGGATTTATTTGCGATGTTAGTTGTGTATCAAATAACGATCCCAAACCGTTGAATTTTATCGGATCCATTCCCGTATCGCCTATGTATTATAATAATTAGCAATATTATAGTAGTCTATCGTTAGAAAAAAACGGCGGATTGTTAGAAGAGTTGTTTTTATAATGCTTTCTTCACAATGCGATTCGGTATATTTATTTTGAGGTGAAGAGAACAGATGCGTATAGTTACCGTTTTATTATTTTTCTGCACGCTTCTTTTTTCAGAAAACTACATCGATGTATCAGATTCTAAGAGTTACGTTCTGCACGAGCACTATTTTTATTTGGAAGATAAAATCGGAAATTTGACGTATGAAGAGATACTTACAAACGATATTCAAAAAAGATTTCATCCGCTTAAGGGTCGTTCTGCCGGATTCGGATTGACGAAATCCGATTTTTGGATCAAAGTTCCCCTGCATAATCCGAAAAATTATCCGATAAGCCGGCTGTTAAAATTCGACTATCCTCTTTTAGACAGGGTGACTTTTTACCGGAGCAATCCTGATGGAACTTACAGTATGAAAATCAGCGGTGATTCCATCGCCGTCGCACTGCATGAAAAAAAAGATGAAAATATCGTTTTTTCTCTTGTTATGCAGCCGCATGCCAAAGAGGTCCTTTATTTTCATATTCATTCGATGAGTTCGATGGATTTGCAGCTGTATTTAATGGACAATGATCAATATTATACTTCGCAGGTGACTAAAACAGCCCTTTTAGGGATTTTTTACGGCGGTGCGAGTATTATGATTCTGTATAATTTTTTCCTTTTTCTCTCTATCCGCGAAGAGAGCTATTTTTACTACGTCATCTTTCAGATTGCCAATATTTTGACCCTTTTGGCACTGAGCGGTGTCGCTTTGCGCTATTTATGGCCCTCTTACCCTGACATAAACAATGTCATTATCCCTTTCTTAATCGTATTAGCCCATGTGCTTGCCATTATGTTTACCCGTACCTATTTGGATACGAAGAGATTGCTGCCGAAACAGGACAAAATGCTGCTGGCAATTCTAGTTTTTTCAATCGTTATTCTTATGCTCACGGCAGTTCTCGATTATTATCACGCGATCATTTTATCGGTCGTCGTCCTTTTTGTAACGACGCCGAGTCTGTTCACCGTCGGATTAATCGCTTATTTTCGTTACAAGCTCAGAGCCTCTAAATTTTATATGATCGCGTGGATATTGCTGTTGATCGGTACAACGCTGACGGGGCTGAAAAATATCGGTCTTATGCCGATCAATTTCTTTACGATCTGGGGAACGCAGATCGGTGTCTTTTTTGAACTGCTGCTCCTCTCGTTCGGTTTGGCGGATCGAATTAACGTCATACGTTCGGAGAAAGAGCGATTTCAGGATGAGGCGGCACAAAAGGCTAAAGTTTTAACCGACATATTGAGAAAATCAAAAGACGAGCTTGCTCAAGAGGTCAAAGATCGGACGTTCGAACTTTATATGGCCAATCTCGAACTTCGTAAAAGTATAACGGCGAAAGAGGCTCTTTTCAAAGAGGTGCATCATCGGGTAAAAAACAATTTGCAGGTGATCATTTCGATGATGTGGCTTCAACGGAAACGGACGGATAATGAAGCGGTGCATACGCTGATCGATGACAGTACGGCAAGGCTGCAAAGTATGGCCATGATCCATGAGATGCTCTACCAAAGCAATGATATTGCGATGGTTAAGCTGGATGAATATCTGCAATCGTTAGTTGATCTTTGTCGGCGAAATACGCTGGGGGAAAGCGTTCAGATTATATCGGCGTTGCAGCCGCTGGAGATCACTATGGATACGGCCGTTACGATGGGATTGATCTGTAATGAAGTTTTAAGCAATGTGTTTAAACATGCGTTTAGAACCCATGAAACCGGAAACAGGCTGTTGGTACGATGCGAACAGTACGGCAATCATATCCGTTTTCGGATTAAAGACAATGGGATCGGATTTGAAGGATTTTCACAGAATAAGAAATGTATCGGTATTATGCTGGTACATTCATTGGCGGAAAAATTGCCGGATGCGAAAATCGTTTATAAAAAATGGTGCGGTACCTATTTTAGTTTGGAGTTTCTGAATGAATCTTACATTTCTGATCGTTGAAGATGAGCCGATAACTTCCCGATTTATTCGTGAGATTATTGAGGATCAGGGTTTTGAGGTCGCCGGAACGGCTAAAAGTGCCGACGAGGCACGGAGCCTTTTGGCTCGGCACCGTATCGATATTGTCATTATGGATATTAATATCCAAGGCTCAACCGACGGAATACAATTGGTACGGGGTTTAAGCGAATACAATCTGGCTGTTATCTATATCAGTGCGTATAGCGATCCTCAGACGCTTCAAGAGGCGGCGGGAACCCATCCGTACGGATTTGTAGTGAAGCCGTTTCGGGAGACCGATCTTATTGCCGTATTGCTGATGGTCGTTTCGAGGGTGAGAAAAGAGCGGGAAGGGATCGAAAAATCACAACAGCAAGAACAGTTTTCGGAGTGCCGGCTGGATGAGGAGGCGTGCCGATTGTATTGGAGGTCCCAAATCATCGAATTGAGTAAAAATGAGACCGGCGCACTCAAGCTGTTTTTGAATAAACCCGATTCGCCGATTACGATGGAGGAGCTGCGTCATGCCGTATGGGGGGATAAGAGTATCGGTGATTCCGCTATACGTGAACTAATCAACCGGTTACGAAACAAAGCGGAAATATTATCGATCGAGAATATTTACGGTACGGGGTATATCCTTAGAAGATAACGTAGTCGGTCGATTTCATCGATTTAGAATTTTTTCGGCTATTTTATTGACCGCTTTCGCAAAATCCAAAAAAAGTTTTTCGTCTAGTTCGAGAGTTCGCTCCTCATGATTTATCCATTGTGCCTGTATGTTGTATTCGTACTCGTTTGTCGAATGGTTAAAGCGGCCGTAAATATCCAAAATCCGATTCGGGTTTGCGGGGTTGGATAAATCTATGGAGATAAAGTCGTTTGTATATCCATATTCGCTGTCAAGATTGGTAATGACCATTATTAAGCCTTTTAACTAAATGTATTCTGTTGGAAGTAGTTATTTTGTGTAGCGTTATTATAGGGGATGATCTTCTAACATTTTATTTTTATTTTCTAACGTTTAGAAGAAAATCAGATCAATGAAATCTCCGGTCGCTATAATTTCGAAAAAATTACGGTAAAGGTGTTTAGTGCGCAATTTTCTTATTTTTTCCCTGTTCCTTTCGACATCGCTGTCTGCACTTGTGAGTATTGCGCCGGTGGATATCGGTTCAAAACCCGGATTGAGCGGAAATGTATCGGGATCGCTGAGCTCTAAAAGCGGCAATACGCAAAAAGACGAATATTCTCTCGGTATGCGTCTGCAATACGATCAGGGGAGTGACTACCTGACATGGGGAACGTTTACGTATGATTACGGCAAATCCAACGGGACGAAAAACGAAGATAAAATCTATGCCCATATGCGCTACATCCACGCCTTGAATCAAAACGGCGATTGGACATGGGAACTCTTTCTCCAATCCGAACAGGATAAATTTAAAGACATCAACGAACGCTCTCTCGGCGGTGCGGGGGTGCGCTGGCGTTTTATGAACTCGGAGGAGTGGGGCAGGGGGTATATCGGTATGGGAGGATTAGCCGAAAAAATCGAGTATACCCATACCGAGTTCAATCCGAATGAACAGAACAGTCGTTTAAACAGCTATATTGCGTATACCAAAGGGTTTTTGATCGGATCGAAAGTGAGCTATATCGGGTATTTTCAGCCGAAATTCAATGAAACATCCGATTATGTTTCGTCGCAAAGTGCGGAATTGATTCTGCCGATCGTCGGACAGCTCAATCTGAGCCTGAGTGCGAAATATCTGTATGACAGCCGTCCCGCCGTCGGTGTCGATAAGAGAGATACCGCCTATATGACGAGTCTGTTTTGGCAGTTTTAGGACGCTACTTATGAAAATCCTTGTCGATGCCGATGCTTTTCCGAATGCCCTCAAAGAGATACTGCTTCGAGCGGTTTTGAAACGGGAGATCACCACCATTTTTATCGCCAATAAGCGTATCGGTATCCCCGATGCTCACCATGTCTCGATGGAGGTGGTGGCACAGGGGCCCGATGAAGCCGACCACCGCATCGCCGAGCTGTGCGAAGCGGGAGATTTGGTCATAACCGCCGATATCCCTCTGGCGGATCGGATTGTCACGAAAGGGGGAGTCGGACTCGATCCTCGAGGGACGATCTATGATGAAAACAACATCAAACATCTCCTTGCAATGCGCAATCTGATGGAAGAACTGCGCAATAACGGAGAGATCACAGGCGGCCCCTCGACAATCGGTGAAAAAACGGTGCGGGCGTTTGCGGACGGGTTGAATAACGTCCTCTCAAAACGGCGTTAGTCTTTTGTCTCTTCTAATACGGCATACGTTCCCGTTGCGAAGGCGACGAGGTTATCGGCATCATACAGTTCGATTTTGACAAACGACGTCTTTTTTCCCTGACGGATGACGTTTCCGAGAGCACGGAGATGTTTTCCCGATGCCGGTTTTAGATAATTGATTTTGATCTCCATCGTTACTGATGTAAAACCCTCGCCGAGATTGGAAACGGCGGCGTACCATCCCGTGTTATCCATCAGCGTTGAGATCACCCCTCCGTGGATAAATCCCAAATGTTGAAGGTGATAGGGCATGGTCGAGAGTTCAACTTCGGCACTCCCTTGTTCATAGCGGATCAGTTTACCGCCGATATGTTCTAAAAACGGAAACTTGATATTATGCACCGTTTCTCTCCTTTCGATCTTTATAGGATTTATAGGTTTGTGCGATGATTTCGATTCCCCGACGCATCTCTTCGGATGTTGCATTGCTGAAATTAAAACGGGCTTCGGCACTGAGGGGAGCGCCGGAATAAAATTCCCCTCCCGGTACGAATACCGCACCGTTTTTTAAACACCGCATCGCTAACTCTTTGGCATCGATTTCATCGGGAAAAGTACCGTAGATAAACATCCCCCCTTTCGGTTTTATAAAGCAAAAATCGCTTAACTGTGAGGTAAGTTCGTCGGCCAGCGCATCGCATTTGCGTTTGTAGGCGGCACGAATTTTACGCAAGTGTTTTCCGAAAAAACCGCTTTCCCAAAAACGATCGGCTAAAAGCTGAGATAGTGTCGACGTATGCAGGTCGGAACGCTCTTTAAGCGCCAAAATCGGTTGGAGCAGTTTTGTATCCCCTCTGATCCATCCCAAACGAAGCCCCGGTGCGAGTGTTTTGGAAAACGACCCGACATGAAGGGTATTGTGCGGAGCGTACAGGGACAGCGGAGCACGGCGCTCCTCAAAAAACAGTTCCATATAGGCTCCATCCTCTACAATAATTCCGTCGTTTTCGACCGAGATTCGAGCGAGCTCTTGTCGAACCGCATCGGTATAGCTGATTCCGGTAGGATTTTGAAAATCGCACATCAGATAGGCACGTTTGGTTTGTTTGTATTTCTCTTCAAAAGCATCCATATCCAGACCGGTAGGATTTAAAGTTACGGGATGCAGCGGACATCCGTTGGCGCTGAATGCGTTCAAAGCCCCCAAATAGGCCGGAGCTTCGACAACGGTTCCGGCCGTAAAATAGATGCGGCTGATCAAATCGAGTGCCTGCTGCGCACCGGTCGTGATAAGAATGTTTTCGCTTTTCGTTTCCAATCCCATCGCGCTATAGTAGGACGCCAGTTTTTCACGGAGTGACGGTATGCCGGAACTAATCGAATATTGCAGTGCTCCTGGGGTGGCGAAAACTTCTTGCGAAGCCTTTTGCATCTCCTCAATCGGAAAGAGACTCTCATCCGGCAACCCTCCGGCAAACGATACCGTATCGCTGCCGATAACTTCTAAAATTTCTCGAATAAACGATCGTTTCACGGGATCTCCTTTTTTATGACATTGTAAAAAAAATAATTTTTTTATTCTTTATCCAAATACACACTAAAATTATCCAAAATCATCAATATATTTATTCAATTGTGCTAATATGGCTTATATCTTCCGCATTGATGCGGAAAGCTTTAGGGGGTTGCAAGGGACAAACCTGTCCCTGCCATCCCGAGCGGCTTTGCCGGTCGGGATGTATAAAATAAAATGAAACGGGAAACGAAACATCACCATGCCGATAGCGTCAACAGAGTTTTGTCGTATATCTATCTGCACATCGATACCGATTTGAATGTTGCGGAATTGGCGGAGATGGAGGGGATAAGCCCCCATCACCTGCACCGCATTTTCAAAGAGGAGACGGGACGGAATCTGTTTGAAACGATCAAATCGATACGTCTCCAAAAATCTGCCAGTCTGTTATTGACCAATAAATACGCCACTGTTTCGGAGATCGCGCAGATGTGCGGATACAGTTCGCAAACCTCCTTTATCAAAGCGTTTAAAGAGCGCTTTCATACGACCCCGAAAGTATGGAAAAGCGGGGAATCTTTGCTCTATTCCGAAAAAATTCTTGAGGGTTCGTCATTTGGAAATTCCGATCGGGATTTCAGCGGAACGATTCCGAAAATCGTTAAAAGTCCCCCTATTTATGCGGCATATATACGTCATAGAGGATACAATATTTCCATAAAAAACAGTTGGAATCGGTTGGTAGGATGGAGTATCGAAAACACTATTCCCGAAAATGCACGGCAAATCGGATTTCATCACGACAATCCTACGATTACCCCGCCGGACGAGTGTGCCTATATAGCCGCTATCGAGGTAAAAAAAGGGATGCGGCTGCATGGAAGCGTGGCGTATTTTGAAATCCCCGCATCGTTGTGTGCCGTTTTCCATATACAGGGAAAATACGGGGATGTTCTCCACTTTATGCGCTATGTTTATCAGATATGGCTTCCTGAGAGCGGTTTTGAAGCGAAAACACTGCCTCCGTATGCGATTTATCGGAAAAACCATTTTGTGGATGAATCCGATGAATTTGACCTCGAGTTTTATCTGCCGATCACCGTTTTATAAAAGATTGGATTTTAAAGTCCGTTTTCTTTTAAATGAGATATTAATCGCTCACCTACTATAATCTTTACCAGTTTTTTTCAAGGCATTTTTTTATGAGCACGATTCCTCCGTTTACCCATTTGCACCTCCATACCGAATACTCTCTTCTTGACGGTGCCAACAAAATATCCGCACTTGCCGCGCGTGTCAAAGAACTCGGGATGACGTCGGTGGCGATGAGCGACCACGGCAATATGTTCGGAGCGATCGATTTTTATCAGCAGATGCGCGGAGCGGGGCTTAAACCGATCATCGGGATGGAGGCGTATATTCATAACGGCGAGGATTTGGGGGATAAAACGATCAAACAGCGTTTTCACGTTTGTTTGTTTGCCAAAAACGAAGCGGGTTATAAAAACCTCATGTACCTCTCTTCCCAAGCCTATATCAACGGCTTTTACTACTTCCCCCGTATCAATAAACAGCTTCTTCGCGAAAACAGCGAGGGGATCATCTGCACCTCGGCATGTTTGCAAGGCGAAGTGAACTGGCATCTCAACACCAATAGCGAACGTAACGTCAAAAACGGGGCGTTAGGGTACGACGAAGCCAAACGGATCGCGTTGGAGTACCGCGAGATTTTCGGGGATGATTTTTACATGGAGATCATGCGTCACGGTATCGCCGATCAGCTCTTTATTGATGAGCAGGTGATCCGCATTTCCCAAGAGACGAATATCAAACTCATCGCCACCAACGACACCCACTACACTTATGCCGATGACGCGCAGTATCACGAAGCGTTTATGTGTATCGGGATGAATAAACTCTACGATGACCCCAAGCGTATGCGCCACTCCGTCCATGAGTTTTATATCAAGTCCCCTGAGCAGATGGCACGGCTGTTTGCCGATATCCCCGAAGCGCTCTATAACACTCAGGAAATTGTCGATAAATGCCAGCTGGAGCTGAAACTGGGGAATCCGACACCGCCGAATTTCAAATTTACGACCGAATATGCCCGTGAAGAGGGGTTGGAAATTGCGGAAGATTCGGAGTACTTTATCCACCGATGCCGCATCGGTCTCGAAGAGCGTCTGATCCATGTGCCACAGACGCGGCATACCGAATATCGCGAGCGCCTAGAGTTCGAGATGGAGGTGATCAACCAGATGAAATTCCCCGGCTACATGCTCATCGTTTGGGATTTCGTCCGTGAAGCAAAACGGATGGGGATCGCGGTAGGTCCCGGACGGGGATCGGCGGCGGGGAGCCTCGTCGCGTACGCGCTCGAGATTACCGACATCGATCCGATGAAATACGATTTGCTTTTCGAGCGTTTCTTGAATCCGGAGAGGGTATCGATGCCCGATATCGATATGGACTTTATGCAGGCGCGCCGCGGCGAGATCATCGATTACGTCGTCCAAAAATACGGGCGCGAACAGGTCGCACAGATCATCACATTCGGTTCGTTGTTAGCCAAAGGGGTTATTCGCGACGTTGCACGCGTTTTGGAGATGCCGCTCTCCCAAGCCGATATGATGGCGAAACTGATCCCCGATGAGTTGGGAATCACCCTTAACGGTAAAACCAAAGGGGGCGAATTCAAACCCGGAGCATTCCAAAAAGAGCCGAAGATTCAAGAGTTGATTGAAAATGATGCTCAAGCAATGCGGGTATGGGAGTTTTCTAAAAAGCTTGAAGGGCTCAAACGCAATGCGGGGATGCATGCGGCGGGGGTCGTTATCTCTAATGAACCTCTCTGGAAAAAAACCCCCATCTACAAACCCTCGGGGGAGGAGACGTTTGTTACTCAGTACTCCCTCAACTACCTCGAAGACATCGACCTGATCAAATTCGACTTCTTGGGACTTAAAACGCTCGATGTTATCGACAACGCGATCAAACTGATCAAAAAACGGTACAACAAAGAGGTCAACTGGCACACGATCGACGAGAACGATCCGAAAGTGTACGAGATTATCCAAAGCGGTGACACGATCGGGATGTTCCAGATAGAGAGCTCGGGGATGCAGGATTTGAACAAACGGCTCAAACCGAGTTCATTCGAGGACTTGATTGCGGTACTCGCCCTTTACCGTCCGGGACCGATGGAATCGGGGATGCTGGATGATTTTATCGAGCGTAAACACGGCCGTCAGGCGATCAGTTATACGTTCCCCTCAATGGAACCGATCCTAAAGCCTACCTACGGGGTTATCGTTTACCAAGAGCAGGTCATGCAGATCGTACAAACGGTCGGCGGCTTCAGCCTCGGCGGGGCGGACATCGTTCGCCGTGCGATGGGGAAAAAGAAAATCGAAGAGATGCAAAAGTACAACAAAGAGTTCTCTGAGGGGGCGGCTAACCAAGGGTTAGATTACAAAAAAGCCTCCGAACTCTTTGACCTGATCGAAAAATTCGCCGGATACGGGTTCAACAAATCCCACTCGGCGGCGTATGCGATGGTCACCTTTCAGACGGCATGGCTCAAAACCTACTATCCTCAGGAGTTTATGGCGGCATTGCTCACCTCGGAGAAAGACAACACCGACAAGGTCGTGAAATACATCGACGAAGCCAAGCGGATGAAAATCTTCCTCGGGGCTCCCGATATCAACCACTCGCAGCTCGAATTCTCCGCGATCACCAAAGACGAGCAGGATCAAATCCTCTTCGGTCTGGGGGCGATCAAAGGGGTCGGTGAAGCGGCAGTCGAATCGATTCTCGAAGCGCGAAGCGAGGGGGAGTTCAAAGATATCCAAGACTTTATCAACCGGATCGAACCGCAAAAAGTGAACAAAAAAGTGATCGAGTGCATCATCAAAGCGGGGGGATTGGATCACTTCGGCTATTCACGCCGCGCATTGTTGGAACAGGTTGAAACCCTCGTCGAGACGGCGAAAAAAGGGTCGTCTTTGAAAAAAGATGCCCAGTTCAGCCTTTTCGGGGATGATGAAGAGGTGACGGCGGTCGAGTTGAACCTCAAAAACATGGAGGAATTTGATCTCAAAACGCTTCTGGATTTCGAGAAAGATACCCTCGGGTTCTACGTCTCCGGTCATCCGCTCGACAACTACCGCGATCAGATCGACGCGATCAACTATACCCTCTCATCCGAGATCGAGAACATCGCCGACGGATCCAGCGCCATCTTCATCGGTAAGGTCGAAGAGATCACGAAAAAGATGTCGAAAAAAGGTTCTATGTTCGGGCTTGTGAGCCTGATGGACTTCCACGGCAATATCGAAGTGATGCTCTTCAGCGACAAAGTCGATCAGCTCGAAGCGATGGATTTGGATGAACCGATCGCGTTCAAGGTAAAAGTCACCCACACCGAGATGTTCACCCGCATCAGCGTCACTAAAATCATGACACTCAACGAAGCGAAAAAAGAGGCGAAAAAAGTAGAGACCAAGATCGTCGAAAACCTCCCTCCGCAGGAGCCGTTGCAACTGCGCATCCGTCTCAGCGACAACCTCGAAACTTTAGAGAAACTCTACACGTTCGTCCGCCGTCATCCGGGACGCCGTGAGATTCGCCTCACTATCGTCTCGAAACTCGCTGATGTCGTCATCGATTCGGCGATACGGGTGGATAATAAAGTGATTGAAGAATTAAGTGTATTGGAAGATGTGGATGTTATCTAATTGTAGAGCGTAAGTGATAAAAATATTGAGGCAGTTACATGGAAAAAGAAAAAAATGAATTTTCTGATTTATCTGATCATGAACTTGTGAATTCTTTTGGACAGACTGGGGACCCATGGGTTCATGAAATTATTAAAGCCGAAGAACGTCGTCGTACAGCATACAAAGCATTAAAACAAGCAACAACTTCAAATAAAATAGCTATAGCCTCTTTTCTGGTAGCATTTGCTAGTTTAATAGTCGCCGTTATTGCAGTAGTTAAAAGTAGTTAAAACTCTCACGCAGGAAAGAGAGAGGGAATTATATAATTGTCTTTTAAACTTAAGTTGACAAAGCGTACGCTTTTAGGTACGATTTGTCTATAAGGAGCTAACATGACCAAAGTTATAACTGCCAGTCAAGCTCGATCCGACATCTATAATCTCATCGATGAGACGGCACAGAGCCATGAACCGATCATCATTACCGGTAAACGCCACAATGCCGTTATGGTCTCCCAAGAGGACTGGAAAGCGATCGAAGAGACGCTATACCTCACCTCTATCCCGAACATGGCGCAATCGATTATCGAAGCGATGAACGCACCTGAGAGCGAATTTAGTGAAACGGTCGAATGGTAGAATACACGATCCTCTACAGCAAAGAGGCGCAGAACGATGCAAAAAACCTCTCTGCCGCGGGATTGGACGACAAGGCAAAAGAGCTGATCGAGATGATCAAATGCAATCCGTTTCAAACGCCTCCGAGTTACGAAAAGCTCGTCGGTAATCTCAGCGGTGCCTACTCTCGACGTATCAATATCAAGCACCGTTTGGTCTATCAGGTGGTCGAAGAGATGAAGGCGGTGAGAATTTTACGGATGTGGAGCCATTATGGGGAATGATATAACTCGATAGTGACGTGGGAAAGTATCACGAAATATTTGTTATAATGTTTTAACTTTCCATGAGGAAACATTATGGCTGAATACCAATCCATTATCACCATCAACCCTCAAATCCGTTCGGGTAAACCGACGATTCGCGGGATGCGTATCAGTGTCTATGACATCCTCGATATGCTCGCCAACAAGATGAGTTTTGCCGACATCATCGAAGATTTTCCCGAACTCACCGAAGAGGACATCCTCGCAGCACTCTCGTATGCGGCGGATAAAGAACACAAAGTTTCGATCTGCGCATGAAGCTTTTGTTTGACCAAAATCTCTCCTATAGATTGGTCGCGAAAGTGAGTGATATTTTCCCCGAATCGGCACACGTTGCCGCACTAGGTCTCGATAAAGCCTCTGATTATGACGTTTGGGAATTTGCCAAAACGAACGGGTTCGTCATCGTGACCAAAGATTCTGATTTCAACGATCTCACCACCTATCACGGGTTCCCCCCTCATATTATTTGGCTTCGCTCTGGCAATAGTTCTGTTGATAAAAACGTGGAGCTTTTGCTTGGATATGCGAAACGGATTCAAACGATGATTTTGAGTAACGAGACGGGGATTGTCGAAGTTATCGGGTAATAAAATAATTAAATTTGAAGAGAAAGAGAAACTATGCGCGAATTTAACGAAGAGATGATCAGCTTTATCGATGCCTCCCCGACCCCGTTTCACGCGGTGGAGTGGATGGCTCGTACTTTGGAGTGCCGAGGGTTTACTCGTCTGGCTGAAGATGAGAAATGGGAACTCGAAGAGGGGCAGGACTATTACGTCACCCGTAACGACTCATCGATCATCGCGTTTAGCTATCCGCCGTGCAGCGAAAAAGGGTATACCATCGTCGGTGCTCATACCGATTCTCCCCATCTGCGCCTCAAACCGAGTCCCCTGACTAGCGTATCAGGTGTCAAACGGCTCGGAGTGGAACCTTATGGCGGTGTACTGCTGAATCCGTGGTTTGACCGTGATTTGGCGTTGGCGGGGCGTGTCGTCTATCTGGAGGGGGAAGTGCGCAAAGAAGCCCTCATCACTATCGACCGTCCGATCGCCGTGATCCCCTCGCTGGCGATCCATCTCGACCGCGAGGCAAACAGTTCCAGAACGATCAATGCCCAAAGCGATATCGTCCCAATCATCGCGACGGGGGATGTCGAGTTTGAGGCCTTTATTCTTTCCCAGATCCAAGACGATATCAGCGAGCTGACCCTTTTGGCTCACGAGCTTAGTTTTTATGACCATCAAAAAGGCTCATTCGTCGGGGTTGAGAGCGAGTTCATTGCCTCTGCCCGTTTGGATAACCTCCTCAGCTGCTATGTCGGGCTTCAGGCACTGCTGGAAACCTCATATCCGATGATGTGCGCGTTTATGGATCACGAAGAGGTGGGAAGCGATAGTCATGTCGGAGCAGGGGGGACGTTTGTGGAAGAGACGTTGCGCCGTATTGCAGGCACTGAATACGAGAAGCTGATGCGCCGCTCGCTGATGGTCTCGTGCGACAATGCTCACGCACAGCATCCGAATTTCCCGAGTAAACATGAGTCTGAGCACGCACCGCTGTTAAATCAGGGGGTAGCGATCAAGATCAACTCCAATCAGCGCTATGCGACAAGCTCGCGGACGCAGGGACGGTTTTTACAGTGTGCCCGAGCGCTCCATATTCCGACGCAGACTTTTGTGACGCGAAGCGATACGGCATGCGGCTCGACAATCGGGCCGATCAGTGCAACCCGTCTGGGGATCGAGACGATCGATGTCGGCGTTCCTCAGCTCTCTATGCACTCGATTCGCGAGCTCTCGGGGACTAGCGATGCGTTCGGTCTCTATCGCATTCTGATCCATTTAGGAGATTATTGATGCCTGAGATGATATCCCCCGCCGAACTTAAAGCACTGATCGATCAGACCTATAAAGTCGAAGAGGAGTACGTCGCCCTTCGCCAATCGTATGAGTATCTGCAAAGTACGATCGAGCAGGTGATCGAGTTTCTCCCCAACGCTATTTGGATCGTGGAGACGGACGGGTCTATCTTTTTGCAAAACTCTCAGGGCAAAGCATTGGGCAAACTCTTCGATACCCTCCATTTGGATGAAGAGGACTATGAGATGACGTTTAAAGAACGCTCTTATCTTATCAAATCGGCGCAGCATAACGAGAAACGGCTGTTGAGCGCCACCGATATTACCGAACAAAAGCGTAAAGAAAATCTCGCCACGATGGGGCAGATGGCGGCGCATCTGAGCCATGAAATCCGCAATCCGATCGGCTCCATCGCTCTGCTGGCATCGACATTGATGAAACGGGTCAAAGAGGAGAATAAGCCGATTGTGACCGAAATCCAAAAGTCGCTCTATCGGATTGAGCGGATCATCAAAGCGACGTTGATGTTTTCCAAGGGGACGAATGCACAAAAGAATGCTCTTCGGTGGTGGCAGATTCGCGAAGCGCTAACGAGTGCTATCGGTTATTACAGCTATGCCAAGCCTATCGAGTTTGATTTTCCCGAAGAGGATTTCGAACTTTTCGGCGATTTGGATCTGCTGACGATGCTTTTTACCAATTTTGTCTTTAACGCTATCGATGCCATAGAACTCGACGAAGAGGAGGAGGGAAAAATCCAAATCCTTCACTCATTGGAGGGGGAATATCATATTTTTGAAATCTATGACAGCGGGATCCCTATCGAGAACAAAAAGTGGCTATTTGAAGCGTTTAAAAGTACGAAAGAGCGGGGGAACGGTTTGGGACTGGTACTCTCGAAAAATATCGTCGAATCGCACGGCGGTGAGATAGCGCTTTGTGAGGGCGAGCGAAAAGGGTTTCGCTTCAGTCTCTCTTCCTAGAGAGGTTTCGGCTCGCCGAGATAATACCCCTGCAGATAGTCGATTCCTAACTCTTTACATTTGTTATAGACCGCTTCGGAGTGGACAAATTCGGCTACCGTATGTAATCCTAAGTGTTCTGAAAATTCGGTAATAGCGGTGAGTATCGTTTGCGCGTTGGTATCCGTATCGATATTTCGGATCAGGGAAGCATCGATTTTAAGAATGTCAACATCAAGTTTGATAATGTGGGCAAAGTTGGAATAGCCGGTACCGAAATCATCGATGGCGATACGGCATCCGAATTTTTTCACATCGCTGATAAACGTAGAGACTTCCGGATAGTTCTCGATCCCCTCGCTCTCTAAAAGTTCAAAAATAATCCGCTCAGGAGAGGAAGATTCGGCAAGTTTTTGGATGAGCAGCGCTTTGGTCGGCTTGTCGAAAATATCATCGACGGATAGATTCATCGAATAGGTTTGTGTGGTCGTTTCGACCATTTTAAAGACTTCGTCAATGACGAATTTAGTCAGATGGGCATAAAGCCGCGATTGTCGCGCGGCGGGGAGAAAATAACCCGGTGATACGATTTCTCCGTTGTTGTCAATCATACGGATAAGGGCTTCATACTCGACGATATCTCCGCTCACAGCATCAAAGATCGGTTGATAATAGAGGCAGAACTGGTTTTGTTCAATCGCCTCTTTGAGCTTTTTACTCCACAAAATATTGTTTTGGTACTCTTGTCTGATTTGCATGGTCTCATCGTAGAGCTGATAGCTGAGGCGCCGTTTTTTCGCCGATTTAAGTGCCATATCGGCATTGGCGAGAAGGTCGATAATATTGCTTTTGCGGCTTCGTGCGATATCCATCCCCATCGTCAAAGTAACGTAGATGCTCGCCCCTTGAAGGTCGTAATATTGTGCTTGGAGATGGTTGACGATGCTGAGACGGGCCGCTTCCAAGTCTGCGGTGTTCATCGGTTCGCTCAAAGCAATGGCGTATTCGTCCGAGGGCATTTTGTACAGCTGCATCGGCAAATCACGTATCGCATCTTGGATCGACTTTGCCAATGCCAGCAAGGTCTCATCGCCGATCGCATGACCGTAAAAATCGTTGATCTCTTTAAAATTATCGATGTTAAGGAGCATAAGGGCATAAAAACGGTTGGTTCGAATATCTCGGATAAGGGCATTTCGGTTAGGAAGTGAGGTCAGATAATCGGTATGGAGCTGGTGTTCAAGCTTTAAGTTAAGGTCTTTCGTGATTTGGGTATCACGTTCGATCCGGCGGATAAGGATGCGGAAACCGTAGTGTAAAATGGCGGCAACAACCGTCAATGAAATAAGACTGATAATAAGAAGATTGCGTATCTCTTTTTTGTATTCAATAACATCTTCGGTAATGTCAAACGCGCAGGACATCATGGCAATGGTTTCGTTTTTGTAGTTGCTTAACGGACGTGACGCAATAACGTAATCGTGTGAATCAATAGTGTATCGGTTGCTCTTAGTAAACGTAAATGTACTCGGAAGATGTTCAAACAGCGGATCGTTCGAAGAGACGATCGAATAGTTCTGATAGGCTACGTTTTTGGAATCGGGGAGTAGACTTTTAAGTTTTTTTGTATCAAACGCTATGGCACTTTTAATGCCTGAGTGGGCATCGAGACGTTTTTGGACACGGTCGATTTTAGCAACGGTTTGGATGATACCGACAAAGGTTTTATTTTTAAAAATCGGAACAATGGTTATAACGGAAACATCGTAAATAGTGACATCGAGCGTTGAGACGATTTTGCGGTTATTAATGGCATACGCTAAAACCGGACGCTTATGGAGAATGTTATCCCCGTATTTATGCGGGTCTTGGATACGGAGGAAATGGGCGCCGTCCGCACCGATGAAACCGCTCATATCCACTTCACCGTGATGTTTCGCCTCATTGAAATAGGGGAGGGCAAGCTGATACAGTTTTTCCCGATCGCGTGCGGCAAAGGCATCGACAATATCACGATTGCCCGCAATTTGACAGGCTAGCTCTATGAGACCTTTTTGGGTATCGAGCATCGCCAAGTCAAAAGAGTTGCGTAAAAGTGCGCGGTGGGCGGATGTTTTTTCATCCAGTACGTGTTTTTTATCTTGAATAATAGTGAGAATGAAGATGGCAATCAGTAAGATGACAAGAGCAAGAGAAAAAAGAGTAGCACGTACTTTAATTTTATTCACTCTTGCCCTTTTTTCCGATAATAGTGGAATTTGATATTATTATAACACAGGTCAAAAGAATTTCTCACAAAAGATATATAAGTCAATTACTTAAGTATCTATTTTGGGAATAGAACGGACCCTAACCGTATCATTGTTGAACCGCATTCGATGGCTAGTTCGAAATCACCGCTCATCCCCATAGAACAGACGGATGCATTCGGAAGGGTTTCGAAAATACGGCGGGTCGTCTCGAAGCTTTTGCGGATAACGGCAGTGTCATCGACGTGTGCACCGATGGACATTACTCCCTGAAGCTGCAATCTCGGGCACTCTTGCATAATCTGAGCGTATTTCTCATTGATCTCTTCGGGAAGAAAACCGCTTTTAGACTCTTCGTAGGCGGAATTGATCTGCACCAATGAGCGTAAATTCATCGTATCACGCTCTAAACGCTCGTTAAGGGCATAAGCAAGTTCGATGGAATCGATAGAGTGTAGCAGATGAGGGCGGACGCTTAAGAGATGATTGATCTTGTTTTTTTGCAGCGTACCGATAAAATGCCACTCGATCGGCAAATCTTCCAATTGCCCGCTTTTGGTAATCAGATCTTGTACTTTATTCTCTCCGAACGCCCGCTGTCCGATTTCATAGAGCGATTTGATCGCTTCTGCATCGACATACTTGCTTGCCGCGACAATTTTGACGATATGGTGATCGCTTACTCTCAAACGGGCTTTTTCAACTCTCTCGATGATGCGGTCAAAGTGGCGTTTATGTTCTATTATGGTCATTGCATTAACCTTGTAATATCGTTATAGAGTCCCAAACTCATAAGTCCGAGCAAGAGTACCCAACCTCCAATGGTGAGTTGGGTGATAACCGCTTCGCTCGGAGCTTTACGGCGGATTATCTCATAAAGATTGAACATGATATGCCCGCCATCGAGTGCGGGGATGGGGAGAAGATTGAGAACTCCCAGGTTGACCGAGATAAGGGCAGAGAAAAAGAAAAGACTCATCCATCCGTACTCTGCGGCATCGGCAGTGATTTTAGTGATACTTACGACACCGCCGACCTCTTTTGCCGGGACGATGCCGGTGAGGAGCTTTTGGACGCTTTGGAAAATAAGCAAAGAAGAGGTGTACGTCTCTTCAGTTGCATACGAAAGCGCGGAAATAGGGGTGAGATTCAGTGTATGGGTGGCTCCGGAGGGGGCGATTCCGATCATCCGCTGCTGTATTGTCTCTTTGAAAATATTTTGGGTTTCGGAAATTTTAGGATTGACGGTAAGGATATGAACCGTATTTCCCCTCTCAATACGAAAGGTTAATGCCCCTGCGGAGGATTTAACGGCATCGGAGATTTCGTTCCATTGGGTAATACTCTCTTCATTGATAGAGAGGACGATATCCCCTTTTTGAAGTCCGGCAATATTTGCGGGAGACTCATGGACAACATTACCGATAATAGGAGAAAGCGTCTGCGGTCCGCCTAAAGCAAGAGTATAGAAAAAAAACCACGCAAGGGCAAAATTCGCTAAAGGACCTGAGAGGAGAATAATGATTCTTTGCCACGGTTTTTTACTATTGTAGCTGTCCGTATCGCTGCTGGTTACACCCGGGTCAAGGTCATCTTGCCCTTTCATTTTAACATAGCCCCCCAATGGAATAGCGGAGATTTGCCACCGTGTATTCAGCCAAGTGAACGAGGCGATTTTTTTTCCGAATCCTATAGAGAAGACTTCGACATAAACGCCGAATACACGTGCCGCCGTATAATGGCCGAGCTCATGAAAAAAAATGAGTGCCGAGAGGACGAGAAGGGCGACCAGCCAACTCATGTATGACTCCGATTTTGGTAGGCTTTGCTAAATCCGATCAAATACTCGATACCCGAATAAACGGTTAAAGCGACGGCAATCCATAGTAATACGTCGCCGAAGGGCCAGTGCATCAGTAAAAACCCGATGGCGATCATCTGTGCGACGGTTTTGACTTTTCCGGCCCATGAGGCGCTTATATCGATCCCCTCCGATAGCGAGAGAGTACGAAGCCCGGTGATAAAGAGTTCGCGAACGATGATGATATAAATCGCCCATGCCGATGCGGTACCTGCCATCATCAGACCTAAAAAAGCGGCGAGGGTGAGCATTTTATCGGCCAAGGGGTCGAGGATCTGTCCTACGATTGTGATCTGATCGAGTTCACGGGCGATATAGCCGTCAAAAAAGTCGGTAACGCTCGCAATCACAAACAGAAGCGATGCCGCATAATAGCTCCAACTGACGTGCCATCCCATTTGGGTAAACACTTGGGGATTAAGAATGATCCAAAACATCACCGGAGCGATGAGAAGGCGCGCGAACGCGAGGAGATTGGGAAGGTTAAACACCCGATAAGCCTTTGATTAATTCTGATGAAGCGCGTTAGCGATTTTAAAAGGCGTAAGCGCCGTGAGCCTGCTGCTGAAGCAAACTCAGTGTTAACGTAGCTTCGGGGATTTTATTCCCGAAGCGTTCCAATTTATTGAAACGTGGTCCCGCCATCAACGACGATTGTTTGTCCGGTAAGCCATGAAGAACCTTCTCCGCAGAGGAACAGACACGCCCCCGTCAAATCTTTGGCTTCACCCATACGGCTGAGAGGGGAGCGTTTAACGACTTCCCCTTTGACCTCTTCGTAGTTCGGAAACGCTTTAAGAGCATCGGTATCGATCGGACCGCCGCTGACGGCATTGACACGAATCCCTTTTTCACCGAGTTCCGCCGCCGCGTAACGCACCATCGCTTCGACGGCCGCTTTGTTGGTTCCGTGACCCGCATAGTTAGGAGTATAGACGAGATTTCCGGTAGAACTCATCGAAATGATCGAACCGCCGCCCACTTTTTCCATCCGTTTTGCCGCTTCCTGCGCACCGACGACGAACGCATTGACGGTTGCGGTATAGATGTTGTTAAGCCCTTTGGGTTTGAGGCGCATAAACGGTCCGAAACCGCCGACGACAGCGCGTCCTGAGATAATCGCATTGGAGATAAAAAAGTCGAGGCGGTCGAAATCTTCGTCAAATTTGCTAAAAACTTCTTTGTATTCATCCGGTTCCAAGATGTTGAGGGCATATCCCCGGCATTTGACACCGTGGTTTTTCTCAACATCGTCCGCGATCTCTTGAGCGATCTCGGCATTGGAGTTATAGGTGAAAGCGACATTTACCCCTTGCGCTGCAAATGCATAAACAATCGCTTTTCCGATTCCGCGTGTGCCGCCGCTGATGAGTAGCGTTTTTCCGTGTATTGACAAATCAAGCTCCTTGTATGGTGTAATTTTTCATGACGCTTTCGAGCCGTTTCAGGTTCTCGGTACTCGGCGCGACGAGAGGGAGACGGTATTCCAATGTGTCGATCAGCCCCGCAATATACATTGCCGCTTTGATCATGACCGGATTGGATTCCAAAAACAGCGCTTTATTGATCGGGAATAGCTCGTCATTGAGCGCTTTTGCTCCCGAAAAATCACCGCCCAGCGCTTTTGTGACCAATTGGGCTTTTAAATCCGGTAAAAGGTTCGAGGTAACCGAAGTGATACCGGCTCCCCCGTTAGCGAGAATCGGATAATCGATCGCGTCGTCTCCGCTGAAGACTTTAAGCTCGGGACGGCGGGAGAGGAGTTCGATGGTGCGTTCAATACTCCCCGTCGCTTCTTTAATCCCGTAAATATTTTTGACGTCGTCAAAAAGGCGGATAACCGTATCGGCGTTGATGTCGACGACGGTACGTCCCGGAACGTTATAGAGCATAAACGGAAGATCACTCACCGATTCGGCAATCGCTTTGTAGTGCTGATAAAGCCCCTCCTGGGAAGGTTTGTTGTAGTACGGTGCCACGGAGAATATAGCGTCAACGCCGCATGCCTGTGCGGTACGGGCCGCTTCGATCGCTTCGGCGGTCGAGTTGCTTCCCGCTCCGGCGAGGACTTTGGTAGAGGTCCCTTTACATACCGCTACCGCAATCTCCATACAAATACGATCTTCCTCATAGGTAAGTGTCGCACTCTCTCCCGTCGTTCCGACCGGACAAACTGCATTGATGCCGTTTTTTATCTGTCGTTGAATGAGGTCGCCGTATTTTTGCTCATCTAATTTTCCGTTTTTAAACGGGGTTATAAGAGCAGTCGTTGAACCGGTAATGAGATTCATTTGTTTCCTTTTCGTAGGATTAGTGTTGTGGATTTTTCGCTGATGAGATACTGCGCGGCAATCTTTTGAATCTCATCGGGCTTGAGCGCTTCGATCGCTTTTTCATAATTCATCAAGGGAGCGATATCGCCTCGGGCCAGATAGCTTCCGAACAATTCGGCAACCGATGTCGAACTCTCTAAAGAGTAGATGAAATCGGCTTTGGTATTGATTTTTACTTTATCAAGTTCGGCTTTCTCTACCGGTGTATTTTGGAGATTGTGAATAACGTTCCAAATCTCTTTTTCAACCTCTTCGGCTTTGACACCGTTGTTGCACACCGCTAAAAACAAAAAGATGCCCGGATCGATGTTTTCCATATTGTAGGCATAAATTTGGTTGACCAACCGTTTTTCATCGACCAATAGACGGCTTAACCGCGAACTTTTACCCGAACTGAGCAGTTCACTGAGTGCGGAGAGTTTCGGCTGATCGGCATGCTGAAAATTCGGTATCGGAAAACTGATAGCGAGCATCTCCACTTCGCTCTCTTTGTTGACGATAATGCGGCGCGCACCGTCTTGTTCCGGCTCGGTCGTTTTGACCGTCGGGATTTCGAGGGTGTTTTTGATCGATCCGAAATTTTTTTCCGCTTCGTCAAAAACGCTCTGCGGTTTGATATCGCCCGTGACGATCAAAATAGCGTTTGAGGGCTGATAATAGGTCTCATGAAAGGTTCGGATATCGTTTAATGTCCAGGTTTGAATGTCGTTCATAAACCCGATCGGTGTCCAGTGATACGGATGATAGACGTAGGCACTGTTAAAAAGACGGAAATAGAGATATCCCATAGGGTTATTGTCGGTTCTCCATCGGCGCTCTTCGGCGACCACGTTTCGCTCGGGTTGGAACTCATCGTCTTTGAGGTTGAGGTTTTGCATCAACTCCGCAAACAAAGAGAGAGATTTGGCGAGATTTTCACTGCTTGATTTGATAAAGTAGTGGGTAAAATCGAATCCCGTCGAGGCGTTGTTCATCCCTCCGATACTTTTAACCTCTTCGTCAAATTCGCCTGCTTTGAGGTTTTTGGTCGATTTGAAGTTCATGTGCTCCAGCATATGGGCGATGCCGCTTTTTCCCATGACTTCGTTTCGGCTTCCCACTTTGTAAAAAATATCGCTAGAGATAACCTGCGAACCGTTATCCATGGGGATAGCAACAACCTGCAACCCGTTGGAGAGGGTTTTGGTTTCGTAGTGAGGCAGTGATGAGGCCATAAGGGTTCCTAAACTCAAAATAAATGCGGCGAGGAGTTTCATCGCCGATCTGCGCCGATCGCTTCGGTGATCGAGGTAAAACCGTCGGATGCCAAAAGATCGATCAGACCGCTGTTGATCTCTTCGACGACTTCCGGGCCTTTGAAAATCAGCGACGTATAGATTTGTACCAGCGACGCACCCGCACGGATGCGGCGGTACGCCTCTTCGGGGGTGCTGATGCCGCCGACACTGATCAGGGTGGTTTTGCCGTAAAGCTCGCGTGCGATCGCGTCGAAAATATAGAAACTTCGCTCGCGCAGTACTTCGCCGCTGAGTCCCCCCATATCTTCGGGTTCGCTCACGAGGGAATAATCGACGGTCGTATTGGTCGCGATAATGCCGTCCGCTCCGCTTTCCACGGCATGGACACAAAGGGCAACCGCCTGGTCCTCGGTCATGTCCGGGGCAATTTTCAGCAAAATCGGTTTGTTCGTCAGCGCTTTGGCTTCCGCAAAAAGCTGGCTGATAAATGCTTCGTTTTGAAGATCGCGCAACCCCGGAGTGTTCGGCGAAGAGATGTTGATAACCATGTAATCGGCGTATTCATGAAGCGCTTTGATCAAGGTCGTGTAATCTTTGATCGCTTTATCATCGGGGGTGATTTTATTTTTTCCGATGTTTACGCCGATAGGGGTGCTGAACGGGTAGATGTTTTTGAGACGGTGCGAAATGCGGAACAGTCCGTCGTTATTGAACCCCATTGCGTTTTGTAGCGTCTCCTCTTCGATATGGCGCCATAGGCGAGGGCGGGGATTGCCTTCCTGGGGTTTCGGGGTGAGGGTTCCGATCTCGCTGAATCCGAATCCCAAAGACATGATACCGTGAAACATCGTCGCGTTTTTGTCAAATCCCGCCGCCAAACCGATCGGATTTAAAAACGTACGTCCGAAAAGCTCTTGGGTAAGCGAGGGATGGGTAACAAAATGTTTGGCCATCCAGCCGTTGAAGAGGGGGGGGCAAAAGCTTGCACTGCGGAGCACTGCCGCGGCAAGCGTATGGGCATTTTCGGGTTGAAGTTTAAAAAGCCAGGGTTTTAAAGATTCGTAATCAAGCATAGTGACCCGCCTCGTCATGGTAAAAGTTGCCGCGATTATACTCAAAAAAGGTTGAATGGTTTGTTAATCAAGCGAGCCTTGAGACGCAGGAGGGAGCGATTGAAGATGTTGAGTAATTTGTGCTGCGCTCATTTCAGGGGTAAATCCCTGCAGCGATAATGAGCGGTCATTTGTCCCCAATGTTCCATAAAGTGTCGGGGTGCTGGCTTTAAACAAGGCGATGGTAGGGACTCCGGAGGCACTGGCTAAATGCATCGGTCCCGTATCGCCGCAAACAAAAGCATCCATCTGGGAGAGGATAGTCCCTAACAAACGTAAATTGGACTCCGTAAGCGTATAAAAATCATCTTCCAGTTTTTCTTTTACGTCTGGAGAGAGGATATCAACAAATACGGCATTCGGATTGAGCTGTTTCATATTCTGATACCACTCTTTCCACCAACTGTTTTCGATTTTCTTTTCGAAACGGGCATCGCGGAAAATGCCGATAATTTTTTCTTTGCTCCCCCAGGTATATCCTTGGAGTGAGAGCCGTTTTTTCAGCTCTTCGTGCCCTTGGATTTTCTCTTCTTTGCTCAGGGCGATATCCATTTTTTGAGGGAAATCGTTTGCATCGTTTCCAAAAGCCTCCATCAAATGCAGAGGTTTCAACGCTTCATGAACCGATTGGGAGGGGGCCGCGACAACGTGTGTCAAGGGGGACCAATTTCCCGCTGCGTCAAAGCCGAGTTTGTATATGCCACGGGCCAAAAAAGTTGCTCCGCGATCACTCGCCGAACCGCTGTTTAGGTTCAGAACGAGATCATATTCTGTAGCACGGAGCCGTTGGATATAGCGATATAAATGAAACGGATTTTTCAGAAGACGACGGGGAAAATCAAATACGTTTTCGACCGCTGAGCTTTTGAGGAGAGGTGAGGGGTATTTCGCTCCGATCAGAACATCGATTTTAGCACCGGGAAAACGGTGTTCCAGCGCACGAAGCAGCGGAGTCGTAAAAAGGATGTTTCCGATACGGTAATTGATCCGAATGACCAAAATGCGGCGGATCGATTCCGTCGGTATACTCTCATGTTTGGCATGAGAAGGGAAAAAGAGAGCCAAAAGGGCATTTAAAGCAATTTTGGCTTTTTGCCGGATGCGTGAGTGGAGCGGTAATCCCATACGTGTTCCTTTAACTTTCTGTCAGTGTTTGGCTAAGACGCTGATACTCTTCCGAAGCGTTCAAAAGATATTGATGCGACCCCTGCGCCACGATATGCCCGGCTTTAAATACAAGGATTTTATCGGCATCTTGAACGGTGCTGAGACGGTGAGCGATCAGGATAGTAATTTTGTCTTTTGTATATTCTTTAAGCGTATTTTGAATTTTGCGCTCCGTCTCATTGTCAAGAGCACTGGTCGCTTCATCCAGAATAAGCAAAGACGCATGTTTATAGATAGCTCTGGCAATCGCAATCCGTTGTCTCTGCCCGCCTGAAAGATTGGCCCCGAACTCCTGCATGACCGTATAAATGCCATCCGGCAATGATTGGGCAAATTCGAGTGCATCCGCCATGTGCAGTGCTTCTTTGACCCGTTCTTCATCGACGGTATCGCCGTAGGCTACATTGGCTGCCAGAGTGTCTTGAAAGATATAGACCCGCTGAGAAACAAAAGCGATTTGAGAACGGAGCGAATTTTGCGTATACTCTTTCAAATCACATCCGTTGATGGAAATAGTTCCCGATATCGGATCGTAAAAGCGCAGAAGCAGATTCACAAAAGAACTTTTTCCTCCTCCGCTTTGTCCTACGAGGGCGATGGTCTCTCCGGCTTGAATATCGATGCTGATATTCTCCAGTGCCGTTTTATCTTCAAATTTGAGCGTTACCTGATCAAATTGAATCTGTTTTACCGCTTCGCTTAATGCTGATTTTCCATCCGTTATTTGGTTCTGGATATCGAAAATATGAAATACCCGTTCGCTCGCGGCTTGGGCATCCTGAACTCTTCCCAGGATGTTACTGGCCCCTTTAAGCGGTTGAAACACAAGGCCGAAGGCCGTTAAAAAAGCGGTGAATTCTCCGACGGTCATTGCCCCGGAGTAAACCTGCCTTCCCCCTATAAAGATGACCGCCGCCAGTCCGATTGCCGCGATAATCTCCATCATCGGGGAGATCAATTCACTGGTATAGGAAGATTTCATATTGAGTTTGAAAAAATGGTCGTTTTCATGATGAAAACGTTCCAATTCGTATTTTTCGGTCGCATTGGATTTGATGATTTCGGAGTTATTGAAAACTTCGGTCAAGCGTGTCACGATATCGGCATTTTTTTCTTGTGATCGGTGGGCAAGGCGTTTAAGCCGTTTGGTGATTTGGAGCAATGGAACAATGACAGTCGGCATTACGATCAACGCCCAGAACGCAAGGGTGGGATTGAGGTAGATGATATATCCGACGAGCGTCACAACCGTAAGACTTTCACGAATCAGTTCGGGCATCATCGAAGATACGAAGTACTGGATTCGATTGATGTCGTTTGTAATACGGGAAATAAGTTCGCCGCTGCGGTTTAGATAGAGAAACTGCATGTCCATATTGACCATTTTAGACAGTAGCTCTTCTCGGATTCTTGAAACGATATGCAGACCGATGTAGGTATTGAAAACCGCTTGTATGTAGCGCCCGATCGATTTGATGATGTAAATCACAATCAAAAGCATCGGAATGATGTAGAGCATCCGGGCTTCTTTGTTGATGAACATATTGTCCATCAGCGGCTTCATGATATGTGCGGTAGCCGCCGTCGCACTGACGGTGAGAATGATCCCGATCAAGACCATCAAAAATTGGAATTTATATTCGCGTATATAAGGCCAGAAGCGTTTATAGCTCTCTCTCATTCACGTATCTCCCATACCGTTCCCGCAGGGGTATCCATGATTGAGACTCCGAGTGCGGTGAGTTCATCCCGCAGTACATCGGATGAGGCAAAATCCTTTGCTTTTTTGGCTTCGCTCCGCTTCATAATAAGATTATCGATTTTGGCTTTTGTCTCTTCATCCAAGCCGAATTGAAAATACTCGTAAGGATTTTGCCCTCCGAATCCTAGTACGGTTTCGACGGTTGCCAAAGAAGAGAGGAGAATCTGGCGGTACGTTTTGTCTTTGGGATTGGTATCGAGCGCTTCGTTTGCCTGTGCTATCAACTCGTCGATCAGGGCATAGGCGCGTGAAACGTTTAGATCATCCCCCAGCGCTTCGAGGAGATTTTTCTTAAATTCGGTTCCGATCATTTCGGCACTGAGTCCGAAAAGACGTTTTTTAAGACGATAGAGACGATCCAGCCGCCGTTTGGACGCGATCAGATCTTCTTCGTTAAAGTTAAAATCTCCCCGATAGTGGGTGCTGAGGAGATAAAATCGGAGCACTTCGCCGTCATAGGCATTGAGGGCGTCTTTGAGGAAAAAGCTGTTCCCCAGACTTTTGGACATTTTCTCACCCGCGATGGTGACGAATCCGTTATGCATCCAGTAACGTGCGAGTTCATGATTCGTCGCACAGCGGGTTTGTGCCGCTTCGTTTTCGTGGTGGGGAAAGAGAAGATCGGCTCCGCCGCCATGGATATCGATCGCATAGTCGCCGATATGGGGACTCACATAGCGCTCGATCATCGCAGAGCACTCCAAATGCCATCCCGGACGTCCGCGCCCGAACGGTGAGTCAAACGCCACCCCCTCATCATGGACCGCTTTCCAGAGGGCAAAATCGGCTTCATTGCGTTTTTCGCCCACTTTTTCGACGCGGCTGACGTTCTCGCTGCTTTGGCGGTTGGAGAGGGTGAGGTAGTTTTTGTCGCTGGAGGTATCGAAATAGATATCGCCGTTGCTGATCGAGTACGCATGGCGCTTATCCAGAAGTTTTTGTATCATTTCGCTCATCGCATCGATCGATTCGGTCGCTTTGGGCTCCAGTGTCGGCGCCCTGACACCGATGGCCGCCATGTCACGGTGATAGGCATCGGTATAGCGTTGTGCGATCTCGCTTGTACTGATCCCGAGCTCGCGTGCTTTGTTGATTATTTTATCGTCGATATCGGTGATGTTGCGGGCAAACAGTACGTCATACCCTTCCGCTTCCAATACACGGCGCAGAAGATCGAAAACCAAAGCGCTTTTAGCGTGTCCCAAATGAGCATCGTCATAGACGGTAGGGCCGCAGACGTAGAGGGAGACTTTTCCCTCTTGGAGCGGGATGAACGGTAATTTTGTTTTTTGTACGCTGTCGTAAATAGTCATTTTTTTTCCTAAAAGTTATCGTATCAAGTGTAGCAGAAATTGGTTAAGGAGATAAAAAGCCGATCCGAATCCCACGGTTCCCAGGATGAAGTAGAGACTGAAACGGGTTTTAAGAAGCTCGAAAAAGATGTTCCAACCTACCTCTTTGATCGTGAGGATAAACTGTACCGCTCCGCCGATGCTCCCCGCCAATGCCAAACCTGCCGCCCCCATCGATTGCATCAAAATAACGGAGAAAATGAGATTGATCACGAGAGAAATGACGGCGATTTTAGCCGCTTTGAGATGTTTGTGCTGGGCGTAGAGGTACATCGAAAAGAGCTTTGCCAGACCGAAAGGGATTAGCCCCACCATGTACATTTGCAAGACACCGGCGGTGTTGAGGGTGTCTTCGATATCAAACGCCCCCCGCTCAAACAACAGCCAAATGATCGGTTCCGCGAGCAAAATTCCCCCTAAAACGGAGAGACCCAGCAGGGCGTTGAGGAGCCAAAACGATGTGTGGAGGTTCTTGAATGCGAGCGCATTATTACCGTTATTGATCGCTTTGGCGATTTTGGGAAACAGCGCTGTGGTGATGGCGAGGGCGATGATGGCGAAGGGGAGCTGAAAAATACGGTTGGCGTAAAAGAGATACGACACCGATCCCGCCGCCAAAAACGAAGCGAGCGAGGTATCGATAAAGGAGGCGATTTGCGCCGTAGAGTTCCCGAACACCGAGGGTATAAAGAGCGATTTAAACTTGGATTCTTCTTCTTTGACATCTTTGGTTTTGCGGTATTTCCATCCCCCTACGAGGATTTTCATCAACCCTTGTTTGCGGATCGCATAGAGGTGAGTGATGACTTGGAACACCCCTCCGATGAGGATAGAGAAACTAAGAGCATACACAATCGTCTGCGGATCGGAGTTGGTAAAGAGGATCAGAGCGACGATCATCGCGATATTGAGCCAGACGGTCGAAAAAGCGGTGGTGAAAAAATGCTCTTTATGCTGCAGGAGCGATCCTAAAAAGGTGACGATAAAGATGAGATCGAGATACCAAAAGTTGATTGCGGTGAGGGGGGCGGTTTTGGAGATAAGATCATGTCCCCAGTCCCATGCCAACATTTTGGTGAAAAACCCGGGAAAGAGGGTGACGAGAAACGAGAGGAAAACGATAAACGTCATAAAACGGATAAATATGGCTACGGCAAAGACACTTTTTTGATTGGAGGCGATATAAGAGGGCATAAAACTTTGGGTAAACGAACCCTCCGCGAAGATACGGCGAAAGAGATTCGGGAATTTAAACGCCATTAAAAAGATATCGCTCCACATATTCGCACCCAACACCGACGTCATCAAAATATCACGTCCTAGCCCCGTGACACGGGAGATGAGGATACCGAACGAATTGGAGAATATCGATTTAAACATGCTCGTGTATGAAGCCTTAAAATAAAGTTTACGCAATTTTAACCGATATGTGATTAAAATAAGGGCAATAATCAGAAGGATTACAAATGGGGCTGTTTACAAAAGAAGATGAAAAGGGTGCGACGGCAGCAGCGTCTATTACTCCTATCATCGTACGTACATCGAATGTCGCCAAAGAACTTTTGCAAGTCTCAATGACGTATAAAGTATCCGTCCATTCCCTCGATTTTCACCTTCTCGGCACCCAGACATTAACGAAAGCGGTCGTGGAAGGCTCTCTGGAAGATTGGGTGGAACTGACTTCCGATGAGGTGAGAGATCTCAAAGAAGAGCACTTTTTAAATCCAAAATTTGAGATCAAACAGGTACATGAAATCGAAATTTACTCGATTACCGAACATAGTTCTCTCGAATCGATCGATATGTCGATCGGAGGGAACCATACGCTGTGTAAAATCTATTTGACGATAAAAGCGGGAAGTGTTGCCCGCTATTACAGTGCTTTTAAAGAAGATTTTATCCATTTGATCAACAAGAAAAAACTTCGTGCAAACTTGATGATAGGTGTATTCGATTCAATGATGATCGAAAATATCAGTGAGCTTTTGGCCAAAATCCATGTGGCCGGAAACTATCGTTTCGAGACGCAGGAACGTTATCTTATCGCTCAATCGTACGAGCCGGTAGAAACGATAAATGACAAGCTGATTCTCCATTATAATTCGAAACGTCAAATCGAGGATGAACACGGCCGAGTCGATTATTCCAAGCGCGGATATGTCATCGGTGTCGTGAAAGACGAACTTATAATAGAGTACGTTAAACCGCGAAAAGGGGAGAACGGACGTAATTGCCGCGGGGAGTTTATTATCCCGAAAGAGCCGATTGTCAAAAATGAGCCCACATTTTCGGTGGGTGAAAAAATCACGGTGATCGATACGCCCAATAGTATCGAATATCGGGCGGGAGCCGGCGGATACGTTACTTTCGAAGGGGGTGTGTACGATATCCAAACTGAAGTTGAAGTGACCGAAATCAGTTTTAAAACGACCGGATCGATCGATACACAGCTTGATGCCGATGTTTCCATCAATGTCAAAGAGAAAGATTCGATGAAAGATGCGATCGGTCAGGGGATGGAGGTAACCGTCAATGTCATCAATATCGAGGGAAATGTCGGACCCAATGCCAAGGTAACAGCACATAAAGCGACGGTTGACGGACAAGTGCATCAAAGTGCAATTATCAAAGCCGATGAGTTAACGATCAATGTCCATAAAGGGACGGCATACGGCAAAGAGGTCCATATCACGCGATTGGAACATGGAACCGTCGAAGCCGACAAAGTGACGATAACGCAGGCGACCGGCGGAAAAATCAGAGCACGCGAAATCGTGATCGAAGTACTGGGATCGCATGTAAAAATGGCGGCATCGCATTTGATCGAGATCCGAAAAATTCAAGGGGGAGAGAATCAGCTCATGATTGATCCGATGATCGATGAAGCGGATACAAACCTTCTTGAGCGTTCCGACCAGATGGCTCAGGTAAAAACGGCAATGCGCGATATTCAAAAAGAGCTGGAAGGGTACGAACATACGTGGCGGGAAAATCAACCGATGATGGAAGATTTAAAACGAAAACTTGCCTATTATAAAAGCAGCGGGATCAAAATGCCCTCCGCTCTGGTTCAAAAATATCAGCAGAATCAACTTTTCAAAGAGAAACTGGAATCTTTGCGTAACGAACTCAAAAGCAAAGAAGACCAGTATGCGTGGCTGGCACAAAAACATACGGCGCTTCAGGCGGAAATTTATGACGCGCGGATCATCAACCATGATCGCTGGCATAATCGTAATGAGATTATTTTCAAACTGATCGATCCTCCGGTAGAAATTTTTTATGTTCCGTCCGAAAATTCGGAAGAAAAAATCTTGGGACTTCACCAAGATGACGACGGAGAATTTTCGATTAAGGTAATGGCACAATGATTATAGGATTAGATGGGATTATAGAGTATAAAGAGCCGTCGTCGGTTCATTTAAACGTCAACGGGGTGATTTACGAGGTGTTTATCTCGTTACACACCTACAGCAGCATCGGCTCCGAGAAGGTTAAACTGCACATTCATCATGTTATTCGGGAGGATGCCCAGCAGCTTTACGGATTTGAACAAAAAAGCGAAAAAATTCTCTTCGAGGGGATGCTGAAAATCAACGGAATAGGGCCGAAAGCAGCGCTTGCTATCTGCAGCACCTTTACGCCGGAGCAGTTTGCGGGTATTATTTCATCTAAAGATATCAATGCGCTCAAAAAAGTTCCGGGAATCGGACCTAAAAGTGCCGGTCGAATTATGGTCGAACTGGCCGGCTTCGATGCCGTATTGCTCGGTTCGGGAATAACTGCTACAACGGCGACGACGGAAGCATCGATGGCGTTAGAAGCGCTCGGATTTAAAAAAGAGCAGATCGCCAAAGCGCTCAGTGCTTCGGGTGCAACCGATACGGCGGCATTGGTGAAAGATGCATTGAAACAACTTCAAAAACTCTAATAAGGATACTCAATTGAAATTAGCTATTTTATTCGGCGGAGCCAGTTACGAACACGAAATCAGCATCGTCAGCGCTATCACCGTCAAAGAGAAATTAAGCCGATATGAACTCAGTTTTATTTTTTGCGATCAGGATCATAAGTTTTATCTGATCGACGGTACCAAAATGAAAGCGGTCACTTTTTCGCGCGGAGAGCACCGTAAAATGCCCCAAATTTTTCTGACCAACGGCGGTTTCGAGCAGCGCGGGCTGTTTGGCACCAAAAGACACGAGATGCCGGTTCTCAACCTGATCCACGGCGGAGACGGTGAAGACGGTTCAATCGCGTCCTTGATGGATTTTTTCCATATCCCGTTTATCGGTCCGCGCAAAGAGGCGTCAATGCTCAGTTTTGACAAACACTATACCAAATGGCTTGCCGGTTCACTCGGTGTTAAAACATTGCCGTATGAGATTTTGCACAAAGAAGATAAAAGAGTTGTAAAAACGGCTTATCCGTTTATTATCAAGCCTGCCCGTCTTGGTAGTTCCATCGGGGTCAGTATCGTCCGCGAAGAGCGCGAGCTTGATTATGCTTTGGATGTGGCATTCGAATTTGACAGCGTTGTGCTGATCGAGCCGTTCATAGCGGGGGTCAAAGAGTATAATTTAGCCGGTTTCAGCGCCCGCGGCGAGATGAATTATTCGATTGTGGAAGAGCCTCAAAAAGCGGAATTTCTCGATTTTGAGAAAAAATATCTCGATTTCTCCCGCTCCGGAAACGTCGCCGAAGCTTCCGTGAGCGACACATTGGTTCAGCAGCTGCGCGATGCGTTCAAGACGATCTACCTGCCGTTATTCGAGGGGGCGCTGATCCGCTGCGATTTCTTCGAGATCGAGGGTGAAGTGTACCTCAATGAGATAAACCCTATTCCCGGATCGATGGCCAACTATCTTTTCGACGATTTCGGCGATGCTATCCAAAAACTGCTCGGCTCGTTGCCGGATAAAAAAATGATTCGCGTCAAATATGACTACATCCACTCTATCTCCCAAGCCAAAGGGAAATAAGCGTGGCGGTTAAGAGCGTTCAATACAAACAGCATACATTCTCGATCAGTTATGAAATACTCAATCCGGGTGCCCATTACGATATTATTTTTCTCCACGGCTGGGGCTCACATAAAAATCTGATGAAGCACGCTTTCGGCGCCCACTTAAAGCAGTTCCGCCATATTTACATCGATATGCCGGGATTCGGAAACAGTACCTGCAATATGAGCCTTACGACCGAAGATTACGCAACGATTCTGGAGTCATTTATTTCCATGATCGAAGTGGATAAAATGATTATTTTAGGCCACTCGTTCGGGGGAAAAGTAGCTACCCTTTTAAATCCTGAATTTTTGGTGTTGGTCGGTTCTGCGGGGATTTTGGTTCCCAAACCGTTTAAAATCCGTGCTAAAATTGCCTTGTTCAAACTTCTAAAATTTACGGGATTATCCTCTTTTCGCCGCTTTTTTGTCGCCCCCGATGCACAGGGGCTGAGTCAGCCGATGTATGAGACGTTTAAACAGGTCGTGAACGAAGATTTCACCGAAAAATTTCGTGCGTACAAAGGGAAGGCGCTTCTGTGTTTCGGGATTCAGGATACCGCGACACCGATGTGGACCGCGTATAAAATTTCAGAGCTTATTAGCGAATCGAAAGTCGTCGAGTTTGACGGAGACCACTATTTCTTTTTAGAGCAGGGGCAAACGGTTTCCAAAGAGATTGAAAAGAGCGTTTTAAAAAGTTTGGAACACTAAGGAAAAAATATGGAATTGACAGTAATAGCTGCATTTTTTACGAATATTTTATTTGTTATGACGTTGGGATGGTATCTGATCACCAATCTGCAATGGTACGATTACCGGATTGAGAGGGTCGTATTGCGTCACCATAAAACGTGGTGGCATATGGTCTATTTTTTATTCCCTTTTTTAGTCTATTTTTTGATCCATGAATATTTTTGGATCTATTTCTATTTCGCGCTTCTCCCCTCGGTGATTATTTGGCACCGCAAGCTCGATAAAAAAGTGGTTTTGACCTGGCGGGTCAAACGTTTTTTAATTCTCCTCTTTTCGATTGCTTTTTTATTAGACATTCTCCTAAAACTCAAAGGATTAGGGACGACGTACAGCGTGTTTCTTCCGATAGTTCTTACCTACATCGGTTCATGGGGGATCGAAAAGTTTTTGTTTCTGGCGTACAAACGTCAGGCACAGGGCAAAATCGCCTCGATGAAGGATCTGACGATCGTGTGTGTGACGGGGAGCTACGGCAAAACGTCAATGAAAAACTTTATCGCTCAGGTGCTAGGTCAAAAATTCAACGTCTATGCCACGCCGCGCAGCGTCAATACGCTCGGCGGTATTATCCGTGATGTCAACGAATCGCTTCCGGAGAATACGCAGGTGTATATCTGTGAAGCGGGAGCGCGCGAAGTGGGTGATATCTACGCCATTGCACAATTATTGCATCCTCAGATCGTCGTTGTGGGCAAAGTGGGGCCGCAGCATCTGGAATATTTTAAAACACTGGAGCGTATCCAGCGTACCAAACTCGAAATCATCCATTCCAAACGTCTTAAAAAAGCGTTTATCCATACGTCGGTTACGAACGAGCCGCACGAGAAGGTTACCTTTTTCGGTGATGATGTCCGTAATCTTCAAGCGACGCTGGAGGGGATCGATTTTGATCTGAACCTAGAGGGCGAAGAGCGCCATTTTCACACGTCCGTATTGGGCGGGTTCCAGACGATCAATATCAATGCGGCGATTTTGATCGCCCATGAGCTGGGGATGAGCAGCGATGAGATCGTTTCTGCGGTTGAGAAACTCAAAAGTGTCGAACACCGTCTGGAGCGGATCGATGCGGGGGGCAAAATTATCCTTGATGACGGCTATAACGGCAATATCGACGGTATGCTGGAGGGGGTGCGGCTGTGCTCTCTTCATCCGGGACGCAAGGTGATCGTAACGCCGGGACTCGTCGAGAGCACCGAGGAGCTGAATTCGGAGTTGATTCAAGCCATCAACGGTGTATTCGATATTGCAATCATCACAGGATCGCTGAATGCGCCACAGTTTGATAAGGAGCTAAGAGTTCCTCAGAAAATTATGCTGGCCGACAAATCGCAAATGGTTAAAACTCTTGGAGAGGTGACGAAAGCGGGAGATATTATCCTCTTCGCTAACGATGCGCCGAATTTTATCTGATGGAAAACGTACTCTACGCCCCGTGGCGAACCGAATACGTTAGCGGTGAGAAGAGTGAGGGGTGCGTATTCTGCAATATCAGCGAGCATCCGCAATCGGATGAAACGCTTCATGTCCTTTATCGCGATGATCATTGTTTTATCGTTATGAACCGTTATCCCTACACACCGGGCCATTTTATGATTATTCCGCACTACCATACCGACGCGCTTGAAGCACTGGAACCTAAAACGTGGCTTCATATGAGCGCTTTGGCTCAGCGGGGAGTACGTCTTTTGAAAGAGGGCTTCGGAGCGCACGGTGTCAATATCGGGATGAATCTCGGGCGTGCCGGAGGGGCAGGGATTGCCGAACATATCCATCTGCATCTGGTACCGAGATGGGAGCGAGATACCAATTTTATCACCTCAATAGCTCAAACTCGTGTATATTCGACCGATTTTGAGGTAATATATAGCCGGTTAAAAGAAAAAAGCTATTATTTCACTTTAGAAACGGTTTAAAATTTTAAGAAAGGGAGAATGTATGGACGAAGATAGAAAAAAAATCATTCACTATGCTTTGCAGTTTGATATTCATGACATACATACCTATTCAGGATATAAGGGCGGTTTATTGGTAAAAATTACGACCCGAAGTCCGCAAGTAGTAGACCAAATCGAAAAATTTGCCCTTTCAATCCCGGCCGTAGAAGAGGTTGCCGTCAAAAAGAACCATCTGATGCAATTTGAGATATTCTGTGTGACAAAAGACACCAACGTCTACGAATTAAAGCTCAAATAAATAATTTTTTTACTGTTTATCTTTTTTTCGCGTAAGGACAAATGCGAAAACCGCAATTACCCCTAATAAAATAAAAATATTTCCTTGTTCAACCATGTGTTTCTCCCAATAATTTTTTCATGATTTCAATGTGATAGCTCTCTTGGTAATTGATAAATTCAAAAAAGGCGGAGAGTTTTTCGTCGGTGATGGACGATGAGAGTTTGCGGCACTCTTCTTTGGCGTTTTCCTCTTCGATAATACCGTCACGGAGAAACTTCTCCATATCGGTAATTTCATAGGTACGGGTATGCAGGGTTCTAGGCAGGGCCAGAATCCCCATCTTGGCCATCATCTCGCCGAACGATCGCAGATGAAAGTGCGATTCGTCGATCAGGTCTTGGAAATGGCTGACCTGTGCTGCACTCGTCGCACGGATTTGCCGATAAAAGTAGATCATGATAAGCTCATACTCTTTGTACAACTCTTCAAACAAAAAGAGGGTGAGGGCGTCGATTTCGGCTAGACTCAAAAGAGAATCAGGCCAGTGACGGGAGCGGTTGAACGCACTGAGCGGTTCATCGAGGATCAGATTCTCCAGATAGCCGTTCAACGTAAAGAGGAGAAACTCTTCATCATGACGCATCCGCTCTGTCAGAGGAGTCTCTACGTATAGTAGATGGAGCGATTGAATTTCGGCAATGGTTGTACGAACAAGATTAAAAAGCGAATCGCTTTCAATCGTGAAGTCGGGGTCACGTTCATAGTCATAGTCCAAACCGTTTTCGTAAAGCGATCCGGCGAGCCATTTAAGATGGCGAAATTCGATTTGCGAAAATTCGTACAGACGGCTTTTAACCTGCGGGTCATTGACCGAAAACGACATAAAGGCGATTCTCAGCCACAGCTGATGTTTCGCTCTAAACAAGACTGCATCGATCATTCTTCCACCTCACATTCCAGTCCGATTTCAATCGCATGAAGGTCTTCTTCCGCCCCTTCGGCTTTATGGGCTTCATTGATTAAAGCCGCTTCAAAAGCGCTCAGAACCATTTGCGCGCACGCTTGCTGTTTTACAGGCCCCAGCGCAACTTTATCTTGCAAGTTTTGAGATGCCATTTGGGCATACTCATGCGATTCGCCCTTTATCATTTCGGTAAACATCGATCCCAGTACGACCGTATCGTGACAGCCGTTGGTGGCATACCCGACGGATTCCAGGATGTCATTGTTACTTTTAACGTAAAAAATGACGAATTCTCCGCTTTTTTCACTGTGCCCGACACCCACGCCCGTTGGGTTTTCGAGAGGACCGTAGTTACGAGGGTGCATGAGATGCTCAATGATCTCTTGGTTTAGATTGTTTTCCATCCGAAGATTATACCGCAGGTTGAACCTCTTTGTAAGACTCCTCGCCGTACAATCGCGTTATGAAAACAATTACGCCCGAACATCTCCGTTATTTACCCACGACCCGTGCCGAAATGGATGAGCGAGGGTGGGACCGATGCGACGTTATCCTGATCTCAGGCGATGCCTATATCGATTCGCCGTTTATCGGTGTGGCGGTTGTCGGTCGGATATTGGAACGGGAAGGGTACCGTGTCGGGATTATCGGACAGCCTGATATTTCGACCGATGATGTGATGCGATTAGGAGAGCCGAAACTTTTTTGGGGGGTGAGCGGCGGAAGCGTCGATTCGATGGTCTCCAACTATACGGCGACCAAAAAATTTCGAAACAGCGACGATTATACCCCCGGCGGTGTCAATAATGCCAGACCGGACCGTGCGACGCTGGTCTATACCAATCTGATCCGCAAACATTTCAAAAACACCGTTCCCATCGTTCTGGGCGGGATTGAAGCGAGTCTACGCCGTGTTACCCATTATGACTACTGGACGAACAAACTGCGCAAACCGATTTTGTTTGATTCAAAAGCCGACTATCTGATCTACGGTATGGGAGAGGGGGCTATTGTCGCTCTTCCGAAAGCGCTGGAGAGAGGCGAATCGCCGCACACTATCCGCGGCGTGTGTTATATCTCTAAAGCTCCTATCGAGGGATATCTAAGCCTTCCGTCGCATCAGGAGTGTTTGGATAACAAAGAGCGCTATATCGATCTGTTTGATGCGTTTTACGATAACAACGACCCCATCTCTGCGAAGGGGCTGTGTCAAGAGGTAGACGGACGCTACAGTATCCAAAACCCTCCCGCCGATTATCTCGATGAGTCTGAGATGGATGCGGTGAGTTCTCTCCCCTTTACCCGAGAGCTGCATCCCTACCACCGTCCGAAAGGCTCTGTGAAATGTTTGGAAACGATCAAATTTTCGATTATGACCCATCAGGGGTGCTGGGGAGAGTGTAACTTCTGCGCGATCGGCGTCCATCAGGGGCGCACCATCCGAACGCGCAGCGAAGAATCGATTTTAAAAGAGGCAACGCAGTTTACCGAGTACAAAGATTTCAAAGGGATCATCAGCGACGTCGGAGGGCCGACGGCCAATATGTACGGCTATGAGTGTGCTAAAAAGCTCAAACACGGAACCTGCGATCATCAGCGCTGTGTCGATGACACCCATCTGTGCAAATCGATGAAAGTCGATCACATCCGCGTTATCAATCTCCTTCGACGGCTGCGCGAAGTGCGGGGAATTAAAAAAGCGTTTGTCGCTTCGGGGGTTCGCTACGATCTTATCAATGAGGATAAACGCAACGGGTATGAGTACCTCAAAGAGATGGTGCGCCACCATATCTCCGGACAGATGAAGGTCGCCCCCGAACACACCTCGGAACATGTTCTTCATCTGATGAACAAACCGGGGAAACAAACGTTAGTCGATTTCAAAAAGCTTTATGATAAATTGAACAAAGAAGAGGGGAAAAAGCAGTTCTTGACCTACTATCTCATCGCCGCCCATCCGGGATGTACCGAGAAAGATATGCACGATCTGAAACGCTTTACAAGCGAAGAGCTGAAGATGAATCCCGAACAGGCACAGGTGTTTACCCCCACACCGGGGACGTACTCGGCGGTGATGTACTACACCGAGATGGATCCGCAGACACGCCAAAAAATCTTTGTCGAAAAAGATACGGCACGCAAAGAGAAGCAAAAGCAGATTGTCGTTGCCAAAGAGAGTTTTAAAAGTGGTTTTGCCAGTTAAATCGCAACCCAAAATAGTGGAACAATTTTTGCGCTCTTACCTCTCTTTTAGCTTCGGTAACTTACAATAAACACTTCAAACCCAACACTACGGAATAATTTTTGCGAATCGATAAATTTTTAAATTCGGTCAATCTGACCAAACGCCGTACTGTCGCTCAAGATATGATCGGCGAGGGGGTCGTCTACATTAACGGCAAAGCGGTTAAGCCTGCTAAAAACGTGGCAGTCGGAGATATTATCACCCTTGTGTATCTCGAAAAAGAGATGAGATACGAAGTTTTAGATATTCCGACAATCAAATCAACTCCGAAATCTCAGCAGCATCTTTATGTCAAGGAGCTTTCATGAATTTTACGAAGACCGATTTTGAAGCGCTCTTCGAGCACAAGATGTCGGATGAGCAGATGCGGGAATTTTTACTCGCGCTCACCCTCAATACCGAAACTTCTTCTTCCATGATCGCAACGGCGGCCGAGGTGATGAAACGCCATGCTCTGGCTTTGGATGTTGCACCGGAGCTTAAATCCAAATTGATCGATGTCGTGGGGACGGGGGGAGATAAAAGCGGCAGTTTTAATGTCAGCTCCACCGTCTCAATCCTCCTTGCCTCCTGCGGAGCGTATGTCGCCAAACACGGCAACCGTTCCATCACCTCCAAATCGGGAAGTGCCGATGTGTTGGAGCATTTGGGGGTTAAACTCGATCTGGGTCTGGATAAAAGTGCAAAGCTCCTCGAAGAGACGGGGTTTACCTTTTTGTTTGCTCAGTACCACCATCCGGCAATGAAATTTATTATGCCGATACGCCGATCGATCCCTGAGAAAACCATATTCAATATCCTTGGGCCGTTGACCAATCCGGTGGGGCTTTCTAAAATTCTTCTGGGGGTCTTTGATGAGGTGTTTGTCCCGAAAATGACCGAAGCGGCTCGAGAGCTTGGGATGAAATCGGCAATCGTGGTCAGCTCGCGTGAAAAGATGGATGAGATCAGCATCAGCGACATCACCTATGCGGGACGGCTGCTTAATGACACTATCGAGTATTTTGAAATCGATCCGCAAAGTTTTGGGATCAAAAAAGCTCCGTTCGAAGCGATTTTAGGCGGTGATGTCGAAAAAAATGCAGCCATTTTCAGAGATGTTCTCACAAACCGTGCTACCGATCCTCAAAGAGACATGGTGTTGATCAATGCGGCGTATGCTCTAATCGCCGATGGGATGGCACGTGATGTTCAAGAGGCGCTCGAGATTGCCAGAGAGGGACTTTTAAGCGGCAAGGCGGCAGAAAAACTCAAACAAATCGTATCGGTCTCTTCCAAGCTATGATGAAACTTGCTCTTAGTGATTTGTCTGTCTTGTGCGAGCACCTTGTATCGAAATTGCCGGAAGGGGGAGTCGTTATTTTGCAAGGAGATCTCGCAAGCGGGAAAACAACCCTGACTCAGGCTTTTGCACACTATCTCGGAATGGAGGATGCGGTGACGTCTCCTACCTTTTCGCTGCAACAGCGCTACGGCGATAAGCTGTACCATTACGATTTGTACAATTACGGATTTGAGAAGTTTCTATCCCTTGGGATGATGGAAGAACTCGAACGTGAAGGGTACCATTTGATCGAATGGGGAGACGATGCCCTTATCGGATGGCTTAAACGTGCCGCTATTGAGACCGTTATTTTAAAAATTACCAAATGCGATGAGCAATCGCGATGTTATGAGGTGCAGGATGCATGAATTGAAAATTGAGAATTTGGTCAAAACGATCAAAAATCACGAAATCGTCCGCGGAATCAGCATGGATCTGCGTACCGGAGAGGTCGTCGGATTGCTCGGGCCTAACGGAGCGGGTAAAACAACGACGTTTTATATGGTGTGCGGCCTTGTCGAAGCAACAGGCGGGAAAGTGTACATCGACGGCGAAGATGTTTCCGGCCTGCCTCTGCATCAGCGTTCGCGGATGGGGATCGGCTATCTGCCTCAGGAAGCGTCGATTTTTAAAGACCTCACCGTCGAGGAAAATCTTGTTATCGCCGCGCAGGCGGGAAAACTGGATAAAGAGATGGCCGAAAAACGGATTGAGGAGCTGCTTGAGATGTTTAACATCGAGCCGATCCGCAACCGCCGCGGTATCAATCTCAGCGGGGGGGAACGCCGCCGTGCCGAAATTGCGCGTGCACTGGTCAACAAACCCCGTTTTTTGCTTTTGGATGAGCCGTTCGCCGGAGTCGATCCGATTGCGGTGATGGATATCCAGAGTGTTATTTCTCAGCTTGTCGAATACGGTATCGGGGTTTTGATCACCGACCATAACGTCCGTGAAACATTGGCGGTATGCGACCGTGCGTATGTTATCAAAAGCGGTGAGTTGCTCGCAAGCGGTTCAAGCGATGAAATTGCTAACAACCCGGATGTGCGTCAGCATTATCTCGGTGAGTCGTTTAAGTTCTAACACCTTATGTTACGGGTCAAAACAAGCGTCGAGCTAAAAAACAAGCTCTCCAATACCCTTCGCAACTGGCTTCCGATTCTTCAGTCGAGTCTGAGCGATTTGGGTGAAGCGATGGCTCCGTTTGTTGAAAGTAACCCGCTAATCGATATAAAATCGGGATATGAAGAGTCTTTTGAATCGAGGATTCCGAGAAAAATCCAATACGGCTATGTCCAAAACTCTCACAGCGAAGCGATTGAAGCACTTACGGTTCAGCATAAAAGTTTGTATGACATTCTCGAAGAACAGATTGACGGTTCACTCTTTCCTACGCCCGTATCACAGTTGATCGCCAAACATGTCATCGAAAACCTGGATGAGGGTGGTTACTATGAAGGCGATTGTGATGCTTTTTGCCTAAATAAGGGGATCAGCTTAGAGCAGTTCGAGAAAATTCGTCTCCGTTTTATCCATGTCGAACCGGTAGGGATCGGTGCAAAGTCGGTGAGCGAATCGTTTTTATTCCAGTTAGAATCTGCTGCTATCGACGATACGGCCTATTCGCTTGCCCGTGAGATGATCACCCATATGGATGAACTCGGCCGCTACCGTAAAGAGGAGGGGTTTGATGAGGCGATGCGGGTGATCGGAAGTTTTAAAAATCCCCCCGCGATTGATTTCTTGGAAGACTCTCAGCAGGTCATCCCCGATCTGATGATTCATAATGATCCTGAAGAGGGGATAGAAGTACGATTAAACGACCGTTACTATCCGAGCGTAATGATTGATGCCGAGTACGGAGTTGACCATCCGTTTGTCCGCGAAAAGCTCAAAGAGGCTAAAAGCCTCGTCGATGCGTTGGAGATGCGCAAAGCGACGCTGTATAAAGTCGGGCTGATGATTGTCGAATACCAGTATGACTTTTTTCTCGGCGGCGCTATCAAACCCCTTACCCTCAAAACCCTCGCCGATGAATTCGGACATAATCCTTCGACGATCTCACGGGCAATCGCTAACAAATACATCGCCTGCGACCGCGGTATCTACCCGATGAAAGATTTCTTTACGACGGCGATTGACGAGGACGTTTCCAACGCCGCAATCAAAGAGTATGTTGCGGAGCTGGTTAGAAACGAATCGCATAAAAAGCCTCTCAGCGATATGAAGCTCCTCGAGATGATCCAAGAGAAGTTTAAAATCACGATGGTGCGCCGTACCATCGCCAAATACCGTAAACAGCTTAATATCGCCGGCTCCAGCGAACGAAAGCAGCTTTATCTTTTAGGGCGCACTTGAGGGATATCAAAGCCTATCTCGATGCGGAGGTAGAAGCGCGCAACTGCAGTGATGAACTCTGCAATGAGCGCCCCGATCCTTTGATGGTGGCCCGTCGTTTTCAAGATGAACTTCACTCCCTTACCTGTGCCCTTTTTGCATACGGTAACGTCAAAGCGATCGTCTCTTTTCTCTCGTCGCTGGATCAGGACTTGATCGATGCGGATGAAGCAGATCTGCGCCGTCGCTTGGAGGGAAAGTATTATCGCTTCCAATCCAATGAAGATATCGTACAATGGTTCATCACTCTGCGTGCACTTAAAGCATCGGGCGGAGCCGAAAACGTTTTTATGGACGGGTACAACGATGGATTAATACCGGGATTAAATATGTTGATTACGACCCTGTATGATCTCAATCCCTACCGTTCCAAAGGGTATGAATTTTTAATCACAAAACCGATTAAATCTATCTCCAAAGCTTCAGCGATGAAACGGTGGATGATGTATCTTCGGTGGATGGTACGGAATAATGAACTCGACATGGGGCTATGGAGCGGAGTAAATCAGAGCGATTTGATTATGCCGCTTGATACCCATACATTTAACGTTTCCCGCGCTCTTGGGCTTCTAAAACGGTCTCAGTGCGATCTGCGTTCAGCGATTGAACTTACCGAAGTCTTTAAAAAGTTTGATCCTGACGATCCCGTTAAATACGACTTTGCCCTTTACCGGTTAGGACAGGAAAAATTCTTCTTGGAAAGTGAAGCGAAAGATATCAAGATTCCGGTTTAATCTATTAATACCGTTCTGTTTTTCCCTTCTTTTTTTGCATTATAGAGTGCTTCATCCGCCCGGCCGATAAAATCGTCATAGCTGTCACCCTGATGATGCACGGTAGCTCCGACACTGACGGTCATTTTTATGGTTTTACCTGAATATATTAATTGGCTCTGCTCGATTTTGGAACGAATTTTATCGGCTAAACTGTAAGCCTGCTCTTTATCGGATTGACTCAAAACGACGGTAAACTCTTCTCCGCCGTAGCGATAGACTTTGTCATCGGGACGAATAACGGACTTAATACTTTGTGCGAAAAAATAAAGTACCCTGTCACCCGCGAGATGGCCGTGCTGATCATTGATGATTTTAAAGTCGTCGGCATCAATCATCAGCAGTATTATAGGGAGCACTTTATCTTGGCCGATTTGAAGAGCGTTATTCAAATCGTCAATTAACCCTTTGCGGTTCGTAACTTTCGTCAGCGGGTCGATAGTCAGTAACGAAACCGTCTCATGCAGTTCGCTACTCAGTTCGTCAATTTTGCTTTGAGCTTTTTTGAGTTCAACGGACATGTTGTTTCCGAGCTCGCTCAGCCCTTCAAGAAAATTGGCACATCGGACGAGACCGTCATCGGCTTCTTTGTTGATATAACGCTCCTGCATCTGCGCAACGTGCGAGATATCGGCATGTGCTTCCACAAAAGATGCAATGGTACGTTGTGCAATATCGAGATACCGGCTTAATTCATTGTCTGCAGCAGTTTCGATTTGTTTTCGCTCATTGATAAGTTCTTGGTCCGCCTGTTCATTAAATAGTTCATTGAAACATTTTTCGTAGTTGCTGGGAAAAGGGGGGAGAGAAAGTCTTCTAAGCATACTGAGCGTTTGCTCATGAATCGAGAATATTTGATTCTTGCTATCGGTTTTACCCATATTTTTTCCTGCAAAACTTTGTTAGGTAACAAACCTAATCAATTAATAGTTAGATTGTAGCATTATTATCTGAGAGAAAAGACTGAACATCGACGTTATTCTTGATGAATGTGAAGGGTTGACTCGTATGCTTTGGAATAGATAGTATAGAGCTGATAGGGGTTAAGCTGTAATTTAGGGGCTAAGGTTTCAATAAAAGCGGCCAAATTATCGCTCTTTTCCAGCTTTTCGGTAATTAAGAGCAGCTTTCCGAAATACCCTTCACGCTTTAGCAGGGCATCGGAAATTAGTTTGTTCAGATGGATTTTTTCAATAATACTGGACATTTCAATATGCAAATAGGTATCAATCAGCGAAAGGCTTCCGGTTAAAAACGCTTCATCGCACAGCTCGGGCTTGTTTTGTGCCTTTACGAGCTCCCTCATCATATTGGCACGAAATTTTGCGGCATCGAAGATCGCTTCTTGAAACATTTGTTTATTCATTCCCGAATACAAAAAAAGTCCTAACCATGAGCGAACCCTTGAGGGGCCTAACAGATTGAGAATTTGTTTTATACTGGTAATTTCCTGTCTAAAAGAAAATTCGGCAGAATTTATATAACGCAAAAGGTTAAAAGTGAGTTCCGGATAGATAGAAAATTTCTCGCAGATGATATTCATGTCGGTCGTTGCATAGAGTGTATTGATAACATCAATCGCATTAATAACGGAGGGTTCGATCTTGGTTCCGCTGATGATGCTCGGCTTTTCGAAAAAATAGCCTTGAAACAAATCAAATCCGGCATGTTTGCATCGTTCGAACATCTCTAAACTTTCTACTTTTTCAGCTAATAAGATAACATCTAGTGAACTGAATTTTTCCACTATCGCTTCGATGCTAAGATCGGTGGTCGCGAGCAAATCTATTTTGATGACATCGACATAGGGGAAAAGGGGCTTGAAATAGTCAACATTTTCATCGTCGCAGGCAAAATCGTCCAATGCGAACCGATATCCTAACTGATGCAAATGGCTGATTTTTTCAATAACTTCAGGCGTCACTTTTGTGTATTCTAAAATTTCGAAAACGAATTTTGATTTAGGGAGAGATAAAAAAACGTCGCTTAGGATAATTTGCTCATCGACATTTATGTATCCGGTTTTAGTGCCGATGATGGAAGAGAGTCCGATGTTATGGATGAGGTTCAAAATGACGCGCGCGGTAGCATTGGCATTATTCGAGAATACCGCAACACTTGAATCAAGTGTGCTCCGATAAAGAAGTTCGTAGGAGACACATTTGCCTTCTTTATCGAATATGGGTTGCCGACCGATAAAAATATCCTCTTCTTTCATGATAATGCCCAAATAATGTTTTAGTTTGTTTTATTATAGCATAGGCATTAACCACGTTAATACTAGTATAAAAATTTTATATAATTTTTATTTTAACCCTTCTGAACTGTAGACGTTGCGGGGATTCCAAAGGATCCATCCGCAGCTTCCGAACGCTTCACTTGCGGCAATCTGCTCGCGAATCTCTTTAGCGCCGTAAACCCGTCGGTCGAAAGCGTAATCACGAAAGGCCTGCAACCACGGTCGATAGGCCAACGGCGATGTACCCGATTTTTCAAGTGCTTTGTCAAGAGAGAGTTTGACAATTTCATAATTGGCTTTTACCGGATCGGGATATCCTGGAATTCCCGCATTAAATCCTGAAGGATAGAGCATCGGTGAGAGGTAATCGACATACGGCGAGAGGGCATCGACACGTTGCCCGATCTCGATATCGGCATTATGCCAGCTGACATATCCGAAAATATCGGCTGAGATAAAGACATTGTATGGAGTGAGTTTTTCCCGTGCCGCTTCCAAAAATCCCGCAATAGCTTTTACCCGTTCGGCTTGCGTGTTTTCGACCGAAAATTTTATCCCTTTGCGATCGGGGAAACGGACATAGTCAAATTGGATTTCATCAAATCCTGCCGCAGCCGCTTCAGCAGCGATACTGATAATATAGTTGCGCGGCTCTTTGCGTGAAGGGTCGATCCAGTAGAGTCCCTCTTTGTCTTTGAATAAGCCCCCGTCGTTAGTATGAACGCCCATCTCCGGATGAGCGGTTACATACGGGGTATCTTTAAACGAGACGATACGGGCAATTACGTAGATTCCCTCTTTATGCAAATCGGCAACAAATTTTTTAACATCTTTGAATAAAACGAGATCTTGTGCTCCGATAGCGTTGGCAGTCGGATTGGTAGTTTTAAACGCGATTTGTCCGCGATCCATTTTCATATCGATAACCAGTGCGTTAATCTCTGTTGTCTCAAGCAAATGCTTTGCATTTCCCATGATTTTACTGCTGGTAGCCCCGAAGCTTGAAAGGTAAAGTGCTTTGGGATTAAACGGTTTTAAATACATTTTTCCGCCGCTTTTGTAAAACTTTCGCTCATAGCCTACCGCTCGTACGCCGACGATAGGGGAAGAGGGAACTTTAAACTCCCCGTTACAGTCGCTTCTATACTCTTTGTTTTGCGAAATAATGATAGCGTTTGCTATCGGTTTTGAGGTTGCTTTATCTAAAACCGTTCCGCTGATGAAAGCCCCCCAACTCAATGTTGCAGATGTGGCTAATACAAGTAATGCTCTCAATTCTGTCCCCTGTAAAATAATTACGGTATCGTAGCAAAAAACAGTCCATAAATAGCAGGCATGAAGCGATAAAATGGTAATATTTTCGAATACGATACCAAAAAGGTAATATTATTATGTCATTTACGACTTTAGGGCTTAGTAGCCATCTTTTAGAGACATTGAGCGCAAAAGGATACAGTGAGCCGACTCCGATCCAATCGCAGGTAATTCCGCTTGTACTGCGGGGACGCGATATCCTCGGAGCGGCACAAACGGGGACCGGCAAAACCGCCGCGTTTGCCCTTCCGATCATCCAAAAACTAAACGCTTCCTCAGAATCCAAACAAGCCAGTGCCCGAGCGCTGGTCATCGTTCCGACACGGGAACTTGCCTCCCAAGTGGCAGAAGCGATCCGCTCGTATGGCTCAGGACTTGAGCTTAACTGTATCGCTCTTTACGGAGGTGCCAATATGGCGCGTCAGGCGAAAGAGTTATCGGAGGGGGTTGATATCATCGTCGCTACTCCGGGACGCCTGATCGAGCTGAATAAGCAAGGATATGTTCCTCTCTCAAGAATCGAGTATCTGGTGTTTGACGAAGCCGATACGATTTTCGATATGGGCTTTATTCGCGAAGTGGGGCAGATCATCGATCTTCTCCCCCTTAATCGCCAAAACATGCTCTTTTCGGCGACGATGACGGGTGCGGTGAAACAATTAAGCGAAAAAATTCTTAAAAAGCCTCTTTTGGTGGAAATTGATAACCTAAAAGCTGCCGATATGACATTGCGTCAAGTCGTTCATCCGGTAGAAAAAGAGCGTAAAAAAGAGCTGTTATCGTTTTTGATCGGCTCTAATAACTATCCTCAGGTTCTTGTATTTACCCGCACCAAAACCGAAGCGGACGAGGTGAGTGCCGACCTCACCGCGAGCGGACTGAAAAACGTCGTCATCCACGGCGATAAAAAACACGGAGCACGCGATCGTGCATTGAGTGAATTTCGGGAAGGGTCCGCCCGTATCCTTGTCGCGACCGATATTGCGGCCCGCGGTTTGGATATCGATGGGCTGGACGTCGTCATCAACTACGATATCCCTCACATCAGTACCGATTATCTCCATCGGATCGGCCGTACGGGACGTGCGGGCAATGAAGGATTGGCGATAACGCTTCTTTCATCGGGAGAACATATTTCATGGCAAAAAATCATCACCATGCTCGGTAAAAATGTCGAGACGATCTTGGTTCCGGGATTTGAACCCCCAGCCGATAACGCACTGGTCAAAACACGGGGTAAAAGCCTCTCGAAAGAGGGGGAGAAAAAAGAAAAAACGGCAGGTGCATTCGGCAACAAGCGTAAAAAAGCTCCCGTTCAGCCGAAATTCGTCGGGAAGCGCGGTCCTCGTGTGGCACGCGATGAACTCCCCGGAAAAAGTAATTCGGCCAGAGACAGCGCTTTCGGAAACACGAAAAAACCTTCCCCTAAAAAATCGGGCGGACGGGGGAGATAATCTCTCGATTTTAGATGCTGCACATTTCCCACACCGTTAGTATCCCCGACTCCGAAATCGAGATCACCGCGATCCGATCCCAAGGTTCGGGCGGGCAAAACGTCAACAAAGTCTCCACCGCGATTCACCTCCGCTTTGATATCAACGCCTCGACACTTCCCGATTTTTACAAAGAACGGCTCTTAGAGATCACCGATCACCGTATCACGAAAGACGGTATCATCAACATAAAATCCCAGGAATCGCGCTCGCAGGAAGAGAACAAAGAAGCGGCGTTGGAACGTCTTAGAGAGCTGATCAAAAGCGTTGCCATCGTTCAGAAAAAGCGCCGCCCGACCAAGCCCACGAAGAACTCGCAGAAACGTCGGATGGACAGCAAAACGAAGCACGGGAATATCAAGAAGATGCGGGGGAAAGTGGATAAAGGGGAGGGGTAAAACCCTTTACGTTGAAGCTTTCGGCACCAACACTTCGAGTGGAATATGAAGCTGTGCCGAAATGTTGGAGATCATACTGAGTGAGAGACCGATTTTACGGTTGAGCACTTCGGAAACCTTGCTTTTGCTCCCGATGATGGGAACCAAATCTTTTTGTTTGAGTCCCATCTCTTCCATACGGTATTTGATCGCTTCGATCGGATCGGGTGCGGCGATTTGCCAGTGTTGCTCTTCGTATTTTTCGACCAAAAGGGCGAGGATTTCGAGTTCATCACCCTCACGGCTTCCGATCTCAGGTTCTAACTCCATCAATACGTCGATACGCTCAAGCGCTTTTTCGTAATCGGCTTCGGTTCGGATAGGGGATAGTTGCATGTTAAATCTCCTCTGCATTGATTTTATCGTATTCGCTGTGGGTTTCGATAAATTTGACTCGGATGATTTTTCGTTTGTAATCGATATGGACGATCAGACGGTAATCATTACCCTTAACATTGAAAACGACACGGTTATCACGTAAAGTCGTTTTACATAAAATATTTTTTGACGATTTTAGTGTACCAGCAAACGCAAAGGAGTGCGTATGAAAGTAGACGGGTACAGCGTTAGTACGTATGCGGATTATTTCGGTTATCAAAGTTCACGTAAACAAGATTTGCAAAAAGATGAGATAACGGAGGAACACTCTTCACAAAGCAGTTCTAACGGGGATAAGTCAATTACGAACAGCGCTATAGCGGAGAGTGCTTCTAACCTAAAATCGGATGAAAAAATACTACTTAAAGATTTGAGTGCTTCTCTATTAAAAGGTATTCATCAGAGTGTAGAGCTAGGGAAAAATTTCGGATTTAACACTGTTAGGGCGGAAGCGGAAGCGTTGAATTTTGAGACAACTGCGACTATAAAGACGGATAATCGCACTATTGAACTTAACCTCAATGTTTCGCTATCACGAAGTTTTGTGGAACAGACGAAAATCGTTTATGAAAGTGCGCAAGAGAAGCAAAATGCTCTCATGGATCCGCTTATTTTAGAGTTTAACGGCTCCTTCCCCACACTGAGTTCGAAAACCTTTTCTTTTGACATCGACAGTGACGGTAGGGAGGATCAGATCTCTATGGTAGGCGATACAAGTGCTTTTTTAGCGTTGGATAAAAACGGTAGCGGAACGATTGAAAACGGTAATGAGTTGTTTGGGGCAAAGAGCGGTAACGGTTTTGAAGAGCTAAGAGGGTATGACGACGATCAAAACGGGTGGATCGATGAGAATGACCCGATTTTTAACAAGCTAAGAGTGTGGCACAAAACCGAAAACAAAGATGAACTTATCGCTATAGGCGAAGTGGGGATCGGTGCGATCTATTTGGGAGCGATTGATACCCCTTTCGAGATCAAAGATACGTCAAACGCTTTGATGGGGGCAATGCGGCAGAGTGGCTTCTTTGTGTTTGAAAACGGACAAGGGGGGATAATTTCTCAAATCGATTTGGCGGTTTCGAGAGAGAACGGTGTTCAAGAAAATGTATCATCAGCAAACACTACGCAAAAAAAGATTCAGGGGATGAACTCGTATAAAATAAAAAGTGCTGAAGAGGATGGCACTGGCGATACAAAGTTGGAAAAACTCGAAAAACAGCTAAAAACGCTCGAAGCAAAATTACAAAGAGCAACAGAGAAAGAAAAAATTTCCATTCAGGCTCTTATCCAAGCGATTCAATTACAAATCATGCTACTAGTTTCTAAATAAGTGTGAGTGCTAACTCTCTTTAGCACTTAGCTCTCTGGTTAATTCTAAAAATAATTCTCCGTATCGCTCAAATTTTACTTCTCCTATACCGCTGATGTTTAGCATCTCATCTTTGTTTGTTGGCAGTTGTTCGGCGAGGGAGTAGAGGGTTTTGTCTCCGAAGACGATGTAGGCGGGGATACGGTGCTCTTTGGCGATGCGAGCGCGGAGAGCTTTGAAATCCTCAAAATATTTCGGTGCGTTTAGATTGTCCGTTTTAATTTTTACAGAGGCTTTTTTTTGGGTGAGACGCTCTTGTCGGATATGGATGCTCTGTTTTCCTTTGAGAATCTCTGCACCTGTTGCGGTGAGTCTCAGTGCTTTGTATTCGTCGGGTTCGATGGCTCCGAGTTCGATGAGCCTTTTGGAGATGGTGCTCCATGTGCTCTTGCTCAGCTCTTTTCCGATCCCGAAAACGCTTAACTTGTCATGGGCATTGGAGAGGATTTTCTCTTTTTCATCTGCGCAAAGAACTTCTGAGATATATGTGGCACCGAAACGTTCTCCTGTTTTATAGACACATGAAAGGAATTTTTGGGCGGGGACGGTGATGTCGGTTTTTAGACTCTCAGAGTCTTTGCAGTTGTCGCAACGATCATTGCAGGGCTCTACCGTGTCGCTGAAATAAGAGGCGATCAGGCGATGGCGGCACTCTTCGGCGGTGGCATAATCCATCGCTGAGCGGAGTTTAGCGAGGACCATTTCTCGATATTGGGGGTCGCTCCCCTCGTCAATGAGCCTTTTTTTGTTGTGAAAATCTGCCCCCGAATAAAAGAGTACCGCTTCGGAGTCGATCCCATCTCGCCCCGCACGTCCGATCTCTTGATAGTAGTTTTCGATGGTTTTGGGTAATGATGTGTGGATGACAAACCGGATGTCCCCCTTGTCAATCCCCATCCCGAATGCGACGGTGGCGACGATGATCTGTGTCTCGTCGTTGAGAAACGATTGATGGGTATTGTGCCGCAAAGAACCGCTCATTCCCGCATGATAGGCTAAACATTTGACCCCTTTTTTGGAGAGAAATTCTGCTAACTCTTCGGTCTCTTTGCGGGAGAAAGCATAGACAATCCCGCTTTCCCCCTCATGCTCTTTTAAAATATTCATCAAATCATTGCGCCATCCGCTATCTCGTTCGCGAACGGTGATTTTGATATTCTTACGCAGTACGGGTGCGCGGAGGATCAGAGGGTCGTGTAACCCTAGTTGTGAGATGATATCTTCACGTACTTTTGGGGTGGCGGTGGCGGTGAAGGCGGCGATAGGGGTATGTGGGAAGGCAGAACGTAACTCACCCAACCGTCGATAATCGTCACGAAATTCATGCCCCCACTCGCTGATACAGTGGGCTTCGTCAATGACGAAAAAATTGATATTCAGCGTTGTGAGCCATGAGAGAAATGAACTGTTAGCAAGGCGTTCCGGGGCGATATAGAGGAGTTTTAAAATACCGTTTTTAGCTTTGGAAAATGCCTCTTGCTGTTCCTGTGCGGATTGTGAGGAGGAGATCATTTCTGCTTCGATCCCAAGCTCTTTTAGGGCTATAACCTGATCGTGCATAAGAGCGATGAGCGGAGAGACAACAATCGTAATCCCCTCCATCAATAGGGTCGGGAGCTGATAGCAGAGCGATTTCCCCCCTCCGGTAGGTAGCAACATCGCCAAATCACGACGGCTTAGAATCGCGTCCACCGCTTCCTCTTGCATCTCTCTAAAACTGGAGAAACCAAAGGTGTGTTTGAGGACTTTGTATTTGTCGCTAAGGGTGACGCTCACGTTAAAAACCTTTGATAATGTGTTGGCTACATAATGATGATGATTATACAGTGGCTGAACGAAAAATCGAGTTGAATGTGGCATTATGCAATATTTTTAAATTCACCTCATGGTTTTATGTATGAGAGCTTGAGGATTTTTTTAATGTTACGTACTCACTGTATGGAATGTGTAGATGTGGAAATCACTCTGTGCTACAATCACACCATTAAAATAATATTTTAGGAATGTTCATGAACTCCATCGATTTCTCTCGTTTACCCCATACACCGTGTTATATTTGCGAAGAGGCTTTGTTAGAAAAAAACCTCCAAGTGATGGAGCGGGTACAGAGAGAATCAGGGGCGAAGATCATCCTAGCCCTCAAAGGGTTTGCGATGTGGTCGACGTTTCCCCTTGTGGCAAAATATCTCCACGGATGTACGGCGAGCGGTCTGCATGAGGCGAAACTGGCACGCGAGAAGATGAACAAAGAGGTTCATACCTACTCTCCGGCGTTTAAAGACGAAGATATCGACGAAATCGCCCGTATCAGCGACGATATCGTATTCAACTCCCCCTCGCAGTTTCACCGCTATTACGATCGTGTAAAACAAATCAATCCGAATATCTCCGTATCGCTTCGCGTTAATCCCGAATACTCCTCTTCACCCGTCGATTTGTATAACCCGTGCGGACTATACAGCCGTTTAGGGACGACATTAGCTAATTTTGATGAATCGATTGTCTCTAAACTTGACGGCCTTAACTTTCATGCCCTTTGCGAGCAGAATGTCGATGCGCTGGAGGGGGTTCTCGAAGCGTTTGAAGCGAAATTCGGCTCGTTTATCGACGGATTCAAATATGTCAATTTCGGAGGAGGGCACCATATCACCCGTAGTGACTACGATGTCGATCGCTTAATCGAGGTTATCAAAGCATTCAAAGTGCGACATAATGATATTACCGTTTATCTCGAACCGGGTGAAGCGGTCGGATGGCAGAGCGGACCGTTGGTCGCATCGGTGCTCGACATCGTTCATAACGGAATGGATATCGCGATCCTAGATACCTCTGCCGAAGCCCATATGCCCGATACCCTCGCGATGCCGTACCGTGCCATGGTTCGCGGTTCAGGGGAAGCGGGGGAGAAAGCCCATACCTACCGTTTCGGAGGAAATACTTGTCTTGCCGGGGATATTATGGGAGATTATTCGTTTGATGAACCGCTCAAAATAGGGGATAAGATCATTTTCGAAGATCAAATCCACTACACATTCGTTAAAAATACGACCTTCAACGGGATCAAGCTTCCTTCACTGGCAATTTGGACCAAAGAGGGAGAACTGAAGATGGTGCATGAATTCGGTTACGAGGATTATCGTAACCGACTTTCGTGAGATGAAAGAAAACTAGGTTAAAAAAATTCCAGTTCGCTTTCGTCTTCATTGGCGGCAGAGATGAAAAGCGATTCGACGAGTGCGCAGTCACTGAGTAAAGAAGCATCAAGATAATGGATGTCCGGACAGTCCTGAGCAATGAAAATATGCATTTTCCAGTTTGCAAGATTTTCAAAAATGCCTGTTAAATAGGTTTTCAATGTTTTTTGTTTCGTTTCTTCTAGACTTTCCGCATCGATCGACTGAAGCAGCGTTATCAACGAATTGACCGAATACGCGAGATCTCTAAACTCTATGGTTTCGTTGAAAATATGGGTGTAGTGGACAAAAGTGACAATAACGGCGTCGAGAACAGATGCCGTAAGGTTTTCATCGAAATACAACGCATCTTTGGCATCATTTTCATTTTCATTCAGATCGTCTATTAAAGCGGTATCGTATTCAAACTCTTCTAAAAATACTTTGGCGGTGATTTTTTGGTGATCTTCATAATGCATACAATTGATAAAACCGATATCGACCTGTCGCTGCTTGCATTCAAGCTGTTCCGTATCGGCACATGCTGAGGTTACGGTACATGCTATCGGATCATTTTCGGGAAATATAGTGTACGGAGCGTTATTCGTTGCGAGAGTGTTTTCATCAATTTCATCAAACTTCATACAGGCGAGAAGGGTATATTTGCTGACTTTGAATTCAATGCTTTTATCCTCACAATAGCAATAAAGCATAGATGTCGTATGCTCATCGAAAGGGAGAGATTCGCTTTCAAGTGCTGCACTGATGCAATAAGCCCCATCATCGATGGTGATTTGTGCATAGAAATTTCCATACTTTACCAACGTATGAAACAATATGTCGCTCAGATGTAAAATATATTTTTCAATTTTTTCAAGTTCTCCGCTCGCTTCCCCTAATATCTTATTGAGGCGCATGACAAAAACGTAGATGTCATGGGCACAGGCGATATATATTTTATGGTACGCGACAGCATCATTCGTGATCTGTATAATTTCCGGTTCGAGTGATTCGTATGCTTTGGTTAGAAGAGGATTCTTGTTGTCGTATTCGATTTGCGTCATCGCGGCGATAATGATTTTTTCTTCTATGGTTTTGGGTTTATGGTAGTTTTTAAGATAGTCGATTAATAGTGGAGAAAAATCAAAACTTTGTATGAGCTGCAATACCTTCAGAGTCTTCCGTTTTTTCAGTCCGATGGTTAATAAGATAACGGCAAGCCTGACATTGGAAGCATTCTCGGCATCGATACGATAATAGCGCAGCAGATAATTTGCCAGATAAAGAGCATCGATGATAATAGAGCGTCCGTCCTCATAGCTTATGAATGCTTTGATGAATTTGTCTCTTTCGCTTCCTACGTGCGGATTGGAGCGTGCGAGAACATTATGCGCGCATTCGAGAAAACGTTTAGGATCGCACCCTTTTTGGATAATTCCTTTTACATTGTACTGATAGAGTTTGAGCCGGGCGATTTCGTCTTTTCCGCTGTAATAGGCGATTACCGGAAGATCGTGGTACACTTTGTCTTTGGTCAGGTCTGAATAATGCTGATCTTTTTCTGAAAGAAGAATTGCTTCATCTATAATCAGCAATTGCGGCTTGATATGCCGGATCTGATCTATCAACGGCTGAGAGTTGTCTATGGAATTTACTTCAAAGTCCGATTCGAAAACATTACGAAGCAATTCTGCTTCGCTACTAAATATTACAAGAGAGTATTTCATTGTTTTATCTCAAATTATTAATCATATCGGCAATCTCTAAGATTGAGAGAGAGCTTTTAACGGCTCCGAATTCCACCGCTTTTTTTGGCATACCGTATACTGTACATGATTTTTCTTCTTGCGCATAGGTAAGTGCACCTGACTCTTTCATCGCCAGCAATTTGCCGGCACCGTCTTCCCCCATACCTGTTAAGATAATGCCTACTCCCATCGGACCGACTTCTTTAGCCATCGAAGCAAACAGTACGTCAACACTGGGTTTGTGAGAACTGACTTTTGGATAATCCTTTAATGTGATTTCGTAGCCGAAACCTGATTTTTTTACTTCCATATGAAGATCGCCCGGTGCAATCAAGATACGCCCCGGCAATAGTTTGTCTCCTTGCGAGGCTTCTCGGATATCCGAATGGGGGACTAGCGAATTCAGACGATCTGCAAACGATTTGGTAAATCCGGGAGGCATATGCTGGGTAATGACGATGGCCGGATGATTGACTTTTAAGTGCTGAACAATCTCTTCGATGACCTGTACGCCTCCTGTCGACGAACCGATAGCGACAATTTTTTTGGATGCGGGAAGGGCAGAATTCTTTCCGTATTCTTCTTCCGATAAGGTATATTTTCGAGTCGCGATGTGTGAGTTGAAACGAACTTTTGCTTTCGAAGCGGCTCTTACTTTGTCTAAAAAATCCTCAGTCGCATCGTCGAAAAATTTACCCACATTGATATTGGGCTTGTGAACGACATCGACAGCCCCCATCCGCATTGCATCGATAGCTGCGCTGCTTCCCGGACCGGCCATAGTCGAGCAGATGATGACCGGAATCGGTTTTTGCTGGTTAATCAGCTGTAAAAACTCCAAACCGTCCATTTTAGGCATCTCGATATCCAAGATAAAAACATCCGGAAGTCCTACGGTTTTAAAAACGTTAAAAGCATCGATCGGATTGGTCGCTTGCCCGATCAGTTCTATATCGTTGGCTTTTTCAAAAATCCTTTTAAAGGCATTTCTAACTACGGCGGAATCATCAATGACAAATACTTTAATCATTCAAAAAAATCCAATTCGCTTTTATCTTCAGTCTTTTCAGGAAAAAGATTTAGTTTCATAAATTCGATATTATTTTCTAAAGAGTGCTCAAAAATATTTACATCCTGAAAAATTCGGTCTACAAACATGTCCATTAAGCTTTTATTTAAGTCGCTGATGATTTCACATAAATAATCGAATGCTTTCAGCCCCTCCGGCTTTACGGTTGTTAAATCCAAATTGATTAAAAAGTCGCCCAAACCTTTAAACGATACGGATGCCGTGCTTATTAATTCGTTTTTCGAAAAGATATCGGCTATTTCATAACATTTCTTTCCGATTGCCGAAAGCAGTTCTTTGGATAATTCGCCGGCTTTTAATTTTTGGTTTAGCTCGATCAGTTCATCGACGATGAATAATGAACTCCCCTCATAAAGGTCTAAAAAATTGACTAACGTATTGACATTTGCCGAGCCGCTTTTTAAACTGATGTCTCTGCGACCGATCGATAAAACGGCATAAAAAACACTCAGTACTTGAACCAGTCTCCCTTTTAATTGATTGAACGAAAAATTATCAAAAATGATATGGTCGCTCCACTCTATCAAATCCAACATATCATCGTTTATATGTCTATTGATGATCGTCACTACGACGATCCGATTGCTGTAGTTTTGCAGAGCGTCATAAAATAATTTAGCCTGAACGGCATACTCGGTAGCGTCTAGAATAACCACTTCGATTTTATTGGTTAGTAACGTGATATTAATGTTTTCAAGTTCAGAATCGTGAAGATTTCTCTGTATGGCGTTTGCAAAAAAAGTTTCTATTTTTTCGTATGCTTCATAGCGTTTATCACTGAGTAAAAGAATATTATAATTTTGTGCTAAAAACTGCAGATAGTGACTATGTTGCTTGGTTGTCATATTCACTGCTCCAAAATAGACTTTAGTTTGCTAAATCCTAACTTTAGCACATTTTCATAATAAGTATCTGAAGTTTTTTTAATGTAGTTTTTAAAGCTGTTCAGTTTGACCTCTTGCTCTTGATTTAAATTTGCCATGTTTAATTTCAGCAGGGAGATGAAATCTTTGTTTTGATGCGCTATCTCATAGATCGTTAATCCGAATCTTCGGCTGTATTTGATGATGTCGTCATCAAGCATCACAAGATGGTTGTGATCATTGTCAATGACACAGTTCATAACCGAATTGTTGTTTTCAAAAATGCCTCTGACATCCCCGAAAAAGTTATCGAACTGATATTCGATATATCGATGATTTTTAGCGCGGTTGAGAACAAAAATGAATTTTAAATCGGGCCTCATATCTTTTAAAATCGAATAGATTACTACGGCATTTATACCGTCTTGTTCGCCGTCTAGGAGGGGAATAACCACTAAGTCGACGAAATGGATCATCCCGCTTTCATTAAACGCGTTTAATACAACCGTCGTCGTTATATTTCCGCCGATATCAAAACAAGCGATTTCGTCTCGTGAAAACATCTCGGTTATATCTTCATGTAAAATAGGAGAAGAGACTTCAACGATTTTTCGGTTTGTCAATTTACTGTCGCCATAGCTCAGACAATCGTTGTTTTCATCATCAAACTCATAAAAATAGACCGGTTGTTTGTTATTTAATTCATACAAAAAAGGGGCGATCAGCTGCATTGAAACGGTGCTTTTTCCTACTCCCCCTTTACTTGAAACTACAGCGATTTTTATATTTTTATTTTTCACTCGGGTTATCCTTGTTTGCGATATATGGCAGTTTTGATCCGTTCAAGTCCATTTGAATTTATCATATTTAAATTTTCGGTATGAGAAATAAAAAAATACCCGCCGGGAAGAAGATGGTCCATAATACCATCCACAACTTTTTGTCTTGTCGCGTCATTAAAGTATATTAATACATTACGCAAAAAAATCAAATCAAATTTTCCGAGATCATCAGGGATGTTTAGCAAATTGCTTTGTTCAAATCGCATATTCGGAATCAAGCAGCGGTCAATTAAAAATTTACCTTCGTTAATACCTTTTCCCTTTAGGCAATAGCTTTTGCGTAGATATGCAGGAATTTTTTCAACCCAGCTTTCAGGATAGAGACCTACTCTTGCTTTTTGAATCACTTCGGAATTGATGTCCGTTCCGATTATCTCCCATTTGTTTTTCTCCAGCATTGTATCCAAAAGCATAGCGGCGCTGTATGCTTCCGCACCGACGGAAGTGGCTGCACTCCAGATACGAAATTTTGTTTGGATTTGATACGTGGGGATCAGCTCTTTTTGTATAAACTCGAAGTGTTCCATTTCTCTAAAGAAATAGGTTTCGTTGGTGGTTAAAAGATTAATCATTTCCACTTTTTCGAGTTGATTGATCTGTACTAAACGGAGATATTCGGTGTAGGTTTCAAATTTGTATTTAAGCAGCTGCTTTAGCAATCGGCTTTGTACTAATAATTTCTTTTTATCATTTAAGTCGATTCCGGCTTCTTGAAAAAAAATTTTTTGAAAAGTTCGAAACTCAGCATCTTCTAATATCGGTATAGACACATATTGCCTTAAATGATCAATTCATTGATTGCTTCACCAAGTTTAAGCATATTTACTTTTCCGATAATTTTATCGGCACCGGCTGTCGCGAGATTTTCTTTCATACTGTCATTGGACATATTCGTGTGGACGATAATCTTGATATTGTCATAACACTTATTATCTCTTATAAATCTCATGACTTCTCTGCCGCCCATCACCGGCATCTCTAAATCGGTTATAAAAAGGCCTATTTCGTCGGCCGGAATGTTTTTGATCCCGTCTATAAGCTCTTTTCCGTTTGTATAGATCTCATAATTTACATTTAGTGCATGGAAAAGTTCTAGAACCATTTTTCGAATGAAACGGCTGTCGTCGGCAAAAATAACTTTTTTATCTGTTTTGTCGATGGATTTCAGCTCTTTGAAATGCGAACGGCTTTCTGTATCGATTTTGTCAAAAACATCCAAAAGCATTTTATCGCTGTCAAAAATGCTGCATAGCTCCTCTTTGCCTGAAATTAGTACTTTTGTGATGAATGAAGTTTTTTCATTGTTTTCGGAGTTATCGATCATTGTTTCGGCAGGGATATTAACAATATATTCGACTTTCTTAACGACAATTCCCATTTTATGGCCGCCGTAATGGGCTAATATTACCAATTCATATTCGCTGTCATCCAATACTTTATTTCCGAACCATCGGTCAAAATTGACAATGGTAGTCATATTTCCTCGAATATCAGCGGTTCCTATGATTAGGCCGCCGTCCGGATTTCTGGCAATTTTTAAATCACTGTAAACGAGGAGCTCTTCAATTTTAGATACATTTTTAGCGTAGTATTGATCATCACTTCCAACAAATATAAGATATTGACTGGTGTCATTGGCATTCGTACTAACGAGCTTGATAATATCCAATTCATCTTCGTCATCCTCAATATCGGTTAACCCCATTTTCGTAATGTCTTCCAGCTCATCGGTATTATAATTTGTCATAACGCCCCTTTATTTTACTACTCTTGATAATTCTTGGATATTTAAAATAGCTTGTGTATCTAAAATTGCAATGTAATCACCCTGATATTTGCCCATCCGGGATATGAATTTTTTATCTACTTTCGTCCCGAATCCCGGTGTCTCTTGGATGAAGTCGCTATCGATGTCATCAACTTCGTACACTTCATCGATGATAATTCCGAGCTGTGTCGTCGTTTCGTCATTTTTTCTGTAGTTAACGACGATTATCGATGTTTTGTTGTTGACCTCTGTCTTCCCGAGATTAAAGCGATCAAGCATGTCGATAACGGGGACGATATTTCCGCGGATATTCGTTACCCCTTTTACGAAAGAGGGCATCAACGGAACTTTTGTTATGGTCGAATATTCAACTATCTCACTTGTGCTTAGAGCTCTAATCGCATAGATGTCTCCTCCTACATAAAATAGGAGGTATTGGTCATCTTGTTCTACTTCAGCTTCTTGTGCATCTTCATCATTCATGATAATCCTTAGTAGCGATCAAAGTTTCTTAAATCTAAACCGCTCTGATTTCCTGCCATTGCTGAGGGGCGTGAAGGCGATGAAACTCTCGCTAAAGGATTGTTAGAGGTAGCATTTCCGGTATTTGATATTTTAAAGAACTGCATCATTCGAATCAAACTGTTCGCTTGTTCATTTAACTCTACCGCAGCACTTGCCATCTCTTGCGATGACGCTGCATTCGTTTGCGTCACTTGGTCGAGCTGCGTCATTGCACTGTTGATCTGTCCGATACCGACATCTTGCTCTTTTGCCGCGTTGGCAATATCTTTTACCAGTTTGGCCGTATTTTGAATTTTAGGAACCACGTCGCTGATCAATGATCCTGCGCGCTGACTTACTTTGACACTTTCACTCGCCGTCTGAGAAATCTCTTGCGCCGCAATTTGAGAACGTTTCGCCAGTTTTCGAACCTCTGCGGCCACGACGGCAAAACCTTTACCGTGCTCTCCGGCACGAGCCGCTTCGATCGCTGCATTGAGTGCCAGTAGGTTTGTTTGATAAACGATGTCTTCGATGATACCGATTTTTTCACTGATGCTTTGCATTGCTTGTACGGTTTTAACAACGGCATCTCCCCCCTCAATCGCCATAGAAGCTGCTTCTTCAGCCAATTGATTGGTTTGTTGAGCGTTTTTAGCCGATTCGCTGATGCTTGCGCTCATCTCTTCCAATGCGGCACTCGTCTCTTCCAACGAAGATGCTTGCTGTGTAGCTCCGGCTGAAAGAGATTGGGATGAAGAGCTGACACCCCCTGACGCACTCGTAATCTCATATGCGGCACCGTTAATCTGTGCAACCATGTTCTCCAACTGTGTTCCCAAATTGTTTGCCGTTTGTTTTACCGTATCATAATCACCTTTGTACTCTTTTGTGATTCGGTACGTTAAATTCCCTGCTTCTAACTCTTTTAATGCGCCGATGACTTCTGCGAAACCGCCGTCAACATCTCTAAGAAGGCTGTTAACCGCATTGATAATGGTCATGTACCCGCCGATCAAACCTTCTTTTTTTACTTGAGTTTTCAGATCTCCGACCGCAACAGCCGCTCCGGCCTCTTCAAAGTTGGAGAGCATCAGTTCCATCGTCGCGGCGACGTTGTTAATCGCCGTTTTGGTGACGTTGTAGTCCCCTTTATATTCATTCGTGATTTTATCGACAAAGTTTCCGTTCACCAGACGCTCCATACCGCCGTTTACTTCTTTAAACGCCGTTTCGACATCGTGAAGGAGATTATTGACGGCGGTTATAATGGTTTTATATCCGCCCTCAAGCCCTTTGTCGTCCACACGGGTTGATAGCTCACCGACGGTTACGGCTGCACTGGCTACTTCAAAGTTCGAGATCATGCTTTTTAGATTATCGATGGTATGCGTCGTGTAGACGGACAATGCGCTAAATGTTTTGTTGGCATCAAGCAAATCGGCATCTTGTGTCGGAATCGGAACGTAGTAGGTATTGAGTTCCCCTTTCGCCACATTGTCCAAAATGGTTTGTAATTCTTTGATCTCATTATTGGTATAAGACATGATTTTATCGATTTCTCTTGTTTTGTCTTGTGCATCGGTTTGATCCAAGATGTATTCAAACGAACCGACAATGGCGCCGTTTGTATCTTTGAGCGGCGAACCGAAATATTTGATGTCTAACGTTTTGGTTAGACCGACCGGCTTGGCTTGACACTCATGATCGCACATTTTGTCCGTTCTCATAGCCATATCACATGCACATGATGTCGTATTACAATCGTCGGCATGAAATTGGTTATAACATTTTGTCCCTACCATTCCCCCTTTTGGGCTTCTGGTGATGGTTTCAGATAGGGCATTCGCCCATTTAATGGTAAAGTTCTTATCAAAAGCGACAGCCGGGATCGGCAATCGGTCCATAAATCCTGTGTAAACATCCGCCATGGCGTTGACAGATTGAGCTACCTCTTTGTACACACCTTCGTAACGTGTAACGTCGAGTCTGCTATTTAAAGCACCAGCGGAAATTTCATTTAAAACGGTGAACGAATCTTTATTTAACGTTGAGAGATTTTTCTCACATTCAAGACCTAAGCGAATATACTTTGCAACATCAGCTTCAGCGATACCGAACTCTGTCAAGTCTAGATTTAGGTTGTTCATTTTCTTTCCTTTTTTTAATTAATCTGTCTCATCTGTCGTTCTATCAACTTCGGAACATCAAAGATGAGTGCGATTTCGCCACTCCCTAAAATAGTTCCGCCGCTGATACCCGCAACGTTTACGAATACATCCCCCAACGGTTTAATGACCGTTTGAAATTCACCATACAGTTCATCCACCTGAAGTCCCATTTTGTACTCCCCGTACCGAAGTACAACAACATTTTCCCGTCCACTTTTGCTCTCTCCCTCGTTGAAATAAGTGCGTATATCCAAAAGCGGTAAGATGGAATCTCTTAAATTAATAAAATGATTCCCTTTCATATGTTCTTTGTACGCCGGACTTAATTCAATACACTCTTGAATCATTTCTAAAGGGATAATGTATTTGGTATCTCCGGACTGAACCAAAAAACCATCGATAATAGCGAGTGTTAACGGTAATCGAATGGTAAATGTTGAGCCTTCCCCTTCTTTGGAATCAATTTCAACCGTCCCTCTCAGTTCTTCAATATTTCGTTTGACGACATCCATGCCGACACCCCGGCCGGAGATATCCGAAACTTGATCCGCTGTTGATAAGCCAGCCGCAAAAATAAGGGCAAAAATCTCTTTATTTGTTAACGTTTGATTTTTATTGACGATTCCTTGTGCAATCGCCTTTTCTAAAATTTTTTCTTTATCCAGCCCTTTGCCGTCATCGACAATTTTAATGACGATCGTTCCGGCATCGGGATAGGCGCTGAGGGTAACGGTCCCTTTTTCAGGCTTGCCTGCCGCGATCCTCTCTTGAGGGGTCTCGATACCGTGGTCAATAGAGTTTCTCAACATATGCATCAACGGGTCTGAAATTTTTTCAACCACCGTTTTATCGAGCTCGGTTTCTCCGCCGTTGATTATAAAATTGATCTCTTTGCCCAGTTTTTTAGCGGCATCATTGACTATTCTTCTGAATTTAGTAAAACTGTCTCCGACTTGAACCATTCTGATGTTCATAACACTGGATCGGACTGATTCGAGCATATCGCTCATAATGGTACTGGATTCGCTTAATTCAGCGTCATCGAGTATATCTGCCCGCTGAGCTATTTTAGCATTAGCGATAACCATTTCGGACATTTGATTGATTAACTGGTCAATTTTACTGGACTCAACCCGCAGCGAAAAACTTTTATGCTGCTCTTTTTTAGCCGATTTGGTTTCTTCTTGCGTACTTTTGTTTTCGTCTCGTGTTTCGATGCTTTTGAGCGGGTTTTGTACGACCGGAGCCTCTTCTTCCGTGACAAAATTTGTTTTTGTAAAAAAACCGTTTGAAATGAGGAACTTAACCTTGCTTTGCTTCTCTTCTAAGGCATCAATCCAATTGAGAAGTTTTTGTTGGTCATCCGTTTCAAAAATGACAAGGTCTATGTCGTCTAGCACAAACTCGAATACCTCTTCAATCTCTGCGGCACTGCTTTTAGTAGAAAGCTGCAGTTCAAATCCGATATAGGCTTCAATAGGGTTATAATGTTCTAATGTCGGAACATTGTCGGTAACGATAGCTTTTTTAGTTACTTTCCCCACTCTGTCTAGAAAAGCGATTAAATTTAAAACATCCATCCCTGTGCTGAAAAAGTCTGCTTTTAGCCCAAGACTAATATGCCACAGTGTTTCTTCCGAAACTTCATCCGATAACGGAGATGCTTCTTTTGAAGCGGCAGCTGTTTCAGTGAAAAGAGAGTTATCTGTACCGCTTTCGGAACTTCCGGGTGTAAATTTGAGAAGCTGAGCTATTAAACGATCGTTTGTTTCTCGTATCTCATCGTCAATCGGTTTTTGATCTATCGATGCGCTTATCAGAGATTCCGTATGATCTTTACACAACAAAAACAGGCTGATAAGTTCGGGAGTCAACTCTACTTTCTGCGCTCGTACTTCTGATAATAAATTTTCGGCAATGTGTGCGAAACTGACGACATCGTCAAAGCTAAACATACCGGCTGTCCCCTTGATCGTATGCATAGCTCTAAACAAAGCACCGATATCCTCTTCATTGACCCCTTGATCTTGCATATTGATCAAAGCGCTCTCCATGAAATTGAGCTGTTCGTCGCTGTCTTCTAAAAAGAGTTTGAGTTCTTCAGTCATTTAGAGAACCTTTAAAGAGAGTATCGCAGCCGGCAATGTGCATTGAATTGCGTACTTCGGAAGATAAATTTTTCAATTTAAATTCAGTTGATTTTTTTTCACATGTTTTTTGTGCTGCAATGAGAAGTTGTATCGCCGCAATGTCTATGGTATTGACATTTCCCAAATCAAGTATTAATTCCTTATCACCCTTCTCACACCACTCTAGTAAACTTTTATGCACTGATTCGACTTCGTAAATCGTTAGTTTTTCAAATTCAAGTTTATACATGTTTTTACTTTGGCTATATTAGTTTTTGAAGAACCATAAAGAACTTCTCTTTATTGAAAGGTTTGAGCATCCACGCTTTAACCCCAAGCGCTTTTCCTCTCTCTTTGAGCAGAGGGTTGCTCTCTGTAGTGAGCATTATGACCGGGATGAATTTGTAATTGGGATTGGCTTTAATATTTTCTACCATATCTAACCCCCCCATAATCGGCATGTTTACGTCTGAAAAAACGATATCGATGTGATGCTGCTCTAACATCATTAATCCCTCTTCACCGTTTGTTGCTACTATCGGATTGTGACCGGCCTCTTTAATAGCTGATGTGGCGACACTCCTGATCAAACTCGAGTCGTCCACAATTAAAACGTTAGCCATAAATTCTCCTTACATTTAGTGCATCTTAATCTAAGTTAGATTAAATGAAAATTATATTTGCTTTTAAGTCTGGACTCTTTTAGGAGACCTTGAAAAGGGAAGAAAATAGAATGTACCAAGTAAGTAAATACGTTGAGTTTTACCGATAATAACTTTTTATAAGTTCATAAGAGTATTGCAGTGTTTGGAATTTATCGGTATATTCTTTGACTTTTTCAAAACCGTCTGTGTAGACGTTATCCGGATGAAATTGAATCAAAAGCTTTTTATAACGTGCTTTTATAACGTCCAAATGCTCATCCTGATGAGAATTTAAAAGTTTTAATGCATCCAGTAATAGATCATTTTCTTGTTTGCTTTCAAAAACACGTTCCAAGTTATTTTTGTTACATTGAAATACAACATTGTTGTTGTCAATTTGTTTTTGATCCAAAAGAGTATTTATTTTGTTTTTAATGCCGTCCGCACGGATACCGATTTCAAAAAAGTTATTTTCATAGGAAATTTTTTCAATTTCTGTCGTTAGCCGGTAAATCAATCCCTTTAATAATGTGTCATTTTTTTCAAGAAGCTGAAATCGGATTTTGTCATTCAAAATATGCACAACAATCGTATTGATCCTCTTGATCTCATTTTTAGTGATAATTTTCACAGGTTTTTCGATTCTGTTTACGAGGACCTCTTTAAAATGCAAGATATCTTTATTATGCGTTTTTTTGTGTAGTGAGTAGAGCCATTTGATCAAAAAAATATGTTTGTAATGATTTTCTTGTGAGTAATGAAGTAAAAGATGGTTTTTATTAATATGATAGGAAGAAAAGTGATTTTCAATAAAGTGGAAAAGATTATAAGTACTCATTTTCGATTCGTCAACATAGATAAGCGTATGTTGCGGACCCATCAAAATCTGCATAATCAATCCCATTAGGTAGTTGATTATCCGATAGCAATGTTCATTCCAGCTTATTCACATCAAAATTTTAATGTGCTGTGCAGAAATGAAGATTATCGTTTTGTCAAAACTGTCGCTAACGCTTGTGCAATGTTTTCGTATGTCTCTAATATAGCAGCCATTTGTTCCAAATACGTCTGCAGTGATTTTTTTTCATAATCCAGCTTTCGTTGTCGTCGGGTAAGTTCACTGATTTTATTTGCGATTTTATTCTTACACAATTCAATTTGATTTACGGTCTTTTTTTTCAGATCCAAAAGTTCTGTTTGGTGATAATTAAGTCTATTGATTTGTGACTTTAAGGATACTTTTTCTTCAGGTGTTGTTCCGATTTGATTTTTGAGCCGTAAGACGGCTGCATCATTTTCCGCCAGAGTTTCTTGCAGATCGGCTAGCTTTTCGGCGACAACGTCTTTATTGCTTTTTTCAGTACTAACATCATTCTGACAGTCATTGAACTCATTTTCCGCAATTTGTATCGTTTCTCTTTGGGAGATGATTTTTAGTTTGACCTGTTTATACTGCATCATGATGGAGATGACGGCACTAAAATTCCATTTTTGCTGTTTGGAATCGGTAATGGCATATTTTTGAACTTTGTTACCGTTGACATCGATAATGACTTCATCGGCGAAATATTTGATAAAAGCTTCGGCATTTTTATCCCGATTCTCGACATATTGCAAAAGATTTTTGGCTGTATAAAGGAGAATCTGGTGGAAATACTGTCGAAGCACATATCCGCTGAACCCTTCAACTTTGTTTCTGTCTTCCGGTTTTATAATTTCAAGTAATATGATTTCGATCATGGAGCGAAAGACGGGGATGAAGGTTCGGGTAAAGGTGATGTTGTCAATAAGGGAAAAATTTAGTTTTTCAGCAAGAACTTCTCCTAAAATCGGTTCGATATGCTTCCAGGCACCTTCCGGAAAATAGGCATTGTACATGACTTCCATATCTTCAATCGACTCACCCGCAAATCGTTTGTCCGCGCCTTCCGAAAATTTTCTAGGCGGTGTGTAATGGCGTATCGTGATACGGCCGCGTAAAAAAAAGACAATGTCTCGCATATCGAGGTTAAATATCTGCTCAATCTGTTGCCGTGTCACTTTTCGGGCAATATCTATATCGTTATTAAATTTCAGGAAATTTTCTAATATGTCTTCACGTATTTTTTCCGGGATCGAAACCAGATAGGGGATCGGCGAAAAATCGGCTTTTCGTTCTAATATATCGAGGATCATAACGGTGTTTTGATGAAGCATCCGATCATACGCTTCAGATTTTGACGGGTCTGTAAAATGTTTCTTAAGGGCGAATGAGGCAAAAGTAACCTGTACTTCGATCTCTTGATAACTTTTGGAAAAATACTTTATCAGTGCTTTTCGAATGGATCCTTTTTTTTCATCAAAAAGCTCTTCATCATTTTCAATCGTCAGTTTTTTGAGAATATTTTTGTACTGTTCCGTCGTAAAGTCGAGGGCATAAAGATGTTTGGGCAGATACTCTTCTAAAATAGTAACAATATCTAAAATAATTCTGGGATTCATGACTCACCGCGCTTTATCTGAATAAAATCTAACGCTGAGGAAACGGCATTTATATAACTTAACAGGGAAGCTTTGTTTTTGTAAGCGATATCAAAGGCGGTTCCGTGATCGACGGAAGTCCGGATGATCGGTAATCCTAAAGAGACATTGATGCTTTCATCAAAATAGAGCGCTTTGAGCGGGGCAAGCCCTTGGTCGTGATACATCGCCGCAATCATCAAATAGTTTTGTCGGAAACGGGGTGTAAATGCGATATCGGGGACAACGGGGCCTATAAACACCTCTCTCCCCAATTGAGCATTGGCACTTTTGATAGCTGCTTCGATGATCTCCTCTTCATTTCCGAGAACTCCGTGATCCCCCGCATGGGGATTAAGGCCTAGTACGGCAATAGGCTCATGTAGTGTTTCAGAAAAAAGTTGAAGTAAAAAAGGGACAAGTTTATCGGTTTGGATATGAGAAGCCACTTCGCGAAGCGGGATATGTTCGGTAAAGAGCGCAACGTAGAGTTTGGAGCATCCGAGCATCATAATCGCATTTGAGCCGAAAAGATCGCGTAAAGCATCGGTGTGGCCCACATATTCGATTCCTGCCCTCATCCATGCCTCTTTGTGGATGGGGAGAGTGACGATAGCATCAATAGATTTAGATTTAGCCAGTTCTGCCGCAGCAATAAAAGAATCGTAGCTGTAACGTCCGCTTGAAGCCGATACTTTTCCGGGTTCAATGGTGAATTCACCCGAAACTTTATACATATGAAAATCGTTGGGTATCTGGGTATGCAACAAATCTGCCGCCTGATGGGCCATAGTGTAGTTGATGCAATAAAGCGGATCACAGAATTGTTTAATCTGATTGTGGGCTTTTAGAATGATCTCAAATCCTACACCGTTTAGGTCACCGACACTGATGGCGAGTCGTTTTAGCGCTGACATAATGCTTTCATGTCTTTCACGGCGGATGAGAGCCCCGTAAAAACGGAGCGGGCTATGATGCTTTGGCCGATATTGAGCTCTTCAATGGTATCGATGGTAACGATGGGGGCAATATTCTGGTAATTGAGTCCGTGTCCGGCAGCCACTTTTAATCCGAGAGATCGGGCATGATTTGCCGCATCGACGATAGCGCCGTAGGCATTTTCCAACCGACTGTCCAACTCACGGCGAGAGAAGTTTAGTGTTTCGATACTGTGATGAGAATGGGGCAGGGCACTGTGGCGCATCGCGTAGAGGTTTGCATAGCTTCCGGTATGGAGTTCTATCCACTGTGCACCGAGCTGTTCAGAAGCTTCGATCGCTTCGCGCGTCGGATCGATAAAGAGGGAAACCTCAATCTCGTGTTCCTGCAATTTTTTAATGGCACTGAGTATCGCGTCGTAGTTTCCAATAACGTCTAAGCCCCCCTCGGTTGTTACCTCTTGACGTTTTTCAGGAACAAGGGTCGCGCGATGGGGATGCAAGGAACAAACGATATCGATAATGGAAGGCTCAATCGCACACTCCAAATTTACGGGAAGAGGGGACGATGCAATGATACGACGTGCGTCTTCATCATGAATATGACGGCGGTCTTCGCGCAAATGAATGGTGATTTGGTCCGCGCCGTTTTGCGCGCATATCGCCAACGCCATTAGAGGATCGGGGTCGTTAATTTTACGCGCTTCCCTAAGAACGGCAATATGGTCAATATTGACCCCAAGGGTCATTTTAGCCTTGTCGACGTGCATAAAAATCCTTTTTGAACTGGGTAAATTGACCCGCAATGATGGCTTCGCGTGCCTGGCGAACCAGCCACAGATAGTAGTGAAGATTATGGAGCGATGCAAGGCGGAAATAGGTGATTTCGCGCGAGCGGAAAAGGTGATGCAGATAGGCACGGCTGTAGCGGCGGCAGGTGTAGCACTGGCAATCTGGATCGATCGGCTGGGCATCGTATTTGTAGACGGCACCTTTGATATTTACTTTTCCAAACGTCGTAAAGAGGGTTCCGTTGCGGGCATTACGTGTCGGCATAACGCAGTCGAACATATCGACGCCCCGTTCGATGTTTTCGACCAAATCTTCGGGTGTTCCGACTCCCATCAGATAGCGGGGCTTGTCGGCGGGCATCAGCGGTGTCGTGTGCTCAACCGTATCGTACATCAGGTTGTTGGCTTCGCCGACCGATAATCCTCCGATAGCAAATCCGTCATAATCCATTGCACACAGCTCTTCTGCCGATTGGGTGCGGAAATTAAAGTCCGTTCCCCCTTGGATGATCGCAAAAATGTTTTGATTAAGTCCGATCCCTTTGCTCTGGTTATTGCGGTGATAATCGATCGATTGCTGTGCCCACTGGGTGGTTCGCTGGATCGACGTTTTGATCCGTTCTTGCGTAGCGGGGAGGGCAACGAGGTCATCAAGGATCATCATAATGTCGCTGTTCAGATTGTTTTGGATATCGATCACTTTTTCGGGGGTAAAAAAATGTTTGCTACCGTCGATGTGGCTTCTAAACTCAATCCCAGACTCAGTCGGTTTGGAAATATCGCTGAGACTGAATGCCTGAAATCCGCCGCTGTCGGTCAAAAAACTGTTAGGGTAGGTGGTGTAGCCGTGTAGACCGCCCATTTTGGCAACCGTTTCATCTCCGGGTCGTAGATACATGTGATACGTGTTGGCAAGAATGATCTGAGTATCCAAAAGTTCCGTCATATCGGCCATATCGAGCGCTTTCACCGATCCTACCGTCCCTACGGGCATAAAAATAGGAGTTTGGATTGTAGAGTGTGCCGTAGTGATGGTGCACGCTCGTGCTTTGCCACACGTGGCATCGACGTGAAATTGCATAAAAAGCCTTACGTTTTTTCGTTATTTTACCGTACATTAGGTTTATAGGCAACTCCAAAGCATTTACACTCTATAATAGCGAAAAACATTTATGCAGGATATACTATGAGTATTGAGCACTCTCAAACAGCCTTTGAAAAAGCCCAGCAACTTATTCCGGGCGGCGTAAACTCCCCCGTTCGCGCCTTTAAAAGCGTCGGTGGGATTCCCCGTTTTATTTCACGAGGTGAGGGCGCATATCTGATCGATATTGATGAAAATCGTTATGTCGATTATGTCCAGAGCTGGGGGCCGTTGATCTTCGGACATCGTGATGAATCGATTGAAAATGCGGTGATCGAAGCGGTCAAACACGGCCTCAGTTTCGGTGCGCCGACCGAAGCGGAGTCCGAACTTGCAGAGCTGATTATCTCCATCTACGACTCTATCGAGAAAATCCGTTTTGTCAGCAGCGGAACGGAAGCGGTAATGAGCGCGATCCGCCTCGCTCGCGGATTCACGGGACGTGATGACATCGTTAAATTCACGGGGTGCTACCACGGGCACAGCGATGCATTGCTCGTCCAAGCGGGTTCAGGCGCCGTGACGTTCGGAACACCGAGTTCACCGGGAGTTCCTGCGGATTTTACGAAACACACGTTGTTGGCCGAATACAACAATATCGAGAGTGTCCGTCAGTGCTTCAAAGACAGCCCGGGGATCGCCTGTGTCATTATTGAACCGATTGCCGGAAATATGGGACTTGTTCCCGCGACCAAAGATTTTCTTGCCGAACTGCGCGCTGTGTGTGATCAATACGGCGCATTGTTGATTTTTGACGAAGTTATGAGCGGATTTCGTGCGTGTCTGCACGGGGCGGAGAGTATTACGGGGACTAAACCTGACCTCGTGACTTTGGGTAAAGTAATCGGCGGCGGCATGCCCGTCGGTGCGTTCGGAGGTCGTCGCGAGATTATGGCGCACCTCTCACCGGAGGGGGGCGTCTATCAGGCGGGAACCCTCAGCGGAAACCCGGTGGCAATGGCGGCGGGATTGGCGTCGATTACTAAACTTAAAACCAATGCACGGGTATTCAGTGTCCTCGAAGAGCGAGCGAAGCGTTTGATGAGCGGTTTTGCCGATGCGGCAGCGAAACATAATATCGGATTGCAAACCGATGTTCGCGGTTCGATGTTCGGGTTTTTCTTCAGCGGTGAATCGGTAACCAATTTTGCGGAGGCGTTGAAAAGCGATACGGCACGCTTTGCCCGTTTTCATGCGGCGATGCTCAACGCGGGATTCTATTTCGCCTGTTCGCAGTTCGAGACGGGCTTTATCTCGACCGCAACGACCGATGCGATGATCGAAGAGACGATTGCGGCGGCTGAAAAGATTTTTTCTGAGTTATAAAATTTTACCGTTCGCCCTGAGCTTGTCGAAGGGTGGATTCATGGTTTGACACATACCCGAAGGGCACGTGAGCTCACCACGAACGGACATAAAGAACAAAAAAGGTATTTCATGGAAAACGAAGAACAAAAACCCCGTTTAAAACCGATTATCGAAGGGGCGGAAACCCTATCCCTCGGTATTTCGATGGTCGTTGCCGTCTTAATCGGTGTGGCTATCGGATTGGGGCTTAAAAAGCTCACCGGCGTTACATGGCTTCTATGGGTCGGTGTCGGAATCGGTATTGCCGCTGCGATCATGAATGTTTATAAAGCCTACAGTAAACAATACAAAGAGTTCGAAAAGTTGGCAAAAGACCCGCGCTATAACATGGGGAAATCTCAAAAAGACGATGATGAGGACGAGGATTGATGCTGAGCAGTTTTCTAGTCGCGATGATCTCATCGATGCTTATCGTTATGGGATCGCTCTATTCGTATCGAAACATGATCCAGAGCCGTGTCGGTGAAGCCGATGTAGGTGATACGAAAGACGCTATCGATATGATGGACGATCCGTATGATCTGTACGAAGAGGAACGGGAGCAGGAAATCACCGATATCAAACAGATGATCAAAGAAGAAAAAGCGCGACAAAAAGGCAATGTACTTAAAAATACGACGCAAAATGCTTCAGCAATGGTGTCCGTTTATCGCCTAATTCCCTATGCAGTTTTGGTTCTGGGATTTATCGCGCTGAGTAACAGCCATACATTATCGGTATTACCGTATTTGATCGGATTGGCGGCGGGAATACCGGTTGGATACCTGCTTGCAAAAAAGCTATTTATTAAGAACGTCAACGGAAGTTAATTCCGTTAACTACGCTTGCCTCATTTGAGGCAGAAATTATTTCACAATCATCGGAACATTGATTGTGATCTTGTTCTCTTTGTGATCGATAAAGAGGTTGTTCTCTTCAGCTAAGTGAGTAATTTCGGGCAGATATTTACGTACTATCGTTTCAGCAGAGATTTCGATAGAGAAGAGAGAATATTTTTCCCCTTCAAATTTGATATGTTCACCGACGCGGAAAAACAGCCGGGTCAGTATCTTATCATTTTTTCCCATAGAGATATAAATCTTATTGAGAAGTTTGATGAAAATTTCGGTATGAAGACGGATTTCAGGGATGGTCGGATCAAGTTCTTTGAGATATTTAGTGGACGATCCGATTGAATTTGAACTGATACACAAATCGATCAGGGTATAGACATTAACCAACTGTCCGTCGGGTTTTTGTGCCGTAAATTGGAACGACGGGAGTTGATAGAGGCGAATGCCGATCTGCTCTTCATCCTCATAACCGACCGTAATACCGAAAAATTTAAATCGGCCGAATTCGAGTTCTAAAAAGGTTGTTTTAAATCCGAATGACGAATTGGCATAGGTAGTTGCTATCTTATAGATAGCGGAAGCGTCTATCGCACCGAGGAGGTATTGTGCCTCGGTATTAAGTGACACGATTTTCCCGTTGGAATTAAAAAGGATAAACGGATTAAAATCGTACTCAATCCACTGCTGATCGAACGTCATCAGTCCTCGATGTAGTTTTTGAGTTTACGACCCACTTTTGGGTGTTTCAGCTTTTTGATCGCGCTGCTTTCGATTTGACGGACACGCTCACGGGTAACGTTAAGTTCTTTTCCGATCTCCTCTAACGTGCGGTCGCTTTCATCATCCATAATACCGAAACGCATTTTGATAACCGCTTTTTCACGCTCGTTAAGCTGTTCGAGAACGCTTTCGATTTGGACTTTCAAATCGTCTTTCAAAATAGCGTCGCTTGGAGAGAGAGACATTTTATCTTCGATGAAATCTCCGAAACGCCCGTCTTCTTCATTACCGATAGGAGCTTCGAGAGAGATCGGCTCTTTCGTAATTTTAATGACGTTTTTGACTTTCTCAACCGAAAGCCCCACTTCTTCCGCGATGGTTTCGACATCCGGCTCTTTTCCATGCTCTTGGAGATGTTTACGCATAATTTTATTGATGCGGTTGATTGTCTCGATCATATGGATCGGGATACGGATGGTACGCGCCTGATCGGCGATCGCACGGCTGATTGCCTGACGAATCCACCAGGTTGCATAGGTCGAAAATTTGTACCCTTTTTGGTACTCGAATTTATCGACCGCTTTCATCAGCCCGATATTCCCTTCCTGAATCAAATCGAGGAAAGGGAGCCCGCGGTTGGTATAACGTTTCGCAATCGAGACAACGAGACGGAGATTCGATTTCGCCATACGGGTTTTAGAGACCTCGGAGATATTTTTACCCCGTTTGATCTGCTCCAAAATATCGGCCAGTTTTTCCGGCTCCATATTGAAGCCCCCTTTGGAAGCTTCTTTGGTCTGGATCAGTTTTTTGATCTCCATATAGGTGCTGACCATCGTCGCTTCGGGAACTTTCGTCGCGATCTCTTCTTTGGTCAAATCACAGATTTTATTGAGAATCAATGTGTGATTCTTTTTAAGCTGATCGTTGAAGAGGGGGAGTTTGTATTCAAGACGTTTCAACTCACGGTCAAACCCTTCGTCACTGCGCAATGCCGTCTCCATGGAGCGGACAAGTTCGTTGATCAGTTTAGAGGTCGGCCCGAGATCGAGCAATGCCTCTTTAAGCATTTTTTTCTTAAAGCTGACATTGAGGAAGAATAGTACATATTCCGCATCCATCTCATCGATAGAGCGTTCTTCCAACATTTTTTCTGTCGCTTTTACCCACTCTTTTTTCGCTTTTTCAAGCGCTTTAAAAGAAGTTACGACTTTTTCTACCCGTTTTTTATCTTTTACCGACGGGGCTTTTTCGGTTGATTCATCATCATCACCCTCGTCATCGCTATCATCTTCACTGTCATCTTCGTTCTCTTCTTCAAAGCTTTTGAAAAGTTCTTTGACACGACGTTCGCGATTGATCAGCGGATCTTTATAGTCAAGGATGAAATCGATAAGATAGGGAACCGAGCAGATCGCATCGATGATAATCCCTTCACCCATCTCCATACGTTTGGAGATTTCAACTTCTTCTTCTTTGGTGAGAAGAGGGATTTGCCCCATTTCGCGAAGATACATACGTACGGGAGAATCGGAACGCGACCACTCTAGCAATTCATGCTGTTTGAGAATGTCGAATTCGTCCCCGCTTGCCTCTTCGATGTATTTCAGCTGAGCGGCACGCTTGGCAGCCGCTTCTTGCTGATTGAGCATTTTGGCGTGTTCAGAAGAGGTAAATAGGCAGATTTTATGTTTCTGAGCCAATTTAAGGATATTTTTTGCTTGTGCAAGGGTAGGTTGTTTGTCAAAAGGATCGACAATCGTTTCATACGTGAGACAATTTTTAGATTTATGTTCGGAAAATAGGGTTTCGAGATGTTTATTTAGATCTTTGACACTCATACGAGGAGGACTCCCTTAACGTTAAAAAAGAATTTGGATTATACCGAAATTTTTCTTAAAGAGTGTTATTTTATGATTGTCTTTAAAATTTGCATGCTATGGAACAGTTGTTGCTATCTAACTCGTAACACTCCACAAGGATGATGAATGCAGACCGGATATTATGCGGCAACAGGCGGGATGGTAGCGCAGTTTAATCGTATGGATACGATCGCTTCGAATCTCGCTAATGCCAATACTGCTGGGTATAAAAGAGATCAGTTGATTACGGGTGATTTTGCACGTCTGTATAAAACAGCGCAAAGCGAGCTTCCGATCGCCAATCAAACGGAGGCAGCGGCCCAATATTTCAATCGTGCGCTTTCCCGCGTTCCTCAAATCACTGATGCGTATACCGACCAAAGTCTGGGTGCGATGCAGCGGACGGATAATACGTTTGATTTGGCTCTTTCAAAAGAGGGACAGTTCTTTGCGGTAAAGACACCTCAGGGAATCCGCCTTACTCGTGACGGGTCATTTACATTAAGCGATGAAGGGAAATTGGTCAATAAACAAGGGCATGAAGTTCTTGCATCCGATCAAACATCGATAACCTTTAACCCGCAAGACAGTGTAATCACACTCGATAAAAACGGTCAGTTTTCGACCAATGTCCCTGGAACGACACAGATGGTTGCCAATAAAAAACTTTTAGTGGTTGAGCCGCAAAATATTAGAAACATTATGAAAGAGGGGAATAACCTTTATTTGCCAGAAGCGGCTGATCCTCTTACGCCGTTGGCGGAGAGCGGAAGCGTTATGCAGGGGTTTATTGAAAAGAGTAATGTTAATGCGGTCAATGAGATGATTGCATTGGTAGAAGCAAACCGTTTGGTGGGGATGTATCAAAAAGCGATGGATTCGCAAATGAATGATCTAAATAAAGACGCGATTGAGAAACTCGCGGTAACACGTCGATAAGATAAGGAAATAAGACTATGATGCAATCGCTTTATACCAGCTCTACCGGGATGCTCTCTATGCAAACCCAAATCGATACCACCGCCAATAATATCGCCAACGTTAACACCATGGGATACAAAAAGTCCCGTGCCGAATTTGCCGATTTGATGTACAAAGTTATGACGTATGCCGGAACGTCTACCAGCGATACGACCAAATCACCGACGGGAATTGAAGTGGGTCTTGGGGTCCGTCCTACATCAATCAATAAGATCTTTACCGAGGGGAGTTTGAAACAAACGGACAATTCTCTTGATTTGGCGATCACCGGAAAAGGGTTTTTTAAACTTGAACTTCCGAACGGAACCGAAGTCTATAGCCGTAACGGTTCTTTTAAAATCGATGAAAACGGTACGATCGTAAACTCGGACGGGTATAAACTTGTCCCTGAAGTCGTTATCCCTGAAGATGCTACCAACATCAGTATCGGTACCGACGGTATCGTCAGCGTTACCCAATCGGGGCAAGCCCAAGCAACCCAAGTAGGGCAAATCTCTTTGACCAGTTTTATCAATCCGGCCGGTTTGCATGCGATGGGAGATAACCTTTTTGTTGAAACCGACAGCTCGGGTCAGCCGATCGAGGGGACTCCGGGTGAAAACGGGATCGGAAATATCCGACAGGGATTTGTAGAACTTTCAAACGTTCAATTAGTAGTCGAGCTAACCGATCTTATTACCGGTCAGCGCGCATACGATGCGAATTCCAAAGTAATTACCACCAGTGATGAAATGCTGGCGACAACAAACGGCTTGAAACGTTAATAAATCTTTCTAATCAGCACCATAGAAATGGTTCTGATTCTTCATTCTGCTTCATTTACTATGGTCTTACTAACTTTAAATACATTTGCTATCAATTCCAGTCATTTTTTTTTGTTCTATTGAATTAAATAAAAGGACATATTAAGAGAAAGGGAATATAATCATTTGCAATATGAAATGGGACGGAGGCTATGTTATGAATATTGGCACTATAAAGGGTAAATTAACACTTTTTTTTACACTGTTAATTGTAGGTTTTTCAATCATAGCGTATCTGACTTTCAAAGGGAACGCTGATGCCGATAGAGCTATAAAAAGAGTTGGTGACATAGGAAGTCTTGAGACGTCGGAAGCAAAACTCATGATGAACTTAAGAGGATATCAGCTCTTGTTTGATGAGTCATTTGCACAAAACTATGAAGATGAGTATGCGTCAATTGTCAAAAATTTGAATTCACTTCTTGCACAATCCCGATCAGAAATAGCAAAAACTCAAATTAAAGAGATATTAGGATTGATAAAAGAGTGGAAGGAGAGTAATGATGAGCGGGTTAAGCTAATTAAACAGTATAAAAAAGAGATCAATAACGACGCTTTTTCTATTTCTGAAAATGGAAAAAAATTAGCTGCTCTTACACTTTTATCTGCTGATAGATACAAAATTATTGAAGAAAAAATTGCTGTTTTCAAAGAAGGTGTAGAAAAAAGAAATCTAAAATATATAAAAGATAGCTCAGTATTTTCAGAAATAACAATAGCACTTATTGTACTACTCTCTATAGGAACTTTTTTACTACTTTTGAAGTCTATAAACTTTTCCATTTCTGCAGCAAAAAAAGGATGTGAAGAGATCAAGAACAGTAAGGATTTGACAAAAAAAATTGTAACGGGGACAAAAGATGAAATAGCTGAAACAATGGACTATGTCAATGAACTTTTGGGCGATCTTGCGAAAGCGATAGACGATGCAAAAAGATCGGCAACGGAAAATGCTTCGGTTGCGGAAGAATTATCTGCTACAAGTCTGCAGATAGGAAAACGTACTGAAGATACTTCCATTGTTGTAGATGAGACAAAACAAAGTTCAAATGATGTTTCTGAGTTACTAAGCAATAGTGAAGATGAATCCAAAAAAGCGGAAATAGAGATAAATGAAGCTTCGCATGAAGTATCTGATGCGGCTAGGGATGTTTTGTCTGTATCGGGCGCATTGCAGCTTATTGTTGTTGAACAGATAGAATTATCAGGACAGCTAGAGAGACTTTCATCTGAAGCAGAAGAGGTTAAAACAGTACTTTCGGTTATCACGGATATTGCTGACCAAACAAATTTACTGGCACTGAATGCCGCAATTGAAGCGGCTCGTGCAGGAGAACACGGAAGAGGGTTTGCTGTAGTAGCTGACGAAGTCAGAAAACTGGCAGAGAGAACCCAGCAAAGTTTGACCGAAAGCAATGCTACCGTATCTGTCATTGTTCAATCCATTCTTGATGCAACGGAGTCTATGTCCAAAAGTGCAAAAAAACTTGAAGAACTTGGAAAACGTTCCAAAGACGTAGAGTCTACAATGAATAAAACAGTCAATATTATTGCCGATGCGGCAAAAATAGCTAATCAAACGGCAGAAGATGCATCTAGCGGTAATTCAAAAACCAAAGATGTAATCATGCGAATTGATACTATCAACAAATTATCAATGACAAATGCCAGAAGCGTAGAAGAGATTGCAGCCGCCGCTGAACATTTGGCAAAGAGAGCAGAAAGTTTAAGCTTATCACTGGCGCAGTTTAAAACATCATAATTTGCACCAACAGACATAAATGCCTTTTAATAGGCTTTAAAACTCTTTCAACACATCTTTGCTATAATCCAGTCAATTTTACGTACCATAGGATTTTTGATGCAAAAAATTGAAGGGAAAGTTTGGAATTTCGGTAAAGATATCGATACAGACTTGATTATTGCTGCCCGTTATCTCAACACCTCAGACCCGAAAGAACTTGCCAAGCATGTCATGGAAGATGCCGATCCGGCATTTGTCAGTAAAATGACTCCGGGCGACATTATCGTAGCCGATGAAAATTTCGGATGCGGCTCGTCGCGCGAACATGCTCCTATCGCATTGAAAGCGGCGGGTGTAGCAGCGGTCATCGCACCGACATTTGCCCGTATTTTTTACCGTAACGCTTTTAACATGGGATTGCCGATTTTTGAACTCCCGGAATCGTTAGAAATCAAAGAGGGAGAATCGGTCAGTATCGACATGGATGCAGGGACGATTACCAATACGACGAACGGAAAAGTGTATAAATTTATCCCGATCCCGCCGTTTATGCAAGAACTGATCGCCGCAGGCGGTTTGATGAATTATGCAGAAGCCGAAATTGCCGCACAGGAGAAATAATTGATGAAAAGTTACACTATTGCCTTGATTAAAGGGGACGGAATCGGTCCTGAGATTGTTGACGAAGCCGTTAAAGTTTTAGATGCGGTTGCGGCGTGCGAAAATATCGAGTTTAATTATCAAGAAGCCCTTATGGGCGGGTGTGCTTACGACGTGACGGGCGACCCGCTTCCTCAAGAGACGATCGATATCTCTTTATCCAGTAATGCGGTACTGTTCGGAGCAATCGGAGGGCAAAAATGGGATACCCTTCCGCGTGAAAAACGACCGGAGAGCGGATTGCTCCGTTTCCGTAAAGAATTGGGTGTTTTTGCCAATCTTCGTCCGGCCAACGTCTATGACGAGCTTGTCAATGCCAGTTCACTGAAACCTGAAATCGTTAAGGGTGTCGATTTAATGGTTGTGCGTGAACTGATCGGCGGGATTTATTTCGGAGAGCCGAAAGGACGAGATGAGAATAAGGGTTGGAATACGATGGTGTATACCCGCCCTGAGATTGAACGGATTGCTCATGTCGCATTCAAAATTGCGATGGAACGCTCTAAAAAAGTGTGTTCGGTCGATAAAGCGAATGTTCTTGATGTCAGCCAGTTATGGCGTGAAGTGGTTGAAGAGGTTGCCAAAGAATATCCTGAAGTCGAACTCAGCCACATGTATGTCGACAATGCGGCGATGCAGTTGATCCGCGATCCGAAACAATTCGACGTCATTTTGACCGGAAATATTTTCGGGGATATCCTCAGCGACGAAGCAAGTATGCTCTCCGGTTCTATCGGGTTGCTTCCATCGGCATCAGTAGGCTCTTCAATCGGTGTGTATGAGCCGATTCACGGTTCAGCACCGGATATTGCAGGGCAGGGGATTGCCAACCCGATCGCAACCATTGCGAGCGCTTCGATGATGCTTCGTTTTGCATTGGGTGAAAATCGTGCGGCAGACCGTATCGATTACGGTATTAAACAAGCTCTTGCTGAGGGGTATCGTACCAAAGATATCGCGGGATTTGACGCTAAAGAAGTTTGCTCAACCAGCGAGATGGGATCCATCATCGCTAACTTTGCAGCCAAATGCAAACTTTAACCCTCGCTAATATTTACGAGCTTCAAGGGCTTAAAGAAGATGCCCTTGAAATATACAAAGAGATTTTGAAAAAAGATCCCTCTAATGCCGATGCAAAAATTGCGATTCGTCGACTTTCGGGTATGCGAAAAAAGTTTTTAGGGGTCAATAACGAAATGAAGACTTTTTTTATTCAGATGGAAGAAGAGGCTGAATTTATTCAATTTGAAAGGTGGTTGATGAAAGCATGGAACTAAAAGATGTCATATTATCTACATTAGCCGAAATTGAAGAGTTATCAAGCGTATCCGAGAATGCCGAACATCTTGAACGAATTATTGAAGATAAACCGCTTCGGTCTCTAGAAGAAGCGGCCGTTCCGAATCCGCCGATTGTTGAGACGATTCAAACCGTAATTGAAACGGTACATGCCGTTCGTGACGATGAAGCACGGATGCTGGAAGGGATTCGGGAACGTTTACTCGTCCTTTTTGAAGGATTTCAATCTCCTAATAACACGCAAATTGAAGCCAAAGTAGATTTGACACTCAACTTTTTTGAATATCTTTTAGCTACCATCGACAATCGTCTTGATACGATAAAAGAATCGTAGCCGCTTTCAATCCGAGGATAAGAAATGAATGAACATTACCGTATATTAATCCATTGTAATGATGAAAAAGGGCTGGTTTACAAAGTATCCAGTATCTTTTTTCACCGTAACCTTAATATTATTTCCAACAACGAATTTGTCGACAAAACACACAATAAATTTTTCATGCGAAGTGAAGTCGCCGGTGAAATAGCACCGGATATTCTAAAAAGCGAACTGAGCGCAATTTTGCCGAAGCATGCCCATCTTGACGTGATTGCTCCCCGAAAAAAACGGATTGTTTTAATGGCGACCAAAGAGTCGCATGCACTAGGTGATATTCTGATCCGATACGAAGCAGGTGAGCTGGACTGTCATATTGTAGGGGTTGTATCCAACTACGATTTGCTTGAGCCGCTGGTGTCTAAATTTGACATCCCCTTTTATACGGTATCCCATGAAGGGTATGACCGGGATGAGCATGAGCAGCGCGTTTTAGAGAAGCTTTCCGAATTAGGCGAAATCGACTACATAGTATTGGCAAAATATATGAGGATATTAACTCCGAGATTCGTTGAAGCGTACGAAGACAAGATCATTAACATCCACCATTCGTTTCTTCCCGCTTTCATCGGAGCTAATCCTTACAAACAGGCGTATGAACGCGGTGTTAAAATTATCGGTGCAACGGCACACTTTGTCAATAATCATCTTGATGAAGGGCCGATTATCGCTCAGGACGTCATTCATGTCAATCATGCCTATGGATGGGAAGAGATGCAGCGGCTGGGAAGAGATGTGGAGAAAATCGTGTTATCCAAAGCACTTAAGATGGCCCTGGAAGATCGTATCTTTGTTCATGCCAATAAAACGATTATTTTTTAAATGTTTCATATTGTTTTAGTTCATCCTCAAATACCGAACAATACCGGTGCAATCGGACGTCTTTGCGTCAATGCTGATTCTTCGCTTCATCTGATTAAACCGATCGGCTTCGATATCGATGAGAAAGCGGTACGCCGTGCGGGTCTGGATTATTGGCATAAAATCGATTTGCATGTATGGGAAAGCATAGAGGAATTTATGGAAGCCCACCCTGTGAGAGATCGCTTTTTCTTTGCGACAACCAAAACGGACCGCCCTTATTTCGAGCATGAGTTTCAAGAGGGGGATTATCTCTTTTTCGGAAGTGAGACCGCCGGGATCCCCTCTGAAATTTTAGAAGCTTATCCGAAACAGACGATGACGATTCCGATGACGAAAGAGGGACGCAGTCTCAATTTGGCGATTAGCAGCGGAATTATCCTTTACGAAGCGATAAAACAGAATTTTAATTCCTACAGAAAGATGATGTAAACCATGATGCAAATACTTGATACGGTAATGACCGTACTGTTCATTCTATTTCTAGTCTATATTTTTCGCGGATACCATATATCTCGCCGTGAGAAAGATATGAACGAAGATTAAAACAATCTCTCGGCCCATTTCTCCATTTTTACCTCTAGTCTTTCTATCCAACCGTTAGCTTTAATAATAACCATTGCCATTGTCAACTCCTTGAGTGATATTAGGCAAATAGTAAAATAATTTTATGCATTGTTTTAATAATATTTCAAAATGACATATTATTAAAAAATATGTGTCATAATTCCTACAATACACTATCGATAATACAAAAGGATTTCATTATGAAAACATTCAGTGATATTGTCGAGACAATCAAAGATATTGTCTCTTCCGAATTTCCGGAAAAAAAGGTATTTGATAAAGATGTAGCAGAACTATTGGATATTTCGCAAATGAATTTTGCAACGATGAAAAAACGGAACAAAATTCCCTTTACGGAATTACTCGACTTTTGTGCTAAACGCTCTATCGCCATTAACTGGCTTTTATATAATCAATCTCCTGAGAGTTTGATCGAACCGACAAACCGCTTTTATATGGTGCGTTATTTCTCTTCGGTAAACGCCTCTGCAGGGGGAGGCGCCGATAATGAAGAATTGGAATATGAACCTCTGATGCTTGAAGATAATTTTGTCCTCTCTTTAGGCGGTGAAAAAGAGTTGCGCCATATTGAGGCGATTAATGTATCAGGGGATTCTATGGAACCCTCTTTCAGTTATAACGATATCATTTTTATAAATCGTTCAAAGACCGATATTAGTCGTGGAGGGATTTTTACAATCCGTACGGAACATGGGCTATTTATTAAAAGAATACAAGTCCGAATTGATGGCAAACTTGATATCATTTCAGATAATAAAGACTATCCGACGTATGCTGCACGACGGGATGAAGTCGAAGTGATCGGAAGAGTGGTCGGTCGGTTCGGCGGAATAGAATAATATTGGAAATACAAATGAAAACAACGATGTGGATGAGTGGTATATTATTGATGACATTAGGGGGGTGCAGTACACATACCCCTGATCTGCTGCCTGTATCAAAATCATCATTGCCACTCTCCAAAACAGATGTTAATCAAAGCGGACTAGAAGATCCGTTTTGTTGTATGCTCCCTCAAGATATCGACGTTAAATTGCCGGAATTCGGTCCGAAAGTGAATGATTTAGACCGCTTTGAACAGTCTTTGGCCCCTTATGTCGAAGAAAACGGTGTTGACCGAGAAAGTTTATCAGAGTCGCAGACTGCATTTGATACCCGCTATTATTCCCCGTGGAACTATGGTGTTCCACCGGAAAAAAGAGAAGCCGCCGCATGGCCTCTCCGTGCTTATAAAGGAGGATACGGAAGTAATTTGAGACCGGTTCTTCCTGCCTGGTTTGAAGAGATAACAGATCAAAGCAACTTTGATGCGTATGGGACATTAAGCCAAAAAGCCATTACCTTAAGATGGATGGATATACGTGCACTCCCAACCGACAAGCCTCTTTATAAAAATCCGGAAAAAGCGGGTGACGGATATCCTTTCGATCTTCTCCAAAACAGCAGTGTGAACTATAATGAACCTATTTTTGTTTCTCACACAACCAAAGACGGAGCATGGAGCTATATATTTACCAATAACGCATCAGGCTGGGTAAAATCTGACGGTATCAGTTTCGTAGACAATCAAACGATTACAAGCGTTCAAAAGTCTGATAAAGTCTTTATTATTGAAGACAACTTTCCGATGCGTGATACTAAAAATCGCTTTATCGCTTATACGCGAATCGGCATGATTCTTCCTCTGGAGCGTGAAGAGGGGGATAATTACTTGGTTAAAACTTACGATAGAAACAATATCGTTACTGTCGTATCCATTCCGAAATCTACTGCACATTTAGGTGCCAGTAAAATCAATAAAAAAGATTTAATTACGATAGGGAATCAATTACTTAAAAATACATACGGCTGGGGCGGAATGTACGGAGAACGTGATTGTTCGTCAATGATCCGAGATATGTTTGCCCCTTTTGGAATTTGGCTTCCCCGAAACTCTGCAGCACAGTCTCGCAAAGGAGAGGTAATTTCGTTTGCGAAATTCTCTAATGAGGAAAAACTAGCAGCGATAAAAGCCAAAGGGGTCCCTTTTGAGACCATCATTTATCTCAAAGGGCATGTCTTGCTGTATATCGGTACCTATCAGGATAATGTTTTGGTAATGCATAATTTTTGGGGTGTTCGAACTGTCGATAATGAGGGAAATAAGGGGAGACACATTATCGGCAGAGCCGTTATCAGTACACTGGAACTGGGGGCTGAATTAGACAACTATGACCCAGCTATGAAATTATTAAACCGTGTAGAGAGCATGAATATTTTTACACATGCTCCTCTCACGTTAACACGAGTATCGAAGTCTCCATTCCGTAAAAAGCAGATGTAAAAATTTTATCCTCGAATATCGAGAAGCGAACCGTACATTTCGTCTTGTGTGCGGATGGCTTGGACGTTAGAAGCGGCAATTTTTTCAATGCTGATTTGATCCGTAACCTCTTTGGATAAATCGGTTTGTGATCTTTCGCTTCCGTTTGAATCAGCCTGTTTGGTATTGGCCTGAGTCGAACCGTTTTGCGTTTCACTTATTGTCGTTTGGCGAGGAGTATAACCGTCCGTATTGACATTCGCAACATTCTGAGCATTATTATTCATATAGACTTGATTGGACATCAAAGAAGAGACGTTTGAGCTTATCATCTAAAGCTCCTTGTATATCAGATAAGGAAAGTATAATCCCGGCTACCTTAAGAGATAGCAGGGAAATCAAATTAGTCCGATCAGTGCAAATCGGCGTTTAGCTTGACCTCTCGTGTCGAACGGCGGATAAGCAACTGCCCCGTTGTCGAGTCTTGGCGATAATGGATGCCGTTCAATCCGACCAAATCTTTCCCTTTGAAACTGTTTCCGTTAAGCGTCGCACTCGGGTTGGCTTCTTGTATTTTTGCCAATTCTTGCGGATCAACCGCAAATTTTGTTCCGGCTAATACCGCGATTCCCGCATCGACAATACATCCATCTCCTAATGCGATACCGGTAACCGAGTTGGCTCCTAAAAGGGTATTTTTCCCGATCGTGACTGGAATACCGTCCGTTCCGCTGAGAACTCCGAGGATTGATGCTCCTCCGCCGACGTCTGAACCGTCACCGACAACGGCAGAACTTGAAATGCGTCCTTCCACCATACTGACTCCGGTCGTTCCCGCATTGAAGTTTACATAGCTTGCACCCGGCATGATGGTTGTTCCAGCATGAAGCTGCGCACCGAAACGAACTTTTGAATCGTCCAATACCCGCGTATTGTTCGCAGGGATGATGTGTTGAAGATAGCGAGGGAATTTATCGACGAAATCGATCTTCGGATATTCGTTGGCAAATTTGAGTTCGATTTCGTTTTCGCGGAGCCATTCAAGTTCGATAGGCTGTCCATCGGACCAAGCGACATTATGAAGTACACCGAACGCACCGTTTAGGTTGAGTGAACGAAGAGGCGCTTTGGATGTAGAGAGGGCGTAGAGTTTTAGGTAGGTACCTTCGACGCTTGTGCAGGCTACATCGTTAAACAAGATCACCAGACGAAATTCCCCCTCGCGCATACCGCGTTCTTTGATCTGATTGTACAAAGCAGAGATCACTTGGATATTTTTATGAGCATCACCGAACGCCTCATCGGCATACGGAGTAAATGCATTCAAGCACCCCTCTAGAAATTTCAATGTTACGGGGATGATCACTTCATCGGCAGTAAACTCAACAGTAAATCCTTGCTCTTGCGCACTTTTGATAAAGATAGCCGCACTGCCGAAATTTTCGTTCCAGTTGATGTGCGGGTAAGTCGCCTGGAGGATTTTATTGCTATCGAGTTGACCGAAATCTACACGGCAAATTCCGAATGCAAGAGGGTTTTTATATCCCGCTGTGTTTTGAATCTCTTGAACGCATGTTTTGAAAGCCGCTTCGGTCTCTAAAATTTCCATATTGTCTCGCTTGGTGTAAAATTAATAGGGAATTTTACCACAATCGCCTATGGATGGGTTGAAGGTTGCGTGTTATACTACGATAAAATTTTGATTGGACTGTGTATGGAAGAATGGATTGCATTATTAAAAGCAAATGACTATCTCGGTATCAAAAAACATCTCAAAAATGGAGGGAATCCGAATGAAGTGGAAGAGAACGGAGAATCGGTCATCTGTTTTGCACTGCGTTACCATTGCGATCAAGAGATTATTGATTTGCTAATCGAGAGCGGAGCTGATGTCAATCATACTGATAATGAGGGGGTGAGTGTCTTCGATGTGGCGGTCACCTATAATAATCTTACGTTGATCGAGCGATTGATTAAGAGCGGGTTTGATGTCAATCATCCGACACGCCAAAGCGGATTCACCCCTTTAATGGGGGCGGTATGCTACGGTCGAACGGAAGTTATTAAAAAACTATTGGAACTTGGGGTAGATGTACATGCGCGGGATGCGTATGGACTCAATGCGATTGATTTTGCCCGTAAAATGCATAAAAAATCTATTTTAGATCTATTGCAGGGAGAAGAAAAGAATGGAACAGATTAAAACCTTTTTGTTGCTCGGATCGCTCAGTGTGCTCCTCATATTTATCGGCGGATACCTCGGCGGGCAGGGGGGAATGGTACTCGCGCTGCTCTTTGCCGGAGGGATGAATTTCTATGCCTACTATTTTTCCGATACGATGATTTTAAAACACTATAATGCCCAAGAAGTCGATCCCCGCGAAGCACCGATGCTCTATCGGGTTGTGGAGCGGTTAGTAGAGCGCGGCTCATTGCCGATGCCGAAAGTATATATCATACACGATCATATCCCCAATGCGTTTGCTACCGGACGCAATCCTGAACATGCCGCGGTTGCAATTACGACAGGGTTGCTGGAACTGTTGAATGAAGATGAAATCGAGGGAGTTATGGCGCATGAACTTTCCCATGTAGGACATCGCGATATTCTTATTGCTACTATAGCGGCAACGATTGCGGGAGCGGTCGCTTTTATCGCGAATATGCTTCAGTTTGGGGCGATGTTCGGAAATCGAAACAATCGCAACGTCAATCCGATTTTAATGATCGCTATGGCAATCATCCTTCCGCTGGCGGCGAGTATAATACAAATGACGATCAGCCGTTCGCGTGAGTTTATGGCTGATGAGGGTGCGGCACGCTTAACCGGACATCCCGAATGGCTCCAAGATGCTTTGATTAAACTTTCAAATTATAATTTAAGAGGAGAAGTGCAGGGGGCTACGCCGGAAAATGCCCATATGTTTATCATTAGCCCGTTTGACGGAAAGAATATTTCATTTGCGAATTTATTTCGTACCCACCCGACCACCGAACAACGGCTTGAACGCTTGGAACGACTCAAAAGTGAGTTTAGTACGGTTCAGGAACGTAATAAACTTTATGATCGTCATTACGTCTGAAAAAAGATGTTATTCAGATTCGATTTTTAGGGTGAAATGGGGTTTGTGCGGCATATTTTTTTTCGGATGTTTTAAAAAAGTATGACGATAGATTAAGTAAATAATGACACTGATCCCCAGCCCGATAATTAAAAAGTTTATTTTACCCATACTCTTCCTCCATTCTTGGCTAAATTATATCGGCAATATTTTTTAAATATTTATTTTTATTAGTTTACGATAATTTTGTAAGAAATTGCTTTTTCCTCTAAAGCATGGATAAAAAGATGAAAACTTTTATCACACAGTTCTTTATCTTCTGAAGCAACGGATATCTCAACGACCGGATTTCCGCCGTTAATCATCGGAAGGGATGAAAAATCGACGGAGGGATCGAGCTGATTCATATTCTCTATCAATGTATTTTCCGAGGTCTGGGCAATCAGCGTTTGACGATAAATCGTTTTACCCTTGGGATAAAAGCGGCTTAGGGCTTCATTGACCATCGGATGTGACATTTCGGGGAAACCCGGCATGAAAAAATAGCGTTTCACGAGATAGAATCCCGACATATTATTAATGACATTACGGAGCAATTCGGAATTTTTCGGCAGTTCCGCCATATGGATGCGATGCGGATAGGCCGCGTCACCGAAGCGTTCGATGATATCGGAGTGAAATTGTGCATGGGAGACTAACTCACCGTCGCTAAAAACATCGGATGCGATTTGTCGCGTCAAATCATCGGGGGTAGAACCTATCCCCCCGAAACTGAACATCACCGCATGGGAATCGTTTTTGATCATGGAAAAGGTATTTCGAATTAAGAGGGGATCGTCTTTGATGATAAATGAAGCAAAGAGGGCATGTCCACGCTCCAACAGAGCATCGCGCAGATACAAAAAATGTTTGTCTTCACGACGGCCGTTTAGGATTTCAGAGCCGATAATGACGGCGTAAAAATGAGGTGTTTTCATAGAAAAGATTATAGCACGGGAGAAACGAAAAGAATCCCGCAGAGCGGGAGAGATTATTTGAGTTTAGAGAGAATTTCTTTTTCGACGGCATCGATTTTTTGCGTTCCGTCGATGGTGATGTATTTAACCGACTCATCGGAAGCGGCAACCCCTTTGTAATAGTTGACAAGCGGGCTGGTTTGCTCGTGATAAACACGGAGACGGTCAAGGACAACTTCGGCTTTGTCATCGTCGCGCTGAACCAAATCTTCGCCGGTCTCATCGTCTTTTCCTTCCACTTTCGGAGGATTGTAAATGACATGATACGTGCGGCCTGATGCGAGGTGGGCACGTCGTCCCGACATACGCTCAACGATAACGCTGTCGGCAACATCGATTTCGATGATCGCATCGACCGCTACACCCGCTTCTTTAAGGGCATCAGCCTGAGGAACGGTACGGGGGAAACCGTCAAGGAGAAAACCGTTTTTACAGTCATCTTCCAAAATACGCTCTTTAACAAGACCGATAATAATCTCATCGGTGACAAGTTTGCCCGAATCCATAAACGATTTTGCCAATGTCCCGAGTTCCGTTCCCGCTTTGATCGCGGCACGGAGCATATCTCCCGTGGAAATTTGGGGAATGCCGAATGCTTTCGTTAAAAACTGAGCTTGTGTCCCTTTACCGGCACCCGGAGCTCCTAAAAGAATGATTTTCATTGATATTATCCTGTATTAGATTTTTGATTCGATAAAGAGTTCCATCTCATCGACAATAGCGTCGATAGCACGCTCACCGTTGATTTTATGGAGGAGATTTTTTTCCTCATAGAAAGTTTGAATAACGGATAAAGGATCGGTATAAACACTCATACGGTTGTTAAATACTTCTTCTTTATCATCTTCACCGCGAGAACGTCCTAATACGCGATCTCGAGCGACCTCTTCGCTCACTACAACTTCGATAACACTGACAAGCTCGATGGAGTTGTCATTTTGCAAGAACTTATCCAGTTCGCTCATTTGTTCGAATGATCTAGGATAGCCATCGAACAAGATAACATCAGAGGGTGCGTCTTTGATGGCGCTGGTGATTGTTTCTATCGCGATATCGATCGGAACAATCATCCCTTTACTGATAAAACTGTCGATCAGTTTTCCGCGTTCAGATTTACTGGCAACTTCGGTACGGAGGAGATCACCCGTAGAGTAGTGGACAATATCGTCACAGTTGCGTTCGGCGATAATCTCAGCATCGGTTGTTTTGCCCGATCCGGGAGCACCGATAATAAGGAAAAGTTTTTTCATTCGTTACTTGGTACTTTCACGAAGACGGATATGAAGTTCACGCAACTGCGTCAACTCAACCGGGCTCGGTGCTTGTGTCATGATACAGGACGCTTTTTGCGTTTTCGGGAATGCGATAACGTCGCGGATACTATCTTTTTTAGAAAGGAGCATCATGAAACGGTCAAATCCGATTGCAAAACCGCCGTGCGGCGGCGCTCCGAATTTAAGCGCATCGAGAAGGAACCCGAATTTCTCCTGCGCTTCTTCTTCACCGATACCCAAAAGGGTAAAAATTTGTTCTTGCAATGCCTGTTTATGGATACGGATCGATCCGCCGCCGAGTTCCGTACCGTTGAGTACGATATCGTAGGCGATCGATTCGATATCTTCGAGGTGTTCGTGGTTCAAATCGCGCGGCATAGTGAACGGATGGTGAAGTGCTTTGACACGCCCCTCTTCGATTTCGAACATCGGGAAATCGACAACCCAGACAAATTCGAAGCGGTCTTTGTCAATCAGGTTCATTTTTTCGTGTTCGGCAATAAAGATACGGAAACGTCCCATATAATCCCAAACGGTTTTCTTGTCACCCGCACCGAAGAAGACGACGTCGCCCACTTCCATACCGGTACGTTCCACAAGGAGCTGCAAATCTTCAGGGGCGAAGAATTTCTCCAGTGGCCCTTTAAGTCCGTCCTCTTTCATTTGGAAGTAACCGAGCCCTTTTGCCCCGAATTTACGGACGTAATCTTCGAAGCTTTTCATTTCACGTTTCGAGAATGCCAAATCGGCACCCGGAACGCGAAGCGCTTTGATACGGTTCATTTTCGGATTAGCGGCGATCCCTGTGAAGATTTCGTTGTCGCAGCGGGCGAAGATATCGATAACATCAACCATTTTAAGATCATATCGAAGATCGGGCTTGTCAGAGCCGTACCACTCCATCGCATCGGCGTATTTGATACGGTTGAACGGCGTATGGACTTCATGCCCTGCCGCGGCGAACATCCCTGTAATCAGCTCTTCGGCAACACGGATAACGTCTTCTTGGTTACAGAAGCTCATTTCGACGTCGATTTGGGTAAATTCGGGTTGACGGTCGGCACGCAAATCTTCGTCGCGGAAACATTTGGCGATTTGGAAATAACGGTCAAATCCTCCCACCATCAAGAGCTGCTTGAAAAGCTGAGGCGATTGAGGGAGAGCGTAGAACTCACCTTCGTGTACACGGCTCGGTACAAGATAGTCACGTGCACCCTCAGGGGTTGATTTGGTCAAAATAGGCGTTTCCACTTCCAAAAATCCGAGACGATCCAGTACGTTACGCGCCGCGATAGCCGCTTTTGAACGGAGCATAAACGTGTTGTACATTGACGGGTTACGTAAATCAAGGTAGCGGTATTTAAGACGAATCTCTTCGCCGACACTGTTGTCACCGATACCGAAAGGGACAGGTTCAGAGCGGTTTTCGATGATCAGCTCTTCGACGACCACTTCGATAGCACCGGTTTTAAGACGCGGATTGACGAGACCTTCACCGCGGTTACGAACGCGCCCGTGAGCGATGAGGACGAATTCGTCACGCACTTCGCTGGCAAGTTTGTGGGCATGTGCATTGTCTGCAGGGTCACAAACGAGTTGAATCAGGCCGCTTTTATCGCGTAAATCGATAAAAACAATTCCTCCGTGGTCACGGTAGCTGTTTGCCCAACCGCATAGAACGACGTTTTCGCCTACGTTTGCTTCACTTAAATCAGTACAAAAATGACTTCTCAAATCAAAGTCCTTGATCAAAATTTTTTGCAATTATAGCGAGTATAAACTTTTGGTTTGATAATAGTGCTCAATACATGCCATCACAGGCATATACTAAGGATAATGCAGATTAGCTAGACGGTGTATCGACAGCAGTGAAGTGCGTGTTGCTTTTGACCGTTGCACGAGGAATTGGCTGCGTGAGTGCCGATTCATCTTTCTCTCCCGTACGGATACGTTCAACTTCAAGTACCGGAGTGATCCACATTTTTCCTGCTCCGTGCCCAAGGTCCTGTGTATGCGCACGGATCGCTTCCATGGTAATTTCTTTGGTTTTATCATTGGATACGACAATCAGGAGCATGACTTTCGGATATAAATCGGGAGCGTTATTTTTTTCCGCAATTCCTAAAGAACCTTTTCCGATAACATCGGTAACGGTTACCCCTTCGATTTCATTATCAAATAGTTCGCGAAGAACATCATTTAGACAGTGTTTGTTAAATACAGCAGTAATCTGGACCATTTTGGACCCCTTTGAGTGGTTTGTGATAATGTCATTATAAATTGATTCTTTATGAGCTCTTACCGATAAGCTGATTATTTTATAAACAACTCATAGCCAAAATCACTGCATATTTTATTCGCAACTATAAGGATGACAAAAATGTCGTTATAAAACAAGAACGACACTTGCATTCTAGCCGATAATATCATCCATCAAGGAGCAACAATGGCACGAGACACATTAATCGGCGGAGCGTTATGGGAAGAGTACTCCAGTGAAGTGCAGCGTCGGATGAACGATCCTATAAATATGGGCGAAATTACACAAGAAGAAGCCGATGCGGCCGAGAAACAACTTGTAATCGCCGATTTCGGTGCGGAAAGCTGCGGGGACGCTGTACGACTTTATTGGATGATCGATCCGAAAAATGATGTTATTATCAAAAGCCGATTTAAAAGTTTCGGTTGCGGAACGGCGATTGCCAGTTCGGATATGATGGCGGAGCTTTGCATGGAGAAAACAGTCGATGAAGCCCTAAAAATCACTAATATCGACGTTGAAAAAGCACTTCGTGATCATGAAGATATCCCTGCGGTTCCGGGGCAAAAAATGCACTGTTCGGTAATGGCGTACGATGTGATCAAAAAAGCGGCATCGATCTATAAAGGGGTCGATATGAGCGAGTTCGAGACTGAGTTTATCGTCTGTGAATGTGCCCGTGTCAGCCTTGATACCCTTAAAGAGGTCATCCGTCTGAATAAGCTTGAAACGATTGAACAAATTACCGATTACACCAAAGCGGGCGGTTTTTGTAAATCGTGTATCAAGCCGGGCGGACATGAGAAAAAAGATGTCTATCTCGTTGATATGCTCTCCGAAATCACCGCTGAGCTTCAAAAAGAGGCGATCAGCAAAAAAATCAAAGAGGCAAAAGGGGACGGAAACTTTAATGCGATGAGTTTAGTGCAAAAACTGCGCAGCATCGAATCGATTCTCGAAGAGTATATCCGTCCGACACTCAAAGCCGACCACGGGGATGTCGAAGTGATCGATCTCAAAGAGGTAGACGGCGAACACGAACTCTATATCCAATATAAGGGAGAGTGTATGAGTTGTTCGATGAACACGACGACAACGCTTGCGGGAATGCAGGATATGCTTAATTTCAAGCTCAAATCCAATTTGCGAGTGATGGTGGTCTAATGTCAGGCGCAACCAAAGAGGGAACCTTCGGGTATCTGAAAAAATTCGGTAAATATTCTAAAGATTTTTACCGTTTTAACGGAGAACTCTTTTTCCCTACACTGGGGATCGGAACCTATAAACCTGAGCCGTATAAAGAGGATAATTATATTATCAACTACGCTGAAGCTATCAAAGCAGCGCTTCGCAACGGAATCAATCTGATCGATACGGCGATTAACTACCGTTATCAGATGTCGGAGCGGGAGATTGCCGAAGCGTTGAATGAGATGTTTGCAAACGGAGAAATCAAACGCGAAGAGGTGATAATCGCTTCAAAAGCGGGATTCGTCCCCCTGGATTTCCCTTTTCCGAATAATCCGTACGGATGGATTCAGGAAAATATGATTGATACGGCTTTGGCGCTTAAAGAGGAAGTGATTATCGATCAACACTGTATGTCGCCGGGATTTTTGCGTTGGAGCTGTGAGCAGTCATTGAAAAATCTTGAAATAGACACCATCGATATCTTCTTTTTGCATAATCCCGAAACCCAGCTCGGATATGTGGATCAAAAGACGTTTTATGCTCGGATTAAGGAGGCATTCGTCCTTTTCGAAACGCTTCGTGAGGAGGGTAAAATCGGCTCATACGGGGTAGCGGCATGGAACGGATTTTTGTATGAAGAGGATCACACCGAGTATATTTCTTTAGCCGAAATCGTCAAGATTGCTGAGGATATTGGAGGGGAAAATCACGGGTTTAAATACCTGCAAAGCCCGTTTAATCTGGCTAAACCGCATGCGTACGGCTATACCAATCAGCAATGCGAAGACGGAAAATATTATCCCCTGATGCACGCGTGCATGAAATTCGGAATCACCTATATAGGTTCATCCCCGCTGCTTCAAAAAAATCTTTTTAAGCGGCCGTTTGCTCCGAAAATAGGAGAGTTGATGAATACGTCGGAGCTTAGCGATGTAGCGAGCGCATTGCAGTTTGCCCGCTCAGCCGGCGCAATCAGTACGGTATTCGGAGCGGTTGATCCTTCGCACGTGATTGATAATACCATTTTGGCATACATCCCTGCCGCTTCTTCAGAAGCGATGAATATGTTGATGGGTGATGGCTATGCTGTATGATGTAATTGTCGTCGGAAGCGGCATTTCAGGCCTGTATGCGGCATTGAATGCCCGTCGTGCCGGATTACACGTTGCACTGGTCTGTAAAAGCAATCCGCTTCGCTCAAATTCCGCCGTTGCTTCGGGCGGCATCAATGCCGTACTAAAGTCAACCCGTAACGATTCGATACGAGACCACATTGCCGATACGTTAAACGGTGCGGATAAGCTGGGACGTTTTTCTGCCGTTAGCGCAATGGCAGCCGGTGCCGGAGAGATTATCGAAGAACTGCAAGCTATGGGTGTCAAATTCGATACCGATGACAAGGGTGCTGTTGCGCAAAGACCTTTCGGGGGAACCAAAGCAAAGCGGACCTGTTATATTGCCGACCGCACGGGAGCATCGATTACACAAACGCTTCTTGTGCAATGCCGTAAAGAGGGGGTTGAAATATTTCAAAACCATGTAATGCTCTCTATTGCGACGTTTGACGGCAAATTATCGGGAATTACGCTGTTACGGAGACGGGATTCGAATGTAATCGCTTTTGCCTGTAAGTCGCTTGTATTGGCCGGGGGCGGATTTGCCGGGATATACCGCGGCCATTCGACCAATTCCCAAGAGTCCAGCGGCGATATTCTCGCCATCGCCTTACGGTCTAAAATGAGACTGGTGAACATGGAGTTTGTGCAGTTTCATCCGACGACTTTGGCCAACAGCGGAACATTGATCAGCGAAGCGGCACGGGGTGAGGGGGCTACTATCGTCGATGAGAGCGGTGAGCGTTTTACCGATGAGCTTCAAACCCGGGATAAGCTTTCCCGCGATATTGTACGTCATCAGCTCGCGGGGCACAGTATCTATCTTGATTTTCGCCATTTAGGCGAAGAACTGATCGATAAAAAACTCCCATCCGCGCGTAAACATGCCCTAAACGGAGCGGGAATCGACATCTGCACCGAACTTTTGCCGATAACCCCATCGGCGCACTACACGATGGGGGGAATCTGGAGTCGAAACGATACGTCAACGGATGTCCCTAATGTATTTGTGTGCGGCGAGTGTGCCTATAGCGGTGTACACGGTGCCAACCGATTGGGCGGAAACAGTTTGCTCGAAGCGGCTTATTTCGGCCGTCTAGCGGGAAGCGAAGCGGCATCAGCGGCTAAAAAAGGGGTGTTTCACCCGATCGATTATGCTCTCGTAGCTAAAGAACTTCGGTATGTCGAGTCTATTTTAGAGGGTGAAAACCGATTTAATATTAATACGATGCGCCGTAATCTGGGAAACAATCTCTACAACAATGCGGGAGTATTTCGTACGCATGATTCTTTGGCCAATGCATTGGAATATGTCCATTATCTGATGAAAATGTCATCCGGATTGTGTTGTATCAACAAAGAGCACAGTGACAATGTAGAGCTTTTATCGATCATCGAATTTCGTAATTCACTTACCGTTGCCGAAGCGATGGTAATGTCGGCATTGGCACGTGAAGAGTCACGGGGGAGCCATTACCGAAACGATTTTCCCGAAAAAGATGATAAAAATTATGAGACAAACACGATTATACGCCGTTTGGCAAAAGCGTTTTTACGGATCAGTTTCGAGAGCCACCTCTCTTCGGACTGGTGGGATCGAATTCGGCGGTTTTTTCATACCCAAATCGGGTAGTGAATTTATTTAACTTTGAATGAATTTTGGCTTATTGCCGAAGTAAACTCAGTGTTCAGGTAGCCACTCGGTGTTTTGTTCCGATGGTATAAAACAATAAAAAAGGAAATATTATGGCAAAAGTTATGCTACGTTACGACTCTAAAGGTTCAATCTCATTTTATGTCGCTAAAAAAGATATGGAAGAAACAATTGTAAAAAGCGAGTTTGATACGGACGAAAAATGGGGCGGTGAAGTAGAGCTTTCCAACGGTGAAACATGGTTTATTGAACCGTGCGCGAAAAAATTTCCTTCTGAAGTTGTTGCAATCCGACGAGGAGAATAAACCTATCGGAATAGTGTGAATTTAAGTTCCATTTTATTGGATCATAAAACTACCATTGTCAATTGTGGTACAATCTCGTCCATAAATTTAGAACGCTAAGAAGTTTACGCTTTAATGAAAAAAATTTTAATCGTCACAGACGGAGCTATCGGTCAGCACTTTATTGAACGTGTTATCGGTACCTACACGAGTGAAAATCTCTACTATATTGTCCAAACGACCGAAAAAAATTTCGAAGGGTACAATCCCGGACGGTATAAATTTTTTCAATTTGATCCTACCAGTTTTTACAAAATTTCTAATTTGTTAAAAATGGATTTTTGGCAAGTGGTTTTGGTGATGGAAAATCAGAACGATTTGGAACAGACGATCAAGAATATCCGTTTGTATAAGCCTTCCATCCGGATCATCGCACTTGATTTGTGGAATACGATCAGCCCATGCGATGATATCGAATGGGTCAATATGCAAGAACTCATTGCCGCCAATTTGATCGATTATCTCCCGAATATCCCGGTTTTGGCTAAAAATATCGGCTTGGGCTCAGGTGAGATAATGGAGGTTTTAGTACCGTTCGGAAGCTCTTTCGTATATCGTCATATCGGCTCGATCGAGCAAAAAAACTGGAAAATAGCGGCTATTTATCGTAACCGTCAGCTTATTATCCCCAGCGACAATAAAATGATTCAGCCCAATGATACGTTGGTGCTGGTTGGCGATCCTGCCGTATTGCGTTCTATCTATCGGGCGATTAAACGGGAATTGGGACAATTTCCGGCTCCGTTCGGGTCTAAAATCTACCTCTATATCGATATGAGTATTGAGAAAACTTCCTCCATTATGGCGTTGGTCAGACGGAGTATTTTTATCCAAAAGAAGCTTCGCCAACCGCTGATTATAAAAGTGGTTAACCCCGGAAATATTGACATTTTACGGATGATTAAAGCCTCTTCGGGGATAGATGTTTCGGTTGAAATCGATTACGCTCCCCTTAGTGACCAAGGGAGTATACTCAACGATATTAAGAAATATCACATCGGTCTTTTTCTGGTGTCTCACAGGGTTTTTTCCATAAAATCGATTCGTAAAAAGCTTTATGCGGGAAATGTCCCGGTATTGAAGCTTGCCGAGAGATCATTCTCATCCTTGCATGAAAGCGTTGTAATACTGAGCGAAGAGGGGCATATCGAAAATATTTCAACGACCATATTTGACGTCTCTTCCCAATTCGGATTTAATTTGGAATTGATCGATTACGTCAATGAAGAGGGTTCTCACAAACGTGAGGTGATTGAGCATTTTAACAACCTCTCCGCTATTTTTTCCAAATCGATTCATGTTTCCGCACAAGAGACAAATCCGATTCGGAAATTGCGCGAAAAAGAGAATTTTCTGCATGTAATGCCGTTTACCTCTAAAATGTTTATGAACCCGTTTACCGCCTATTTTTCGACCGATCCGGAAGTGTTGTACCGCAAGCTCGGCCGCTATCACCAACTTTTCATCCCTACCCAAATTTAACCCTTGACAAGAGGGTTTTAAGTCATTTTTTAGTATCATAGTTTTGATTACACAACAACTTAATTTATCAGGTTTTTTTTATGACGGTATCTATCAATCTCAAACGTATTGTTGACGATTCTTATCCCATCCAGATCGGTCCATTGCCGGAGATTAATTTTGAGGGTAAGGTAGCGGTTCTGACCAATCCGAAAGTTGCGGGCCTGCATCTGCACACTCTACTCTCCCGCTTAAGTGCCAAAGAGGTCTATGTGATCACTATACCCGACGGCGAACACTACAAAACACTTGAGACGATTGAATTTATATTGGACCGTATGTTTGATCATCGGCTTAACCGCAAATCGTTGCTGGTTGCTTTCGGAGGCGGAGTCATCGGCGATATGGGGGGATTTAGCGCAAGCCTGTACAACCGTGGGATCGATTTTATCCAAATACCGACAACGCTGCTTTCCCAAGTCGATGCCAGTGTCGGCGGAAAGACGGGGATCAATAACCGTTACGGCAAAAATCTGATCGGTGCGTTCCATCAACCGCGTGCCGTTTACATAAATCCCGATTTTCTCAAAACGCTCCCTGCGAGAGAATTCGGAGCGGGTGTTGCGGAGATCGTGAAAATGGCGGTAACGTTTAACGCACCGTTTTTCGAGTGGCTGGAACAAAACGACCTGCGTGAAGGGGACAATCTGTTGATCGCGATCAAAAAGGCGGTTGAGACCAAGGCGGCGGTTGTCGAAGAAGATGAAAAAGAGCAGGGACTTCGAGCCGCTTTAAACTACGGGCATACGTTTGGTCACGTTATCGAAAATGAGACGAAGTATGAGACTTATCTACACGGTGAGAGTGTGGCGATCGGGATGGTCATGGCGAACGAACTGGCGTGTGAGAGCGGACTGATGACCCGCTCAGAAGCCGAGCGGGTCAAAGCACTTCTGGGGCGCTACGAGTTACCGCTTTCGTATCCGATAGCGGATATCGAGAAATTTTACCAAGCATTCTTTTTGGATAAGAAAAGTGCCGATAGCGCTATTACGTTTATCCTTCCATGCGGAATCGGCGGAGTTGAGATTACCGATAAAATCGAAGCTGACACGGTGAAAAAAATATTAACGATGTTCAAAGGAGCCGGTGCGTGAGAGGATATCGATTTCTTTTAGCGGCATTGTTTGTATCCGTATTAACCCTCAATGCCGCCAAAAATGAAGAGAAAGCGGTAGAAGAACCGGTCGTTACGGAATTGCCCAAAGAGGTACAGCTCCAAAACACGCAAGACGAGCTTTCCAAAATACAAAAAGAGCTTTCACGCGGAAACAGCGTATGGCTCAAAAGCTACAACTCCTATATGGCCTATCAGGAATCGCGCAAAAGCCTCCGAGAGGTACAGCACCGTATCAACCAACTTCAAGATCGTTCTCCGACCGTAGAGCGTAAACTTGAAATCGAAGCGCTGCAGGCCAAACAAAAAGTCTTAACCGATCAGATCGAGCTTCTGAAAGCGCAGGGGGCTTCGCCGTTTGTATCCCTGCTTAAACCGGATGAAGCGGGGGAACTCCCGAATATCACCAACCCGTTTGAAATCGTGACGGGATTGTCGTATGTCAAACGGATAAACAGCCAGTACAAAGATTATGTCCTCCGCGAAGAGGAACTTCAAGAGATCATCGGATTATTGGAGCGTCAAGTCGCACTCTACAAAGATATGATGCGCCTGAATCCAAAAGAGGATTATGAGGTTGAGCTGGATGCGACGCTGCTACAGGTCGAAAAGTTTAAACTTGCGCTGGATACCCTTATCTCTACGGCGGATCTGTATCAAAAGCGGATCGAGTCGACCGAGGCGAAAATCAACAAAGAGATTAAAGATCAGCTCTACAAACTTCTCAATATCGGTGTCATCATTGTCGTTCTTTTCGGTATTTCACTTCTTTTGAAGCGGATCGCCAAGCGTTACATCACTGATAATGAACGTTTTTATACCGCCAATAAAATCGTGACCTTTATCAATGTGTCACTGATTATTCTGATCATTCTATTCAGCTATATCGACAATGTCGGCTATTTGGCGACGGTTCTCGGGTTTGCATCTGCCGGTTTGGCGATTGCGATGCGTGACTGGTTTATGAGTGCATTGGGGTGGCTGGTGATTATCATGGGCGGTTCCATTCATGTCGGTGATCGTGTCCGTTTTGAAAAAGACGGGATGATCTATGTCGGGGACGTACTCGATATTTCGCTTCAGCGCATTACGCTGATGGAAGATGTCACAATAACGACTCTTGAGACAAACCGCCGGGCCGGACGGATTATATTTGTCCCGAACAACTACATTTTTACCTCTATGATCGCCAACTATACGCATGGAGCCCTGAAAACCGTTTGGGACGGAATCGACATTATTATCACCTTTGATTCGAACCATAAAAAGGCGGCCCATCTGGTCAAAGAGATCTGCCGTAAATACTCGAAGGGGTATACCGACATTACCCGAAAGCAGCTCAATAAGCTCCGAGACAAATACAGTCTGAAAAACAGCAATGTTGAACCGCGTGTCTTTACGCTGATCGCCCCTCACGGGATAAAAGTGAGTGCGTGGTACCTTACCAACGCGTATGCGACGCTGACGCTGCGCAGTACGATTTCCGCTGAGATCGTCGATGCGTTTAATGCCGAGCCCGACATTACGATCGCTTATCCGACACAGACGTTCTACACGGGACCGATCCCTCCTAAGGCTCCTATGCCGCCGATGGAAGATCAATGAAGCCGAAAGTCTATTTCAAAACCTTCGGGTGCCGTACGAATGTTTTTGATTCTCAGGTGATGATGAGTGCTTTGAGTGATTATGAGGTGACCGAAATCGAAGGGGAAGCCGATATCGTGATTGTCAACTCCTGCACCGTAACCAACGGTGCCGACGTAAGTGTGCGAGGCTATATCAATCAGATGGATAAACAGGGCAAGAAGCTCTTTTTAACCGGATGCGGCGCTCATACCAAAGGGGAGTCTTTATTCGGTGCCGGGAAGATACAGGGCGTTTTCGGCCCTTCGGAGAAAATGAAGATCAATACGCTCCTTTCACGGGAGAGCCGATTTTATGAGATCGGTGATTTAAACTATATCGATGATGCCATCGTCGATGAATTTGTCGGAAAATCGCGTGCGTTCATTAAAATCCAAGAGGGGTGCAACTTTCGGTGCAGCTACTGTATCATCCCCTTTGTGCGCGGTGACGCGCGCAGTATGGACGAAGCAAAAATACTCGAGCAGATTCAACGCCTTGCCTCCAACGGTTTCGGGGAGTTTGTCCTCACAGGGACGAATGTCGGAAGCTACGGGCAGGGTGAGGGACGCAATATTGCAGAACTCATGAAAAAAATGTCGCTGATCCGAGGTGTTCGCCGTATCCGAGTTGGGAGTCTGGAACCGATTCAGATCAACGAATCGTTTCGGGAGATTTTGGATGAGCCGTGGCTGGAGCGGCATCTTCACATCGCGATTCAGCACGGTAGTGACGAGATGCTTCGCCTTATGAACCGCCGTAACCGTCACAAGAGTGATGTTGAATTATTCGGTATGCTTCATGACAAAGGATTCGCGCTCGGGACCGATTTTATAGTCGGGCATCCCGGAGAGAGTGACGCAATTTGGACGGAGGCGATGGAGAATATCCGTGCTCTTCACCTGACCCATATTCACCCTTTTACCTATTCTAAGCGAGACGGAACGCCGAGTGCGTCGATGAAACCCGAAGTCAACGGGACCGTCTCCTCACAGCGGATGGCAGAGCTTAATGCACTGATCGAAGCGAACAACTACGCTTTCCGCATGGCGATGAAAGCTGTTCCGTTGGAGGTATTGATCGAATCGGGTGAGGGCAACCGTTACATCGGGTACGATCAGTTTTACAACAATGTAGTGATAGAATCGAATGAAGATATCAGCGGCGACTGGATGACACTGGAAGATTACGAGGTACACAATGAACATAACATGGCCAAATTTTAACCGAAATCAGCTTATTCTCATCGTTTCGGGGGGTATTGTTTTACTGTTGCTGCTGTTTGCACTATTGCGTAACAGCGACAATACCGTAACCCTCGAAGAAGCCACCAAACTTATTGAAAACAATCAGATAGAAAAAGCGTTCAGCGATAACGGGTATACCTATTTTACGACTAAAAATGAGGGTGTCGTCAAGATTTCTTCTTCCCAACTTCCGCCGGAGTTAACGGCAAATTTGGTAATCGAGCCTAAAAGCGGAAACGGCTGGATATGGTTTTTCCTCTTTTTTGCCGTTATCGGCGGGGCAGGGTATTGGGCATGGAAAAACAGGCTCGGATTTGAGGATGATTCCCCGTTGGAGGCTCCGATAGTCAAAGCAGCGGCTGCAGCTGAATCGGAAGTCCCCTCAACCAATGTCACCCCCGCAAAATCGACGGTCCGTTTCAGCGATATCGGTGGAATCGGCGATGTAAAGGAGGAACTCGAAGAGATTATCGACTTTTTGCGCAATCCGAAACGTTATTACAGTTTCGGAGCCCGTATGCCGCGCGGTGTATTGCTCGTAGGTCCTCCGGGGGTCGGTAAAACGATGATTGCCAAAGCGGTCGCCGCCGAAGCGGATGTTCCGTTTTTTTACCAAAGCGGCGCCTCGTTCGTGCAGATATATGTCGGAATGGGGGCGAAACGGGTGAGCGAACTCTTCTCCGCCGCCAAGAAAAATGCCCCTGCGATCATCTTTATCGACGAGATCGATGCCGTCGGTAAAAAGCGCGAGGGGGGACGAAACGACGAACGCGAAGGGACCCTCAATCAGCTTCTCACCGAGATGGACGGATTTGAAGAGACGAGCGGTATCGTCGTGATCGCCGCGACCAACAACATCGATGTGATGGATGCGGCATTGCTCCGCGCGGGGCGGTTTGATCGCCGTATTTTCGTCGAGCTTCCGACCGCGAGCGAACGCGAAGCGATTCTGCAAAAATATCTCCGTCATATCCCGCATGATCTCTCGATAAGCGATGTCGCCAAAATGACGGTCGGATTTAACGGCGCGTCGTTGGCGGCATTGGTCAACGAAGCGGCACTCTTATGTATGCGCCAGAAAGAGATTCAGGTAAAACTGGAGCACTTCCTGGCGGTCAAAGACAAAGTGATGTTCGGGAAAAAGAAGATCGCGATGCTCAGTGACGAGCAGCGGCGCTATCAGGTACGCTATCAGGCGGGGAAAGTGTTCGCCGCGACGTGGTTCGATCTTCCCTACGAGAAGATCACCCTTACCAACGATGCGATTACCCCTCCGACAGCGGAACCGCAGTTGCGCCATGAGATCGAGGCTCACGTCCGGGTCCATCTCGCCGGTATCGCCTCTTCGCATCTTCGGTTCGGCGAACATGCCAGCAACGCGTCACATGATCTGGGTGTCGCCAAAGATCTGGTTCACGCGATGATTTACGAATACGGAATGGGAAGCAGTGTCCTCCCCTCGTCAGAGGATGAAGCCAAATTGATGGATCGTCTTTACACCGAGATGAGTGCTCTTTTGGAGCGGAATGAAAAAATTCTTGCCAAATTCGAAGCGATTTTAGACGAGTACGAACATATTTCCAAAGCCCTTGCCCGAGCTACGATGCATGAGATTTTATAGCGGATTCGCCCTCGCGGATGATCAGCATTTCTTTGATCCGTATTTGCGTCACAGCGAATACACTGTAGCGGGATTCAGCTACGGTGCGATCAAAGCGGCACAGTATGTGGCAGAGTCACATGAGCGGATCGATACCCTCCAACTCTTTTCCCCCGCGTTTTTCCAGACGAAAAAAGAGTCATTCCGCCGTCTGCAGATGGGGGGGTATTTCAAAGATGTCGAACGCTACCTCGATAACTTTATAACGAGCTGTTTCGCACCTTCCCCCATTAAACCGATTACCTTAGGGAATAGTGATGCGGAGTCGCTTCAGGAATTGCTCTATTTTGAATGGACGGGCGAGCTGATGGAGGCGATTCGTTCCAAAGGGATTATTATAGAGGTCTATCTGGGACTGGATGATCAGGTCATCGATGTTGCCGGGGCACGGGAGTTTTTTCTCCCCTATGCTACCGTCACCTCCATCAGACGGGGAAACCATTTTTTACAGGAGGGACTGTGAAAATGGATTGTGTATTTGATTTTAAAGATAGGGACAGTTGGTTCATTGATATTCAAAATTTCTTTGAAAAACATAATATTTTAGTAGATTCATTTGAATTCGAGGATAAAATTAAAGAGGTTCTTAAACAGTATGTGATTAAACGTTTTACACATATAGTATATTATCATGGAACTGCTACAGATAATATTAGTTCTTATTTGCAAAATGGAATATTACCATCAAGTGTTCAAAATAGAATTGAGTATGCTAGACAGCTATTATCTCGACAAGAATTTCCACAGATCACAGATGAATTATTTAATCAAAAGAAAAATGAGTATTTACAAGATACAAGATATATTCTTTTGAATGAAGGGAAAATTTATTTTGTTCTTGATGCTGATAAGTTAACCGAGGAGGGGTCAACCCATTATCTTTGTTATGGCGGAGAGCATTTAGCTAGTTTTGTGAATTCACTGGGAGGCACATACAGGTATGAGTTAAGAAAAAAATTGAAACCAGTAATTTTTAAATGCAAAATTCCAATTGATTTACTTGAGGAAGATGATGCAATCACCACTCTTGTTGATGACATAATTGCATTTTATCAATGTGAAGATTTTTTTGTAAGTAGCAGTGCACCATTCATAATGTCAAAAATTGAACCCGAGTGCATTTTAGGATATGAATATATAGAAAGCATACAGTGTGATTAGATGGGAAAATATAAGTTATGTTTTCATCTATCAAAACGAAATCAGAATGATCAATAAAGTTATCGCCACTATCTCAACTAAAACTTACACCATCCGAGGGCTTGCTGTAATGTTTGATAGTTATTTAGTTGAATATGGAGCAACTGTCGCAAATTTTGCGACAGTTCAAAATCAAGGGAGCTAGATAAATGGACAATCGAACTCAATCAGATATGGTTATCTATAACGATGGTGAAATAGAACTCAATGTATCTGTAAATGATGAAACGGTGTGGCTCAATAGAAATCAAATTTCAGAGCTTTTTGGTAGAGATGTAAAAACTATTGGAAAGCATATAGGTAATGTATTTAGTGATGGTGAATTAGAAAAAATATCAACTGTTGCAAAAAATGCAACAGTTCAATTTGAGGGTGGAAGAGAAGTTATCAGAGATGTTGAATTCTACAATTTAGATGTAATTATCTCTGTCGGCTATCGGGTCAAATCCCCAAAAGGGGTGAAATTCAGACAATGGGCGACGTCCGTACTCAAAAGCTATATTACCGATGGATATGTTATTAACTCTGAAAAAATTACTAATCAAAGATTTAAAGAGCTTGAAAATGATGTATCACTTTTAAAATCAAAAGTTGAAAATATCTCAAACTCATTAGAAAACAATTCACTTCAATCCAAACAAGGCATTTTTTACGACGGACAGATTTACGATGCGTATGCATTTGTCAATGATTTACTCAAAAGTGCAAAAAATGAAATTGTACTGATCGACAACTATATTGACGATAGTGTTTTTACCTTCTTTAGCAAATATCCTCATCTCAAAATTAAAATCTATACCCAAACTATCACAAAACAACTCTCATTGGACTATCAAAAATATCAAGCTCAATATCAAAATATAGAACTTTTAGAGTTCAAAAATGCCCATGACAGGTTTCTGATTATTGATAGCACGCAGATGTATCACATTGGAGCAAGTCTCAAAGACTTGGGTAAAAAGTGGTTTGCATTTTCCAAGTTTGAGATGGATGCTTTGGAAATTTTAGGGAGATTGAGATGAAAGCTTTGTCATTATTTATAAAAACAGGAGAAAAACAATGATTAAAATAGGGGTTATTACCGCATCAGACCGTGCGAGCGCAGGGATTTACGAAGATATTTCGGGGGTTGCGATCCAAGAGACGATGAGAGACTACCTCAAATCAGAACACGAGATCGTCTACCGTTGTATTCCCGACAATCAAGATACGATTGAAGAGACGATGATGGAACTGTGCGACCGTGAGGGGTGCTGTCTCGTCGTAACGACGGGGGGAACGGGTCCGGCAAAGCGTGACGTGACGCCCGAAGCGACGGAGAACGTCTGCGAGAAGATGATGCCGGGGTTCGGTGAGCTGATGCGTCAGGTGAGCCTTAAATACGTCCCTACGGCTATTCTTTCACGTCAGACGGCGGGAATCCGAGGCAAAAGCCTTATCATCAATCTGCCGGGGAAACCCAAATCGATCCGCGAGTGTCTGGACGCGGTATTTCCCGCCGTGCCGTACTGTATCGATTTGATCGAGGGGCCGTATCTGGAGTGCAACGAAGAGGTGATCAAAGCGTTTCGGCCGAAGCAGTCATAAAGATTTTCAGGTTAGCAGATTTCCTGAAATTTAAAAAAAAAGGGGTTGGCATGGATGAATTTATGAAAGAGGCTCTTTTGGAAGCCCAAAAAGGTCTGGAAGAGGGGGGAATTCCCATCGGATCGGTATTGGTGCATGAAGGCAAAATCATCGGCAGAGGGCATAACCGCCGCATTCAAAAGGGGAGTGCTATTTTGCACGGAGAGATGGATGCGCTTGAAAATGCAGGGCGGTTGAGTGCCTCCGTATATAAAAACTGTACCCTCTACACGACGCTCTCCCCGTGTCCGATGTGCTCGGGGGCGATAGCGCTTTACGGTATCCCGAGGGTAGTCGTCGGTGAAAACGAAAATTTCATGGGAGAAGAGGAGCTGCTTCGATCCCGCGGTGTGACAATCGATGTCCTCAATGATCATAACTGCATCGAAATGATGAAAAATTTCATTCAGGATAATCCGATACTTTGGGACGAAGATATCGGCGAATAAGGGTGAAAGTTCTTTTTTTCCTTTTTCTTTGTGTAGAGTTTTTTGCCCGCTCTAGCGTTTGGAAAATCAGTGATGCAGAGCATACGATGTATATCGGCGGAACGATCCACGTTCTCCGTGCATCCGATTATCCGCTTCCGAAAGAGTTTGACGAAGCGTATAACCAATCGGATTACGTCGTTTTCGAAACCGACTTGGCATTAGCGCAAAGCCGGACGCTTCAACGGATTTTGGCACAAAAGATGATGCTTCCCGCAGGTCAGCGCCTATCCGATAAACTTTCCCCTGATACCTACTTAAAATTAAAATCGTACATCGCTTCGCAGGGATATCCGATCGAACAATTTAACCGAATGCGTCCGTGGGCGGTAATGATGAACCTTACACAGTTGAAACTTTCGCAGATAGGGATCGATCAAAACGGAGTGGACAGCTACTATAGTCGGCGCTCACGTACGGACCGTCTTCCTCAGCAGTATCTTGAGAGTATCGAAGAACAAAGTGCTGTCATCACCGATATCGGTGAGGGTGAAGAGGATGCGGTGATCTTGCAAACGCTGAGTGATATGAAGACGTTGTCTTCTATGATGGAATGGATGGTAGAAGATTGGCGTCAAGGGAAGACTAAGCGGCTGGAATACGAATTGGTTTCGGAAATGAGAGATGATTCCCCGAAAATGTATAACACGGTTTTAAAACAGCGTAATGAAGCATGGATGCCGAAACTCATTGCGCTGTTACATGAGGAGAAGAGGGGATTTGTCCTTGTGGGTGCGATGCATCTATTGGGTCGGGACGGATTACTGGAGCAATTTCGAAAACAAGGGTACAGAGTCGAGTATTTTGAAAAAGGAAAATAAGGCAGTTTATGGATACGGCGCAAGCCGTACCTTTTTACCAGTCGCGTACGAGGTTATGACAGCGCATACAGGCGCGTTGAATATCCAGATACGCATTTTGTGCCGTGTCCCGACGGACGTTGTCCATACTTGTTTTGATAATTTCGACATTGTCGGCAATCAAATGCGCCGATGTTGATGCGATACGCGCTTTGTGCGCTTTATCTTTCGGAAGCATTTTGCTCATCATTGCTTCATTTCCCAATAATTTTTGACTCTCTACTCCTAGAGCTTCGGCGGCTTTGAGCGCTTTTTGTTTATCCCCTTCGATAAAACCCGCCTGCATAATCATCATGTAGTTATTAAGTTTGTACATATTGTCTTTGAGATCATATTCATTTGCACAGAGTGTACCGCTTAATGTTATAGCCGCAATGGCACTTATTAAAAATCTTTTACCCATGAAAACTCCTTGAATGACGTTACCAATACTATATGTGAATGTTTATTAAATATAAATTAATTCTATAAACACCCACGAAATGAAATGTCCTTTTTGATTATTTCATGCTTTCTAAGCGTTCCCTGATGGCCACTTTGTTATAATCACGAAAATTTTATAAAGCGGATAGAATGAAATTTATTGAAACACGCGGAAATGACGGAATCCATCCACAACAGGTGACTTTTTCAGAGGCGATTTTAAGTCCGATCGCATCGTTTGGCGGATTGTATGTTCCCAGCAGCCTTCCGACGTTGGGTGAGCCGTTTCTTTCGAAACATTTGAATTCATCCTATAAAGAGTTGGCAAAAGATTTGTTGACAACTCTCGCGATCGATATTGACGGATCGGTCATTGACGAAGCACTGTCGCTTTACGATAAATTTGATGATCCGACCAATCCTGTACCGGTTGTCAAAGTGCGTGATGATCTGTATGTGAGCGAACTTTATCACGGTCCGACCCGTGCGTTCAAAGACATGGCGTTGCAGCCTTTCGGTGTCGTCCTCTCATCCATCGCGCAAAGGCGTGGCGAAGAGTACCTAATTTTGGCGGCAACCAGCGGTGATACGGGTCCTGCGGCGCTGGAGACGTTTAAAAACCGCTCAAACGTTCGTGTCGCCTGTCTCTATCCTGATGGCGGTACGTCGGATGTTCAGCGTCTTCAGATGGTGACCGAAGATGCGGCAAATCTCAAAGTGATCGGGATCAAAGGGGATTTCGACGATGCGCAAAGCGCATTGAAAAAGCTTTTGGCGTCCCAAACGTTTAAAGATGCTCTGAAAGCAAAAAATATCTCTCTCTCCGCGGCCAACTCGGTTAACTTCGGACGGATCATTTTTCAGATTATCTACCATATCCACAGTTATCTTGAACTTGTTCGTCAAAACGTTATTGCGATGGGTGAAAAAGTCTATCTCGATGTTCCGAGCGGGAATTTCGGAAATGCATTGGGCGGATATTATGCTTATAAAATGGGGCTTCCGGTCGAGAAGATCATTATTGCGTCCAATGAGAACAATGTTTTGACCCGTTTGATCAATACGGGGCGTTACGATTTACGCGGTGAGCATGTCATTGCTACGACATCCCCTGCAATGGATATTTTGATCTCCAGCAATGTCGAGCGCATCTTGTTCGATCTTTTCGGATATGAGCGTACCAAAGAGCTGATGGCGGGATTGGAAGCGGAACGTTTTTACGCGCTTAGCGATAATGAGACGATGAAACTACAAAACCTTTTTACCGCCGATTACTGTAACGGTGCGGAGGGAAAAGGGTATATCAAAGAAGCATTCGACCACGGATACCTGATGGATCCGCATACGGCGACCTGTTTCAAAGCGTATGACTGCTGTGCGACCAAGCCGCTGAAAACGATCGTTTACTCGACTGCCGAGTGGACGAAGTTTTCTCCGACGATCGCCAACGCTCTCACGGGTGAGAAAGACGCTAACGATATCGATGCTCTGGAATCCATTTCAACGACAGCTAAAACACCGATCCCGGCAATGATTAAAGGGCTTTTCTCTAAGCCGATTACGCAAGGAACGGTCATCGAAAAAGAGAATATCGAAGCCGAAATTCTAAAATTTTTATAATTTTAGAACGCCAACGGAGTAATACTCTAAAGAGTACGTGAACTCCGTTTGGCTACGCTTGCCGCTATGGCACAAAACAAGGGAACCGCTCGCTCAGCGATGTTTCTTAGAAACGCTTGCCTCTATCGAGGCAGAAATATTTAGCCTTTTTTCTGCGACTCTTTCGCCAGCATACTCGGTTCCATCAAATTAATCTCTTCATCTCCCCAAATCAAAACTTTTTTTGACGTTTTTAGATCCGGCGGATTTTTTGTCGGATATTGAACACTTGATAAAATATGCTTGATACAGTTGACACGGGCTTTTTTCTTATTGTCGGATCGGATGATGATCCACGGTGCCGTGCCGGTATGAGAAGCTCGGAGCATGGAGTATTTGGCGACGGTGTATTTATCCCACATCTCTTGTGATCTGGCATCGACGGGGGAGAGTTTGAATTGTTTCAACGGATCGGTTTTACGCTCTTTAAACCGTCTTGCCTGTTCGGCTTTTGAGACCGAAAAATAAAATTTAAAGAGGATGATTCCCGAGTTGACGAGCATCCGTTCAAACTCGCTGACATGGTTCAAAAAGTCCTGATGCTCTTCGGGAGTACAAAATCCCATAACGGGTTCAACTCCCCCGCGATTGTACCAGCTGCGGTCAAACAGGACGATTTCTCCCGCACTCGGCAAGTGTTCGGCGTAGCGCTGAAAATACCACTGCGTTTTTTCGACATCGGAGGGTTTATCAAGTGCCACGACACGTGCACCGCGGGGATTGAGATGTTCGGTGATCCGTTTGATCGTTCCCCCTTTTCCTGCCGCATCGCGTCCTTCGAAAATCATCAGGATTTTCAGCCCCTGGTCTTTGACATGGTTTTGGAGTTTGAGAAGTTCGATTTGAAGATCTTTCAGTTCTTTTTCGTATTCTAAAACCGATTTTTTGACCCATAGGGGGAGTCTCTCTTCGACTTTACTCTTCGTCCGGCGCTCTTGCTCGTTTTCTTCTTTTGTTTTACGTCGGTCATCGTGAATAACATCTTCTATTTTTTGAGCTTCGGCTATTTCTGTTTTTGCCATCGCACGTGTTGCACCCATATATAGCTCCTCGTTTTTTTGATTATAACGTTGAAGCGATTAATTCATCAAGTTGTGAGCCTTCTTTTGTCACTGCAAAGCATGAATTTTCGCCGCAAACGGTAAATTCCTGCAGTGTTTCATCGTTTTTGAGAAGGACGAACGGATAAGTGATATAAAAATCGTTTTCAAAGAAATTTACAGAACTGCTTTTAATAACACGGCGCCCTTTGAGATGGGCTATCGCTTCTGCGGTGAGTGTCGGATAGTAAATCGGTGTTTTCATCAGATTCAGCGAGACGTATTCGAGGCTTTTAAAGCCGAAACGGGTGTATTTCGGATCGATTAGTATGCCGAGGTTAAGAAGTACGTTGATCATGATTCCAAGGGCACTCGGATAGGTGCCGTCATCCATTTCGGCTGCGGTGGTGAACGCTCCGCGGCTGAAATACCATTTACCCTCTTCGTAAAAGAGTTCCAACGCTTTATGGGCAAAACGCTGCGCATCGATGAGATAAGTCTCGTTGAGCGTCGACTGGTACGCTTCGATCAAGGTACTGCACAAATAGGCATAATCTTCCAAAAAGGCATCGATTTTAGGGGTTTTATGAATAAGAGCGGAGTGTTTGAGCCGCTCATCCAAAAACATTGTTGTTTTGAGTTTTTCCAAAGAGCGTATCGCTTGAGTTTGGTAGTGTGAGTTCGCCTTGCCCAAAACGAAGAGGGCTTTAATCATCATCGCATTCCACGCGGTAATCACTTTTCGGTCGATAAACGGATAGGTGCGTGTTTGACGAAGAGTGCGTAATTGTGATTTTAGCGCTTCGAACCATTCGGGGCGTTCGTTGTCGGAGAGGCGGATGATGCAGTGTCCTTCGAAATTCCCCTCCGCGAATGCTCCGATCTTCATGGCCTCCTGTTCGATATCGGCAACGCAGCATGCTTTGAGCGCTCGGGTGATTTCATCATAGGAATAGACGAAATATTTTCCCTCTTCTCCCTCACTGTCGGCATCGCTGGCACTGTAGAAAAGATCGTCTTCCATCATGAAGTTCATCATGAAATCGGCACACTCGCGGGCTATGCGGAGATAGTGATCGTTTTGATAGTGCAGAGCCGCTTTTGCGTAAAGTTCGCACAGCAGCGCATTGTCATAGGTCATTTTCTCAAAATGGGGAATCAGCCACGCCTCATCGGTACTGTAGCGGCAAAATCCGCCGTCGATCAGGTCGTACATTCCCCCCAACGCCATCGAATCGAGGGTATGAAAGAGGATGCTTTTTACTTTGTCATCCGATCCGAGACGTTCGATACTCATAAGGGTTTGCAGCGTCGATACATGGGGGAATTTAGGCGATTTTGAAAATCCTCCGTTTGTTTCATCGTAGTTATGCTGAGCCTGTAGGGTGAATTGTGTGATGATTTTATCGCTCAAAACGGCTGCCTGAACGCTCTCGTTTTTTGGACGAAGATACCCTGCGATTTCATCGGCATTTTGGAAAAGTTTTTCATCGTTTTGGGCTATTTTTTCGGCGATGATGGCGGTCAGTTCACTAAAGCCCATCATTTGATTCTGGTTATACGGAGGGATATAAGTGGCGGCGTAAAAGGGTTTGTTTTCAGGGGTGCAGAATACCGAGAGAGGCCAGCCTCCGCTTCGTCGGTTAAGGAGATTATGGAGTTCCTGATAATGTTTGTCGATATCGGGGCGCTCTTCACGATCCACTTTGATGCAGACGAAGTGTTGATTGACGAATGCGGCGATTTCGGTGTTTTCAAACACCTCGTGCTCCATCACGTGACACCAGTGGCAGCTGCTGTACCCGATAGAGATAAAAATCGCTTTGTGTTCAGTGCGCGCTTTCTCGAACGCTTCGTCACACCACGGATACCAATCGAGCGGATTGTTTTTGTGCTGTTGAAGGTATGGGGAATCTTCAAGTGAGAGACGGTTTGACATAAAAGATGCTCCGTTTGAAATTGGTGTAGTGTAGCATTTCTGGCTATAGGTAACCTGAAAAATATTAACAATGTTGCTCTGTGAGAAATGTAACAGCTTTATGCGGTAAAATAAGGGTGAAATTCAAATGAGGTTTATTTATGCGTTTGCTATTGTTTTTACTTATTTCTTTGAGTGTTTGGGGAGTCGGGTTTCTACAGCCTGAAGAGGCATTTAAACCCTCTGCCAAGATGATTGACGACAAAACGCTCGGGGTAGAAATCGTTATGGGGGATCAAATCCACATATATGCCGATAAGCTGAAAGTGGAAGATGCGGACAAAAGTGACGGGATCGATTTTCAAACGCTCACGATGGCTGATCCGATCGAAGTGGACGGGGAAAAGGTGTATGAATCGTCTCCCGCCGTCCGTATCGCTTTGGTCAAGACCAAAGAGCTAAACGGTGAAAAAAAGGTAAAAATAAAACTCTCCTATCAAGGATGTTCATCGGCGGGGCTCTGCTATGAGCCGATTGAGACAACTTTGAGCGTCAGTGTGTATACCGACAAAATTCCGATGCAGCAGCCCTCATCCCCCTCAATAATAAATGCCCCTGCAACGACGGCTCCTGTTTTGGATGTTATCGAAAAAAATGCTACGACCGCACCGGTTGAGAAAAAATCGGAAACCGATCAAATCGCAGGGGTAATCGAAGGTGGAAGCCTTTGGTTTATTATTCTCAGTTTCTTCGGATTCGGCCTTTTACTGGCGTTGACCCCGTGTGTATTCCCGATGATTCCGATTATCTCCTCGGTTATCATGGCTCAGGGTGCAGGACTGGGTACGAAGCGGGCATTTTGGCTCTCTGTCGTCTACGTTCTATCGATGGCGGTTGCCTATACGATTGCCGGTATTTTGGCGGGGCTTTTCGGCGCGAATCTGCAGGCGGCATTTCAAACACCGTGGATTATTACCCTCTTTTCACTGATCTTTGTCGTCTTGGCGATGTCGATGTTCGATCTGTTCGAACTTCAAATCCCCAATGCGATACAGTCTAAAATTACGAAAATCAGCGGATCCCAAAGCGGTGTCGTCGGCATTGCGATTATGGGATTTTTATCGGCTCTTATCGTCGGACCGTGTGTTGCGGCACCGTTGGCCGGAGCATTGATTTATATCGGTCAAACGGGGGATGCGCTGCTTGGCGGTGTAGCTCTTTTCTCTCTCAGTATCGGGATGGGGATTCCGTTGATCGCGATCGGAACGAGTGCCGGGAAGTTTATGCCTCGTCCCGGCGTATGGATGGATAATATCAAATCGATTTTCGGCGTGATGCTGATCGGTATTTCGATTTGGATGATCAGCCGTATCCTCGAAGAAAACATTTCGATGATGTTGTGGGGGGCATTGGCGGTATTCGTTGCCGTCAATATCGGTGCACTGGAACCGATACGGGGGCGTTGCATCCGATGTCAACGAGCCAATAAAAAAGCGCTGGGAATTATCATTTTACTTTACGGTATGTCGCTGCTTTTGGGTGGTATGGCAGGAGCTAAGAACCCTCTTCATCCGCTGAATCCTTTCCTCCCTTCACAGGGTACAGCGGTTGCTAGTGTGCCTCTGCACAATACGTTCGAACGTATTACTTCGATCGAAGAACTCGATGCCATTTTGGCGGAGAACAAAGGGAAAAAGGTAATGGTTGATTTTTACGCCGACTGGTGCAGTGCGTGTAAAGAGCTTGAAGAAAAAACATTCAGCGACGAGAGCGTTAAGAGTGCAATGGACGGCTACGTTCTTGTACAGGTCAATCTGACCGCCAACGACGATGCGGCCAAAGCTATCAGCTCCAAATACGGTATCTTCGGCCCTCCGGCGATTTTGTTTTTCGATGAAAACGGCGAACATCAAAAAGATGCCGATATCGTCGGATTCAAAGAGCCTCAGGAATTCATTAAACTATTAGGGAAATAATTATGGGAAAAATAATTTTGGCACTCTCAATACTGGCAAGCTGTGTATTGGCAGACCTCAAATGGGCGCCGACGTATGACGCCGCATTGGCACAGGCAAAAAAAGAGAAGAAAAAAGTGATGGTGATGCTCTCTAAAGAGGGGTGTCCGGCGTGCGAATATATGAGCGACATCGTTTTTGAAGAGAAAATGGTGGTATCGGAAATCGAAAAATCGTACGTCCCCGTCCATATCGATATTCATAACGACTTTGTGCCGGACGGCTTGGGATTCATCGGAACGCCGACGTTCCATTTTCTGGATGCAAACGGTAAAAAAATCGGCCGTTATGACGGCGGAGCGAATGTTCCGACCTTTATGGGTGTTTTGGGAAAATATAAAAAATAGCTTTTTCCTGATTCATTCTTTTTTCCTCCCGCTCTTAGGTGCGGGTGCAAGTAATCCTCTTCTTACAGACCTTTCAAACGATTAGAACAATAATTGAATACCTTTATAAAAAAGGTTCTCAATGTCCCATTTACCGGATACTCTAAAAGTGGGTGTAGACTCTATCGACCAACGGCATGAAGAGTTCTATGCTCTGTTCGAAGCCCTTAAAAGTGCCAGCGATAGCGAGTTTTTAGAAGCTTTTGATGCAGTGATTCTCCATACTAAAGAACATTTTGCCGAAGAAGAGGCGGATATGGAGAAAATCGTGTATCCGAACAAAGCCGAGCATATCCAAGAACACAAAAAAGCGCTGGAAGAGATGAATTATTTCAGGGATAAAGCCGTAAGCGGCAGGCTGATGTTCGCCAAAGCGTATGTGAAAGATCGGCTCGGGGACTGGTTTCGCAACCATCTGCTCAACATGGACAGCGATTTAGCCCGGGTGATCAACAAATCTTCTTATTAACTATATTTAGATAAATTTTCAAACCATAAAGTATATAGGTATTGAAAATAGGTGTCGGATGGTTCATAGAAGTGCTTTGGTTTGTGTTGTGTTTGCGGCCGCATTGCCGGGATCGGACTATAATTCTATCGTCTCATCTTGTAACAAATCGCTTCCGACATGGGCGAACCGTAGCGAATGTAACGAGAAATTTCTCAACTATTCGCACAATACCACTCTAACACGGTTGTTCGGAGGGGAAACCAGCATAAATTACGACCTGAAGAAAAATACGACGACGGAAACCGTTTCGATGGGTGCCAAATATTCATACGATCAGTTTTTTGCGCAGCTGCAAGGTTCTTACATCCAGGGAAGAACCGATAATATCCCTTCGACAGGGAGCACAAACCTTTTAGTCCGCTATCATAAGAAACTATGGGATTCACTCGCGTTAAGCGCTTCGGAAAATGTCTATATCCCGACGATAACCCCGAACGATCAGACGGATACTATGAAATATACCAGTCTGCTTAAAGCGCTCTATCCCGTAAACGATTTTTATAATGTGTTTGCCGAGGGGAGCTACTCTTTATTTCAGATTCCTCCGTCGGAAAATATACCTTATCGCAACCCGTACAGTTACACGACGGGACTAACGTATGCAGAAGGTACCGATACGATGATCAATGCTTCCTATATATTGATGCAGGACACGGATCCGGCTCAAAGACCCTATAAAAAAATCAAATTTGCACACAAACATAAACTGAACAAAAAAATCAAGACTTCGTTTAGTGTGATAAAAAGTTTAGAGACCGATCAACCGGATAATAAGGCCTCTTTTGATTTTATCTATGTTTATTAGAGGGCGATTACTTGTTTTCGACCAGTTTATCTAAAATATAGAGCTGCATATTTTTATGCGGTATCTCTTTTTCCAGCGCTTCGGAGTAAATTTTCGCTACCTCTCTGGCGTGCAGGTCGTAATCAAAATGGGGAAAGTGGTTTTCCCATCCGTTTTTGATGATTTTCAACGCAACCGTGTCGATCAGATACTCTTTAAAAATGGCGTAGGTTGCAAAAAACATCCCCGTAAACAATATCGCCATGATGATAAGCAGATGGCAGTCGATTTTAGCCAGAAACGGATGGAATACGACCGATACCGGTAAAATAAACAGATGCCAAAGAGCGATGAATACGAGGTAGCTTCTTCCAATACTGAGGCGAAATCCCGGGATTTTTCCTTCCAGTTTCAGCCCATCTTGATACATTTTATTGGTTTTGAGAAGATCGCGAAAGAGCATAGGCCCCTCATTCAGGGTAAAGACATAAGGGATAATCTTCTCATCGGTAAAGGTGCGGCTTTTACTTTTCATCCATGAACAAATTCTAAACATTATAATTCCTTGATAATCTGACTGACACGGAGGGCGCTTCCGTGTTTTAAGAGCTCACGCAAGCGTGCGGCATCGTTGATAAAAGCGGTTTTATCCATTTGTTGATACGCATTATACAGATTTTGTGCCGTGACTTCCTTTTGAAGGAGTTCGGGATGGAGCGCTTTGCCGTAAGCATGGGAGAACAAAATGTTTCCAAGCCCAACATATTTGAGTTTAACCAATGTTTTGGCGATGGTGTAATCAAGTGTTTTGGCAATGTAGGTGAGTACAAACGGTGTTCCGATAAGGCATGCTTCGAGCGTTGCCGTACCGCTGCAGATAAAGGCGAAATCCGACTCGGCCAAACTTTTATGCGCTTCATGGGTAATTTTGAACATGGAGATATCTCCGTAAAGCTCTTCGATTTGTTTGTTATTAAAATGGGGAGGAATGACGATGAGCGCATGCGTGTCCAGCATAGGGCAAAGTTCTCTGAAAATCGGCATCAGCCGCTTAATTTCCCCCGGACGGCTGCCGGGCATAAAGGTGATTTTTCCGCTGTAGGCAATATCGCTCTTGTGTACCGTAATCTCATCGAGGAGAGGATGCCCGACATATTCGATGGGAGCATCCGGCGAATAATAGGAGGGTTCAAACGGCAAGATAGAACAGAGTTTCGAAATCGTTTTTTCCAGCACCGGAATCCGTTTTTTCTTCCACGCCCACGCCTGCGGCAGGATATAGTAGATAATCTCTTTATCGGGATAGCGTTTGCGGATCGCACGTGCGAGAGGGAGATTGAAACCGGAAGAGTCGATCAGGAGCACTTTGTCGGCATCATGAGCTAATTCCACCATCTGATCTTTCAGGCGGAAGAAGAACGGAAGTTTTTTGAGGGCGTCCACAAATCCCATGATTGAAGCTGAGCGAAGATCGACGATACTTTTTCCGAGCGACGAATCGAAAATCCCCGATAAATGTACCTCGTTTCCGAGATCTTTGACAAGATATTTGAGATGGATGTTAGCTGAGTGTTCTAACGCACTTACGAGTAATTTCATGATCCTCCGTCTCCGGCATTCGAGTTACCGGGTTCATATCGTTTTTTACTGTTTTCATGATAGTTGTTTAAAAAGGTGCTCAGTGCATCAATTTGTGTATCGTTAAGTTCCATAGCAAACGGGATCATCATTTCTGCGAGCTGAGTATTGCCTTGCTTGGCTCGAAGCTGTTTGAGTCTGTAATCCAAAAAAGTTTTGCGTCGATAGGCGAGGGAAGGGTATTGTCCGTTTCCGCTAGCCGATACGCCGTGACAGCCGCTGCACCCTTTGGAAAAATAGAGTTTTTTCCCCGTCTCGTATTGATCACCCCCTCCGTAAAGCAGAAGCGGAATTAAAAAAAGGAGGATTTTCACCACACGTACCCTTTTTATAACATTTCTTAGACTAGAATTACGTAATTATACCTAACGGGAGCGATTATGATTATATCGGGTGCAATTATCTGTGATATCAATGGAGAACGTCGCAGCGACATTCAGATTGAAAATGGGGTTGTGACACAAATCGGCGACAATCTAGGGGGTGATGATATTATCCAAGCGCAGGGATGCTATTTAATCCCGGGTCTTGTCGATACCGATATACGTCTGAAAGATTCTCAGCTGAGCAGCACTAATCTTGAAAAGCTCTCTTCGCGCGCACTCAGCGGCGGTGTCACCACGGCACTTTTGGCAAGCGACTGCGCACCGCGTATCGATAATGAGATAACGCTGGAATTTATTCAACAGCATCGAAAATTGAGCAACGGCGCAACGATTGAAACCGCCGTCAGTGCATTGAACGATTCGGGTGCGCTCAGTAACATCGCTATTATGCTCAAAAAAGGCTCCCTTGCCGTTCATACCTCGACATTAAGTGATTACAACCTGATCACCCGAATTGCGCAGTATCTCAAAATGGCCGATAAAACGCTGTTTTATAAAGCGGAAGAGAAAAGCCTCAATGAGAGCGGTGTCATGGCGGACGGTGCGATAGCCGCTCAGCTCGGCCTTCCGGGGATATCTCCGATGTCAGAGGTCGTTCATGTCGCTTCCATGATCGAAATAGCGCGCCATTTCGGTATTAAAATCGTTTTTAAGAGTATTACGGAGCCTCGATCGATCGAATTGATCGCCGATGCGCGTAAAGGGGGAATAGAGGTGGAATGCGAAACGGCGATTCATCATCTGTTCAAAAACGATTCGGCATGCGCAGGATTTGATACCGATGCCAAAATCAATCCGCCTCTGGTCAATGAAACCAAACGTCTTTTACTGATCGACGCACTTGTGAGAGGAGATATCCACTCTCTGACAGCGCTTCATCAGCCCAACTCCGATGTTCATAAAGATATCACCTTTTACGATGCGAATGTCGGGACGACTTCGATTGCCGAGTATCTGCCGCTGCTTTATACCTATTTGATTAAAACGGGTGTGATCGATATGTCGAAATTGGTGAAAGTGGCTTCCCATACTCCGGCAAAACACATCGGACTACGTTCAGGAGAGATTATGATAGGATTGCCGTGCGACTGTATCCTTTTTGATCCGTCACAGACGACACAAGTCCCTCACCATCACAGCCTTTATAAGAATGAAACGTTGCAAGGGAAAGTGGTCATGGCACTCTGCCGAGGCGAAGTGACAAGGTTTTAGGAGTATACCGTTCGCCCTGAGCCGGTCGAAGGGTGTACGGTCATGGTTCGACGAAGCTCACCACGAACGTACTTAATTATAATGATTTGGCATTTCTAAATTCGGAAATCTCGGCTTCGACCATCGCGTCGATCATAATGGAATAGAGTTTGGTGAGTAGATTGGGAGAGACACCGAATTCCATCGCACGGCTGCGGACCCGATCCATTACCGCCTCCATTCTCTCATTTGCTTTGATCTCTTCGACGGAATGTTTGAAGTTGGCAGCCTGTTTGACGTATGCGTTTCGAGCGGCAATCAGCTCAACGATCTGATCGTCCAATCCGTCAATATTGTGACGCACCTCTTCTAAGCTCTGACAATTGTTAATTTGCATACTCTAATCCTCCCACTCCAAAATATTTCCTTATATCATAGCATTTTGTTTATTAAGGCCCCATCGTTTTATTAATCACATTTTTATCACAGAGAAAGATGATTTTGTTGTGATGATAAAAATTAATAATGTGTCAAAAAAGTGATAAATGTACGTAAAAATGGGGATTTTCAACCAAAAACAGTGATAAAAATTTGAGATTTAACATGTAGTGATAATTCCTATAAGATAAGTATTATTAATATTTAAAAAGCATTAAGGTTTGCATAGATACACTGCCGTTTGATACAAAAATCTTATATCATGCAAAGACGAGGGAGAAATCAAAATGAATATTTCAAGACGGGACTTATTTAAATTTGCCGGGCTTAGTGTTGCAGCGGCTGCAGTAACAGGGTGCAGTACGACTGCTTTTGATCCACTACCAAAGGGATCATCGCAAGGCACTTCAAGCAAAATGCTCGGTAAGCATCAAGTTGTAATTATCGGGGGCGGTTTCGGCGGCTTGACGGTTGCAAAAGAGTTGAAAAAAATTGATCCTAAATTCGATGTTACGATTATTGAGAAAAACGATAGTTTTATGTCTTGCCCATTCTCGAACTGTAATCTGGGTGGTATCAAAGGGGTTAGTCTAAGCACCTTGACACACGATTATTCTCAAGCGGTAGAAAAAAACGGCTATGGAATGTTGACCGCAGTGGTTACGGGGATTGACCGTGTAAACAAAGTAGTACACACTTCTAAAGGCGGTGTCGGTTATGATATCTTGGTTCTTGCACCGGGTATCGAGTATAACTACAAAGGGCAATTTCCGACATGGTCAGATGCTAAAATTGCAAAAGCACGCCGTGCGGCCCCTGCTGCGTTGATCCCTGGCGGTGAACACGTAGCGTTGGACCGCTTGGTTAAAAATTTTGAAGGCGGTGATATCATTATTACCGTTCCGGCTGGAAAATACCGCTGCCCGCCGGCACCGTTCGAGCGTGCGAGTATGATTGCTAACTATCTCAAACAAGAAGGTATCGAAGGTAAAGTTATCATTCTCAATGAAACGGCTGAAATTGCTAAAGGGGCAGCGTTCAAAGAGTCTTGGAAAGAAGTGAACAACGGTATGGTTGAACACCGTGATAACTGCAAAATTAAAGATGTTGATTTCGATAAAAAAGAGATCACCTACGTTCAAACCGTCTTTAAAGATAAAGATGATACTGAAGGTGTTAAAAAAGAATACACAATCAAATACGCCCTTTTCAACTTTATTCCGCATAATATGTCCAATCCGGTCATTGAAATGGCAGGTGTGGCTACGACTCCGGACGGATTCAAAAAAGTCAAAATGGCTACAAGCCCGGAAAAACCGGTCTCTTTCCAAACCGCTACCGATAAAGCTGTTTATGCGGTGGGTGACGTTGTCGGACATGCTATCCCACCATCAGGACAATCAGCAATCTGGTCAGGAAAAGAGTGTGCGAAAGAGATCGCTCACGTTCTTCACGGTAAAAGCTATAGCGTTGCGTCAGCGCTTCCGTACAAAAGTGCGAACGTTTGTTACTCTATGGTCAACGGTAATCCTGAAGAAGCGATTATGGTTAATCATGAATTTATGGTTGCCGGGCCGGTTATCGGATCTAAAGGGTCGGTTCCAAAAGGTGACGAAGCGAATAATAAATTCCGCTCAACCGGTCTTGGAAAAGCGACACGTGACTGGTATAAAGGCGCAATGCGCGACTTGTTCAATTAAGGTCACAAACTTATGCACTCTCCACCCGGAGAGTGTAAAGGTAAATCTACAACACCGGTCTACTCAAAATACTTCATACGGAAAATATCATGGATAGAAGAAATTTTTTAAAAGTCGTTGCAGGTGCAACTGTTATAGCGGTTAACCCGTCACTTATACGGGGAAATCTTTACGCGGCTGAGGGTATGTTGTTTAATGCGTATGAAAAAGCACAGCTGGTTGATGCGGCAGGAAAACCGATAAAAGCGTCGGCACTTGCCAAAGAGGTGACCTATATTTTTAATTATCCGTATGCATCTACTCCTTGTATGTTAATCAATCTCCCGAAACCGACAGGCAAAGATGTTGAGCTAACTTCTGAAAACGGTGAAAAATATGTATGGAAAAGCGGTGTCGGAAAAGAGCGGACCATTGTCGCATACGTTGCCATTTGTACGCATCAAATGACCCATCCTACTCCAAGTGACAGCTTTATTACGTATGTACCGACGGCTAAAAAAACAATGGCGTACGAAAAAAGCGGCATTATCGTCTGTTCATCCCACCTTTCGGCATTCGATGCCGGTGCCGGTGCAAAAGTACTAGGAGGTGCGGCTACGCAGCCGCTTAATGCAGTTGTCCTGGAGCACGCGGCAGATGATACGTTATGGGTAGTCGGTATTTTAGGTGCGGATAAATTTCAAGATTATTTTAAAAGTTTCCGTCCGGAGTTAAAAGAGTTTTACGGCGGACCGGCTGAAGCAAAAAAACTGGTTTCAATTTCGGCAAAAACCGTAAAATTGACAGAATTTTCAAAAGAAATTATTCAATACTAAAAAGGGAGTGTCTATGAAAAAAGTATTAATGGCATTAGTGCTGGCATCGACTTTATTCGGAGCGCCGAATGGTTCAGGAACAGATCATCGAACGATGCTGATGAAAGATATGCGAACGATGTTGGATGCAATGGAAGATATCCAACGGGGCGGATTGTACAGTTCAACCGATGAAATGAAAGCCGGGATTAAAAAGCTTCAAGCCACTCTAAAAACACTTGAAAGTGAAGAGATTAAATTCATTCTTCCGAAAGATCAGGTGTATGCGTATAAATTCGCTCAAAAAACAGCGCATATGTTGCGTCTGTATTCAGACGATATGATCGTTTCTATTGATGCGGGTCGGATGGATGAAGCGTTGGATGATTATTCGCAGCTGCTAAAACAATGTACTTCCTGCCATATTCGAATTAGAAACTGGTGATAAAGCTTCATTAATAAATCTCCGAAAAAATCGGAGATTTTAGATTTTTTTATTCTTTCAAAAAGCAAAATTGTATAGAAAAATAAATTTAAATGATATTATAAATTCAAATTTATAAATCTATTGAAATACCGCATACAACGCTATTTTTGTAGATATCACATTTTTATCAATCAAAATTGTAAAATTACAATTATATAAAAAAAATTAATAAATATAAAGAAAAAATAAAGAAATGCCTGTTATGATTCTTGCACGATTCGCAATAAGAAAATCTTATTAGTGGATTTTTTTTCAGAGGGAGAACGAATGAAGTTAGGAAAACTTAGTTTAGTGGCTGTAATGGCTCTTGGAACAAGTGCATTTGCTATTGATAATGCAAAAGTAAATGGTGGAATTAAATTTATTTACCAAACTGCCGATTGGGAGTTGACAAGTGCTGAAAAAGCAAGTGGATTATATGAAACCGGTTTGTTCAAACAAGGTAATATTAATAATCCTATAAGCGGAGCTTCCTATGGTGGAGCTGCATCAGGCGGTCTTTCTTTTACTGTCGGCGGAACTGCTGATCTTACGCAAGGTGTCAGTGCCGGTGCTGAAGTGCAAGGATTCACAACCCTTGGTCTAGAAAACAATCTAGTGATCGGTTCAATGCAAGGAAGCAGACTGGATGTGGATGATGCTGCAGCTATGGCACAATTGTGGATTGCGACGACTATGGGTAAAACAACGGTAAAAGCAGGACGTATGGAACTTGATACGCCGCTTGCGTTTACAGAAAAATGGAATTTGATTAAAAATACATTTGATGCGGCCGTTGTTTTGAATAATGATCTTCCGGATACGACGTTGGTCGGTGCATGGGTAGGAAAACATAATGGGGATACTACAGGTGCAGGTTATGTAGCTCATTTGAATACCTACACAACTTTCGGTGTAGGCGGTGCTTATGCATTCGGTGCGATTAATAAGTCTATTCCGAATACAACTGTCCAAGGTTGGTATTACAATGTTTTGGATGTGGCAGATGCTTATTGGTTGCAAGCGGACTCTAAAGTAATGGGCATGGTAAATCTTGGTGTACAATACGCCAATATGGATCCGAAATTAGCTGCTAATCCTGAGTATAAAGATTCTTCAATTTGGGCTGTAAAAGCTTCGGTAGATGTTGCCGGTGTTAATCTTTATGCTGCATACTCAGATGCAGATGAAGATGGTGCGCTTAGTTTTGCTAACGTTTCAACAAACGATAAAACGAAAATCCATACCGGTGACGGTTCAATCTACATGGATGGCATTGTGACTCGACCGGGTACAGAAGCATTTAAAATCGGCGCTTCTACCGGCATGATTCCGGGTGTGACATTAGCTGCCAGCTATTGTGATGCAAGTGATGTTTCAGTGCAAAATCATGATATCTCAGCATGGGATGTATCTGCAAGCGGAAAAATCGGTGCACTTGGTTTGACAGCGATTTATACGCAACTTAACAATGATACCGATGGAACATCACAAGTTTATGCCGGTCGTGACAACGATACTCTCCGTCTTATTGCTACATTGGCTTTCTAAAAGCTTTTTCATCAAGGGCCTTCGGGCTCTTTTCTATTCTTCTTATGTTAAGCTTCCCGCCTGAGAATTCGTCACTCTCGGGCACTAAAGAGTTTTTTTAATTGCTTTCCCCGCCTAACAGCGTTAGAAAATGGTTTGTCTGTCTTAACCCTCATCTCTGTGATCCATGATGCGACTGTTCGGTTAAGTATCTCGCTAAGAAGATACTCAATAGCAATTATTGGCTACGGGGATTTCAAATCCGATTTCTACATCCTGCCATGTTTTTCCGCCGTGGAGATTAAAACAGGTCGTATTGATGGATTGAAGCGATTTTAGCATCGTAAAGTCACTAAGATCGATCACCCCTTTACCAACAATTTTCCCCTCTTGAACCGTATAGCTCATTGGAATCGTTTTGGTAACACCGTTCATCGTTATTTCTACCTGAGCTTTTGAATCTTTTGCCGATGTGATCTTGGCCGTAATCACATCAATGTTTTGCACTTTAAAAAACGAGGAGACGAGTGTCGCATCCCGTCCCGCATTGCCTGAATCGACACTGGCGGTTTGTATGGTTATATGGCTGTTCGTCAGGAACTCTTCAACTCGCTTTGCTGATTTCGGGGAGAACACGGCATTGTTAAATGTTCCGCCGACCCCGATTTTTTCATAGGTCTTAAACGCTTTCCATGTCACTTTGGCATTTTCCGAGTAATAGGTACATTCGGCAAATGCGCTGCTTACGATGAGTAATCCGGCTAAAATAAACGTTTTCATAGAAATCCTTTGGAGATAAATTATTGATAGTTATAGCTTAAACTTATTGCCAAAGGATTAAGGATGCGGTATTAGCTTTAAGCTTTAAGGAGAATCCTAAGAGCGTTTGGACTGCCGTTTTGGGGTAACGGAGGCAGTCTCTTTGGTTTTTTTCTCCTGCGTCGATTGCCGCAGAAAGAACGGAATGGTTTTTTCGGGCCGCTGCGACAAATCATCGATTAAAACCGCTTCGACAATTGCTTTGTCGTGATGCAGGCACAGATAGGTGTGGAGCAAAACAATCTGCCGTTCCAGAGAAATTTTCCATGTCGAGAGGGTCTGGCCGTATATCCAGAGGCTGAAGGCGTAGAACCCCTCAAAAACTTTCCCCTCGTTCCACAGAAGGGGAACACTTTTGTTAAAGCTTCCGCTGTTGTAAAAAATATCCCAAAACCGTGCAAACCGTTTCATTTTTTGAATTTGGGCGAAACTGAGTAGATTGTTTTGGAGGATATCATACGGGGGGGTATCGGAATAGACCATACCATGTGCTGTATCGTGGCGTGAGAGGGTGGTTCCCGAGAGGTTTTTAAGGATACCGATCTGTATCTCACTGTGGGTCAAAGAGACCAAAGTATCGAGATTTCGACCGAATCCTTCGATACTCTCTCCCGGGAGTCCTACGATCAGATCGAGATGCATGTGCGCACGGGTTTCGTTTTCCAAAAAGCGTATATTGTCGATTATTTTTTCGAGTTTGAGCGGTCGGTTGATCCCTTTGGCAATTAGGGGATCGAGGGTTTGAATGCCGATTTCAAGCTGCAGCGATCCTGCCGGAAAACGGGAAATTTTTTCCTTGAGTACGTCGGGGAAATGATCGGGGATTACTTCAAAATGGGCAAAATAGGGGGGGTCTTTGGAAAGGAAAAAATCCAAGATTCGGTTAGCGAACGTCATGTTGAGATTAAAAGTGCGGTCGATAAATTTGAAACTGCGTGCCCCGCGCTGCCAGAGAATTTCAAACTCTTCGAGGAGCTGATCGAGGGGAAAGTTTCGTACTTTCTCATCAATGGAAGAGAGACAGAATTCGCACTCGAACGGACATCCCCGTGAGGCTTCGACGTAGATGTAGCGATGCTCCACGTCTTCGTCGTCATAAGCATTGTAAGGGAGGTTAATCGATTTTAAATCGGGGAGAGGTGCTTTGATGAAATAAGGACTCCGTTCGCCCTGAGGACTTGTGCCCTTTAGGGTATGTCGAAGGGTAGATGGTTCGACAAGCTCACCATGAACGGGGTTTAGTATTTCTTTACACAACTCATAAAATGCCACTTCTCCCTCACCGCTGATAATGTAATCGGCTTTGCTTAAATCGACGCGGTGGGGCAAATATCCCGCCTCGGGGCCGCCGAGGACGATAATCGTCTCCGGGGAGACTTTTTTGAGAGTCTGGATCAGTTCGGACGTTTGCGCGGCATTCCAGATATAGACGCCGATGCCGATAATGCGGGGAGAATGGCTTAAAAGAGATTCGGTAATACTCTGTATCTGTTCATTCATCGTGAATTCGATGATTTCGGTATTGTCTTGCAGCTCGTGCAGATTGGCATAAAGATAGCGCAGACCTAATGCGGTATGGGCATAGCGTGCGTTCAGCGTCGTAAGGAGAATTGTATGCATTCACTGTCCGATAGAATATTTCAATATTCGTATAGTAACGCTACACAGCTTATTAGAACATTCTTCAGTATGATTTTTACTTGTGTACAAGAGCATATTCGAAGCGCTAAAAGTCGATTATTCATTTAACTAATTTAGCATAATCATCGCTATAATAGGTTAAGAACATTTAACTTTTGGATGATGATGGATAGTATTGCTCAAAATGCTTTTTATAATGAATATCTCAGTGAAATGACACTGTTGTGCGTAGAAAACGATGAATTCTCACGTGTATTGTATGCTTCGTTCTTTGACACTTTGGTATCAAAAGTGATCGTTGTGGATAATGAAGAAGAGGGATACGCACAATACAAAAAGCAGCATATAGATATCATCATTACAGATCATCATATGCCTCAGCTGGACGGCTTTGAACTGATTCGAAAAGTTCGTGCCGATAATCCCTCTATGCCTATCATTTTAGTCACGGCAATCGATTCGACGGATAGTATCATTGAGGCTTTAAAGCTGCATGTATCCAATTTCGTTCATAAACCTATCGATACCGAAGAGTTGTTCGAGGCTGTTCTTACGGCTGCGCGAATCGTACTTTCTAAACGCTATGTGGAGGCGGAACGAAACAAAAAAATCAAAGAATTTCAAGAGAAAGAACGCTATTCGGCTTATCAGGAACGGCTTGCTTTCGATAAAGAACTTTCTATTTTACGGAATGATTTTTACTATCAGCTTCTTGAAAGTCACTGTCGCAGTACGGATAGGGGAGTCATTATTCCTGATTTTATCTATCGTCCTCTCGATATTCTTAGCGGTGACGCTTATTCAGCACGTAAAATCGATGACCACACTACGTTTTACTTGCTGGTTGACGGAATGGGCAAAGGGGTATCGGCATCGTTGAGCGCGATGCTGATGACGGCCCATATAAACTATGCGATCGACAATATGCTCAAACAGGGGAATTTCGATCTTCATAACCTTGTCGATGACGCGATTTCGTATATTCAACCGATTTTGCTTGAAGATGAGATGATATCGGTTGATTTTATCGTGATGAACCAGTATGAGAGTATTATGGATTATGCAAAATTTGCGATGCCCCCTTCGCTGTTGCAGGACGATACGAAAAAAATTATCAAACTAAAGTCGAATAATCCGCCGTTAAACAGGTATCAAAAAGAATTCAATATTATGCAAATCGATATTTCATCGATTGTAAAATTTCTTTTTTGTACGGACGGATTGGTCGAAAATACCCTTAAAAACGGACAAGGCAGTTATGAATCGGTGATCGAAGACGATTTTGCCGATGCGTTTACACAAAAAGAATTGAAAATGCTTTTTTTGAATAGGATTGATAAACAAGAAGATGACGTGACGCTGATTTTTATCAATTGCTTCAACTTTGGGAACAGCACTCCCTACCATCGAAAATTTTCTACATCGTTAATCGCCATTGACGAGGCCGGAGATTGGTATGAATCGCTTTGCACGTCGATAACGGACAATAAATCCACGATTAACAATGCATTGGTCGTTTTTAACGAATTAATGATGAATGCATATGAACACGGTAATCTGGGTATAGAGTCGCTTGAAAAGCATCGTCTTCTGGAAGAAGACCGCTATATTGAGACTCTGGTGTCATACGAAAATGAATGTATCAAACAAATCGATGTCAAAGTACATATTCTTAAAAATGGCTTATCGGTCTATATCGTGACGCAAATTACGGATGAGGGGAACGGTTTTAATACGAAACTCCTCAGTCAGATATTTAGAAATACAAGTCGCTATAACGGCAAAGGGGTTTATCTTTCACGCCAATCGTCATTGGGGATCTATTACAACCAAACCGGAAATTCAGTGCTGTTTTTACACAAAGTAGAATAATTACCGGAAAAAGTGCTAGAATAATTTAAGCGAAAGGTGTAGATATGGATATTAGAATAAAGAATGAAAGTACAGCTACTGTTGTAGTGGTAGAAGGGATCGTAAAAACGATAGCCGACACGATTGCAATAAAAGAGCAGATTGCATTGCTGCTTCAGCGCGAACCGCAGAAAAAAATCATTATCGATTTTGTCGATACATTCGTAATCCCTTCGGCCTTGATCGGTGCGCTACAAAAATTTATTCTCGGAGACAATGCCAACATTTCGCTAATTGCGTGGGAACCTCAATTGTATGAATTATTGGACAATCTATGCCTTATTACACAACTCAGCGTAACAAAAAAAATACGGTAATTGGATTTTAAATGGATAGTATTCGCCGTTCGATCGGATTAAAAATTGTATTGTCATTGATTGCGATTTTGCTTATAACGTCTGCCATGCTGCAGTGGGTAGTGACACGTGAATTTAAAGAGTCACAGCTTGAATCGGGAAAAAAACATCTACAGATGCTGAGCGAATCCGTCTTTCAAACCGTACGCGGTGCAATGAATTTGGGCGATCCCGTCGTGGTTGAAGAGACACTGAAAAAAGCCGGAGAAATCAAAGGGGTAAAAAAACTGACCATTTACAAATCACCGCAGGTTATTGAATTATTTAATCTTCAAAACACCGGTACGATTTCTCAAGAGGTTGCCGATGTATTCAAAAACTCCAAGCAGGAAACACTGATCAGTGATAATGGACATGCATTAAAAATTCTTAGTCCGCTTGTGGCGACGCAAGAGTGTATGGCATGTCATACCAATGCCAAAGTGGGGGATGTCCTCGGAGTAATGGATTTGGAATATTCACTTGCAGATCTTGAAAATGATATTGCCGCGATGATGACGAAAACGGTTTTGACGATGATTGCGGGAGCAATTTTTACTATCATCTTTTTAATGCTGATTTTACGTCGTATCATCGGCACACCGCTTAAGGAACTTTTGGAAAGAGTTAAAGACCTTGCGGGAGGGGAAGGGGATCTTACGTCTCGAGTCAGCGTTAACAGCAAAGACGAATTAGGCGAAATCGCGAGTAATATCAATCTGTTTATAGAAAAAATACAACAGGTTATTGTAACGGTTCTTGCGACGGCATCCGATTCACAGGAGATCGCTTCTTTGTTGTCCAAGCACGCTACCGCACTGCAAAGCAGTACCGTTACCCAGAGCATCAAAGTAGATGAGTCGAAAAAACTCACTGAACTGGTCGAAAAAGATCTGGATCGGAGTGAAGAATATTCCATTCAAACCGCCGAAGAGATGCTTATGAGTTATCAGACGCTGGAAAAAATGGTCACCTCGTTGGACCGCGTGGTCGAAGATATTCTTATGGCCAGCAGCCGCGAGCTTGAAACAAGCGCAAAAGTGGTTACAACCGTGCAGCAAACGGTAGAGATCAAACAGATTCTGACCATTATTCGTGATATTGCGGATCAGACGAATTTATTGGCCCTCAATGCCGCAATCGAGGCGGCACGTGCCGGTGAACACGGGCGGGGATTTGCCGTAGTAGCGGATGAAGTACGCAAACTTGCCGAGCGGACGCAAAAGAGTTTGTCTGAAATCGATGCGACAGTCAATGTTGTCGTTCAAAGTGTCGAGGACGTTAGTCAGACAATGCATGAGAATGCGGAATGGATTAACGGAGTGAGCGTAGAGGCTACCTTGGTCAAAGATCAAGCGGACACCACTAAAAATACCAATAAAGTGACAAGTGAAATAGCGAAAAAGGCATCAATGGAAGTGGTGGCGATCGGACAGCGAACCAAGGAACTGATGCAAATGATGACCGAAACATCGAGTCTTGCCAGCGAAAATGAACAGATCGCCAATGAGTTGCAGCAAATTGCGGGTAAACTGGATGGTGTTACGCATGAGCTTACCGAGGAACTGAGTGCCTTCAAGGTCTAAACCAAGCGTGTAAATCTTAAATCAATCAGTTTTAACTAATATAATTATGCAGAATATGTTCGGTATGGTTTTTGCTTGTAAATTCATATATACCGAACTGCTAAACGTCTTGACGGATATTAGAAGGTTTTGAGAATTCCTATATCGCTACAATTTTCAAAGGAAACACTATGACAATCAATGGCGGAGTTTCTAGGGTGGTTACAGTACAGTCTTATGGCAGAAAAAGTGCTCAGGAAGAAAGTGTTGCAATCGAAAAAGCTGATTATACATCGATAATTCAGAAGGCAGCAGATACGCCCCAAAGTTCATCCGACGCAGCGTCATTTCCAAACATTCAAAACGTTCCTACTCAGAAAGCTACAGCGGCATATCACAGTAATACTCCACATAGAAGCTCATTATCCATATTTGAGGTCATATATCGCATGCAAGAGCATTTAAATGCATATAGTAATGCATCAAGTAAATTGCAGTCTTTGCTTAAAGCATATGATACAAATCCTCAAGGATTGAGTAAAGCCAATGAGGAAGTAAGCATTTGGACACAAGCGCTAAGTGATGATGCTGAGCTTTTGACAAAAGCGGCTGAGGATTTACGAACTAATAGAAGCAATACTAAAAATACTTAAACATAATCAAGCTCATTTCAATCCATTCATAAATATTAAATTCTATGGTATCCTACTCATAGCAAGATGAGCAAAGGAGAAAATATGAACTATATTCGCCGTTTGGATTCGTTGAGATTAGAAGAGATAGCTTTGGTCGGAGGTAAAAATGCCTCTTTGGGGGAGATGATCGGCTCTCTTAAATCGCTTGGGGTCAAAGTACCCGAAGGGTTTGCGGTAACGGCGGAAGGGTATCGCGCTTTTATTTCTCATAATAGTTTTGAACCGAAGATTCGGGAATTTTTCAAAGGGGTAAATCTCACCGATATCGAAGAACTCAACCGATGCGGAAACTCTATCCGCTCTTTGATGCTGACCGGGGAGATGCCCGAAGTCCTGAAAAACGAAATTTCCGAAAGCTACCGAATCATGGAAAAAGAGTACGCTACGGCTTCAGTCGATGTCGCGGTACGCTCTTCCGCAACGGCGGAAGATCTGCCCGATGCGAGTTTTGCGGGGCAGCAGGAGAGTTATCTGAATGTGCGCGGGGAGACGATGCTGATCGAGCATGTCAAACGGTGTTTCGCATCGCTGTTCACCGACCGCGCGATCAGTTACCGTCATAGCCGGGGGTATGATCATTTTGCCGTGGCCCTCTCGGTCGGGGTTCAGAAAATGGTGCGCAGCGACTTGGCGAGCAGCGGAATCATGTTTACGATCGATACCGAAAACGGATCGGAGAATCTGATCCTGATCAACTCGATCTGGGGACTGGGTGAGAATATCGTCGGCGGACGGGTCAATCCGGATGAGTTTTATGTCTATAAACCGACCCTAAAAGCAAACAAAGTCTCCATTCTCAAGCGTCAGCTCGGTTCCAAAGCGCTCACAATGACCTACGATGAACGCCATCATACGATGAATCTCTCGACCCCAAAAGAGCTGCAGGAACGTTTTTCGATTAGCGACGATGAGGTGGCGACACTGGCTAGCTATGCACTTCTCATTGAGGAACACTATACCGCTATCGCGGGGGAATATCGTCCGATGGATATCGAGTGGGCCAAAGACGGTGTGACCGGAGAACTGTTTATCGTTCAAGCACGGCCTGAAACGGTTCAAAGCCAAAAACTCAGCAACAATACGCTCGAACAGTACCGATTTAAAGAGGAAATAAAAGCAAAAGTACTTCTCAGCGGGAAAGCCATCGGAGAGAAAATCGGCTCGGGAAGTGTTAAGATTATCCACTCGCCTGCCGAGGGGGAACGGTTTAATACGGGAGATGTCCTCGTCGCCGATATCACCGATCCCGATTGGGAACCGATCATGAAGAAAGCCTCTGCCGTCATCACCAATCGCGGAGGACGGACGTGTCATGCCGCCATCGTTGCGCGTGAAATCGGCGTCCCCGCCATCGTAGGGACGGTCAATGCGACCGAGCTTCTGTACGAAAACGAAGAGGTGAGCGTGAGCTGTGCGGAGGGGGAAAACGGTCATGTGTATGAAGGGCTGATCGAGTACGAGATCACTCAGATCGATCTGGGCAATCTCGCTCCGACGAAAACGAAACTCTATATGAACGTCGGGAATCCCGACAGTGCGTTTAAAGTGGCCAAACTGCCCAATGACGGTGTAGGTCTGGCACGTATGGAGTTTATTATCACCAACTACGTCAAGGCGCATCCGATGGCATTGGTGGAACTCTCTCGCGGCAAAAAAATACGTGAACAAAAAGCGGTGAAAGCGGCGATGAAAGGGTATGATAATCCCAAGATGTTTTTTATCGACAAACTCTCTGAGGGGGTAGGGATGATTGCGGCGGCATTTTATCCCCGTCCCGTCGTTGTCCGTACCTCAGACTTTAAATCCAACGAGTACAAACACATGGTCGGCGGCGCGGCGTACGAGAGCGATGAAGAGAACCCGATGATCGGATTTCGGGGAGCCAGCCGCTATTATTCGCAGCAGTATCGCGAAGCGTTTGAGTGGGAGTGCGAAGCGCTGAAGCGGGTTCGCGACGATATGGGGCTTGATAATGTCAAAGTGATGCTCCCCTTCGTCCGTACGCCCGATGAGGGGCGTAAAGCGATCGCCGTGATGAACGAAGCGGGATTGGTGCAGGGGGAAAACGCTCTGGAAATCTATGCAATGTGCGAAATTCCTTCCAACGTCATTCTCGCCGATCAGTTTTTGGAAATTTTCGACGGTTACAGTATCGGTTCCAATGACCTTACCCAGCTCACCCTCGGAGTAGACCGTGACAGCACCCTTGTCGCGGCGGTGTTCGATGAGCGTAACGATGCGGTGACGCGGATGTTAAGCCAGGCGATACGTGCATGCAAAGAGCGGGGCAAATACATCGGTATCTGCGGTCAGGCACCCTCCGATTATCCTGAAATTACCCGATTTTTAGTAGAGGAGGGGATCGATTCGATCTCGCTTAACCCCGATTCGCTTCTCAAAATGCGACAGGTTGTAAGTGCGTTTGAGGCTAAACAATAATTTTTACAATTAGTTTTATTTTATATTTTTGTATTTACCAACTTGGACTAAAGTATCTGTAACGATTAGAGCGTTTTTGTAGATGGTTTGATGTGTATCGATCAATGCTTATATAAGCATTTACGAAGCAAAAGCAGGAATCTATGCAGCAATTTAGTGAAGAAGAGCTTCGAAAGTACAACGGACAGGATGGGATGCCGGCCTATATCGCCTATAAAGGGCAGGTGTACGATGTTACTTCGTCCAAGTTTTGGCAAAACGGGTCCCATTTTAAAAAGCACTTTGCAGGCAGTGATCTGACAGCCGAGCTGGCGAATGCACCGCACAGCGACGAAGTGTTTGAAAACTTTCCGTGTGTCGGTGCATTTGCCGTTATTTCTCATCCTGCCGACGAAACCAAAAAAGAGCGTTACCGACGGTGGTACGCGGCGTATCATCCCCACCCTATGGTCATCCATTTCCCGATAGCACTGCACTATTTCAGCGCGGGCGCGGATGTTTTATTTCTTGCCAACCCCTCAGCAGAGTATGAAGCGGCTGTTTTTTTATCGTTTCTGATCGCAACGGTAATGGGACTAGTCGCGTTGATAACGGGAATTTTGAGCTGGTGGATCAATTACGATCTTGTTAAATCCAAGTCTTTTATGATCAAGCTATATGGTGCATCTTTTACTCTTATCATCGGGCTGGTTCCGATTGCTCAAAAAATGATGAATCAAGATGTCCCTTTTAGCCGGGGGATAGACGGGTTTATCTATCACTCCATAATTTTTCTTACGGTCATTTCAATTACTATAGTGGCGTATTATGGGGGAAAAATCACGTGGGGGGCGAGACAATGAGAGATTCGGTTTCGGTATTGATCGGGGGGAGTGCAGGGCAGGGGATCGCGAGTATCGAGACCTTACTCACCAAAGGGTTTAAGAGGGCGGGATTTTATACCTTTTCGACCAAAGAGTTTATGTCCAGAATCCGCGGCGGAAGCAATACGACGTTGATTCGCATTTCCAAGCGTCCTGTTAACGCCCCTGTATTCAAGGTGGACATCTTTGTCCCATTGAATAGTGATGCCTATTATCATGCACAGGATCGGATAACCAAAGAGACATTTGTCATCGCTAAAAAAGGGAATTTTGAGTGTGACTGCACGTTCTACGATCATGATTTATCGGCCCTAGCCAAAAGCATCGGCAGTCCGATCGTCTCCAATACGATAGCCGCGGCACTGGTTTTCGGACTGCTCGGATGCGATGTTGCTCTATTAAAAGAGATAGTAGAGACGATGTATCAAGATGAGATGCTCGAGATGAATCTCAAAGCATTAGACGTCGGAGGGCAACTGGCACAAAACAACGGACATTGCCGCTACTGTATCGAGCCGAAGCCCTCTGGCAGTACAGCAAACGATCTTTTTTTAAGCGGTACGGAGGGGATCGGATTCGGAGCGATCGCGGGAGGATGCAATTTTATCTCCAGCTATCCGATGAGCCCTTCGACAGGGGTATTGACCTTTTTAGCAAAGCAGAGCCGAACGTTCGGCATCTGTGTCGAACAAGCCGAAGATGAGATCGCCGCATTTCAGATGGGTTTAGGTGTTTGGTATAGCGGCGGACGGGCAATCACGACGACGAGCGGCGGCGGATTTGCCCTGATGGGAGAGGGGGTGAGCCTCAGCGGGATAACCGAAACCCCGATGGTCGTCTATCTGGCTCAGCGTCCCGGCCCCGCGACCGGACTTCCCACACGGACGGAACAGGGGGATCTGGAACTCTCGATTTATAGCGGCCACGGTGAATTTCCGCGGATTGTACTGGCTCCCGGTGATCCGAGAGAGTGTTTTGATCTGACACGAAGGGCATTTGAACTCGCCGAGCAATATCAGATTCCGGTGATCGTACTCAGCGATCAGTATCTTGCAGACAGCTATTTTCATGTCAATCGGTTTGAAATCGGTTCCCAACAGAGTGTTCACCACATCATCAAAACCGAGGCGGACTATAAACGCTATTTTTTGAGCGATAATGGGATCAGTCCGCGCGGAATTCCGGGATACGGTGCGGGGCTGGTATTGGTCGATTCGGACGAACATACCGAAGAGGGGCTGATCACCGAGAATATGTCTGTCCGCAACGAGCAAAACAGCAAACGGCTACAAAAGATAGAATTGATCTCTGAGGAAGCGGTTGTACCCGAAGCTGAGGGGGAGGGGGATATTATCGTTCTCGGATGGGGGAGTACGAAACACATTATCAAAGAAGCCGTTGAGGGAGTCGGCGATGAAAGGGTATCGGCGATCCATTTTTCGTGGGTTCATCCGTTGAGCGAATCTCAGCTGGCTTTGTTGAGAGAGAGTAAGCAGATCGTGGTAGTTGAGAATAACGCTACGGGACAGTTCGCAAAACTGCTCAGAGTGCACGGTATAGGGATTCATGCTCAGATACTAAAATCCGACGGGTTACCTTTTTTCGCGGATGAGCTCTCTGAACAACTCGCATCCGCATTAAAGGAGATACGATGAGTACACGATATGACCGAATCGTAGAAGACAATGCCTGGTGTCCGGGATGCGGAAATTTTTCGATTCTGGCCCATTTAAAAGAGGCGTTGGATGAGATGGGGCTTGATCCGCTTCAGACGGTGGTGGTTTCGGGGATAGGGCAGGCGGCGAAAACACCGCAATATATGTCTGTTCATATGTTCAACGGACTTCACGGCAGAGCGCTTCCCGTCGCTCAGGGGGTGAAAGTAGCCAATCCCTCCCTCACGGTGATCGCCGAGGGGGGGGACGGCGATATGTACGGGGAGGGGGGGAATCATTTTATGTCTGCAATCCGCCGAAACGCAGATATAATCAATATCGTTCATAACAATATGGTCTACGGTCTCACCAAAGGGCAGGCTTCTCCGACCTCCCAGCGGGGGTTTAAAACCCCCGTGCAGACCGAGGGGGTACATGTGGAGCCGTTTAATCCGATAGCTACGGCAATATCGCTGGATGCATCGCTCGTGATCCGTACTTTTTCGGGGAATAAGGAGCACTGTAAAGCAATGCTCAAAATTGCGATTGATCATAAAGGGTATGTTCTGATCGATATTTTTCAGCCGTGCGTTACGTTTAATAAAACCAATACCTTTAAGTGGTTCAGGGATAATGTCTACGAGTTACCGGAGAGTTATGATCCCTCGGATAAGGTAAACGCATTTGCAAAAGCGCTGGAATCTCATCCGTTTCCAATCGGCGTACTTTACAAAAGCCCTTCCAAAATGACATTGGAAGATATTTTGAGGAGTGAGAGCGGGATAGATGAACGGCCGCTTTTTTCTCATCAGGTTGATTTTCATGCGCTTAGAGATAAGATGGATAAATATATTTAAAGGGGTAGACGATGACAAAATATGAATGCAATGTATGCGGTTACATTTATGATCCGGAAATAGGTGACCTCGATAACGGTATAGAATCCGGTATGCGTTTTGAGGAACTTCCCGAAGATTGGGTATGCCCCGTCTGCGGTGTCGGGAAAGAAGATTTTAGCGAATTGGCCGACTAACGCGGCGAATCGCTAAAACGGCTACTTGTTTTTTTGTGCCGATTGAACAGGGTATCCCGCTGTTTTCCATTTTGCGTATCCGTTTAACAGCCAATTGATGTTTTGATACCCGAGTTTACGTACGGACAGGGCCGCTTCATACGAATTGGCGCACGATTCTCCGTAGCAGTAGAAAACGAGAGATTGTTTTTTGTCTAAAGGGAGTTGCAGGGCAACGTATTGCGCTTTGGATTGATCGAACATGACAGGATATGCACCCTTAATGTGCTCTTTTGCATAGTGACGTTTTTCCCGTGCATCAAAAAAGACAGCATTTTGGTCATATAACGCTTTTGCTTTTTTGGTATTGACAACGTTTATCCCTTGCGCTTTAGCTTCACTTATTTGCGGCGGGATTACGCACATGGTATAGGGGGTCTCAGTCAATGTACTTTTTTCACCGTCATAATCGACTCCGTAGAGAGCCGCAGAGCTTAATAGACCTGAGAGAATCAAAATAGATATTCGGCACATAATACACTCCTTAAAATACGTTTGCTGTCATTTAAGACGGCGTACGCTCATTGTTTTGCATAAAATCAACATACTCGCATACCGAATTTAGATCATTGCACGATTGATTGTAGCCCGCAATCGGGTCGTTCATAAAATCTGAAAGATTATCGGAAACGAAATTCCAATTGATCAGTTTCCACCAATTGGAAAGATAGGTTGCCCGGCCGTTACGATAATCAATATAATAGGCATGCTCCCATACATCACAGGTCAAAAGCGGAGTATCTCCGTGTCTTATGGGCGTATCGGCATTGGAGGTCATTTTGATTTCTAACTTCTTGCTGTTCGAAACAATAAGCCATACCCATCCCGACCCGAAAAAAGCTGTGGCGGCAGCTAAAAAAGCATCCTCAAAGGCTTTCATCGATCCGAAGTCGCGTTCGATAAGGCTTAAAAGCTCAACAGAGGGAACTGTCGATCCATTTTTAAGCCCCTTCCAATAAAAGTCGTGGTTGTAGATTTGAGCCGCATTATTGAAAATTGCGTCATACGCGTATTTGATAATGTAATCGAGGGGTTTGTCCTCATATTCCGTCCCTTCGATGAGAGAATTGAGCTTATTTACATATCCGGCGTGGTGTTTGCCGTAGTGATAAGAAATTGTTTCGGCAGAAATATAAGGTTCTAATTCCGTTTGCCCAAAAGGCAGTTCCATAAGCGAATGTTTCATAACGAACCCTTTCTTTAGAGAGATGTACTATTATAATAACTAATAGTAATAAGTTTAGATAAATTATATTTACTAAGAGCTATATTAAGTATTTCTTTAGAAATTAAATTTTCAAATCAGTCTATAATGGCAAAAGGCTAAAAACGGTTAAGTATCTTCTCTTTTTCCGTTTCGTATTCTTCAGGGGTCAGTATCCCCTCATCCAGCAGCGATTTGAGTTTGGTGAGGTGATCGTACTTTTCACCTGGATTCTGCTCATTCGGCGGGATCCGTTTCATGGAGCGTCCGAGCAACAGATAGAGTAAAACACCGAGAAACGGCAAAAAGAAGACGACGAGGAGCCACACGATCTGCATCAAATCTTCTTTGAATTTAGAGGTAATGATATCGATCATCGCCCAAATCCATATCGCAAATAAACCGACTACAATAAAGAGTAAAAATAGATTTAATCCCAACATCATTTCCATCATAATTAACCTCGACTTAGTTTAGTAATACTAACATCGTAACGTATCTATAATAACAATACGTAAACTCTTTTGGCTATACTTAGTGACAATTTAATCGAAGTGAACCAATATGATTTTAGCCTCCAAAAATGCCCCAGTCGAAGTCTCCATCCAACGTATGCAGAATATCTTAAACGATATGGGATGCAACGTCACCTATTCCAGCGAAAAACATCCTCTGTCTCACTGCTATTCGGTGAATCTTGCCTCCGTAGAAGCCCCGAAACATATTTACTCCAACGGCAAAGGGATTTATTCCGAAGCCTCCACGGCGAGTGCGCTGGGGGAGTATATCGAGCGGCTTCAAACGAACAATTTTTTCATCGATTTTCATCTGCCGGATCGGAAGTACTATCCCGATGAGGTGGAATTTGATTTGGACGGGGGATATCTGAACTCTGCATTGATCGGTTTTTATGATCCTAAGGGTGAGCTGAGTATGGACGAGTTGATCGATTTTAACAGCGACATTGAGGATAAGATTGTCTCATTGCCGTTTCGTAATCTCTCCGATAATGAGATCATCTATTTTCCCCTCAATATCCTCAGCAACCTCTACGTCAGTAACGGGCTTGCGACGGGGAATACCGCACAAGAGGCACAGGTACAGTCGATGAGCGAAATTTTGGAGCGGTATGCGAAGATGGAGATCATCAAAAACGGTTACGCCTTGCCGCATTACGGCGACCCGTTTTTAGAGCAGTTTGAGCGCCTCTACAGCGATCTTACAAAGCTGCGCGAACTCGGGTATATCGTCAACGTTTTGGACGCCTCACTGGGGGGAAAATTCCCCGTAACGGCGATTTCGTTTATCAATCCCGCCAATGCGACCCTCTTCGTCTCCTTCGGCGCCCATCCGATTTTGGAAGTATCGTTGGAGCGGACGATGACGGAGCTGATGCAGGGGCGCGGATTGGAGAATCTGGAGAGCTTTGAAGTGCCGACGTTTGACATGAGCCTTGTTTCCGAGAGTTTTAACCTCGAATCGCATTTTATCGATTCCAACGGCAAGATGGGGATTCAGTTTTTGAGTACTAAAAAAAGCTTTGAATTTGCCCCGTGGGGATACAGCGGAGAGGGCAGCGAAGATGAATATGCGTATCTCACCGGGATATTTGAATCGATGGGCAAAGCGCTTTATATCCGTGAGTACAACTACCTCGGATTCTATTCGTGCCAGATCGTCGTCCCGGGAGTCTCTGAAGTCTATCCGATCGACGATCTGATCTACAATAATCGTAACCGCGGGAAATTTTATCGGGAAATTATTTTGAACTTTGCCGAGTATGATCCTGAAACGGTTCTCGATGAGATCGAAGCGCTCGAAGATCATCTTAATGTTGAGAAATTCATAGGTGTTATTTTCGAAGAAAACTTTACGATCGGAGAACTCAAAGCACAGTTGCATTTGGCTTTGGGAAATATTGATGAGGCGGTGAGTTATTTGGAGTTCGGCAATAATGTAACGGGAAATCTGATTGTCGAACTCATACGTATGGAAGAGTTAGGGTTGGATTTGAACGACTATCGTCAAGCTTTGTATGATCTTTATACCTCGCAGAGGGTTGATAAAGCACTGGGAATTCTTAGCGGCGAGCAGTTGTTGGTGAATGGCTCTTTGCATCGCGATTATCTAAATATGCTGGAGATGTACGATCGGCTTGAGGTGAAAAAAGCTTCCGGATTCTAAAATCCGGTTTGCTCGGAAACAAAGAGGTTTAGAATTTTAGAATATTCCGCAAATGCCTGTTTATAGAGATGCTGAGTATGGTTGTTGCTCTCATAGAGCTCACTGGCACTCATACCGCTCTCCAAGGCATTTTTCAGCAGTTTTGTCCGCCGCAGATAGGTGAAGGCGAGATTGGGGAAATGTTCGTGAATTTTTTCCCGTATCATCACCGCATCAGAGGGAGTATCGATCATATTGGCAAAAACGAGGATCGGTTTCTCTTTAAAGTTTTTAATAAAGATCAAACTTTTCATGATGGAATTGAGATCGTTCGTCGTCGGAAGGATAATAATGTCCGATTCTCTCAAAATCTCATTCGCATGCGGATTTTCAAATCCTCCGAAGTCATAGACCGTATCGGGGTAAAGGGGAATCTTGTTCGGATAGTAGCGGGCATTTTTGTATTTGTTCAACGCAACCGACATATCGTTGGTCGCATAGCGGTAGCGCAGGTCTTTGGCGAGAGAAAACGCAAGGGAAGTTTTTCCAACTCCCCCTTTGGTCGAAGCGATTGAGATGATTGCCATGGAGTACCTTCGCTAACTTTTTTGGTATCGTATCATAAAGAGTATTTTATCGTCAAAATTTTGGCATTGTGTCAAAGAAGTTTAGTATACTATTGCGGTTTACTACGTGCTTTTAATTAAAAAAGGGAAAAAAATGGCTTATTTTCCGATGTTCGTTAATTTGTCCGAATGCGATTGTCTGGTTGTCGGAGGAGGGGAGGTTGCCTTGCGCAAAATTGAGCAGCTTATAAAGTTTTCTCCGAGACTGACCGTGATCGCCCCCGCTATTCATCCCGAAATCAGTGAATTGGCTCGACACTGTTCCATTACAATCTATGAACGCATCTATTCGATCAGCGATCTGGAGGGGCGGTTTTTAGTGATCGGCGCCCTTGATGATTTGTTTGAACAGGAGCGGATTTTTAACTATTGCCAGCAAAACCGTATCCATGTAAATTGTGTCGATTCCCCGCTCTTATGCAGTTTTATCTTTCCGGCACTGATTGTAAGCGATGATCTATCCATAGGGATCAATACCGCAGGACGTGCTCCGGCGGTCAGTTCGGCGCTACGGAAATTTTTGACGACGCTGATTCCGAAAGGGATCGGCGATTTGATCGATCATGTCGATTCGATACGTCATAGCGAACCTGTCGGCAAAGAGCGTCAGGAAAAAATTATACGCATTTGCAAAGATTTTTTTGGACAATAAACCCTACAAATTCACTCAACTTACCCATATTATAATTAATCCCCTTATTTTTTAGACTTTTAAAGCCCCTAAATAGCGGGGTTTTACGTGCAATTTCAAATAAACTATACTAATTCAGTAGAAATACTTGACAATACTTTTTTTTCAGCGTATAATTTCTCCACTTTAAAAGTGAATGAGTGTTCATTTAGTGTGAATCTCATCGAGTGAAAGGAGAGAACATGAAGATTGCAGCCAATGTTACGGAACTGATCGGCAATACGCCGCTCATTACGCTGAACCATTTTTCAGATGAATCGACCACGGTCATAGGAAAATGTGAATTTATGAATCCGTCCGGTTCGGTCAAAGACCGGATCGGACGCAACATGATCCTCCAAGCCTTGCAGCGCGGCGAGATCACCGATGAGAGCGTCATCATTGAACCGACCAGCGGAAATACGGGGATCGCATTGGCAAGCGTTGCCGCGAGTCTGGGATTGAAGCTGATATTGACGATGCCGAGTTCCATGAGTTTGGAACGCAGACGTCTTTTAGCGGCTTTGGGAGCACAGATCGTTTTGACCGAACCTGAAAAAGGGATGGGCGGAGCGGTTGCCAAAGCGATCGAACTGGGCAAAACGATACCGGGCTCGGTCGTTTTGCAGCAGTTTAATAATTCGGATAATCCGCAGATTCACCGTCAGAGCACGGCGGAAGAGATATGGAGAGATACGGACGGAAAGATCGATATCTTTGTAGCGGCGATCGGGACGGGGGGAACCATTACCGGTGTCGGAGAGGTTCTCAGACACTACAACCCCGATATTCAAATCATAGCCGTTGAGCCGGATGCATCGGCGGTTTTATCGGGTGAATCCCCCGGTTCCCACAAAATTCAGGGGATCGGTGCCGGATTCGTCCCGCAAGTGCTCAATCGCGGTATTTACGATGAGATTTTACGGATAACCAATGCCGAAGCGATTGAGGCGGCAAGAATTATTGCCAAAAAAGAGGGGCTGTTGGTCGGTATATCCTCCGGTGCGAATGTGGCGGCGGCCAAAAAAATCGCGGATCGTCCCGAAAACAAGGGGAAAACAATCGTAACGATTTTGTGCGATACGGGTGAGCGGTATTTGAGTACGGAGCTGTATGAGTTTCCCTCCGAAAACGGGTGATAAACGTTATGGGAAAGGATACGGATGAAAGAAAAACATTATAGAAGTGTAATCAAGGCGGTCTCTTGGCGTACGGTAGGAACCATCGATACGATGATCGTCTCTTTTTTTATTACGGGAAATCTGGTCATGGCGGTTTCGATCGGATCGGTGGAGGTTTTGACCAAGACGGTTTTGTATTACTTCCATGAGAGAGCTTGGGATAAAACCAATTTCGGACGGATCAAAGTCGTTGAAAACGACTACCAAATTTAGGAGAGGTTATGAGCATCAATCTGGATGTATTGAATCGGCGGTTTGAAAACGAAGCGGTTGAATCACTGCTGGCATGTTTTTTAGAATCCCATAAGGGACGGATCGCTTTGGCGTCAAGTTTCGGTGCTGAAGATCAGGTGTTAACCGACATGATTTTAAACATCGATCCTTTGGGAAAATTTTTTACCCTCGATACGGGAAGACTCCCCGAAGAGACCTATGCTCTGATGGATCAGACAAACCGAAAATACGGCATCAAAGTAGATGTCTACTGTCCGGATCGCACCGCACTCGAAGCGTTGTATCAAGCGCAAGGGATCAACGGGTTTCGAGACAGTATCGAAAATCGAAAATCGTGTTGTCAGGTGAGAAAAATGGAGCCGCTTCGTCGTGCGCTCAATGGGCTGGAAGTGTGGATTACAGGGCTGCGCCGCGCACAGTCTCCGACACGCGAGACGATGCGGCTTATCGAATGGGATGAGCGAAACGGCCTTATAAAGTTAAACCCTTTAATCGAGTGGGACGAAGAGAGAGTCTGGGACTATATCAAAACCAACAAAGTCCCCTATAACGTTCTGCACACGCAAGGCTATCCGAGTATCGGATGTGCGCCGTGTACGCGGGCGATTCGTGAGGGAGAAGACCTGCGAGCCGGAAGATGGTGGTGGGAAAATCCCGAGCATAAGGAGTGCGGACTCCACCTAAGAGGGAACTGACAATGAAATTTTTATTGGAATTTTTGGATGGATTACTCGATGATGAGTATTCGCATCGCACAGAGTTGGCCGATTGGGCTATTTTTGTTTGATAGAAAAAGGTGAAAAAGGGGCGAACCATGATATCTCAAGAGAGAAAAACACATTTAAAAGCATTGGAATCCGAAGCTATCCACATCATGCGTGAAGTGGTTGCGGAATTTGACAATCCGGTAATGCTCTATTCAATCGGCAAAGATTCATCGGTGATGCTCCATTTGGCGATTAAAGCGTTTTATCCGGCAAAACTGCCGTTTCCGTTGCTGCATGTCGATACGACATGGAAGTTTAAAGAGATGATCGAGTTTCGCGACCGTCGGATAAAAGAGCTGGGATTGACGTTGTTGACCCATGTAAACCCTGATGGGATCGCACAGAAAATCAGTCCGTTTACCCACGGCAGTGCGGTGCATACCGATGTGATGAAAACCGAGGGGCTGAAGCAGGCGCTTAATTATTACGAATTTGATGCGGTGTTCGGCGGAGCCAGACGGGACGAAGAGAAAAGCCGTGCAAAAGAGCGGATTTATTCGTTCCGTGACAAAAATCACCGATGGAATCCGAAAAATCAGCGTCCGGAGCTGTGGAACATCTACAACGGGCGGATTCATAAAGGGGAGAGCATCCGTGTTTTTCCCCTCTCGAACTGGACGGAACTGGATATCTGGCAGTACATTTACCTCGAAGAGATTCCGATCGTGCCGCTGTATTTCTCGGCACCGCGTCCTATCGTCGAACGCGACGGGGTAAAAATCATGGTGGATGATGAGCGTTTCTTGTTTAAGGATGGCGAAGTCGCGACAACCGAAAATGTCCGCTTCCGAACGTTAGGGTGTTATCCCCTGACCGGAGCGGTCGTGAGCGATGCGGTAACACTGAGCGACATCATCCAAGAGATGCTTTTGACGAAAACGTCGGAGCGTCAGGGGCGTCTGATCGATGCGGACAGCTCCGGTTCTATGGAAAAGAAAAAAATAGAAGGATATTTCTAATGGCACATCAAGGCGATTTGATAGCCACCGATATCGAGGGCTATCTCAAAGAACAAGAACACAAAGAGTTGCTCCGCTTTATTACCTGCGGGAGCGTCGATGATGGCAAAAGCACCCTGATCGGGCGACTGCTGCACGATTCAAAGATGATTTTTGAAGATCAGTTGGAATGCATTAAAAATGACAGCAAAAAGTCGGGGACGACCGGGGATAAAATCGATTTGGCGCTTCTCGTGGACGGGTTGCAGAGCGAACGGGAGCAGGGGATTACGATCGATGTGGCATACCGCTACTTTTCGACCGATAAACGCAAGTTTATCATCGCCGATACCCCGGGGCATGAGCAGTATACACGGAACATGGCGACCGGTGCGTCGACGGCCGATTTGGCGATTATCCTTATCGATGCACGTTACGGAATTGTGACGCAGACGCGCCGCCATTCGTATATCGTCCGTCTTTTGGGGATTAAAAATGTGGTCGTCGCCATTAATAAAATGGATTTACTTGATTTTGATCAAAAGATTTTTGACAAAATTGATACGGAGTATCGCTCTTTTGCAAAAGAGTTGGGGATTAAGGGGATCTATTCGGTGCCGCTTTCGGCGCTGGATGGGGACAATGTCGTAACCAAAAGTGAACGTAGCCCTTGGTATGAGGGCCCGACGCTATTGGAGATTTTGGAAGATGTCCCTTTGGCTTCGGCAGCTGTGGATGGAGTATTTCGGATGGTGGTGCAATACGTCAATCGGCCGAATCTCGATTTCAGAGGTTTTGCCGGGACGATCGCATCGGGGACGATTAGCGTCGGAGACCGTATCAGGGTTTATCCCTCACAAAAAGAGGCCGGCGTAAAAGCGATCGTTACGTATGAGGGTGATTTGGATTCGGCTTCCAGCGGTGATGCGGTTACGTTGACCTTGCACGAAGAGATCGATATCAGCCGGGGAAATGTTCTGGGCAAGTCGGATGAGGCAATTGAGCAAAGTGATGAGATAACTGCCAATCTCGTGTGGATGGATGAGGAAACGTTTACGACGGGGAAAAGCTTTTTATTGAAACGGGGATCGAGTGTGACGACGGCTTATACCGAGTGCATCGATTATCGCGTCGATGTCAATACCCAAGAGAAGTTTCCAGCTTCGCAGTTGGAGCTAAACGATATCGGATCGGTCCGTTTGAATTTAGCCGAGCCGCTTGCATTTGATCGTTACGATGAAAATCGGCAGATGGGTGGATTTGTCCTGATTGACAAAATCACCAACAACACGGTGGCAGCCGGAATGATTACTCAAGATGTTGCGGTAAAAAAAGAGGTGCAGAGCGGTGCGTCTGCATTTGAAGTTGAGCTGAATGCTCTAATACGGCGGCATTTTCCGCACTGGAACGCCGCGACAATCGTTTAAGGAACAGATTATGGCGAGTGAAACAAAAGCTGAACGGATTGAGCGGATCAAACGGGAAAAAGACGGTTTGGACGTTATTTCCGATATCTATCGATATGCCAAGAGCGGCGAAGAAATCGATCCGGAAGATATCGACCGGTTTAAATGGTACGGCATCTATACGCAAAACCGAAATCTTCAGGACGCGGAGGATGAGACACAATACTACATGCTTCGCGTAAAGCTGGAGTGGGGATATCTAAACGCTAAACAGGTGGGAGTACTGGGTGAGATATCAGTTCAATTCGCACGCGGAAGCGGCGATATCACGACACGTCAGGATATTCAGTTTCACTGGCTTAAGATCGAAGATTTACCGGAAATTTTGGAAAGACTCTCGGTGGTGGGTTTAAGTGTGCAGGGAGCGTCCGGAGACTGTCCGCGTAATATCGTGAGCTGCCCGGTCAACGGTATAGATCACCATCAGATCGATGATGTCCGGGATGTTGTCCTTGCACTGAACAATCTTTATCGCGGAAATCCCGATTTTTCGAATCTTCCGAGAAAATTTAAAATCGGTGTGAGCGGATGCAATAAGCATTGTATTAACCATGAAGTGCAGGATTTGGCCTTTACGGCGGTCAAAAACGGCGATGAACTCCGTTTTAGCGTCAGCGTCGGAGGAGGGCAGGCGAGCAATCGGCGTATCGGTGATCATATCGGGTATGTCAAGCGGCGCGATATACTCAAAATTGCCGAAGCGGTGGCACGTATTTACCGTGACGAAGGGCGGCGTGACAACCGAAGCAAAGCCCGTTTAGGCCATTTGGTCGAGCAATGGGGTGTTGAGCGTTTTGCCAGCGAGCTCGAAAAAGAGTCACATGTGACCTTGGAGAGATATGACGGAGAGCCTTTTACCCCGTATCCCAGACGCAGTCATTTCGGTGTCGGAGCGAGTGTTAAAAAAGGGTACAACACCATCGGTTGTGCCCTTACCAGCGGTCGGATCAGCGGTGAGAAACTCTTGAAGCTCGGACGAATCCTTGATTTGTATAAAGCCGAGGGGATCACGTTGAGCGCGACACAAAACTTTGTGATTCTAAACGTTCATACCGACGCGACGGAACCGATGATCGATACGCTCAACGCGGTGGGATTTCATCCGCATCCTTCGGTTTTCGAAGCGCGTACTTTGGCATGTACGGGACTCAATTTTTGTAAATTTGCGGTTAGCGAGACCAAAGAGTTGGCGATTGAAGTGGTGGAGTACCTGAATCACCGTTTTCCCGATTTCGATGAGCCGGTGAGTATCAGTATTAACGGCTGTCCGAACTCCTGTGCCCACCCCCATATCGTCGATCTCGGGTTTGTCGGTGCTATCGTGAAACGAGGTGATGAGCGGCTCAAGGGGTTCGATCTGATCGTAGGAGGGCATCTTGAGGGGGAACTTAGCCGTTTTTCCGTGAAAACGGGACTGAAGGTTGCCGCTGATGAAGTGGCCCCGTTGGTAGAGTCGTTGATTCGTGAGTTTGAGGCCGGCAGCAGCAATAGTTTCGGAAATTTTTTATGGGAGAAATACGCATATGAAACAGCTGTTCCGTCCTCTGCTTGATTCAGAAGACAAGATCGAGCAGATAGGACGTAATACTATCGGGGTGCATAAAAAAACCTATTTTGATTTTACCGCGTCGGGTTTGGCATACGAGCCGGTAGAAGCGCGTATCCACGAAGTGCTTGAGACGTATGCGAATACCCATTCGAGGGAAGCGACGATGGCGGCGACGACGGATCGTTATTACCGCTATGCGAGAGAGCATTTGAAATCGTTGCTGGGATTGGACAGTTCTTTTGCGTTGATGCCGTGCGGATGCGGCGCTACGGGGGCGGTAAAACGGCTTCAGGAAATTCTCGGGCTCTATATTCCGCCGGCGACCCGTGCACGGTATCGTTCCCTTCCGCCGACGTACGAAATGCCATTGGTCATCGTAGGACCGTATGAACACCATTCCAACGAGATCAGCTACCGTGAAGCACTGTGTGAGACGGTCAGGGTCGGATTGAATGCCAAAGGGCTGGTGGATCTCGAACAGCTGGAAGATATTTTAGAACTGAACCGAGATCGAGAGATTATCGGGTCGTTTTGTATCGCATCCAATGTGACGGGGACGATTACCCCCTATGTTGAGATATCGGCGATACTGCGCCGGTATGGGGCGATTGTCTGTTTCGATGCCGCGGCGGCATCGCCGTACCTGAATATTCCCTGCCATCTGTATGATGCGATGTTTTATTCACCGCATAAACTTTTGGGTGGTCCCGGGTCATGCGGGTTGCTTGCGGTTCGGCAAAATTTGTTCGATGCGGATGCCAAACCGACCTTTGCCGGCGGTGGAACGGTACGCTATGTCAGCCGTACCAGCCATTATTTCGTTGACGGGATCGAAGAACGTGAAGATGCAGGAACACCGGGAATATTGCAGCTGATTCGCGCCGCGTTGGCGTATCAGCTTAGAAATGAACTGGGCTTCGGATGGATCGCTTCTCGAAAAAAAGCTCTGTATGAGCGTTTTATCGAAGGGCTTAAAGAGATTGAGGGAGCAACCTGTTACGGGTGTCGTAAGGCGGATAACATCGGGATCGTATCGTTTAACGTCAAAGGGATCGATCCGTACGCGTTGTGTTCGCTTCTCTCACAGACAAAAGGGTTCCAAACACGTGCAGGTTGTTCGTGTGCAGGGCCGTACGGACATGATCTATTAGGTTTGGAGGATGATACCCCCCTCCAAAAGCGGCCGGGATGGCTGCGAATCAGTATCCACTATTCGCAAGGCGTAGAAGATATCGATGCGTTGTTGGAAGCGATACAAAAATCAATAAAGAGGCTCGAATGACAAAAATCATACAACACAATTCAGCCGAAACCAATGAGACGTTTTCGGTCAGAAAAGGGAACGTGTATCTCGTAGGCTGCGGTTTGGGAGATGTAGAACAGTTGACGATCAAAGCGTATCGGACTATCAAAGAGGTGCAGATCGTTTTATACGATAATCTCATTCCGCAGGAGATTATCGATTTAATCCCACCCGAAACACGTAAAGTTTATGTGGGAAAACCCAAAGATAACCACAGTATCAGCCAAGAGAGAATCAATCATCTTATTGCCGACTACGCAGGGCAAGGGTTTAGTGTGGCAAGGCTCAAAAGCGGTGATCCCTATATTTTCGGGCGGGGGAGCGAAGAGGCGATATTTTTGCAGGAGAAGGGGTTTAAAGTCGATGTGATCGCCGGGATATCATCGTGCGTCAGTGCTCCGGCATGTGCGGGTATCCCTCCGACCGCACGGGGATATGCGGCAAGCTTTTCCGTCGTATCGGCACATTTGAAAGAGGGAAAGTTCAATGGGGAGTGGCTGCCGCTGCTTAAGCTCTCCAGCCATACGACGGTCGTATTGATGGGGCTGAGCTTGGCAGGTACAATCCAAAAAGCGGCATTAAAATCGGGAGTACCGAAAAATTTTCCGGTAGCGGTTGTTTCCAATGCTTCCCGTGCAAATCAGCAAAGCGTCGTGACGACGCTTGGCGGATTGACAAAAGCGGCAAAAACGATGAAAGGGCCGGCGGTTATCGTGTTCGGAGACGTTGTCAATCTCCACGGGAAGCTGCCGCAGTATCAACTGCGGCAAGTAGAGTTTAAATAAAGTACATCGATTGCTGATTGAGAGCATTGCCCTGATCGACGAGGTCTTGCAGCGTTTCATGAAACACGTTTTTCATGTCTTCGCGAATCCGATCCCAGTAAAGATGCAAAATCGGCTGTAACCGCTCATCGGTCGGGTTGCAAAGCTCCCCCTCCAAGGCGACTAAGATTTCAAATACCGCAATCGTACTTGGGGCTTTGGCGAGCAAATAACCTCCGCCGGCTCCGCGAATACTTTGAATCAATCCCTCTTTGCGCAAGGTTGCGAGAATCTGTTCCAGATAATTTTGGGGTATATTGGCTTTTTCGGCGATGTCGCGGATTTGAAGATGCCCTTGTCCGTAATGAAGCGCTAATTCGTACATGGCGGCGAGGCCATAGCTTCCTTTTGTAGAAATACCAGCCAATCTCTTCTCCTATCGGGTATAGTTGAGATATTGTATTGGAGGTAGTGTTAATAGTCCATTAAGGACATCGATTTAGAAGAGATTATTCGCTCTCTTTCGGTGATTTGAACGATTTCACATCGATGCGGCGAGGTGCGCGTTTCGGTGCAGCGGGTGCATCGGAAGGTTTTCGATCTTGGTAAGGTTTTTTCTCCCCAAACGGCTTTTTATCTCCGTAGGGCTTCTTGTCTCCGAATGATTTTTTCTCACCAAACTCTTTCTTTTCACCGAAAGGCTTCTTCTCTCCAAACGGTTTCTTATCTCCAAATGGTTTCTTATCTCCGAATGGTTTCTTATCTCCGAATGGTTTTTTTTCACCAAACTCTTTCTTGTCACCGTAAGGCTTCTTGTCTCCAAACGGTTTTTTCTCTCCGTAAGGCTTTTTATCCCCTTCAGAGCGTTTGGCATCATCACCGCTTTTCGCTTTGTCTCCGAAAAATTTCGGTTTGCTGCCGAATTTGGTTCGGGCCGCTTTTTCCGCATCGCTTCGCGGTGTGCCGTCGATATAGTGGTTGCGCTCTCGTGTTTTCCCCTCAAAGATCGGTTTTCCGTTTTCGTCTTTTCCGACAAATCGCGGTTTGCTGTTGTGCTGTTTTTTAGCGGAAAAACCGTCCCCTTCGTCACGTGCGGGGCGACGATCACCGCGCGGCGCATCGTCACGTTTTCGTTCAGGGCGGGTATCGCGGAGCGGTTTTTTGTCACGGTTTCTAGGATCTGACGCGTCACGAGCTTCACGCTCTTCTCTGCGTGCTTTTGCTTCGGCTTTTTGCTGATTGTCGATGGCAATTCCGAAATCGGGTTCAAACCCTTTGACCACCTCTTGGACGATGGTGCGCCCGTTGAGCAATTCGATAGGGTAGAGCCGTTTTTGATCCTCCGCATCGAGGGTGATGAGAGCGTATTCGCTCGCACGGGCGAAGCGCGACATATAAAGAATCGCTTTTTCGGGAAGGTCGTAACTGATAAGTACGTCGCAGCGCAGATCGGGATTTTTTGCCAATTGCTCATCGCTAAGGACGGTGATATTGTTTCCGGTAAAAAGGTTCGGAAGTTCTCCCGCATCATTGGAGGTGACGATGAGAATCGTTTTGCCCGCATTGCGTTCGATCAAAAAATGGACCAGTTCATTTTTGCGAGGGCGGTTACAGGGGTGGATGCGATGGTTCTGGCGTTTGATAGGTGTCGATGACATAAAAAGTCCTTAGGATTCTAAGCCTCATTCAAGAGGGGGGATAAGCGGTCGTTGAAGAGTCTCAAGCGTAGACCGAAAACGCAAATGATTATGGAATTATAGCGTAATTCTATCGGTACGCTTTAATCCCCAACAATTCATCAAGTCGTAAAAAAGTATATCCCATCTGAGAGAGTTTTTCGATAGCCCTCGGAAGGGCGGAAACACTGGTCGGATTGCGATGCATCAGGATAATATCGCCGTTGCGTATATTGGTGACAACATTCTCTACGACGGCATCGGGATCTTTGAGGGTCCAGTCGAGCGAATCCAGCGACCATAGAACCGGTGTCACTCCTTGGGCGTTGATCGTATCGATAACGAGAGGATTGACTGAACCGTACGGCGGACGCATTAACAGCGGGTATTGTCCGGTAATGCTCTCTATACGTGCTGCGGCATGGTCGAGCTGATAGATGATCGCACTCTCATTGAGATCGCTCAGACGCGGATGGTTAAAGGTGTGGTTTAAGACCAGATGCCCTTCGTCAAACGTGCGCTTAACTACGGTGGCGTTAGCATCCCTCATCGTTCCGCCGATCATGAAAAATGCCCCCTGGACATGGTGCGATTTGAGGATATCGAGGAGTTTGAAGGTATTGTTTTCATCGGGTGCGTCATCGAAGGTGAGGGCAATGTTTTTACGGGAAGGGTCACCGTTGACGATAACGTTTTTATAGATGCCGTTTTGGACGGGGGTGATCGTATCGGTACGCCATTTATCTAAAAATTGGGTCATATTGGCGTCCAGAAGAGGAGATGCTCCTCGAATGTCATAAACTACATGGGTATCGGCAAAAATGGATAGCTGGAAAATGAGGGTAAAAAGGGCAATAAATTTGGTCATTCGGTATCGTTTCACTCAAAAATAAAACGCCATTATACCCTCTAATCGAGGGTCTTTTTGTAAAACTTGACCGCTAGTATCATCATAACGACCCCTATGATCATTAACGGCCAAATATTCGGCCACAGCATAAAGAGATCGTTGTCTTTGAGGACAATCCCCCGAATGAGACGGTTGAAATAGGTGAGCGGAAGCAACTGTCCTATATGCTGTGCCCATGTCGGCATTCCGTAGAAGGGGAACATGAACCCGGAGAGGAGGATACTGGGGAGAAAATAGAAAATGGTTAGCTGAAGTGCCTGCAGCATGTTTTGCGCTAAAGAGGAGATGGTAATACCGATAGTGAGATTAACGGCGATAAAGAGGAGTGCAACGGTATAGACCAATAAAATCGAACCGTTAAACGGGACACCGAAGACGAAATGGGATGCAAATAGAATAATGGTGGCTTGTATAAGTCCGATAAAGACGTAGGGGATTATTTTTCCCGTCATGATCTCCAGCGGGCGTGCGGGGGTGGCGAGGAGATTTTCCATCGTTCCGTGCTCCCGCTCGCGGGTGATGGCCAGTGCCGTCATCATGGTCAGCGTCATCGTCATAATGGTTCCCATGAGGCCGGGAATGATGTTGTATTGGTTGATGCCGTTGGGGTTATAAAGACGGTGAATGCGTACATCAAACGGCTCTTTTTGACTCCATAACGTTGAAAGGCTCCCCGTTAAATCTTTTTGTAGAACCTGTTTAGAAATTCCCTCTATGGATGCCAAAGCGATCGTAACGGTGACGGGGTCGGTCGCATCGGCTTCGAGGAGGATGGAGGGATTTTCGCCCCGCAAGAGTTTTTGAGTGAAATCGGATGGGATGGTAAAGATAAACTGCACGTTCCCCTGTTTTAATGCTGTTTGGGCTTTTTCGGCAGTATCGTACTGCGGATCGAGTGCGAAGTACTCCGACGTCTGCAGGGAGGAGAGAAAGGTGCGGGTAAATTCGCTCTCATCATAGGCGACGACGGCGGTCGGAAGGTGTTTAGGATCGGTATTGATCGCGAAACCGAAAAGGGCGAGCTGTATGATAGGCAAGACCACCATCATGGCAAAAGTGACACGGTCGCGTTTGAGCTGCAAAAACTCTTTGAGGACGATTGCCCACCACCGATTGAGACTAAAGCTCATCACTCTCACCGTAATTATCGCGCGTGTGTTTCATCAGATAGATAAAAACATCTTCCAATGAGGTTGCGATAGCATTGGCACGTACATCAAAAAGGGCATTTGCAATCGCCTGAGGATCCTTTCCGCTTACGTGGAGCGTAGAGCCGAAAATGACGGTTTGCTCAATTGCAGGACTCTTTTCCAGCGATTTTGAAATCTCCATCAGATTGCTCCCCGTAATTTCATACGTAAAAAGCTTTTGATTCTCGATAATGCTCTCAGCGCTCCCTTGTGCGAGGAGATTGCCGTAAGCGATATAGGCGAGTTTATGGCATCGTTCCGCTTCGTCCATGTAGTGGGTGCTGATAAGTACCGAAACCCCTCGTGAAGCCAGTTCATGCAGCTCTTCCCAAAAATCGCGCCGTGCATTGGGATCGACTCCGGCGGTGGGTTCATCGAGCAGCAGCAGCTTCGGATGGCGGAGCATACACGCCGCTAACGCAAGACGCTGTTTCCATCCGCCTGAGAGTGAACGTGCCAGCTGGGAGGAGCGGGAGGTAAGACCGAGGGTTTCGAGCGCTTCGTCGACGACATGCTTGCGGTTGGCGAGTTCATATACCCGTGCGACGAAATCGAGATTTTCACGGATACTCAAATCTTCCCAGTAGGAGAATTTTTGGGTCATATATCCTACTTCGCGCTTGATCGCGTCGCTTTGGGTACGGATATCGTATCCCAAACAATGCCCCTCGCCGCTATCGGGGGTCAACAAACCGCACAGCATTCGGATCGCGGTTGTCTTTCCGCTCCCGTTGGGTCCTAAAAACCCGAGAATCTCCCCTCGACCGACTTGGAGCGAGAGGTCTTTGACAACGTGTTTATCGCCGAAAAATTTGTTCAGACCGCGAACGTCGATAACGGCTTCAGAGGTGTTCAAGAGAGACTTCCACAGGCTGGCCGGGATGAAGGAGAGGAGCCGCATTCTTTTGCGGATAGGCTTCGATCATGTAGGTGAGTTTCTCTTTGGTCTCATTGCTGTAAATGATCGGAGGGGTGAACTCCGCTTCGCTAGAGATATAGGTGATCTTTGCAGGGATTTTCTTACCGTCGCTGCGGGAGACAATCGATACGTTGTCGCCGATATGCAAGGATTCAGAGATCTTTTGCGGGACGAAAAAACGGATTTTGATGTTTTCGGGTGGGAGGAGACGGATGATTATTCCCCCTTGCGGAACAAATTCTCCCTCGCGGTACAGGGTATCGAAAACCAGAGCGTCGTAACGGGATTTCACCCCTTTTTCATCGACTTTCCATTGAGCCAGTTTTACTGCTGAACGGAGTTGCTCAACCCGTTTCTCCTGTGCGGAAATTTGATCGAGACGTTTGGAAAGTTTGGCGACACTCAGCGCATTTTGAAGCTCTTTAACTTTGGCTTCCGTCGCTTTTTCCAAAGCCATCGAATCATCAAGTTGAGTTTTTGAGACGGCATTCGCGGGGAAAAGCTCACGGTTTCGTTTGAACTGTTTGGCGGCGTTGTCGGCATTGGCGATTGCTTGAGAGAGCTGTGCTTCGATCACGCGGATCTCTTCAGGGCGGGAGCCTTTTCGGTAATCTTTGAGGATCGATTCCGCCGCGGCAAGATCGGCTTGAGCTTGTTTTAGGCTCAAGAGTTCACTGTCGCACTCCAAGGCAAAAAGATTCTCGTTGATGGAAATTTTATTTCCCCGTTTGACGAAGAGTTTATCGAGTTTACCGCTTTGGGTAGAGGAGATATTGACGTATTCCCCTTCGGCATATCCGTTGTATATTCGGGTATCGGATCTTTGGCATCCGCCGAAAATGAAAAGAGGGAGAAGCAAAAAGAGTGGTATCGTTTTCATACAATGATTATAGCGCTTTAACGGACGATATTGCTTAGATGTCCCGCCGCATATCCGCTGGAAAACGACTAATGTAAAATAGCTATCTATAAAAATAGTCAGTGCTATTTATGTATTTACCGGTAAATATTTCAGCTTTTAAATTCATTGATTCGAGACTGAAGTGATTTTGCAACTTGGAGTAATTTATCGGAATCATTTTCAATTAATTCGACACTTTTTTGATTTGATTCTGAGACTTGATTGATATTTGAAATACGCTCAATGATCCATTCAATATGACTTACCACTTCCACTGAATCGTTATACGAATGCTGTGCTACAACGACAGAGCGTTCCATTTCCGAGGAGGTGACCGAGATTTTTTCTTCGACTTCATTGGATATGCTCGTTAATTGGTTCAAATTACGTGCGTTATTGGACATCTGGTCGCTAACATCATTAATTGACTGCACGATGGTGTTAATATTAATTTCGATCTCGCTCAAACTTCGCTGCGTTCGTTCTGCCAATTTACGAACTTCATCGGCGACAACTGCAAAGCCGCGCCCATGTTCTCCTGCACGGGCCGCTTCGATAGCGGCATTTAGCGCGAGAAGGTTGGTTTGATCCGCAATCTCTTTAATGACCTCAAGGACATTTTTAACCTGATCCGCATCTTGACGCAATGAAATAAGTTGTGAAGACATTACCTGTTCGGTTTCAATATATCCGTCAACCTCTACAACTAATTTACTGAGTACATTTTTGGCCGTTATCAGTTCATTGTTGGCTGCAGCAACATTTTTTTGTGTTTGTTCGGAGATCAAGATACTTTTCGACAATATTTCTTTAATGGAGATACTTTTATCGGTAGCTTCTTTTACGATGGAACGCTCCTGTTCTACCCCTTTTGAAATACTGTGGGTTGCTTCGGTGATCGTAGCCGCAATGGTAGAGTTCTGTGCCCCCAATATTTTTACTTGGTTGACTGTATCTTGAACCATAGTGACAAAATGGTTTACTTCAATCGCCGCTTCGGCAAACTCATCTTTTTTAGTTATATTAAGCCGTTTTGTTAAATCTTTATCTCCGTTAACCAGCTCATTGATCCGTTTTTTAAGCTCTTCAAGGGGGTGTAATATCTCTTTTCCAAAAAATATCGTAAGGATTACAACAAAGGCTGCGATAATAACACTCAATGCAATCAATAAAACGAATTTGGTATTTTCAATTTCCATATCGTTTTTATCCAGTGAAAGAATTAGATCCATCACCCCTATCACTTCACCGGTTTGCATGTTCGTATGGCAGGCCAAACATCTCTCTTGTGCGATCAGTGGCTGAAGTAGACGAATGGTGTGTTCTTTGTCTTTACTTTCAGTAACTTGTGCTTTTTTGGTTTTAAAAACATTCTTAATCATCGGATCATCGCTGAATTTTTCGTTTAATCCGAAAAGTTCAATGACTTGTTGAGATTTTTGAACTTCAATGTGTGAAACCCCCTCTATCTCTTGAGCATGTGTAATCGCTTCATTAACGACATTAGGATCACCCGCAAGCATACTTTGTGATAGGGTTTGAAAGATAGACGTGCTAAGCATGGTTAATGAACGTTTGGCGGTATCATTGGAAAAAGTGTTCAGTGATGAAGATATGTACGAATAGATAGCCCCCATACCTATAAAACTAAAAAACATTATTGTGAAAATGATTTTGGATTTAACAGTCGTCAGCATTGCAGGCCTTATTTTATATTAATAAACCCATTTATAGTGAGTCTTAAAGTGAATCATAAAGATTTACTGTTGCAAAATTGTCGCAAAATGACCGGTAGTTTTATAAATGACCGATTTGCTCCATACATCGATCAAAAAATTTCAAAAAAGCTTCGGTATTTGCCGCTTTTTGTTCATAATCCATTTTTTCGTATTTTTTGGAAATTAAACTTTCCAATTCACTCATAATGTCTTGTATTTCGGTATCGATTTGATCAATATTAAGAGAATTTGTTCGTAGTCGGTTCATATTGTTTTTCCTGATAACCCGTTATTAAAGCGGCTTCATTTGCGATTCAAATGTTATTGCAAATTATTTCCTTTTAGTGTCGCAAATATGTTGCAAATGACAGAGTTATAAAAAAGTTAATGGTATTGAGCTGACTTTTAGCAACTGAAATATAAAAATCAACGATAGGAAGGTACGGATATATTTCCCAAATGCCCGGCAACGTATCCGCTGGCAAATGACCATTGGAGATTATATCCTCCGCAGGGGCCGTCGAGGTTCATTACTTCGCCGCAGAAATAGAGACCTTTAAGCAGTTTGCTCTCCATGCTCTCAGGCCGTATCTCTTTGAGCGATATCCCCCCGCGTGTGATCATCGCCATTTTAAAACCCTCATGCCCGGTAACCGTAAGCGGCGTCCACGCTAGGAGCTTGATGAGACGGTCTCTGACTACCCCTTCTTGTTGATTAAATCCGATATCAGGATCGGCATTTGCGAGGGTACACAGCGCACGGCAGAGCGATTCGGGAAGCAGGGTCATAAGATGGGTCAGTACCGGTTGTTCCGGATTTCTGTGAATCTCATTTTTGATATGGCTGCGAAGCTGCTCTTCGTTCATCCCTTTGGTCATATTGATAAGCAAAGGGACGGAACCGTATTGTTCGATCAATGGGGTGATTTCGCGGGCAACGTCGAGGACGACCGGCCCTCGTATACCGTTTTGGGTAAAAATCAGATCTCCCGATGCACGGATATTTTTGGCTTTTGGCAGATCGATTTTGATCTCTACTTTGGGGATCGTATCGGCGCGGCATCCGCTTACCCATGTCTCTGCAGTTTTCAAGGGCATCATAGCGGGGTAGAGATCGGTTACCTTGTGACCCGCAGCGGCGGCGATGGCAAATCCGTCCCCATCAGCTCCCAGCTGCGGGTATCCGAGCCCTCCGGTCGCGATGATAACGTTAGGGGCGCTATAAGTTTGATTCGCTGTGCTGACCCCTAAAACCCGTTTGCCGTCATGTTCTAAACGCTCTACCCGAGTCGAGGTAATGAGAGTAACTCCGACATGTTCCATCTCCTCTTCTAGGGCTGTGATGATTGTGGCCGAGCTGTGGGAGAGGGGAAATACACGATATCCGTCGGGTGCATGGCTCTCCACCCCGATTTCACGGAAAAAAGCAATTAGTTTTTTATGATCGAAGCGTTCCAGTGCAGGGGTCATGAACCGCCCCTCGCGTCCGAAACGGGACATAAACTCGTCATTGCTGAGGGTATTGGTGAGATTGCACCGTCCGCCCCCCGTTGCTTTGAGTTTGGCGCCGATTTTTGAGAGTTTTTCGAGGAGGAGAACCTTTTTACCTTCTCGTGCGGCGGTAATGGCGGCGATGAGCCCCGCCGCTCCGGCACCGACGACGATCACATCATAAGAGGTCTTATCAAAGTTTTGCATGCGCTATTATAGCGCTCGGAGGTTAAAGGCAATCAGTGAACGGTTATCCGTAAATTGTAGGGGTATCCAAAATTCCAAAAATTTTCATCAAAAAATGGATGATGAACCCTTCCAAAGGGCCGACGAGTGCACCGAGTATAAGTGCCTGCCATATTATGTTCCATAAGCGTCCGGTACCATCCCTGAATGTTGTCAATGACGTTTCCATGGGATCTCCTTTATAATGAATAAGATGTTGTAAACAAACATAATTTCATTATAGTAGTTTAGATAGGCTAAGAATTATATTCAAAAAGGAAATTAAAAAATTTAGTAATCAATCTGTTATAGTATAAGAAACAATAAACCAAAAAAGGGAAAATATGAAGATACTCTTAACGGGAGCCGACGGCTACATCGGACGCCGTCTTAAACGTGTTTTGATGGCGCAAGAGGGATTATCGCTCCGTCTGATGGTGCGCAACCGTGCCAGTTTATCATCAGAAATTCGTTCGGATATCGATATCGTTCAAGCCGATGTATTGAAAAAAGAGACACTCGATGCGGCATTGGAAGGGATTGATGTCGCATACTACCTGATCCACGGTCTTGCACGTGCCAATTATCGGGAGCTAGACCGCCAAAGTGCCCAGAATTTTCTCGACGCCGCCATCCGTAACAAGGTTAAAACAATCATCTACCTCGGAGGTTTGGGCGAGAAAAGCAGTGCAAGCGAACATCTTCTCAGCCGTATAGAGACGGGGGAAATTCTCAGTTCGCGACCCGATGAGGTACGATGTCTGTGGTTTAGGGCAGGGGTGATTATCGGCTCGGGAAGCGCGAGTTATGAAATTATCCGTAATCTGGTCCAAAAACTTCCGATCATGATTACGCCGCGATGGGTACAGAGCCGTATTACTCCCATAGGGGTAGACGATGTTATCGGCTATCTGGATGATGCCAAAACGCTAAGCGGGTCGCAAAACGAGATGATCGATATCGGCAGCGAAGCGATGAGCTACGGTGAGCTGATGCTCCGTACAGCCTCGGCGATGGGGCTGCGCCGACGACTGATTCCGGTACCGTTTTTGACACCGAAACTCTCATCCTATTGGCTCACTTTGTTTACCCCCGTCCCTTACAGTGTGGCAAGTTCATTGATCGAGGGGCTTAAAAGCGAAGTCGTCATGACGAATAATCGTGCGGAAGAGCTGTTCAAACGTCATCCTATGGGATTGGAGGCATCGGTTGAAAAAGCCATCGAAGAGATACGGAATCATCAGATCATCAGCCGATGGAGCGACAGCGGCGGCGGAGCATGGGAAGTCGATCATGTACACGATATTGCGACGGCTGTTTTCAGTGATCGGAGGGTACTTTCTCTGGGAGATAAATCCCCTGCATCAGTCTATAAAAGTTTTTGCGCAATCGGGGGAGGAAACGGATGGTTCGGATACGATTGGCTTTGGAAAGTACGGGGAGGGATCGACAAACTTTTAGGCGGTGCCGGAGTCAATCGAGGGCGTCGTGATTCGCAAAGCCTGCGGATCGGAGACAGTCTTGACTTTTGGAAGGTCGTCGATTTGGTGGAGAACGAAAGACTATTGTTATACGCACAAATGAAACTTCCGGGATCGGCTTGGCTTGAGTTTAAAATTCATCAGGGAAATTTGATTCAAAGCGCCTATTTTTATCCTGACGGTGTCAGCGGCCGCCTTTATTGGTACGCCCTCGTACCGTTTCATCATCTTATTTTCGCCAATATGGCCAAGAAAATTTTGGAGAGGGCGCAATAGCGAAGCTATTATTTATCTTTATTGAAGCGTGAGTAGATGTATTCCGCCATATCGTGCGCATCGTATTTCATACCGCGCAGCTCTATGATTTTTACATTTTTTTCCATCCGCTCATGGGCATTGTCGAATCCTTGCCCTTTGATATCGGAGAGTTTGGTTACGAGTTCTTCTTTGCTCAGGCGATTTAATGCGGGAGCATCGGGAACTTTGGAATTCCCCTCACCCCGTGCACCGTGGCATAATACACAATTTTTGGTATAGACGTTTCCGCTTTTAATGGAAGCTGCATTTAGAGTTGCCGCCATCCCTGCCGTTAGTATAAGAGCCAATACATTTTTTGAATGTCGCATGAAAACTCCTTGTGGTTTTCACAAGTGTAATACGACTATCTTTAGTTGGCGCTTATAATTATTTTTAATTATTTTTTGCTTTTAGCCTCTGGCCGTTACTTCCAAAAGATGGTAGCCGAATTGGGTTTTGATCGGACCGTAGAGGATGCCGACATCACCGTTGAAAACAGCGCTATCAAACTCTTTTACCATTTGTCCCGGGCTGAATTTCCCCAAATCTCCCCCTTTACGGCCCGATGGACATTGTGAATGATCTGCCGCTATTTCGGCGAACGAAGCTCCCTCTTCGATTTGTTTTTTGAGTTCGTTACACTCTGCTTCGGTACTTACCAAAATATGACGTGCGGTTGCCCATGCCATGGTGATCCTTTAGTTTTTTTTGAAATTTTACCCTTCCTTGGCTTTTAGAACCTGTAATTGATCGTGAGCGTAATTTTCTCCGAGTTTGAGAATATCCGCCATGTGTCTAAGATGTTGTTTCGGTGTAAGTTGAGATTCGTTTCCGTTCACTTTGGCATAAATTTTTGCTAAATTCTGACCGACCATCATTTTGTGATCATTATGTTGCGTCATGGCTATAATCCCCTCAAGCCCCTCTTTCGGCAAGGGGAGATTGCAATAATAATCGCCGATGTCGTTGACCCCCCAGTAGATAAATCCTAGCAGATGATAAAAATCCAATGATGCGGAGACCGAAGAGAAGGTGATACGGCGGACATATTTCTTTGCGGCTTCTTCCATGATCAGATGAAGTATTTGCGTGGCATACCCTTTGCGCTGCTCAATCAGCGGGGTGAAGAGATTGTACAAGATAAGGTATTCGCCGTAACGGTCGATTTTGGAAAAAAGATAGCATAGATGATGATTATCCTCATCGCACAGTACACTGCACCCTTGTGCGTTCCAGCTGAAATGGCGGTCCCACCATGCCAGCGATTGATCGGCAAATCGGAGTGTTTCGGAATCTTGAATCCGTGCGGTTGAAGCAATATAGCTATCTCGGTCAAGCGATTCGAGGTGATAGTGAGACATAAGGGATCCTTTTACTCTCAAGTGAAGTAAAAAGTTCCCTCTTCGGAGCCGATTATATTAAGTGAGTAAGAGAATTATAGCCTTTTGCAAAGCTTCAGAGAGGTTAAAATTTAGGCAGTTAACCGAAAAGTTGCGCCGTATCGATCTGATAGAAATCCTTATATTCTTCGTAAAGCTCCGGAAAATGGAGCTTGAGCGCGGAGGGTGATTCAAAAAAGCGCTCGGTAACGACGGCAAAAAATTCCGCTTCGTTATTGGCGGCATAGGCATCGAGAAGTTTGTACTTCCCCCACCCTCGGTTTTTAAGGGTGATGGAGCTGAGTCGGTCGAACTCTTTGTGCAGCGTTTGTACCCATCCGTCGTATTTTGAGTTCTCAATCGGCGGTATGCCGTCAATCACGCCGTCCATAAAATCGATCTCATGGGCAAATTCATGAATGATGACATTATGATGACGCATGTGATACGACTCTTTTTTGGCTTCGTGCCATGTGATAACGACCGTATCGTTTGCCGATTGTCCCTCAATCATGAACTGCTCTTTGGCGTATATCCCTCCGGATGAGCGTACCTGATTGACCATGACGGAGTGGGGATAGATGATGATTGTTTTGAGATCGTCATAGCAGTTTTTGGTATTTTTCCCCAGAAGCAGCAAGCAGGCGTAAAAAGCGATAATCACTTTCATCTCGTCACTCACCTTCAATCCGATACCGATAAACTCTTTGGTATGGATAAAGTAGACGATGGAACGCTGAATTTTTTGCCGATCTTCATCGGTGAGCTTTCGGTAATGGGGCGTTTTGTCGAGAAAGAGGGCGTACTCTTCTTTAAAAGGGATTTTTCTGATCGCCTCTATCCGTTTTTGCTGCCGGAAATCGTTGTAGAACAGCCCCGCAAAAAACAGGCTCCCTAAGGCGGCAAAGATGAGAAGGAGGGCGCCGTTATACTCCACCGTTTTGATCAGTATTTTTTGTTGGTATTGACGAGGAGATCTTTTTCACTCAGATCCTCCATCAGCGTTTTGAGATTTTTGAGGGAATAGAGTTTGAGCGTATCGCTTTTTTCTTTTTTGAACTCGCTTGAAAACCCGTTTTTTGAGAAGATGACATAGATATCTGCCGTGAGTGCCGCTTTCGCGCATCTCTCCTGAAGCTTGGTGAGTTCGCTCTTATTGGCTTTGGATTTTGAGTATTTGCACGATCCCGCGATTACTTTTCCCCCTTTGGTTTTACCCAAAATTTCGATTTCGTTGTTTTTGTCCCAGTAGGAACCGATTTTGGCGATCCAGTCCTCTTTGAAACTCTGTTTCACGAGGGAAATTACCAGTCCTTCGTAGACTTGATCGAAAAAGCTCTGCTTCGTGTTTTCCCACTTCTCTTTCATCTCTCTGTAGTCCCCCTCCTTGATCCCTTTGTAGTACGGCGATACGGAAGAGAACCAAAAGCGTAAAAACGGAGCGGTAAAGACAAGGCGATCGGAAATCTCTTCGCTCTCATCGACGGGGTCCGCTTGGGATTCTTGGCGGCTCAGAAGAGAGAATTTAATCAAAAAGGCAGCCGATTCCTCCCCCTCTTTGCGGCTGAGGTCAGCACGGCGGTAGGCAGAGTGTTCGCGTCGGTCTCCTAGAGCGATCGCGGAGAGAAGGGCATGGTGTGCTTTGTTGCTTTGGGTTATTTTGGTCAAATCGCCGTGGATGTAGCGGTAGTTTTTGAGTACTTTCTCTTCGATCAGTTCTTCGAGAGGTTTGGACATATCGACACTGTATCCCATACCGCCGAATACGGCGAAGTACTCTATCGCTTTTTCGATATCGGTTGCGTTGTTTTGAAAGCAAAAGGATCGAAATTGCTGAAGAAGAGTCGGGTGTTTGTTCATAAAGGGAAGCCTTGAGTACTTTTTCAGTATTATATCCTACGGATCGGGAACGGTATAATAAAGTGTAAAAACAACAGGGCGGAGATATATGGATTATATAATTCTTTATGTAGGATTAGTGGCATCGGCACAAGCCGTAACGATGCTCCATATGCTTTATTGGCGAAGAAACCACAGTACCGTTCTTGCATGGTCGATGGCGATACTCATGTTTCCGTTTCCCGCATTCATCCTCTACTTTATTTTCGGAAATCGAAAAATACGTCAAACATGCAAAAAAAAGGTTTTGAATCTTTATACGCTTCATCCCACAAAAACGGCAGAACTCAATCCCATTGAAACGGTACTCTCCTCACATGCTATTTCGAACACTACACTGCAGAATGAACTTCGGCTCTATTTTGACGGTGTTGAAGCCTATACCGTCTTAATGAATGAAATTGAAAATGCGTCCGAATCGATCTATTTCAGCACCTACATATTAAAAAACGATGAAACGACAGAAGTGATTTTGAAAGCATTGACGCAAAAAGCGTCAGAGGGGCTTGATGTCAGAGTGCTGATCGATAGTGTAGGTTCCTACGAACTCTATTTTAATCAGCGTCCGCTTCAAGCTCTGAGAGATGCCGGAGGAAAAGCGGTGTTTTTTATGCCTATTTTAAAGCATCCTCTGAAAAACTACATCAACCTACGTAATCACCGCAAAATCTACCTGTTCGACAACCGTATCGTACTCACCGGAGGGATGAATCTCGAGGAGCGGTATCTGGGATCAAAGCCGATGAAAAAACGGTGGGTCGATATGATGTTTCGCATAGAGGGGGAGGCCATTATGACGTACTTGGAGATTTTCTTTGCCGATTACGAGTATACGACGGGTCTTAAATACACCGTACCCAAAAACGAGACCGAGTGCAGCAGCCGCCACCGTGTTCAAGTCGTCCCTTCCGGTCCCGATATGAGCGGCGACGCTTTGTATGAAGCGTTGCTCAATGCCATCTATTCGGCTGGGCAGAGAGTATGGGTCGTTACCCCCTATTTTGTTCCCGACGAGACGATCTTGCGTGCTCTTATCATTGCCAAACACAAAGGGATCGATGTCAGGTTGGTTACACCGCTGGTATCGAATCACTGGATTGCCGATATAGGACGGAGCAGTTACATGCGTGAGGCCGAAGAGAACGACATAGACGTAATGCTCTATCAAGGAAATATGCTCCATACCAAAGCGGTATTAATCGATGATTATGCGGTGATGCTCGGATCGGTAAACATTGATAACCGCAGCCTGTTCCTTAATTATGAAGTGGTCAGTTTCGTCTATTCAACGCCGATTATTTCTCAGATGGAAGAGTGGATAAAAACATTGATGGATGATTCGGTATCCGGGATGAAAAAAGGTTCACGAACAAGGATAATCATGGAAAACTTTATGCGTATCTTTTCGCCTCAGTTGTAGAGTACATCGTCATGCCCGGAATAATTCGCAATATTCGTGAACCGCAGGAAGAAAAACGGCTCCCCGCCGATTTCGGACTTTTATGCTGGAATGTCCAGAAAAAGAATCTCAGATACCGGTTCAACCGCTTTTTTTCTGAACTGCTTGAGCATTACAAGATTGAGCTTTTGGCGTTTCAGGAGGTCAAACTTAATCACTCCGCTGCATCATTGCCGGGAAATTTTCATTTTTCCTGTGCGCCGAATATCCGATTTTTGAACCATGTATACGGAGTTTTAAACGGGTCCCGCATCCCCGAAAATGATAGCTTTTCACTTCTCTCTTTCCATCGCGAGGGGATGATCCAAACTCGAAAAAGTGCAATTTTTTCAACCTACACGCTCTACAGCGGTGAGCCTCTTTTAATGCTCAACCTCCATGCGATCAACTTTAGAGCGGACAAAATTTACCATAAAGAGATCGAAGTCATCTTTGATGCGATACGCCACCATCAGGGGGCGATGATCGTGACGGGGGATTTCAACAGCTGGAATAAACAGCGGATGGAGTATATTATGAAGCTCTCAGGTGCATTGGATTTAAAAAATAGTGAGATCGAACACGGCCATTTGATCAAATCGTTTATGAATCACAAACTGGATCATATTTTTTATCGGGGGCTGCAATTGGTCGAGAGCCGTGCCGTCGATGTCCAACATCTCTCAGATCATAATGCACTGTATGCCCGCTTTCGATCAGAGTAATCTTATTTTCGGTCGAAATGATAAATCGAACTGTTTTGTAGGGGCTTTTTCTCTTTCCGGCTGAGATAGGAAGATTTTAGGTGTTTTCCCCCATTTGAGATTTCATGTATGATCTGATGAACGTGATCTTCATCCGATCGGCACAGCTCGGTCGTCATGTCGCAATCGAATATGATTTTTGTCGGGGTGCTCTCTTTGAGATTCGCCAGAAATTCGGGCTGATTTTGTTTGGAGCAGTAATGGGTTGCTTTGAGGTTCGTACACGCGATATCTTTGCAGTGATACATTGTAACCATCTGTTTGGCGGTATTGGGGAGTAGGTCTTCTTGGATCGTCACTTCGCCGCCGATCAGTTTGAACGTCATCGCCGTCGCATCGGTTCCCGTAAGGGACAGTACCGCTTTATGTTTATACGATTCGGTACCGATCTGCGTTTCGGCGGGGGAGAGTTTCCACTCACCGCTCAAGGCGGCGTCCATCCAGTCAAACATCTCCCATGCGGTCGTATTATCCGCCGAATGGGCGGAAGTTGTGAGAGAGAATACGGTTAGTAGCGATAATGCAAGTTTTCCAATCATAGCTGTCCCTTAAAGCTTTTCGGCACCTTTTTGGGTTAGGATGACCGTCACACCGTCTTCTTTGAGTTCGATCAATCCGTCATTTTTGAGTTCGTCCATAGCGATTTGAAAAGGACGGTCTTGTTTGGAATCCAGTTTTTTCAAAATGGCGCTGATGACGTCCTGTTTGGTCATGATGTCTCCCGCAACCGAACGACTGCTTTTGAACCAGTTCATGAACATCGCCTTGATTTCATTTTTTTGGGTCGTTTCGATGTTCTCTTTTTTCGGCGGTGCTTTGCGGGCAAAACTTTGCTGATGATGTTTATTATCTCGCGTCATTGAGGGCTTTTTATTGGTAGCTGGCGGTTTGATGAGGTATCCTTCGTATCCTTTTATGTATCGTATTGTAGTAATTTTTGCTAAAAATTTAGATACACGATAAAATATCGATCTTTATAATATAATAAAATATTTTATGAGATGCAAGGGATTAGATGAAAGAATTGAGCGTAACTGATTTAAAACTCGCGTTTGAACAGGATATTAAAATGGCTCTTTATACACTTGAACGATATAACATCGATGCCAATTTGGCTTTAGTCGCGTGCGATGATTACGACATCGACAAAGCGCATCTTATGGACAGTGTACGGAAAAGTGATGTTATCAAAAAAGTAAATGACCACTATATCGCTGTTTTATTCACATTTGTGGATTATATAGGGGCTCGATGTGCATTGGAAAAACTGGTTAATCTGTATGAACAATTTGAACTCAAAGGGAGCTTGATCATATTGAGAAAAGGGGAATCGATCGATAATGTCTGCGAGCGGTTACTGGAAGCCAATCATATTGTCCATAAAGACCAGGACAACAACATGTTTTGCGAATTCGACCATATTGTCGTGCAATAGAATTTAGGAAATAAAGGGTCCGAATTGAATTGCTTTGGGCTTTTTGTTATCGGGCAAATTTTTTACGCATCATTCTAAAATGGAATATTGATATCACCCCTATTACCGTCATCAGAATGGTAAAGCGGTACGTATCCAGTCCGCTTGACTTGGCACCGATAGCAAATCCGAAAAGTAGAAGCAGAAAAAAAGTCATAAATCGAGAATAAAGTTTAGTTGTTTTCATTAAAAAAGCTCATTTAAAAAGTATCAGAAACCATATCGGCAAAAAAAATATTTTATAAATGCCATTCTACAAAAATATTCCCTTTTTCCTGATCTAAAATTAATTTTTACAGCAATGATTTTGAATGAATAAAAAAAGTAACATTAATTTAATTTTATTAGTTGTAAAGTGTTATATTTTACGGAAAGGACGTTGCTATGAAATCTGAATGCGGCTTTTGCAAAAGTGAAGATGTAGAAACGGCGTGGGTAGATGGAGACATGGTCGTCATATGCCCGGTTTGCGGTATGGAATCGGTTGTCCTATACCCAGAATCCATAAATTACTTCGATTCCGAAATAAACGATGAGTATGCTTCTTATCAAAGAGACAAGAGTGTCAGGTTCCATGCCTAAGAGCTTTTTCTTTCTCCGGGTAGGTAATTAAACCTATCCTTTTTTTCTCTTATTCAGTCATTTTCCAAAAAAACATATCTGATTATTCTTTCTTGATGAGGATGTTTTACCTTTATATATTGAAATAATAAAGGGTCTTTCCGCATTCTGTACAGTAAATTTCTCTTTTAAATATCTCGTTTTTCAACGGTCGGATATCCAGAGTGTTGGTCTCGCATCTGGAACATGTAACAATGTCGCCTTGAACACTATCCGGGTATTTTCCCCGATACCAGTTATATGTTTTTTTATCATAAGAGGCAGAGCGTTTCAACTTGTTTTGAAGAAGTGCGAGAGGAAGCAGCATTATTAATCCTCCCGTTATGAGGAAAAGGATACTGAATTCAGAGAGAAGAGAGAAAAACATTACTCCCGCCCCCAGAGGCATACAAACTGAACTGATTATGATAGAAGTTTTATTTTCCATATCTACCCTCCTGTTTATAGCAATATTTAACTATATGCGTTTTGTATTATGATTAATATCAGCTTATGCTGGTGTAAATAAGTTTAGTTAGTTTATGTTTATAATGGGTTGCTATGCTGAAAATGAGAGTGAGTGTCAGAGCGTTATTTTTAAAAAGGGTTCCTAATCTCTTCGGAAGGGATTGTCTCAATACGATCGGGCAAATTTTTATCCCGTTTCAGTGCATCGACTGAGGCATCGATAAGTCGTTTGAGTTTTAGGGCAGACTCAAGCCCGTGACGATCTTTCGTAAGTTCTAGCGAGCCGTAAATCGAGATACGGTCCAAACGGTTTTCGACACTCAGATTATCGATTTGAAATGATTCCGCTTCGTTTTCGTATGCCATAAAAGATTGTGTGGGCATTTTAGAACATCCGTTTCAAAAGTTTTTCGATTAAATAGATTATATCCTTATTCGCCGTATTGTTGTACGAACCGCCGCGACGCTCCTGCGGGTCGGGTAAATCCATCGTATTTTCTTTTGCGCTTGATCTCATTTTGGGGAAAAGATCGAGTCCGCTTATTTGCTCGAGCCGGGCAATGCTGAGAACTTCATACTCATCACCGGCGGCGTTGGTAACGATATAGGCGGCACCTTGTCCGCTGGAAGGATCATAGATCGCTTTATAAAGTTTGGTCGGTACCAAAACTCTCCCCCCGATCCTTTGGATCTGTGAACCACTGAAAATGGGTCCGGTGATGACGTAGAGGGAGCCTTTTTGATTTGTCAGATAGCGTGTCGCACTCTCGATCGCCGACCATATTCCGCGATTGTTTTCGGAATTTTGGGGAACCATATTAGCGAGGGTAAAACATTCATGTTGAGATTTTTTGCTTCCCATGTCGGCTGCCGGTGCCATGTGTCCGCGGTCATACCCCGATCTGGCATAATCGGAGAGCTCGGCACGTTCATCGTCCTTTAACCGCTCTTCGGGATGAAAATCGTTCGTTCGTTTGCTCTTATGGCGCAATCCCTCTTTGGTGAGATGCTCAGCGCTCCACAGCGGTGTCCGGGAGACTCCCGAGTGCATAACCGCAAAGCTGCCGTAACACAGCTCTTGGGTTTTTGGGAGGAGTTTGGCGTTTAAAATATCGGGTGCTTCGTTTCCGAAATAGAGCCCGTCACACTGGGTCGGTGCGCTGAATAAGGAGGCACAAAGGAGCAGGGAACTGCCAAATGAGAGTAATAATTTCATGGGCGAAGTTTACCATTATTTTATCCTCTCGTTTGTTTCATCACATCCGTATTTAAAATAAAATCGACTACCCATGAAACGCCTTCATTTTCTCTTTCACCGAGTAAGATTAAATTTTTAGTATGGGGATAGGTCCATCTGCCCAGTGTCGCAAGGGAAAATCCGGGTTCTTTATCTTCTTCGAGTTTGGCTTTTCTAACGGCATCCCAAATCACCATGGCCGGTCTTTCGAATGCAGCCGCTATATGCGATGGCCCCGTATCGAACCCGACATATATGTCACATGCCCAGATTAAAGCCATCATTTCCCTGACGGTTGTGTTCGTAGGGGTAAACACCGGCAGCGCTTTATGATTAAATTTATCATGCCCTATTTGAAAAAAACCTACGTCATCGCTTAGCTTTTGAATAATCATCGACCATTTTTTTTCGTACCAATCACTCTCTTGAAGCGGAGATGAATTTCCATAAGGACATAATGCGACCAAGGGTCTCGGTAAATGACTCAATGTCTCCAGTGCGGCTTGTTTTTCCTCTTTTGTGAGATACAAATCGCCATGCAGTTTTCGCGGCTTAAGTCCAAAAGGGGCACAGATATTTTCAGTAATATGTCCTAATTGGGGAAAATTATCCATCTCACCGGAAACTTCACGCATGATTTTTAAATCAATAAGATCTGCATTGACGATCTCTTTAATATACGGATTTTCATCGAGTATGGGATAGTGTCTCTCGTTGAGAGCGATAGTCTCTTCCGTATAAAAATGGGGAGCCGTTAAAATTTTAAGAGGTCTGCCCAGTTTGAGAGCGTAAGCTTCTATCAATCGCGTGTATACAACCATACTTCCCAATGCCGCCCAACTGGGAAGGGATAGATCACATCCGTATTGAGAAGCATATTTTCGGCTATAGTAAAACGGCTCCGTTTCTAGAAAACGTTTTTCCATTTATCTTTTATTGTTCATAGGCGTAATGGACTTGGCCGTTGTCGAGCATCGTATCGATCCGGCTCTTGTCTCCTCTTTCGATGGCAGTGATAAACGCTGTTTTCAACTCTAAATCATCCCCTTCAAACCACAGACGGTTTGCAGCTATCAGTTCGGAAATTCTGCGAGAATCTTGTTGTGCGAGTGAGAGGTCGATGACATGGCGGCAGATGAAGCGGCAAAGATTGCTTACTTCACCGCATTCATGATGCAGGTCATTTTCGGGAGCCCCGTGGACGATCAGCATTGCCGCCATCTTTTTGTACATATCTTCTTCTTGATAGGCTCCTTCCTCAAAGCTTTTTTTGATCAGGGAAGCGACGAGAGTCAGGGGTGCAATCCCTTCATCATTCGGAAGTTTAGGCGAAGCACCGCTTTCGAGGCATTGCTCGAGCGTTTCAAGATCCTGAAATGCGATGGCATTGAAAATGGCTTGTGACATGATTGCTCCTTTTTTCGACAACTATATTAGCAACCATTATAGCTATAAATCACTTTAGCGCATAAAATTGATTATAAATTGTTGGCGTATTGCCCTTCCCCCGTAGGGATCGAGGGATCAGGTTGTTTTTGTGTGAGAGGCGAAAATTCAGCCTCATACGTTTGGGCAAGATTGTAATAAGTGTTTAGATTGGTTTCCGAAACGGGGATAATCTGCATGAGTCTCGTATTATTTTTAAGATATGCAATATTAGCATATCCGTAACTTTTCGGGATACCATAACGGAGTCGTATTTTTAATTTAAAAAGGGAAGAAATCGAGTTTGAACGGAGTAAACAGATGTTTAAATTTATCCCATACGGATGGATCCGGCGTTTGAAACGTATCGTTTTCCATCTTTAGTTTGGATGTATTCCATTTCATCGACTTTGAATCATCGGCGCTAATATCGATGTTAAAAGTTTGATCTATCAAACGGTTGATTTCAAACTGGGAATGGTGAACATTGCCGCACTCATCTTGAGGCTTAGGACTCGAGGAGTCGCAGGGCTGATAGCGATAAAGGGGATCGGAAATATCCATCAGACACATAAATTTTGCGTGTGTCGACTCATCAGTGCGGGATGTCATACAGTTGAATCTCGTTTGATAGAGTAGACGAAAATAGTTTTCATCGGATCGGTATGCGTAGGGGATTTGATGTCGTTTATTAAAGAATCCGAGAGGTAAAGTCGTACCGTCTTTTGTGCCGTTATAAACGGGTATCGCCCAATTCCCTTTTTGCCGCGGAGAAGCGGAAGGGTAGCGGCCTACGACGGGAAATTGATTGTAGCTTTCTTCATCGTATAGACGTTTGACGATCAGATTAAGAGACTGGAATTCGTATGCGCATTTGTCATCTTCTTTTGGTGTTGCATTGACGGTAATGCGGAGGTCATACGCTTCGTCATTCACCTCAAACGTCTCTTTTTTTGTTTTGGGTACCGATGAATTTCCCCGTTTTTCGGTGCACGCTTCATCTTTATTTTTGGCAGTGTACGTGAGTTCAAAAGCGGCATTGAGTCGAGGATCCTTTTTGCCGTTTATGTCATAGGTGATTGTTTCATTTGCGGATAGAAAGGTTATTAATAAAAAGGGGAGAGTGAAAAATTTGAATTGCTGCATGAGTCTTTTACCGCTTTAGAAGTTTGATAGAGTGATTATATCTTTTTATCGCTTCTAAGGGAAAGACCTGTTCTTTAGTTTTATCCGTATAAAAAAGTTTCCCAATTGAGTGGGCTCCAATGATTTGAATCACGGAGCGTCTTTGAGGGGACCGTGTTCATCGGAGCTTGAGGAGCGGATGAAGGAATCGGAGGCGGAGGTGAGATCTCAGGGATCGGAAGCCTCGGATCATAGGAAGCTTCGTCCATATAGGCTATGCGCTGTCCTCTTTTATCAAAAAAGACACCTTTATGAATTCTACCAAGATGCTGAGCATTGTAGGAGAAGACATTGAAGTCTCGTATAAATGCTCTGCAGTAATTTTTACGGTCATAGATGACACCGTTGTTAAGCCATCCGATTGTCCGCCCGTGACGGTTAAATATGGGTTCCATGGTTGTTTTCTCCTCCGCCGTATTTTTTTTGAGGATAATCATTCTACCAGACAATTATCAAAGAATTAACAATCATTTAGAGTAAAAAAAAACATTAAATATTATATTAAGTTTTGAGCTGTTTGGCAGATCGGCAAACTTTTAAGAATGCATAATGCATATGATTTGACAAATTAAAGGGGGTGTTTTATGGCTGTTTTGATTACCGATTCTTGTATCAATTGTGACGCATGTATAGAGGAATGCCCCGCGACGGCAATTGTCAGTGCCGACGAATCGCCGCTAGAGAATGGAGAGTATACCTACGTTAAGCCCGAGAAGTGTATCGAGTGTGTCGATGCCGCAGTCCCTAAATGTGCCGATGTCTGTCCGACCGAAGATTGTATCGTCTGGGATATGCCCTACATTGCGGAATACAATGACTATTTCGTATTCAGTGACCGTTACGTGATACGCGAGCACAAGAAAAAGGGGCTGATGTCTCCGGAGGTGAACCCGATGCCGTGGCGCGAGTCTATCCCGACTCAGCAGAGAGAAATGAACGTGAGTGTGGGACAGACGCTGAAGCTTTATAATTAGGGTTAATAATCCCTTCCGAAGAGGGGAAATGAGTCAGAAACTCTCTCCCCACACCCTACATAAGTCATCCACGGCAGTCGGCAACACGAATTTAATCAAAATTGCCGCAACGATACCCGCTATCACGGCGCTCCACCCCAGGCTGGCTCCAAGGAGTCCCGCCACTGCCGAAATCATTGTTGGTTGATCATTACTGATATTTAATGCCGACTTGAGATGATCCAGACAGCTTTGATCTTTTCCGTGTCCGCAGCCTCCGCAAAAGAAGTCATACGCCTGTTTGTTTAACCGCTGGAAGAATGAACGTCCCGCATCCTCGTCTTTTTGTACAGTCACGTTGCCCGTTAACTTATCGAGCGACATAAGGCGAAACGAGTTTATCTTGCTCTCTTTATGGAGAGCGCCCAGGCTTTCATAAAGTTCATTTTCACCCATTTTCGCAAGCTGGCTTGCAGCGATTCCGGTTAACATGATTGCTCCTTCTCATTATTTCATAACATTTTATTACTATTATTAATAATCATACGATGTTTTATTTAAAATCAACTTATTTTTTTTTGTCAATTTGTGTTTTGATATATTGATGTTTCAGCAAGACGGAGAGGATAGATCAGTTCAACAATCTGTTAGGAATGGGTTCCGAAAGGGTTGATTTACTGAGCGTAATCCGATTTTTTATGAGTTAGAAAAGTGACGACTTTATATTGGTATTCCATATATTCTTGCAGAGCGTTTTCTCCTAAAAGTCCGGAGAGTTCCTGCTGGGTCTTTTCGATAAATGCCGTCGCATATTTCATTAGCTCCATCCCCTTGGCGGTTAAGACAACCGCTTTCTCTTTTTTGTTTTCTCCGGATTCGAAGGTGATGTACCCCAGGGTCTCGAGTTTGATCAGGTTTTTGTGCATCGCCTGTCGGGTATAGCCGATTTTAGACGCAAGGGCGCTGGCGGTGATCCCTTTGTACTCGTCGATGTAGGGAAACAGAACGATCAGAGCATGGCTCAGACCCTCAAATCCTTGTGATGAGAGTTCATCCAAGATGAGCTGATTAAATATTTTACTGGTCTCTAACGATAAAAAGCAGATTGACATTGTAAACCTAGTTGACAAATTGTGCGTGTTGGATTATGATTCCGTAAATGATCAAAGGAGTATAACATGAGATACCTTCTGCAAGTCGATTTTCCCCATAACGGACCGTTCGGTGATGCATTGAGCGCGGCAATGGAAGATTTGGCAAAAGACATCGCGAACGAAAAAGGGCTGATTTCAAAACTCTGGACGGAAAACGAAGCGACCAAGGAAGCAGGGGGGATTTATCTGTTTGACAATGCCGAAGATGCGGCACGATATTTGAAAAAACATACCGAGCGCCTGCATGCATTCGGATACAGCAATATACGAGGCAAGATTTTTGCGGTGAACGAAGCGCTGAGCGCGTTGTCGATCCCTTCAAAGTAAATTACTCAGCTATACCAACTCTATAAGTGCGTCGCACGCCTCTTTGATCCGGATAAACATCTCCTGAGAGCCGCCGGCGTCAGGGTGAGCCTTTTTAGCGGCCCTGCGGTAGGCGGATTTGATCTGGGTGAGTTCCAGTGAGCCGATCTCTGGGAGGTCAAGCAAGATACGATACTCCTTTTGGCTGCATTGCACGGAATTTATCTTGCGTCGGTTGTGTCGTTCGAGTTCATCATAGAACTCTTGTTGTGCTTTGCGGCGTTTGTTCATAGCCTCTTGACGCAGCGCTTCACGGTCGTTTTGCCATCGTTGTTTGGACATGACGGCGCACGCGGCAAAACGGATGAGTCCGTCCGAGATGAGTTCATCCAGAGAAAACGGGCCCACCATTTCGTAGGGGGCATCCAGCCAGCCGACGCTCTCATCCGTGTCGATACGACCGATGGTGACAAAATCACGGATGCCCAAAGATGCGTTCCAAATGATCCACTCTTCATATTCGATCTCTTGCATGCTCTTTCTCCTGAGTCGGGATAAAAAGGTTTTTATACATAATGCAAAATATGTGCTATCACGGTGGAACGGTAAATGAATATAAGAGGCTAAAAGGTTCTCTATGGGACAAAACAGCACGCCCCCGAAGGTCATACTGCTCAAAGGCAACGGAGGTATCACGATCAACAACGAGATGATGGAACTGCTCACGATCACCCTCGCGCACGGATGTATCGGTCTGCCGCTGAAAGCGTTGTACGCCGAAAATGTCTACATCGTCAAAGAGAGAGAAACGTTCTGGGAGATACACAAACAGATCAAAGAGAAGCCGTGCTGTTTCGTCCACGCAATCGACGGACTGGACGAAGAGGATATGAAGAGAATCAAAGCGCAGAGCGTTACGTTCGTATAGGTTTCAAAGTTTGGTGTAGCGTTTTGTCAGCCTGCAAAAATCGTAAAAGTCACTCAGCATCAAATACCGAAATTCGACATCTTCGAATTGTTTTATCATGACCGGTTCGCCTTGGAGGTAGTATTTCACGTCTTTTTGAAACTCTTTGGGATACTCCAGTTTTTCTGATTGCAACGATGCGAAACAATCCAGAAAATCCATAAAGAGATTACTTACGATTGCTTCTTGTTCTTGGGATCGGTGTGCGAGAAAATCGGTAATCGTTTCAAATCTTTCACATATACGTATCAAACATGGATTCAAGGATTCTCCCTACGTGTGGTCGTTTGAAAATATATACAAAAAGTATTCTAACGACAGCAGGGATGAATGAGACGAACGGGATTTCTAAATTGTAGTCGATTTATTTCTCTACACGGTGAAACTTTATGAATAGGGTTATATTGGCGCGTTATAATTTTTCACTTCGATAGAGGAGGGCGCGATGAGCACGATCATTATGATGTTCATATTGCCGCTGGGGATTATCATCTATTTCTGGGATCGCCGTAACTACGCACAAAATCTTCAGGTTTTCAGAGAGTACAGTGTGCAGATATGGCATGCCGATTTTTCCGAGAACGAAAAAATGGACCGCATCGACGAGATGTTTTATCAAAACGGCTACACGCGTATCGAACGTTCAGGTTGTCGTCTTGCGGTTGAAAAAAAGCATTTTAATATCGGATTGCTGTTTATCGCTGTCGGGGCATTGACGTATTTCGGGCTCTTTATCTATCTGATTTATTACCGTTTTTTTCAAAAACCGCGTAGGCTGATCGTGAACCTGAACGATGAAGAGATAATGAGGGAAGAAAAAAAATAGTCTGCCCATTTTCTCCCCCTTTTCCTTAACAAAAATAAAAGATTCTGTAATTATAATTGGTATTAGATATGAAAAAAAATTAGTTCCGCTCTTTCGAACTAACAAAGGCTTCATCATGAATACACTGGAATGGTTTAGTCATCTGGAAACAATTAACGGCAGACAAGAAGTAGCAAAAATGTTTGCCATCGGTGCATGGAAGATCGATTTTCATGAAAATTCACCGACGTTTGTCTGCTATTCGGATCGGGAGTGCAAGACGTGTCCTAATTGTACAAAGGAGCGTTGTTTATGTTCGATTCAGAGTACGCAGAATATCAGCCACTATTTATATCATGAACAGATGTTTATTTATTGTTCGGAGTATATGGAGTTTTGTTAGTCCCCTCGCTTCTAAGCTCCAGCTAACGAGGGTTTTGTTTTGAGTGGAGAGATTATTTTTTGTAGGGTTTGACTTTGATGTCATTCCAGATTTTGCACTGACAGGCGAGGCGGTATTTGCACATGACATCTTTTTCGGTCAACTCATCGGCTTCGGCCTGGGTAATCACACCCAAAGCGATCAATTTATCAAGTTCCTTGTCGGTCATATGAAATGCACTTTTTTCACCGATCTCTTCGACCTCTACGACACAACTTCCGCATTCGCCGTCTTCACAGTCAAACGGGATTTGTACATTGTGGTTTTTGGCAATCGCAAGCAGAACATCCGCCGGTGACGCTCTGAATCCTCGTTCTCTTCCGTGCCCCGGGAACTCTTCTGAAAAAATAACCTGATACATTTCTAACTCCTTACACAACACAAATTTCACTTACTACAATAGTACGATCCGTATTCTAAGTCAAGCGATGAATGGCGTGCTTTTTGCCTAATTTTTAGGCTGATATTGCGAGTACGGAGGTGTGTGTTGAGAGAATGGGATTAAAAAGTAGGCTGTCCCCATTTTCACGAGATCGGATAATTTGGCTTTGTATTGCTCTATGGTTTCTTGAGAGACTGCAGGAATTGTCAAAGGGAAATTTTCATAAATGCCATCTCACATTTGAATAAATAGATTATTTATTACATCTTTTTAAGCCTGCTTTCTAAGCCAAAAAGGAGTTTATCCATTAATGTGTAGTGTATTTTTTCAATTGGAACTACATAGGATAAAAGACGGATAAATAGGTTGTTTATCTCCAAATATATTTCATAATCTATTTTTGTTTGGCCATTCATCTCGCTAAGCGTCCACACTCCTAAACCGGAGTAAATACCGGAATATTTCATGACTAGCTTAACCGGCTCAACACTCTGTGAAAATTCACAAAAAAACGGTATTCCGCCGTAGGGTCTGATTTCTACTTGGGAGCCGATAATGTTTTGAGTAGTGTTAAGTACTTTGATTTTAAGAGTTGAAGGCCACCAGAGAGGATAAGACGGTATATCTGTTAGAATCGTCCATATTTGTCGGGCTGAAAAAGGTATCGTAATGGAATTGATAGAATGTATCTGTTTCATTGTAAATACATGATCCTTATGTGGTTTGGTATCATCTATCGGTTAATGTCATATAATATTATTTAGAAATTATAATGCATTATGTCCTTTTCTTTTTATAAGAAAAGTACCAAAAGAAAATCGCCTTGCGACAAATCGCTGGCGGTACGCGTTTGCGGTTAGACGCACGCGACCTTGCTCTGTGTGGTGTCGCAAGGCAGTAAACGATTTGATTTTAATATTCCCCGTGATCCAACACCTAAAGCCGTTTCGGAGGCAGTAGTGCCGAGAGGAACGAGCGTTTTTGGATCGCGGTATGCTCTTTTCACAGAAACATCCCTGCGGGAGCGCTTCACTTGTTTTGGTACCTTTTCTCGCTAAAGAGAAAAGTACAGATAAAGTTTGAAATGAGAGGGAAGGGGAGAAAAAAGTTTGAAGAATTTTAGGTGATAGTTATTACATGATCCCTATTTTTCTATTTTTCAGACCGCTTTTTCGTAGAGTCGCTCAGGGGCTATATCTACTTCTCCATCCCATACCAATGTTCCGTAATCGATTGTGAAGTTTTTAAAATAGTCGATGTGCCCGAAGTTGGCAAAGACACCACCACGCTTAGAATATTCGCTCAGATCGACTACGCCGTGTTTACCGTCTTCAAATGTCATAGCGATTTGGTAATCATGGAGGTAATGGGCGTCGACAACGGTGTATTTCATATCTGCTCCTTATTTCAAAGGTTCGATTTTTTGCGGCTGTTGATCGTTTTGAGATAGCTCCCAATCTTGGATAAGTTCGTCTTTGTGTGCTAATGCCCACTCGACGATCAAACCTGCCGCTTTGGGCGGGAGTTTACCCTCGGTAATCGCCAAATCCGCGATTCGTATTACCGCATTATACTCATTATATTCTACATGAAAATGAGGCGGATTATGTTCATCAAAAAACATCATCACCCGTATTCCATAAAATCGGCTGATTTCCGGCATACTCAACTCCCTTTTTATCGGTTATTGTAATGCTGAGTTACAGTAGATTGAAATTATATTGCAGTATGAAATATTATGTCCTTTTCTTTTTAATAAGAAAAGAACGAAAAGAAAAGCGCCTTGCGACAAATCGCTGGCGGTACGTTTCACCATACGGCAAACGACCTTGCTCTGTGTGGTGTCGCAAGGCATAAAACTATTTAATAGGATGATTTTCGCAGAACGCGAAAATAAATAGACAATCCCCGCGATCCAACACCTAGAGCCGCTCCGTTGGCAGTAGTGCCGAGAGGAACGAGCGTTCTTGGATCGCGGTATGCTCTTTTGCTACTTTTCGGCTAAACAGAAAAGTAGGGAGCTGTTTTGAAATGTGGGATGAGGGGAGGGGTAAACAAGAAGTTTAGAAAAAGTAGGCTGTCCCCTTTTACATATTTTATAGGTCACGACTGATAGTTTCTAAAGAAATTATTCTTGATAATAAAATTTTAATGTCATGGCTAGGATAAAAATCTAGTTCTGTTTGAATAAAATTAACCAATAAAGGTATATCTGAATCGGATTTTACAAACAAATATTTGATGTCAGTTGGCGATATTTTAAGACTGTGTAGTTCTTTAGTTAATTTATTTTGAGCGTTGAGCAGATTTTCATCTCTAAATTCGTGTTGATAGAGCCATGGTCGTACTTTTATAATCTTTTCATCACCAGTAATAGTAAAGCGCCATTCATTTTCTTGATAAAATTCTTTTTCAACGATTTCATCACCAAAAAACATAATACCTTTGGTCGGTTTCATATTCGCTAGAATTGAATTAATATCAATATACGAACCTTCATAGAATGGTTGAGTTAGGTTTTTAGTCATGATGTTTTTTATTGAATGATGTAAATTAGTATTTTCTCGAAGGTATAAAATAGGAGAAAGTCCATTGGACTCAGCCCAATTTCTAGTTACACCAATTCCATAATTTCCATAGAAATTAACATGTTCATCTACTCTTGAAAGCGGTATATCGCAAAAGCAAACTATTGGGTAAGCAATAGAAAAATGTTCATTAGACGCTGAATACCATTTTAAATCTTCAAGGCAGTAGCGTGGCCAAAACCCATTTTTTAAAATATTTTTCATGATGTCAATATCTTTGGTGAAATGAAAGAGAGTATGTGATTTTGGCTGCAAATAATTTCTCCTGTTTTTGTAAAAATGATTAAAAATTGCATGTATTTTAACAAAAAATGTTCTTAGTATCAATGAGAATTGATACAAAAAAAAGAAAAAAAGTTTCCTATTTAAAATCCCCGCGTTAGCGGGAATGTGAAGAAGAAAGAAGTCTTACAGCGCTTTCGCCATAATACGGTTAAGACGTGCAATAAACCCTGCGGTGTCTGCAAGCGTCTCACCCTCATAAAGTTTCGCCTGATCGAGCAAAACATGCGCCGCATCGTCAATAAGGTTCATGTCTGCTGAATCGCTGAGTTTTTTGATCAACTCATGATTCGGATTGATTTGGAGGATCGGTTTCGGAGCCGGAAAATCCCCGCCCATTTGCCCGAACTGCTTCATCATCTGCGCCATCATGTACCCTTGGTCTTCTTTATCGACTTTTAGACATACGGCAGACTCGGTGAGATCAAACGTCGTTTCAACTTTCGATACGTTTTCACCCAGAGCGTTTTGGAGCTGACCGACGAAAGATTCCAACCCTTTGGCTTTTTCTTCGTGCTCTTTTTTCTCCTCTTCGGACTCTTCGAGTTTCGCATCGGTGACGTTGACGAATTTATAGTCGTTGTACTCGGTCACCATCGGGAATACGATGGTGTCGATCTCTTCGTTGAGGACGAGGACATCGATCCCTTTGGCTTTGAAACGCTCTAGGGCAGGGGAGTTTTTGAGCATTTGGAGAGACATTTTGGCAGAGATGTAATAAATCTCTTTTTTCTCTTCATCGACATTTTTCACGAACTCGCTGAACATGACCGGCTCGGCAGAATTCAATGTGTTGAGTTTGAGAAGCTCTAGGATACGTTCACGGTTGCCCATGTCGCTATACAATCCCTCTTTGAGAACGTTTCCGAACTCTTTGTAGAATGCGTCGTATTTCTCAGTATCGTTTTCCGCGATTTTCGCCAATTCACCCAACACTTTTTTGACCGAAGCGTTTTTGATCTTCGCCATAACGCGGTTACTTTGGAGGATTTCACGGCTGACGTTGAGCGGAAGGTCGGCAGAGTCGATCACCCCGCGCAAGAAACGGAGGTAGGTCGGCATAAGCTCTTTTTCATCGTCGGTGATGAAGACACGGTTAATGTAGAGTTTGATCCCGCTTTGGTAGTCAACGCGGTACAAGTCCATCGGTGCTTTCGACGGAACGTAGAAGAGGGTGGTGTATTCTAACGCACCCTCCGCTTTGTTGTGCATCCATGCTAACGGTTCGCTGGAATCGTGAGCGATGCTGGAGTAGAAATCTTTGTACTCTTCATCAGAAATCTCTGATTTACTGATCGTCCACAATGCGTTGGCTTTGTTGATTTGTTTGTTGACGATCTCGTTGTGCCCTTTCTCTTCACCTTCAGCCGGGGCTACCCACTCCTCTTTGTCCATAAAGATCGGGAAAGGGATGTGGTTCGAGTATTTTTTAACGATGGTATCGATGCGGTGAGCTTCTAGGAACTCCCCTTCGTCCTCTTTGAGGTGCATAATGATCGTCGTACCGTGGCTATCGCGTTCCGCAGGTTCGAGATCGTATTCTGATCCCGCCATTGAGCTCCATTTATAGGCTTGCTCTTCTCCGGCTTTGCGGCTGATCACTTCGACTTTGTCGGCTACCATAAACGAGGCGTAGAAACCGACCCCGAATTGACCGATGAGTTTAGAATCTTTTTTCTGATCCCCTGAGAGTTTTTCGAGGAACGCTTTGGTTCCCGATTTCGCGATGGTTCCGAGGTTCTCTACGAGATCCGCTTCGTTCATCCCGATACCGGTATCGGAGATGCTGAGAGTTTTTGCCTCTTTATCGATGACGATGTCGATACGAGGGGCGAAGTTGACCCCTTTGTAGGCTTCGTCGGTGAGGACGAGCATGTTGAGTTTATCGAGTGCATCCGAAGAGTTAGAGACAAGCTCGCGGACGAAAATCTCTTTGTTGGAGTACAAAGAGTGGATCATGAGATGTAAGATTTGTGAGACTTCAGTCTGGAACTGATGTTTTGCCATGTGACTAATTCCTTTAAATGTAAAATTTTGAACTGTGATTTTAACGAAATAGTTTTAATAATGCAAGAAGTATCAAGTAAGTTTAGTGCATTTGACTAAAGTGTTATGTTCCGTTCGTGGTGAGCCTGTCGAACCATGAACAAATCACCCTTCGACATACCCAAAGGGCACGTGAGCTCAGGGCGAACGGGAATTTAATATTTTATATGGGTTAAGTACAAACCGTTATGAGGAGCGATATCGGTAGAGTATCGCTTAACACAGTTTAATTGCTCGGTCAGCTGCTCTTTCGTCGCTTTCCCCGCCGAAATACGGAGCAAGAAACCGACCATCAGGCGGATTTGGGAACGCAAAAAGCCGTTCCCCTCGAATACGAGGACGAAGTACCCCTTGTGCGAGTAGGCGTAGGCGCGGTAGATGATACGGGTATGGTGCTCCAAGTCATTGCCGCTTTTTTTGAAGAGTTCAAAATTATGGGTACCGACAAAACAGCCGATCGCATCGGCAATCGCTTTACGATTGATTTGAGGGACAAACGTGACGAAATTATCCTCAAAAGGGTTGATCTCAGATTCTTTGATAATATAGCGATAGACGCGGCGTTTGGCACTGTATCGGGCGTGAAAATCACTCGCCGCCCACTCGATGCGCTGTATCCGCATAGCGGAGGGGAGCTGAACATTGAGCATTTCCCTCAAGCGGTTCAGGTCGGTCCAAAAATCGGGGAGATCGACATGGATCACCTGATGGGTGGCGTGAACGCCGCGATCGGTTCGTCCGGAGGCTTTTGGGGTGGCGGTGATTTTAAGCCGATGCAATACGCTAATGAGATGCCCCATCACGGTGTTATCGGTATTGGGCTGCTGCTGAGAGCCCATAAACGCCGAGCCGTTGTAGCTCAGTGTTATTTTCGCACGGCTCAAAAACGGCTCCCGACCAGTCGTTTATAAAAACTATAGGTTACGATCAGCCATACAAGCGTTACAATCCAGATAGTATGAAATCCGAGCCATTGCTGAGTGATGATGGCGGCCGCATAAAATCCGACGATGGAGAGAAAAAGCCACAGATATATCCACCGCTTTTGGTGACGGGCATGGACGATCCCCAGTGCGATCATCAAGAAGACGGAGATAAGTGGGAAGAGGCTTAGCAGAGTGTTGGTAATAAAGCGTTGCGTTTTCCGTTCACGCAGTTCGTTATTGGTCCAATAATCGAGCGTATTGCGGTATACCATCGGATCGGTGGAGAGCTTGTCGTTGATATAGCCGGTTTTAAAGAGCATGGTTCTAAGAAGAATATTATCATAGCTGTAGCTTACGCCGTTGTCCAAGCGCAGCTGTAAGACCCCTTTTTTATTGATGAGTTCAGCACGGTCGGCTTTGATAAGGATTTCGTCTTTCATCGATTTGTTGAAAAGGGTGACATCTCCGAAAACACGTGATTGCGGATCGCTTTTATTGATAAAGAGCATCCAGTCGCCGAAATGGTGCCCGAACTCCGAAGCACTCAGATTGAATTTGGCTTCAGCCCTTTTTTTCTCCAAAAAGTTGGCGGAGATGATCTTGATATAAGGGGTGACGACGACAAAATTGACAAACAGCAAAAGCGAAAGAAGCAGTGCCGGAACGGCTAATACCCGTGCCACAAAGAGGGGAGATATTCCCAGTGAGAAGACGACCACCATCTCATTGTCGTTGGAGAGACGGTACAGTGCCAACGCTCCGCCGACGACAAATGCAATGGGGAGCGTGTAAAAGAGGAGCTCGGGAACGACAAAAAGATAGAGATTTCCCATCTCCGTAATACTAAGCTGAATGACGGCCGTATAGGTGGCGAGCTTGATCATAAAAATGACCGAAGCGATGGCAAATAGAGGTAAAAAAATCGAAAAAAATAGGATCGAAAGATTGGAGAGGATATATCGGCGTAATTTATCCATAAATTCCCACCAAAATATTATTGACATACGTGTCAAACATCAAAACGATCCAGCATCCCATCGCTAAAAACGGGATAAACGGAAGCTCTTTGGACTCTTCGGTTTCATCACGGGTAAGAATCAACGCCGGAAGGGCCAAAACGGCACCCAGAAAGATGGCGGCCAGTCCCAGTTTAATTCCCAGCAATGCCCCCATCGTCCCGGCGATCATGATGTCCGCTTCACCCATAGCCTCTTTTTTGATGATATAGGAGATGTAAAAACGCAGAAGTGAAAACCCTCCTGCAAATAACAAGGCGTTCGTAACGTTGTAGCCGAGACTCTCCAAAGAAGTTACGCTGAAGACAGCGACCGTGAGTGCTCCGAGGTTGAGGCTGTCGGGTACCATTTTATAGCGGTAATCGATGGCGGAGAGGGCGAGGAGGAGATCAAACGTCACGGCGATGCCGAGTGCTTGGTAGGTTAGACCAAATTTCAGTGCGCTAAAGAGAAATATAAGGCCGCTGAGAAGCTCGATCAGCGGGTACTGCACCGAAATTTTGGCACCGCAAAACGCACATTTTCCGCGTAAAAAGAGCCAGGAGAGGAGAGGGATATTGTGCCAAAAGCGGAGCGGTGTATTGCAGCTCATACAGTGCGATGCGGGGAAAGATATATTCTCATTCAACGGAATACGGAGTATCACAACATTCAAAAAAGAGCCGATTGCCGCCCCCAAAACAAAAATAAAAGCTAATTCCATCAGTTCAATCCTCCGAAACGTCTCTCGACGGTTCTAAATTTTTTGATTATCGATTCGAGTTCATCGGTCGTGAACTCAGGCCAAAGGGTTTTGGTAAAGAAAAGCTCCGCATACGCTGATTGCCACAAGAGAAAATTAGAGAGGCGATGATCTCCCCCCGTGCGGATGAGCAGATCGACGTCATGGGTGCAGTCGAGGGCATGGGTAAGCGATTCTACGCTAAGAGGCCCGTTTTCACACAGAGCGTTGGCGGCGCGGACGATCTCGTCACGTCCGCCGTAGTTCAACGCCAGACACTGCGTCAGTCCGTCGCACTGCGCCGTCGCATTTTGGACATCATCGATGACGCTTCGGAGCGATTTGGAAAATATGCTCAGATCGCCGATCGGCTCGAAACGGATGTTCCCCTCCAGATAGGCGGATCGTTCGCTTTTGAGATAGCGTTCCAAGAGCTTCATCAAAAATTCGACTTCGAGTTTCGGGCGCTTCCAGTTTTCGGTGCTGAATGCATAAAGGGTGAGGCGTTCGATTTCGCTGTGAGCGGCGCAGTAGGTAGTGATGGCACGTACGATCTCCGCCCCTTTCTCATGTCCGTAGGTTCGGTTTTTCCCCTGAGCTTCTGCCCAGCGGCCGTTTCCGTCCATGATGATCGCGATATGGCTGGGGAGATTGCTCATGCGCTGCACGCTTGTGCGTAATGCACTATTTTTTCGGCAAGGTCAAATTTGCTATGACGGCCCAGATCTATTTCATTATCTTTGGTAATGAATGTGATACTGTTTTCTTCTCCGCCGAAACTTTTGGCATCTTTGAGAAGATTGTAACAAACCGCATCGACCTCTTTTTTCATCAAAAGCGCTCTAGCATTATTGAGCCCCTCTTCGCTGTCCATTTCCGCTTTAAAAGCGATCGTGGTAACCCCTTCTCGATCGTGTGTGAGCGCACTTAAAATATCCGATGTTTGGGTGAGTTCAATCTTCCAATTCTCTCCCAGCATCGATTTTTTGAGTTTCCCTTGTTGCGGAAATTTAGGGGTATAGTCCGCTACAGCGGCGACCATAAACAAAAAGGGGCGTTTTTGTATGAGTTTAATAGCCTCAGTCGTAGTGAGTGACGGTTTGCTCAATTTCCCTTTTTTGGCAATACGTAGCGCATCTTGGGTGTAGTCTAACATCTCCTGAGCATCGTCTACGTCTATCGTATAGATATTTTTGGGAAGCCCTTCGTTACCCTTCGTCGTAATGTAGCACACATCCGCCCCTTTGAGATAAAGAGAAAGGGTAATGGCTTTTGCCATTTTCCCCGAAGAGAAGTTAGAGATATACCGTACTTCATCGATCTTTTCTCGCGTCCCTCCGCCGGTGATGACCACTCGCCGATCTTCCCAAAAAGGGTCTTTGAGTAATATTTTTGCCGTTTCGAAAAAGATATCCATCGGCTCCGCCATGGCACCCTCACCGACGACCTGGCACGCCAGCTCTTTGGTTTGTGTTGCGATGATCTCGTAGTTGGCGATGGCCAGCATTTTTTGAGAAGCCTGAATCATCGGGTTTTGGATCATAGCGGTATTGGCCGAGGGGGCGAGAAGTTTGATCCCCGGAGTGGCGAGGGCGCACTGGGTGAGGATCGTATCGGCGATACCGTTAGCGAGCTTGGCGATCGTGTTGGCGGTTACGGGGGCGATGACAAAAAGATCTGCCCACTGGGCAATCTTGATGTGGTTGAAATCATCCGCCCACGACTCGTTGGTATCATCGAGGACGCGGTTGCGGCTTAATGCCTCGAAACTGAGCGGTGCGACGAATTTTTTGGCAGAGGGAGTCATGACGACACGCACTTCGGCACCCGCTTTGATGAAGAGGCGGAGGAGTTCGAGCGATTTATACGCTGCGATCGAGCCGGTGACACCGAGAAGGATTTTTTTGCCGCTTAAGAGATTTTCTGGAATCAGCATTCTTTCCCTTTGCCGAAAAATCGGGAGAAAAAGCCGGAGATTTTTTTGATCGGAGTACGGCTGAGGATCAGAAGATCGCTCTCGTATTTTCCGGATGTTACCGTAGTGCCGGCCGCAATCATGACATTATCGGCAATCTCTACGGGTGCTACGAGCTGCGTGTCACTGCCGACGAAGACATTTTTGCCGATGATGGTCCGGTACTTTTTGAGCCCGTCATAGTTGCAGGTGATGGTTCCCGCTCCGATGTTGCTTCCCTCACCGATAGTAGCGTCGCCGAGATAGCTCAAATGTCCCGCTTTGACCCCAGTCAGGGTCGATTTTTTAACCTCGACGAAGTTCCCGATATGGGTCCCTTCCAATACGCTTTGAGGTCGCAGATGGGCTAGGGGGCCTACGTCGGAATTTCGTACTATGGAGTCTTCGATGACACTGTGGGCTTTGATGTGAGAATGTGAGATGAGGGTGTCACCGCAGAGACGTGCACCGTTTTCAACGATACACTCCCCCTCGAATTTTACCCCCTCCTCGATATAGATCGTGTGAGGCAGCTGCATAATGACTCCCGCATCCATCCATACGCGGCGCAGACGATCCATCATGATGATTTCAGCTTGGGAAAGATCGTTTTTCGAGTTGACCCCTTTGAACTCTACCTCTTCGACGTACAGCGGAGAAATACTCAAACCGTCATGGCGCGCCATCTCTATAACGTCGGTGAGGTAGTATTCCCCTTGGGCGTTGGCATTGGATAAACGCGGGATATACGTTTGCAACACGTGGTGTTTGAAAGCGTAAACACCCGCATTGACGGTATTGATCGCTTTTTCGTTCTCCGAGGCGTCTTTTTCTTCGACGATGCGCAAAACGGAGTTGTTTTCGATAACGACGCGGCCGTAGCCGCTCGGGTTATCGAGGGGGATAACCGACATGACGATATCGGCGGGATTGGCGAGGAATTTTTCGATGGAGGAACGCTCTATGAGAGGCATATCGCCGTTGAGGACGAGGACGTCATCGTATCTCGGTTTGACCCCCATCATCGCACCGCCGGTTCCCGGGAAATTATCGGCATCCTGAGTGACGAACGTCAAATCGGTGAAATGTGTTTCCATCGCAGCGATAACGGCATCTCTCTGGTGGGCGACGACGACGATAACGTCATCGGTGATCTCCCTCGCCGCTTTAATACTGTAGTAGAGCATTTCACGACCGCAGATTTCATGGAGTACTTTCGCTTTGGGCGATTTCATCCGAGACCCTTTTCCGGCAGCTAAAATGACGATGGAAAGAGAGTTTGGCATAGAGGCTCCTGCGATTAATTCATGCAATTTTATCAGAATTTAATGAAGATACACCCTTAGAGTGTGGTATTATCGCCTCATTAAAACTATTCTTTAATTCGCGGAGTTTTGTTTGGGTCGTTTAGCTTTTTTTCTCTTTATGATCCCGCTGATGCTATGGGGTGCCGATCCGCAGATTCCGGCAATGAATTTCAACCTCACCGCACCCGAAACGCCTGCCGAAGTCGTCAGTTCTCTGAACGTATTGCTGGTTCTCACCGTCCTCTTCTTGGCACCGAGCCTTGTACTGGTGATGACTACCTTTACCCGTTTTGTTATCGTATTCGGTTTTTTGCGACAGGCATTGGGGACACAGCAGGTTCCTCCGACCCAGCTTTTGGTCATGCTCGCTTTGATTCTGACCGTATTTGTGATGGAACCGGTAGCGACGAAAGCGTATGATGAGGGGATAAAGCCCTACAGCGAAGAGAAGATTACCTATGACGAGGCGTTTGAAAAAACGACCGAACCGTTCAAAAATTTCATGGTACGCAATACCCGCGAAAAAGATTTGGCCCTCTTTTTGCGTATCCGTCATATGGAAAATCCCCAATCGATCAAAGATGTTCCGCTCACTATTGTTATTCCCGCGTTTATGATCAGTGAGCTGAAGACGGCATTTGAAATCGGATTCTTGCTCTTCTTGCCGTTTTTGGTCATCGATATGGTCGTGGCTTCCATTTTGATGTCGATGGGGATGATGATGCTCCCGCCGGTTATGATCTCGATGCCGTTTAAAATACTTGTTTTTGTCATGGTGGACGGGTGGAATCTGCTGATCGGGAATTTGATCGCCAGTGTCAAATAGTTTACATATAAGGGTATTGTGTGCAGTGTGAATATTTTGGTATCTGCGGCAGCTGCCGCGATTATGAAGAGGGATACGAGGGGCAGCTTGAGCATAAAGTTTCAGCGGTTCAAGAACTGTTTGCGCCCTTATATTCCGGAGACATTACTGTTTGTTCTTCTCCTTCCGAGAGATACCGATCCCGCGCCGAGTTCAAAATCTATCACGATGATGGGGGAATGTCGTATGCGATGAGCCGCCTTGATCGGCAGGGAGCTTTAAAAGTAGAACGCTGCTCTATTGTTTCCCCTCATATTGCTTCAGTGATGGAGAAACTTCTCATCGAAATCAGTGATTTGGGGATCGCTCATAAGCTCTTCGGTGTCGATTTTTTAGCCTCGGGAGAGGGAGAGATTACCCTCAGCATGCTCTATCACAAAGCGCTGGACGATGAGTGGAAGAGCAAAGCGCATGAATTGGAAAAACGGCTGGGGGTTTACGTGATCGGACGCAGCCGTAAACAAAAACTGATCCTCTCCCAAGATTACGTTACCGAAAAACTTCACATTAACGGCCGCGAGTACCGTTATGTTCATATCGAAAATAGTTTTACCCAGCCCAATCCGAGGGTGAACGAACAGATGATCGAATGGTCATTATCACAGTTAGAAGGGATCGGCGGCGATCTTCTCGAACTCTATTGCGGTGCGGGGAACTTTACGATTCCGTTTGCAACCAAGTTTGATCGTGTGCTGGCGACGGAGATTTCCAAAGCCTCTATTCATGCGGCGAAACAAAATATGGCCCTTAACGGTGTCGAGAATATCGAGTTTGTCCGCCTCTCGGCCGAAGAGTTCACTCAAGCACTCGACGGCGTACGTGAGTTCCGTCGCTTAGAGGGATTGAACGTCGCCGATTATCATCTCAAAACTCTTTTTGTCGATCCGCCGCGCGCAGGATTAGGTGATGACCCGTGTGCTTTTGCCGCCCGTTTTGACCATCTTCTCTACATATCCTGCAATCCCGAAACGCTTCTTCGCGATTTAGAGATACTGAGCCGAACCCATACTATAGAGGCTATGGCGGCATTTGATCAATTCCCTTATACCCACCATCTGGAGATGGGTGTAAAGCTAACTAAAAAAGGACGCGTGTGAGAGCCGTTTTACTAAGCGCTTTGTGTGCAATGTATCTTTACGGAGCGAATGATCCTCAAGCCATTGTGAGCGAAGTGGCGAAACTGCGTCAAAAATACGAAGAGTGCCGCCAACAGCAAAACAGTCTTTCACCGTCCGATTCGGCCGCAAAAATTCAAGGGTACCAAAAACGGATCGCCGTTCTTGAAAGTCAGATCAAACAGCTCGACAGCGAGCTATTAAAAATCAAAAAGCAAAACACCGAGATGGAACGTGATCTTTCCCAAAAACAAGGGGTGATCCGAAGTTTGGAAAAATCTCTGACGACAAAGGATCAGCAATACCGCCAAACCGTGACACAAAACGAGTCTCTTGCCAAAGAGGCAAACATGGTTAAAGTGGGAAAAATAGAGCGTGAAAGCTTGAAAAGCGCATTGGTAAAGGCCAAATCCGATTTAGAAAAACTTGAAAAATCGATGGGTAAAACGGATAAAGAAGCGATGGCTCTACGGAGTTCGCTTGACGGCGCCAAAGCCGAAATTGAGAGACTTCGTACTCATCAAGGAGGGCAGAGCCAGAGCGCTGTAAAAGCTGCCGTGAATACTTCGAACGTCGTTGATCAGACACCCAAGATAAAAGCCCTTCAAACCGAGCTTGCAAAAGCCAATGCTTTGATCACTCAACTGCAAAAAACTCCGCCACAGAGTGCTGTACAGGAGAAAATTGTCACGAAAGTAATCGAACCGACCGAAAAGATTGTTGCATTGCAGCGTCAGCTTGCATCGGCGCAGGCAACGATTTCGAATCTTCAAAAAGGGGTAAAAACCGTTACCCACGAGAAAATTGTCGAAAAAGTAGTCTACAAAGAGCGTCCTGTTATACAGGAGAAGATTGTGACCAAAGTGGTCGAACCGACTGAAAAAATTGCCGCATTGCAGCGTGAACTCTCCAATGCACAAGCAACGATAGCCAATCTTAAAAAAGGATCTTCTCCTAAAGTCGTCGTCCAAGAAAAAATTGTTGAAAAAGTGGTGTATAAAGATCGTCCGGTAACCGTCGAAAAGGTTGCGGCTAAAGCGGTGAATCCAACGGAACAGCTCAATAAAGCACTGCATCAAAAACTGGCACAAAATGAGGCACATACCGTAAAACTCAAAGCGCCTGCAATGCCGAAACTGACACCGCCGAAAGAGACGAAACCGGTATCTGCCGCTGTTCTTGCAAAAGCTCAGAAGGTGTCGCAAGCGACAAAAACTCCTGTTGTTACTTCGTCCGAAACACCGAAAAAATCGGCCCCTTCAGCCTATCGTATGGCAAAAAACGGGCCGATCTACAGCACTCCGGGCGGTTCGCAGATTGATACGTGGGAAGAGCGCAGATCATTTACGTCCGGAACGGCAAGCAACGGATGGGTTAAAATTACCGGCTATTTTGTGAACCGTGTCTGGCAGAGAGCGGATAGGGATATGTGGGTAAAAGAGAGCGACGTTATCAAACGATAAAGTGCCCTGATTTCATGTGCCCTATAGGGTATGCCGAACCATGAACGGTTAAATCAATACCCGTCGTACGGCAGCTTCGCTTCTCTCCATCCGAACATAAATCCGTTTTCGAGATTATACGCTTTGATCCCCTCTTTGGCGAGGAGGTTAGCTGCTGCACTGGATCGAGGGCCGCTTCGGCAGACCAGGATGACCGAATCGACGTTGCGAAGTTTCATCGCTTTCATGACGTCGCTGACAAAGTTTTTGTTGAAAACCTCTTTGGCGTCATAAAGTTTTTGGATATCGATATGCCCTTTGGCTTTGTCTGTTTTAACTTCAAACTCGGAACTTTTTACCCGCTCTTCGATCGATTTGGGAATATAGGTCCACTCATAGGCCGGGATATTGATAAATCCCTCACCGTGTCCGGTATAGATATATTCGAGAGTGGTTCGGACATCGACAATGATTGCCGTCCCTTTTTTTTGCATATCGTACGCTTCAGCGGCACTCACATCGCCCTCATAAATAGCATCGGCATTCAAAGCCGCGCAGGCGAGGAGAATAAACAGCAGTTTTTTCATTGATTTAATCCTCTTGAAATTATAGACGCAAATTGTATCTTAAGAAGATTATAGGCAGATGAAAAAAATTAATGTACCATTACAAAAAAGAATGTGGAACATATGATAGAAGTTATTAAGATTATTTATGTAACCGATTGGGAAGTCGGTAATAATATCCCAAACCGCGACCCGTTCGGGGATGTTTTACTAGGGCTTGATGCTCAAATCACCATTCAAAATACCGTTCCGGACGATTTTGAAGAGATCGATCTTTTAATTCTTCATCCGATGCAGATGAACAGCTCGATATTCGAGACGATCAGTCGAAGCAAGCTGGAAAATCCTTCCATAAAGACCGTGGTTATTTCGAGCGCACACGGAAGCGATCTGTTTTTGCAGGCGATTGATGTCGGGGTAGATAAATATCTTCTCAAGCCGCTTCTCCCCAGTGCCGTACAAAAAGTCGCCGAACGCCTGATGCGACAATCGCTTGAGGCAAAACAAGCCCAAAAAGCATTTAAACAGATCAATCTGATGTTCGGAGCCATTTCGAAAACATCCCTTTTGATCCGAATGGAAGAGAACGGGCTTATTATCGAGGTGAATGATCTGCTGTGCCGTTTGTTGGGCTATCAGAGCGATATGATGATCGGTAGCCACTGGATGCGGTTCGTCGAACGACGTTTTTGGAATTTTTTACGTTCTTTGGTGCGTGAACGGCTTAGAGCCGGTGATATTTACCGTGGAATTCTTGAAATGGTGAATGCCAAAGGTGAACTGATAACGGTTGACAGTACGATTTATGCGATTCGCAATCAGCATCAAGAGATAGAAGAGATCGTCTGTATCGCACAGGATGTCAGTGAAGTCAATCGGGCGATTTTGGCGAGTGTGGAACAGCTGATCGATTATGAATCTTCACTGACCGTCTTGTTCAATCACCGCTATGAAGCAATTTTGATTAATAAAAAGCATTTGGAATCAAACGGATTTAAGAACAATGAAGAGTTTTTTTCATCGTGTGCATTATGCAGATGGTATGCCGAAACATCTGAGGGTTTGGAACAGATTACCGAAAGCGGAACTAGCCGAAAAGAGGTATTGGAGTCTATTTTTACGCGTGTTAATTCCGGCAATATTGAGGGAAGATTGGTGATGGAATATCTAAATCTTGACAAGCAATTTTTCACCGTACACATCAGTTCGATGCCTAATCCGATGATTCGAAGCGAAGAGTACCATATCCTCTATTTTATTGATGTCACCCATCTGGAGCGGCTGAAAGAGGATAAGATCAATGATGCCAAACTAATGAGTGTCGGACGTCTGGCGGCGGCGATAACCCATGAGATCAATACGCCGATCACGTATATCAAAGGCAATCTGGAATTGCTAGAATGGGAATGTGAAGAGAAAATGCCCAAAGCCGTCACGATGTTTCAACCGATCCGTGAGGGGATAGCGAGAATTGAATCGATTGTCAGCTCAATGTATGAGTTTGCCGGCACGGGGAAGGAAGAGATGAAGCCGTGTAGCATCCATATGACTTTGGTCTATGCCCTTCGGATAATCCTGAACCGTTCCAAACACATTGCTCCGATTCGGATTAACGGAGATATGTTTTCACTCGCGAGTACGTATGATGCAATGGCATGTATGACAATGGGAATATCGAATCGTCTTGAACAAGTTTGGATAATAATATTAAATAACGCATTAGATGAATTTGAAAAGGGTATAATTGCTTATGAAAATCGTCGTATTGATGTCCGATTTCATTGTACTAACGAATTAATTACCATTACGATTGCCGATAATGCGGGGGGAATCCCCGAATCAATGTTGGACGGAATCTTTGATTTCGCAATCAGCGGAGATAAAAAGAAAAGTATGGGAATCGGATTGAACGTCGCTAAAGCGATAATCGAAAAACATGGCGGAAACATAAAAGTGCGGAACGAAAATCATGGGGCCGAATTTAAAATCAGTTTGAAAACATATGAGGAGAGATTAGATGTGGTTTGACGGAGAAGCGGTAAGACTGAGGGAAGAGAAGCGTCTCTTGCAAGAACAATATGAGGGGCTCAAAGCCGAGTTGGCACTCTACAAAGAGATAGCGGCATTGAGTGACAAGGAAGCTGTGGTTGTTTTAAACGCTCAGGGCGATGCAGTCTTTTACAACACTCGGGGGCAAGAAATCGTCAATAAAGAGGCGGTTATCAGAGAACTCTCCAAAGGGATGAATGAAATTATTGTCGGAGAGTGCGAAGCGTCAGTGGTGAGTAAAAATCTGACTCAAGGGATGAAAGGGTTTATTCTCCATAAATCATCGATTGTAGGCGGCGAAGACAACGGATTGCTCGATATGCATCAGCAGAGTATCAAAGGGGCATTGAACGCGACTCAAAAAGTGTTCACGGATATCCTTGAAAAACTTAAAGATATGGTTCAGCAATCGCGCGAAACGGCGGAAGGATCGGACGAAGGGCTGAAAATCGCGAATCGTGTCGATGAATATATGAACAAGCTGGCTGAACTGATGGAGGGGACGCTTGCCACGACGGCCAGCCTTGTCACCCGTTCAAACGAAGTATCGAGTGTCATTGCGTTGATCAAAGATATCGCCGATCAGACCAATCTTCTGGCCCTGAATGCCGCGATAGAAGCGGCACGTGCCGGCGAACACGGACGCGGGTTTGCCGTTGTCGCCGATGAAGTGCGCAAATTGGCGGAGAGAACGCAAAAAGCGACGAAAGAGATCGAAATCGTCATCCAATCGATGCAGCAAGATACCAATGAAATCGAATCTGCCACCGAAGAACTCTCCGGCATCGTCGCCAGCACAAAAGATGAAGTATCGCAGCTTAGCACACGCATGGCGGTATTTCAGCGCAATTCGTCACGCAGCGTATATGAAATCATGGATATCAGCAACTATATCTTCAGTAATTTGGCAAAAATCGACCATGTCATTTTCAAAAATAACGTCTATGCATTCTTATTCGGTCAAGCCAATGATTTCAAAGCGGTGGATCACCATTCGTGCCGTTTGGGCAAATGGTACGAAGCGGGGGTCGGCAAAGAGCAGTTCGGGCATCTTAAATCGTACGCTATGCTGGAGAAACCGCATGCCGCCGTCCACTCACAAGCTAACGCACTGATTGCCGATTGCGGAGAAGGGAAAAAACTGTGCTCGCGAACTCAAATCGAACAACGTATTAAATCGATTGAAGAGGCAAGCAAAAATGTTTTTGAGGCATTGGATGTATTGGTTGCCGAAAAAACGGACGATTTGATGGGAAGCGCAATACATCAACTATTCGGAGGGTTAAAATGATACGTTTGTTAATTGTGGATGATGAGCCGTCTATCGGCACGATGCTTGAAAAAGCGTTAGGACGATCCGGTGATTTTAAAATTACCTATATGGACAATCCGATTAATGCTATCAGCCGCTTTCGCGCCGGAGAGTATGACGGTGTATTGCTTGATATCATGATGCCGCAGCGTGACGGTCTGAGCGTTTTGGAAGAGATTAAGACAAAAGATCCTGAGTGTGTGGTTGTCATGATGACCGCTTATTCGACACTGGATAAAGTACTGCAAAGCCATAAAGTCGGAGCGGACCATTATCTTTTAAAGCCGTTTGACTCGTTGGCAAACGTAGAGAAAAAAGTCCGTGAATTGGTCAAGGCGCGTTCTTAATTTTCGGGAGATCCGTCTCCCGTTTTTTTTTATCCGAAATATTAATCCTTAGTAATTTAGTATGAATACTTGACAATAAGAAAAAACACTATTAGAATGGTGAAAAATTTAGGAGGAAACAATGGCTCAACAATGTCCTTTGATTTTTCGTCAGGTTGACGCAACCGTTGTTCGGATCAATACTCTCTTTGTAGTACTCGGCATTATCGGATTTATGGTTACTTACAACCCGTTGATCATCTCATTTTTAATTGTCGATTTTTTTCTTCGTCTCTACGGATACAAACAGTTTAGCCCTATTAACAGAGGCTCTTTGCTCATCCAGCAAAAGTTGTCGCTGAGCGTTAAAATGGAAGATGCCGGAGCAAAACGTTTAGCCGCTTTTTTCGGACTCGTATTCAGTATATTCTTGCTCGTCGGCGCACTTTTGAATGCATATGCGGCAGTAAGTATTATCGGAGGAATATTTCTTTTTTGTGCATCATTGGAATTATTTTTCGGGTATTGTGTTGCGTGTAAAATTTATTACATCGCCAAAAAAATCTATCCGAAATGGTTTGAATAATGGCGGCACTCTCATCCAAAGCGATTTACGGACTTGCCGCCATGCATGTGCTTGCCCATGCACCTCATTCGCGAGCGATGCAGGTGAGAGAAATTTCGGCTATGACGCAGATATCGCACGGATATCTTGAACAGCTTCTCTCCATTTTACGCAGAAATAATCTTGTCAGCAGCATACGAGGCGCATCGGGAGGATACAAGCTTGCCCGTCTTGCACACGAAATTGAAGTCATTGAGATAATCGAAGCGTTAGAAGGTCCCTTTTATAAGATCGAAGGAAATATCGGATCAAGCCTGATTTTAGAGTATTTTTGGAATGACATCGAAGAGAAAATGCGGTCTCTTTTTAGTATGAAGCTTTCCGAACTTGATCAAGCCTATCAGCCCCATTTTTATGAAATATAAAATAATTTTGCTAAATATATATATATATAACTTTACACAAAAATATTGACATTAGTGTAATAATCTACTATAGTGCTCTTGTGAAACATAGGAGTATGTAGTGATAAACAAAGATTTCAAATCAATCTTAGACCTTATAAATTCTTTCCCAAATGAAGAAACATGCGTCAAACACTTGGAAGAGCTTAGGTGGAATGGTCGCATTGTTAGCTCATTTGACTCATCGTCAAAAGTTTATAAGACCAAAAACGGTTATAGATGTAAAAATACTTCTAAATACTTCAATGTAAAAACTGGAACTCTCTTTGATAACACAAAAGTAAATCTCCAAAAATGGTTTATCGCTATATGGCTTGTAACTTCACATAAAAAAAGTATATCTTCTATGCAGTTAGCAAAAGATATTCATGTTACTCAAAAAACAGCATGGTTTATGCTTCAAAGAATAAGAGCTTGTTTCGATATTGAAAATAACGATAATGACCATATGCTTGATAACACTGTTGAAATTGATGAAACCTATATTGGCGGCAAAAACAAAAATAGGTACAGCGACAAAAAAGTACCAAATTCACAAGGTAGAGGCTCAAAAGATAAAACTCCTGTAATTGGTACTTGCATCGTTGGTGATGTAAGGTCGGAAACGCTTACTAAAGAAGTTATAAGAATGGCAAAGGACACTGCCAACCCATGCTCAGATGAATGGATTGGATATAAAGGTATATCAAGAATTTACGATCACTCTATCGTTAAACATAATAAGGGGCAATATATCAAAGGCAGAATACATACAAATACAATAGAGGTCTTTTGGTCGTTTGTGAAAAAGAGAATAGTTGGAATTTATCACTTCACATTAAGAAAACATCTTCAAAGATATGCTAATGAGTTTGTATTTAGTTACGATACAAGAAATAGTGGAGTTAACCTACTTGTGGCGAATACAGGAGTTAGAACTGCTTATAAAGGATTAATAAATGGGTAATAAATTTCCAAAAGTTAGCTATAACGGTGTCCTTGAACTTGGAGATCTGAAAATATCATGCGCCGTACTTGATAATGGCGAAAGAATTTTAGTGGACCGTAGTCTTGCGCTGGTTTTAGGAATAAGGGGTGGGGGGGCTTATTGGAAAAGAAAAAAGGAAGGAGGCGCTGAACTTCCAGAGTATATTTCTGTCAACTACTTAACTCCATTTATATCTGATGAACAAAAAGAAACCCTCGTTAAAACTGTTGTTTATGAGGATAAAGACGGTGAAGTTACAGAAGGAATATCAGCCTCTTTATTAGTTGAAATATGTGATATTTGGCAAAAAGCAGACAAAAATGGTGCCTTAGAAAATAAACCAAATGCGAAGAAAGCAGCAGAAAATGCTTATATTATATTTAAGAGTTTTGCAAAAGTTGGAATTACTGCACTAATAGATGAAGCTACTGGGTATCAATATGATAGGGAGAAGGACGAGCTTCAAAAGATATTAAAAGCATATATAAGCGAAGAGCTTTTACCTTGGCAAAAAAAGTTTCCTGATGAATTTTATAAAGAACTATTTAGGCTTAATGGATGGGAATATAATCTTCACGGTATTAAAAAGAGACCTGGAGTAATTGGGACATGGACAAACAAGCTTATTTATGATGAGTTACCACCAGGAATTAAAGAGGAATTAAAAATCAAAGTCCCTATTAGTGAATCTGGAAACAAGACAGTAAGATACCATCAGTTTTTAACTGAGGATATTGGAGACCCGCATCTGAAAAGCCAACTTGACCAAATACTCACATTATTTAGGTTATCTGATAATATGAAGGATATGTGGTACAACTTTGAGAAATTAAAAGATAGGAAAAGGGGACAGAGAGTACTTCCGTTTGAATTTGACGATAAGGGGCATACTATTGAACCAATAGATGATAGTACACTATCAGATTTCAATAAAAATCTGAAAAAGGCTCTTGAATACAACGTGAATGATAAAAAGTTATTAGACAAAGGAAAGCAAGAAAAACTATTTTAAAATCTAAATTCGTTTTATATGGTTAGCATAATTTTTTAATGGCACATGGCTTTTTTTGATTCAATAAGTTTACGCTTTTCCATCATCATCAGCTCAATTTCATGGGCATTTTTACCGTTATAGACCTGTTCCACCCATAGATGGCTTTTCTCGTAGACTTCTTCGTAAAAATCTTGAAGTGAGGAACCTTTTTTAGTCGTAATTTGCGTTTTGTAAAAAGGTTCGACACGAAGTTTCTCTTTCGGTGCATATTTTGCTAAAACGGCTTCGCTTGTTTTATTGATTCGCATACTGTTCTCATTTTGTTTGAATACAATCAAACAAGCAAATATCGTACCTAAATTTTGGTATTCCAAGTGCGGATTTATCGGGTAAAATAGCGTTATGAATATATCATCATTAATCCTTATCGGAGCATCAACGGGTGGTCCGGGTCGAATTTATTCGATTCTTTCGTCATTGGAGAGTCATTTTGTCGGTTCTGTTATCATTGCACAGCATATGAGCGCTCCGTTTATCCCCAGTTTTATCAATCAGCTACAATCGATCGTGTCACTGCCCATCCTCTCTGTCGGTGAGCCTCAAAAGCTAAAACGAGGACATATCTATGTCTGTTCCGTCACGTCCGAGCTGGCTCTTAAAAACGGCGAAGTATGGATTGAACCGATGGAAGAGGGCGATTATCCCTACAATCCCCAAATCGATCGGTTATTCGCATCCGCATCGTCTCTCCCCGCGTCTATGAGACGCTTAGGGATTATTTTAACCGGAATCGGTGATGACGGTGCCCTTGGAGCTTTGTCCCTATATGAATCAGGCGGAGAGTGCCTTTTTGAAAGTGAAGAAAGTTCAATCGTATACGGGATGCCGCGGCGTGCAAAAGAGCTGGTAGGTAACGCACACGTTGCGGGAATCGTAGAGATAATAGATCGGATCAAAGATTTCGGAGGGTGCCGTGTTTAGCTGGTTCAAATCGAATAAAACGTCTGCCCCTCAAGAGAAAACGGTTAAACCCGCGGAAAACTTTGATAATCCGCAAGCGGTATTAACCAAGTTTACCGCTATCACCGGAATCCATTTTAATCATAAAGAGGCGATTACCGCTTCCAAACTTATCCACTTTTGCCGAAATCACCATCTTTCCTCGTTTGAAGAACTCGATTTTTGCCTCGGAAACGACCGTCATATTCTCGAAGCGTTGATTAATCTGCTGACCGTCAATGAAACCTATTTTTTCAGGGAATCTAGGCAAATCTATTTTTTAACGGAAAGAGTCGTTCGCAATCACGATAGCGTCCGTATTTTGTGTGCCCCAGGCTCGACCGGCGAAGAACCTTACTCCATTGCGATGGCTTTACTCGATGCGGGTGTTCTGCCGAATCGCATCGATGTCGTTTCTTTGGATATTAACAGTGATGTCAGCTCCATAGCCAAAGAGGGGCGGTATAATGCCCGGTCTTTGCATAAAACACCTCTCCCCGTACAACAGAAATATTTTCTCCAAGAGGAAGATTTTTTTAAAATATCGGATGAAGTCAAGCGGCTGGTAACTTTTTATACGATTAATATTTTCGACGACCGTATTTTCGAATTGGGGTTGTTTGATACGATTTTTTCACGCAATATGCTGATCTATTTTGATGAGGCGACGGTGATTCGGGCTGTTGAACGGCTCGGTCGGCTTGCCCGAAGCAAGGAGTCAATATTGTTTTTCGGGCATGCCGATTTTGTCAATACGCCCGCTACTTTGCACGAGCATTATGAAGAGGGGACGAAGTTTTATTCGGTAGGCTAAAGCCCTTCATTGAGCACATACCATAGCCGCTCTACTTCGCTGTCATCTAAAAAGAGGGTCGATGCACGGGTGTAAAGCCATTCAAACCCTTTCGGATTGATGGAGAGGGTGTGGGAACAGTCTTGGTGTGCGGGTAAAAATGCCCGTATCAGCGAGATATCGTTCTCGATCGGGAGATCACAGAAGAAACAGTTCAGCTCCCTGTGAAGTCTCCCCTCATGATCGAGAATACGAACATACGATTCGATAGCTACCCGTTTGGGGTTTTGATCTCTCCAGCGAAGAGAAGCGTCGTTTAGAAGCTCGAAATAAAAGGTTCCGATCGATTCGGAGTCTTTGAGATGGGGATGAAAAAGGGCAATAAACTGCTGCCACAGCCTCAGCCGCTCATATTCGCCCATCCATGAAAATCCCAGATGAATGACATCTTTCATACGCGGGATGGAAGATTTTAAAGAATATTCCGCTTCGTAGTCAATTTTGAATCCCATATTGATAGGACTGTGACGTGCTCCGTAGAAGCGATAAAGGGTCTGTAAGCTTTCCTCGGCTATGATACTGACGATCATGTCTTCTTCGCGGGCACGGTTGAGTTTGATAATAAAGCCCTGCATTTTTAGTTCTACTTTTACACGTTTCTTTTTAAATCATTTGTTATTTCTCGTCATTTTAACCTTTTTTAACCTGAGTATTGTTAAAATAAGAAAATTTCATCTCTCTTTAAACTACTTATGTTTAAAAAGAGATTAAAAAATAACAATTTGCCGAAATTTTTGGTGAAAGGTGACGATTAGAGTGGAATACCAAGACCTATTACGATCATTTAAAGATAACTGCGGATTCGGTTTGATTGCAAACATCAAAAACCGTCCTTCGCATGAAAATTTAGAAAATGCTATTACTGCGCTTGAGAGAATGATGCACCGCGGAGCGGTAGCAGCCGACGGGAAGACGGGGGACGGAAGCGGATTGCTTTTGTCGCTTCCGCATGAGTTTATGCGCATCGCCGCACAAGATGCCGGAGTAGAACTTCCCGAAATGTACGCGGTTGCCGTAGTTTTTACCCGTGATTCCTCAACTTTAGCGCGCTTTGAACAAATTTGTACCGCCAATGATCTTAAAGTGGTTTTGGACCGACGTGTACCGGTTGATACTAATGCTCTTGGAGAGCAGGCCTTGGCGACTTTGCCGGAGATCCATCATGTTTTTATTACCGCAAACTCTTTGATGGCAAGCCAGCGTTTTGACGCATTATTGTATTTAAGCCGAAAAGAGATCGAGCACGCGCTTGTAGACGATCAGGATTTTTACATCGCATCGATGAGTTCACGTGTCGTTTCGTATAAAGGTTTGATCATGCCGACGCATATCAAAGAGTTTTATACCGATTTGCAAAACGAAAATTTTAAAATCTCTTTTGCCCTTTTCCATCAGCGCTTTTCAACCAATACCCTTCCGAAATGGCGTTTGGCCCAGCCGTTTCGTGCGGTTGCTCATAACGGAGAGATCAACTCGGTCGAGGCAAATCGTTTCAACGTAGCGGTTAAATCCGAATCGATTAAAAGTGAAGTCTTCACCGACGAAGAGATCGCACGCCTTTTGCCTATTCTTCAACCGGGGGGGTCGGACAGTGCGAGTGCCGATAACTTTTTCGAGTTTTTGATTATCAACGGGATGGATTTTTTCAAAGCGGCGCGTGCCGTTATCCCCGCTCCGTGGCAGAATGCTCCGCATATGGACCCGCAGCTGAGAGCGTTTTACGAGTATCACTCGACCGTTTTCGAAGCATGGGACGGCCCTGCGGCATTCTCACTGACCGACGGCCGCTACATCGGATGTGTGCTCGACCGTAACGGTCTTCGTCCGTCCAAATATATCATTACGAAGGATGATACCCTTCTAATCGCGAGCGAATACGGTGTTATCGATATCGCAGAAGAGCAGATCAAAGAGCGCGGACGACTGCAGTCGGGGCAAATGATCGGTTTGGATCTTAAATTCGGAAAAGTGCTTAAAGACGAAGATATCAACCAATATCTCAAATCGTCCAATCCGTACATGAAATGGCTGAACGATCATATGATCTATCTTCAAGAGCATGTGGATGAACAATATACCACTCGCTGCGAATACGACGCAAACAATTTGATCGAACGTCAGCGTTATTTTAACATTACCCAAGAGGTCGTTGAACAGGTGATTGAGCCGATGATGCGCGACGGAAAAGAAGCGGTCGGATCGATGGGGGATGATACCCCGTTGGCGGCGTTCAGCAGCGTTCAGCGTAATTTCTCCGATTATTTCAAACAGCGTTTTGCACAGGTCACGAATCCTCCGATCGACCCGATCCGCGAAAAAGTGGTGATGAGTCTCAACACCGGATTCGGAGAAACCCACAATATTCTCGATGAGATTCCCTCACATGCGAATCGCCTAAAAGCGATTTCACCGATTATTATCCGTGAAAAACTCGATGTACTTAAATCGTTCGGGGATAAAAAATCCCCGCGTTACCAATCGTTTTATACCAATCAGGAGTTCTCAACCGCCTACAGCGGTGCATTGAAACCGGCGCTTGAAGCGTTAGTCGAAGAGGTAATCAAGGCGGTTCGTGAAGAGGGTGTTCGTATTGTTATCCTTGACGACAGCGGTTTTGACAAAGATCATAAAGCGATTCCGATGGCGATGGCGGTCGGACGTATCAGCCGGGCATTGTTGGATTCGCGTATCCGCCATTTGGCATCTATTGTCGCCTGTACCTCCGAGGTGATCGATTCACACGGTGCGGCGACGTTGATTGCCTACGGTGCGAGCGCTGTCTACCCGACCCTCTTGTTTGCTACCGTAGCGGCACGTGCCGAGAACAGCGTGAACGAAGTCAATTGTTCCGAAGCGTTCAAATCGGTACACCACGCGCTCAATGCGGGGCTTCTTAAAATCATGTCGAAAATGGGGATTGCAACGATCGCATCGTACCGCAACTCAGGGCTTTTCGATGTCATGGGGCTGAGTCGAGAGATCGTTCATGAGTGTTTCGGAGAATCGCACGTGATGATTCCGGGACTTTCTTATGAGGATATCGATGCGCGCCTTGAACGCAACCATAAAGAAGCGTTTGAAGTGGGCGGATTCAATAAAATTTTCCCTCTTAAAATCGGGGGATACTATAAATTCTACAACGGTCAGGAACACCACGATTTCAATCCGGATGTGATCCATGCGATTCACCGTGTTTCCAAAACCGGCAAACGGGAAGATTTCGATAAACTCAGCGCATTGGTAAACAGTCGCGGACAAAAATTCATCCGCGATTTCTTCGAGTTTAAATCAGATCGTCCAAGCATCGATATCTCTGAAGTCGAACCGAAAGAGAAAATTTTCAAACGGTTTGCTTCGGCGGCGATGTCGCTCGGATCAATCTCACCGGAGGCACACGAGTGTCTGGCGGTAGCGATGAATACTATCGGCGCGCAAAGCAACTCGGGTGAGGGGGGTGAAGATTCGGCACGTTTCGGAACGCTCAAAAACTCGAAAATCAAACAGGTAGCGTCAGGACGTTTCGGGGTCACTCCGGCCTATCTGCGCTCGGCCGAAGAGATTCAGATCAAAGTAGCCCAAGGGGCAAAACCGGGTGAGGGGGGACAGCTTCCGGGTCACAAAGTTAGCGGCCTTATCGCACGTCTTCGCTATACGATGCCGGGTGTCACGTTGATCTCACCTCCTCCGCACCATGATATCTATTCGATCGAGGATTTGGCACAGCTGATTTTCGATATGAAACAGGTCAATCCGAATGCGAAAGTTGCCGTTAAACTCGTCTCTTCTGCGGGTGTCGGGACAATCGCGGCGGGTGTCGCCAAAGCATACGCCGACAAGATCATTATCTCCGGCGGTGACGGCGGAACCGGTGCGGCTCCTCTCACCTCGATCAAATTCGCGGGGAATCCGTGGGAACTCGGGCTTTCCGAAGCGCATAACGCGTTGAAAGTCAACAATCTACGCGGATTGGTCCACGTTCAAACCGACGGCGGACTTAAAACGGGTCAGGATATCGTAAAAGCGGCATTGCTGGGTGCGGAGAGCTATGCGTTCGGTACGGGTGCATTGACCATTATCGGGTGTAAAATGCTCCGTATCTGCCACGTCAACAAATGTTCGGTCGGGATTGCGACCCAAAATGAAAAATTACGTGCTGAGTATTTCAACGGAACGGTTGAGCAGTTAATCAACTATTTCACCTATTTAGCCGAAGACGTACGTAAAATCATGGCGCAGCTCGGGTATAAAACAATCGAAGAGATGGTCGGACGCAGTGATTTATTGCGCGTTATCGATACCGAATTTGCACAAAAATTCGATTTTAGCTCGGTGTTGCACCGTGAAGAAGGTTTCGATACCTGCCAAGCGGCGAGCAACGAACCGTTTGATTCCAACGAATTTGAAAAAGAGGTTCTCTCCGAAGCGATGGACGCCATCAAAAATCCGGAACGTCCGATCCGAATCGTCCGTGACATCTGTAATCTCAACCGCAGTTTCGGTGCCCGAATCAGCGGTGAGATCGCACAGTTTTACGGTGATAGCGGGCTTAAATCCGACACGATCCGTATCGATCTCAAAGGGATTGCGGGTCAGGCGCTGGGAGCGTTTTTGATCAACGGTGTCTCGATCCGTCTTGAGGGTGTGGCGAATGACTACATCGGTAAAGGGATGCACGGCGGTAAAATCGTGATCAAATCGAAAAACCAAGGCGAGCGTTTCAGTGCCGGCGGAAATACGTGTCTTTACGGTGCGACGGGCGGTAAACTCTTTATTGCCGGTTCGGTCGGTGAGCGTTTTGCGGTACGTAACTCGGGTGCTCTTGCGATTGTCGAGGGGACAGGGGATAACGCGTGTGAATATATGACCGGAGGGGTTGCGGTAATCCTCGGTAAAACGGGTATCAACTTCGGTGCGGGTATGACGGGCGGTTTTGCGTTCGTATACGATCAAGACCACAGTTTTGTCGAAAACGTCAACCGTGAGCTGATCGACGCACTCCGTATCGATACCGACGACGGCGACGAGGCACGCCACTATCTCAAACGTTTGTTAAAAGAGTATGTAGCCGAAACTGAAAGCGAAATGGCGCAGGAGCTGCTTAAAAATTTCCGTGTTGAAATCCGAAACTTCTGGCTTGTTCGCCCGAAAAACTTAACCAAATTGCCACTCAATCCGGATAAAGGGGACTAAGAAATATGAGAGAATTTTTAACGATTGAGCGTCTTGATCCCACAAAACGTCTTGTTCTACAACGCCTAAAAGATTTTAGCGAAATTTACGAGCCTATGACATCGAGCGATGCAGCGTCACAAAGTGACCGTTGTATTCAATGCGGTGATCCGTTTTGTCTGAATAAATGTCCGCTGCACAACTATATTCCGCAGTGGCTTAAATCGGTTGCCGAAAAAGATTTGAAATTTGCGTTTAACCTCTCCAATGAACCTTCACCGTTTCCGGAAGTAATGGGACGCGTATGTCCGCATGATAGATTGTGTGAAGGGGATTGTACCCTTAACGACGGCCACGGTGCGATTACGATCGGCGGGGTAGAGACCTTTATCAACGAAGAGGGATTCCGCCAAGGGCTAAAACCGTATTTTCCGGGTATTACCACCGATAAAAAAGTAGCGATCATCGGTTCAGGCCCTGCGGGTCTTTCTGCGGCAACCTACCTTCTCCGTTCCGGCATTGCCGTAACGATGTATGAGCGTTCAGATCGTGCGGGGGGATTGTTGACCTACGGCATTCCGAACTTCAAGCTTGATAAAAAAATCGTGGAGCGCCGCGTCAATCTATTGATCGAAGCGGGATTGAAACTGGTTCTAAACTGCGAAGTGGGCAAAGATATCGAGTTTGACGAGATTGCCAATGGGCATGATGCGGTTTTTATCGGAATCGGCGCGACAAAAGCGAAGGGTGCAAAAATTGCCGGAGAAAATGCCCAGAATGTGTATATGTCGATGGAGTATTTGACCGCTATTCAGCGAAAGAATTTCGCTTTGAGCTATGACAAAAAATTTGATTTCAAAGATATGGAAGTCGTAGTTATCGGGGGCGGGGACACGGCGATGGACTGTGTCCGTACCGCAAAACGCGAAGGGGCGAAAAACGTCACGTGTCTCTATCGCCGTGATGCCCATAATATGCCGGGTTCGGTCAAAGAGTACAAAAACGCGATCGAAGAGGGGGTTGATTTTACTTTCAACGCCTCTCCGAAAGAGGTGATCTTAAACGACAGCGGCAAAGCGGTCGGTATCCATATGGCCAAAACCGTTCTGGGTAGCAAAGACGAGTCGGGACGCCAAAAAATGGAAGAGGTCAAAGGGGGCGATTTCAACGTCAATGCCGACGTTATTATTATGGCACTCGGTTTTGATCCGTGCGTCCCTCCGTTTTTAGCCGAAAACGGTATTTCGGTCAATAACTGGGGCGGTATTATCGTCAACGACAAACACGAAACAACGACGGCGGGCATCTATGCCGGCGGCGACTGCTACCGCGGTGCCGATTTGGTTGTTACGGCCGCGTATGACGGGCGCGAAGCGGCACGCTCTATCGTAAAATCTCTCCTTCGCTAATGAGCGATTTTGTCGATGCGGCCATCGCCGCATGCCAAGAGATACACGCTCTCTTGGAAGAGGGGGACTCCTCCTTATATCTTCTTCATGAAGAAGGGGCGGGCGGGGATATCAGTAACGGTGTCGATATAAAAGCAGAAGCAATCTGTTTTAACCGTCTTTCACCGTATGGTTCGGTATTTTCCGAAGAAAGCGGCTGGATGGCCCCCGAGTCTTCGATCAATATTATCCTCGATCCCATCGACGGCAGTGACAATTTTATCTCCAAGCTTCCTTATTACGGCATCTCAATAGCACGCGTCACAGAGGGAAAAACCACTGAAGCACTTGTTTGTAATTTAGCAAACGGCGATCTTTTTGTTCGTACACAGAACGAATATTATACGGCTACGCTGAGTTCCCCTTCCCGAAAACATGAAATCACGATCAATAGATCTGCCAAAATCGGTCTTTTTGAAAAAGCGCCGGAACATCCCGAGTTAGTCCGAAAACTGATGGAAAACAAGCTGAAATTTAGGTCTCCAGGAGCCTTGGCACTCTCGTTGGCGTATGCCCCTTATGTGAAATATGTGCTATTTTTAGGTACAATGCGGCCATACGATATCCAAGCCGGGCTTTATCTCAGCAAGCACCTTTATGTGTTTAACGATGATAGATATATCCTGATGTGTGCGGATAAAGAGCTTTTTGAGCAGATACGTTCGATTGTAGAAAAGGAGTATTTTTGAGTCTATTTAACCTGTTCGGGGACTCCGAAAAGAAAAAACAGCCCACCAAAAGCGAGGCGCCGTCTCACTGGGTAAAATGTCCTTCGTGTCAGTCACTGATGTATTACAAAGAGATTGAAAAACAAAACCACGTTTGTCCTAAATGCGGATTTCATCTACGTATCGGTGTTAAAGAGAGACTTGCTTTGATTGCGGACGAGGGGAGTTTTGTCGAATACGACAGCAATCTCCGCCCGATCGATCCGTTGAACTTTGTCGATAAAAAAAGCTATGCGGCGCGTGTCGAAGAGGGGTATGCCAAAAACGGAACCTACTCATCGGTAGTCAGCGGCGAATGTACGATCAACTCGGTTCCGGCTCAATTGGTCGTTTTTGATTTCAACTTTATGGGCGGATCGCTCGGTTCGGTTGAGGGTGAGAAAATCGTCCGTGCGGTAAACCGCGCCTTAGAGAAACGTATGGGGCTTATCATCGTGAGCGCCAGCGGCGGTGCACGTATGCAGGAGAGTACCTTCTCCCTGATGCAGATGTCTAAAACCTCTGCGGCATTGGCGAAACTTGCCGATGCGAAGCTTCCGTATATTTCATTGCTGACCGATCCGACGATGGGGGGAGTAAGCGCCTCTTTCGCAACACTCGGCGATATCATTATCGCAGAGCCCGGCGCATTGGTAGGATTTGCAGGTCAGCGGGTTATCAAACAAACCATCGGAAGTGATCTACCTGAGGGATTCCAGCGTGCGGAATTCCTCCTTGAAAAAGGGTCCATCGATATGATCGTAGAGCGCAGCGAACTTAAAGAGACGTTGAGCGATATGCTCAAACTTCTTCTGCCGTAAATATGCAGCTTTACGCTCTTTGTGACACGCAGACGCTTCATCAAAAGGGATTAGATACCCTCTCTTTCGCCAAACGTGCCAAATCTTTGGGGGCAACTGTTCTTCAATACCGCAACAAGCACTCCGATATCGCTACCATCAAAATGGAGCTGATCGCGCTTCGGCAAGTTTGGGAAGGTTTTCTGATCATTAACGATCATTATGAACTTGCCCCTTTTTGCGACGGTGTCCATATCGGTCAGGAAGATTTGTATGCGATCGATCCCGATCCCGCACGTGCGATTAAAATTCTGAAAATGGCAATCGGTGATGATAAGCTGATCGGGCTCTCCACGCATAATGTTGAAGAGATTGAGATTGCGAACAGTCTTGACCTTAATTACGTCGGTTTGGGTGCTTACCGTGCTACAACGACCAAATCGGATGCCAAAGTGCTGGGAGAGAGACTCGATGAGATTGCCGCACATTCCAAACACCCCGTTGCGGCCATCGGCGGCGTGAAACTCGAAGATCGATTCGAACATGTAGCGTATCATGTGATTGGATCAGGGCTGTTATGAATATTTCCATTGTGACGATAGCGAAAAAAGAGCGCTCCTTGTACGATCCCCTCTATCAAGAACAGATGAAAATGATCTCCCGCTTTGCCAAGGTGGACGATATCGAACTCTTTCCGAAAGAGATCGTCAAAGCGCATACGATCGGTGCTGAAGCCTCACAAGCGGCGTATTCGAAATTATTATCACCGATGCTGGGTAAAAATTACTCGATTGCACTCCATCCAGAGGGGAAAAAAATGGACAGCTTTGCATTTAGTAAGCTTATAAGTGATAAAATTTCGTTGCAATTTTTTATAGGCGGGGCATACGGCTTTGAAAAAAGTTTCGTAGATCAGTGCGATGCGGCCATCAGCCTCTCTGAGATGACGATGAGCCATAAAATCGCCAAAGCGGTGCTGTTAGAGCAGGTATATCGCGCCTATTCACTGTTAGCAAACCATCCGTACCACAAATGAGGAGCATTGATGAGAGACCATGAACTGCACTATTTCGAGGAGATATTACTGACGCGAAAAGCTCAGATTATCAAAAACCTTACCGGCGTTGAGAGTGAAATGAACCAGTTGCGTGAATTGGAACTCAATGACGAGGGTGATTATGCGTCTGTCAGCAATGACAATATGGTAGAAAATGCGATCGGTTCACAGCAAATGCATGAACTTGACGAAATTGAAGCTGCACTGGGTAAAATCAAGTCTAAACAGTACGGTATTTGCGAAATGTGCGAAGATGACATCGGCTTTCAGCGTCTGAAAGTCAAACCGCATGCAAAATACTGTATCGTGTGTCGTCCGATCGTTGAAAAAAACAAACACTAAAAAGGGAAGAAAATGCAGTTAAAACGGTATACCATCGCATCGCTTATTTTAATGATTTTAGTCGCTGCGGCGGTTTATTCGATCGATAACGGATCGATATCTTTTGATTTGTTAGGGATGCATTTTCCGAATCTTCCGGTAGCTTTTTGGGTCGTAGTTCCTCTGGCGGTTATGTACGTAGCCAGTTTGCTTCATATGGGTGTTTTTGCGTTGGTCGGGAATTTCAAACTTCGCCGTTTGAACAAAGACCATGAAAAAATGGTCGATGCGCTTCGCGATGCGCTGTTAGGTGTCGGAGAGCGAAATAACGTTTATAAAAGCGATGCGTATAAGCTGATGGGCAAGCTGATCGACCACTCTGTGATCTTGCCGTATGAAACGCTCCGCTCGGTCGGAAACGAAAAAATCGACGACGCGCTTCAGCTTATGCGTGATGTGAAAGAGAATAAAAAAGTGGAAATTAAAAAATTCCATTTGCCCTCTACCACCTCGATCGCTATTCAAAACAATCTTAACCGTTTTGAGCGCGGCGAATTGGATGCCGACACTATCCTCTCACGTTCGGATAGATACGGTGAAATCGTATGTGCCAAAGCGTATGCGTCGTATGTAAAAACGGCTTCCGTCGGTTCGGTGATGAAGTTTAAACATTTTTTTACCAAAGCCTCTTTGGCCGATTTTATCCAACGTATCAATGCGGGTGAAAACGGTATCCAGATCGGCAACGAAGAACTGGTATCGCTTTTTGCATCGATTAAACTCGAAGCGAACGACTGGATCGACCTTTCAGCGGCAATGTCTAAAAATATGCTCCCTGAACAGCGTATCCGCCTTTTTGAGATGTTGAGCGAAAATAATGACGATGCGATGGAAGGATATTTGTATACTCTGTATGATCTGCAAATGATCGATACGGCAAATGAAATTCTAAACAATACGGCTCACAGCGATTATCAGATTTTCAAAGCCTACCGCGACTTGAAAAAAGCAAATAAACACTACGATATCGCAATTTTTTTACGCCGCAATCATTAATATGAACGCCATAGGAGTAAAACCCCTATGGCTACGCTGGCCGCTATGGCACAAAACAAGCGAAGCGCTTGGCTATGCCAATGTTTCTTCGAAACGCTTCGCCCTAAAGGGCGAGAATAATCGTCTTACAGGTATATAATGACTCCCAAACTTGATTTTTCAAACCCTATTTATGCTCTAGCCCCCTTAGCCGGCTATACCGATCTGCCGTTTCGCAACGTCGTTAAAAAATTCGGCGCCGATTTGACGGTAAGCGAGATGCTCAGCTCCAACGCCTTGGCCTACGGCTCGCAAAAAACGATCAAAATGCTAGAACGCAGTCCCAATGAAGACCCGTATTCGGTTCAGATCGCGGGAGCGGAGGAGGATATCGTCCGACGTGCCGTAGAGGTGCTTAATACGGTCGACGACATCGATATCATCGATCTTAACTGCGGATGCCCTGTCCCTAAAATCGTCTGTCACGGTTCGGGAAGCGCGTTGCTGAGCGATTTGCCCCGTATGGCACGCATCATCGAGACGATCAAAAAAACCTCCAATAAATCGACCCTCAGCGTCAAAATCCGTTTGGGCTTCGAGACGAAAAACCATATCGAGATCGCCAAACTCGTCGAATCGTGCGGGGCCGATTTCCTGGCCGTTCACGGACGTACCCGTGCGGGCAAATTCAAAGCCCCCGTCGATTATGACGCAATAGGCGAGATCAAAGCCTCTATCGGTATCCCCGTGATCGCCAACGGCGATATCGACTCGTTCGAGAAAGCGCAATGGGTGTTGGAACACACGAAAGCCGACGGTGTCATGATCGGCCGCGGAGCGGTCGGTGCGCCGTGGATTTTTCATCAGCTGAAATCTGGCAGTTCTACCGTCGATCCTTTGATCAAACATGCGATCATTATGGAGCATCTGGATGGCATGGTGAGCTTTTACGGCGCACGCGGCGTGGTGACGTTTCGCAAACACGTTCATACCTACTCCAAAGGATACGAAGGGGCATCAGCACTGCGCGATCAGGTCAACCGTATCGATGATCCCGTCCACTTCCGAGCCGTGGTCGATGAATTTTTCCTCACCCGTCGCCAAATCGGAGAGGGGTTCAAAGCCTCCGATATGAAATGCGAGTGCTGAACTTTTTAATCATCATAAAAACATTGTTTTTATATAAAATTTACGCAATATAAGTATCCTTATAGAAAAGAAGAAGGATACACGATGCGTTTTTCTCTGCTGTTAGTTTTGTTTCCGATCTATTTGTTCGCCGTATCGATGCCGGATAAGGCTCTCTATTTGGAAGGATCATCCGATAAAGGGATCATTTTGGCGCACGGTAAAGGGATGGACCCCGATTTTAAAGTGGTGAAGCCGCTGCGGTTGGCACTCCATAAAGAGATGGGGTTTCACACCTTATCGCTGCAAATGCCTAATCAATACGAAGCCTATGAAGAGTATGAAAAAGAACAGCCGAAAGTGGATGCCATGATCGACCAGTCGATCGCTTTTTTACAGAGTAAAGGGGTCAAAACGATCTATCTGATGGGACACTCCCTGGGGGCTGGGATGACAAGCGGCTATCTGGTTTCTCATCCCAATGCACCGATCAAGGGATACATTGCCATCGGGTGCCGCGGAAACAAAAGCAAGGTGATTTCATGCACCGACAATATGGCGAAAATCAAGATAAAAACGTTCGATATCTGGGGCAGAGACAGCAGTGAGGACGAAAGTTTTGCCTTGATGCGCGCACCGCTTGCCGGGGAAAATTATCGCCAATACGGTGTCGAAGGAAGCAATCATGTTTTGGACGGATCCATGGAATTTGTGATTGAAGAGATAGAAGGGTGGATGGAACAATAACTTGCACCGGGTGAGACTGACGATGAGTCCGGCCGCACCGCGCAACCGGAAACGAGAGGCGTATTGCGCTTCTCGGGGAAAGTAAAAAATAATCAGTGATGATGACCGAGATGTTCAACGATCTCTTTGATCTCATCTTCGGTGGCTGTACGAATATCGATGACCGATCCGTCAAAAACGAGGTTTAGTCCCGCGAGAGGGTGGTTTCCGTCCAAAACGGCACGCCCCTCTTCGATTTTAGTAACCGTATAGAGGATCATATCCTCCTCGTCGCTCTCCAAATATCCCTCAATCTGCATGCCCACTTCCAATTCATCCGGAAGATCGCTTAACGCTTCGGTTACAAGGAGGTCGTCGTTATAGTCGCCGAATGCTTCCTGAGCGCTTAGAGCTACTTTAAACGGATCTCCGATTTTCTTTCCTTCCAATGCCGCCTCAATCGGTTCAAAGATCGTATCGTATCTGCCGTGCAGATAGATCAGAGGTTCATGCCCTTCATCGACTAGATTACCGTTCTCATCGGTAACATGATAATCTAACGTAACGATAGTGTTTTTTGTGACGATCATACAAAGCCCTTGGATATAAAATATATGTTAATGAACGTTATATCAGAAATACAATAAGCAAAATATTAAGTTTGATTAGGCGATACTGTCACAACCGCAGACATTCGCAATATATTTAAAGGAATGTTATGAAAACAAGTGCACGCAATGAACTCAAAGGGACAATCAGCGAGATCAAAACAGGGCAGATTAACAGTGAAGTCGTCCTCTCCATCGGGAGCGGTATCGTAATCAAATCGGTCATCACGAATGAATCGGTTGACGAAATGGAGCTGAGTGTAGGGGATACGGCCTACGCGATTATCAAAGCGCCGTTTGTCATGGTCGCTAAAGACAAACCGACGAATATCAGCACGCGTAATATTATTGAAACCAAAGTGACCGAAGTGAAAAACGGCATGGTTAACAGCGAGCTTAAACTTGCTATGGGGAATCAAACGCTTACCGCCGTGATCACGGAAGATGCGGTTGAAGACCTCCATTTCAATGTCGGCGATACCGTCTATGCCCTCATTAAGGCTAACTTCATCATTCTCGCCAAATAATTCCTCTATTTCGGGCTTTGCCCGAAATCATACTCTCCGATTTCTTTTTCTTACAAATTTTTAAGAATATTGTTCTATAATATCGTTATATCGTAAAAGACATAACGATATTGTCTGTGTAAAAGGGGATAAAATGACTCAAATTATGAATAAGGAACTAACGAAGGGCACCGTTTTGGAAATACCTCCGTTGCCCTCGTTTCATTTGTACATGAGATGGGGTGAGGATAAAATACGCAAGATGGTCAGATATCACCATAATTTACTCCGTTTGAGCGACATAGATAATTTCCTCCCGAATGATTGCGAACCATTTGAACATGCGACACGAAAGACGGCTGATTTTTTTGTGGATGCACTATCGCGGGGCGGATCTTCACAAAATCTATACGGCTATCCGGCCCTGAAGATGCGATATTTTCAAATTACGGTTGATGAACATGCCCGCGACGTATGGCTGCAGATGTATAAAAAAACGATCATTGATATGAACATGCCCTCAGAATTCATCGAGGATTTCTGGAATTGGATCGAATCTCTTTCATTATGGATGGTTAACCGTCCGACAAAGTCTAAACTTCCCCGTTATCCGTATAAAGATATCTGGACCGATTTTGTCGAATTCAGCCATTTAAACCGTTGCAGCTAAAATCTGCTACTCTACCGGCATAACGATCGGGTTGAATGCTTTGGTTGAAATAATGGCATGCTTTCCGACACATAACACCTTTGCTTCTTCATTGCTCAGTACGGTACGAACGACGGACGAACCGACAAGCAAGGTCACTACGCTGATCGGGAAATCCTCTTCAATTTTTAAAACTTCTCCGATAAGCTGAAGCTTGGTACTCAGGGTATGGGGGCTGAAAAATTCCAACGGATTTCCGACGCGGATTATTGTACCCAATTCAATTGACGCCATCCGATCGGAAAGTTTGACGGTTTCGGAAATATCATGGCTCACCAGCAGGGTCGTGATTCCCAGGCGCTTGTGCAGCAGTGAAAGTTCGTCTTGGAGTTTTTGGCGCATAGCGGGATCAAGCGCCGAGAGAGGCTCATCGAGGAGCAAAATCTTCGGATGGCGTACGAGTGCACGGGCGAGGGCGACACGCTGTTTCTGTCCGCCGGAGAGGGTAGCGGGGAGACGCTCCGAGAGCTGCGATAGTTCGACCAGCTCTATCAGCTCGTCCACACTGCGGCGCTGCTCGGCCGTTTCGGCGGCAAAGAGGAGATTTTCTCTTACGCTCATCGTCGGAAAGAGGGCATAGTCTTGGAAGACAAACCCGACGCTCCGCTTTTGGGGCGGCAGATTGATCTTTTTGGCAGCGTCAAACCATATTTCGCCGTCCACTTCGATGGTACCGCTCTCAGGCTGCTCCAGTCCGGCGATCATGCGCATCAGCGTCGTTTTTCCCGCCCCGGAAGGGCCGAAGAGGGTCAGAAATTCACCATCGGTGATGGTGAGCTCAAAACAGGCGTTTATGGAGCCTTCGGAGGTATCGAGACGCTTTGTAATATTAACTGATATCATCGAATCCCCCCTAACGATTTTTTGTTAAGGGTATAGACCAGAAGCAAGATGGCAAACGTCACGACAAAAAGGGTCAGGGCGTACTGGTGTGCCAGGGCATAGTTGAGCGATTCGACTTCGTCGTAGATGGCGATGGAGGCGACGCGGGTTTCTTCGGGGATGTTTCCGCCGATCATAAGTATCACCCCGAACTCACCGACCGTGTGGGCGAAGGCGAGGACGATCCCTGAGATAAGCCCGTGCCGGATCGAGGGGAGGATAACCCGTATCATCGTCTCGATCTTCGATTTGCCGAGGGTATAGGCGGCTTCGAAGATGGAACGCGGGACTTGGGAAAGTGCTGATTGGATCGGGTGTACCATAAAGGGGAGACTGAAAAGGACGGAGCCGATTACAAGACCCTCGAAACTGAACGCCAAACGGATGCCGTGCTCGGTCAAAAAACTACCGATGAAAGAGGCGGGGCTAAATGTCAACAGCAGATAAAAGCCCAGTACGGAGGGGGGCAATACGAGGGGCATACTGACAATCGTCTCTATGACACTTTTGAACCGCAGTCGGCTGAACACCAAGAACGCTGCAAGGGGAATCCCTATCAGCAGGAGAATAAAGGTTGTAATGGCGGCAAGTTTAAAAGTCAACGCCATCGTGTTGAAAAATTCAGCTTCCATGATGACCTCTTAGGAGTGATATTTCGCTCGGCTGAACCATCCAGCATACTTCATCCCCCTCATGGATACCGAGTGTGTTGAAGCTCAGAGTCGGGACGAGTGCATTGATAGCCGTATCGTGATAGTGAAGGGAAATTTGGCTGAGAACGCTCCCTTGTGAAATACGGGTAACAACGGCTCGGTGAATATTCGCCGTGGTCGCCGTATAGGTTTTGGAGAGGATGATTTCGGTCTCTTTGAATGCCAGTTTCAACGGTTCGCCTATCGCATTGTGGCATTGTTCGGCAAGGAGAAGATGAAATATATCCTCACCTGCCGAAGCGGTAAGAATACTCAAATGCTCAGAAGAGGTGATAGAGGTCAAAACGGCATTCAGAATGTTCATAACGGCTCAATTTTAACTTTGATGTCGGCAGGCTGTGCGCTGTAGGGCGATGAGGTTACGATCATATCGACGCCCGTTCCCGCATATTCGGCGATATTTTTCGCGCTGATCCCTCCGGTCGCGATAAGGGTGATATGGGGATAGTCGGCACGCAGTATCTGCACCGCATCGGAGAGTTTGCTGAGCGGGAATTTTTCAAGTTGAAGGATATCGGTTCCGAGGAGGGCGAACTTCAACGCTTCGTCTATATCCCCCGCTTCCATCACGATTTTTTTCTCAGGGTTTGCTTTTCTGGTTTTATTCAGTGCTTCGGCAAACGCCTCTTCGGAGGGGAAAAACACGCGGTGGTAGTCAAAAATCAAGATGCTCTCGGAGAGGCCGAGACGATGGGCGACTCCGCCGCCGGCTTCGACCGCTTTGATGGCGATTTTTTTCGTAAAGGGGGTGGTTTTGCGGGTAGTGGCTACGACGATATCGGGATTGATCCTGCGGGCTAAGAGCACCGCTTCACGGGTATAGGTGGAGATACCGCCGGCGTAATCGAGGAGATTTTGGACACTTTTCCAGATACGATGGATGTTTCCCGCTTCGCCGCGTGCTTCGAGAAAGACGCTTTTGGGCGGAACCAACGTCCCCGATTTCACAAAACCGTCGATCTCTAACCCGTACAGCCCGCACAGCCGTACCGCTTCTTCGGTACAGGAGACGACGAGAGGGCGTTCCCGGGTGGCAAAGGTGATACGGGCACGCTGGTCGGATATCTCCAACGAGGCCGTCGTCAAATCGCTGTAGGGGACATCTTCGGCAAGCAAAGTTTCTAATTCGTGATCGTTCAGGATGATCATTGTGCGCTCTCCCACGCAATAAATGCCCAGTTGACGGAACGGGGAGGACGCTTTTGTCCGACGATCACGTCGCGGTAGTATTCGCGCGCTTTGGCTTGCTGCGCATCATCAAGCTCATGAACGCTCCAGATCAGCGATTCGACAAATTCGTCTTCACTGCCTGCACGGACACTTCCCCGACCCGTTTCGATGTAATCGACGCGGGGGAGGTAGCCTTGCGAATAGAGGAGGATCGGGATGTACCAGTAGTCGGGTTTGGTTTTAACCTTTTTGCCGATGTAGTCTAGGATGTTCATATCGACGAAACTTCCCCCCACTTTGTAGGTGAGGTAGCACGCTCTGGATGCGTGAGCGGACATTTTGGCTAACGCCGCATCGACGTCGGGAACTTCCATCGAGCGGGAGGCTACGACGATGTCGATCGGCGGTAAATGGCTCCAGTCATCTTCCCACCCGATATGATATGTTTTAATATTAGTTACCCCTTCACGCGCCGCATAGGCTTTCAGCTCTTCAAGCATCTGTGCGGAGAAATCGATGGCGATCACCTCTTTGACCAATTTCGCCAAAGGGACGGCAAGCGTACCCGGTCCGCATCCGATATCCAAAACCACTTCATCTCCGGTGAGTTTCATACGGGAGATAAAATCGTCCACGTATGGGCTGTTGATGACGGACGCCGCCATATCGGCCGATTTTTCATCCCAATCACTGCTCGTTTTTCCTTTGAAGTCGGTGGTCGCTTTGTGCTTGCGGTACATGGAGGCAAAATCGATCGGTTCTAAAAACATAAGGTGTCCTTGAAAAAGTATTTTATTGTATCACATTTGATCTAACGTATCCGTTTCCTCTCCCTCTAAGGAGAGTGGAAGGTTAGAATTTGTAGCCGAGCGTAGCGAAAAACTCGCGTCCTGCACTCGGGAAACCCAAATCGTATTGGTAAAATTTATCACTCAGGTTTTTGACCCCGACTTCCGCCGTGACGTTTGCCGTCGCTTTATAGATCGCTTTGAGATCAAAGGTCGTGAACGTCGGGCTGATAACGTACGAATTGTCCGCTATTTGGTCGTAGGCTCCTTTTCTGAATTTCATATCGCCATAGAGTGCAATATTCGCTCCTACTTGGATTTGGGAGTAGGCAAAAAGCTGATGACGCGGGACATCGGTCCGTTTAATGCCCTCATCGGTACGGTTTTTGACGGAGGTATAGGTGTAGTTTCCGCCCGCTTCGAGGGTATCGGATTTATAGCTCAACTCGGCTTCGATACCGCGATGGTCGAAAGTTCCGACGTTTTGATTTTGGTAAAAGCTCGGATTGGGGGCATAGAGTGTTTGTTGTATGGCATCGTCGACCCGCGTAAAAAAGCCGTTTAGACGGGTTGAGAAGAAGCCGATATTTTTTTGGTAGCCGAGCTCGTAATGGGTAGCCGTTTCGTTATCGAGTTCCGGATTCGGGTAAAGCGGCGGGATTTTAAGGGTTCGGCTGTAACGGTCTTTCATGGAAGGCATATAGGTTTTACGCGCGACACTGGCGCGGATTTTGGACGTTGCGTCGGGCGAATAGACGACTGAGGCTTCGGGATTGAAAGAGCTTTGCGTCTCCAGACTCAGAGCGCTGGCCAAGGTCGGATTGGTATCGTAAATTTTGTCCGCATCGCGACGGTCATAACTCACACCGCCGAGAATCTGCCATTGTGAAGAGAGGGTATAGACATCTTCGAGCCCGACGGAGAGGGTGTGGTCTTCGTAGTTTTCGGTGAGGGTTTCATGGCCGGTGACTTTGTTGATGTCATACCCTTTGTGGACATCTTTTTTATAGTTTACGGCAGCCGTCATAAAATGTTTTTCCAATTCGATCCCGTATTCGAGCCGTCCGCCGTAGCTGTAGTCGTCGTATTTGCTTTTAAAGGTCGAACCGAAGGCATTGAACGTCGAATAGGTGTTATTGGCATACGAATAGAGCGAGTTTTCAAACGTATCGTAATAGGCGAGGGCTTTGATGTAGCCGTTACCCAGATTTTTCTGTCCCGTAATAAATACGGACTCTTTGTCCCAGTACGGCCAGTCCCAGTAGCGGACGTTGTTATAGAGTGGATTGGTGCTCGGCGGCTGCTGTTTCTCGCCGTTTTGGTTCGAGTAGCCGATAGCGATTTCACTGCCGTCGTCGGCGATGTATCCGGTTTTAAAACTGATTTTATAATCTTCGGATGCGGAGCGCAGGCGATCCCCCTCCGGCTGTGAAGCGCTTCCTGAGTAATCGTCGCTCAGGCGGAAATGGTTTTGATCGCTGTAGAGGGCTCCGAGTTGTGCATAGAGATGATCTTGGCGTGTACCGAGATTGAGCGAAGCGGTTTTGCGGGAGAGTGCGGTATCGCTATCAAGTACCATACCGACTTTGATTTCACCCTCCAGAGCTTTGGAAGGACGTTTGGAGATGATATTGACGACGCCTCCCATCGTATTGGCACCGTATGCAACCGATGAAAACCCTTTGGATACATCGATTTGAGCAATGTCGCTTGTCAGGAAACGGTCATAATCGAAGTTTCCGTCATAAGGGACATAGACGGGGATACCGTCTATGAATACGCCGACGCGTTTCGCGTCAAACCCGCGGATACTGAGTGTCGCTTCATTGCGTGATCCCATCATTCCCAGACTGACGCCGCTGATGTTATCCAGTGCATCGGCGACGGTTTCGCTGTTTTGCTGCGCGATGGTCTCTGCACTCATCGTCTGCTCAAAAGGGCTCTCGTCGAGCGGAGTATTGAGGACGTTGACCTGTCCCAGGGTAAAGGTGTCTGCCAGCACCGCGGAAGCGGCCAGCGAGATCAGCAACAGATGTTTTTTCATTTCATTTCCTTATGTTTTAGAGATAGGGTCGGATTTGTGTATTGAACAAAGATAACATCCGCCGATTGTGCGAAGCATCAGTGGATGAGGGTTTGAGAACGAGATGGATATTCGACAACTCCTTTTGAATGGTTTTAATCGTTTTCAGACACTCCTCGACACTTCCGATAATGCCGTTTTCGAAGAACTTTATGCCGTCAAAAAATGCGTTGCGTTCTTCCAAAAGAGCCTTGTAGTTTTCGAGATCGAAATGCGGCTGTGACTGTTCGGCTTGAGCGGCGCGCATACATTTGACAAAATGATCGATTCCGGGGATGGCGCCGCATTGTGCTTCATCTGTCGTCTCGGCGACGTAAAAGACCCGCATAATCACCATCTGCGGATCATGCCCGGCGATCGAGCGATAAAAGTTGCACGCTTCGATGCACTCTTCCAATGAAGCCCCCTGTGATATCATCAGCCCATAGCCGTGCGTTGCGGCGAATGCGATGGTCTCTTCGGATGAGAAGGTGGCTATATAAAACGGGATCTCTTGTTGGTGAGGCAGAGGTGTGAGGAGGGCATTATGGATTTGGACGAATTGCCCGTTATACTCCGTCGGTTTTCCGTGCAGCAGCAGATCGATCGATTCCACCGTTTCGAACATGACGGTTTTCAACTCCTCTTTGGAACGGACGAAATGGCGGGTATCCGGGGCAAATCCCCCTTTGGCGAATCCGGCATTGATCCGTCCTTTTGAGAGATTGTCCAATACGGAAATACTTTCGGCGAGGCGTACCGGATGGTAAAACGGAGCCAGAAATCCCGCCGTTCCCAAACGGATACGTTCGGTACTCGCGGCGCAATAGGCTATCATGGAAGCGGGATCGGGGATGACGCTAAAGGCATTGAAATGGTGCTCGCCGAACCACGCTTCGTCAAAGCCGAGCTCATCCGCCAGCTCAACGAGACGGAGCTGTTCCATAATGCTCTCTTGCACATTGCCGGAGTAGTTTTCGCTAAGGCAAAACAGTCCTATTTTCATAATATACCTTTATTTGGTAATAACGGCCCAAAAGCCGCTTTCGTCATCGATGATCTGATGTTTTGAGGGTTTGAGCGATGCAAGAATTCCCGGCAGGGCTTCGCGCTCAGGTTGAATACGATCTTTAAACGGGCTGCGCCAGTCGGGATTGCGTTCACTCATCGTTTTAATAATCTTTTCACGCAGTTTTGCATTGCCGAATCCGCCGCCGATGTATGCCATCCCTCCGGGCTTTAGAATACGCAATATCTCGCTGTAAGCCTTATGCCAGTCATCCCAAAAGGGAGATGATCCGCGGCTGATAACGAGATGGACATCTTCATCCGGCAAGGGGATAGCATGTATGTCACCGCAGACTAACGCACTGCGTTCTAACAGATTGTTAGCAAAGGTATGGCCGAATACCAGATCGAGCATCTCCTCAGATTGATCAAAAAACGTGATATGCAAATCGGTTATTTTTGCCATCGCGATGCCGAGTGCACCCGTACCGCATCCGGCATCGAGACATCGACCCTCGGTAATGGCGGTAACATTTTTAATCTGCTCGGCGATTACGGGATAGATCGGGGCAAATACTTCACGGACAATACGGTCGAAACTTTGCGGGTTGGTGGCACCTTTCATGCGATCTCCTTAGAACGCCATGGAGAGTTCTACACCGATAACGCGCCCACGGTCATAGTAGTAACCCGTTCCGGCCGAATAAACAGTTGCATATTGATCGTCTCCTAGGTTTCTACCGTATAGTTTTGCGGTGTAGGTATTGCCGTAGTATTTGAAATCTCCAGCAACATTGGCATCGACACGAATATAATCACCGACATTACCGTTAACCGAAGTTCCGCTTGCATTGGTCGATGAATTCCAGCCGGTTACTTTTTTTGCGGATATGTTGGCACGGTAGTTATCTCGTTGGTATCCTACTTTTGCAGTGATGCTGTCTTCAGGCGTTTGAACACCGACAATATCCGTTGTTATCCCTGTCGCTGTTGTGCTTGAATTTTCATTCATCCGTGTCCAGGCTAGCAGATAATCAAATCCAACCGATTTTCCTTTAACCGACAGCTCTATCCCTCTGCGGAGAGTATCGGTTTCGGTATAGTAATAGTAGAGCTCCCCATCAGAACCCGTGTAAGGAGTATGGGCAGTGTCTTGAACTTTTTGATTTTCGATGTCGACATTAAACCATGTCAAGGTAGGATTAAAATAAGAAGAAATTTTTGAATCAAGGGTGATTTCTATACGTTTTTGTTTTTCAGCATGAAGTGCAGTACTGCCATAGGTAATTAGATTGAAATCACCGTTTGACCCTTCATCTCCTTGAAAATAGCGTCCGCTAAGAGCAAACGTAGGATTAATTTTCCATAAGGCACCCAAAGCATAGACTCGTGCTGGTGCCATATCGACATCATTATTGGTATTATTTAGGTTATTGATAAGAGTAATATTCGTAGAACTGGTAGCAGCAGAATGATCAATGTGTTTTTGATCCTGACGATATCCGGCATCTAGAATGAGAGTACCATTAAACAGTGTCTGTTCAACGGATGCAGATAAACCCATAATTGATGTTTCAAAGTTATTGTAGGAATTAAATAAATTTGGTCCAAACCCGTCTGAATGAAGGATTTGTCCACCAAGCTGAATCAAAGTGTCTCCGAAACGGGCGTTATGGCGTAAACTATATCCGCGTGAATTTTCTTCATAATTGCGTTCGGAATGAGAAGTATTGGCAAAACTTTCTACAATTTCCACGTTTTGATATTTGGTGCTGAAGAGAGAGAAAAGGGTATTTTGATTTTCATTCCACTGCATATTCATGTCAGCAGACAATACATCGGTTTTATAAGGATCGTAAGACCATTTTGAAGCGTCTAATGATCCATTCGGTTTAACCCCCCGCTGCAGTTCAAACCGTCCGTCGTCTTTGTACCCCATGATATTGATACTAAAGCGTCCATATGTAAGCCCTCCTGTAATCATCCCTGATTCTGCTTCGCTGGCATCATACCAAGTATCGTTGCTCGGACGATCAAAGCGTGAAATCAAACCGCCGACATAGCCGCTTAATCCAGATGCGCTTGAACCAAGACGTGTACCTAGAAATAGGCTTTGCCCGTTTGCAGTGGGAAAAGATTCTGATTTTTCGATGTAGGTACTGATAAGACCTTCGGTCGTTTTGGGCTGTCTCGTGCGGATAACGATAAATCCGGTGTTGACCCCTGAACCGCTTGTACTGCTGGTGCTGGAAGAGCTGCTTGACGCTCCGATACCGATAGAGGGTCCTAAATAAAGAGCTGTAGAACCACGAATAATTTGAATCTCTTCAATAGCACTCATCGGGATCTTTTGAAGAATCCGAGCCGTAGTTGATGGGAGAATTGCGCCATCGATTATATAGGTCATATTCCCCCCGCCGCGAACGTTAAGCTGAAACGGATTTCTTCGACCTTGATAAGTCAAATCTACCCCGATTGCTTTATCCATTAGATCGAAAAAGTCTTTGGGAGCGTACGCTTCGATATCCTCTTTCGTTAATACTTGAGTTCCGGCTTCAGCCGTTTTTTCGACGCGATAGAGGTTGGTAACACTGTCAAGTTTAATATCATCACGTTCGACTATTGCCGATGCGGTAACATTGACCGGATCGAGAGATTTGTTTTCATTTGCCTGTAATGATGAGGTAAGCAATGTTGCAGCCAAGAGGCTGAACAACGTTTGGTGTGTGGTTTGTTTCATTTCATTTCCTTAAGTATTATTTATATCTTTTTTGATATAGCGTTTTCGAAAAAAAAGCTTTACTCCTTCTTAACGTTTATAGTGCGGGAAAAAGAGTTTCTCAAACCGTTTTTGCTCTTGATCGATCGGTTTGATCAGATCGGGGTTAAACGAGTGAATGAGCCATCGTATCCCGAGCAGCCGCATAAAAGATGGCGGACGACTGATATAGTTGAACGGGACGGTGGGGACGGTGAGTACGCGTCCTGATTTGACTGCGCGGAGTGTTTTCCATTTCGGGTTGTTCTCAATACCCTCGGCAAACTCTTTTTCCATAGCGATAATTACGTCAGGATCGCTGAGGATGATTGTCTCCATCGATATTTTTTCCATTCCGAAATTGGACGACATTTTACAGTTGAGGGCATTTTTTGCGCCGCTGTAGGTAAAGGGTTCGAGGTGAAACGATCCCTCACATTCGCTGGACATCCCATCCAGCCCTTCGGCAAAGTAGTAGCGGACATCTTTACGGGCGTTGATTTTGTGCTGGAGCGACTGAATCAATCCCAACGTCTCTTTGGTATAAGCGATGAGTTCATTGGCTCTTTTGGTATTTCCGGTGAGTTTACCGTATAGGGTGAACTGAGTAATGAGATCGTTGATGGAATCGTTACGCACCATCAGTACAGGGATTCCCAATGCATTGAATTTGGCGAGTTGGTTATCTACTCCTGTTGCTTTCCCCCACATAAGGATCACATCGGGTTTTACCGAAGCCAAAATTTCAAAATTCGGGGTATTTCCTTGACCGAAAAATCCCCCGGCTATCGGTTTGGAGGCTACGACACCGACGTAAGGTTTTTGCTCGGGTTTGAACGGCGAGTTCAGCGCGGCAACAAGTGCGGGATCAAACGCCAATACGCTCATACTCAGAGGCGGTGATGCGGCATATATTTTGGTGATTTTATCAGGGATTGTGACGACTCTTCCGTAATCGTCGGTGATCGTTCTGGCTTGTGAGGGGACGGATAGAATAAAAACGGCAATGAGAAAAATGACAGTTTTCATGAAATTCCTTTATTGAAAATAGGGAGACATCGCGTATGGGTGTCATGGGTAATGAGATCGGCATCGATGCCGTAGACGTCACGGATCATAGAGGGGGTAATGACATCATCCGGCACTCCCTCAGCAATGATTTTTCCGCCGTTCATCACCGCGACGCGGCTGGATACGAGTAAGGCATGATCGGGGTAATGGGTCGTTTTAAGAAAGGTATACCCTTGTGTACTGAGACGGACGATGAGCTCCAGAAGACGAATCTGGTTTCCGTAATCCAGCCCCGATACCGGCTCATCCATAATAAACGTATCGACCCCCTGCGTCAGGGCGCGGGCGAGAAGGACCATCTGTTTTTGTCCGCCGCTGAGCTGCCCGAATGGACGATCGGCTAAATCGGAAATCCCGACTCTCTCGAGCGATTCGCGGGCGATCGCGTAATCGCCTGCGGATGGGGCGGCAAAAAAACCGAGTTTTGAGACCCGTCCCATAATGACCATCTCCAGCACGCTGTAGTTGAACGGCACGTTGTGGTACTGCGGAATGTAGGCGATATGCGACGCAATTTCGCGATGCGAATAGCGGTGGAGCGATTTGTCATGGAGCCATATTTCACCCCGTTTCGCGTTGATCAGTTTGAGGATAAGACGGATGAGGGTACTCTTACCGCATCCGTTAGGTCCCAGCAGACTGACTACCTCGCCGCGGCGGAGGGTGAAATCGACGCCGTCGAGTACCGGACGTGTCGGATAAGAGAAATGGAGGTCGTTGACCGTGATAATCGGGGTTAGTTCCATGCTGCCCTCGCGTTTTTAAGTACGATAATAAAGACGGGAATCCCGATGAGCGACGTGAGGATCCCGATAGGGATTTCGACACTGAAAGAGAGGCGGGAGATCGTATCGGCAAGGAGCAAAAATGCCCCCCCCACAATAGCCGAAAGAGGCATCAGAACACGATGGGACGGTCCGACCGCCATACGGATAATATGGGGGATGATAAGCCCGATCCATCCGATGATCCCCGCCATCACGACCGAAAGCGAGCCGGCAAGCGTCGCCAGGATAATCGCTCCGAGCCGAACCAGTGTGACATTGATACCCAGAGCTTTAGCCTCTTCGTCTCCCAGACTCATCAGGTCGAAGTATTTGCCCAGTACGATGAGTCCGATGATACTGGCGAGCATAGGGACCGATATGAGCAATACGCCGTGCAGATCCGCCATCGTAAGACTTCCCATCAGCCAGTAGACAATGGCGGGAAGGGTGCTGTAGGGATCGGCGACATATTTGATGATCGAGAGCAAAGAGGTAAAGAGCGCACTGCTGATCACCCCTCCGAGTACCAGCATCACCGTTGATCGTGAATTGGTCACCATCGTTCCGATCAAAACGGCGACACCGACGGCGACAAAACCGAAAGCGAACGCCAGCAGCTGTACGACGTACCATTGCTCGCTTAAGAGCATCCCCAGCGCCGCTCCGAACGATGCTCCCGCCAATACGCCCAAAATCCCGGGTGAGACGAGAGGATTGACAAACATCGCCTGAAACGCGGCTCCCGACGTGGCCAATGCCGATCCGATGAGGATGGCAAGCAATACCCTCGGAAGACGAATTTGCAAAATGATTTTGTCGAGCAGCGTATACGTATCGCACCCTGCACCGCCGAACATTTTAAACTGGAGATAGGCGATCAATGTCTCCGGTGAGATCGGGTATTGACCCCATAGAAGGGATAAGAAGGCTATCAAGCACAACACCAGTGTCGAGCCGATCATCCATCCCGCCGTTTTAAACTTTTTCATTACTGCCCTTAGAATTTCAGATTGATGCTGCCAAACAGTCCGAAAGGGGCGCCGGTTTGATACGTGCTTGCCGTACCGGTTGCCGCTAGGAAATTGTCGGCGGCGTTGATGGTTGAAATGTACTTCTCATTCGTGAGATTGGTTGCCGTAAGACGAAAGACGGCGTTACGTGAACCCATGAACTGTGCCATACGATACGTCAGGTCAAAATCGACAAGAGTATAGGCATCGACTTTTTGGGTATTGGCGACGTCACCGTAGCGGCTGGAAGTGTATCGGGCACTCGGTGTCAGAGTCCAATCGCCGACATGATACGAAAGGGCCGCTTTAGCCATGTACTTCGGTGCATCGGGGAGCTGTTTGCCGTCGGTATCGACCGTAGTCGTCGCTCCGCTTTTAAAATCCTGGGTAAATTGATAGCGGTTATAGGAGAGTCCCAGTAAAAGTTCCAACTGTTCGCTGATCGGTCCGTAGGCTGAGAACTCCGCACCGTAGCCTAATGCGTCACCGACATTGGCGGGATAGTTAACCCCGAAAACCGGATCGTAGATATTGGCCTGTTTGTTTTGTACGAACGAAACGAAAAGGCTCGGATTGAGGGTGAGCCCTCCTACCGTCGTTTTAACCCCAACGTCGATATTGTCGGAGAGCTCAAGATCGAGTTTGTCCCACAGCTGTTGAAGGGTGACATTTTTGGAAACAAAGCTTGCACGGTTGGAGATATAGGTCGGAAACAGATTGACATCGAATCCGTAAGTACGCGAATAGTCGATATAGGCGGTTGTGGTTGGGGTAAACGCATATCCGAGATAAAGCGATGGGATGAAGGTATGAAAGGTTTTCGCATTGACGCTTGCCCACGGATCGATTGCGGTTGAGTCTATCGCCGCATCATAATCGGGATTGGCGGTTCCCGTTTGATTGCCGAAAGTATGGCTTTCCAGTGCTCCGAGCTTGAAGGACTGCAGTTGGGCTCCGGCGACGTAGTTGAAACGCTCCAGCGTACCGCTGATTTGGGCAAACGGTGCTTGCAGGACATGATAGTCGTTGTCGGCGAGAACGGCATACCCGTCAAACACCAAATTCCCGTTGACCACTTTGTATTTGATCTGATCGCTCGGAGGTCCGGGAGGGAGCTGTTTGTGGTACCAATACCCGATTTCGGTTTTGAGCGCTTCGGAAAATTCGTGATCATACGCGGCTGTCCCTCCGTAAAGATCATGGTCCATTCGCCAGTTGACGACACGATTGGTTGCTGTCGGAGTATTGATATTACCGTTAGAGTACCAGTAATCCCCTTGGTCTTTTTTGTAATAGGGTTTGAAGGTGATGGTGTCCGATGAGGTCGGGCGGTATTCGAACTCTCCCAGCAATGCCGTCGTCAGAAAATGCTGTTTGTTCCAGTCGTAATAATTGACATCGTTTGATGCGGTCGGTTTGGCGGTCGCAAAATCTTTTGTAAAATTCGATCCGAGATCTTTTGCTTCGGCATACGAGAGGTTGTAATAGTTATGATGATCGTCCGAGTTACGGATAGCGGTGATTTTCGCTTTAAACGCGTTGTTAGGGGTATAGGTGAGCCCCAATGTTCCGTTTAGACGTTTGAGATCGCCTTCTCCTTTGTTTTTATCGCTGCTGAGATGGGAAAAGGAACCGAAGATCGCGACGTCTCCGATTTTACCGGAGTCTAATCGGACGAATGTACGCATAAAATCATCGCTTCCGAACGATTGAGATACTTCGGCACCTGCGCGGGAACGTGCCGAGAGGAGATTCATATCGACTTTTCCGATAAGACTCGAAAATCCGAGGTTTTTATCCGTAGGAAGATACCCTTTGAGCAGGTCGATAGATGCTACGTTTTCCATATCGAGAAGCTGTTTTCCGCCGCCGGGATTGCTGGAGATCGGCATGCCGTCGATCATATAAACCCCTCCCGGACCCGATTGGCTTTTTCCGCGGATGCGGATCGGATCGTGATAGGAGGGTTCGTTCGAACCTGCCTGATCGACCGGGGTGAAGTTGACCGATGGCGAATAGGCGATAACGCTGTAGGGGTTCATGTTGGCCTGCGTACTGAGCGTTGCAATGCTTTTGGCATTGAACGTCTGATTAGATCCGCTTGTATTGGAATCTGCGATCATGGAAGTGCCGTCATCAACAGCATCGCTGACGATGATCCGTTCAATCCCGAGAGGATCTGCGGTAAGAACCGCACATGCGGCGAGTGAGAGGACTAGGGGTGAAAGTTTCATTGGTTGGCTCCTAATAGATTTTTGGTTTGTTCATCATTCAGCTTGACATGTAAGAAAAGCTCATAAAACTCTTTGGTCCGCTGATTCAGATCGGCTTTAAACTCTTTGGGGTGGAAGAGATGCGCCAGCCATTGAATACCGAGTACCCGCATAAACGAGGGAGGGCGGTCGACCCAGTTAAACGGCTGAACCGGAACCAAGTGGATACGCCCGTTTTTGAGCGCCCGCAGGCTTTTCCACATCGGATCGGTGATGAGATCGTTATACACCGCACGGTTCTGGACGATGATGACATCGGGGTTGTAAGTGAGGAGCGTTTCAAAGCTGATCTTTTCCAGTCCCAAAATGCCGCTTTGCTGACAGGAATGGACATTGAGCCCGCCCGCAAAATTCATCGCTTCGACATGAAACGAGCTGTCGCATTCGGTGGAGAGGCCGTCTAACCCCTCCGCATAGTAATAGCGGACCGGTTTGGTTTTGGAGACGCTTTTTTGGACATCTTTGATGATTTTTTCGGAATACGCTGCGAGTGTTTCGCCCCGCTTGCGTTCACCGATCGCATTTCCCGCCAGTCGGAAAGCGCGCGGCATATCGTTGATTTCCCGAAAAGGGATCATGTAAGACGGTATCGCCGTTTTTTCAATCTCTTTGGCAACGGTTTGTACCAGCATGTCGTCTTGCCATACCAGCACCAGCTGGGGCTTATATTTCATCAGGGTTTCGAGGTTAATACTCTGGCCTCCTCCGTGAAACGACCCTATGACCGGCAACGAGAGAAACCGCTTGGTTAAAAACTGCTCATCGGCGCTGTTATTCGGATTTCTGGCTTTAAAATTCAGCCCTATCATCTTATCCGGATTGAGCGTATAGAGCAGATAGTTCATCGGAGGAGATGAACCGAAAACACGGTCGGTCTGGTCGGGAAGAATGACGGGTCGGCCGTCCATGTCGTTAAGCGTCTTGGCGTGAAGTGTAAACGCAATCAACGCTATACTCAGTATCTGTACAAGATGTTTCATGGGAATTCCTTAGGATTTAGAGAGTGAAAATACGATGGGTATTTTTAAATAGGCTGTTTTAGAAAGGCTCGGATAATCGCCGCTCAACGCTAAAACGGTCTGAATCGCTTTGGTATCGAGCAGATTACTGCCGCTGGAGGTGAGAATTTCGGCTTTTTCCACCAATCCGTCCGGTTTGAGGATAAAAGATACGACGACCGTCCCCTCTATGCGCAATTTACGTGCAACAGAGGGGTACGTAAGGGAATTTTCAATCATAGCTCGTATGCGTCCCAGTGTTGCCCCATTGATATCTTCCGATGAAACGTTCGGTTTTGGTAATTCCTTCGTTTGTCTAAGTGGCGATGCATCATGAGGAGAATCATTTGCGATGGGGTTTTGAGCCGAATGAAGCGGCTCTTTGGGTGCTTGGATATCCGATGGGACAACACCGGGACGCACAGGAGAAGTTTGAGGCGCTGACGCCTCGGGAGAAGCTGCCGGAGTGAGTGGCAGCCTCTCCCGAGAAGTCAAATGACGGGGAGCCGTATCGGTTTTGGATCGGATATTTTTCGAAGCTGCGGCATGGCGGCTCAATGGCTTGGGATGATCGGATAGGGTCTCAGAGGGTGCATAGTCCGCTAACGAGATCAGGATCGGCTTCTCCTTCGGCAGCTCTGAGGGTTGATGGATTGAAAAATAGAGTGCCGAGCTCAGCACGGTTGCGTGCACGAAGAGCGATGCGGCAAATGATTTGGCTTTTAACGCAAAACTATCTTGTTGTATCTTGTATGATATAACGATTGGATTAAAAAAAATCATCATTTTCCCCAAATAGAGCAATAGGGGTGGCGTTCGATCGGTGCGACGGTGGTTCGGCGGTTAATCATCCGAATAGAGAGTGGCTCGATCCAGTTCCAAAACTCTTCGATACATCCGGTCGGCATCCTCAAATCATTGATCGTTTTTTTGTACATCATGAGCCAAATTTCGCGACCTTTTTCATCGACGGTGATATGAAAATGGCGCATCCGCAGAGCAGGGTGTCCGTGAACGGGGGTATAGACTTTTTCCCCTCCGAGTGCTTCGACGAAAAAATCGGCGGTCTTTTCGGTTGCAAAGGTAAACATCGCATCATCAGCGGGGAAGAGATTACCGATAGCACTTTTGCGGAGGAGCCCGTGATGATAACGCACCATCTTTCGAATGTTCTCTTCACCCCATTGTTGATAGAGGAGGATAGAGGGAAAAGGGACTTCGGGATAGATAAAGTCGATTTTCGCTTCCGCTGTATGGGGTGTCATACTCGCAGGTTCGAACGGTTTGGTTCCGCACGCGCTAAACATGGATACCGGTTTTCCATCAGACGTTAAGAGAGTCATTGCATTTCCTTTTGTATAGATTCACTTCTGCCTCGAAGAGGCAAGCCTTCAAAAATAGAACATCAGGGGAGACGACAGGCATTTGAATTAACCGCAGACAAACATTCCCGTCGTCTCGTCTCATGCCCCATTAGAGGGGGCACACATTAAAAACGGTAGTTCGCTTCCAAACGCATTTCGCGGTTAGATGTTTCAGCTGTTGCCAATGTCGATTTTTCATTATTTTGATCCATCAAACGGGCTTTAAGTTCAGTTCCTTTCCAGTTGCCGGAGAGCTTATACAGAACGTCGAAATTCCATTGGCGGGTATCTCCGTTGCCGTAGGCTCTGTCGGTCATGCTTTGATACGGTTTTTTGCTCGGATCGCGGTCATAATAGGCATAGCTGAGCATCGTACTCATACCCGCTACGATGGCATCACAGTCATAATCAAACTCTGCTTTATACGCGGTAGTGTTCGCATTCCAATCGGTTTGCGTCATGCTTCGGGTATACCCCTGCGTCGGGAACCCGCGCCATGGGGCGATCATGTCCCCGCCGCTGTCCGTGTGCGATGTCGCTAACAGAAATTTTGCCGCTCGGTAATTTGCCGTCGCTCTTAATGCCCATAGATAGCTGTCGACGCTGTTATCGCTGTCGTAGTTATTGGCTTTCGGCAAGATAATATCTCCGGCACCTTTGTCGTATTGCTGCATATACAAACCGCCGAGTCCGAGAATGACATCTCCCGCTTCAATCGCATAATTGGCTTCCAGACGGAGATGATCCACCAGATCCGGCCAATGCATCACCCATCCTTCAAGTTCTAGATTATCGATAGAGCGATTTTTGATACCGAAAACGGTAACATCCGGAGCATCTCCGTGTCTGGAGGTCGCGGTACCGTACCCGGTGTCGTAATAGGAGCTGATTTTAGAAGGGGTATCGAGCGTTTCGGCCATATTTCCGAAATAGTCCATACCGCGCTCTTTGATCTTATCGATGTAGTCCAACTGAACGGTCGTATTAAGCAGATCATTCGAAACGAAATCAACCCCTTCATAGGCAATCGGTATCATTTTGGTGTCGTTGGGTGACATCCACGGATTATTCACCAGCATGCGGCCCGCTCTGATTTTGCTTTTGGCAATATCGTATTGCAAATACGCTTGAGCCAAAACGGCGTATCCGTCGCCATAATCGTAGGCAGAACCCGGGCCGCGTGCAAATAGGTCTTTAGAGGTATTGGCATTTTTACCGTCTTCCTCATCTGTCCATCCACCCGGATTTTGGGTGGTATAAAGACCCGTTCCGAAACTAAAACCGTATAACGGTGCTGTTTTATAGATCAAACTTCCCCCTACGGCAAAGCCCGTCGCACTGTATTTCGTATCATTATCCCAGTCGGTTACAAAATATTGGGCTCTGAGGCGCCCGTCAAGTTTTCCCTCTTTAAATGCACTGACTAGATTATCCGCTGCCGATGCGAATACCGCCGATCCCAAGAGTAATGCCGCTGCAAAACTAAGTTTTGTCATTTGATATCCTTGTATATTTTTTGATATAACGATGTTGAAACAAAGTTATTTGACACTGTCTCTGCCGAAGCAGAGCTGTTATTTTTTCGGTAAGCCGTATCCGCTCTCTTTTAAAATGGTTTGTGCTTTGGTTGATGACATAAAGCGCAGAAATTTCTTGGCTGCGATCTGGTTTTCAGGAGAGCCGTTTTTGAGCCCTACCATCGCCTGATCGATTGTGTTGTAGGATTTTGGATCGACTTCGACCCATTTGCCGACATTTTTCATCTCAGGAGAGAGGACGATCGATTTCGCCATAAAGCCGACATCGACCGCTTTGGTCGTGACATAGCTTCCCACTTGCGAGATCGATTCGGCGGTGACGATTTTTGCAGCCGCATTGTCGGCGACTTTGTAATAGCGCATCGTATTCATCGCTTCCATTCCGTACGGAGCGGTTTTAGGATTAGCTATCGCGATTTTTTTGACGGACGGATCGGTTACGACGGCGACCCCTTTGGATAAATCGGCACCGGTATCGCTCCACAATACCAATGTACCGTACGCGTAGATGTGAGCGGGAGTCGTAGTGTAGCCGCCTTGAACCAGTTTTCCGGGAAATTCGACATCCGCCGATAAAAAGGCATCATACGGAGCGCCGCTCATGATTTGCTGGGTCAGTTTTCCGGAAGCGCCGGTGATGATTTTGACACCGATACCGCTCTCTTGGCTAAACGCTTTAGCGATATCGTTTAGCGCGTATTTCATGTTGGCCGCAGCGGCAACCGTAATCGTTTGAGCCGCAAGGGCAGAGGCAAATGCCAACGAAGCCAGAACAAGCTTGAGTAATTTCATCTTCTTTCCTTAGTATCTATTTTGATATAACGATAAACACAAACCAAACAATGCAAAAATGATTCGCGGAAAAACGCGACAATTTCGTTATGTTTTGTAAGATATAACGAAATTATAAAGAAAAAGGCTTAAAGTTTGTATGGAGTTGATAAAAATGTGTTATTTTACTTGATGGAACGATTGAGGTATACATTTTGTCGAACTGAAGGTTTGCAATATTTCAAAATAGAATGAAGACAAGATGCACGTGGTACTTTTATCCATGCATCCTGTTATTCGGTCTACTTTAAAAGACCTCGTTTGTTTAGGTCACCTTCCATGATTTTTTGTATTTTGTCGGATGCCCATGAAGCAAGACTTCCTGCAAGGGGTCCTTTCAACTTGCCTGCTAACCATTTGCAAAGTTTACAATCTATTTTATTTATGATGTCATTGATAAAATAAGATTTGTCTATAACGGTCTTGATGCGTATGTCGATTAGCTTCATGATCGTATTGAAATCTTGCCGAGTCATTGCAACTGAATCATAGGGGATAGGAATGATCGGAGCGGTGATATTATTGTCCGGAAGATCAACCATCGGGATAACCTGTACATAATCTGTATTCTTTTTTTGAATTATGCAATGATTGTCTCGAAACCATTGAATATGTTCTTTAACAAGATCGTTATCAAGACCAATGATAAAATGGTTGGTCAAAAAACTTTGGCAATTTGCCCGCCCGAGCTGAAAATCATGCTGACGAAATTTTTCACTCATAAACCCTCCGAATGCACCTAGCGAAGCACTTGCCAATTCCATTCCACGCGCGGCACCATCCCTGTGCGGCGCAATCATAAAACGGCTGAAAATTTCCGGATCGGCTGCCAATTCCATCTCTTCGGGTTTAAAACGGGCTTGCTCTTTAAGCGTGCCGAAAAGCTTGGAAGCAATCTTAAATAAGTTAATGCCTTCGTAGGTAAATTCTGTTAGAGGGTCTGCAGGAAAAGGGTCAACCATGATTACCGAGCGGCACGCTTTATCTGCATCGCGTGGGTTGAATAATGCATCGCCTGCCAATGCGCGGCGCGCGATTTCCAGCGGCTCGTTGTTGGCAACTCCTCCGTCAACGGATACGAATCGGTAATCGTTTTGCGACTGATTCATCCAATCGGGAGCAATGTTCGTCAGAGCGAAACAACTGCCTACGTTATTACATGCCCCTTTGGTATCGCTTTGCGGAACCCACCACTCCCATTTGTCATACGATTTCTGGTTCTTACCTATGTCTCTGGGCTCAAGCGCAATCGGGAATGCTCCCGTCGCAAGGGTGCTTTGTTTGAGCTGTTTCCAATTGGCATTGAGAACCGATGTGGTGTCCGAACCGATAGGAATCTCGTTGGCATCGTAAAGTGTATCCGGTTTGCTGTCATGCACGAAATGCATCATGTCAGAGTGGTTGGTAAGCCCATACTTTGAATCGGATCCCTCAAACTTGACTGTATAGGGGACACCTCCGAGGTTAAAAACGCTCAAAAAATGGTCGATTCGCTGCGGTATATAATCGTATTCTTGGAGAACCCTTGGATGGCTAAGGGCACGATCTGCGATCTCATCCAGACGTTTGCAATTAAGGAGTGATTTTAACGGTGCTACCCCTGTGATATCCGAAGTATCGAGCATATATGAGATATCAATGCCATACGTTCGGCTTACCCAACTTCGATAAAAAACATTGGTTTGTATATCGGGATCGGTAACGGCATTAGGGTGATAGCCGCACATCGGCCGATAGTCTGCATCCATCATCGCGCTCAGCAGCATCGTCCCTGTCATACCGCCCGCCGAAGCTCCGGAGATGACGCGAATTTGGACATTATGCAGCGATTGTCCGGGGTGTTCGTCCGCAAATTTTTTGCGTACTTTTTCGTAATGCATCAAGGCTTCCAGCAAATAGTCGACAACACCAGCCGTATAGGCACCTGCCGAAACTGCCCCGGCCATTACCAACCCGATTTCATAGGTATTTTCTTGTGCCATTATCAACTCCTTTTTATAAATTGGAATTTCACCGTTCAGGCATAGATTGCTCTCCTGCTCGCTGTACGAGTTCGAGCTTTGCAATCATGGCTTTTATGGTTCCCATTACCTTATATTTGCTTAGCTAAAGCTACCCATCCCGATTCATATATTTCGAGATTAGAATCTTTAAAAACAGGATCAGTCGATAATTCTAATGATGTGAAATTACATTTGCTCGCTTCGATAATTTTGTATCCTTTTGCATCTGCAACTTTTTCTAAATCATTTTTGGTTTTTGCAACAACTATAAAGACTTGACTCATAATTTATCCCTTTTTTTATATTTTAAGAAGTTTTAGCATATCTTGAATTCGTAAAGTCATATAAATTGACTTCACTTTCTCTTTTTCTTTTCCCTTTGTCATTTCATCTAACTTCTTTCGAAGACTAGAGAGTGGATTGGGATTGAGTCTATCAATTATATTTTGTAGTTTATTTTTGTCTATTTCATTGCCCATTTCATTTTTGATTTTTTCCCAGAATATTTCAAACGATTTTTCATTATTACTAACTAACATTTCAAGAGATTCACTATAGAGTCGATCATATTCGTTTTCCATTTTTGCCATGAGAAAATTTCTACAGTACATTGATAGATTATTATCAAGTTTCTGTTGCAAAGCGCGATAGCAAAAAAATGAGGTTTCGTCATCCCTATTGAAGGACTTTGTGACAATATTTTCAACAGTATCGGCAACCTGTCTTATTGTTTCCAATCTTGCTTGTTCCATTTGTTTATCTGTAGGGGCTGCTGATGACAATAACACTGCACTGGTCGTTGCAGAAGAATTACCCGGTTTCCCTGCAAGACTAACTAGTGCTTCATAATAAGTTTCGGCATCTTTTAGCTCTTTTTCTGCCGTATCCTTGTTGCTTTTCTTTTCTGTACATTCATTCACTTTATTTGTTTCATTCGTTTCATTTTTGTCTTTTGCCATCAAAGTATCACAAGTGCCTTTTGGATCGTCAGTTTTGTCGAACTCTTTTTGTACAGTTTCAACTTGATTTTTTTTCTCAAAAACATTTTTGTTGGCACGTTCTAAGCTCCGAATCGCATCTTCCGTTGATTGACCCGTAGAACTGTTTCCGGTTGCGGCAATGACGGAAGGCTTTGGCATTACAGTACCGGTCAATTGCTCGATAGCCAGAATGGATGTCATAATTCTCTGATCTCTAGCTGCGATAATTGGATATTCATAATCGCCTATTTGCCCGTTTATATATCTTTCGCAGGTTCGGTACATCATCTCTTTTAGCATATTAACAGTCTGTGTACGAGAAATGGTAGAACCGGCTTCGGCGCTTGAAAATGCAGCTTGCAATGCGATATTAATATTTTGCGGATTGCTAGTTTGCCCGAAACTGCCACTTCCGCTAGCTGCTTGACTTAGGACGGAAAACACATCAGGACTTGGTTCTGCACAAAAACGTCGAATATTTTCAGTTTTCGACTTATCATCATCTTCATTGACGTTGGATACAGTGCTAAGTAAGAATCTCTGCTTGGCATCTACTGAGATTATTGCGGATCGATTTGAATTGAGTTGTTCTGTATGGTGAATAGAATAGTGACTTGCACTACACCCTGAAAACAATGCTACGGCAATGAATCCAACAATTAGTGACATAGTTTTCATGAAATTTCCTCTTTATCTTTATGACAAGAAAGATGTTAGCCTGAAGTTCACACTCAAAAGTTATGATTGAGTATGAAGAATAATCAGCTTTATCTTTTGCCAACTTGTAGAGAGCCGGATAGTAGTACCAACTTGAAAAACAATTAAACATAGTAGACAACATTTTACATTCATTTATATAATATTTTCTTAACTAACTATTTTAGGTGGCGCTTGGTGACTTTTATGAAACTATATAGGCAGAGTGTTGATTTTTTGGATGAGGTGATAAAAAGTAGTTTGTTCGTATCTTTTAGCACAAATGGGATAGAAAGCTTTTGTTATTGTTCTTCATGAGCTAGTCGAAGAGTGCATATTCATGGCTCGACAGGCTCACTACAAAAAGTGAAATTTACCTTTAAGCTTATTTATTATGATAAGGTAGAATCTTGACTAGTTATATTTAAGGCATAAATTTTGAGTATCACAAATTTAGAAATAAAAAATTGTATGGTTTAAGATTGACATTTCAAATAAGCTTTTTCAATTAAATCTATAATGGGATCAGTTGCTTCTTGAATTTTAGGAGCACTATCACGCTTTGAATGTTCCTTATGAAATTGTTTAATGTCGTTGAAAGCAGGGCAACCATTAACGCCACCTAAAGTTGTGCATGCATATGTTGCCCAACTCCTTGCATATTTGGCGCCACCTTCTAGATCTTGAGTAGAGATAGAAGTAAAATTTCCTTCGGAAACACGCATACTATTTTTCATTAAGTGGTAAACCATTCCACTCGCAAACGCATCACCAGCACCTGTCTTATCTATATAATCTGTACCTAATGGCAACTCAGGAGCGTATATATTGTGATCTCGTTTATTTTTTGAAGGTATTACAAGTGCCCCCATCCTATCCAAAGTAATAATAACATGTGTATCCGGTAAATTTGTATCAATCATATTTTTAATTTCATGAAGTGATAATAATTCTTTGTTAACTTGAAAAAATTGTTTAATTTCATCTAAATTTAATTGTAATATATGAACTTTTTTTAGTATATCTTTCCATGCATTAAAGCCATGTTCTAGTTGACTTTGTCCAAGATTAAGATATATTAATGATTTATTACAATAAGTATTAATTACTTTTGTTGTTATTAACGAATCGAAATCATTTGAACCATATTGCGCTAAATTATCACTGTGAATATGTCCAATCATAACAATTTTAGGGTTATTTCTTATTCCGGTAACTAAATGATTTTTGTTTTCATAAATATTGCGAAAGTTATTTGTATTTGGCTGAGCAAATATTGTCCGACCTTTTCCTTCTGTAAGTATAAGAGATTCATTGGTTTCAATATCATTTGAAAGCAATTGCATATTATTCAATAAACAACATCCAGTATTAACTAATAAATTGGCAATTTCTCTTCCTGCATCATCATTTCCAACTGGTAATATTGGAAGAACTTTTATACCTGTTTTAGCTAAACGTAGAGAGTAGTTTAAACCACTTCCTCCATAAACTTTTATTTTATTTTTTGTATAAAATTGTTTTTGCCAAATTTTTGGTTTTTCATCAAGTGCATAAATACGTTCTATGTTTGCACCACCAATAACTAAAACATAATTATCCAAATTGCTATTATTATAAATGTTAGTTTCGTTATGAATATTAACATTACTCATGAAAGCATTAGTCCCGCTCAATGTAAACCCTTTAAAATTAATTATTTATGATGATGTATTTCTTCGGAGATACTGACCCAACTCAAGAGAGCAAAAATTCGATTTTTATATTTACAGCTTATTGCACCTGCAACACCACCTACAAAAAAACTGATTATCAAACTAATAATACTCGCGATACTTCCCCAATCACCTAAATTCATATTGTTACCTTTTTAATAATCTATTTAATACTTTTATCATAGAAATAAAAGCTTAGTTTTAATCATTTTGCTGAGATTTGTCTTCTATTTGCTTGATTTGTGATGTAATTCCATCGAGGTTTTTAAAATTTGGAAATAGATTTTGTATTTTTTCTGGGGCTATTAATGATGGATGTACTTCAGCTCCATCTTGTATTAATTTTGCAAAAGTTTTTATTGTAGATTTTAATCTTTCAAGTTGTTCATTATCTGTACTCTCAAAGTGTTGATCTAAAATGGCCTTAGCTTCATTTTCAATTAATTGATTTGTTATAAGCTTTTGACTTTCCAGTATATCTGTTAAACTTTCATTTTTAATTTGCATGGATTTAATTGTTTGTTCTAGTATTTTATTTTCATTAAATTTTTTTGAAATAACTGCAGCAGCCCAAGCAATACTTGAAAGCAAAGCTACAGCTGCTTGTGTACCTAAAAAAAGTTCAATCCAGAATGAACCAAATTCCCAATGATTTACTTTTATATCTCCTTTGATCTTTTCATGTACAATAACTTGAGAGATCGATTTTTGAAAAGCAGCCATAGTTTGAATTAATGAATCAAAATCAGAAGGTTGAGGTAATTTAATGTTAATGGATTGTTCATTTGATTGCGGCAATAATTTTTTAAAAACTAATTGTAATGATTGGGCACTGTTAAAGAGATATTGAGATGTAGAAAAAATAGATAAAGCTTGTTCAGAAGGTGATTCTAACTGATCGAGAGTAGTGGTATAAAGTTTTGATTGTCTTAAAAAATTAATTTCTTCATCATAAATATCAACTGTATTAAGATAATCTAAAAATAATTTAAATTTATTGATATTTTTTAAAACAGGATAAGGTAGATGTGCATTTGCGATTACAAGATTTATTTCTTTAAAATCAATTTGATCTAATATGTTTTCAATTTCTTTTAGCCGCATAAATTTCCTTATATTTTTCAATTTAAAGTATTATTTTTGCAGAAATATTAACATAAAATATATTTTTTCATTCTAATATGATTATTGTGAATGAAGTGAAGAATAATTTACAACCCAATAATAATATGGCTAGGGGCGATAAGAGCGTAAGCGTCCATCCCCTCGGAGAGTTGCGCCGTATCTTTTGGATTCATGAGGGCGACCAGCTCGGTTGAGTGATTGAGCTGAAAAATGATTTCATCGGTTTCGTCCTGCGATTCGATACGAATGATCGTCCCTTTGAGGCAATTAAGCGTTTCATCCGTTTCAGCGGGATCGGTCACGATAGTCACATCGCTCGATTTGATAATGGCATAGAGGTCGCAGTCGACACTAAGCCCCATACTTTTGATCGATTTTAGGGTGATGACTGAGCGGAGGGTATGATCTCCTGCCAGTGAGAGGGTTAGGATACCGTTCAAACCTCTCTCTTCGATACTGAGGAGGGTGGCAGGGAGCTGATTGCGCGCGCTGGTGGTGAGAAAGGTACGGCTGAGGATGCGGGCGAGACGTTCGGGATCGTCTCCCGCTTCGGAAAAACGGTCGATAAACTGGCGGTGAAGCTCGTTGAAACGGCGGAATGTCGCGATGAGCTCGCGAGCATAGGGGGTGAGTTTCGTCCCACCGCCCCCTTTGCCGCCCGTTAATCGCTCGATAAGGGGCTGATCGGCTAGGGCATTCATCCCGTTGATCCGCTCCCACGCCGCTTTATAGCTCATTTTCATCTCTTTGGCGGCGGCGTTGATCGATCCGGTCTTATCGATCCGCTCCAAAAGCTCGATTCTCCCCGCGCCCAAAAAGCTTTGACCCTCTTTCGTGAGCCAGAAACGTCCGTCGATCTGCATTAGAGTTTGAAACTCTCTTTCATCGGATTTTCAATCGCTGCTAAATCAAAAGCACCTTGCAGAAAAAGGTGTGAGGCGAGCACCCCCTGCGCCAAAAGCATATCGGAGCCGTCTTTGTAGGGGAGGGCGGCTGTTTTGACTTCGCGTAAAAACGGGGTCTCTTTGCCGTAAATGACGTCGACTGCCCCTTTGGTTTTGGAGAGGAGTTGATTCAAAAGCGCTTTGGGGAGAGGAAGCTCGTTATCGCTTAGACCTGCGGAGGTGGTGTTGATGATAAGATCATACTCAGAGGCGACAAAATCGTCCCAACAATAGGCGCTAAAACCGCCGTTTTTGAAATACTCCAGCCGCCCATGCGAGCGGTTGAGGACGGTAGGGATGATTCCCCCCTGGCTTAGGGCGACACTGAGCGCACGTGCCGTTCCCCCTGCACCCAATATCAGAGCGGTTTTGATTGCACCGAATGATTTGATAGCGTGCATAAAGCCGTCCGCATCGGTGTTATAGCCGATGAGTTTACCATCTTCCAATACGAGGGTATTGACTGCCTGAATCTCTTTGGCGATGCCGCGGACTTCGTCGCACTGCATATAGGCGGCCTCTTTATGAGGGACGGTGACATTCGCGCCGCTCAGGGCTTTGGCGAAAAAAACGTCGCGTAACTGTGAACCGTCCTTTAGAGGGGTTCGAGTATAGCACGCATCGATATTGAGGGATTTAAAAACGGAGTTGTGCATCAGCGGCGAGCGAGAATGGCTCACGGGGTCGCCGAAGATGGTAAAAATGTTCATTCAACAGAGACCAGATCGTCCAGGGTACTCATCAAAGCACCCAGTTTATTGGTCACTTCGAGGTATTCGAGTTCATGCACCGAATCGGCGACGACACCGGCACCCGCCTGCAAGACGACAAAATCGGGCTTGATAAGAGCGGTTCGGATCGTAATGGCACTGTCCATGTTGCCGTCAAACCCGAAATAGCCGATGGTTCCGCTATAAAAGCCCCGTTTGACCCCTTCGTACTCGGCGATCAATTCCATGGCACGGATTTTTGGAGCGCCCGTCATCGTCCCTGCCGTAAACGTAGCGGCGAGGAGATCGAACATATCTTTATCATCGGAAAGTCGGGCATGGACATCGGAGACGATGTGCATAACGTGCGAATAGCGCTCGACGTGCATCATCTCTTCGACTTTGACCGTTCCCGTTTTGGCGACGCGGCCGACGTCGTTGCGCCCCAAATCGATTAGCATCAGATGCTCGGAAAGCTCTTTCGGGTCGGAGAGGAGTTCCTCTTCGAGTTCCAGATCGCGCTGCACAGTACCGCCCCGTTTACGGGTTCCGGCGATCGGGCGAAGGAGAATGTCGCCATCGGTTAGACGCACCATCACCTCCGGTGAGCTTCCCACAATGCTGAAATTTTCATATTCCATCAAATACATGTACGGCGAAGGGTTTTTAAGCCTCAAAATACGGTAAAAACTGAACGGGTCGATCTGGGCGTGGCGGATGTAGCGGTTGGTCATCAGTATTTGAAATACGTCCCCGCTTTTGATCATCTCTTTGGATTGATCGACCATTGAGAAAAATTTCTCTTTCGAGAAGATAAACTCTCCCCCCTGATCAGCTTCGATCGATTTGAGCGGGGTGTAGCTGTAGGGAGATTTGAGAACGTTCTCTATCTCTTCGAATCGATCGATCATCGGCGTGAGAGAGCTGAGCATCGTGATGGTCGCATTCTTATGGGAAACGACGAGGGTGAGTTTCGGGAGGATCAGATCCATATCGGGGATATCGGTCTGATCGATCAGATTGCCCATCGACTCTTCGAGAATAGGTTCGAATACCTGAACCATATCGTATCCGATATAGCCGATAAAGCCGTCGATATACCCGACCCCCAGCTCTTGCGCCTTCTCGCGATACGCTTTTTGGTTGAGCCCGCGGTAATACTCTTTTAAAAACTCAAACGGTGAAACACTCAGCACTTCGGCATTGCCAGATGCATCGGTGTAAATAGTTTTCTTATGACTGTAGGTTAGACGTTCGCGATCCCCGATAACGATGATGGTGTAATTCCCCTCACTGTTTCCGGCACTTTCAAATAAAAAACTGACTTCACGAGGGAAAAGGCTTTTCGCCTTTTCGTAGACGGCTATGGGAGCGAATTGATCGAGAGAAAAATGGCGCGATGAGATCACGTTACCCCTTTACTATGTATGCGCCGGATTCGATGTTGCGTTTTACGTTTCCTAAGACATCACGTGCCGCCTTTTCGCCTTGAAACGGTCCGACCATTACTTTGGTTGCGGCACCGGAAGGGACGGTCGTGTATTTCAATCCGCTGGCGTTGAGGCGATCGAAAAGGGTTTTGCTCGGCTCTTTCGTAAACGATCCGACCTGAATGTAATAGGTTCCCGTCGTATCAACGGTTTTTGCAGCCGCTTTCGTCGTTGTATCGGCTGCGGTTTTTGCAGGCTCTACCGCCGTTTTATCGGCTGTTTTTGGAGCAGTATCCGTTCTTTGTTTCGGTGTCGCGGCAGTTTTTTGTGCAGAGGCTTTTTTGCTCTCTGTCGGTTTGAGCGATTTTATCGTCGGCGTATTGACGACCGGCTGTGCGTATTTTTGGGTTGTTTGTACTTTAGCCGGTGCCGGTGTCACAGGTGCGGAAACGCTTTGCGGAGCTGCTTTGGGTTGCTGTACAGGAGCTATCACGGCTGTTGGCTGAACAACAGACTCTTGTACCGGTGTATTTTGCATCGACTCTTGCTTGATTTTTTGGGCGATTTGTCCCAAATCCTGCGGAGCGGACGGCGTTGTTGCGGCAGATGTATTTGAACCCTCTTGGATCACTTCGACCGGTTCAAAGAGAGGATCGTTGGCAATCTCAGTCGGTGACGTCGGTGCAGGCGGAACCACGGCTTGCGGCGGCTTTTCGTTCGTTTGGGTTTTGAGCGAATTCATAATTACCAACACGATGATCAAGATAAGTGTTAAGGCCGCAATTGCCAACAATAACTTTTTACTATTGGAATTTGATCCGCCTTTACTTAGAATGATGTCATTGAGTTCATTTTTTTCTTCCATTGAAGTGCCGTTCCTTATAAGAATTGATAGTGCTTATCGAATTTACATATGTTTAGACCACGAAGCACCGCGCTCTTTTGCGTACACTTCGTAGGGAAGGTTGAGAATATTGTATTCCATCGGTAAATCCAATGACGGAAACATCCGCCACTGTTTCGGTTGCTTTGCGGCAAGTTTCATCGAAATCATTTTACCCAGTTGATTGGCTTCTTGTAAAGTCGTATGCCCTTTATGGATGTAAACGTGCAAATGCCCGGGTGTTTTGGTCTCAAAAGCGGTAAAATTTATGAACCCCTCTTCGCGCAGCAACAGCTGGGCCTTATGGTAAAAGCGCTGCGGATCGGTACCGTTATAATCGATAACGATGTTTTCCACTTTATCAAATTTGTTAATCAGCGAATGGGCGACGGTGATCTGTTTTTTCAGATGCTGATCGATAATCGCCTGCGTCAGCGTTTTATCGATTCTTTCGTATTTGTTGAAAAAAGTGCGCCCTTTGAAATCGATTTTATCAACGACGGTGTCATGTTTCAGCCAGTAATGATCCGAAATCATTTTTATCAGTTTCATGTCCATCGATGTCATTCGGGTGCCTTCTGCTTAATATGTCGGTTGGTTGTATATAACGAAATTTTTAGCAAGCGCTTTAAGCTCTTCTTTGATTTGTGCTTGTTTGGTCTCATTTTCAATGTCGTCCAAAACATCGGCAATGCGGTTTGCGATAAGTTCGAACTCTTTTTCTTTCATACCGCGTGAGGTCAATGCAGGGCTTCCGATACGTACCCCTGATGTGACGAACGGTGAACGCGTTTCTCCCGGTACGGTATTTTTATTGACGGTGATTCCCGCGCGTCCGAGTGCCGCATCGGCATCTTTACCGCTGAACGGTTTGTTGAGGAATGAGACCAATACCAGGTGATTGTCGGTTCCGCCGCTGACGATGTCGTACCCGCGTTTCATCAAGACATCCGCAAGGACGGACGCATTCGCTTTGACTTGCTTGGCGTATACTTTCCACTCCGCAGAGAGGTTGTATTTGAATCCTACCGCTTTTGCCGCGATAACATGGACCAACGGCCCCCCTTGCAATGCCGGGAAGATAGCCGAGTTGATTTTTTTAGCAATCTCTTCATCGTTCGTCATAATCATACCGCCGCGTGGGCCAGCCAGTGTTTTATGAGTTGTAGTGGTTACGACATCCGCATACGGGAACGGGCTAGGATGCTCGCCTGCACACACAAGTCCTGCGATGTGGGCGATATCGGCGAATAATAGTGCTCCGACCGCATCGGCGATTTCACGGAATTTTTTGAAATCGATTTCGCGTGCATAGGCTGATGCGCCGCAGACGATGATTTTAGGCTGAACAATTTTCGCGATATCCATGACACGCTCATAGTTGATACGGCCGTCAAGTTCTACACCGTACGAGAAACTGTGGTAGTTTTTACCCGAAAAGCTTACTTTTGAACCGTGTGTCAAATGTCCGCCGTGGCTGAGATCCATACCGAGGAGTTTATCTCCCGCTTGAAGCAACGCCGCATAAACCGCGCCGTTCGCCGATGAACCCGAGTGCGGTTGTACATTGGCAAATTTGCACCCGAACAGTTCGCAGGCGCGGTCGATAGCCAATTGCTCTACACCGTCTGCGTATTCGCATCCGCCGTAGTAGCGTTTTGCAGGGTATCCTTCAGCGTATTTGTTGGTAAAAACGCTTCCCATCGCTTCCATAACGGCCGGGAGGGTAAAATTTTCTGATGCGATCATCTCTAAATGATCGGTTTGGCGTTCAAGCTCTTGCTCACATAATGTGTAAATTTCGTTGTCGTATTCTTTGAGGAAACTCATTCTTCTTCTCCGTTGTTGGTTTGGTTGTTGTGGATCGGTTTCATAGCCGGGAAGAGCAATACGTCCCGGATAGAGTGTTGGTTGGTCAGCATCATGACGAGACGGTCGATTCCGATCCCTTGTCCGGCGGTCGGTGCCATTCCGTAGGAGAGAGCGGTGACGAAATCTTCGTCCATTTCATGGGCTTCGTCATCTCCCGAATCTTTTGCCGCCATCTGACCTTCAAAGCGTTGAAGCTGATCTACGGGGTCGTTAAGCTCACTGAACGCATTGGCAATTTCGCGTCCGGCAATGAAAAGCTCAAAGCGGTCGGTCAGTTCGGGACGTTCGTCGTTACGGCGCGCAAGCGGAGAAATCTCGACCGGATAATGGGTAATAAAGGTCGGATTGATCAGTTTGTCTTCGACGAACTCGTCAAAGAGTTCCCCTTGCAGCTGTCCGAGGTTCATCGCCCCGTTGGCTTCGAGGTTTTTAGATTTCAAAAATGCCAAGATGGCCTCTTTGTCATTGACGATTGCTTCGGGGACACCGCCGATGACGCTGAGACTTTTCACCAGTTCGATTTCGGTAAATTGGTCGAAATCGACTTCCAGCTCGCCGTAAGGGAGGCGTTTCGGAAGATCGAGATGATCGAAGAGGTATTCGAAATACTCTTTGGTAATACTGATCAGGTCTTTATAGGTTTTGAACGCCCAGTAAAATTCGATAGAGGTAAATTCGGGATTATGGGTAGCGTCCATCCCCTCGTTACGGAAATTACGGTTGATTTCAAACACCGCTTCGAATCCGCCGACGATAAGACGTTTTAGATAGAGTTCCGGTGCGATGCGCAAATATCGGTCGATACCCAGAGCGTTGTGGTGGGTAACGAACGGCTTCGCATTTGCTCCCCCCGCGATCGGGTGCATCATCGGCGTTTCGACCTCTAAAAATCCTTTGTCCTCAAAAAAGCGGCGGGTAAGGCTGATCACTTTGGAGCGGATATGAAACGTTTTACGCACTTCGGAGTTCATGATCAGATCAAGGTAGCGCTGACGGTAACGCATCTCTTTGTCCACAATTCCGTGGAATTTTTCGGGAAGAGGGGAGATCGCTTTCGTCAATAGGGTCAATTTATCGGCGTGGAGCGAGAGTTCGCCGTGCTGGGTTATAAACGGATAGCCGCTCACTTCGATGATGTCACCGACCTCGATCAGTTTTTTGAAGACGTCGTTGTAAAAATTCTCGGGCAAATTGTCTCGGGCAACGTAGATTTGGAGCATTCCGCTTTCATCTTCGATTTTGACGAAACTCGCTTTACCCATTAAACGGTACAATTTTATCCGTCCCGCAACGGTGTAGTGGCGGTGTTCATCCCGTTTTTCCTCTTTTTGGAAAAGATCGGAATTGACGTTGTGAAATTTATCGATAGTCGTATTACGCTCTGAATGGTTTGCATACGGATCGATCCCGAGCGCTCTTAGCGCTTCGGCTTTTTCGATCCGTTGTTGTACGTATTGGTTTTCAAATGCCAATGTTTTTCCTTTGTCCGATAGTTATTTTTTAGAATTGCTCTGGCAGTTTTTACAGATGCCGTAAATTTGCATAGAGTGCTCCTGCATTACAAATCCCAAGCTTTGCGTGATCTCTTTTTGGCGTCGCTCGATCTCTTCATCGACGAATTCCGTGATGTTTCCGCACGACGTACAGATGATGTGATCATGATGATCTTTCGCGCCGAGTTCATATTTTTTCCCTTGTGCACCGAACGAGAGGGAGGTAACCATCTCCGAATCTTCGAGCAAAGAGAGGGTACGGTAAACGGTTGCGATTCCCGTTCCCAATTCAGGATGTTTCTCCTGAATCAGATGATGCAATCCCTCAGGGGTTAAATGCTCATCGGAATTATAGAGCATCTCCAAAATGACTTCACGCTGAATCGTGAATTTTAGTCCGTTCTCTTTCAACAATTGTTTGAAATCGCTTAAAAGCTTATTGTATTCGACGGTTCGCTCCGTAAAATCGGTATATGCATTCATCGGCTAACGATCCTTATCCGAACTGTTGGTATCGGTTGAGTTCTCATCGCCGATAAGCGATTTAACATCATCGGTTTCGATATGCAAAATGAAATTCCCCGTCGCATACATCGGTTTATAAAAAAAGCTGTCAGCCATTTTTCCCTCAAAGTTTTCACGGATTGCCGTGACGCTGAAAAGGGCATAGACGATGATAGAGACAATAAAGAAAAACTTACTGCTTCCCAATACAAACCCCAATACACGGTCCAAAGGCCCCAAACCGCTTAAGGTGCTGAGCTTTTTAAATCCTGATCCGAGCGCGACCATTAGCAGCCAAAATATTCCCAATGCGAAAATAAATCCGACCAGATTAATGGCTGTCGAACTTTCAAAATGAAAAAGGGTATCACTTAGAAACTTGCCGATAATCCCGCCCAAATGGGATGCGACAAAAACACCTCCGACGATTCCGACAAGTCCGAAAACTTCTTTTGAAAAACCGTTTAACAGCCCTTTTAGCCCCAATAGCAGGACTACCGATCCGACAACAAGGTCAAAATAATTCAAATCCATTACAACTCCATCTCTAATCGGTCTTTACCGTTGTTTTTAGCTTTGTACAAAGCAGTGTCCGAACGCTGAATAATAGCGTCAATCGTATCGGTTTCTTTGATTTTCGTCATACCGATACTGAGCGTAACGGTAATTTGCTGGTTTTGGAAGAGAGGTTTATTGTTACGGCAAAGGGTTAAGAGCCGTTCGCCGACCAAACGTGCCCCTTCTAAATCAGTCCGGTTCAGCAAAATGATGAACTCTTCTCCTCCGAAGCGGTAAACACGGTCTCCGTCGCGCAGAGCTTTCTTAAATAACTTAGCCAAAAAGATAAGTACTTTGTCCCCCGCAATATGGCCGAATTTATCGTTAATCTGTTTAAAATTATCGGCATCGATCATAAAGCAGAAAATATCAAAATTAAGTTTTTCTTTTTCCAATATCGTGCGAAGATGTTCGTTGAGCGCATAACGGTTAAATGTTTTGGTCAAAGGGTCGAGCGAAGTTTTGACTTCCAGATTTTTCACCTGTTCCATCAATGTATAGATAACATCGTTGGCTCGACTTACTTCATCGCTCAGATGATTCTGGATATCGGTGAATTTTTCGGTGATCTTTTCAAAGTTTATTAACGTATCGCTGTTGCTTTGCTCCAGTAATTCGGCTTGCTCTTCGGTGATTTTTCCGATTCTTTCATTGGTATCGGCATACGAATCGATACTTTTTATGGCCAATGCTTTGTACTCTTCTGCTGAAGTGTTGCGATAAGCGAGCAGATCGATCTCTCCGGACGTGTAGGCCTCTAATACTTCTTGAGTCGCATTGGTAACCAGCTCCGCAAATTCTGAGGGCTCTATGGTTGCCTGTCGCTTCGCGGCAGCTTCTAAATGGATAGAGAGTTCTTTGCAGAAATGGAATAAAAAAGGATTGATTTGATTGTATTCCACACACTTACCTTTAAAAGATACGGACACTTAAAAGTTCTTCTTTACGGGAAAAAAGGTAAAAATTATGAGCCGATATAATTGGCGCCATTATACTTTTTCAAACATAAATCTAAGATTTGGTTTCCTTAATCAGTCCCTTTTTAGAATAAAAGGATAAAATTCGACAACTATAAATAAATAGGTGCAAGAGCACGCAGGAGATCATATGAGTACATGGAGCCGATCAAGCTGGAGAGAAAAACCGATTAAACAGCAGCCGACCTACCCGGATACGGCGGTACTGGAACAAATCGAATCGCAGCTTCGCAACTATCCTCCACTCGTATTTGCGGGCGAGGCGCGTACGTTAAAAAAGAACTTTGCCGACGTGTGTGAGGGAAAAGCTTTCTTGTTGCAGGGGGGCGATTGTGCGGAGAGTTTTTCGGAATTTCATGCTCACAATATTAGAGACACTTTTAAAGTTATGATGCAGATGGCGGTTGTAATGACTTTTGCCGGAGGTGTTCCGGTGGTGAAAGTGGGACGCCTCGGCGGACAATTCGCCAAACCGCGCTCATCCGATACGGAGACGATTGAGGGGATTACCCTTCCGAGTTACCGCGGAGATATCATCAACGGTGTCGATTTCAATGAAGCCGCCCGTGTACCCGATCCGCACCGAATGGTACAAGCTTACAACCAATCGGCGGCGACATTGAATCTTCTTCGTGCTTTTGCATCGGGAGGTCTTGCCGATTTGCATCAAGTCCATGCATGGAATCTCGGATTTGTCGGTCAAAACGAAATGACGAAAAAATACGATGATCTTTCACGCCAAATTGATGACTCTCTGCGCTTTATGGCGGCGTGCGGTATTACTTCGGATACGTATCGAACCTTACGTGAAACCGATTTCTATACTTCTCACGAAGCATTGCTGTTGAATTACGAAGAGGCGTTTACCCGTCAGGACTCATTAACGGGCGAATGGTATGACGTATCGTCGCACATGCTGTGGATCGGTGACCGTACCCGTCAGCTGGACGGTGCGCACGTCGAATTTATGCGCGGTATCAAAAACCCGATCGGGGTGAAAGCGGGACCGTCGATGGATCCGGAAGATTTGATCCGTTTGTGCGATATCCTCAATCCTGATAACGAAGCGGGGCGCTTAAACGTCATCGTCCGTATGGGTGCGGATAAAGTGGCCGACGGCATGCCGGCTCTGATCCGTGCTATCGAGCGGGAAGGGAAAAAAGTGCTCTGGAGCTGTGATCCGATGCACGGAAATACGATCACCAGCAGCGGCTACAAAACCCGTCCGGTCGAACAAGTTCTTAAAGAGATGAAACAGTTTTTCCAAGTTCACAAAGCTGAGGGGACATACGCCGGAGGGGTTCATTTGGAGATGACAGGCAAAAACGTTACGGAGTGTTTGGGAGGATCGTTTGAGATCACGTCCGAAAATCTTAAAAGCCGTTACCATACCCACTGCGATCCGCGTCTCAATGCAGACCAGTCACTGGAATTGGCATTTTTGATCGCCGATACGCTTAAAGAAGCACATCGTTAAAGATACCGTTCCGTTCACCCTGAGCTAGTCGAAGGGTGTTCATGGTTCGACATGCTCACCACGAACGGATGCTCAATCCTCTTTTTTATTTCTTCTGACACTCCGGGCAAAGCCCCGAAATGACCACCGAAACCTCTTCAACTTTATAGCGGCTCATATCGATCGATTTTTGTAATAGCGATGCTGCTTCCATCGGAACGTCTTTGATTTCATTGCAGGATGTGCACAAAACATGGGCATGAGACTCTTTGGATATCTCATACTTTGTTTTTTGTCCCGGAATTTTGACTTCGCGGATCAGGGAAACGTCGAGCATCGTATGGATGTTTTTATACAGAGTCGCCAATGAGATGGAAGAGAACCGTTTTTTGACTTCCTGATACAGTTCATCGATACTTATGTGGCCGCTGTGGTGCATTAATTGAATAATGGCTAGGCGCTGCGGCGTCGCTTTGAGATGATATTGTTTTAATAACTGGTTATGTTTCATAATAAGGAATTATAAACGATCAGAGGCGCTATGTTTCATAAACAATGAAAGAAAAGACAAGTTTCGAAACAAATTTTAAGATTTCCCCGAAGAGGAGAGGAAATTTAGAGTGAATTGATAATTCGAACCAATTCGTCAGGCTTATTCGAATATTGCAAAGCGGTCTCTTTGTTGATCAATTTTTTACGCAGGAATTCGACAATTTCCTGTGTCTGAGTCGTCATATTCGTCTCTTGCTGATTGAGCTGCATTTGAGAATAGAGCTGATGGACTTTGTCTTCGCGGATCAGATTGGCAATCGCCGGATTGGTGATCATGATCTCCTGAGCGGCGACACGTCCTCCGCCGATTTTCGGTAAAAGAGCCTGTGAGATAACGGCGATCAGTGAGGTAGAGAGCTGGGCACGCACCTGCGGCTGTTCGTCCCCCGAAAAGACGTCAATGATACGGTTGATGGTTTGCGGCGCCGAGTTGGTATGGAGTGTTCCGAAGACCAAATGTCCTGTTTCCGCCGCCGTTAACGCCGCAGATATCGTTTCACGGTCCCGCATCTCCCCGATCAGGATAACGTCGGGGTCTTCCCGTAAAGCGTATTTCAGAGCGTTCGAGAAGCTTTTGGTATCGCTACCGACATTACGATGGGAAAAGAGCGATTTTTTGTTATTGTGGACAAACTCTACCGGATCTTCGACCGTAATGATATGGCGGGCTTCGTTCATATTGATTTCATTCAGCATCGCCGCAAGGGTGGTCGATTTACCGCTTCCCGTCGGCCCGGTGACAAGGATAAGCCCTTTTTCCCGCTTGATAAGCTCTTTAAATATTTTTTTGGCGTTCAAATCATCCAAAGAGGGGATGATTACGGGGATGATACGAAACGCACAGGCGACTTCGTCCATGGTTTTGTAGTAGTTGGCACGGAAACGGCCGACATCGGGAATGACAATCGAAAAGTCGAGTTCATTATTCTCTTCAAACGCTTTTTTTTGCTTCTCGGTGAGGAGAGAGTATCCCATCTCTTCGATATCCTGCCCGTTCAGAACGGGGAGATTGAGGGCGACAAGACGTCCGTCGATGCGAATCTGCGGTTCTGAACGGCTGACTAGGTGCAAATCGGATGCCTTGTACGCCACTACGCTTTTAAGAAGCTTGTAAATATCCAACGCTGTATTCATGATCGAAATATCCCTTTATAGTAAGATTCATCGTATCCGACGACAAGGGTATCTTTGTATTCGATGACCGGACGTTTTATGAGGAGATTATGGTTCCCCATCCACTCAATTTTGCCGTTGTCGTCTAATTCGTGGTTTTTCATACCTAACGTTCGGTAGGTGGTCCCTTTGGTATTTAAAAGAGTTGAAAGAGGAATTTGCTCAGCCCACTTTTGAATTTTTTCATTCGAAACGGGAGCGGTTTTAAAATCGTGAAAGGTGTAAGAGATACCGCGGGCGTCCAAAAATCGGAGTGCTTTTTGGACACTGCCGCAACTTTTGATTCCGTAGACGTCTACCATCGGTTACTCGATGATTTTTGGGACGATGAAAAAATGTTCTTGCGAATGGGGAGCATGGGCAAGTATATCGTCGTTTACCGTGCGATCGACTGTGCCGAGGTCTTCTCTAAGCCGAGTGGATACTTCGGACATGGCGAATGTTGCGTCGACCCCCTCCGTCGAGAGTTCTGAGAGGTTGTCGACAAACGATACGATTTCACTAAGTTGTGCTATCATCTCTTGACGATGTTCTTGGGGAATTTGGAGATAAGATAATTTTTCTAGCCGTTGCAAGAGAGTTTCATCAATTTTCATGGTTAACCTAAGTCATAATATATTTTATAGAAAATAATTGTACCCAAAAAATAGGTTTACAAAACTTTAACATAGGGTGAGATATTATTGCTCTAATTTAATGATTGTAAATGACAGGAGCCGTTTTGAGTCTAAAAGAGAATATGGAAGCCCTAAAAGAAGAGCTGAGTTCCGAAGAGAAGTTTTTTGAAAGTGCCATTCGAACAGAACGTTTCGTCAAACGGTATCAAAAGCCGTTAATGGCTGTGGTGGCAGCTTCGTTATTGGCCGTAGGGGGAGCAATCGGATATCAAGCCTATACGACGGCAAAAATCGAGAGTTCCAATGCCGCTTTAAATCTCCTTTTGGCGAATCCGGCAGATGCCAAAGCCGAACAGACGTTGAAAAACGACAATCCTAAACTGTATGATCTGTGGAAACTTTCCCGGGGGATCGCCCAAAACGACGTAACGATACTTGAAGGGCTCAAAAACTCTCAAGCGTTCGGTGTCGCCGATATCGCATCGTACGAGTCCGCCGCTATCAAAGGGGACACGAAAGCGTTGGAAAACTATACCAAACAGCAAGGCGCCCTTTATAAAGATTTGGCATTATTGGAAACTGCCGTAGGGGAAATCAATAAAGGCAATACCAAATCGGCGAATGAAAAAATCGCCCTTATCGGTGAAAATTCGCCTCTTTACCAAGTTGCGCAATCTCTTTCCCATTACGGAGTAAAATAATGAAATTATCGACTTTAGCTCTATCGCTAGGGGCTCTCCTCTTTTTGAGCGGATGTTCTCATAAAGAGGTGTATAAACCCGAGAATGTCAAAGGCGAATGGCGCACTGCCGGCCATTTAAGCTCTTCTATTGCCCAGACGGCCGAGTCGGCGGCGTTGCTGGATAACGGCCGTTTATTGACCAAAAACGGTGAAAAAAACATTAAACTCCCTGACGAATATCGTCTAATCAATGCGACCGATACGTGGATCATCACGGAGAGCCCGGAAAAAAATCTTATTCTTTTCCCCTCTGATGGAAGTGACGCTAAAGTAACGTTTGAATTCAAACGAGGGGTTGCGGCCGCAAATATCCAAGACGATACCGTCGCGATCTTATTTACGAACAATGAAATGGCGCTCTATTCGCTGGAGAGCAAAAAACTTTTGTTCAAAGAGAGTGCAAATGCCCCTATCGCAGTCGATTCTCATATCGCCAATCCCTATTTCCTAAAAGAGCTGGTCTTGTTTTTGACGCTTGACGGTAAAATCGTTATCGTCAACTCCTCAACCAAACAGGTTTTACGTTCGGTGGTTGTCAGTTCGGAAGAATATTTCAACAATGTTACCTATATGAACGTTATCGACAACAATTTGGTGGTATCTACGAATAACGCCGTTTTGGCACTTTCCCAAAAAGAGTCGCGCGAGAAGTATGAGATCCGTAATATCGCGTATGCGTCCGACGGTATCTGGATCACGACCAAACAAGGGGAAATTATCGCTTTGACTCCGACATTGCAGTTTAAAGCGAAGAAAAAATTCCCGTTCGCCCACTTCGTCGGGCTCAGTATTCAAAACGACCGTGTCTACGCGTTAGAGCAAGAGGGATACATGATCGCTATCACCAAAAACCTGTTAGCCTACGATGTTTATGACGTCGATATGGACAGTGACAACAAAATTTTCCTCGGGGACGGACGTTTTTATTTTGACGACCGCTATATCGATATCAAATAATGTCGAAAGAGCTTGAGGCTTTTATCGAATACATAACCGTTATCAAAGCGCTTAGTCCTCGAACTATCGAGGCCTACAGCCGTGACTTGGACGAGATTGAACAAAGTGCCCTAAAAGCTCTTGTCGAGATCGATTCAAACACCGTTTTTCAAATCCTCGGGACTATTGCCAACAAACGAACCCTTAACCGAAAACTCTCCGCTTTTAACTCTTTTTTGGATTTTTGCCACCGCAGCCGTTTTGATTCCGCATCCTCGAAGTTTTCCCTCTCCAAAGTACCGAAAAATCTCCCTAAATATGTAGCCTATGAGACGATTCAATCGGGTCTGGGAATGATTGACCGCAGCGGCTGGATCGGACTGCGCGATTATGCCCTCATCCTCTTTTTGTACGCGACGGGTACCCGTATCAGCGAGGCTCTGGTCGCCGAGGAGGGGGATATCGAGAGGGAATGGCTCCGTATCCGCCACGGGAAAGGGGAGAAAGAGCGTTACGTTCCGATAGCCCATGAGGCGTTAAAAGCGCTTCGCGCCTATCAGGAAGCTTCTCCCTATCAAAACCGTCCCCATCTTTGGCTCAACTATCGCGGAGAGCCTCTGAGCCGTATTTCTGCCTTTAAAATCACCCAAAAATATCTGGGTGTTTCCCCCCATGCTCTGCGCCACTCCTACGCGACGGCACTGATCCTCGGCGGAGCCGATTTGCGCGTTGTGCAGGAACTGCTCGGTCATGCATCGCTGCTCACGACGCAGATATACACCCATGTCCAAAAGCAAAATCTCCAAGAGACGGTACTTCGCCATCATCCGATGGCACATTCTTGATCTTTGTCAAGAAACTATCTTATCGTTATGGTTATGATCCGTTCTAAAAAAAGGATGTACCTATGACCTACGCTTCATTTACCGCCGATATCGTCTACGGCGACACTCAGCCCGTTATCACTCCCCTCATCACAAACGAGTTTACCAAAGAGATTCGAATCGTATTTCGATCAGGGCAATCGATGAAAGCCCATAAAACATCGTTTCCCATTACGGTGATGATCGTACAGGGACGTATCGATTTCGGGGTAGGGGATGAGCGCTATCCATTGGTTGCGGGGGATGTCGTTGCGCTGGATGGCAATGTTATGCATGATCTTAATGCTATTGAAGATTCGATTGTCCGTTTGAGTCTGCATAAAAACGACAGCATTGCTCGGGTAAGCGGAGTACTTAAGCTATAAGTCCTATCGATGTCCTAAATGGCGATAGTTTTTGAACTTTTTTCATCCACTAAAGGCACACTATAACTTCATCAATATTATATGCTGTTTTGATTTTCCACACTTGCTATTATTGGAAAGGATACTTCAAAAACAGCACCATCGAGCTCATTCCATACTTTTATGGTTCCACCCATGATTTCTTCTATAATACGTTTAGTCATGTACAGTCCAATACCTGTCCCTTTACCTTCTGCTTTCGTCGTAAAATAGGGGTCAAATATTTTATCAATAATATCTATTGGAATACCTCCGGCATTATCTGCGACAGTAATTATGCAAGTGTCATTTTCTATGCGGGTGTTGAGGGTTATATTTTGCGTTTCAACTCTATTTTGATCAAACGCATCTCTGGCATTTGCAAACAGATTTAGCAAAATGTGACTTAGCTCTTTTTTATATCCAAAGATAGAAGAATTTAGATCATCGCCGTTAAGAATTAAATTAATTCCTCGGCTTGTAAACTGCGCTTTTGTAATTATACTGATTTCCTTGATAATATCATCGATTGTAAAGGTAGTAATATGTTGCTCAGGTTGATTAAATTTCATAAAATCATCAATAATCTGGGATAAATATTGTGTTGCATCTTGAATAGACTTTCCAATAGAATCTATTGTATCCGAGTCTAATTGATTTAATTGATTGAGCAATGACAACCGTATGCTGTTTGCTGATATCGCATTTAGTGGTTGGCGCCACTGGTGGGCTATCATTGAGATCATTTCACCCATTTGTGCCTGTTTTGACTGATGAAAAAGCAGCTGGTCTTTTTCGCGTAGTTCCTTTTGGGAGCGCTGTGTAGTTTGACATGCAAGATGTTTGATCCTTTCATTGTAGTAAATTATAATATTAAACATTATAAATGCTAATAACGTTTGGCGTAATTGAATATAACTGAATGGTGAATCATATATATTCGCCATTCCTAAAATAATTATAATCAACATAAAGAATATATAAACCAAAGTCCATATCAGCCCTTCATGATAAGACAAAAGCATCAGAGGGAACAGCGGAACTAGAATAATCCATAAATTCCCCGTATTCCCAATACCTCCATAAAAAAATACAATTATGGATACTAGCATCACGACAAATACAATAATACGGACAACGCGATTTATTTTATAAATATCTTTTAACCAAAAAAGACTTCCGGCTTCAACTATTCCCGCAATTATTTCGATGCCACCAAGAACTAATTCATTTTGAATTAAGTGTATAAATCCAAAAACCGTAAATAAGGCAATACTAAAAAGTGCTAAAATAAGTGTAGCCTTTTTACGAAGTTCGAATGACAGATTGTTTTCTAACACATTGTAATTACACATCTATAATCCTCCTCTATAATTAATACAAAAATACCGACGGATGAAGAAAAGAAATTAGAAAAATTCTAAATCCTCTTCCGCCCCTTCTTCTTTATCGGATTCATCCGAAGAGGCAGGGTTTTCAAAAGAATTTTTCAACTCTAAAATCGTGTTGTACAATGAGCTGTCTAAATAATGGATATCATTGGTCGTCTGGGAAATAAAAACATGCTCTTTCCAGCTGCTTAAGTCATCAAGGATACTTTGAATGACGGCTTTGATCAAGTATCCGTTCGCATCAATATGCTCCTGCGTCAATTCATCTAAATAGAGTGCTACGGACGCAACCGCATCTGCCAAATCAGAAAATTCAATCAACCGTACAATGGTATTGGCATATTGCCTAATAATATTGGCAATAGTATTTAAAGAGAGTAGTTTTTGAGTATACTCAAACTCATAAATTTCACTTTGAATCTCTAGCTCCAGCTCATTGAGCTCTTCTAAATCGTCTGCTATCGTGTCACTGAGTGTTGAAATGTAATCCATAGCACTGATTTTATAGATATGGGTTCGTCGTAAAAGCATCTCATTGGTATTGAAGGCACTTTTTTCAAAAATTTTCTCCATACCTTCTTTTTGTTTCGCGGGAGTGGGAAAAATTTTATTAGATAAAAACTCTACCAGTATCTCTTTGCTGGCTTGAAGCTTTTGTTTTTGGTACTCAATGATATAAATTTGTTTGACTTGAGTCGTTATATCATTAAGCACGACAATATTGCTTTTCCCTTCTATCGTCGGGATTTTAACCTCTAGCTTGCGCGGCATATAGTAAAATGATTCATGATTGTATTTAAAGATAATCTTTTGATTTTGTTTTGTATCATCTGTCATCTCATCAATAGATACTTTTTTCCCGTTTTCTCTATGAAATAGAGCTTCTATGACTTCTACACTCTCTCCTATTGTCATGGTGCTGTTTTTTTGCAATACCATTTCATTGAGAAGATCATTGAAATAGATAATTTTGCGGTTGCAATCTACAACAAAAACGGGTGATGGGACACTTTGGAGAAAATAATGAGCCGTTTTTTCTACCGCTTTTGAAATTTTTTCTTCTTGCAGCTTCGCATAATATTTTTTGGCGTCTATCTTATTTTTAAGTTCCATTATCATTTCATAGAGGGTATTCATCAAACTTTCTTCCACTATGGGTTTGAGTAGATATCGATTGACCCTGTTTTTAATCGCCCGTGTAAATTTTTCAATATCATTAAAAGCTGAGATAATACAAATAGGAACGTCGTAAGAAATTTCTCGAATTTTCTGAGTCATATCAAGCCCATTCATGAGAGGCATCTCGATATCGGTAAAAACAATATCGACGGCTGTTGTCTTAAAAAGTTCCAGCCCTTCAGCCCCGTTTTTAGCGGTATGGACTGTATGGAAGAATTGCTTTAAAATTAATTCAATGGCGTCCCGGATATTGTCATCATCCTCAACATAGAGAATACTAAATTCTTTTCCTATCTCTTTTAAGGTTACTAAGAACTCTTTATTCATGGCTAACTCTCACTCTCAAAATACGTTCTATTGTATTTTTTATTAAATTGATTTTATTACCGTCTTACAAATAAACCTCAAAATGACGTTTATTTTGGCAACATTATTTTAAATTCTGCTCCGCCTTCGGTATTGGTTGCAGTGATTACCCCATTGAAATGCTCCTGTAGTAATTTTTTATTCATATAAAGACCCATCCCCGTCCCTTTTCCGACAGATTTAGTCGTAAAATAGGGTTCGAAAATTTTATCCATTATCTCTTCAGGGATTCCGCCTGCATTATCACTTATAGTTATAATAATGTGTTCCGTAGCGTCGTTTATCCGTATCGTGATAATTTTGTCAGAAATATTTTTGGTTTCGAAAGCATCTCGGGCGTTGGATAACAAGTTTAATAGAATGTGTGCCAGTTCTCTTCGGTAGGTATTCATGTGAACATTATCTTCAATATCAATTTTGAGTGTAATATTGTGTGTTCTTAGTTGAGCATCGATGATGTTAAGTGCCGTGTTTAAGACATCCATAACATGAAAAATTTCTTTTTCTCTCTCTGGGTTTGAAAAATCCATAAAATCGTTTATGGTAGATGACATTTTCTGTGACATATCTTGAATAAATTTAAGCGTTTTGCTAAGTTCTTCGGAACTCAGCGTTTCAAGCTCATTTAGCATATTCACTTTGATCGTTGCCGCACTGATTGCGTTTAGCGGCTGTCTCCATTGATGAGCTATCATACCGATCATTTCTCCTATTGCCGCCATTTTCGATTGATGCATCAGCAGTTTTTCTTTTTCTATGAGATTTTTCGCTTCCATTTTGATCATTTCACCTAGAGATCTATTCGTTTTTTCAAGGATCTCCTCATGCTCTTGAAGCGTTTTGGTTGCCATCCTAAGCATATGGTTGGAGTAATTCAGCTCGTCGTATAATATTTTTTCTTTGCTGATGTCTTTTTTGCTTGCGATAAAATTGGTTACTCTGTTTTTCGCGTCAATAATAGGAACAATATACATTTCTGACCAGTAAAGTTCACCATTTTTTTTATAGTTGGCTAGCTCGCCGCTCCATATTTTTCCATTTTTGATAGTTTTCCATAAATTTTTGTATAAAGCTTTCTTCTGTAACCCTGATTTAAAGATGCGAGGATTCTTGCCGATGCAATCTTCTGTTTTGTATCCGGAATCGGCGGTAAATTTCGGATTGATGTATTGTATTTTTCCCTGATCATCGGTTAAAAAAATGCCAAGCGGACTATTTTCAACAAGATTATTGAGCCATTGAATATGTTCTTGTGTCTCTTTATTGGATCGATTAATCGTGTGGATGACATAAAAAATAAAAATAAAAAATAAAAAAATCAGAACGATAGAGGTGCTGAATAATATTTCATTTTCCAATCGTGCTGATTTTATTTTTAAAGATACGATACTGATAAAGCTTAGTGCCAAACTTATCGCTAAAATCTGAATCCAGAAGATAGGACTTGTTTTCAAGCGGCATTTTGCTCTAACGGGGACAATGTCTTTGAATTGCATTTGATCTCCTTTTCAAAGTCGGTTATATAATACAGATTAGGGGATAGCTATAATTTAAAATCAAAAAAATTCAAAATCCTCTTCGGCACTTTCAACCGCCTTGATCCCGTCTGAAAGAGCTAGCTCGATTTGCAAACAGGCACTGAAGAGAGAACTGTCTAAATAATGGATATCAAGCGCGTTTTGCTCAATAAAAATAGTATTTCTCCAATTGGCCAGATCCCCTTGTATTCCAACAAGAAGGACATAAAGTTTAGTGAATAATTTATGGTCTATTTTTTGTCTATCCAACGACCTGAGCAACGAGGAAAGCGAGCGTATCGCATATGCCAAATCGTCAAATTGAAATAACAAACCTATTTCATGTGCGTATGCATCGAGTTTTCCGGCAATGGTATCGAGTATGGAGAGATCACCGTACTCTTTTAAATCCGCAAGAGCGGACTCAAATTCGTTATCCAATTCCTGAAGCTCCTGAAGCTCCTGAAGGATATCGTCATCCAGCTCCAGGATGTAATCATGAGCAGATGTTTTGACGATATGAGAACGCCGTAAAACTGCGTGTTCGACATCATCGATCGTCCGTTTTTGGATCTCTGTTTCCGCTATAGGTTCTTTCGCAAAGGGGATATCTTTTTTTTGCGGAGCGATTTCGGATCGGATAGAATTTATTTTGACAGAAAAGTAGCGATTTTTGAAAATATATTCTTCGAGCAGCTCACTGTAGTTTTTGATTTTGACTTTTTGATACTCTTCCCACGTGATATCATTCAAAGTATACATAAACGTTTTGGCGTCATAAGCATCAAGAAACAGTTCGCTTTTTATGACACGGAAAATTTTCCGACCTCTATTGCGGGTAATTGAGATTTTGTTTTTGGAAAGATCGACGGGATTATAATCTTGGAGGGAATGGAGATAATTTTTAGATTTATCGAATAAATCATCCAACGAGATATGCTGCTGCAAGGGAGCTGAATGAGCCAAATCAAAAAGGGAAGTAAATGCACGGTTGATATAATGGACAGTAGTATCCAAATAAATAATGCAGGGATTTGGATAGGCATCGGCGATCTGGGTGATGACGTGCTGCGAGACATGGTTGATCTCTTCTTGAATTTTTAATTGTTCAAGTTCTTTGGCTTTTTTTCGGTGCTCCAGCATTTGAGACACTTTGAAAAAGACATTTTTCGCATTTTCCTCTTTGATCGGCTTGAGAAGATATTCATCGACTTTCAGATTGATGGAAGTGATAAAATACTCGTGATTACTGAATGCAGTAGTGATGATGATAGGGATATCTTGAGATTTTTGCCGAATCGATTGAACCATTTCCAGTCCATCCATATTGGGCATATTTATATCGGTGATAACGATGTCAATAGGGTGATGATAAAAAAAATCCAATCCTTCTAGCCCGTCTTCGGCCACATTTACATGTTTAAAAAAGATTTCCAGCAACGGAACCATATTGGTTCGTATGGCCGCATCGTCTTCGACATAAAGGACATTATAGTTTTTTGTAACGTTCTGAATCTCTTGGGCGTTCATCATAGGAATACCCCTCTTTCAGTAGCCTTAGGTTCGCCAAAATAGTAGCCTTGTGAAAATTCAATACCGAGCTCCAAAATTTTATTATAGACGGCTTGACTATGAACAAATTCCGCGATTACTTTCGCCTCCATATTTTTACCGAGATGGGTGATTGTCTGCGCTATTTTATAGCTGCTGATATCGTTATCAATATTTTTTATAAAGCTTCCGTCTATCTTGATGTAATCGACATTTAGCCGATGAATCCGCTCAAAATTAGAGTGTTGGGCACCAAAATCGTCAATTGCCAACTGAAATCCTTGCTCTTTAAGCTCTTTGAGCTGATTTAGATTTTGATCGGATACGTCAACGCTGATCCCCTCTAGTATCTCTATGACAACTTTATGCGGAAAAATATTGTATTGTTCCGCTTTTTTCTGTAAATAATCGACCAGGTAGCTGTCATTGAGATCCTGTTCCCCGATATTGATGGAAAATTCCATCGATTTGCCTTGAAAAAATTGAAAGCTTTTGTCAATCATAATCCGCGTAATTTCAGGGAGCATACCGCTCAGTTCCGCCGCCTCGATGAAGTATTTCGGCAGAATAATTTTATGGCTGTTGTCAACAATACGGGCAAGTGCCTCGTATTTTGCAATGCTCTGTGTTTGGTTATTATAGATTGGTTGAAAATAAGGGACAATCAAATCGTGCTGAAGGGCATCAAAGAGAATGGGGATGTGCTTGTGAATCTCTTTTTGATACGCTTCATATTCTGAGTTTTCCCGATAAACATTGATTCGGTTTTTTCCGAGAAGCCGTGCTTCTTTCAACGCTATATGAGCATTTTTTACAACATCCGATTCCCCCTGCGAAATAGCGATTGAAGCGGTAAATCGGATAATAATCCCTTCATGTTCGATTGGAGAAGCCGTAATTTTCCGTTTAATCTCTTCGGCATAAACTTGTGCTTCGGTAATATTTCTTCCGTTAAAAAGTATCGCAAACTCATCATACCCGAGGTGAAAAAGCAATGACGATTGAGGGAGGTTTTCGTGAAAAAAGTGAGCGATCTTTTTAAGGATGATGTCTCCGTTGTGATATCCATAGCTGATATTAATATTGTCAAAATTGTCAATGTTGATCAAGAGCAATATTTTTTCCCCAACCTCATGCATGGAGCGGTTGAATTTATTGCGATTAAAGAGCCCTGTCAACTCATCTGTAACAGCCAAAGCCTCCAATTCTAGGGTTTTAAATCTGATTTCTTCTTCCAAATGTTTATAGTAGTCTTGGGCTATCATAGTGCTGTGGATAGCTGTTGCGGTTTTTTCCAATACTTCCATCATCTGCTCCACCTCGACTGGCTTAACGATAAACCCGTCGACACCGGCTCGAATTGCGGGGATTAAATAGTCACTGGTGTCATGGGCTGAAATAATAATGATTTTTTGGGAAGGGTTGAGAGCTTTGATCTTTTCCGAGAGTTGGATGCCGTCCATCCGAGGCATATGTATATCGGTAATGACCAAATCAAAAGGCTCGTTTTGATATTTTTCCCATCCCTCCTTTCCATCTGAAGCCGTAATAGTGACATTGAAAAATATCTCGAACACTTTGGAAAGCTGTTCTCTTGATCCTTTGTCATCTTCAACATACAGCAGTTTGAGGTCTCTGGTAAGTTCATTTAGTTTAATGGTAAGCATCTGCATGTTCACACCTCATTGGGAATATTTATGAAAATAATTTTCTATAAAATTTAGAAAAACTAATTGATAAAATTATTGTAAAGGCATCAAGTTATTTTATGGTTATTTTTTATAGCGATATATGTTTGATATTTTGCAAAAAAAGTTGGTTTATGATCTTGAATATGTTTTTGATTGTTTGTAGATGAGAATACTTTTTTTAGGACTTTTTGTTGTGTATTGGCTATTAAGTTATAATATCAGCATGATATTATGCGACATCGGCAATACATCGGTTGATTTGTTTTATGTAGGTAAGCGTACCAAGCTGAGTGCGGAGGATTTTGATCCCGCAACACTGCAAGACAACGTCTACTACGTCAGTGTCAATACCTCTTTCAACGAGCGAATACGACATTATACGAATTGGCACGATCTGCGAGAACTCATCGACTGGGATAAATACTACCCAACGATGGGAATCGACCGTATCATGGTGTGCGAAGCGGTAGAAGAGGGGGTCATCGTCGATGCGGGGAGCGCCATCACCGTCGATGTGATGCGCGGCGGTGTCTATCAGGGGGGATTTATTTCTTTGGGGCTTCGCGCGGCACAATCGGCGTACGCAAATCTCTCCGGTGCGCTGGACGTGTCATTTAACTTTGAGGTTGATTTGGCTAAAATGGCGAAAAATACTCCCGATGCCGTGGCGGTCGGTTTTCTGGCTCCGTTGATCGAGAAGATCGAGAGTCTTGGAAAACCCCTTTATTTGACCGGCGGGGACGGCTTGCTATTGTCCCGTTATTTATCCGGGGCAATAGTGGATGAAGATTTGATCTTCCGCGGGATGGAAAAGTTACTTCAAAAAGGTTCTAAATGCTAAGTGTCGCACTCCCAAAAGGGCGAATTGCCGAAGATACGTTGGAAATTTTCGAAACGATTTTCGGAAGCAGTTTTAAATTCGATGATCGCAAATTGATCTTGCAGACCGAAAACTTCAAATTTTTGCTGGTGCGTAACCAAGACGTCGCCACCTACGTCTATCACCAAGCCGCCGATATCGGTGTCGTGGGTCTCGATACCCTCGAAGAGCAGGGGTTGGACGTTATCCGACTGCTTGATCTGCAAAAAGGAAAATGCCGTGTCGCCATCGGGATGCGCGCGGGTGAGAAACCCGATTTCACGAAAAGCGAGATCAAAGTGGCCACCAAGATGGTTAACATCACCAAACGCTATTTTGCCGAGCGCGCCGTTGCCGCCGATATCATCAAACTCTACGGTTCGATTGAACTCGCACCCCTTGTAGGGCTTGCCGACATGATCGTCGACGTCGTCGAGACGGGAAGCACGATGAAACAAAACGGCTTGGAAGTGGTAGAGACGATTATGGAATCGACTACCCACCTGATCGCCAATAAAAACAGCTTTTTCGAGAAAAAAAGCGAGATATTGGATATTTATGAAAAGATAAATGCTCTGCTGTACGGCAATTAATTAAGCAATTCACAATTGATTAACAAATACGATTTACAATCATGAAAACATTAAAGGATATTAAAATGTCAAAGATTATATTGCCTGTTGCTTTATCGGTTCTTTTCTCGACGTCAGCGGTAATGGCTGAAAGTTTTTCGACGGTAGAATACGTTACGGTTACACGATCGACCCCTATCTATTCAACGATTCAAGAGGAAATTCCCAGCCAAAAATGTTACGATGTTCAAGAAGCGGTAAGCTCGGGCGGAAGCAGTAACAACGACGTCGTCGGTGCCGTTGTCGGAGGTGCCTTAGGGGGCGTACTCGGAAATCAGATCGGAGGGGGAAAAGGTAAAACGGCGGCAACCGTCGGCGGAGCCGTTTTGGGAACCTTGGCCGGTCAAAACGTAGGGAGCAAATACAACACTCCGGGAACGACGACCTATCAAACCGTTCGCAAATGCGAAAATAGTACTACGGTTAAAAGCCGTCAGGTATTGGGCGGTTATTCGAATGTCGCCAAATTCAAAGGCAAAACGATCACCGTCGAGAGCGATCAGCCTTTAAAACAAATTCCCGTTACCGTGACCTACAGCTATTAACTCCTCTTTTCTCCCGTCTTCGGGAGAAAAATCTCCATTGTATTACCCTCTTTTTAACGATAATCTGTTAGAATTAATCATAATCTAAAATTTTCTACAAGAACAGGAGTTTCCATGGCACTCAAAGTGGCGATTAACGGAACGGGCAGAATCGGAATTATCGTAGCAAAGATCATTGCAGAGCGCAGTGATATCGAGCTGGTAGCATTAAATACGACGGCGAAACCTGACATGTTGGAATATTTACTTAAATTTGACAGCGTCCATCGCGGAATCGACGCAAAAGTGATCGACGAGAACACGATTGCGATCGGTGGAAAAAATGTCCGTATGTTTCGCGAGCGGGACATCGATAAAGTTGATTTCGGCGGCTGCGGCGCGGAAGTAGTTATCGAATGCACGGGCGTCTTTTTGGATCAGGAGAGCTGTCAAAAGCATTTGAAAAACGGAATTAAAAAGGTAATTATGTCGGCTCCGGCGAAAGATGACAGTCCGACATACGTTTTCGGTGTAAACTCGGATCAGTATAAAGGCGAAGCGATTATTTCCAATGCCAGTTGTACGACTAACTGTCTCGGGCCGATCTGTAAAGTATTGGACGATGCGTTCGGAATCGAAAACGGTTTGATGACAACAATCCACTCGTACACCAACGATCAAAACGTCTTGGATGTCAAACACTCTAAAGATCCGCGTCGTGCGCGTGCGGCGGCTCTTAACATGATCCCGACCTCTACGGGTGCGGCAAAAGCGATCGGTAAAGTCATGCCTAAATTGCTTGGAAAACTCAACGGGTATGCGATGCGTGTACCGACACCGGACGTATCGGTTGTCGACTTGACGGTAAATCTCAGCAAAGCGGTCACCAAAGAAGAGGTTAATGCTGCGTTCAATGCAGCGGCACAAGGAGCATTTAAAGGATTGCTCGAAGTGGATAACGACAAGCGTGTCTCTTCTGACTTCATCGGTTCAACCTACAGTTCGACCTATGTTCCCGATATGACCAGCGTAGTAGACGGAACAACGGTAAAAGTGTTGGCATGGTATGATAATGAATGGGGATACAGCAGCCGTTTGGTTGATATGACGGTTCTTATCGGTACACGATAATGCTGACCTATACGAACCATTTCGATACGAAAACACTCGATCCTTTCACCCTTGAAAAAGGGTTTGAGGCGGTTCGTTACGAAGCTGCCTCGGGAGAGGTAGGCTACTATCATCTTCCTATTTCTTCACAGTCTCTTGTCGAAGAACTCAAAACCCTCTATCACGATATCGATCGTCGTTTCAATACGATTGCGATCATCGGAATCGGGGGATCGTCGTTGGGAATTAAGGCGATTGAGAGATTGCTGCGACCCAGTACACCGAATGCTAAAAAACTTATCTACCTCGAAAATTCTGATCCCATCAGTATTATGCAGGAGATGAAACAGATTGATAAGTTTCGTACCCTCTTTATCGTTATCTCCAAATCGGGCGGTACGGTAGAGACTCTTTCTATCTTTAAACGTCTCGTTGTTAGCTTCGAACTTCCGCTGGATCACTCCGATCAGATATATGTCGTAAGCGATGAAAACTCTATCCTGGCTCATTTCGCGGACGAGCACCGTTTGCGCCGTTTTGTGATTCCGACCAATGTCGGTGGGCGATTTTCGGTTTTAAGTGCCGTAGGGATGGTTCCGCTGACGCTGGCAGGGTTTGATACGGCTGCAATACTAAAAGGGGCGCAAACCTTTTTAGAGCAATTCTGGAGTCGCCAGGAAGAGCATATGCTCCAAAAAGCGGCCTATTATGTAACCCACAGCGATCAGTACCCTATGAATGTCCTTTTTGCCTATTCCGATACGTTTGAAGAATTCGGTAAATGGGTCGTTCAGATATGGGGTGAATCGCTCGGCAAGCGAAACCGCCGAGGTGAACGGGTCGGATTGACCCCGATTTCCTTGATCGGTTCGGTCGATCAGCACTCGTTTTTACAGCTCATTATTGAGGGGCCGCTGAATAAAACCGTTACCTTTATGCATATTGAGCATTCGGAAGATCATCTTATGATTCCCGAACTTTCACTCCATTATCTTGAAAAGAGTGATTTTGTCAACGGAAAGAGTTTCAATGAACTGATCAATGCGCAGTGTCATGCTACGATGCAAAGTGTTTTGCAAAGCGGTGTCAGCGTTGACGAGATTGCATGGAAACAAATCGATGAGGCTTCGGTGGGAGAGTTGATTCTCTATTATGAGCTTTTGACGTCGCTTAGCGGGGCATTGCTGGAAATTAATACGTATGACCAGCCGGGCGTAGAAATCGGTAAAAAAATCTTAGAAACTCAGTTCTAAAACTCTCTTCTCTTGGTTTAGGCGTGATGCCTAAACATTCTTCATCAAATCTTCTTCCGATTCTTTGTTCAGAGTATCCATAATCGAGAAGAGCATTTGACTTTGATCTTCCATTTCTTGGAAGCTGCTGAGAATCTCTTCTTTGTGATAGATGGAGGTATCTTCTTTTTCTATGTATTGCATATTATTGAGGACGATGGTATGGACAGCTGAATGAGGCTGTTCCATGCTTTTATAACTTGGAAGGTGTACAAAACGGACTTTACCTTGTCCTGAATCGTACCATTTTCCTAGGCGGCAGCCGTGATGGTCAGAAAACTCAGCCTCTTTTTGTCCGTTGGCAATGCTTTTATAGGCATTGGATTTGAAGATGATATGGTCGATTTTTGCCAAGGTAATGAAAGTCGTATTTTCGATTGCGGTCGTTTGCAATGCCGCTTTTTTCGCATCTTCATTAAACATATGGATAGTTTGACGGAAAGAGCCGATCGATTCGCTGGATTCTTGGGCGATTACGTTCATATCTTCGGAATTGGAATGAATTTCCGTCGTCTCTTGCTGAAGCGTCTGGACAGCGATACCGATTTCTCCGGTCGCTTTTTGGGTCCGCTCGGCGAGTTTACGCACTTCGTCGGCTACGACGGCGAATCCTCGGCCGTGTTCCCCGGCACGTGCCGCTTCGATAGCGGCATTGAGAGCAAGGAGATTGGTCTGATCGGCAATATCTTTGATCAGATTGACGACTGAGCTGATTTCTCCTGTTTTTTCATTGAGCGAGTTGATGGCATCGACCGAAACTTGAACCAACTCGATAAGACGGCTCAGTTTACCGATAATCTCTTCAAGCTCTTCAACGCTGTGAGATGACTTCTCTGAGGTTGTCTGACTGATAGCGGCAATCGTATGAAGACGCTGAATGGTATTTTGAAGATCTTTTTGAATCACTTCCATTCCGCCGCCGACGCCGGCACCGATTTTTCCTAATGAGCTGTTGAGAAGCGACTTTTGGATATGAAGATAGGTTGAATGCATGGAGCCGATAGCCATATTGACAAAATTACTGGCCTCTTTGTATTCCCCTTGCAGCCCTTTAATATTGATTTTACGGTGGAATTCATCACGGCTTGCCGCTTCGACGCTGGCACGGATTTCACGGATAAAAACTTCGGTCTGATCGAGCATATTATTGGTATTCCAGCACAGGCTGTGAAGTTCACCGTGGTCTTTGATATTGGTGATACGGCTCTCTAAATGTCCGACTTCCGCCGATTTGATAACGGCAGCCACTTCATGGATCGTTTTTTGTGCTTCACGGATATTGATAAATACAAACCATGCAAGGGCGAAATTGGCGATATTGATCAGTCGAATCCAACTCCATCCGTATAGAATAACTTCGATAAAAAGGGCAACGACAAAAAGGGCTATCGAAATGATATTGGCATATTGAACTTTAGATAGAGAGGATAAATTCGTCATATGATAACCCTTTGTCTTTGAGTATTTGATTGAGTGCCGCTTCCGAAGCGGCTATGCCGCCGTTTTTTTCTTTTTGCAATAAAGCGGTATAAAGCGGTTTTATAATATTGAGTGCATTTTGTGTCGGTTTGCGCCGTACTGAATGATAATTACTGATTTTTCGGTTAGTATCAAATGACGGGGTTACATGGGCAAAAACCCAGTAAAAATCACCGTTCTTGGTTTTGTTTTTTACATAGGCGAAAATCTCTTTTCCCTCTTTAATGCGGCTCCAAAGGAGCTTGAACACAATCGCGGGCATCTCTTCATGCCGTAATATATTATGCGGTTGATGAAGCAGTTCTTTCTCTTCATAGCCGGACATTTTAATAAAAAGGGCATTACCGTATGTGATTTTACCGCTTAAATCGGTTTTGGAAACAATAAACTCTTCGTCACCGAAAGATAGTTCTTGGTTAGACATAATCATCCTCATCTGCATAATAAAAAATCATAAACCGTTTGCGCTAGTCTAACAGCCATTTCCTGAATGTTTTCCCTTTTATCGGACGATTGAGCAGTTTTTGATAAATATTTTCGGCTTTGCCGCGGGGGATTGCAACATAGCTGAGATGGTCAAGCTGATCGATTTTTCCGATCTCTTCTTTGTTCAGGCCGCATTCATGAATCAAGGCGCCGACGATGTCTCCGGCACGGAGCTTCTCTTTTTTGCCGGCATCGATACAGATCGTTCGCATTTGGGTCTTTAATGGAGATGCATTTTTAATGCTAGGGAGTTCTATAGGGGTAACGGGGCGTTTTAGATCGATAAAACGCTCATATTGGTAATGATTGACCAGAGTGATGGCGATACCGTTTTTTCCTGCCCGTCCGGTGCGTCCGATACGATGGGTATAGCGTTCGTTTTGAATCGGCACTTCGTAGTTGATTATGGCATCCAGCCCTTCGATATCGATACCGCGACCGGCGACATCGGTAGCGACGAGTATCGGGGCGCTTAGATTGCGAAATTGGATGATCGCTTCGTTGCGGTCGAACTGTTCCATATCTCCGTGAAGGGTAAGGGCATGTACACCGATACGGTTTAAATCCTCGCATAGCGCATTAGCATCCACTTTCGTATTGCAAAAAATGATCGTATTGGTAATTCCGTGAAGATGGAGTACCGTGCTGATCGCGGGGAGTTTATCGTTGCAGAGATAGGCGATCTCTTCAATTTTCGGTTTGCTGATCGTTAGTTCAGCCTGTACCGATACCGGATCTTTCATTAACTCGGAGGTAATGGTTTGGATCGATTCGGGAAAGGTGGCGGAGAAAAGGAGAGTTTGGCGTGATGGAGGGGTAAATCCCAAGATGGCAGTTATGTCTTCAATAAATCCCATATCGATCATTTGATCGGCTTCGTCAAGTACCACCGTTTGAATTTGAGTCGGATCAAAGGTCTCCATTTGGAGCAGTTTCAACACACGCCCCGGAGTTCCGACGACGATATGGGCACCGTGTTTGAGAGAGTGAATCTGCCCTTTCATCGGAACACCGCCGCAGAGGGTGAGCACTTTGATATTTCCGATTTCAGAAGCTAATGAGCGGAGTACTTTGGCAACTTGCTCCGCAAGCTCGCGGGTAGGACAGAGAATAAGTGACTGGGTGCCGAATGATTTTGGGTTGATTCTCTCCAAAACTCCGAGTCCGAATGCCAAGGTTTTTCCGCTACCGGTATGCGCTTGGGCGATACAATCTTTTTTCTGCAAGATAATAGGAAGCGCGGCAGATTGGATGGAGGTCATTGTGGTGAATTCAAGCCGTTTTAATGCCTCTTGGAGAGGTGAACGCAATGCTAAAGTGTCGAAGGTGGACATGGTGTCGCTTTATAATATAGATAGGAAATTATAGCGTAGTATTGAGAGTTTCTTCGTTCGTGGTGAGCTTGTCGAACCATGAGCCCTTCGACAGGCTCAGGGTGAACGGACTAAAATTATACGGCTTTGATCGTAACACCGTATTTTTCTTCTGCCACGTTACGCGCTTGAAGCGAATACGAAGCGATCTCGTTAAAGTTGAGATATTTATAAACGTCATCCGCTTTTCCGGCCAATTTTTCCGGAACGATGCTCATATATTCCGTTACCGTCGGGATACGCCCGAGTTTTGCACATACGCTCGCGAGTTCCGCAGAACCGAGATACACTTGTGTCCCTTTACCGAGACGGTTATCGAAGTTACGGGTAGAGGTCGAGAATACGGTTGAACCCTCACGTGAACTCGCTTGGTTCCCCATACAGAGTGAACATCCCGGAACTTCGGTTTGTGCCGCGATCGCTTTGTAAACGTCGTAGTACCCTTCGTTGATGAGTTGCTGCTCATCCATACGGGTCGGCGGTACGATCCAGAATTTCTCAACGGCGATTTTACCTTCGCCGCGCATTACTTCACCCGCCGCGCGGTAGTGACCGATGTTGGTCATACAGCTTCCGAGGAATACTTCGTTGATTTCAGTACCCGCAACTTCGCTGAGTAATTTAACGTTATCCGGATCGTTCGGACATGCTAAGATAGGCTCTTTAACGTCATTAAGATCGATTTCGATGATTGCCGCGTATTCCGCATCGGCGTCCGGTTCCATCAATGACGGAGCGGCCAACCACTCTTTCATTTTATCGGCACGGCGTTGCAATGTACGAGCATCTTCATACCCGTCAGCCACCATCGCTTCGATCAACGTCACGTTCGATTTTAGGTACTCGATTACCGGTTCTTTATTCAAACGTACCGTACATGCCGCTGCTGAACGTTCAGCCGATGCATCGGAAAGTTCGAACGCTTGTTCAACTTTCATATTTGGAAGACCTTCGATCTCCAATACACGTCCGTTGAAAATGTTTTTCTTGCCCTTCTTCTCAACGGTCAAAAGACCCACTTTGATCGCATAATACGGGATAGCGTTAACTAAGTCACGCAATGTGATACCCGGTTGCATCTCTCCTTTGAAACGTACCAAAACCGATTCCGGCATCTCAAGCGGCATAGCACCCGTAACACCTGCGAACGCTACGAGACCTGAACCCGCAGGGAAACTGACACCGATCGGGAAACGGGTATGAGAGTCACCGCCGGTTCCGACGGTATCGGGGAGAACCATGCGATTCAACCATGAATGGATTACACCGTCCGCAGGACGAAGAGCGACACCGCTGCGTGAGCTGATAAATGCCGGCAATGTTGCGTGCAATTTTACATCGGACGGTTTCGGATATGCCGCCGTATGACAAAATGACTGAAGAACGAAATCTGCCGAGAAACCGAGAGCGGAGAGCTCTTTGATCTCATCACGGGTCATCGGTCCGGTCGTATCTTGGCTTCCTACGGTACTTGTGATCGGCTCACAGTACATGCCCGGGCGTACACCCTCCATACCACAAGCACGTCCAACCATTTTTTGAGCAAGAGTGTACCCTTTACCCGTATCGGCAGGTTGGATCGGTTGAGCGAAAATGGTTGCAGGTTCCATCCCGAGTGCAGTACGCGCTTTTGCCGTCAAACCGCGACCGATGATGAGAGGGATACGTCCCCCTGCGCGCACTTCGTCTTCGATGGTATTCGGACGAAGGCTAAAGTTAGCGATTACTGCACCGTTTTTAGTGATGGTACCCGCTTTCGTATCGATATCGAGTACATCGCCTGTTTCCATTTGGCTTACATCGGCTTCGATCGGCAATGCACCGGAATCTTCACACGTTGCGAAGAAAATCGGAGCGATAATACTTCCGATAACAACACCGCCGGTACGTTTGTTCGGGATCCCCGGGATATCGTCACCCATATGCCATTGAACCGAGTTTGCAGCCGATTTACGGCTAGAACCGGTTCCGACAACGTCACCGACATAAGCGATTTGCATCCCTTTTTCTTTCAATTCGGCAATTTTTGCAATACCCTCAGGCATTTTCGCGCTCAACATCGTTGTTGCATGAAGCGGAATATCGGAACGGGTAAATGCCGCACTCGCAGGAGAGAGGTCATCCGTGTTGGTTTCACCAGGGAATTTGAAAACGACTACGCTGAATTTTTCAGCCAATGTTTTTTTGCTGGTAAACCACTCGGCATCTGCCCATGATTTTAGAACATCCAGAGCGTATTTGTTGGTTTTTGAAAGCTCAACAATATCATTGAATGCATCGTATACCAAAAGGGTGTGCTTGAGCTCATGAGCCGCTTCGGTTGCGATGGCATCATTGTTGAGAGCATCGATAAGAGGTTTGACATTGTATCCGCCGACCATTTTACCGAGGATTTTGATTGCCGCTTTTTTATGATCGTCACTGTTGATATCGCTGTTGTCTGCCAAGAAAGCTTTCACTTGACCTTGGACGACTTGATGCAAAAATGCCGCTTTAACATGAGCGCCGTCATCAACGCCCGGATTGACACGTTCTGCTAACATTTCAACCAATTCACCGTTTTTAGACGTTTCCGCCGTGATAAGTTCAACAAGAGAAGTAACTTGCTCTTTCGTAAGTGGGAATGGTGGGATTCCTTGCGCCGCGCGTTCCGCTACGTGTGCTTTGTATTCGTCCATAAAAGCCATAGTGACTCCTGTGCATGTTAATTTTGAATGATTATATCAGAAGAAAAAATCAGTTTAATCTATATGTTACTAAACTACTCAATAGTTTTTAAATTTCCATTAAAATATGAGTAATAAAGTAACATACATTAAAATTTAGATGAATTATTTATAGTTTATAAAAATAGATATGTGATAAAAAGTTACAGACAGGGGGAACGCGGAGAAATTCCGCACAGATGGAGTTAAAAAGGGTCGTTGACGATAATGTCACGATTTCCTTTGGCATTAGGGGCGGAGAGGATACCGTTATTTTCAAGCTGTTCTATGAGGCGGGCCGAGCGGTTATAACCGATTTGAAGACGTCTCTGCAAATAGCTGATCGAGGTTTTTTGTTCCGTGAGGACAATATTTTTTGCCTCTTCATAAAGTTCGTCCGCTTCTTCGTCGTTACCGCCGCCGTTATCTGATTTCATAACATCATCTTTGTCCCGAAGAAAACGCCGGTCGTATTCCGGTTCACGCTGGGCTTTTAGAAAATCGACTACTCTTTCGATTTCTACTTCGGTACTCCACGGTGCATGCAGCCGCACAAGTCCGCTCATCCCCGGAGGGGTAAAGAGCATATCGCCTCGACCGAGGAGCGATTCGGCCCCCATCCCGTCAAGAATAATTTTACTGTCGATTTTTTGTCCCACTTTGTAACTGATACGTGAGGGGAGATTGGCTTTGATGAGCCCCGTGACGACATCGACACTCGGGCGCTGGGTCGCCACGATGAGATGGATTCCGCTGGCACGCGCCATTTGGGCAAGACGTGCTATGGAGTATTCGACGTCTTTTCCGCTGGTCATCATCAAATCGGCCAGCTCATCGATAATGACGACGATGTAGGGGAGAAGATCGTGTCCCTCTTTTTTTGCTTTTTCATTAAAGTTTTCGATGTTTTTGGTACGTGTCTCACTCATCAGCTGATAACGGCGCTCCATTTCGTATACCATATTATTCAGTGCCGAAATAGCCTCTTTGGGCTTGGTGATGACCGGAGTCAAAAGATGGGGTATCTCATTATAAATAGAAAATTCCAGCATTTTAGGGTCGATCATGAGAAGTTTGAGCTGATCGGGCGAGTTTTTGTACAGAAGACTCAAAATCATCGAATTGATACCGACACTCTTACCGCTTCCCGTCGTTCCGGCGATCAGAAGATGGGGGAGTTTTTTAAGATCGGTGATAAACGGCTTTCCGACAATGTCTTTACCCAGTATCAGGGTAAGGGGAGAAGCCGCTTCTTGAAAAAGCTGGCTCTCCAGCATCTCGCGCAGATAGATCGTCTCTACAGCTTTGTTCGGTATTTCGATCCCTACGACATCTTTTCCGGGGATAGGGGCTTGAATTCGGATGGTTTGTGCTTTTAGTGCCATTGCTAGGTCGTCTTGAAGACCAAGAATTTTTGAAACTTTGATATTGGCGGCCGGTTTAAACTCAAAGGTAGAAACGACGGGTCCGGCGTAGGTTCGTACCACATCCCCTTCGATATTAAAGTGTTTGAGCTTTTCGATCAAATCACGGATTTTGTCATCCAGTTCCGCTTCATCGACCAATGTCTGTTTTTTGGGAGGGTTTTGAAAAAAATCCAAAGGGGGAAGCTTGAAATTTTTCGGTTTTTCGCTGATCCCTTTGTCGATTTGCTCCAGGAGCATTTTATTCTCTTCGAGTTCATCGACGACGAGTGCGTGCTGTTTGGATTCTTTGACTTTTTTTGCCATACTTAAAATCGTCGATTCTTTGAGGGTGTTTTCGACCGCTATCGGCGCTTCTTCCGTCTTTGCAGGTTCTGAGAAAAGAGTTTCATTCGGTTTTGATTCGGGAAGATGTGCGTTTGTTTCATGGTTTTGCAAAACAGGCGCCGGTTCAAAAGCCGGAACAAACGGTTTTTCTTCTTCGTGGTGTATTGTAAACTCTTCTTTGATATTGTCTGATGCGTAAATATCATCTGCATGAGCAGGCATTTGGTGCGGTTTAGGAGAAGTCAGAGGCTTGTCCATATACTCTTTAATCGGCTGTGCGAGTTCGGATAGGCTTTGCTCCATCACCAAAATGATTGATACGGTAACCATCATAAGCCATAATATCCATAACCCGAAGACTCCGATGTACAGTGATAAGAAGTCTACGATTGATCCGACCAGGGCACCTCTGTAAATATCATCGACTACCATAGCCTGAAAAAATAGGAGGGCGAAAAAGAGTAAAGCGAAAATTCCGGTCATTTCCAGACGTCGATTCATGTCGCCATGGTATTTATACCAATAAAACAAGGGGACCATTAAAAGAAGAAGATAGGTATACGCCACATATCCGAACACATGAACATTCATCTGGGCAAACGATTCGCCGTATGCTCCGATGATGGAGGCATCCGCGACAATGGTCGCGATTCCTAAATAAAATAAAACACCGAAGCCGGCAATAAACAGTGTATCGCGTAAAATGAGAGTTCCTTGAAATTCAGGTTGAAAAGTAGATCGATTATAGCAAAAAAGGGGATATAAACCCCTTTTATTGCACTATGCTATAAATAATTGACAAGAGAAAGTTGAGAAACTTTTGAGATATTGGATAAAAGTGCCTGGTAATTAAGGGTAAGCTGCTGCAATTTCAATTGCGATTCGGCAATATCCGTATCGATGACATCGGACTGAAGTGTTTTGGTACTGATGATTAGAAGATCGCTTCGGTCGGATGAAGCCTGCAGCACTTGAGAATAAGACCCCGCTAATGTTTGAAGACGTGAAACATGATCGGTAAGATCATCCAATTTCTGAATCGAGTTTTGAATACCGATATTTCGAGGGTCTATATCGTCTTGCCCGTTCGCCTGCATTTTTCCTTCTTCAACCGATTTTATCATCTCTTCGATTTCATCAAAAAAGTTTTTTTTCGGATCGCTGATCGTTAATGTATTATTGGTTTGAAACGAAAGTGCATTTCCTGTAATCAGAGGAGGGAAAAAACTGCTGCTTGTCTGATCGTACAATGCAAGTTCAGCTCGGGTAGTCGGATGATTCAAATCTTCAAACCCCAGATTACCGGTTGTACTCAATGAGACTTTGCCTAATACATTTGAAGCACTGATAGCGGCATCATAGCTTACCGGATCATTCGGTACCGTCGGCAAGGTATTGGTTACCGCCATATTCACGACGTCCATAAGCTGCTGATAGGTAACTTCATTTGCATTGGAAGGGATACCTTCCAATGCCTCTTTCACACCGTTTGCATTTAAGTCATTAAAAGCCGATCCGTAGATAGAATAGGTAGTTCCGCCGATATTATCGGTAAAGGTGGACGGCGTTCCTAGATTAATGCTGATATCGTATGCAGAACCGTTTATATTAGTCCCTTTTAATGCTAAAACTCTTCCGTTGACATTGTTTGAACCCGATGCGTCGACAAGTTTATCGCTTGGAGTGGCGTAAGCATTGGTATCTTTTAAAATCTGCGACATATTGGATAAAAGCTTTGCCCCGTCTTTTGTAAAATTAAATTGGTCATATATCAACCCTTCTATAGTAGCTGTAGAATCGGTAGGTGTCAGGCCGCTTTTGACAAATTCTTTGATGTAGAGCTGATTTGAGCCTGAGAGGACATCGGCAAAATCGGTTGTCCCAGATTGCAGCGTACTTAAATCCGGCGTATCGGCACTGTCGATACCGTCACTGCCCAAATCCATGGCACCGATCATATGAAAATCCAGTTTGCTCGAGCCGGCTATTTTGTCATTAATCTCAATTTGTCCACGGGTATTTATGGTGACATCGACTTGATTAGGAGCGAATGCATCACTGATTTCTCTCGTTAAATCTTCCATCGTCGCATCTGTTCCCAGGGTAATTTTTTGTTTAAACGTTTCTCCGGTTGAACGGGTTCCTTGGATGTAAAAATAAGCTTTTCTCAAGGGGTCGTCAGCGGCATCGCTATTGGTGTCCCCCATTAAGTCACGTATGGTACTGCTGGAAGTTATATACGTTTCTTTCGAGAAACTATCGGGTATTTGTGAACCTTGCATAATATTCGGATAGAGATCCGTTAAACTTGTTTGGGCAACGTTGGTCGTAATTTTACGGTTGATTATACTCTCGTCACCGAAAAAAAGTTGGGCTCCGGAAATGTTGTACGGTTGTTTAAGCCCTGCGCCCAAGAAGGCTTCCAACGTTTTGTCGTTTCCTTTATAGTTACCGTTTTCGTCAATCGGTTTTACGGAGAGTGCTGTTCCGGAAAAGATAAACTGACCGCCTATCGATGTGTTTGCCAATGTAAGCAAATGGTTTTGTAATCCGCGTAAATCCTGCGCAATAGCATTTCGGCTCGCATCCGATTGGGTATCCGACGCTGCATTGAGGAGTTTTACTTTCATTGATTCGAGTGTTTTTACGATATCACCGATCGTCGTATCGGTTTGCGTAGAGAATTTATAAGCATTTTGAGCACTGTTTTTAACTTGCCCCAGAGTCGTTAACTCATCATCTAAGCGAATTGTATTGATAAATACGCTCGGATCTTCATGTGCGTATTGAATTTTTTGGCCGGATGAAATTTGTTTGTTGACATCAAACAATTGTCTATTTATTTTATTATTTTCGCCATATATATTATTGTAGTAAGAGCCTGATGTAATTCTCATGTCAAATCCTTTTGTACAAGCATATCTACCTAAAGCAATAAAAGTTCCATACTCTATTATCGGCAAAAGTAAAAATTTGATTAGATAAATCACTTTTACGTATTTTTAAGCAAAGTCTCTCTATAATTCCACCTCTTCACAAGACATGCCAGTGTGGTGAAATGGTAGACACGCCGGATTCAAAATCCGGTGGCGCGAGTCGTGGCGGTTCGAGTCCGCCCACTGGTACCACCTCTTTATGCAAAACAATCCAAAAGTACTTTTTATATCTTCATTGACTAAAGTCGTTTAACTTTTCTACATTTTTCGCGTATTTTTTGGATTCTTACAGTACAACATAATTTTTAATTTTGCAACATAATTGCAACACTAAAGAGAAACAATTAGTACATCCTAACGGTTTGGAGGTAGCAATGTCTTTAGTCTCCTCATCCATACATACATTAAGAAGTATCCTCGCTTCGTCAATCAATGAAGCGGGCATTACATTGATCGATTCGACGCCGACCATCTACAGTTATTCGGCAGAGGGAAAATATGTAAAGCATGCGAATTTGAAAGGAGTCGAGCCTTTTATTAACCGTTACGGCAAAACAGTTGCTATGGCGAGCAACGGCAAATTCGCTTTGATCAGCGATAAAACGAATGATCGGGTTTTATTTTTATCTCTTGAACCGATCAAGCTGCTTTCGATCATATCCATGCCTAAGCCGGATGTTGTTTTATTTAACGAAGACAACTCTTTATTGATAATCGGAAGCGAATCGGGTCGGCTGGATATTTACAAGACTGATGATCGCCTGCGAATCCGGGAATTGCATCTTTCGGATTCGATTGTGTGTGCCGCATTTTCAAAAAACGGTACGAGTATCGCCATCGCGACGATGGATAAAAAAATTCACCTGTACCGCCTCGATGCCGGCAAAATCATCCATGTTTTCCGTGTGGACGGGATAGCCGAATCTTTAACCTTCTCGGCAGATCATAATAAAATTATCGGATTTACCCGCTTTGGAGCTACGTATGTCCTCAATATTTTGTTAAAGCAACAATTTATCGGAGATCCTACCTTGGAATGGCCGACTCGTATCGCGTCAGGCTTTAATGATAATATTGTTTTGCTCGGAACCAGAAGCAATCAATTGCTGATTTACAATAATTCAGACGGTATCAAATTGGGATGTTTCAATTTCAATTTTTGGGGGATTACTTCGCTTAGCGTATCCGCGGAAAAAGTTTTTGTCGGATTCTCAGACGGAAACGGTGTCGTTATCGACATGAATGAAACGCTTAAAGAGGCATCAAGCGCTCTTGAAGGCGGAAATATTGCCAAACTCTCCCGTCTCGTAGCGGAACAGCCGCTGATTTTTATTAATCAGGATTTGTGCACGAAAATGGAGCGGCATTATGAAGCGATTTTTCGTTTCAAGCCTTCCAGCGCTGACGAGCGCAAAGGGCATGAAGCCATTGTCTCGCTGATTATAGCCGACAGTGCCTTGCGCAGGGAATTGATGCAGAGTCTGTACAGCTCTGAAGATATCGTGCCGTTTATGGAGAAAATTTCGCTCGGAAATGCTCAAGGAGCCTGCGTATCAGTGTATAAATCTCCCCATTTGCGGCAGTTGCGCGAATTTCATGAAGTCCGTTCGGGCTGTTTAAAAGAGCTTATGCATGAAATAAAGCTTTTGGAGATCGATCCGGAGAAGTTTAACGAATACATCGCATCTGCACCGGGCGGATGCAATAAATGCGTTCATAATCTCATTCCGAGACCCGAGGATCTCGAAGAGAATTATAAAAAACTGCTTTCCAGCGCATCTTCGGGTAATTTCTCGGCTTTGGCGGAAATAGGCGAACAGCACGAGATGTTGCGGCAGACAAAAGTTTACCGCCGTTTTATGAATTACGGGGAAGCCCTGATCGACAAAATACTCTCACGGATGGCGGCAGGAAAAATGGATCAAGCCGAAGAGTATGCTATGAAGCTGATAAAAATCAAGCCGTTTGCCCATACCGCTACCGATTTTAAAAATCAAATCAAACTTCTTGACACGTTTGTCAGTTCCGCTGCGAGTAATAACCTCGCAAAGCTGTTTTCTCTCTCAGACGAATATCCCGCACTGCGAACGACACAGATTTTTAAAGACCAAATCGATACCTATAAAAGAAATATTGTGATCCCCGCCAATAATCTTGCAAAAAACGGAGAAGTGACAAAAGTCATGAAGTTATTGACCCCGTATTCGACTATCGAATATTTCGAAGAAAAAAATCTTTCGCTTTTGAAAAAAGCTCTGGTTCATGAGATTGAGCTGTATGCGCCTATCGGAGAAGAACAATTGTTGCTCGAACGTTATCACGGATATTTTGGCTGGGACAACGAATATGCTCAGGTTTGCCTCATATTGAAAGTAGCGCCGAATCTAACCCGGAAACCGGATATGAGAGTATCCGAATGTAAAACCGTAACGACCCTCCTGCATGGAACCAGAGTTTTAAGAACTCTGCAAAATAAAGAGACGGCTTGATATATTGTGCATCGTGGGCTGAAATATTTAAAACGGAGCGTATAGGCTCATTCTTCGGAATTAAAAAATCGTTTGACGAATTCATCAGCCGGAAGCGGTTTGGAGATGGCATAGCCCTGAAGGTAATCGCACTTCATCTCTTGCAGGATATCACGATGGTATTGTGTTTCTACCCCTTCGGCGATGACCTTCATATTCAGTTGGTGCGCAATATCAATAATCATTTTGCATAAGATTTGGTCGCTCAGATTGATTTCCAGCTGCTTGACAAAGGATTGGTCGATTTTGAGGTACTGATAGGGATGATTTTTGAGATAGGACAAAGAAGAATATCCCGTACCGAAATCATCCAGAGATATCTCTATCTTGGCATCTTCCAGTAATTTTAGCCGTTCCCAGACTATTGCGGAATCTTCAAGCATAACGCTTTCGGTAATCTCCACTACGACGGAATCGTTTGCAAACGCATCGGATGTCAAGACCTTGATCCATTCCGGTATGCCGCCGTTTTTTTGATGGAACTGAATCGGTGATATATTGACACTGATCTGGAAATGTTCATTATACATACGGCGCCATTGGGACACCGTCTTGATGGCTTCATGGACGATCCATTCGCCGATCTCTAAAATCATTCCGGTCTCTTCCGCGATTGAGATAAAATCAGCCGGATTTATCAAATGCCCGTCCGGGTGTTTCCATCGAATTAACGCTTCGGCTTTATGAATTTGCCCTGTTTTGATTTCGAATATCGGCTGATAGTATAAAACGAACTGCTCTTTCGCACACGCGATATGCATGTCTTTAATGAGTTGAAATCTTTTGATCAAAGCATCCTGCATGCTTTGAGTAAAAAAATTAGAGGCATTTTTACCTGATTTTTTAGACTGATACATCGCCTGATCCGCATATTTGAGAATCGTTTCGCTATCCGAAGCGTCATCCGGGGCTATGGCTATCCCGATCGATGCGGATATAAAGACGTTTTTCGAATTTTCAAGTTCAAAAGGGGAGGAAAGCTCTTTGAGGATATTTTGTGCAATGGTTTCCACGACATACAGATTTTCGATATCGGGCAAAATAACGGTAAACTCGTCCCCTCCGATACGAAAGCATAAATCAGTGTTGCGTAGGCAGCTGATAATACGTGTTGTGACCTGTTTAAGCAACGTATCGCCGATCTGATGCCCGAACATATCGTTGATCTCTTTGAAATCGTCCAGATCGATATACATCAAACCCATTCGACGAAAATCGTCTCGTCCGCTTTTAGAAAGCTGCTGCTCTAAATGATGCAAAAACATATGTCGGTTCGGCAAGTCGGTTAAAGCATCGAAATTGGTTTCATACCAGATTTTTTGATTGGCTTCTTCCATTTTACTCATATCGGATAAGACGGCAATGTATTTGCTGTTTCCGTCCTCTTCGATGATGCGCTGAATCGTAAGCAGTTTGTAGTAGAGCTCTTTCCCCTCTTTATCGGTATAGGTAATTTCGCCTTCCCATGATTGCTTTAAATCTATGGCATTTTTTAAAGCTTTGTAAAATTCCCCGTTTTGAATGTAGCTATCTATTTTATTGGGCCGTACATTAACAAGTTCGGAGGAATCATAACCGGATAATCGTTCAAAAGCGGGGTTAACACTGAGAATAACCTCCCTCTCATCCGCAATAACAATACAGTCATGGCTGTGAAAGTAAATTAAAGAGTCCAAGTTTCGTGTTCGAGAAATCTCAGAACCCTCATTACAGGGACATCCAAATTTATTTCTTGAGTTTTTTAGAAAGGTCATTAAAGATGCCAGCATGATCGTAATCTCTTTCATGAAAGTTAGAATCTACTTAGTTTCATTATTTGTACACAATAAAACATTATATATTTATAACAGTTTTAATTTATGCATGAAATAATAATTATATTATAAGTTGGATTTATGAGATTTTTTTTCAGATAATGTATAGATTTTGACATTATAAACCGATCGATTGCACCTTCTGGGTAAAATACCGAACACTATTAGCGTATGACGATGGAGAAGATGTGATTATTCTGGATTTTGAAACCAATTCCGCCAATATCCATGACGTAATCGAAGTTGCGGCATTCCGGATCAGAAGAGAAGCGGGCGCGTATGTTATCATTGATACGTTTCACCGCTACTACTTTTCCGAATATGAACTCAACCCTCATGCACTCGCCGTTCATAAGCTCTCACCGGAGCGTATAAAGAGACTGCGCTCGAATGTCGATTATGCCGAGTATTTTGCGGAAGATTATGAGTTTGTAGAGTTCTGTCGGGGGGCTAAAACGCTCATAGCCCACAATATAACCTTCGAGCTGCGTCACCTAGGCGAGCTGGTTACGTTTGAGAAACACTTTTGTACCATGAAAACCAATAAGAAGAGTGTCGGCGCCCTCAATATCCGAGGGAGTCTCAAAAATCCGAAACTGTTGGAAACCTGCCGACACTACCGCATCGATTTCGATGAAGATCAATATCACTCAGCCCTCTATGATGTCACAAAAACGCTTGAGATACTGAACTGCATGGACATAACAATCTGAAATTATTCAATGCATCCGAATGTCATGTTGGTGATGTGGTATTCTTTATAGCCTCCTCTACGACGAAAACTAAACAATCTTTTGAGAAAACGTATCATTGGCCACCTCTCATGTTAAAGGGGAACCCATTTGGGGTATAGCAACTGCTTGCTCATGAACGGAAGTGAACGTTTCACAGATCACTTCAACAAAGATTCTTTTGTTGGGAACATCAGATTACAACCATTACCTTCCGATCTGCTCAGACGATATTCGGTTCTGATTTTTGAGGGTCATTTGTAGTATGCCACTATACCTATGAGAGTTTCATAAGCATTTTATTGCGACTGATTCTTTTCAGTTTTTTCTATGCTGAATTTCTACATTAAATCTCTGAATAATGTAACAAAACGTAACTGTTTATGTATTTAGGTTTTTTTAAATGATATAATATTTTTAAATAGTTTCCTCTCCTACATCTTCCCCATAGCGGTAATTTACTATAAATAAATATTAAATTTAATGTAAATATCACTTTTATGTACAAAGAATATATTAATAATAATCCTTTTGTTTTGATATATATTGTTGTATATTGTTTTCATTAATTTTTTATTAGGAAGTTATGAAAGGAGTCTAAAGATTAATAGATGATGAAAAAATTATTATTTTTAATATTTCTTGAGATTGTTGCCGCTTCACAAAATATTTCTTTTGAACAAATCAAAGCAGCCGCTTCATTATATTCGCATCGACTCAAACTCCGTTCTATTGATACCTCTATCGAGGAAGCGAGATTGGGAAGTGTCTACTCCTCACTGTATCCGCAGCTTTCATTAGGATACAGCGGCGAGTATAATCAAAATATTGATAAAGCTGACTCAGGAACTCTATCGGTCGGCGGTACGACAATCAACTCATCCGTTCGGAACAAAGACTCGTTGGCGTTGAGTCTGAATTATGAACTTTATCACTTCGGTACGACTCTTAAACAGATCGAAATGTCTCAAAAAGAGATTGCATCCAAAAAGCTCGAAGTGTGTAATGAAGAGAATAAACTTTACCAAGAGTTGTTGGATCATTATGCCGGTGCTCAAAAAGCTCAGAGTGAACACACATTTAAAACTGCGATGCACGCTTTGCGTAAAAAACTTTATGATTACAAGCAACGCCTTTATGCGGCAGGAAAAGAGTCCCGCGTTTCGATAGGAGATGAAGCGATTCGACTTATCGATCTCGAACGGGATATCGAACGTTCACTTATGAGTTATGAGGAAAACCTTCTTGCCCTTACTAAACTTTCCCATATCGAGCTTGATTTGAAAAACACGCAATTACTTCCGTTAAATACACAACCTGAAAAGATTCATATCGGAAGCTTTGAAGATAACGTCCAAGCACATCAATACCAAGAGAAGATTGCGCAAAAGAATGCTGAAATCTCTCTCAACAACCGTTCTCAGTTTCCTGTTATATCGTTCTACTCCAACTACTATCTCTATGGGTCCGATCCTCATAACGCTTATGATGCCTTAAACGATATTCGTCCTAATAGTTGGAATATGGGCTTGAGTATTCGATGGAATCTTTTCGAGGGGTTCAAATATAACAGTGAATCGGCTCGGTTACATTTTGAATTAGATCGTATCAATGAAGAATACAGACTAGCTAAACGGGAATTTGATGCCCAGACACAAATATCTCAACAAAAAATAGATCGATTGTCCCAACTGCAAAAGAACAATCTCCTTATCGTCAATGAATCCCGCTCAAAAATAGCAATGATTAAGCGTCTCAGAGAGCAGGGGGAAGCGGACGCGGTGAGCGAGGTGAGTGTGAATCTTGAAACATTGGAGAGAGAATTGACATTAGAATCTGAGCTGATACAACACGCCTATGAAGCGGAAGCATTAAAATTACAACATCGCGGGGTAGAGACATGCACTCTGCGCTAACCGCCCTCGAAGTCGCCGGCAAACTCAACCGTATCGCCATCGATACCCGTGTCATTATCAAAGAGTACGCTCTAAGCGAGCATGAGCCCTCCATCGAAGAGCTGACCCGTATCGCAACGGCGCAAGGGTTCCGTGCCTCGATCAAAAAGCTCCCTATTGAGAAACTGATAGAGTCTTATCCGATGCCGATCATCGTCCACAAGCATGACGGTACCTATATGAGTATTATCCAAGCCAATAGTGAGAAACAAGAGCTTTTAGTCTTCGACATCACCTGCAAAGAGCCATATATTATCTCATATCAAGATTGTACGGCTCAAAGTTCCGGAAAATACATTGTTCTAAAACACCGCATTCTCAGCACCGATGCCCGTTTCGGTTTCGGCTGGTTCTTCCGTCAAATCATGAAGTACAAAAAAGTGATGGCGGAGGTGTTGATCGCCTCCTTCGTCCTTCAACTCTTCGGTCTCGTTGCACCGCTCTTTACGCAGGTGATCCTCGATAAGGTTCTCGTCCATCGCTCGATGAGCACCCTCGATGTTCTCGCTATCGCCTTTATCGCCGTTGCCGTATTTGAGCTGATGCTCAATCTGATACGCAGCTACATCTTCGCCCATACCACCTCCAAGATCGATGCGCGGCTGGGAGCGAAACTCTTCCACCACTTATTGGCACTTCCGTTTGTTTATTTCGAGAAACGCAAAGTAGGAAACATCATTGCCCGTGTCCGTGAACTCGATCAGATCCGAGAGTTTATCGCCAACAAATCGGTTACTCTTATCCTCGATGTCCTCTTTTCGGTGGTCTTTGTTGCGGTGATGCTCCTTTACAGTGTGAAACTAACCCTTATCGTGTTGGGATTCGTCACGGTGATCGCGATCCTCTATCTCATAATCACCCCCGAGCTTCGCCGACGGCTCGAAGAGAAGTTTCAGATGGGGGCGCAAAGCAATGCCTATCTGGTTGAAGCGGTAACGGGGGTACAAACGGTCAAATCATTGGCATTGGAGGGTTCGATGCAGCGTCGTTGGGAAGATTACCTCGCCCGCTACGTCAATGCCGGATTTCAGCTCAGTAATCTCTCGAATATCCTCGGAGGGGTCAGCGGTGCGCTCCAAAAACTCATGACGATTTCAATGCTCTATATCGGGGTGACATTGGTACTGGAGGGTAAACTCAGCGTCGGGCAGTTGATTGCGTTTCAGATGTTCGCGGGGCAATTCACGGGTCCCGTGTTACGGCTGGTGAACCTGTGGAACGAATTTCAGCAAACGCTCCTCTCCGTTGATCGGCTGGGTGATATCCTAAACACTCCGACCGAACAAACCAACGACAAAGCGATTACCCTTCCCAAAGTGGAAGGGAGCGTGACGCTTGATAACATCGTTTTCTCCTACGCCTCCGATTCTCCCGCCGTATTAAACGGTATCAGTGCCGAGATTCCGATAGGAAGCAGTGTAGGCCTTGTAGGACGCAGCGGCAGCGGTAAGAGTACGGTCACGAAACTCATCCAGCGTCTCTATATCCCTAACAACGGAACGATCTACATTGACGGTGTCGATATCCGCCATATGAACCCCAAATGGCTTCGCAATAACATCGGGGTCGTATTGCAGGAGAACTACCTCTTTAGCGGCACGATCAAAGAGAACATTTCCCTCAGCCGTCCCGACGCTCCGATGGAGCATATCATCGCCGCATCGCGAATGGCGGGTGCCGATGAGTTTATCGCCGAACTCTCAGAGGGTTACGATACACAGGTAGGGGAGCGGGGTGCCGCGCTTTCCGGCGGTCAGCGTCAGCGTATCGCTATCGCCCGCGCCCTGATCACCAACCCTCGTATTTTGATATTTGACGAAGCGACTTCGGCACTGGACTATGAATCCGAACGGATCATTCAGGATAATCTAAAAACGATCAAACAGGGACGGACGATGTTCATCGTCGCCCACCGTCTCAGTACCGTCAAGGAGTGCGACGTCATCATTGTCATGGAAAAAGGGCACATCGTCGAGCGCGGAAGCCATGAGGAATTGATGCGGCTTCAAGGGTATTACTACAAACTCTATATTCAGCAAGGATAACCATGAAAGAGCTATTTCATACCAAAGACAAGCACGAATTTACCCCTCTCCTCGTCGAGATCGAAGAGCGTCCCACTTCACCGTTGGGCAGAAGCCTTTTGTATGTGATCCTCGCATTTTTGGTTGTCGGATTATTATGGCTTTTCCTTGCCAAGATCGATATCGTCGTGAGCGCACGAGGAAAAATCGTCCCCGACGGCGAGATCAAAACTCTCCAGCCGATAGAGTCGGGGGTCATTGCTTCCATACGCATCAACGAAGGGCAAAGGGTAAAAAAAGGGGACGTGTTGATGGAGATTGATCCCTCCGTGACCGAAAGCGATTTGGAATCCAAACAAAAAAATCTCTCACTTCTCGAATTAGAGATTGAACGGTTGGATGCACTTATCAACAATAGAGCGTTTTATCCTAGCCGCAAATCTGACAACAGCACTGCTATCGCCACTCAGCAGATGATCTATACCTCCGGCAAACTCTCTTACGATCAGCAGCGTCAAATATTGGAAGAACAGATGCGACAGAACAATGAAGCGACCGAAGCGGCAAAAGCAGACAGATCCCGCCTCAAGCAGCTTTTAGCCAGTGCAAAAGAGCATGAAAACAGGCTCAAAGAGGTTCTCGACATCATTGCCAAAAAAGAGTATATCGATGTGCAAAATCAGCGGATTGAGTACCAAGAACAGCTCACCATGAAAGAGCATGTCATCGCACAATCACTTGGCAAGCTCAACGAACTTAAGCAACAACTCCGTCTCGTGACTCAGGAGTACCGAAACAAACTGCTCGAAGAACTGACCCAAAAGTCCAAAGAGGCGACGGCGCTGCGCACCGAAGTGCAGACGTCCCTTTTCCGTCATGCCAAACAGCAGATTATCGCTCCGGTGGACGGATATATCGGAAAACTCTTTGTTCATACCGTCGGAGGCGTCGTCACCCCTGCCGAGAAACTCCTCACCGTGATCCCTAAAGATGTCCCCCTCATTATCAAAGCCACCGTCCTCAACCAAGACATCGGTTTCGTGACCAAACAGATGGAAACTGCGATCAAGATCGATACGTTCGATTTCCAAAAATACGGGCTGCTTCACGGCAGTGTCAACCATATCGCCGATGATGCCATCGAGGATGAGAAGCTCGGACCCGTCTATGAGATCGCTATTACCACATCGGCTACTACGCTGCGAGGGGAGGGTAAAACTCTCTCCATCCATCCGGGGATGAGTGTGACGGCGGAGCTAAAAGTCGGCAAGCGCCGTGTCATAGAGTTTTTTATCTATCCGATGATCAAATATCTCGATGAAGGGTTGAGTGTGAGATGAGAAAATTACTACAAAGGATAAAGATGAAAATAATTAGGCAAGAAAAAATGCTCACATGGACAGAGCCAAACCAATGGATGGTGGTTGGAAATAACATTTGGATTAAATCTAAAAACACAAGGAGTGCAGCATGATAGGGTTAATGATAATTGGGAGTATTGCTCTGTATTGGTGGCTAGCCAGTACGATTGTTAGTAAAGTATATACTAAAACGCAAAGCCTCACCAAAAAGCGTATCGCGATAGCGATATTTATACTTATTCCTACATGGGACGTTATTCTCGGGTTTCCGGTTTATGCCTATCTTTGTCTGACACAATCAGGAGTGAAAATCTATAAAACCGTCGACCATGTGGAAGGGTTTTATATTGGAGAACAAAGTAAAGATTTTGCCCCGTATGTACCTTATAAAGGTTATCAATACATCGATTACAAAGAACAAGAGAGTGGCAAATACTATCGAAGCTACTGGCTAGACAACAATGCTTCGGAGCTTTGTGTCCCTGTTGGAACTCATCGTTTTAGTCCGTATGCTGAAGCATTTGCCCGAGGAAAATGTATAGCTAAAGAAGTGATAAAAGAGAATAAAGTAAGTAGGTGGGAGTATAACACAAATAAAAATATAGAAAAAATTATTGTACCAATTGTAAAGATTAAAAAAACTGTTGTAGCGATTAAGGATAGAAAAGAGAATAGAAAGATTGCTGAAAATATTAGCTATTCAATGGATCAAAATTGGGTAATTGGTTTTGGGAATGAACAAATTAGTGGAAGAGGTGTTTTTGCCCATTGTATAGGGGATGAACATATGATAGAAAAAGCATTAAAAAATAAATTAGAGGAAAAATAAAATGTCAACAATTAAAGAGTATCTAGATTATGCAGAGTTGGCTCAAGCGAGCTATATTAACGGGTTAACTGCTGGAATGTTTCAATCGTCATATAATGTTGGTGGGGAAAATATTCTTAAAAATGAGTTTATTGCATTACAAGCTTCAAATTTTGCTACTCGTTATATTGTGGTTGCTACTACAAGCGGATATGGGGTTGGAACGTTAAGTGGACTAGACGCAGTAATATTTAAAGATACTAATGACGGACGTTATGTATTATCTATCCGTGGAACGACACTGACATCTCCAGCAGATATATTAGTAGATATTGAACTTGGTAAGGGTGGATCGGCTTATGCCCAAACAAGTGATCTTGAAGCCTTTTATAACAATGTGCTCGATGATCATCCTGAAATTCAAACACTTGACGTAACGGGTCATTCTCTTGGAGGATTTTTAGCTCAGGTTTTTACTGCAAAACACTCCTCTGTTGTCAATCATGCTTATACGTATAATGCTCCTGGTCTTGGTGGGGTCGCAGCAGAATTTGGTGTTAGTTCATTGCCGAGTACAAAAATCACCAATTTGTATTCCAGTATGGGTCCCGAAATCATTGCAGGGCTTGGAACACTCATAGGTAACGTGATTCCCATCTCAACCGATGATGCAAGTCATAGCAGTAAAATACTCACAAATACTCTGTATGTTTATAATACACTTTCGGCTATTTCTGCAACTCAAGACATTGATCTTCTCACTTCAATAATGAAACATGCTTCCGAACAGCAAGTACTTGAAGTAATCAAAGGGGCATTCGGAACTACGCTGACAGGTACAGCTGTCGATCAGGCAATCAACCTCATAAAAAATCATACAGGAGAGGCCAATGGATTCACCGATCTCTATACAAAATCCCCCTCCGAAATTGCTACCCAAGCCAAAGGCGACAAAGCGATCCTCTATGCCCTCACGAAACTCAACCCCTTCGCTATCGAAGGAAATCTTCCCGCCTACACCGACATCGATCCAACACACTATTCAGAAAAATATCTTCAAGACCGCGCGCAGTATTTGTACTATTTATCGGATAAAACCAACCGTTACGACATTGACCCGACTCACACTATGAACCATTTCGAGGATTCGGGACTCGGAAGCGACTATACACTGGAACAATCTTTTTCCCGTAGCCGTATCCTCTTCGGAGGTGAGGGTTACAGTACCCTTAACGGCGGAGAATACGGCGATCACCTCTACGGCATGGGCGGAGCGGACGGACTTAACGGTAACGGGGGTGATGACTGGATAGAGGGAGGGGAGGGTGCCGATATCCTCGACGGAGGAGCAGGAAAAGACATCCTCATCGGCGGCTACACCAAAGACAAAGTCGATGCCCAAAGCGATATGCTAAAAGGCGGCACCGACTTCGACACCTACATCTCAGGAAACATGGACATCATCAATGACAGCGACGGTAAAGGTCGCGTCTACTTCGAGGGTAAACTCCTCAGCGGCGGAACCAAAGACGCAGGGCAGGGGTGCGCCACACAACCCGACGGTAGCCAAGTCTATAAAGGTGATGGCGGAGTTTATACCCTCAAAGGTAATACCCTCACTTTTGTCAAAGACGGAAAGATTCTCACCTTTGAAAACTACACTAAAAACCAACTAAGCCTCACCTTTACAGAAAATCCGGCAGACGGAGAAAGCTGTTCATCTTCAGGTTCCGTAGGTGGAGAAGGAGGGTCTGGAGGTAGCGGAAGCGGTTCATGCCCGAAACCTGTCGATCCGTCATTTAACTTAAACTTTTCCCTCCCCTCCGTTATCCAGTCGGTTGTTAATTATATCACCGGAGGAGGTACCTACTATTACGGCGGAAGCGGCGGAAGCGGCGGAGGCGGTGGAGGAAGCGTCTCTCATTCCGGCGGAAGCGTATCCTCCACCCCGCACACGACACCGACTACTCCCGCTCCCAAAGTCGATTGTCCCAATAATCCGCTCTACAGCAGTGCCGGAACAGGGGGGAGGAAGTTCTACCTCTCCTATCGTATTAGACCTAAACCGTAACGGTATTACCTCGATCTCCCTAGCGGCATCTACCGCACTGTTCGACTACGACGGAGACGGTATCAAAGAGAACACGGCATGGAGTGAGAACACCGACGCACTCCTAGTCAACGACATTAATAACGACGGCATCAACAACAACGCCACCGAACTCTTCGGAAACTATACTCGCAACAGTGACGGCAGTGTCGCAAAGTCGGGATACCAAGCTCTCAGCTACTACGACACCAACAGTGACGGAGTAGTAAACGCCACTGATACCCGTTTTAGTGAACTCAAACTTTGGATCGATGCGAACGGTGACGGAGTCACTGATACGGGTGAACTAAAGACACTGACACAAGCAGGCGTTACCTCTCTAGCCCTCAACCGTGCCACCCCCTATATCCCAACATCTGAAAATACCAACACCATCATCCAGGAGACGACGTTCACCGACGGAGCGGGTGAGGGCGTTATGCGTGACATACTCTTTCGATATGAGAACACATCCAAACCTACCGAGGGTGTCTATTTCGATATGGACGGAAACGGTATACAGGAAAAAATGCTCACATGGACAGAGCCAAACCAATGGATGGTGGTAAAAGACCTAAACGGTGACGGCAAAATCACCGGCGGTCGTGAAGTGGTCGGAAACAACATGATCCTCTCCAACGGTACCAAAGCCGCCGACACGATCCAAGCGCTGAAAACATTCGATATCAACCATGACGGAGTAGTAGACGCAGCCGACAACTCCGGTCTCGCATTCTGGACCGACCGTAACCATAACGGCATCACCGATATAGGGGAACTCGAAGCACTTGGTGCCGCTGGAGCTATACAAACCATCAAACTCAATCCCTATCAAACCCTCCTCAGTGGATACGATAATAACAAGGATGGAGTGATCAACGGCTCTGATGCGCTCACCAACTACCTCTACATTCAGACCAACAGTGATGATAGCGTCACCCTCTACCTTCCTGATGATGCTTCTGCCAGAGCGATGATCTCAGGATATACGGGAAATGAGAGTATCCAAACCGCACAAGGGGAGAAGATCATCAAAAACATCCTCTTTTACAGCGGAACGCTTATCCTCAGCGATGAGTCTATCGGAACCGAGGAGAGCGAAACGCTGGAGGGGAGCAGTAGAGATGAAACGCTCAGAGGTATGGGGGGACGCGACATCCTTGACGCAGGCGCGGGTGATGACATACTCGAAGGGGGGAGTGGAAGCGATAAACTCCTAGGGGGAACGGGGAACGACACCTATATCTATAATCGCGGGGATGGAAAAGACCTGATCGTCGATATCTCAGGAACTGATATGATCAGTTTTGCAGCAGGGATCACCCGCGATGATCTGATTATAAAATCCAACGGTGCGGATATCAGTATCTATCTAAAAGACGGAACCAAAGCACTCAGCGAGCTTACCGATCAAATCATCGTCAAAGACTGGCACACCACAGGAACGGTAAAAAAAATCTCTTTTAGTGACGGGACAACCATAGGCGCGCGCGACATCGTGACGATGTTCGCCACGGATAAAAACGAGACGATCTCCGGAACCGAAAACAGCGAAACCCTAATCGGGGGCAAAGGAAATGACGTACTCCAAGGACGTGGGGGAAGCGATACCTATCTCTTCGCTCGTGGTGACGGAAAAGATACGATCATCGACAGTGCGGGCAGTGATACGCTGAAGTTCGGCGAGGGGATAAGTGCGGATGATTTGATCATCAAAGTATCCGCAGATAGCAATGATTTGATTATTGGCTTCAAAGAAGAGGGGAAAACATTTTCAGAGCTTACCGATACGATAACCATAAAGGATTGGTTTAATAGTAATAACCGTATCGAGACTATCGCATTTAGCGACGGCAGCACGATGGATACAGCACTCTTGATTCCACTGCAAGGAACGGATGAGAACGATACAACCCATTTGCTCGATATTGCTTCCTCTATTACTCTCGATCTTCAAGGAGGAGATGACGTCATAAGCACGGGTTCCGGTAATGATACGCTGATCGGAGGAGAGGGTAACGATACCCTAGAGGGGGGTAATGGTGACGATACCTATGTGTTTAATCGCGGGGACGGAGTCGATACAATCAGTGATGCAAGCGGCAGCGATATCTTAACATTTGGAGAAGGTGTAAGTTCAAGTGATTTGATCGCCCAAGTGAGCGGTAATGATCTTATTATTGCCCTCAAAGAAGAGGGAAAATTATTTGGAGAGTTAAGTGACAAGATTACTATCAGTAACTGGTATAACGCAAACAATCGGATAGAGACTATAAGCTTTAGCGATGGGTCAGCATTGAGCACGACGAGTGCAATTTTAGAATTGATCAGTACCGAGGGAGATGATGTCATTATAGGTACTGAACAATCGGAAATGATTGAAGGAAATAGAGGTAATGATACTCTTCAAGCAGGATTGAGTAATGACGTATACATATTTAATCGCGGAGATGGAGCCGATACGATCAGCGATACAAGCGGAACCGATACGCTGCAGTTTGGCGAGAGGATTACAAAAGACGACCTTATTGCCCAAGTGAGCGAGAATAGCTTAATTATTGCAATTAAAGAAGAGGGAAAAAGCTTTGCAGAGTTGAGTGATAAGATTACCATTACCGACTGGTATAACGCAAACAATCGTATCGAGAATATCGGCTTCTTAGATGGTCCGGTAACACTGAGTACGACCAGTGCTATCTTAGAAATAATTTCAACTGACGGTGATGACGTCATCACAGGGACAGAACAATCCGAAACCTTTGCAGGCGGTAAAGGCGATGACACACTCTATGACGGTGCAGGTGATGATACGTATGTGTTTAACTGCGGCGACGGAGTCGATACGATCAGTGATACAGGCGGAATTGATACACTCCAATTTGGCGAGGGGATTAGTGTGGATGATTTGATCATCAAAGTATCCGCAGATAGCAATGATTTGATTATTGCCCTCAAAGAAGAGGGAAAAGAATTTTCCGAACTTAGCGATACGATAACCATGAAAAATTGGTTCAATACGGACAATCGTATCGAGACTGTCGCATTTAGCGACGGCAGCACGATGGATACGGTACTCTTGATTCCACTGCAAGGGACGGATGAGAACGATACGAGTCATTTGCTCGATACCGCTTCCTCTATTACCCTCGATCTTCAAGGAGGAGATGATATCGTAACCACGGGTTCAGGAAATGATACGTTAATCGGAGGAAAGGGTAACGATACCCTAGAGGGGGGTAGCGGTAATGATACGTATCTCTTTAACCGAGGCGACGGAGTCGATACGATCATCGATACAGGCGGAACGGATACATTTCAATTTGGAGAAGGGATTATAGTTGATGATGTGATTATCCAAAAATCAGGTAATAACGTAATCGTAGCACTCAAAGAAGAGGGGATTGAATTTTCGGCTCTTAAAGATAAAGTGACGCTACAAAACTGGGACAATGTCAACAATCGTATAGAAAATATCATTATCAGTGATGGATCCCAGATTGATACGGCATTCTTGGTCAATCCGATTATGCAGGACAAACAGGCCATAAAATTTGATGGCGTAGATGATGCACTTGTAATATCTTCATCTAATAGTTTGAATGTAACAACTGCGCTATCCTTGAGTGCTAGAGTTAGCTATCAAGGCACTGGCGGTATGATCGTTGCCAAGCACTATACGCATGGATCACGATCTTATGATATAAGTATCGATTCTGATGGAAGAGTAATATTTGATGCTCTGGATGAAAATGATGGAGCGCATATGATATTTTCAACTACATCCTTAACCTCAGGTCAAACATACGATATAGTCGGAACCTATGATAAAGTCACTGGTATGTCTAAAATATATATCGATGGAGTGCTTGATAGTGAAGTGAATGTAGGTAGTTTTAACATTATGCAAACTACGCTAGATGTCATAATCGGAGCTTATTCAGCGGGAGGAAGCTCTTTACGCAGCTACTTGAATGGAACTATCAGTGATGTTCAAATTTATAATAAGGCACTTACAACTACTGAAGTGACAACAATTGCTGAAGGCGGTATAGGTTCGGACGGTCTTCTAGCACATTATGACTTTGAAGGGCTTGATCCTCTTGCGGATAAATCAGGAAACGGACATACGGCAAGTATTCGAGGAAATCCTACTCTAGTAAATGTCACTGAACTTTCTGCCCCTATCGTCTTCGATCTCAACGGTAACGGCATTACCTCCACCTCTACAGAGAGCAACACCGTCTATTTTGATTATAATGGTGATGGTGTACGCGAACGGACAGGATGGTCTGAACGTGGGGATGGACTTCTCGCTGTCGATGTGAATCATGACGGACGTATCAATGACGGCAGCGAACTTTTCGGGGATCATACCAAGCTTCCGGATGGATCGAACGCAACCGATGGGTATGAGGCGATGATTCAGTACGATAGCAATCATGACGGTAAAATCGATGCAACCGATGCGCATTTTAACGATCTACTCCTCTGGAAAGATACCAACCTCGACGGACAAAGCAGTGCGGATGAGTTAAGCACCTTTGCTGCGAATGGGATAAAAGCCATTGATTTAAGCTCCAACCCTCTCGATGTAAGCGAAAACGGCAACCGAATCAGTTATGAAACCTCTTTTACGACGACAGACGGAACAAATGGAATCGTGCGTGACCTCTGGTTTAAAACTTCGAGTGACGATACGATAGCGTCTCAAAACGGCGATATCGCCGATGCGGGAAGCTTTAGCGATTCGTTTGAGAATTTTACAACCGACGCCAATCTAAAAATGGGTTCGAGCGGCTCAATCAGCTCAATCGAATCGATGGGAGATTCGGATATCTCCTCTTTGACGTTGCAAAGCCGCTATACCGGCAGCGGGTTGGACGGGGCCAGTGCTCAGACGGTGTTTGAGGGGGTAGGATACACGGGGACGCTGAGCAACGTATGGCTCAAAAGCGATACCCTCGACACGCAGTACACCTATACCGGAACGTTGAGCGATGACGTACAGGCATTGCCGAGCATTGATGGGCAAGGAAACGTCATCAACCTCCAAGAGGCGATGAACGAACAATCGGAGTTGGCGGCAAGCGTCACCGAGTTTCAAAACCTCAGCGAGAGCGGGAATCTTGCCGATTTCGAGGCGAACATCGACTCGATTATCGAGGGATGGGCATTATATGATCTCGGTGGAGAGAGTGCGAATTCGACCCCTCCTATCGTCCTCGACCTCGATGGAGATGGGGTGACTTCGACCTCATTGGATTCATCAAGTGCTTATTTCGATTACGACGGTGACGGTCGTCGTGAGCATACGGCATGGATTGATGCGGGTGACGGTCTTCTCGCCATTGATCTCGACGGAGATGGCGTCATCACTCACGGTGCCGAAGTATTCGGTAACTATACGATAAAAGAGGGCGGCACAAAAGCGACGGACGGTTACGATGCGATGGCCCAGTATGACACCAACGGTGATAACGTACTCGATGGATCGGATGAGAAATTTAGTCAACTCAAACTCTGGAATGATACCAATCAAAACGGTAAAAACGACGCGGGAGAACTCTCGACGCTCTCTGAAAAAGGGATCAGTGCTATCCATCTCTCCCGCACTGAGGGGACAACGTTTACTCAAATCACCGAAGCGGGCAACACCATTACCCAAGAAACAAATTATATCGGCACGCAGGGTGGTGGAATTGTACGCGACGTATGGTTCAGTTATGACGGAACCGATACGATTGCCTACAGTAACCTCAGTGACAGCGATGAGAAAAAAATCGCCATCGTCGAAAACTTCTACGGACGACGTCTCAACAGCGAGGAGCGCAACAGCGTCGAAGTAATCGCCGAAGTGCTCAATCAGTACAATGCGCTGCGCTACGACACGATCGCCAAAATCATCACCGACAAGCTCTACGGAGAAGGGTTCCCGAATTGCCAATTCCTGCATGATGCGCTGAATAATACGCTGGGACGCGTTGTAGGAGGTGCGGCAAGTACCACCGAAACGCTGTTGGCGGTCAATTTATTGGCCGCATTGCTCAAACGTGAACATGTAGGTGTCCTTGCCGATATCTATCCCGAATACTTTAGCAATCCGACGATTGCAGGGCTGCTCGCGCAAAGCAATATTTCCATCGGATTCGAGAACGGTGCATTAGTCGGTCATATCGGTAACCGTTACTTCGGTACAAGCTCGGCAGAAACTCTTGACTTTTCTACATTGGATGGAGTCCGTGTCTATATGAGCGGCGGAGATGATACGATTATAGGAACAAACGGAATTGATGAACTCGTCGGCGGAGAAGGGGACGATACCCTAAACGGAAACAGCGGTAACGACGTACTCGAAGGGGGACAAGGCGACGATACCCTCATCGGAAGTACGGGACAAAACGTTTACCGCTACGCATGGGGGGATGGAAATGATACCGTTATCGATGCGGGAAGTGACGACTACGCCCCCGATACCCTCCGATTTAGTGATTTGGATATTTCCCGTGTATCGATTGAGCGGATCGGTGATGATATGATCATCCATGTTCGTGACGAAGAGGGTGAATCGCTGACACCGTTTGAAGAGCCGTTCGGAACGATCACGATCAAAGAGGGCTACGCAGCCGGAAAAATCGAACATTTCTATTTTAAAGATACGCGCTACACGTTCGATGAAGTACTGGCGTACGTCCCTGCCAACTCCGATTACTATTTCGTCCAAGGGGATAGCCAAGTCGTTATCGATGAGAAAGGGGGATCGGATACCCTCCATTTCGGTGATGGAATCACCCAGGAGAGACTTATCGTACGTATCACGGGAGAAGATATGATTATAGCTTTGGCGCAGGAGGGGCGTACTTTCGATACCCTTAGCGACAAAATAACCATCTTAAATTATTCAGGCGCGATTGAGCATTTCGCTTTTCAAGACGGAACGACGATGAATCTTGACGATATGATCACATTGGCACAAGGAGAAGTAAATCAAGCTCCCGAGGTGCCGTCTGAAACCTCCCATACCCTCCAAGATATCCGCATTTTAAGCGGGGAGACAGGGGCAAGCGACATCGATGGCGATGTTCTCACCTACACCGTTTCAACAGCTGCATCTCACGGAACCTTCAGTGTCGATGCAAACGGAACATGGAACTACGCGGCGGCAGATGGATACATGGGCAGTGACAGTGCGGTTGTCACGATTGATGACGGTAACGGAGGGATTATTACCCAAACATTGAATTTCGATGTTCGCGTATCGGCACCGACATTGTCTGATAGTACCTCTAATCTCCTCGAAGATACCTCTTCTACAGGAAACCTTAATGTCGTGAACCCTATCGGAGGTACTTTGGTTTACGAAGTACTCAACCCTTCAACCAAAGGTGCTTTCACCCTCAATGAAATAGGAGAGTGGCATTACACCCCATCGGAAAACCATAACGGCGATGACAACGTCACGATCAAAGTGACCAACGCCTACGGTCTTAGCACTACCGCAACACTGAACCTTGCCATCGAAGCGGTGAATGATGCACCTGTGACATCTGAACAAGAGAATTATACCCTCCAAGACATCCGCATTCTCAGCGGCGAAGTGGGAGCGAGCGACGTAGACGACGATATTCTCACTTATACTATCAGTACTCAAGCTGCTCACGGTACGTTGAATATCGATGCAAACGGAGCATGGAGTTACACGGCGACCGATGGCTATATGGGAACCGACAGCGCTATCGTAACGATCGATGACGGAGAGGGAGGTGTGATCACCCAAACCCTGAATTTCGATATTAAAGTTTCGGCTCCGACATTGTCTGATAGTACCTCTAATCTCCACGAAGATACCAATGCTACGGGAACCCTTAATGTAGTGAATCCTATCGGAGGTACTTTAGTTTACGAAGTACTCAATGCTTCGAGTAAAGGGGCGTTTAGTGTTAATGAAGCAGGGGAGTGGAACTATACCCCTGATACCGATCTTAACGGCACCGACAGCGTCACGATCAAAGTGACCAACGCCTACGGACTCAGCACCACTGCAACACTAAACCTCGCTATCGCAGCGGTGAACGATGCACCGATCCTAACCGAGACGCCATTGCCGATTACTCTGGATGCGGGTACGTCAACGGCCGGAGCGATTAAAGCCTCCGATGTCGATGGCGATATCCTCTCTTACAGCGTAACCGCCAACCCTGAACACGGAGCACTCACCATCAACGAGCAGGGAGAATGGAACTATACCGCAGAGCGTTACTACGCCGGAGACTCTAGCGCAACAGTAACGATTGATGACACTAACGGAGGAAGTGTTGTGGCAACGCTTAACTTCACTAACCTCATGACTCCGGACTGGCACTATACCTACGGAGGTCAAAGTATGAGTATCAACGATAGCGACGGAGTAGACACTCTGCTCATGAATGATATCTCTATGGCTGACCTCACCTTCCTCCAAGAGGGGGATAATCTCCGTATCGATGTCAAAGACAAAGAAGATATTATCCTAGAGGATTACTTCGCCTCTCTCATCAAAGGGGTAGAATCCCTCCAAACCAAAGAGGGCAATATCAACCTTTCCAAAGAGAAAATCGACTCAAAGGGAAGCTTTTTAGGTATTCAACGAGGAAGTAACAAAAATGATCTCATTGGAGGAAATAAAAAGACGGATACCATTTTCGCAGTAGAAGGGGATGATACGCTTTTCGGTAATGGCGGAAATGATCTATTGTATGGTGGTAACGGTAATGACTTACTAATAGGGGGTGAAGGTAACGATATCCTAAATGGAGACGCGGGAGATGATATTCTCTACGGCGATAGCGGTAATAACACCCTAGCGGGTGACGCAGGCAACGATAAACTCTTCGGAGGGGAGGGAACCAACACCCTAAGCGGCGGAAGCGGGGACGATACCTACCTACTTACCAAGGGAAGCAATACTACCACTATCGATGAGAATGTACTTGGATTCAGCTTGTTCGGTCGATGGATCGGGCAAAACGGCGGTACCGATACGCTCAAGTTCGGCGAAGGGATCACTCAAGAGGATATCAGCTTCCTGATGAAAGGAAACGATCTTTTGCTCCAATACGGAGAAAATGAGTTTATAACGATCAATAAACAAAAAAATGAAGCCAACCGAATCGAAAAATTCGAACTAAATGACGGAAGTTATCTAACCAATACCGATATCGACCGAATCATTCAGCAACTGAGTGCTTACGGCAAAGATCACGGCTTCCATCTCAAAGACAATACCCAAATCCAAAACAACCAGGCACTGATGAATATCGTCGCTTCGGGATGGCATGCCCTATAGGACCGCAGACTCGATTTACAACGCCATCAGCGTCTGATACTCGTTGAGGGCGAAGTCGTCGGTCATTCCGCTGATATAGTCGGTGACAAGGCGGATGCGGTAATAGCGTTCCATAAGGTTGTAAGTTTCCGAATCCTCGGGACTTAGTGTTTTTATATCAGCCTGATACGCAACGATTTGTTTGGACGAAATGCGTCGGATCAGCCGCATCGCGACAAAACACGCTACCTTCTCCTCTTGTAACAGTGCGCTAAAGTCGTTGGCATCCAGTTCCAGTAACGGTTTGTAGATATCGAGCAGACCGTTGATTATCGTATAGCCTTGGAGTTCCAGCGTCTGAACCTCTTTGTTCTGATAGATATGTTTGGTCGAGATTTTTTTGAGGATACGGATCGCCTTGTAATATTCGCTTTCCTTGTCGTATTCGAGAAGCGCCGCGTTGAAACTCCCCTCAAAGATCGCTTCGTGATGGGCGACGTAGATTTTGACGACGTGTCCGACCAATTCTTTTACCAGCTGTGCGCGGGTGAGGGTGAAAAACATATTGAACTGGTACGGGGCTTCGTTTCGTTTGGCTTTTTCGTATTTGTCCTGAATGAGATTGAGGAGATAGTGCTCGTTTTCTTCTTCACACGCTTTACGGATGAGATCGTATACCTGATCGAGATTCAAAATCCCTTTTTCGACAGAATCCTCCAGATCGGCGGTGAGATAAGAGATATCGTCCGCCGCTTCCATGATGTAGGTGAGAGGAAAACGATGCCCCGGCGCTACGCCCAGCGATTCTTGGAGGGTTCGGACATAATCTCGTTCACTGTAGTAATAGCCCGGTTTTTTTCGGAGGTAGCTTTGCGGATCATCGGAAGACGGTTTTGGCTCATACGCTCCGCGCGTGTATTTGAGTACGGCGAGGGTTTGGGTATAGGAGAGGTTGAGGCGCTGGAGCTTCGCTATGAGCCGAATCGCCTGAGCGTTCCCGTCATAGTTGACGATATCGGTTTTCAGGGTCTCTTTCAATGCCGATGCCGTAGCCGAAGAGGCCTCAATGGCATCGAGCAACGGCAGGGCGTGCGTACGCATCCATTTGTTGATGGTTTCTTCGGCGAAATGTCCGAACGGGGGATTGCCGATATCGTGCAGCAGACTCGTCATCTCCGATGTAGAGACGAAAGCGTTTTCCATACCCTCCAGTCCATAAGTTGAAAGAGTGTTTTCGGAAAGTTTCGTAAGGATGCTTTTGGCGATGAAGCGAGCCGTTTGAGCCACTTCGAGCGAATGGGTGAGCCGTGTACGGATGGAGGCATTAAGCTCCAATGCGAACACCTGCGTCCGTTTTTGGAGACGGCGAAATGCAGGGGAGGAGAGAATCCGTCCACGGTCGCTTTCGATGGAATATTCCAGATCGCTAAAGGGATAAAGCTGACGATGGAGGGTGAGTTTTGTACGGTAATCGATCATGATGTAATAACCTCTCTGAGTTTTTGATGCACCCTGACCATCGCCAGTGTATCGAGTTTGCAGTATTCGAGGAGGGCACGACGGATTCGTTCCTGATCCTGCGGTTCCATCGTTGCGAGCTTGGCATAAGCATTCATTGCTTCACCGCCGTTTTGCACACCGTCAAGCTCTTTATAGGCGTGTGCCATCTCAGGGACGAGGGAGGGGAGGACGTATTTGATCGAGTAGCTACCGTTCATCGATGGGGTGACGTAATGTCCCTTCTGAAACGGCACCATCAGATCACGTATATTTGGGATGATGCTTTTGAGGCATTCGCTGAGATCGGGAAAGCTCTGGGAAAGTTTTTCGATCACCCCTTTCTCGAAGCTCATGTTATACGCCAGTATCGTAACGTTACCCGGGATATCATGGATCAGCTGTTGTGCGAGTGCGTAGCGCGGATCGGCTCCTGCGGGTGCTAAAAACTCCCGATGTTCCAGCTCCCCGTTCGCGTGTTCGATATGGAGCGAATACTGAAACGGTATCTGCTGATAGGGGCTAATCCCGTTCCATTGCGGAACCGCCTGCTGAAACGTCTCGAAATCGAGGTGGTAAACGGGAAAGGTGAGGGTGGAGAGAAACTCATTGATCGCGTCGCGGTCGATGTAGGTGCGTTGGCTTTTCCAGTTATCGACCTTTTGCTGTTGGATGGGGGTCATTTTGTAGCTATCGGGAATCTCTTCGATCCGAACGATCCCTTGATTGTACAGCTCGATTTGATTCTTGCTTCCGAGGTTAAAGATATTAAAGACGGAGTAATCGGGGATGCTTCGCTGTACTTTCCAGCAGTAGTGCATCGCGTCGCATTCATAGGGGTTTTTGCAGTGCTTGCCGATTTCGATGGCGGGTTCGTTCTCTCTATCTGCGAGATGTGCTTCAAACTCGGCAAGTTTGGCAGGGACACCGCTCATCAGCGCATCTACTGCACCGCTCACATCGGCGACGGTAAAGAGGGCGCTTAGATCGAGTTCATCGCCCCGCACGTAGGAGGTGTCGATATGGACGACATAGCAGTGTGAGACGGTATGCCCGAGGCTCTCGAGGACATAGCGCTGTATCGAGACATCGTGCAGATAGATATCTTTGACCTCCGAGGAGCTTTTGACCTCGTATATCTCTACACCATAGGGAGTTACGCGGAGGACATCGACCATCACGACTACGCCATCATGGATAAACGTCGCCTCGTAGATATATTCTAATCCCTCATCCATCCACTCCCGTGTCAGCTCCGCCATCCCTACGAAGTTTTTCTCGATATAAGGGATTTCACGTCCGTTAGGGAAGAGGGCACATGCCAGATCACCGACGATGTTTCCCGTCTCGAATCGTACGAGAGCGGTGGCATCGGGAGGACTTAATACCTCGGAGCTGTATTTTTTCAGCCAGAGGGATTTGGTGCACTGGATTCCGCGAGTGTAGAGGGATTTAGAGAGGGTCATTTGAAAACTATTTTTGTTATATCGTCAAGTTCAATATAAAACTTCTGATTTTTGGATTTTTTTATTTCACCAAAACACAAAACATACTTTCCGCATAGCTGGTCAACATCATCCTTATATTGCTCAAATCTATTAAAAAAATTATTTTGAAAATCTTTAGATACTACTATGCTAAAAGCATTAAATCCTCCCGAATTGATCCACAGTACATTTTCAGATGTCATTTTTACATCAAAAATTTGTCCATACACTCCTCTAAATTGTTGAATTTGAGTATCATCGAGCGAATTAAAATTTTTGAATATAGTACTTGCATTATAAGGGTACTTATGACCTACATCGATTTTTTGTTTAGATATCGCAAAAACTGGATCGTTTATAAGCATATTGAGCAGAGACTTTAATCTTCTAGTTGATGTTGCTCGCCCTATACCGTTCTGATTTGAATGTGAAGAAGCTCTTCTATTATTCGCATGAGCATCTTCTGAATTCGCTATTGTATGTACTATTTGTTGAGTACCAAAATTAAAATCCACTTTGATTTCATTACCAGAATTTATTAACTCTTTTTCATCATTCTCCAGTGTTCCAACAAGCGAATCACTATCAACTGAAATTAGACTGCAATTTTCTTTATGTGGTCTTGCACCAAAACATGCAGCTTGTCCACTTTTAGAAGTTTTTTTGAAATATGCAGGATTACCACACTCATTACATATTAAAAATTTTCTTTTATGATTTAAATCTTTAAGTTCAGAAAAATTAGATGCTCCATAAACTTTATTGTCAAGTGTGCATTTTGCAAAGTCCATAATACTGATACCTCTTATTTTTAATATTATATTTTTATTCTCGTTTTTTAAAGGTACTTTCATCACCTTCAAGTATTTGATAAATACGAACTCTTATGTCTTTATTTTTAATATTCTGATCTGATAGGTATAAAATTTTCTCCTCTGAAATAATTATCTTGAGAGTTCCACCACTCTCTCAAACATCTCTTTAATCTCCGTTTCATGAGAGATCAAAAATATCTGCCGATACGATTCGCTGATTCTGTGCATTGCCGCATTCATCGTTGCATCTCCGCCAACCGCTTGATACTGTTTTCATTCAAAATCCGCATCTGTTCGATAGCGATGGTGTTTAGCCTATGTAGGCGTTCTTGCTGTGACAGCCCGTCTTGGATAAACAGTGCGTTGAGCGTTTCCAAATTCGCCAGACAGACCAGTTGGCTCACATCGGCATCGTCTCGAATATTGCCTTGCTTATCAGGGTTGGATTCGCGCCACGTTTTAGCCGTCATTCCAAACAGCGCCATGTTCAAGATATCTGCTTCGCTGGCATAAACGAGGCTCGTTTGCTGCGGCGTAAGCGTTTCGGGGATCAGATTGTTTTTTATGGCGTCGGTATGGATACGGTAGTTGATCTTGGTCAGGTTTCGGCGGATATCCCATCCCAGCTGCTTTTGCTCTTCGTCTTTGAGCCGCTGGAACTCTTTGATAAGGTAGAGCTTGAACTCCACCGAAATCCACGATGCGAATTCGAATGCGATGTCTTTATGGGCGTAGGTTCCGCCGTAGCGGCCCGATTTCGAGACGATACCGATGGCATTGGTCGCTTCGACCCACTTTGCAGGGCTTAGTGTAAAGCTGTTCAATCCCGCCTCTTTTCTAAACCCGTCGAATTCGACGGGTTTAAAATCGGGGTTGTAGAGCTGTTCCCAGATTCCCAGAAATTCGATGGTATTTCGATTGCGCAGCCAGTTTCGGATAATGTCGTTGGCCTCGCTGCCGTCTTTGTATTTTGCGATATCCGTCAGGGAGATGTAGTCTTCTTTGTTGACGGTGACGGTATGTTCCAGAACGGTTATATTAGGCATCAGGGCTTCCTTTCATTTTTTTACAACTCCACCACTCTCTCAAACATCTCCTTAATCTCCGTTTCATGAGAGATCAAAAATATCTGTCGATACGATTCGCTGATCGTGTGAAACGCTTCCATAATCTGGATACGCCGTTCCTCGTCTTGTGAGCCGAATACCTCGTCGAATGCCAAAAATCCGATATTGCCCCCGCCGCTGAGTTCCCCCAGTGTTTTAGAGATGGCGATCCGCAGGACGAGGTTGGCGAGGTCGATCTCTCCGCCGCTGAAGCGCTCGATGGGGTAGCGCTCGCCGTTGTCGTAGATGTAAAAGTCGAACTCGGGTGAGACCTCGATGTGCTGATAGCGTCCGCGGGTGATGCGGCTGTACATCTCGCTGGCCACTTCGCCGATGCGGGGGGCGACGCGGGCGTTGATGTGGGTTTTGAATTCAGACATCACCGCTTTGAGCTTTTCGTAGTCGGCTTGGTCATTTTCGCGGGTTTTGAGGGAGGCCCGCTGGGTTTCATCGCGCTTGATCTCTTTGTCGATCGCTTCGATATCGCGGCGGATGTTGGTCTGCTCCAACACGACGGCGTTGAGTTCGACGGCTTTGGCATCTTTGGCGGTTTCGGCGGTTTTGACATGGACGGCGGCATCGGCGTGGGCTTTCTCGCTGTAGGTATCCTCGGCAATGAGTTTCTGCTGTGCGGCGATGCTCTGGGTGTCGGTCTGTATCTGCGCTCTGAGCTTTTGAGCCGCTTCGGCTTTGGCGGGGATCGTGGCGATGAGGGCTTCGAGCGCTCGCAGGGCGTCGACTTGGGGTTTGAGGGTGTCGCGCTCGTCTCTGAGGGCGATATGTACCTTTTCATCGTAAATAATATTAGCCATCTGCGCGAGGGCCGCTTTGTTCGCCATTCCGCGTGTTTCGACCTCAGAAAACCGTTCTTTGGCTTTGGCGAGGTCTTGGGTCTTGCTCAGGAGCAGGGCGACCTGTTTGTCGGTGGTGCTTTGGCGTGTTTCGGCCTCAGAGAGGGCTTTTTGCTGTTGGGTCTTTTGCTCATTGAGGGCGTTCAGACGTGTTTGTGCTTCGTCGATCTGCTTTTGATAGACGTCGATGATCTCACGGTGGAGCGAAGCGAGGACGGTATCGTAGTTTTCCAATAGCGGGCGGGTACAGACGGGGCAGGCGGATTCGGCACCCAGTTCGGTGATGCGGGAAACTTTTTCCTGCACTCCCGCGATATTGGTGCGGTTGGAAGCGATCTCGGCGGTGGTGCGGGTGATCTGCTCGCTGAGGGTGTCGAACGCACTTTTGAGGGTTTTAAACTGCGTCTGTTCCTGCGTAAGCTGTGTTTTCAGGGCTTCGAGAGGGGCGATCTCTCTGGTAAGCTGGGCGACTTCCTCTTTTCGTGCAGTGTAGCTTTTGCGCAGTTCTTCCTGCTCTTTTTCCAACCCTTCTTTTTTCAGATAGGCCGCTTTGAGGTTTTCTTGGTCGGTGAGCAATTTTTCGAGAACGTCAAAACGCGCTTTCAGCGGGAGCTGTGACGTATAGCGGCTCTGCTGTGCTTGGAGGGTTTTAAGCTCTTCATCGAGGGCGGTGAGCTGTTTTTGCTCCAGTGCGAGGGTCTGCTGGAGTTTGTCGAGAACCTCGAGTTTCTTTTGCCGTTCTTCTTTGGCTTTTTGGTGAGTTTCTACGAGGGCTTTGGCGGCTTCGTAGGCGGTTTTCAGGGTTGCGGCTTCCTCACTCAGCTGTTTGATGCGGGATTCGAGGCTTACGGCGGATTCGGATTTCAGTTTCAGATCGTCGCGGTACTGTTTGAGGAGATCGTCACTGAGCAGAAACCCCGAAGCGCTTTTGATGTCGCGGTTCAGCTCGCGCAGCTCTTCGCGGATCATCTCCTCGATCTTGTCAATCTTCTCCAATCCCAGCAGTCGGCGCATCATCGATTTGCGCTCGTCGTTTTTCATCGAGCTGAGTGCCGTGAGTTCCTTTTGGGAGGCGAATACCGTATGTAAAAACGCCTCTTTAGCCATCCCGAGCAGTTTTGTAACGGCGGTCGTCACCTCTCTCGCACCCGTCACGATGCTCTCATCCCCCTCTTTGAGGGTGGCGTAGGCGGTGAGGGCTTTGCCTCGAAACTCACGGATAGCGGTGTAGCTTTTCCCCTCGATCTCAAAGTTCAGCTCGACTTTGACCCCTCCGGTGCTTCCTGCGGTGGGGATCAGCTCTTTAGAGCCTTTGTAATCGCCGTAGAGGGCGAAGAAGACACCGTCAAAGATCGTCGATTTTCCCCGTCCGTTGCGTCCGAGGATGCCGCACAGACCGCTCTCGAATGTGATCTCATACGAGGCGTAGCGTTTGAAGTTGTGGAGGCGAAGCGATTCAAGCGTCACGGGTCACCTCGTCATAGCGTGCGAACAATGCCGCGACTTTGGAGTTTAGGCGGGTGAACTCTTCGGGTGTGGTGGTTTGTTCTTCCAAGAACGCGCCGAAATAGACCTGCAACGAGGCGGCATTTACGCTCTCCGTCGCGGCGGAGGCTTCACTGCGTCGGAATTTGCGCTGAATCTGGACGTTCAATGCCGTGGGGAAACACCCTTCGATATCGCGGTTGGCAATGTCGATCGATTGGGTGGCACTTAGGTTCTCTAAGGTGATGGAGAGCAATGCCCCCTCAACGTCCAACGATGCGCCACGAGAGCGTAGGGTCTCGAATATATCCTCCGAACTCTGTGCATCGACACGAAGGCGGTGGCTGGGACGCAGCGTGATCGGGTGAAACGTCACCTCAAGGCTCTCACCCAACGTAACGAGGGCGTATCCCTTGTCGTTACGGGCATCGCCGCTGCCGGTCCGCTCGGTCGATCCGGCATAATAGACATTGCTATGTTTGCCGACCCTTCCGAAACCGTGCCAGTGACCGAGAGCGACGTAATCCATCCGAGCAAACAAAGCCTCTTTCTCACGCGGATAAACCCGCTCGCCGTACTCCTCCATCATAAACTGCGCCCCGACGGAGCAGTGGAGCATCATGATATTGTGTTTGTTCTCATCTACCGAAGCCTCGCACTCCTCAATCGCCGCGAGATTGGAGAGTTCATCGTTGATATGGGGGATACAGTGGAAGTTAATATTATCAAATATTACTTTCTCATAAGCCTCTTCGAATACGGGATAGATGTGATCGAGCGTCCGCAGAGCCGCGAGGATCGGGGAGGCGGAGCGGGTGCGGGGGGTGGAGTGGTTTCCCGCGATGATGATCGTCGGGATTTGGGCCACACTGAGCCGTTTGAGCTGGATGAGACAGAAACTGATGGCGCGGTTGGAGGGGTGGGGGCGATGAAAGAGGTCTCCCGTATGGATGACGTAATCGGGATTGATCTCTAGTATCGCATCGATCACCTGAGTAAAGGCATCGTAAAAATCGGCTTCGCGCTGGTTAATGCCGGATTCATTAACGATCTCAAGATCGTTAAACCCCAGATGGGTGTCGGAGAAATGGAGGATTCTCAACGCGTGCCTTAGTATTATTTTTAACAGAATATAATTTTTTTGCTTAAAGACGTTTTTTCTGAATAGCGGCGAGAAGAATTTCGAACCCTTCTTTACTCGATTTTTCGACATCTTTGAGAATTTTTACCCCTTCAGCGACGTTTTTGCCCTCTGAAAAAATGCTCACCGCACGTGTAAGGCCCGTATGGACATTTTCATGGTGACGTCCGACTTCGCTGATGGTTTGCTGGTCGTTTCCGAGGAGTTTTACGACGTCGTTCGAGAACCATTTTCCGAAGCGGCAGCTGTGATGGTCGCTGATGTCCGCTTTTTGATGATAAAGTGCGGCTTTGTATCCTTGGAGTTTTAGATTGATGTGATCGATTTTTCCGTTGCTGATACTGACTTCGTTCGTGACGTTAATCGTTTGGTTGAGGATGTCCTGAGAATTTTTATTGACAAAATCGATATTATTCTGGAATTCCTGCAGCGTACTCATTACGTTGGATGCGAGGGTGTAGAACGTTTCGCTCGCTTCGGTCATCGCCGTAGAGTTTTGTTTGAGTCCGCTGATGTTGACTTCGACCTCCTGGGTCGCTTTTTGGGTCCGCTCCGCGAGTTTGCGCACTTCGTCGGCAACGACGGCGAATCCGCGCCCGTGTTCTCCGGCCCGTGCCGCTTCGATCGCGGCATTAAGCGCAAGAAGGTTGGTTTGGTCCGAGATATCTTTAATCAGATTGATGATTTGGGCGATCGAGAGGACGCTGTCGTTGAGCGAAGAGGTGTCGCTTTGGATATTTCCGCTCATTTGCTGGATATTGTCGATCGATTCTACAACAAAACGGGTTTGTTCGCGGAGGGTTTCACTGCGCATGGCCGTTTTATTGTTGACCTCGTTGATATTGGCGAGCATCTTGAGGTTTTCTTCCATGGTCCCCTGCAAAAAGTGCATACCGTCTCCATAGCTTTCGAGCAGGGTAGATAGAATCTCATCCTGAACTTTAGGCGATTTGTCGTTTTGGAGTTCACTGAGTTCATATTTACACGACTTAAGAGACGCGTTTGCTTCTTCCAGTGAACGTTTGAGCGCTTCGTTTTCGTTTTGAAGCCGGTTGTTTTGCTCAGTAAGTTCTCTGACTTTACCGGTGTTAAACATCAATATCCTTTGTCCTGTAGTTGTGCGATACGATAACGGAATAGTTCTAAATCAATTATTAACTTTATATCTAAATCATTACTGTGCTCCGTTTCGAAGTGCGGCTACCAATTTCCGAAGCCATTTTTCTTTATAGGCTTGTGTTTTCGAATGGTAGTTTCCGATCGCCTGCAGGTTAAAACCGTGCTCTTTGATATGTTCCGAGAGGAGCCAGCTGCCGACAAAAATATTGACTTTCGGGTTCATGATATTGTGCTCATTAACCCCCCACTGTGCGAGACGGCGAAAATGGATGGAGTTAATCTGCATTAGACCGTAATCTTTTGTTCCGTTGTCATTGATACGCAGAGCATTCGGATTTCCGTTGCTCTCTATTTTGACAATGTTTTTGAGCAAAAGAGGGGGGATATTGTACTGGCGCCCGGCTTGGTCGAAATAGGGATCGTATGAGGCACCATACAAAGACGATAGGAGAAAAAAAATAATAAAAAGGATTTTATTCATAAAAACAAGTAGAGCACCTCTCTTACAAGAGGTACTTAAGGGATTACATTCCAATAATTCCACCGTCATTTTTAGTAATGACAATGGTTGACGAACGCGGGCGAGATGTTGTGTCGGATGCTGGCCAGTGGCTTTCATAATTGGCAGGAGTTGCAATATCCGCATCGGCAGTATTTTCACCCGGGTGCTGAATATTAATGAAGATGGTTTTACCGTCCGGCGTTTCAGTAATACCTGTAATTTCGCATCCTTTTGGTCCGACGAGGAAACGTTTGAGTGTACTTGCACTAGCATCTTTACCGACAAAGGTTGTAATCTCTTGATCGGCATTGCCATTTGTAGGAACAGCGGTATTGGTTACTTTGTAGTTTGCAGTACCATCACCATGTGTCCCCGGTACGGCTGCAAGCATCATACAGTTGGTAACGTCACGGTACGCACCATCATCTGTTTGTAGCCACATTAATCCTTTTGTCGCTTGGCTGAAGAAAAGGCCGTCTGGGCTAGAGAAATCGTTATCATTGGTGAGTCCTGAGATATTGACATTGGTTCCATTGGCATCCGATTGTGCACCGAAGAGGTAGATATCCCAGTTGAATGTTGTAGCGGCAGCATTGGCACCACTCTCTTTGATACGGATGATATGTCCGTTGACATTTCCTTTGTTCGTTGTAGAAGTTCCGTAAGTATCGGTATAGTAACGTGGATTAGCGGCATCTAACCCATATTTACCTGATTTGGCACGATCTGAGTTATTGGTGAGTGTGATATAGACATCACCGGTTGTCGGGTGAACTCCTGACCATTCCGGTCTGTCCATTTTGGTTGCTCCCACTGCATCGGCTGCGAGACGGGTATTGATCGCAACATCTGCTGCATCGCTAAATGCATACGTTGCATAGGAAGCAATTGAAGTATTTGTGAGAGTGAGCTCTGTCCATGTCCCTGAACCATCACTATTGAATTTAGCAACATAGAGTTTACCGTTATCAAGATATTTATTTCCGGCGACAAGTCCACCGTTCGCATCGGCTGCATCCCAGTTTTGTGTTGAGACGTATTTGTAGATGTATTCGCCTTTTGAGTCATCACCCATATAATAAACGATCGGTTTGCCGGCAGTTACGATTCCCGGCATTGCACCTTCATGTCCAAAACGTCCCATAGCGGTACGTTTACGTGGTGTTGAACTAGGGTTATACGGATCGATTTCGACAACCCATCCGAACGTATTCGCGATATTGCGGTAATCAGCTGTAGCATCCGCACCGGTGATGGCGATATGCCAACGATCATATTTATCATCAGCTGTTGCAGAGTTTGCCCATCCATAGCTTCCGTTTGAACTGGTTGTGCCGTAGCGGCTTTGAGCTACAAGCTCTTTGGCACTAAAACTAGTTGATGTACGTTTAAAATAACCAGCCCAGTTCTCTTCACAAGTGAGGTATGTTCCCCATGGTGTATAGCCGTTTGCGCAGTTGTTAAGTGTACCACGTGTTTTACTACCGTCTGTGGAATATTTGGTTGTCATCATGGTACTATTTTTTGCAGGACCTGAAATGTCCATCGGTGTTGCAGCCGTAATACGACGGTTGAAATTAGAGCTTTTATTGAGTGTAAAACCACTTCCTGTGTTTTGAACTTCGATAATAGAAATACCGTGAACATTCACCTCTTTATCAATTTGTGACGCAGGTCTGTTGGTTGTCGAAAGCGATGCAACTTCAGCAGATGTATGTAAGAACATTTGTGTAATGTTCTCGTGATTCATTGCGATAAGTCCACGTGTTGAATTGGTAGTATCTTTTGCGGTACCTCCAACATTAAGACCAAAATAGCTCATACCGTCATGATGGTCACCTGCACGGAATTCAAAGCTTGCTGCGCTGTCTGTACCATCATTCGCATAGGCTGCCGTTGATGTATTGATAGGATCACCAAGACTGTATAAAACTTTTGCAGTGTATCCGCTAGGGATAGTTACCGTGTCATTTAGATTTTTAGCAACAGCGGTAAATCCTAAAAGAGCAGCCGCTGCCGCAGGCGAAGTGGAAGTAGATGAATCATCATCATTGCACCCTGTTATAAATGAGCCGAACAAAGCAGTTCCGATAAGCCCAGCTCCCATTTTAATTACATCGCGTCGGCTCATGCGATCCGCTAGTACATTATCAAAACTTTCGTTGTTTGAAGTGTTACAGTCATCGTGTCCGATGTCAAACTCTTTTTTCGTCATTGTGAGTTCCTTTTATTAATTTATCGGCGTAAATAGTAGGGGGCTGAGGTTACGGATTAATTACTGTAATGAAATCTATCGGTAATAAAAATAAATTAGTGTGGTATAGCGGTTGTTATTTTTTTGTTTCAACAATCAGCGGTGACTCATTTGTAAATTTGATATAAATCATTCTGCCGGATGATGACTCGTACACTCTAAAAATTTCACACGCTTTTCCTACAACATCACTGTGTATCTGATAAATCGATTCGGGACGTAGGGGTAAGGTGATGGGTGAGGCTGATTCGAGGCGTATCAGCGTATTATCCGATTTGATCACCATCCACGTGACATTGGGGCGATAAATCCCGTACAAGGAGCGGTTTGAACCGCTTATGGAGACGGTATTGAACTCTTTTTCAGACGTAGCGAGGATTTTAAGTGAGGCAGGTCGGTCGAAATCGCCTCGCATGAGAGAGAGAATTTGGTTTTTTTCACCGAGATGACGTTCTTTTTCCTTGAAAAACGAGAGCTGAGCTCGGAGATTGTCAATCGTTCCGAACAATATGACGGTGATGAGACCGAAGAGGAGTATGGATACCAGCAGTTCGACAAGGGTGAACCCTTTTTTCATTGGAACGTTCCCGACGAGATGCCGAAGCAGCTTTTTTTATCATTGCCGAATTGAAATCGGATGTTTTGGACGGCGAGCGAATGTGCGGCCGTTGCACCGGAAACATCCATCATCATCATCAGGGGATCGAGATACTCCTTGTCCATTGTTCGGACATTGATACGATAGGGTTCGAGTGAATCGAGGATATCGGAATTATCGATAGTGTAGCGCTCTCGCAGAAAATCAGACAAATAGACGGTTCGTCCGTCCATAGTATCGTCGGCACTTTCGGCAAGAAGCCCCATCATCATCGATGCATCAAAACGATCGAGTGCATTTTGCGATATTTTCGAAGCATTGGAAACGACATTCAACAGTGCTAAGGCGGCAATTCCCGCCAAGGCAACGGCAATAAGGGTTTCAATGAGAGAAAAACCTCTTTTAGTGCTGTTGTACATAATACTGGTCACTTTTGAGAGGGTAACGGCGCTCATCAAAAAGGTGAAGGCGGAGCGTTTCGGCGGAGTCGGTAATAAAAGGTTTCTCTCCCTGCAGTGGAGTATAGAGGTAATAGGATGCGTTGTCTTTGAGGATGAGCGGCGATGACGTTCCGTCCGGATGTAGGGTAAACTCAAAACACTCCTGAGAGAGTTTATTTTCGATGTTTGTGACGGTTTTTCCAAGGGGACGGAGCTCGCCGAGGCGATCGAATCCGTAGCGTTGAAGGGGGCCGTCTGATGAGAGACGGATCGATGCGACCACCGAATCCCGAGTATCCAAGACGCGGCATTCATGACACGAATTGTCGCAGATGAGACGGATTTTTTTCTCATGATCCAAAGCCCTAAGGGCGCTTTTGAGTTCGGTGGCTTTGATGGTGGAGGATGCGGATTTTTTCTTATTGATCGCAAAGAGGCCGATAGAGTAAACGATCCCGACGATTATCATGACGATCAACAGTTCAAAAAGGGTCATTCCCCTTTTAGATTGTTTCATTCAGCGGCACTCTGAGAGTTTTTGATCCTTGTCTGCGCCGTTTCCTCCCTCTTTGCCGTCGCTTCCGAGAGAAATAAGCTCGATTTTATCCTCAAGGTTGAGATACCTATAGGGGCGGTTCCATGGGTCCTGAGGAAGCTTTTTCCCCTCGATATAGCCGTTTTCCGAATACATGGAGTAGGTGTCCGGATCAGGGTTGGCGATCAGCGCGTTAAGAGCCTCTTCGGTGGTCGGATAGGAGCCGTTGTCAATTCTGAACATTTTGAGGCTTTCGTTCAGGCTTTTCATCTGCACACAGACGAGCTTTTGTTTCGCTTCTTCGCTTTTGCCTGTCACGTTGGGGACGACGAACGCCGCCAGCAGCCCCAGAATAATGATAACAACCATGATTTCGATCAGGGTGAATGCTTTTTTGCTATGTTTGATTTTCATGCACGGGTACCTTTTTCCTCTATCACAAACGTGATTTAGTCGGTGCAAGTATAACGCGACTTATCCGGATCATTTGAATCCGTCTTGTAACCTGACGTAACTATACTTCTGCCAATTTAAGATGAATCAATCGTACAAAGACACAATTTGAATGAAAAAAAGCGGCATCGTTTTAATGATGACTTTAATTCTTATTACGGTAATGATGGGTATCGTTGCCTTAATATTGAGTCAGAGTTCCAACCTCAGCAAACTGGTACAAAACGGTTTTACTCAGAGTCTCTCCATGCGCGTAGTCAATGATCTCGAACGTGAGCTTCCCGCTTTGCTGAGTTCCGTGAGGGGTGCCGAAGAGCTGGATTTGGCGATGAGGCTGCCGCTGCAAATCGAAAAAGAGGATCAGACTTTTAAACTCAAAGCAATCCTCACATCTCCTTATTCGAAAATCAATATCAACCGTCTGATAAGTACTGAGGGGTCTTTGAATGAACCCTATCATTTGCTGTTCACACGGCTGTTCACGCTCTATCCGATCAGCCAGCCGGACATTTTTTATAATCTCGTTTCGGACACGATGGATAAAGATGCGGATGAACGGGGAAACGATACCGAGATTTCTTTGAGACGGCCCGATTTTCAAAACGGCGCGATCGATACCCCAAGGCAGTTCCGTCAGATTTTGGAACGGTATATCGAATTGAGCGGGGATACGGCGATTTTGGCAATACCGTGGAACGATTACATCGGTTTTGTGGGCGAGAAGATGGACATCAATACGCTCAATCCGCAGGTATTGGCATTGATACTCCCGGATACGGCATCGGAGAAAATCCGGTCGATGAGCCGGTATAAAACCAAAGCCTATGTTTCCGCAGCGGAGGCGATCGCCGCGGAGCCTCAGCTCGCCCCCGTATTTGACACCTATTTTTTTGTGTATCAGGGAGGAACCTCCTACACCCTTTTGTGCGATGTAGTGCTGCAGGAAAATTTTCAAAATCAACATCTGACGTTTCAATACGATTTACTGGAGAAGAAAGTCAAACATGTCGAATTTCTATAAAACAGCTTTTGCCGTGCCGTTCATTCAGCGTTTGGAACCGTTACGTCTTTTTGTATGCGAGAGGGTTTTTCTCCTAAGACGTATACTCTGCCCGATTTACCCTCTGGTATACGTCGATGACGTGAGCGGAGAGATTAGTGCCGACACCCTTGTCGTCCTCTCACCCAAAGAGTATTGGGTTATGGAAGCCAAGCTCAACGTCAGTTCTGAAAAAGAGGCGGTCAAATACGCTCCCGCCCTTTTCGATATCGGCGGAAACTACCTCTATCAAGCCAAAAAAACAGCTGAAAACTCCTATATCCTTATCGCCTATAATCCAAAAGAAGTGGAAGACAAAATACGTAAAGATCCGATTTTGTCTAATGCGCGGAACGTGACTTTCGCCCAATGGGTATTTGCCGATTGCGATAAGCCCGTACGTCTGAACACTAACCGCTGTCTGGCCGTGGTGGACGGGATCGTTTTGGAAATGGAAGCGTCGTATATTTCCGAACACGGTTCAATCCCTCTTGCGGAGGCGTTACGCTCTTTTCAAAAATCCTATAAATCGGTTTCCCTCTCGAGTCTCATCAGCGATACGCTCACTCCCAAAACGTTCAAAACGTCGCTTTTTGTGCTGCTGCTGCTATCAGGAAATTTTTTGCTTCAGGCCTTTAACGATCATTATACGATAACCGAATCGAATGCAAAGATCGAGACATTGCTCGGCTCATCGCATCTGAGTGCGACATCGATCGAGAGGGAGATGATTTTGCGCTCGCTGAGGGAGAAAGAAGAGAAGCAATTGGGACTGCGCCGGAAATGTTATACCTTGAGCACGCTGGATATTCCGCTGGACAAAGCTGCCGCGCAAGCTCCTGCAACTCTGAGCGGGAACGAGGGTATCGTACTGATCCCCGGATCCAAACCGGGAGATAGCAATCGTCTTTTGATCGACGGAAAAACGAATGCAGCCTCCGCTCTTGGGGGAATGACAGGGTTCTCAGAACTTCTGTATGATGGAAAAACGCTCAAAATAACGCTCGATGCCGCGGATGACAAACGTGCGGACGAGATTAAAAGCATGATGTTGAAAAAATTCAAACACTCCCGTATCAATGAACAAAATCATAAGATTGAGGTGCGCATCAAATGAAAACGGATACCTCGAATCCTCTGACCACAGCGTTAGGCATAGCGTTGGGCGTTTTGCTGATCAGTATATGTGCCGCATGGTATGAGGACAACAAAAAAGAGGAGGTTCTGGAACAGCAGAGACTTCTCGAAACCCAGATCAGCGAATACGACTCCCTAAAACAGCGGTGGTCGGCAGAAGCTTCCCAAAGTGTTTACGAATACCTAAAATCGCATCCCAATCTCGTTAAACACGTGAAGCGGGGAGGGAAGAGTGAAATGGAGTTCGATCATCTCTCGGCGGACGATTTCGATACCCTCTCGAACAAGATTCTCAATTCCATGCTGATGATCAAAAAACTCACGATGCAGCGTGCCGATGGGGCACAGGGGAGAATCGTCGTGGAGTTTGAATCATGAAACGGCTCCTCTATGTTCTGTATGTTCTTGTGATCGCGATCGTGCTGATCCCCAAAGAGAAAATGTTTTATACCCTAGAGGGGGTATTGGCCGAAAATCAGATATTTTTGAGCAATGAAACTCTGAACAACCGGTTCATCTCTCTGGAGATCGATAATATACAGGTTATGGCCGATCATCTGAATGTCGCCGACATAAAACAGATGCGATTTACCCCATGGATCGTTTACAACCGTTTCAGTATGAGTGGGCTCGAAGTTTCGCCGCAGTTTCGGACGTTCTTTCCCGGGAAAGTGGATAACGTACTGGTGAGCTATTCGATTTTACACCCTTTGAGTCTGCATATTCGTGCGGACGGGGATTTCGGAGGCTGTGAAGGATCGGCGGATTTGATGACAGGAGCGGTGAGAATCGTATTCGCATCGACGCCGAAACTGCGAAATTACCCTTTGCTGGTCCTTAAACTTCATCAAGAGAAGGAGGGGTTGGTCTATGAATCGGATTTTTAATGAACTGTATCTGCGTCGGTTCAACCTCTTTTTTCTCCCGATCGCTGTGGTCTGGAGCATGATGAATGCGGGAAGTATGGTGCTCTCTCAAAAAGGGATCGAACACTATTCCGATACGTTTGAGACTTTTTTTGAGATGATCCGGTTCGGGGATAAATTTCTCCTCACTCATGAGGCGGGATCGCTTCTAAAAGGTAAAACCGTTACCACGACGATATCGGTTCCCTATCCGCACCGCATCAAAGCGATTTATCGTTCGGACACTTCTGCGTTTGCGAGTATCAGCGATGGGCAAACGACAACGCCGGTTGCTTTAGGGGGCACGTATAAAAAAGTCTACACTCTCATAGGGCTTAGTGACGATGCCGCCGTTTTCAAAGGGGAGGGCAAATCCTATCGGCTCCGTTTGGGGCATGACGATCCTCTGAGTTTTGAGCAGAGCGTAACCCGAAGCGTCGCCGACGTATCGCAGAGCAAAAACGAGTGGCGTACGATTCCGCGCGATGTGGTGGTTCAGCAGTCAAAAGATCTCAGAGCCATCTTTAAGCAAATCGATATAAGCGAAATTTACAAAGGGGATAAAATCGATGGGTTCCGGGTAAATTCGATCGATCCGAACTCACTATTCGGACGGCTTGGATTGGTGTCGGGGGATGTGATCCTTGCCGTGAACAATCAGAAGCTCGAATCGTATGCCGATGCCTTCAGCATCTATAACAAAGTGCCCCGTATGCGGAGCATCCAAATAACTGTTCTCCGAAATAACCTCCCAAAGGATATCGTCTATGAAATCACCCGTTAAAACCGTTTTTCTATCCCTGGCTTTGAGCTTCTCGTTGTCAGCCGCCTCCGTGTCCAATCCAAAAATATCTCTCTCGATCGACGGGATGGCGGTGAATGATTTGATTAAACTCGTCGCCGCAACCACAAAGAAAAATATCTTTATCGGAGAAGAGGTACCCGGCACGATCAGTTATGTCGGCAACAAGCCGATAACGAAGCGGGAGCTGTACGGGTTGCTTCAGAGCACGCTTGAATCCAGAGGCTATACGATGATCGATACGGGAGGAGGGTATCTCAGCGTTATAAAAATGGCCGATGCCACGCAGATGAATCTGCCGCTGATGGAAAAAAGCGATATTCCCCAGATGCAGACCCACATCTTCACCTTCCGTTTCGCCACGGCTGAAAACATGAGTACGAAAATCAAACATTTCACGAGTAAAAACGGCAAGATCACCGCGTCAAAAGAGTCCAATTCCGTGATCGTAACCGATTTTCCCGACTACATTTCCACGATCGAAAAGGCGATGAAGATACTGGATACCCGGGATGAAACGATCGCGAATACCACCCATGTGATTTCACTCAGAAATGCCGATGCCAAGTCGCTGGTCACCACGCTCAATACCATCATCGGCAAGATGACGCTGATCCCCGGCCAGCAGCCGCCGAGTATAACGAGCGATGAGACGACGAACTCTTTGATCGTGATCGCCAGCGAAGAGCTCTATAAGAGTTTGGAAGCGACCGTAAAGAGTTTGGACAATGATCGACAGCAGGTCTATGTGCGAGCGAAAATCATTGAAATCAGCGAGGGAAAATCAAAAGAGGTGGGGATTAAATACGGCCTCTCGGGGGGAACGGTTGGCTCGAACGGCGTGTTTACCTTCAATACGATGTTAGGGGACGGCACTGCGGCGGCGGTAGCCCTCGATCCCTCCGTGACAACCGCCCTTAAATTCGATATTCCGACCATTACCTCGGGTATTGCATTGGGGGCCAATATCGCATTGCTCAACTCCAACGGTGCGGCTGAAATCCTCTCGGAGCCCTCTATCCTCTGTATCGATAATCAAGAATCCTCGATCTATGTCGGAAAAACCGAATCCATCAGTTCGGGGGTAACACAAGGGGTCGGAACGGGGATAACCCAGAACTTTACCCGTCAGGACATCGGACTTACCCTGAAGATCAAACCGCGGCTTTCCAACGATAACAAGGTACTTTTGGGGGTAAATGCCAAACTCGAAGATATCGACAGCAACACAAATCTGCAATTGCCGAGTACGACAAAGCGCGAAGTGATCACGTCGGCCATTGTCAATAACGGTGAAACGGTCATTATCGGGGGCTTGATACGGGAGAAAACAGACCATAGTGACAACCGAGTCCCGTTATTGGGCGATATTCCGGTTTTGGGCCATTTGTTTCGGGATGAATCCGATAAAACCGATAAAATCAATCTGGTTATTTTGCTGACACCCTATATCATTGAAAAAAGCGGCGATTTGAGTTCTCTGAGAGCACAGCTGAATGAACTGGACGCTATTCAGGCCCGCTATGTTGATAGAATCACCCATACTATCGAAAGTAAAAAGAAGAGCAATCCATGATCTCGCTTCCGCTTCTGGACGAAAAACAAATAGAATTTACGGTTCCCGAAGGTGTGGATACCTCACTGTCAATCCGCTATTCGCTCCTGTTTTGCCGCTGTCAGGGGGAAGTCTATGCGATTATCCCCGAAGCCGAGCAGACAAAAGCGCTGCAGCTGTACAACAAACTTTATCTTAGCTATCCTCTGGCACGTTTGTCCCGGGAAGGGTATGACAACCTCTATTTGAAATTTCTGGAATTGCGTACCGATATGGAAATATCCAGAAACTCTATGGAGACGAATGACGTTATAGACGAAGAGCTGTCCCTTGTCGATTTTATCAAAAATTCGGCCGACTTGCTGACCAGTGAAGAATCGGCTCCGATCATCAAGTTCGTCAATACTATATTCTATCAGGCGATCAAGCGCAAAGCGAGTGATATCCATATCGAAACCCATGAGAAAAAAGGGGAGGTCCGTTTCCGGATAGACGGAGCGCTCATTAAACACATCGATCTAGATAAAAACGTTATTGATTTGATCATCAGCCGCATAAAGGTGATCTCGGCGCTGGACATCTCCGAAAAACGGCTTCCGCAGGACGGGAGAACGCAGGTAAAAGTTGCGGGGAAAAATCTCGATGTCCGTGTTTCGGTGCTCCCCACGTATCACGGTGAGAGGGTAGTCCTGCGGCTGTTGATGAATTCCGCATCGATTCCGACGCTTCGGGAACTCGGTTTTGATGAAACGACCACCGCCCGGTTTGAAGATCTGCTCAAATTTTCTCACGGGATCATCCTGGTAACGGGGCCGACGGGGAGCGGTAAATCGACGACGCTCCACTCTTTTTTGCAGCAGCTGGCCAGTCCGGAGAAAAATATCCTCTCCATTGAAGACCCGGTCGAATACGATGCCCCCCATGTGAGCCAGATCGCCGTCAATACCAAAGCGGGGTTGACGTTTGCGAGCGGGCTACGCTCTATATTGCGTCAAGACCCCGATATTATTATGGTGGGGGAGATTCGTGATACCGAAACGGCACACATTGCGATTCAGGCGGCTATGACCGGGCATTTGGTTCTATCCACACTGCATACGAACAATGCAACGGCGGCGTTTTCCCGATTGTCGGATATGGGGGTAGACAAATTTCTGATCACTTCCACGCTCCTTGGGGTATTGGCGCAGAGGCTGGTACGCCGTTTATGCCCGGTATGCAAAGAGAGGGTGCCGCTTGCCGATCATGACGCGGATGAGCTGGGACTTGAACACGGTTTGAGTGTTGCCAGAGCCTCAGGGTGTGCCGATTGCCATCATACCGGATATCGGGGACGAATCGCCATCGGAGAGTTTTTTACGGTGGATGATGAAGTTCGCCATTTATTCAAAAACATTGATAACGATTTTGAAATACGAGAAGCGATGAAACAAAGCGGGATGAAAGTGATCGGCGACCAGCTCATTTCATTGCTGAAAGAGCATACCACCAGTCTGGACGAGATTATCCGTGTCGGGGTCAAAGAGGCGTAATGGAATTTTTTTACAAAGGGCTAAATGCCTCCGGAAACACCGTAAAAGGTTCCATCGAAGCGACCACTATCGACGAGGCCAAAAAAAAGCTCAAAGGTCAAAATGTCCTTTTCTCCGAGCTGTCAGCCCGATCACATGGTTTTTTGGAGACGTTATCGTTCTTTCGGGGCGATACGCTCTCAGCCGGCACTTTATCTCAGCTCAGCCGCGATCTTTCGGTCTATCTCAACGCCGGTGTCCCTTTGGTGCGCTCTTTGACGCTGCTGAGACATCAAAGCCGATCCGACAGCCGTATGGAGCGGTTTTATGATACGCTGATCGGACACATTCATGAGGGAAAAAGTTTTGCGCAGGCACTCGATGTACAAGAGTTTTACACCTTGCCGGTTTTTTATGTCGGTACATTGAAAATTTCCGAAGACCGCGGTATCCTCGCGCAGGTGCTGAATGAACTATCGCACTATTTAAACATGCAGGAAAAAATCAAAAAACAGCTTTCGCAGGCGATGGTTTATCCGTCGTTCATTATTATTGTCGCGGTGTTGATGATCTCTTTTATGCTGACGGTGGTCGTTCCGAAAATCACTACGGTGTTCGAAAGTACCGGGCAGCCGTTACCGATGCTGACGCAGTGGGTCATTTCGAGTGCCCATTTTTTTGCCGAGTATTGGATACTCCTGTTTGCCGCATTGCTTGCGTCTGTTGCCCTTTTCGTATTTAAAATGGCGACGGACCACCGATTTAAAAAATGGGTCCACGGAATAATTTTAAAACTACCTATTGTCGGAAAGATGGTCGAGACCGCCGATCTCGCCCGTTTTTGCACCATCTCGTCTTTGCTGATCCGTTCCGGTGTTCCGGTGGTCAATACGATGAAACTCTCCAGTATCACCCTCTCATCCGCCGTAATCAAAGAGCTTTTCGAACAGGCATCGACGAAAGTCGTAGAGGGCTCGTCCCTCTCGAATGCCCTTAGAGAGTCCGATGTTTATCCTATCGACGCTTCGTTTATCGAAGCGGTTGCCATCGGCGAAGAGACGAGCGAAGTCTCCTCGATGCTGGAACATCTCTCAACGCTCTACATCGATACCAACAAAGACCGGATCTCGATGTTCCTTGCCGTATTGGAACCGGCGTTGATGCTGCTGATCGGGGGGATGATCGGAGTGATCGTGACGGCAATGCTGCTGCCGATTTTTTCGCTTAATCTGGAATAATAAATCGTTGGAATGTTGATGTCGTATGAAGTAGTTTTGAAATCGTTTAAAAAAAGGTTTACGATGATAGGGTAGGGTGATTGTAGTTGGTTGCGGAAACAGGATTTGAACCTGTGACCTTCGGGTTATGAGCCCGACGAGCTACCGGACTGCTCTATTCCGCGGTATTAAAAATGTATTTTTTCTATGTCTATCTTTTTTAGGTAGAAGTTTAAGTCTAGATTGGTTGCGGAAACAGGATTTGAACCTGTGACCTTCGGGTTATGAGCCCGACGAGCTACCGGGCTGCTCTATTCCGCGGTGTTAAAAGGTTGACATTAGTGGATGGGGAGGAGGGATTCGAACCCCCGAATGACTGGACCAAAACCAGTTGCCTTACCGCTTGGCGACACCCCAATGTTCTCATTGTGAGGCCGAAATTATAGACACTTTTATCAAATTTGTCAAGTGTTTCGGAAATTGCGCTCTGTACATGGGGCATTTTTTTGATTATGATAGATTTTTAAACCTTTTACCCTATAATTGCCCAACTATATTAATAACAAAAGAGTATTAAATGTCAGCAGTACAACGGGTATTGGATGCGATAGAAGAGTTTAAAAAAGGGCGGATGGTCATCATGGTGGATGACGAAGATCGTGAAAACGAAGGGGATTTGGTCTATGCCTCAGTCTTTTCAACCCCGGAACATGTAAATTTTATGGCGACCCACGCCAAAGGGTTGATATGTGTGGCTATCAATCCGGCTATCGCTAAACGCCTTAATCTCGAGCCGATGGTCAAATCCAATACATCGATGCATGAAACGGCGTTTACCGTCTCAGTGGACGCTACAGCGGCGACTACGGGCATTTCGACCGCCGAGCGGGATATGACGATCAAAATTCTCGCCAATCCTCTGTCTCATCCGTCCGAACTGGTCGCACCGGGGCATATTTTCCCGCTGATCGCCAAAGAGGGGGGAACGCTGGTTCGCATCGGTCATACGGAAGGTTCCGTCGATCTGTGCCGTCTTTCAGGACTTGCCGAATCCGCCGTTATCTGCGAGATCATGAAAGAAGACGGGACGATGGCACGGCGTGATGATTTGGATGTTTTTGCCGCCAAACATAATCTTAAAACCGTCTATATCTCGGACATCGTCGAATTTCGTCTGGCCAATGAAACATTGGTAAAAGCGCTCTCGGAAGAGGAGATCGAATTTTTCGGCGTTCATGTCAAAAAATACGAGTTTGCCGATCATCAGGAGAACCGACATACGGCGGTGGTCTTTTACAAAGCGGGAGAGACGGCGAACGTGAAAGTACACAACGTGGTTCCCGATATCGATTTGCTGTTGAATCAAAGCAAATACGGCCATTTGATCGATTCGATCCACTATCTCAAACACAACAGCGGCGTATTGCTCTTTATCAACAAACCGCACCATCAGCAGGTCAATATGAAAGAGTACGGCATCGGTGCCCAGATCCTAAAATCGTTGGGTGTTAAACATATGCGTCTGATCGCGGATTCGAAAATTTCGGATTTTGCGGGACTCGGCGGATTCGGGCTTGATGTGGTGGAGACGATCAATCCCGCTGAGGGGATTTAATCGTTTTTATGGCTAGCGTGAGGTATTGCACTTTTTGATCATCTGATATTGCGGGGCTGAGGGAGCGTTGCCGGCACCCGCTCCGAGTGCCGTTCCGAGTGCGGCACCGGCAACGGTTGCGGCTGTTTTGCCGCTTCCGCCTCCGAATTGATGACCGACGACTCCTCCGATGATTCCCCCTACGATCGCTCCGCCGACATTGGGGGTATTTTCTCCCTGTGCGGTGCCGTTGATCGGTACCTGCTCATACCAGCATTGCTCTTGCACGGAAGAGGGTGCCGATGAGGGTGAAGAGGATGAAGGAGAGCTCATGTAATAATCATTGCTCCCGGTATTGAGCATCTCGGCATGAGAGAGCGATGAAGCGATAAAAGCCGCGAGAGCGATTGCGTAATAGTTCATAATAACCCCTTTTTTACTCTACGAGACGTTTTCCCGGAGAGTCTTGATAATCAACGTCGGTTGATCTTTTTTTGCCCGTGAGCGTTTCAATCATGGAGGCTGTCAAATCATTAACCGACATATCAACCGTATCGTCGACAGGAACCGGATCGTTCATGTTGAAGGTTTGTTGTGCTGTCCCCGTGAAGGTTTTGGCGAAAACAACTTTACCCGTATTTTTGTGTGCGATTTGAATGTGTACGGATGTGGTTGCGGTGATGGCGTATCGTACGTTGCTACCATCGGGTACCAGGCGCGGTTTGCTGCAGCGCATCGCTTTGATCGATCCGCTTAGAACATAGCTGCCGGACTTTGACATCGATACACCCGCATCATTGAAAGCCGTTTCGATAACACCGGTCATTTTGTCCGAGTACATTACTTTTTCAACCATGACCGTATCGTTGTATCTGCTTGCCGTGTAGTTGTGATTTTCCTTATACGCTTTGTATTCGTTATCACGTTTTGCGCTTGTTTTGGCTGATCCGGCGGCATGAACAGAGAAGAAACCGGAGCCGCTTACATGCTCGCTGTGAGAAATACTCTCATTTTCTTTGACCGTTCCGTCGAGATTGTGAGAAGCTTCCGCAACGCTGTGTTCAAAATCCTGAACCACAACATAGTTGTAGGTGAGAGGTTTTACCTCTACGCTTTCGCCTGCGGGGAGGATAGCGCCATTCAGAGCAAAGGAGGTCGTGCATAATGCGGCAACGGCGTATTGTATGAGTTTCATGGTTTACCATCCGACCGAAGATTTAGACGTCACCTTGCGAATCTCTTTTTCGTCGGCCCAGAGGATTTCTCCGCTTTGCGGGTCTACCAGTTCGAGAGAAACATTGTAGTAGACGTCTTTGACGTCATCATTGGCTTTTTTAATGGAGCGGACGTTTCCGGTGATGATGTAATCCGAGTCACTCATCGCTTTCATTTTGGTTTTGGTGGTAGCGGTCGCCGTCAAATCACGCTCCGCATTGACCTGATTTAGGTTGGCGGTATCGGCCAAAAAGCGGACTTGCCCCGATTTTAGAAGCTTGATACGGATTTTGTCGGTAATCGCTTTGGTATCGATGTGTTCATAGGTTTTGTTTTCAACACTGCGGAGGCGTACTTTCGGCGGTTGCTGCGCTTTGGCGATATAGCGTGACTCCAGAAGCGATTGGGTCAGTGTTTCAGCCGTTGACTGCAAGTCGGAAGAACCGAAATCGGCCGTTACCGTTTCCACCGCTTTCGCATCGCCGTATTTGACGTTTGAAGAAGCACCGACCGTTCCGGCCCCGCCGGTAGCGCATCCGCTTAGTAAAAAAGATGAGATGAGAATCGTTGTCGAGAGTGAAAGTTTTGTAAATGTGTTCATGTCTGTTTTCCTTATTTGTTTGGGGTTGATATGACGATGCGGTAATCGGTTACATCCGGTCGATTCGCCATGTTGAGCACATGAATCTGTTGTCTTCCGATAATGGTAAACGGTGTCCAAGGCGTTTGATCTACGACAATACCGCGGCTGTCGAGCCATTCGATTTGATACACCATCCCTTCGACTTCGGTATCGTCTTCGTTTTCAAACGTCGCGGCGACTTTCAAAAATTTCCCTTCTTGAAAACTTTTGTGCTCTTTGAGAACAACGCGCTCTTTACCGATGAAATGTTCTTGATTTTTCGTTGCGCAACCGCCCAACCCCAGAAGCAGAAAGGTTCCGAGGGCGAGTGAGAGAAAACTGTTTTTAGTAAGCAACATGGTCAATCCTTATGTTATCGTTAGTGATGTAAGAGACAAGAACAAGAACCCCTTTTTTCTCTTTCGGAAGGGTGAACGATTCTTGTCGATCGTTCATGGTAATGGTCAATCTCTCTCCGGGCATGGCTTCAAACTTGGAGAGATATCCTGAATTCGGAAGAAGTTCCCAATTCCGGAATCTTGAATCGGCCATCGAACTTCCGACGTCCATTGCCAAGGATGCCATCAGTCCCCCGAAAGCTCCGAAATTATCGGAAGCCTGTTTCGCTACGACAGCTTTGGCGGTGGCACGGACAACGGCTTTGGAGAGTTCGCCGGTCAATTCGTCTTTAAGCGTCTTGTAGGCCAGTGCATTGGATTGCAGCAGTCTCGGAGGCTGAAGACGAAGTCTCTCGGTTGAAACGGTAACCACACTGAGATCATTGATCGGAGGGGTAAATGCCGGTAAATCGATACTGCTATAGTTAGCACCGTTAAAAAGGGGAAAACGTATTTTTTCGATTTTAACCGAGGGCGCCTCACCCGCTAAAACCACAACCGTAACATCCATTTTAGCATTTTTCGGTGTCTCCTCGGGAAATGATTTTTTCCCTTTAGCCGTGATTTTGGATTGCGGAGCCGAAACCGGGAGTTTGACAAAAATTTTGGAGACGTCGGGATTGAGCGAAAGTGCCCGTTTAAGGCTTACTTCTCCTAAATTTTCAGACGGAAAGGCGATGTTAGAGAGTATGCTGCTCAGGGCGTAGGAAAAAGGGTCTTGATAGTTGTTGGCGAGTTTGCGGACGCTTTCATCTTCCAGTATCGCCGACATGGAGTATTCGCTCGGGATGTTTGAGACGTTATTTCCCTCTTTCTCCGCTTTGGCTTTGTCATGTGCGGCCTCTTTGATCTTTTCTTCGGACTCGGCAAGCCAAAATTCTTGGCGCTGTTCCATCCGCCGCATCTCGACCGCCGCACCTTCAAAGTTTCCGAGCATGGCGTAGTTGAGCGCATTCAGGGTATGCATTAAGGTTCGTTCATACCCTTTGCCGTAGTAGGTTTCAGCCCCTTTGGATAAAAATGCGGACCCGAGTAAAGAGCCGACATTGCGCAAACTGACTTTCGCCCGGTTTTCATATTCATCCAAAATTTCGAATGACTTTTGAAAAGAGACGATAGAGCTATTAAAATCACCGTTTGCCTGCTGCAGGCGTGCCAGATCCAACCAGTACCAAAATTCATCCTGATCCGATGTATCGGCGCTTAAAGCGGCGAGGGTATGATCGAATTGAGATTTTGAAAGACCGGCACGCAAGGCATCGGCATCTATGGATGCGGCATTAAGCTGGAGTGCGCATAGCACGGAGAAACTAATTGTTTTTAGCGCATTCGCCATTCAAAACCTTGTGTGAAAATCAGCGGTTGTTAGAAGCCATTGTAATTTTATATGGATTAAACGTTGTTTAAAAGAGTGGATGAAAATAGGGTATTCAGGGAAACGGGAGGGCTAGTTTTTCATAGCCCGGATAAACGATTCGTAGATATTTTCGAGCTGCAGATCCTGCTCTAAAATTTCCGTGTTATCTTGAACCATATAATGTTCCAAGACGGCAACCCGCCGGAGGAGATATTCAAACATCTCTTTGTTGATATCGGGGAGTTTATTATGGCTGAAGGGGTCTTTATCGCGCCCTTTTTGGATCACATGTGCCGGAATACCGATAGCGGTACTGTTGTCGGGAACTTCCCGTACGACGACCGAATTCGCTCCGATTTTTGAGTTTGTTCCGATCGTAATGTTTCCGAGTACTTTGGCTCCCGCTCCGATAACGACGCCGCTTTTGATCGTCGGATGCCGTTTCCCGGGGGTGAGACTAACCCCGCCCAGCGTTACCCCTTGATAGATGAGGACGTCATCTTCGATAATCGTCGTCTGTCCGATGACGACACCGAAACCGTGGTCGATAAAGACGCGTCGGCCGATCGTAGCCCCCGGATGGATATCGATGTTGGTAAAAAGCTGATTGACCCCCATAAGGATGCGGGCAAACGCACGGAAGCCGCTGCGGTAGAGACGGTTGGAGATGCGGTACCAAAAAATGGCCCACACCCCCGGATAGTTGAAAAAGAGTTCGATGCGAGAACTGATGGCGGGATCATTCTTATAAACGTTCGAAAAATCTTCGGCTATTTCAGAAAAAAGTCCCAAATTCAATCCTTATCGAGTGGTACGGAGGTACCCGTTTTGGTAGAGGTACATTTCGAGTTTTTGAAGTGTATCACTTTTTTCTTCTTCTGTCCTAAAATCACTGCTTGCGAGTTTATTTTTAAGGTTAGTGAGAAGTTTGGAAGCGTCATAACCGATATCTTCGAGAATATTGAGGACATTGTCCGATTCGGTGAAATTTTCGATCTCATAGCCCGTATCGTTAATGAGAATCGTACATTCGCTCGGATGGGTAAAGAGGTTGTGGTTCATCCCCAGCGTCTCCTGATACGCTCCGACATTGAAAAATGCGAGAAAATACTCCTCTTCGTCCAGATCGATATCGTGCAGATACAGAGGCGTTTCGGCTTTGAATCGGATCTCTCCGTCGCTGTCGCAGGTAATATCCCATAAACTGGCCGCACGTATGGCGGGAACGTCGAGACGATCCAGCGGCATGATCGGAAACTGCTGCTGCAATCCCCAATAATCGGGGATACTTTGGAAAATAGAGGTGTTGATCAGGTATCGCTCTTGCAGTTTTACCTGCAAACGCTCGATCTCCGGCATCGGATTGTCCTGAGATAGATAGAGCGATTTTTTGATAATTTGGTGTACCAGAATCTCGGCGTTGGAACGGTCTTGCAGATCGATGTGACCGAGGTTAAACAAGGTCAAGAGCGACTCCATATGATCCAATGCATCATGCATGTACTCGATACAGGTACGAGGAGAGAGCAGCGAGTTGAGTTCCCGCAGCTCTTCGATCAACGGAGGATTATTCTCTTTGAGTTTGAGCGATTTGGCCTGATAGTCATGCGAAAAAAGCTCCAAGACCGGAGCGATCAATACAGAGTGCGATGCGACGATAAAGCGTCCCGATTCGGTGAAAATATCGGGATGGGCTACCCCTTTGGCATTCATAATTTCGCGCAGCAAAAAGACGACGCTGTTGGAGAACTCTTCAAGAGTATAGTTACGCATCCGTGTCGAGGTGTGTTGGGAATACTCAACCGCCAGACCTCCCCCGATATTGATCGCTTTTAGGTTGTCGGCACCCATTTTTTTGAGCTCGGCATAGATATTTCCCGCTTCGCGCAATACCCTCTTCAGCGGTGCGATATCCTGCATTTGGCTTCCGATATGAAAATGGATCATACTGAAGTGCTCCAGCATATTGTTCTCTTGGAGCATCAGCATCGCTTCGATCAGCTCCGTGGAGGTGAGACCGAATTTGGCGCTCATACCGCTGCTTTTTGCCCAGATACCGCTCCCCTCGCTTTGGAGACGGACACGGATTCCGATGTTCGGAACTTTCAGTCCGCATGATTGGGCGACGTCGATGATCCATTCGAGCTCACCCAGCCCCTCGATGGTAATCGTGATGTTATGACCCATTTGTGCCGCCATAAACCCTAGCGTAACCATCTCTTCGTCTTTAAAGCCGTTGACGGTGATAGGGGCTCCGATAGCGGTTTTGGCCATAGCAAGGGCGAGTTCGGCTTTCGAACCCGCTTCCAGACCGTAGCTGTATTTTTCGCCGAGTTCGACGATAGCGTCGACCGCTTCGGGAAACTGATTTACTTTGAGCGGGAAAACGGCGTGAAATTTTCCGGTGTAATCGTTCTCGAAAATAGCACGTCGAAAGTTAGAATACAGCGCGTCGATCTGTTTGCTGATCAAATGGGGGAAACGTAAAATCAGCGGGCCGCGCAGGTTGGTTTTACGAACCTGTTGGGTGATTTCGAGCAAGGACGGAGAACTTTTATAGTTGACTTTGATCTTCCCTTGGTCGATCATAAAGTTGTTTTCGCCCCAAATATCTATTCCGTAGGTTTTCACATCATCTCCCTTATACAAAAAAATCGTTTAGCGGGATAAGAGATTCGGTTTTTTCCACCAGATCTTTTACCCAGATACTGTTTTGAGCCAGCTCATTTTCACCGATCACGGCGCAGTAGCGTGCATTGATGCGGTCAGCTCCTTTGAGGTGTGCTTTCAGCGAGCGGGGTTCGTATTCGACCACCGCTTTATCGCTGCGTCGGATTTTTTCCGCCGCCAAAAGAACGGGAGAAAGTGCTAGAGCATCCATTGCACCCAGATAGTACCCTTCGCGCACACTCTCGGGCATTACGATAAGCTCCATCAGCCGCTCGATTCCCAGCGCAAAGCCGACCGCAGGGGTAGGTTTTCCGTCCAGAAACTCGATGAGCCGGTCGTAACGTCCGCCGCCGGCGATGGCGCTTTGAGAACCTATATTGTCGCTGACGAACTCAAACGCCGTTTTGGAGTAGTAATCTAATCCGCGGACGAGATTGGTATCGATTTCATAGGAAATAGCGTGTTGATCCAAAATCGTTTTAAGGGTGTCGAAATCGCTTTGGCACCCCTCACAGAGGTTGTCGATTAACTTCGGTGCCTTCACATAGAGGGCTTGACAATGCTCATTCTTACAATCCAAAACGCGGATAGGATTGGTCGATTTACGACGTTGGCAGTCACCGCAGATTTCATCGCCGCATGATTCAATAAACGAGACCAATTTTTCACGGTAGGCGGGCATACAGAGCTGATCACCGAGAGAATTGAGTTTGAGGCGATACCCGATACCCAGAGCTTTGAGGATATCGGCAATCATCATAATCATCAACGCATCTTCGTAGACCGAATCGACGCCGAAACTCTCCACACCGAACTGATGAAACTCTCTTAAACGCCCTTTTTGGGGACGCTCATATCGAAACATCGGTCCGTGATAGTAAAAGCGGTGGATTCCCCCTTTTTTATCGAGCTTGTGCTGTACGAATGCCCGAACAACTCCGGCTGTCCCCTCGGGGCGGAGACACACGTCGTTTTCCCCTTTGTCGGTGAACTGATACATCTCTTTGCCGACGATATCGCTGGATTCTCCGACGGAGCGTTTGAACAGTGCCGTCTCTTCAAGGAGCGGAGTTTCAATATAATGAAACCCGTATCGCTTGGCGATGGTAGAGGCCGTGGTAATAAAGTATTCAAAACGTTCATAGTCCTCAGAGAGGATGTCGTTCATTCCGCGCAAAGATTGGATCATAAGGCTCCTTTGATAAAGGTGGTAATTTCTTTTGTAATAATATCGATAGATTGTGTCGCATCGATTACGACGGTTTGTATCCCCAGAGCATACGCCGAAGCGATAAGGGCTTCTTGGATACTGAGGAGGTAATCAATCCCCCGTGATTCGATCACGTCGTGCTCTTTTTGACTCAGGCGGTAGGCCAGTTCTTCGGCGCTGAGTTTCAAAATAAAAACGGTATCGGGCAGGGTGCCGCCCGTTGCGAGACGGTTGAGCATCACTAGCACGGGTTCATCGCACAGATTTTGGACACTCGCGTACGCCATCCCCGAAACGGCGGAACGGTCGCTGATAATCAGCTTATTCATATTTGGTAATATGATACTTTCCGTATGTTCGGCGCGATCGGCAAGGAAAAGGAGCAGTTCGGCCGTTTTGCTTTTCAGATTTCCGTGCAAAACCATGTTCCGGATCTCGGTGCCGACAGCGGTTCCACCCGGTTCTTTGGTGATCAGCGCATCGGGAAAAAGGGAACGAAGCGCTTCGATCTGGGTACTTTTACCTGCCGTATCGATCCCCTCTATCGCAATGTACATGATTTCATGCTCCCGATCACATCTTGAACCGGCGAGGGGAGAAGATGCTCCGTTTTGCCGTTAAATTTCAGCAGATTCCGGACAATGGAAGAACTGATAAACGCGTGTTTGAGTTTCGGCATCAGATAAACCGTTTCAATATTGGGATCAAGCGAGTTGTTAAGATATCCCAGCTGTAGTTCGAATTCGAAATCGCTGACGGCGCGAAGGCCCCGTATTAATACGGTCGCCCCGAGCGTGTTGGCAAGTTCTACCGTGAGATTGTCAAATCCGACAACCGTGACACGCTCTAAATCTCTGACCGCCAGCTTTACCATGTCAACCCGCTCTTGCAGCGTAAACATCGGTTTCTTTTCCTGAGAATCGGCGACGGCAATTATAATCTCGTCAAAAAGTTTGATGCCCCGTTCGATAATATCGAAATGACCGTTGGTAATGGGATCGAACGTTCCGGGATAAAGGGCAATTTTATGCATGGTGATCACTCCACCGCTGATACAGATTGTTGTCGATCCCCAGAAGATCGAACCATTTGCCGATCATAAAGTTTTCCATCGATTCCAAATCCTCTTGATCGCCGTAGTAGGCAAGTACGGGCGGGGCAATAATAACTCCCATCATGGAAAGTTTATGCATATTTTCCAGCGCAATCGGTGAAAACGGGATTTCGCGAGGGGCAAGAACCAAAGTGCGGCGCTCTTTGATCATGACCGCAGCGGCACGCGTAATGAGATTATCGGCGATACCGCAGGCGATTTTAGCGAGGGTATTCATACTGCACGGCGTGATGATCATCGCATCCGCTCCGTAAGAGCCGGATGCCACCGATGCCCAGATCTCATCGTTTTTGTGCAGGGTCAGATTTTCCTCTTTTTCCAAAACGATAGAAGCGTGATCCGACACGATCAGATGCTTTTGCACATCGGCGGGAAGAGCGCGAATGAGTTTAAGACCCAATGCCGCACCGCTGGCACCGCTGATCCCTACGACGATTTTCATAGTAATTCCACCCGATTTTCTCCGATAACTTTAGCTTTGGCCCGTTTGCCGTCATTTTTTTGGATTGTAATAATATCATAGAGTGCCCCCTCTTGCGTCGCGGTAGCTCCAAATTCGACAATTACCCCTTCATCTAGAACTTCAACGATTACTTTTTCATTTTTCAAAACAAGAGGGATCGTTTCGATATTACGCACAGTTAAAAGCTGTCCCGCTTTTAAATTGGAGCGGAACCGTGAGGGCTGATCCGGAATGGATGTCAGCGGGATATCTTTGAAGGAGACGAAAGGGATCGATTTTAGGAAGGTATTGAATCCGCTCAAGCGCTCTTTTCGGGATACTTTCTGATTGGCATGGAGGACGCTTACGGTAGCTCGAACCGAATAATCGAGATAATGGCGGATCCCCTGCTCATCGAAATAATAAAACGTTCCGCTGCCGTTTTGATAAAACCGGCCATCAAAAACACCTCGGACATTTTTCGGCAAAGCGGCCAGATAGCCTCGTGAACTAATCGTAATATCATCAATGCGAATGGTCGGATAACGTTCCGTGAATATCGCTTCGAGCTGCTGTTTTAGCGGGGAGAAATCTACCGTACTGCGTTTGGTGAAATTGACGTAACGGGTTTTTGCGGTATCAACAGTTATGCCGTTAAGTTCGAATGTTTTAGCGATAACCTGGGCATCAAGACGATAGTGGTCCTGATCGGAAGGAATTTTAAGAATTTCAAACTTTTTTGGAATATCGGGAAATAAATCGTCGGAATAGATAATATTATTTCCATACTCATAGTTTTTGGATAATTCATACGCATCTAGATTTAATAAAAAAAAGAGTAATAATAAGAGCCTAGTCATTGTAGAATTGTAACATAACGTCATTTGTTTTTCATTAGTTTTACGCTATCCTAATTGCTGCTATAAAATTTTGAGTTGATGTGGATGCTAATGGTTCTAAACAAAAAAGATTTAACTCGGTATATGGACAGCGATGACAGAAAGCGTATCCGTAATGAACAGATAGCCATTGCTTACAAGCAGGCGTTTGCCTCGATTTTCCCCCTTTTTTTCGGTGCATTCGTTGTTCTGTTCTTATTTTATAAAACCCATTTAACCGATTTCGTTTTCCTTTGGTTCAGTGTTGTTATCGCGACATTGATGTGGAGGATTTGGTTATTAAACGATTATCGCCGCAATTTTCACCGTTTTGATTATTCGGTATGGGAAAGACGTTTTAAATACGTGATGTATTCCTCTGCATTGATATGGGGAAGTGCGTCATTTTTTATTTTTCAAACCTCTGATCATCTGCACCATTTTTTCATTATCTTTTTATTGACGGGTATCGCATCGGTAGCATCGGGTACCTTGGCTTCGTTGCTCGGATTAACGATCGTCTTTTTATCTTTTCTTTTGACGCCGATTTTTATCGTAATGTTTTTTCACGGCGAATTTGAAGGACAGATGATGGGAATGCTCGTACTGGCGTTTTATATGCTGCTGGTCAGTGCGGCGAAACGGATAAATACCAATATTATGAATGCGCTGACATCAAAAATACTACATCAAAAAGCGGCGAATGCATTGGCTCTTTCGGAAGAGCGTTTTGAAACGATTTTTAAAGAAGCGCCGATCGGGATTTTTTATTACGACACTGATTTGATCGTGATGGAAACCAACAATGAGATGCTGCAGGCTCTTCAGATTCCCAGAGAGACAATGATAGGATTAGATCTAAAAGCTCTTCCCGATACCCGCTTGTCCGAAGCGTTGAACGTGTCGGTGAACGGACAAAAAGGATTTTACGAAGGCCCGTATAAATCGATGATTGTCGAACTTAAGATGTGGATAAGTCTCCGTACATCCCCTATCTATGATGCTGAGCGCCGTATTATCGGAGGAGTCGGGATTGTATCGGATATTACCGAGCGGATGAACGCGGAAGAGAAAATTAAACACCAAGCCTATTTCGATGCATTGACCAATATTCCGAATCGGGTATTGCTGAAAGATCGGGTCGATCAATCGCTCGCCCATTATCGACGATACGGAAGTTTGATTGCAATTATGTTTTTGGATTTGGACCATTTTAAAAGTATCAATGATTCGCTAGGGCATTATATCGGTGATTTATTATTGATTGAAACGGCCAATCGACTAAAACACATCTGTCGCGAAGGAGATACGGTAGCCCGGCTGGGGGGAGATGAATTTATCATCTTGCTTAATGAACTCGGTTCCGATCCGATGGTTGCGGCTACTCGGGCTGAAACGGTAGCGGAAAAAATACATGAAGTGTTTTCCGCTCCGTTTGATATCGGTTTGGCGGAACCGATTTCTACCAGTTCGAGTATCGGAATCGTCTTAGTCGGTTCGAAAGAGCAAACGTCTGATGATTTACTCAAATTTGCCGATACCGCAATGTATCAGGCAAAAAAAGAGGGGAGAAATACGACACGTTTTTATCAAGAAGAGATGGATCAGTGGATTAAAAAACGGCTCTTTTTGGAAAATGCATTGCGTAGTGCTGTTAAAAATAATGAGTTGGAACTCTATTATCAGCCGGTTATCGAAATGAAAACAAAACTGATTATCGGTGCCGAAGCATTGCTTCGTTGGAATCATCCGGAGTTGGGGCTTATCATGCCGGATGAGATGATTGAAATCGCTGAAGAGAGCGGATTGATCGTCGGAATCGGCGAATGGGTGCTTCGTGAAGCGTGTACCCAATTTGTCCGCTGGCGTTCTGAAAATCTGAGACAATCGCATATCGACCGTATCGCCGTCAATGTGAGTGCCGTACAGTTTCGCCAAAGCGATTTCGTGGATAAAGTTATTCGAACCGTCGCAGAAACAGGGCTTGTCCCCTCTATGCTTGAATTGGAGCTGACCGAATCGACGGTTATCGATAATATTGATATCGTTATTGAAAAAATGAACCGTTTGCGGCTTGCGGGAATCGGTATTTCGATGGATGATTTCGGTACCGGATACTCGTCGCTGGGGTATCTTAAAAAACTGCCGTTTACGACACTGAAAATCGATCGTAGTTTTGTCCGCGATATCGTTTCGGATGCGGATGATGCCGCACTGGTAGAGACGATTCTCTCTATGGCTTCAATATTCAAATTTGATGTTATTGCGGAAGGGGTAGAGACAATCGAGCAGTTTAAATTCTTAGAGAGTCACGGATGCCAATATTTTCAGGGGTATTTGTGCAGCAAACCGGTTCAGGTTAAGCACTTTGAAGAACTACTGGTTCATGAAATACAAAGCTGTGCCGCACACTAACAAACAGCATACTTGAATCGATAAAATCGCAATTTAGCTTTTTTTCTCCATAATTTCATCGGCTCTGAAGATAGCTTTATCGATGTGATCGACAATATTTTCGCGACCGATTTTTTCGTCGATGCGGGATGATCGGATGAATTGATATACTTGTGCGTTAACTCCCGAAAGAATCAGACGGGTATTGTATTGAGAGAGTCTTTCGTGGAGTATTTCAAGCGAATGCAGTCCCGCCGCATCGATAAGCGGAACGTAACGCATCCGTAAAATAAATACCTGCGGCGGCTTCTCAAAGAGCATGAGGGTATCGACGAGTTTTTCGGCTACGCCGAAAAAGAGGGGACCTTGTATCTCATACACTTCTACCCCGTGAGGGATCGTTTTATTGGAGGTCGAATCGGGATCGTTTTCTTCTGACATAACAGGGCGGATTTGGGTCGCTTTCATCATCTGATCGATAAAAAGGATCGAGGCGAGTGCGATACCGGCTTGAATCGCGAAGTTAAGATCAACCAATACGGTCAGTAAAAAGGTTACGATGAGGACGATTCGGTCGGTTCTGGGTGAGTGCATGATCTCTTTGATATGTTTGATCTCCGACATATTCCATGCGACAACCATGAGTATGGCCGCCAAAGCCGCCAACGGGACTTTGATAATGAGGGGAGCGAGCAGAAGCATGAATAAAAAAAGCCAGAGAGCGTGCATCATCCCTGCCACCGGAGTTCTGGCTCCGGCTTTGATGTTGGTTGCCGTTCTAGCGATGGCGCCGGTCGCCGGAAGGCCGCCGAAGATACCTGAAGCGATGTTGGCAACCCCTTGGCCCAAAAGCTCGGCGTTGGATTTATGACGGGTTCCACTCATCCCGTCGGCCACAACGGCCGAGAGAAGCGATTCGATGGCGGCAAGCGTAGCGATGGTAATCGCATCGGGGAGTAAAAATCGGAGCCGCTCAAACGTGATTTCAGGCCATACCGGGCTGGGAAGCATCGAGGGGATTGAACCGAACCGGCTCTCTATCGTCTCGACGGGGAGATTAAAACCCCATACGGCAAATGCGCTGAGGGTAACGACGATAATCGGTCCGGGGATACGGGGAAAACGGCGCTTTGCAAAGAAGATTACTCCGATGGAGATCAGGGCCAGAAGTACCGCTGCAAAATTCGTTTCATGCAGATGAGTGACATAGATGCTTAGTTTGTCGATAAAATCGGGGGGGACGGTTGTGATTTTTAGGCCGAAAAAATCCCGTATCTGCGAAAAAGCGATTAAGAGGGCGATTCCGGAGGTAAACCCGACGATAACGGGGTAGGGGATGAATTTTATCAGCTCCCCCGCCCGCAAAAAAGCCATAATGATCAAAATGGCTCCCGCCATGATGGTAGCCAGTACCAGCCCCTCATAACCGTGTTTCATAGCCACCATAGCCACCGTGACGATAAATGCGGCCGTCGGACCGCCGATTTGGTAGCGGCTTCCCCCGTGTGCCGAAATCAAAAATCCGGCGACGATAGCGGTAAATAGTCCCCTCTCGGGCGGGAGGTTGGAAGCAATAGCAATCGCCATTGCCAACGGCAATGCGACGATAGCAACAGCAAGACCTGCGATAGCATCGGCACTGAAATCAGACCAAGAGTAACCTTGACGGCGAAAGAGGGTGACAAGTTTCGGCTCCAGAGAGTCATGTATAGAGCGCAACATAAAAGAAGTTTCCTTGGGAAAATTGATGCGAGAAGTGTAGCACTTGCTTGATGGCAAGTCAATGAGGATATTTGATCCGATTATAGTTGTTTATTTCAGGATGACACCCATAATTTTTTCTTCATACGCACTCAATCCTCCTTCAAGCCAAAGTAGAGCGCTTTGGTTAAAGAGTTCACTCTTAAGATTGGCCATTTTGGCTTTGGCGGACGCGAGATCGGCAATCGATCGGCTGAGTTCGTCAGCTCCGACGAGCTGATTGTCAAAACGTCCGCGTGTGAGCTTGGCGTATTCACCGGAAGCCCTCACCTGCATACGGGCGCTTTCCAGTCTGCTTTGAACGGATTCGATATCCAAATAGGTATTCTCGATTTCGGTCGTGATACGATGTTTATAGTCTTCCAACGTAATGACGGATGCCAGTTTTGCGGCTTTGGCCGCTTCGCCGGCATGAAAGTCGCTGAAGCCGCTAAAGAGATTCCACGAAGCAAAAACACCGGCATAACTTTTATTGGCGTTGCTATAGCCGTCCCCGCTGAGTGCCATGGTATCCCCCTGGCCTTTGAGACTGCCGACAAGCGAAACGGTAGGATAATAGCGGCTTTGGACGAGCACTATGTCACTTTGGGCGATATCCATCACTTTGGCGAGTACACGGACATCTTCACGATGCGACAGGGCAACAGAAATCATTTCATTTTTTGCCATCACCGGTAATACGTTTAGGGGTATCTGGGCCGTTTCAACCTTGCTTCCGGTGAGATAGGAGAGCTGATTGAGGGCTTGGGATTTGCGGTTTTTGCTCTCAACGATCTGTGCATCGATTTCAAAAAGTTTGGCTTCGATAGCATAGAGTTCGGCCGGGGCCAGCAAACCGTTATCGTAAAGCCCTTTGGCTTTAGCATACGATTCGCCGATCGCTTTTTTGGCCTCGTGCTGTGCCGAAATAATCTCGTCGGCAGCCGCAATAGTACTGTAGAGTTTTGTCGCGTTGATAAAAAGGTTTCGTTTGAGATCGGCAACTTCCAATGCCGCTTTTTCATGGGACAACTTTGCTTTTTCAATAGAGGAGGAGATGGCAAAACCGCTAAAGAGAGGGTAGGTAAGGGTTAATGATCCTTCGGCATGTTTTTGGGTACCCATCGGAAGCTGTGTGGAGGCAAAAGTGACGGTAGGAGTTTTTTGAAACGTAATAGTGCTTATACTCGCATCCAACGTCGGTAAATTTTTCCCCTCAGCCGCACGATAACTCTCCATCGCCGCCGTTTCGAGCTGTCGTGCACTTTGAAGAGTCAGGGACTTTTCTAAGGCAGCGATGACCTCGGGATAGCTTTGTGCCCCTAAAAAAGTAGGAAAAATAAAAAACAGCAACCGTTTCACACGACTCCTTGTTAAATCTGACTGCAAAAAAAGCAATTCAGAGATACTTAATCAATTGTATTCATGAACATATTAATTCACTCTTAGTTAAGGAAGAAAAATATAATATAGTCTTAACTATGAGGCGAATATTGTAAACTGATGAGATTGAAGAGAGGAAGATATGATTGAGATTGCTAAAAAATATTGGCTCGGAGTAGCTGTGGCCGCTCTTTTTTCTGCGGCGGCGGTATTGATCTATCTCAAACTCCATACAAATGTACTTCCTGAAAATCTGGTGCAGGGGAGCGGACGGATTGACGGCGATTTGATTAATGTGAATGCCAAATACCCCGGACGGATTGCAAACATGGCAGTTTCCGAGGGGGAAGCGATTTCCAAAGGCTCCGTTATCGCCCTTATCGACAGTGCGGAGCAAAAAGCTCAAAAAGCCCAAATCGACGCGCAGATCGAAGTGCAAAAGCAACAGCTTGCTGCCCGAAAAATCGAGCTTTCAATAGCCCAAAAAAGCATTCCGGAATCGCTTGTCAAAGCCAAAGCGAACAGTTCAATTAAGAAAGCGCAGCTGGACGAACTGGATAACATGATCAATAGCCAAAAGAGTCTCGTCGCTCAGGATCAGCGTGACAATGAGCGTTTGAACAATCTTTTTAATGATCGTTTGATTGAAAAACATCAGCTCGAAATGTCTATGCTAAAACTTCGAAGCGATCAAGACCAGCTCTCCTCGCTGATGGATAAGCGTGAACAATTGAAAAAGGCGATCGACATAACGCAAAGCGATCAGATCGAAGCATTTGCCGCGCAGCAAAAAATAGAAGCCCTTCGCGAAGGGATCAAAGCAACGGAATCGGGGATAAAAGCGTTGATCGCTTCTAGGGCGCAGGCCGATGCCGTACTCTCCGAAATGGTACTGCGTTCGCCCGTTGAGGGTTTTGTGATGGAGAAGATCGCCAATAACGGTGAGGTCGTAGGTGCCGGGATGGCGGTTGCGACCCTCATCGATCCCAAAAGTCTTTATTTGAAAATATTTGTCGATACCCTCAAAAACGGAAAAATAAAAATCGGTGATTCGGCGGTGATCTTTTTGGATGCCGCTCCGGAGCATCCGATAGCGGCCAAAGTGGTTCGCATAGAGCAAAAAGCGGAGTTTACCCCTAAAGAGGTGAGTGTTGCGAGTGACCGCATCCAGCGTGTTTTCGCCGTTCATCTTAAACCGTTGAAGGTTGATCCGCTTTTAAAATTGGGGATTCCTGCGGTCGGAGTCATATCGTTGGACAACAAAGGGCTTCCTACGAGCTTGTATGACGTGCCCGAATAAAGCGGATAGAGATGATGGGAACGCTGAAGATTGATCGTGTCAGTGTCGCACACAATAACCATTTAGCGATCAAAGAGGTCTCTTTGAGTGTCAACGAGGGGGAAATAATCGGCTTGATCGGTGCTGACGGTGCCGGTAAAAGCTCCTTGATGCATGCCGTAGCGGGTGTTATCCGATTTGAGGGTGAGATTTCGTTTCACGGCACCGTATACCGCTCTCCCGCAGAAGCGGAAAGTTTAAAATCGATCATCGGTCTGATGCCTCAGGGGATCGGATTGGTACTGTACGATATGCTCACGGTAGAGGAGCATCTGAGCTTTTTTGCGAACATACGGGACGTAAGAGAAGATGAGCGGTTTGGCGAATACAAACAGCGGCTTTTGAAGATGGCGGGGCTGGAACGTTTTGTTGACCGTCGAGCCGGAAATCTAAGCGGCGGAATGATGCAAAAACTTTCCTTGATCTGTACGCTGCTTCACCGTCCGAAACTGCTCATTTTGGACGAACCGACAACGGGGGTCGATCCGCTCAGCCGGATAGAGCTGTGGGAAATACTGGATCAGATACGCAAAGAGGAGGGGACGATCGTACTGGTGAGTACCGCGTACATGCAAGAGGCGGCACAGATGGATCGGGTATTGTTATTTGATAACGGCGAAATTATCGCTCAGGGCAACGCACAAGAGCTGATGGAATCGGTACGGGACATGACGTATGCACTGACCTTCGCAAACGATGGCCGCTCGATGAGCACTCTTGATACGACCTATTCGTTGGAGCCGCTGGATGCGGAGCATAAAGAACCGACGCTGGAGGCTCTGTTTTTCGTCAATGCGCTGCAAAAAAGCCGCCTTCTCCCCTCTATCGAAATTACTCCCAGAGACGGGAATAACGGTTTTTCTTCGGTCGTAATGGAAGCGGTCGGTTTGACAAAGAGATTCGGCGATTTTATAGCCAACGACCGAGTGGATATTCGGTTGTGCCGCGGCGAAATTTTGGGATTGCTCGGTGCCAACGGAGCCGGAAAAACGACATTTATCAAAATGCTGTTGGGGCTGCTGCCGATAGACGGCGGGGAATTGAATCTTCTGGGCAAACGGATCGAAACCGCCAAGGATCGTCAGACACTTAAAAGCTCCATCGGCTATGTCTCTCAACATTTTGCACTCTACAACGACATGACGGTGAGAGAAAATCTCCTCTATTTTGCGTCGATGCACCAAATACCGATGGATACAGCGCTTAGACGTATAAGCAGCTATGCGTCTGAGCTAGGGTTTGAGGGGTATATGGATGCGATCCCTACCGAATTGCCCCTGGGGATTAATCAGCGGTTTTCGCTGGCCGCGGCACTGCTGCACGAACCGGTGATACTCTTTCTGGATGAGCCGACGTCGGGAGTCGATGCGATAGCCCGTGCACAATTTTGGCAGCTGCTGGTAGCCTTGAAAGAGAAATGGAAGATAGCGATTTTGATTACGACCCACTATATGAGCGAGGCAGAATTCTGTGATCGCATCGTATTGATGAGAGACGGGCGTAAAGTAGCCGATGAAACAATAACCGACTTTTATCAAATACATCCGAATGCTCAAACATTTGAGGAGATATTTTTGGAGTATTACCGATGAAAGCCAGGGTCCTTAAAGCCTATATCCAAAAAGAGCTGAGCGAAATGCTCCGTTCAAGGTTGATCATTATGGTATTTTTATTGCCGACAATGCTGATGCTGCTGTTCGGTTACGGAATACGGATGGAGGTGAAACACGCACGATTGATCATCATCGATAACGATCAAAGCCGCCTCTCCCATTTTTTGGTCAGCAAATTTGAACACTCAAAATATTTTAATACGGTTACCACCCTAAAGGATGAAGCCCAAGCGCTAAGACGTATTAAACAGGCCCAAAGCGACGCGATCATCAGTATCCCCGCCTCGTTCGAAAAACGGCTTTTAAAAGGGCAGTCCACTCAGATCGGTGTTTTTGTCGATGCGGCGTTTCCGAGCCGCGGTTCGACGATCGAAAGCTATGTGCAGGGGGTGATTCTCAATGCGGCTGCAGGTTTGGTCCCCGCTGTATCGAAAGGCTCGATCGAGATTAACCAGCGAACGCTCTTCAATCAGGCGATGCGGGATGAGGATGCGATCGTTCCGGGTCTTATCGGACTGGTTTTACTTGTCGCTCCCGCCATTATTGCCGCGTTGCTTATCGTCAAAGAGAAAGAGAGGGGGACGATTTTTAATTTTTACGCATCGCCCCTTTCGAAAGCAGAGTTTGTGGCGGCAAAACTGATTCCGGTCTTTTTGCTCCATTCGCTCAATATTTTCATCCTCTTTTTATGGGCGATGTATCTTTTTGAGGTTCCGTTTCGGGGGAGCTTTTTACTCTATTGGGGTGCGTCGGAACTCTACATCCTGGTGAGCATATCGATCGGGATTTTGATTTCCGTCATAACCCGTACGCAAATCGTTGCGGTGGTGTTGACCGTTATGGTGACGATTATCCCCGGTTTTATGTATTCGGGGATCATCATGCCGATCTCATCGATGGTCGGGATGTCGCGTTATGAGGCCCATATTTTTCCCGTTATGTATTACAATCACATCCTCTACGATGTTTTTTTGGTGGGGGAAGGCCTTTCATCCGTGAAAACACAGGCCTATTTAGTCATTTTAGCATTGTACGGAACGGTTTTTCTGACTCTCGGCACTCTGTGGCTCAGAAAGGAGCTTAAATGAGCCGTATATTTTGGTCCATCGTGGGAAAAGAGCTGATCGCCTTTATGCGCTCGTGGCAGCTAGTGATAGTCGTTTTGTATATGTTTGTTTTTGAAGTCTACATTGCCGGAAGCGGCATCGAAATCAACCCTAGAAACGTCGCGGTGGGATATGTCGACGCAACGGCGGGGGGATTGAGCCAAAAAATCCTGACCCATCTGCACGGTCCTGAGTTTCTCTCGCCGCGCCGTTTTAACTCTCAGCAGGAGCTGAGCCGTGCTATTTTTGATAAAGAGATCATCGTCGGACTTATTTTTGATGATGATTTTGAAAAGAAATGGCGTCAAAACAAAAGAACGCAGCTTGACGTTCTGCTGGATGCGACGGCGGCATCGCAGGCTTATACGACTTTGAACTACCTCCAGCACATTGTGATGGATATCTCTAAACCTGAAATTCCCGTAGAGATCGTCACCCACAAGCTTTTTAACGAGAATGCCGACAATCATACGTTTATGGCGCTGACGGAACTCCTCTCCATTACGACGATGCTCTCGATCATTTTGACCGCCGTCGTATTTGTACGGGAAAAAGAGCAGGGGACCTGGGATTTGATGCTGTTGATGCCGGTCAATCCCAAAATCATCATTCTAGCAAAATCGTTTTCACAGATTATTATCGTCATGTCGGGGATCGTCATATCGTTGGGATTTGTCGTACTGGGGACCTTCAATGTTCCGGTCAACGGATCTCTTGGGGCCTTTTTGCTTTTGAGTTTTTTCTTTGTCTTTGCCAGTGCCGGTATCGGTTTGTTTATCGCAGCGATTGCCCGCGACGTGATGCAGGTTGCACAGCTCTCTATTGTCGTGATGATGCCGCTTATCTTTCTAAGCGGAGCCTGGACCCCTATTTATGCGATGCATCCCTCAATGCAGTATCTCTCCTACATATCGCCGCTGCGCTACTATATCGAGGGGAGCGAGAGTATTTTTTACCGCGGAACGGAGTGGATCGATCTTTGGCCCTATTTTCTAGGGGTTATAGCGGTCGGCGGGGTAATGTACCTGATCGGATTTCGAAAAATCGGACGTCTCTTTTAATCTTTGTTCACAGAGATGTTAACTGGATTCCATTACGAGCCTGCTTTCAATCTCTTTTGCGTTTGTCGGGCGGTAGTAGAGATATCCCTGCGCTTCGCTGCATCCGTGCTTAACGAGATAATCGGCTTGCTCCTGAGTCTCAACCCCTTCGGCAATCAGCTCAAGATTAAGGCTGAGGGCCATAGAGATAATAGCCTGTGTCAGTTGGGTATCGTCATGGTTATTCGGCAGGCCACGAACAAAAGATTGGTCTATTTTGAGTTTATCCACGGGAAGACGTTTGAGGTAGGATAGAGAGGAATGTCCCGTTCCGAAATCGTCGATCGCCAATGTAAGCCCCAATTTTTTAAGTTCATGGAGCATAGCGATCGACTCTTCGGGATTTTTCATAATCTGGGTTTCCGTAATTTCAAATTGGAGCTGTGCGGTTTTGATACCGCTTTGCTCTATCGCTTTGGCGACGATATCGAGAAAATCGCTGTTTTTAAGCTGAAGCAATGAAAGATTGAGGGAAAGTTTTCCGATATTTAGTCCCTTGTCGGCCCATAGGGCAAATTGTTTCATTGCCGTACGCATAACCCAACGGTCAATTTCAATGATAAGTCCTGTTTCTTCGGCCAAAGGGACAAATTTATCGGGCGAAACCAACCCCGCTTCGGGATGGTTCCAGCGTATCAAAGCTTCCATCCCGGTCAGTCGGCCGGTTCGCATATCGACTTGCCCCTGATAAAAGACGATAAATTCCTCTTTTAATATTCCGGTTTGAATCTGATTGCGCAGATACATCCGGTCATACGCAATCTGAGTCATTTCAGCCGTATAGAACTGATAATTGTCGCGCCCCTCTTCTTTTGCTTTATACATGGCGGTATCGGCATTTTGCAGTAGTGCTTCCGATGTTTTCCCGTTTTGGGGATAAAGGGCTATTCCGATGCTGGCCGTAATAAAAAGTCGAAAATAGTCGATTTGGATTTGTTCTTTGAACAGTTCCATAATTTGATTAATGATATCGATGAATACTTTTTCCTCGGAGAAATCATCGACCAATATTACGAATTGGTCTCCGCCGAAACGGGCGATGGTGTCGCTTTGACGTAACTGTCTGCTCAACATTTTGGATATTTTGATGAGCAGCTCGTCGCCGACGTTATGTCCCATCGAATCGTTAACCCCTTTAAAATTGTCCAGACCGATGAACAATACGGCAAGCATCGTATCATCCCGTTGTGCTCTCAGGATGGCATTTTCGAGACGGTCGATAAAAAACAGGCGGTTAGGGAGGCCCGTAAGGGGATCATATTTACTGAGGTGCTGTAAAGAGAGGGATCGTTCGTCAAATGCTTCCGCCAGTATTTCAAGCTCGTCATCACTTCCCAGCGGCGAACATCGGGTATATTCGCCGTCCGAAGAAAAAACTACGCGGCGATAAAGCTCGACAATGGGGCGGGTAATGTTTTCTGCGAGAAGGTACGATAGGAAAATCCCCAGTAAAATAAAAAGAAGCCCTATAATGATGATCGGCATTAATGCTTCTTGTACCGGTTCCATGTACACCGATTGAAGCAAACCGTACTCCATGTTTAGATTCAATGCGCTCAGATAGGGCGTTTTAGTAAGAGGCTGGAGCATTATGTTCCGATATTGTTGATAATTTGATTGCGAATAATGGAATATGAGCTTTTGGTCATTGTAAAGGCGGAGCGATACGGGCAAGTCATTGGGGATGATATGGCGGGCTATCGCACCGGTTTTAAAGACAACGACCAGCGCACCCTGCGTAGTAGCATAATATTTGATCGGAACCACAACAACGATGTTATGCGTAGACGTTTGAAGATAGAGGTCTGTTTCCCCCATCGCAAGGGCTGAACGCAGTTCAGGCGATGTAGCGTAGGTTGGGATATCATCTTGTGTTTTGAATATCGGACGTCCGTCGAAATCGACGACGCTGAGGGAGACGACATCCTTTCCGGCCATGAAATTTTTGGTGAGGGTCGGAAGATAGGTCTGACGGCTTTGCGAATCGAGGAGGGAATTGATTAAAAAGTCATTTTTTGCGAGCACTTCAGAATTCTCGACGAGATAACGGATACGTTCTTCGAACCGTTGCTGCGTATCGTAGCCGCTGTTTTGTAAAAGATATTCCATCTGCCCGCTCATCTGCCGATGGATCAGCACGGCAACGATGACGGTAATAAAAAGCATTGCCAGCGTGAGCAGTCCGGAGACACGGAAAATTACTTTGGCTTTAATGCTTTTGTTTATGGGGACATTGTTGATCAGTTGGGCAGACAAAAAAAGCTCCTTAGCGCTCTGTTATCGGAATAATAGCACCGTCTTGGCGGTATCGGGCTATCCTATAATTTTCTTCACTCAGCCCTTCGTGGTCCGTAGAGGTAAAAGGGCGGTTGTAACGGCGGATGACTCCTTCATAACTTCCCAGATTTTCTAGGGCGTCACGTACTTTTGAACGGTCCGTACTGCCTGCTTTTTGGATAGCAAGGACGAGAAGATTGGTCAGGTCGTATGCTTGGGCTACCGCTGAGGGCGCATCGATACTCTCAGGTGACGTGAGGCCGTAGCGGTGCATATAATGGAGTGAGAGGAGTTTGCTTTTGGGCATAGATGACGTTTTAAAGGAAAAGGTTTGGAAAAAATAGAATGGGATTCGTTGAAGTTCATCTTTGGCGTTTTTAAAGAAATGATCGCTTGTAATCCCCCAATGCGATACGATAGGGAGATAAAGTTTATGGTGATCGAGTGCTTTAATAATTTTGATTGATTCTGCGGAATTAGCGATAAGAAGGATAGCATCGGATTGGGAATGGATCAGTTGCTCTATCTCTTTTTCAAAATTCGTTTGTCCGATGTTAAAGATGATGGCATCGTGAATCGGGAGGTTTCGTTTTACGGCGATATCTTTGATGTGATTGAGTGCATCCCGTCCCCAAATCGAATTTTCATACAGTACCGTCGGTTTATGATAATGGGTACTAAGGTACGACTCTAGAATTTTCATCACTTCGCGGTTGTTGGCCGAAACACGGAATACGACATTTTTTTCTTGAGATGATTTGGTCAATTCCGATCCACTCGCCCAAGCGATAAGGAAGGGTATCCCTTCTTTTTGGGCTTCTGCAATCGAATCTTGGGCTATAGCACTTTGAACGCCGCCGAAAATAGCAACCAGATTCTTGCAGGCTATGAGTTCTCGTACGTCATCGACCCCTTTGCTGGAGAGTCCGCGGTTATCTTTGGTGATCAATACCAGCGATTTGCCGAGCACTCCGCCCCGGGCATTAATATCTTCGATAGCGAGCTCAATACCGCGCTTTATAGCCAAACTGCCTATTTTAGATCCGACAGAGAGGTCCGCGCTCAATCCGATAGCGATTTGTTGGCAGTTTTTATTTGAAGAGCCGTATTTATTATTTAAAATTTCTTGGGTCTTGGCAAGGATATGGGCCCCGATCACCTCTTCATAATAGGGTACGATAATGGCCATTTTTTGGGCAAATTCCGACCGTTCTTTTGGATTTAGGGTATGAATAATGATCCCTTCGTCTTCCATCGCTTTAAGAAGTTTGACCTCCCGTTTATGGGTTTGTTCCCGTTCATACGGGGTAATTTCACGTGCGGTAGAGTAGAGTATTTTTGGAAAATCGGTAGGTAGTTTTTGGAATGTTTTTTCACTGATGCAAAAAACATATCCCATGTATCCGTGACTGCTGAGGGTGAGATGTTTTTGTACTTTGTCAATTCCCATACTCCGAATAGCGACAAGAGGGTTTTCCTGTCCGTCAACCGCCCCTTCGGCAAGTGCTTGGCGCACTTTGTGAAAATCGATTGCGTAGGTTTTGGCTCCGAGTACTTCAAATTGCGACTGTATCAGCCGACTCTCCATAATTCGGAATTTTTTACCTTTAAAATCATCGGGGCGGTGCAGCGGAGTATTGGCGGTAAAGTGTTTGAAGCCGTTTTCCCAAAAAGTTACCCCGATGAGATTGATCTGTTTGAGCTGATCGAGGAGCATTTGACCGGGCTCGCCATCGAGCATCGCATAGGTATCTTCCCGCGTGGGAAAATAAAAAGGGAGATCGACATACTGCATTGAGGGCATGGCGGTACCCATTTTGGCTGTCGGGATGAGAATAATGTCGAGCGTTCCGCGGCGAGCCATCTCGATCATTTTCGGATCGCTTCCCAGCCCCTGGTTCGGGTAGATTGTTATATGAATCCGCCCCTTGCTTTTTTCTTCTACATTTTTGGCATACAGAACCGCCGCTTCATGCAGCGCGCTGTCGATCGGCATGTTATGGCCCAGTTTGAGATTCCATACAGCCTGATCGGCAATTGTATCATTGTGATCATTTTCTGTTTTGGATGTCGGATAATAAAAGAGCATGAGCACTATCAAGATCGGAATAATGAATACAAAGAAGAGGGCAAGACGGCGCATCATGTTCCTTTCCATTGAAAAAAGTTCATTATAGCGTATCTCCGGATAAACAACAGGTTGAAGTTAAGACTTGTCCGTTAAAATAACTAAAAACTTAAAGATAAGGTTAGAGAATCAAGTGCTTACCATCATTGTGACGACATTGTTATTATCCCTGCTCATCAACATTTTCATCAGAAAATTTTATTTGCCTACGATTATCGGATATATTTTAACCGGGACGATCATCGCCTATCTCTTTGAACTTCATGATGCGGTCCGCAATCATGAGCTTAAAGAGATAGCTGAATTCGGGGTCGTATTTTTGATGTTTACGATCGGCTTGGAGTTTTCATGGGCCCATTTAAAACGGATGAAACATGAGGTATTTATCACAGGGACCCTGCAGATTTTTCTTACTTCGACCGTTGCATTTCTTGCTGCTTACTACGGTGCGGGGCTTGATAAAAAGTCTGCTTTTATCATCTCGATCGTTATCGCTCTCTCTTCAACCGCAATTGTCCTTAAGCTTTTGAACGAAAGCGGTGACATTAACCGCCGGCACGGACAACGCTCTTTGGGGATATTAATCATGCAGGATATTGCGGTTATCCCGATATTGCTTATTATCGGTTTTATGAGCGGCAGTGCGGATGATATATCCTCGGCGCTTCAGAATATGGTGATAAGCGCGGTCGCACTATTAGCATTTTTGTGGATATTCGGAAAATACATACTGGAGCCTTTTTTAACCCAGATTTTTAAAACGAATTCCGATGAGCTTTTTGTCGGAAGTGTTCTCTTTTTGGCGATAGGGGCATCCTATGTTGCCCATTTTTTCGAATTTTCGTATTCATTGGGTGCGTTTATCGCAGGGATGCTGATCGCCGAAACAAAGTACAAACATCAGGCCGAAGCTGATTTGATCCCCTTTAGAGACCTGCTGCTCGGGATCTTTTTCATTACCGTAGGGATGCAAATAGATTTTTTCTTACTGATTGCACAACTGCATATTATTTTAGTGTTGTTGATAAGTGTAATGGTGGTTAAATTTATTATCATTTTCGGCTTGATAAGGATTAACGAAAGTAAAAGAGTCAGTCTGAAAACCGCTTTCAGTCTTGTTCAGATCGGCGAGTTTTCTCTGGCGATTTTGGAATTGGCACGTTCAAATGAACTCATCGCCCAGCCCTACGGACAGATAATGATTGCGACGATCGTTTTATCCATGATGATTACTCCGCTGATTTTGAAACATCTGACATCATTGACCGATATGCTGCAAAAACAAGAAGACGAACAAATCGAACATCTTATAGATTCGGATGCCTTGAAAAACCATACGGTGATTCTCGGTTTTGGAGAATTCGGGCGTAATGTCGCTGCGGCTCTTAAAGAAAAAGGGGAGTTTTATCTGGCCATTGAAAATAACATCAATACGTTTCATATGATACAAAAGATGGGAGAACCGGCACTTTTCGGTAACGCACTTAAAAAAGAGGTATTGAAAAAAGCCAATATACATTTGGCAAAATACGTTATCGTCGCTATCGACAACCCGGCCAAACTCTATCATGTCTGTCAAACGATACAGCAGTTTGTAGAGAGTTCAAAAATTATCGTCAAAGTGCATACGCAGCACGAAAAAAATATTATTTCCGAACTCGGAATAGGCAATATTATCATTGAAAACGATGTGATGAGCCAGATGGTATCTCAAGTGATAATGAAGAACGACTAAAATTTAAATCGGTTTTGCGATAAGAGCTTCATTCAAGGAGATTAAACGATTCCGTATTCGATAGCGGTTTTGGTATAAAAAAGATTGGGAGTTTCTGCTTGTAAACGCACAAATAGTTTACAACAAGCCTCTTCATCCCCAATCATCATAATCTCTAACGGCTGATCGGATAACTCAAAAAATGTCGCGGAATGCCATGTTCCATCATGTCCCAATCCTTTGGACGCATTCGTCACGGTTACACCGCTGATTCCTGCCTGCTGTGCGATATCTTCGAGCCAATCGGCAATGTTCCTACCGTCGTGACGGCGGCTTTGAAGGGTAAAAAAAGTTAATTGAAATCCTGTTTTCATAGTGTTCCCCTGTTTTGAAGATACATCATACTGGCAATCCCTAAAAAGGTCATAATAAGCGATCCGCCGACGTGCAAAATGACTCCCGTCGCGGCATGGGTTAATCGACCCTCTTGAATAGCGGTCACGATTTCGGCGCTAAAGGTGCTAAAAGTGGTCAATCCACCCAAAAAGCCGGTGATAATGAAGAGTTTCCATTCGGGTGAGAGGGCTGTATTGGTAGAAAAAAAGGCGATGGCGATACCGATCAGATAGCCGCCGAGTATATTGGCGCCCAGTGTCCCCATTGGAATAGCGGGGTAGAGAGCGTTAAATTTCACTCCTAAGAACCATCGCAGCAGCGCACCGATCCCTGCACCTGATACGATAGCGGCTATGGAGTAGATCATTATATAAACCTGATTAAGAGAATTTAGTGGCCACTATTATAGCCTATCCTATCAATGCCACGATTTCATCTACGCTTAAAACTTTACCGGTACTGACAATCTTACCGTCAATCACGAGTCCGGGGGTACTCATCACCTGATACTCCATAATCTTCATAATATCTTCCACTTTTTCGATTTGGACAAATTTGCCGCTTTTTGCGACCGCCTGTTTTGTTGCTTCTTCGAGGGCTTTGCATTTGGCACATCCCGTCCCTAAAATTTCGATTTTCATATTAACTCCTATAAAATTGTGTTAAATAAGTACCCGACACCCATAATCCCCAGCGTAACCGTACCGAAAAAGATGGCGATGAGTTTGAGGCTCATGACACGCTTGAGGATCATTGCTTCGGGGAGTGAGAGGGCGGTGATTGCCATCATAAACGATAATGCCGTCCCCAACAGCATCCCTTTAGAAGTGAGCACTTCGATGAGGGGCATTACTCCTGCGGCGTTGGAGTACATAGGTACCCCTAACAGTGTCGCGAGAGGAACTGCGAATGGATTGTCTCCTCCCGCGATAGAGGTGATAAACTCGGTCGGGACATAGCCGTGGATAAACGCTCCCACGCCGACACCGATCAAAACATAAAGCCAGATTTTACGGAGGATATCGAGTGTGTAATTCCATGCGTCATTTAGACGTGTTTTAAACGCTATCACCTGATTTTCGGCGTGAATCTCCCCCTCTATAGGTTTGACCTCGATGAGAACTTCTTTCTCTAATCCAAGTCTTCCGATAATTATACCGCCGACAATCGCTACCAGTAAACCAAACCCGATATACAGCGCCGTCACTTTCCAGCCAAATATGCCAAAGAGCATAGCGATGGCGATTTCGTTGTTCAGCGGTGCTGAGATGAGAAAGCTAAACGTCACCCCCAGCGGTATCCGTGCTTGGAGAAAGCCTAAAAAGAGGGGGATAGCCGAACACGAGCAAAACGGGGTTATAATCCCGAACAATGCGGCGAGGACATTCCCCGTATACTCATGTTTTTTACTGAGATATTCCCGTACTTTTTCGGTGGAGAAATAAGAACGGAGCAGGGTGACGATAAAAATAATAACAATGAGTAAAAAGAGGATTTTGACCGTATCGTAGATAAAAAAGTTGAGAGCATCGGAGAGTTTCTCCTCTCGCGGCATTTTCAGCCATTCATAAACGAGGATATTGACGCTCTCCTGCCACATAATCAGTCACACAACTCGGATTGGATGATCGGCAAAAGTGTCTCTTCGATAAGTGCTAATGTTTTAGCGTACTCTTCGACCGCTTTACCGCTCGGGTCTTCGAATGCGACATGGATCGTTTTAACCGCTTTGGGGAACATCGGGCAGGTCTCATGGGCATGATCGCAGACGGTGACGACGAGATCGAACGGTGTATCGATCACCGTATCGATCACTTTGGAGTGGTATTCGTCTCTCCAGTACCCTTTTTCTTCCAGCAGTGCCTGAGCGTTCGGATTAACTTTTCCGCTCGCTTTGACGCCCGAGCTTTGCGCATATACGCAATCGCCCATTTTGGCGTTGATCAGCGCTTCGGCCATGATCGAGCGGCAGCTGTTGCCGGTGCAGAGGATAAGGACATTTTTCATAATTTACAGTCTCCAGTTTCAGATAATTTTTTTAAGGGAGGCAAATCGAGATTTAGACAACGGATTTCGGCCAGTGCTTCACTACGGAATCGATCCAACGGAGAGCGGATAGAATAATAGGCCCACGTACCACACCGATCCACACGCAAAAATCCGCCGTCTTTGAGGATTTTAAGGTGGCGTGAAAGACGCGATTGAATCATACCGAGTGAAGATTGCAAATCGCATACACACAATGGACCGTGTTGATCTAAAAAAGCGAGAAGCTTAACGCGGGTTTCATCATTGAGTGCCGATACGGTTTCTAAGAATATATCCATTGTCTCCTCCATTTGATGAAATTGTAACACAAATGAAATAATATATCAAGATATATTGATTTAATATTTCCTTTTAGGTATAGTGCTGTCATAAAACATAAAAGGTATACCATGTTGAAAGTATTATTCGTCTGTGTCCATAACAGCGCTCGCAGTCAAATGGCAGAAGCTTTTTTCAATCAATATGCTCAAGACAGCGATTGTGCCGAAAGTGCAGGGATCGAACCCGGAGCCCTAAACCCCTACGTCGTCCGTGCAATGGGCGAAACAGGGATAGATATTTCAGGCAATACGACCAAAGGGGTATTTAATCTTTATAAAGAGGGGCGCACTTACAGTCACGTCATTACCGTATGCGATGCCGAAGCGGCACAGCGCTGTCCTATCTTCCCGGGTATCAGCCGTATTATCATGTGGAGTTTCCCTGATCCTTCGACGTTTGTGGGAAGCGATGAGGAGATTATGGATCAAGTCCGTGCGGTACGTGATACAATCGAAGCAAAAGTACAGGCATTTATTGCCAATCCGCTGGAAGAGAATATCGTATGATTTTAGCCGTTTCGCTCTTTTTAGTTACCCTTGTTTTTATTATCTGGCAGCCGAGAGGGTTGCAGATCGGTACCACGGCAGTCGTCGGTGCGATCGCGGCGGTAATCCTCGGAGTAGTCAGTATCACCGACGTATGGACGGTCACCTCCATCGTGTGGGACGCGACACTCGCCTTTATCGGTATTATCCTCCTCTCGATGGTGCTCGATGAGATCGGGTTTTTCGAGTGGGCGGCATTGAAGATGGTTCGTTTGTCCAAAGGAAACGGGAATCTTATGTTCGTCTACATGATGATCCTCGGTGCTTTGGTAGCGGCATTCTTCGCCAACGACGGGGCGGCATTGATCCTCACTCCGATTATTTTGGCAAAGATGAAGTATCTTAAGCTCAATCCCGTCGCGATGTTCGCATTTTTGATGGCGGGGGGATTTATCGGCGACAGCGCCTCTAATCCTCTCGTGATCTCCAACCTCACCAACATCGTGACGGCGGGGTATTTTAACCTCGGATTCTGGGAATACGCACGGACGATGTTCCTCCCGAATCTCCTGAGTATCATCGCCTCTATCGTCGTGTTGTGGCTGTTTTTCCGCAAAGATATCCCGGATCGTATCGATATCGAAAACCTTGCCACTCCCGAATCGGCGATTAAAAATCAGACGATGTTCCGCCTCAGCTGGTGGTTTTTGGGATTGTTGATGGTGGGGTATTTCATTGGGGATGCGTATCATCTCCCTATCTCGGTATTCGCCCTTGGCGGTGCGCTGGTATTCCTCGCCATCGCGACCTATTTTAAAGCGACAAAACCGATTATGACGATCAAAGCGGCACCGTGGCAGGTGGTGTGGTTCAGCATCGGACTCTACGTCGTCGTTTACGGCCTCAAAAACGGAGGGCTTACCACCTATCTCGCAGGGGTGATTACGGAGCTTCAGAGTATGGGGAACATCTATGCCGTGATCGGAACGGGGTTTCTCTCCGCCATCCTCAGCTCGGTCATGAACAACATGCCGACCATTATGATCATGGATATTGCGATTGCCGAAGCGGGGAACAGCGCATTGGCGTATGCGAACATCATCGGATGTAACCTCGGACCTAAAATGACCCCGATCGGTTCACTTGCCACCCTTCTTTGGCTTCACGTTTTGGCACAAAAAGGGGTCAAGATCGGATGGGGCGAGTATATGAAAGTGGGGTTGGTGATTACACCGCCGGTGTTGCTGGTGGCGTTGTTGGGGTTGATTTAAATCAATCTAAATTTTCTATGATTGAGTCTATTTCACCGTCACTGATCGATTCACGGTCACTTTTGGAATAAATGGTGAGAAGATAGATAAAATCATCCGAGAAAAAATAGGTGATAACCCGAAACCCGCCGCTTTTTCCCGTCGGAATCGATGAATTTGGAATCCGAATTTTAAAGATATTGTTTCCTAACGGTGTCCCGGATTCGGGATTATCAAGGAGTAATTTTTGGAGAAGTTCCAAATCCTTGGAAAGTTTTTTGTATTTTTTTGCGAGGGTTTTTGCGTCTTTGATGAACCGTGAAGACGGCTCAATTCGCATGCTTTAGCTCATCGATAAGATTTTGCAAACTCCCTTGACTCGGCAATTTACCTTCTTGGATGAGTTTGACTTCCTGCAACGCTTCTTTGATATGATCCAATATCTCATCTTTTGTCGGTTCGGTATAGTCACGATTGACGATTGAAACGTCGTCTTTGAGATGATTTAGAAAATAGAGTACTTTATCGTAAGCACTTTCGCGTATATCGATGGTTACAAGCATATCCTACCTCCGTTTTGATACCTTAATTATATCTCAAACCACGATGATGTTCGAAATATTCTAGAATTGATTTTTGATCGTTTGAAGTTTGGATTTTAAGTCATTCATGCAGAAAACCCCTCCGTTGGCACTTTGTGTAGAGGTGGGAGAGGTGTGTTGAAAGAATTATCACGCAAACAAGCTTTGAAATTCATTAGGTTAATATGTAAATCAATCTCGGCTAATGACATTCATACTCTGCAACAAAAAAACATTGCAGAGATTATAGCAAAGAGAATTAGACTATTGATTTAGATAACACAATCCTAAAACAGTTTAGTCCGTTCATGTTGTGATATTCAAGTGTATATCCGTGTTTGTGCAAAATGGCGTTGGTGATATAAAGTCCTAGCCCCAGTCCGGTCATGGAACTCTCATAGGTACGGTTAAAGGGTTTGGTAAAGGTTCGGTTCTCTTCAGGAAGAGGTTCTCCGACACTGCAGATTTCGATAGCGTGTGACAAAATGATGAGGATAGGTTTGGTATCAGAATATTTAAACGCATTATCGAGGAGATTTTTCAGCGCTATGGCGAACAGTTCGAAATCGACGTTGATAATGAGGGCAGAATCTTCACCCTTTATTGTTATGTTTTTTTTGTCACACATCAAAATATCGCAGGTATGGTCGAGAATATCGACGAAGCGGTACTCTTGGGGGTTGATACTCATCTCGCCGCTGCTGAAACGCTCCATCGTCGAAAATTCTCTGAGCAGATAGTCCATACGGTTGAAAATCCGCTTCAGCCGTTTTTGATCCTCTGAGTCTTCGAGACAATCGGTACTTAGCGATCCTTTCATAATCGGAGTTTTCAGCTCATGGAGAATATTGCGTAAAAACAGCGCTCTCGCCTCTTTCATTGAGGCGATTTTCTCTAACGCATGGTTAAATTCTTGGGTGATCTGGGATATTTCATCCTTCCCGCCTATCGGCACATCCAGGCGGATATCTCCCTCTTTAAAATCGATGATCGCATTTTTAAGACGGTGCAGCGGCGTGAGCTTTTTGAGAATAAAGGTAAAAAAGAGCAGCACCAGTAAATCGATCATAATAAATACAATCCAAATAGGCAATGTTGACGTTACCTTGAGGTCTTCCAAAACCATCAAATCATGCCGATCGAACGGCGGAGGCGGCGGCATCGCCGGGTCAAACATCGGAGGAAGGCGGTCAAACGGGAACCTCGGAAGGGGGGATTTGAGAAAATAGACTTTACCGTTATGTTCCATCAATCTGCCGAACGGGAATACTTCAAGAGTTTTTCCGTTTTTTCGGAGGAAATCGGGTGATAGGGAAGAGGGGGCAATCATCAGTTGTTTGAGTTCCATCCCGAAATCTCCGCTTCGGTGATGGATAAGCCGTTCCGCCAGTGCAAAGCGGCGCATTTGATCCCCTTTCATCTCATTTGTAAAATGGACGTGCGCGATCCAAAACAAACCGTTGATCAGGGCAAATATCAGCAGAAAAAATAAAATAATGAGGCGGATGATGGAGTGGTTATTCATTGACAAATTTATATCCTACACCGCGAACAGAAACGATGTATCGGGGATTTTTCGGATCGTCGCCGATTTTTTGGCGGATACGCCCCATAATAACATCGATACTTTTAAGACTGCTTTCGTATTTGATCGAGCCGATATTCATCAGCAGCTCTTCTCGTGAAATGGCATATCGGTCTTTTTTGATCATGTAGGAGACGATATCGTATTCGGCCGGGGTAAGCTTTAAAACCGAGCCGTGACGGGAAATCTCGTGTTTTTGCTCATTAACTTCGAAAGGAAACAGCTTTTTAGGCAGTGAGGGGTGGATGCGCCGCATAATCGCATCGATACGAAAGATCAGCTCCTGCGGATCGTAGGGTTTAGGCAGATAGTCGTCCGCCCCGCGCGAAAATCCCATCATCTTATCGCGTATATCCGAGCGTGCCGAAGAGATGATGATCGGTATGTCGCTCTCTTGACGGATCAGACGGCATATCTCCATACCGTCCATTTGGGGTAATGAGAGATCGAGTACCAACAGATCAAAGGTTTGTGCCTGAAACAGGCTCAGCCCTTCCAACGGCGTCAAAGCGACCGTGACATCAATATCGTCTTTATAGAGACGCGATCGCAACAGCTGTGCCAGTTCGTCATCATCTTCAATCATTAAAACCTGTATCATAAATCGATTATATCGATGAAAAGGTAACAAGAAAGTAACTGATTACATGCCCCGAAGGGCATGCATATTTATGCACTGACACTTAAAAGAGAAGTGGAGTTGCTCGCAGAGGCATTGCTGCCGTAGTAGGAGAGAATTTTTTGTAGCATATCGTTTCGCATGTTTTTAAATGCGTCTTCAGTCGTTGCCTCAGTTGTCGATGCGGAGGTTTGTGACGAAGTCGAAGTGCTTGTTTCTGATGACGTACTTGAACTGTCGGTTGCTTTTTTCTCAAAGAGAGCCGCTAATTCATCGGCACTGATAGAACCGTCTTGATTGGTATCCAAGGCGGAAAAAATCTTATCGATGCTTTCGCTCTCCGTACTCTCTGTCGATGAAGATGAAGAGTCGCTCGGTGGCGGCGGCATCCCTCCCGGTGGAGGCGGAGGCATTCCGCCGTCTTCTCCCTGGCCTTTTTGCGGTTTCGAATTTTTAAGTGCAGCCATGAATTCATCGGTACTTAAACCGCCGTCTTCGTTTGAATCCAACTTATTGAAAATATCCGTTGCCGAGGTGCTGCTAGAACTAGAGCTGCTGCTAGAACTATCGGAATTAGATGCGAGCGCTTGTGCCGCCGCACTGAATTCTGCTGAGTCGACAGTACCGTTTCCATCCGTATCCATAGAGCTCAACATTTGTTGCGCCATATCTTTAAAATTCGGTTTGGACGTTTCCTGTGACGAAGATGCCCCGGAAGAACTGTAAGACGAATACGCACTGTAGTTAGAATTAACTGTCATGGTACGCTCCTTATCGGGTGTAGCAAGAAAAATTTCTTACTCGGCTAAAATCATAAAGTCCTTATAGTAACTAATGGGTAACATCAATAATGTTTATCAATAAAAAAATATAAAAAAAAGTTTGTTTTCAAATTTTAATATTTTTGTAATAAATTGTACTCATTCTATGTTATGATTAAATTTGCATGAATAATAAAGAAGCTTTAAATATCGCATCTTAATGCGATAAATACGGCTTAAAAATAAAGGAGATAAATGAAAGCTGTTATTATGGCAGGCGGATTCGGAACACGGATACAACCGCTTACTAACTCAATTCCTAAACCGATGTTGCCAATTATGAACCGTCCGATGATGGAACATACGATTGTCAGTTTACGCGATTTAGGGATAAAAGAATTTATTGTCTTACTTTATTTCAAACCGGAGATTATTAAAGATTATTTTAAAGACGGAAAAGCGTGGGGGATTAACATCACCTATGTAACACCCGATGATGATTACGGTACCGCCGGTGCCGTCAAAAAAGCTCAGGAATGTATCGGTAATGAAAACTTTATCATTATCAGCGGCGATTTGGTCACCGATTTCGATTTTCAAAAAATATTCGATTACCACACATCGAAAGATTCCAAACTGACCATTACCCTCACTTCCGTTGAAAATCCTCTCGAATTCGGGGTGGTGATAGCCAATGAAGAGGGAGTTATCCAAAAGTTTCTGGAAAAACCGAGCTGGGGAGAGGTATTCAGTGATACGATTAATACGGGTATCTACATTATCGAGCCTGAGATTCTGAATTACATACCCAATAATGAAAATTTCGATTTTGCCAAAGATCTGTTTCCGATGCTAATGAGCAAAGGGATCGATTTGATAGCGGGATACGCTGAGGGATATTGGCGTGACGTAGGCAATCCGGAAAGCTACCGTGATGTCTATGACGATATTTTGAGCGGAAAAATCAAGTTTAATCTTGGCGGCGAAGCGATTAAATACGTTGACGGTGTTTTGATTTGCGAAGAGGACAACGTAATCGATGAGAGTATCGAAGTAGTCGGCATTGTCGTGATCGGAAACAACGTTACGATCAAAAAAGGGGCCAAACTCAATAATGTCGTGATCGGGGACAATGTCACCATCGGAGCGTCATCAAAAATTTGCAATACCGTCATCTGGAATGATGTTGAAATCGGGAAAAATGCCAAACTTGACGGATGTGTCATCTGCAATAACAATCGAATCGGTAAAAATGTGACGGCGAAATCGGGGATGATTTTGGCGGAAGGGTGTGAAATCGGAGAATTGGTCGTGGTCGAGCAGGATGTCACGATCTGGCCGGATAAGATAATTCAAGAGGCTTCTATTGTCAGCCGCAGTGTTATTTTAGGGAGCAAATACAAAAATTCGATATTCGAAAACGGTTTGGTAATCGGAAAATCAAATGTCGAGCTCTCGTGTGAAATGGCCACTAAACTGGCCGAAGCATTCGGCGCTCAGCTCCCTGTCGGTTCTACCGTACTCGTGTCTCGTGACAGTTCTAAAAGTGCACGGATGCTTAAACGGGCATTTTTAGGGGGGCTTTTGTCTTCAGGAATGGATGTAATCGATTACAGAGCTATCCCCTCGGCCGTCATGAGATGCAGTTTATCCTACCATGATGAGTATGCCGCAGGTATTCATATCAACCAAAAGCTCGATGATCCGACCAGTACCGTTATCACCTTTTACAATCACGAAGCGCTTCGAATCAATAACGATACGGCAAAAAAGGTAGAGAAAGCGTTTTTTAAAGAGACGTTCCGTCGTGTAGACTACTCTCGGATTGGACGAATTGTCCCATCCGATCATGAGAAAGAGTATGCCGGATATAAAAAAGGGATGGAAGAGCTTCTGCAGTCACATATGTTCAAATGTCTTAATTGCCGTGTCGCGATCGATGTGATGCACGGGATGTCATCTGAAGTCTTTCCCGATATTTTAAACGATATGGGTGTGGACAATATAATGTTCAATGCCCATCCCGACGAACAGCGTCTTGAAAATATTAACACCCTTATGAAACGCTCCTATGAGGATATGAGTGCGGTTATCATTGCTCTGAAACTGGATGCGGGATTTATGATCTATCCTCACGGACAGCGGCTTGACATATTGTGTGATAAAGGACTTGTCCTCAGCAAGCAGGCCGCACTGTTTGTCGTTCTGACTCTGCTGAACATGGAAGCGAAAGAAAAAGGGGTTGAAAAACGGGTTTTCCTCCCTACCTGGGCAGCCGATTTTGTCCGATTCGAGCACTTGAAAATTGAACGCGGGCAATATGCCAATTTCAAAAGCGAACAAATGAAACGGTACGATTTGGTCACGACCGGAGAGGGAAATTTCGCGTTTACCGAATTTGCTACCCACCGCGATTCGATGTACGCTACGCTGAAAATTTTGGAGATGATCGTCAATCACAGAGTTAAACTCTCCGAACTTATCGAAGCGCTTCCGACGTTTTATTATCACACCTTTCAGGTTCCGTGCACACAGGCGAACAAAGGGAAAATGATGAGAATGTTCCTAGAAGACTCCAAAGGGAAAAAATCCTCAACCCTCGACGGGGTTAAAATATGGCTTGACCATCACGATTGGGTATTGATGATACCGGATCAGTACAGCGATCATCTAAACCTCTATATTCAAGCCAAAACATCGGAACAGGGTGAACGTATTTTTGAATCCTATAAGACAAAAATTGAGGAATGGATACGTTCATAATGGAACCGAAAACGCTTCAACTCTCGTTTTTCTGGCATATGCATCAGCCCGATTATCGCGGGAGCGACGGGGTGATGAGCATGCCGTGGGTTTTTTTGCATGCCATTAAAGATTATTATGAGATGCCGTGGCTGTTGACAAAATCTACGTCGATCAAGGCAACGTTTAATCTGACCGCAACACTGATGGAGCAGTTGGAACTATATCGTGATCCTCTTAAATACGACTATTTTCTCTCTTTGTGGGAACAGCACCCTTCAAGCCTAGATCTTTCATCACGTCAATGGCTGATAAAACTGTGCAAATCAAGTCAATTTGAGACGATGGTCAGGCCGATCCCGCAGTATGAGTACCTGTACGGTAAAAATGAATACAGCGATAACGAGCTTATCGATTTGGAAATACTGTTTATTTTGTCGTGGTGCGGTAATTATCTGCGCAGTGAAAATGCGGTTGTAAAAAGGATGTTGCAGCAAGGATCGGGATTTAATCAAAATGATAAACTCCGTCTCCTCGATTCACTCTGCGCGTTTATCGAAACGATTATCCCGTTTTACGCTTTATTGCAGCAAGAGGGGCGTATCTCGGTATCGACAACCCCTTATTACCACCCCATTTTACCGTTGCTGGTCGATATGGAAAATGCCGCCATCGCCAATCCTCACACAACTTTGCCGAAAAGGCCTCTCTCATTGCACTTGGATGCTCAAAAACATATTGAACGCTCTATGAGGCTGTATGAGAAACATTTTAAAAAGAAACCGAGCGGTTTTTGGCCGGCTGAGGGGGCGGTAGATACGAAAACGCTCTCACTTTATCGTGAGAACGGGATCAAATGGATCGCGACGGATGAAGCGATTTTATTTCATTCGCTCGGCAGTGATGAGCGCAACAATCTTTATAAGACATACCGTTTTAATGAGGTGACGATCGCGTTTAGAGATCACGCACTCAGTGATCTGATCGGATTTACGTATCGGTTTAAATCGGCTGATGATGCGGCGGATCATTTTCTACATACTTTGAAATCAATCGAGAATGAACAAACCGATCCCTCTGTTTTTGTCATTGTCGACGGAGAGAACGCCTGGGAATTTTATGAGAATAACGGATTCAATTTTTTCATGGCGCTCTATAGACGGCTGGAATCGGCTTCATGGTGCAAAACGGCAACAATGGACGAAATGGCGAAAGGGATAAAACATACCGAACTCGAAACGCTGCAGCCGGGGAGCTGGATTCACGGAACGTTTGATACCTGGTCAGGACACCCTCAAAAAAATCGCGCATGGGAACTGATCTATCAAACGCGTCGGGATGCGGATAATTTCCGAGGGACGGTTTCAGATGAAACAGCGCGTAAAATTGAGGAACATTTCTTAGCCTCCGAATGCAGCGATTGGTTCTGGTGGTACGGAGATGATCATGTCACCGATTTTGCCGTGGAATTTGACACGCTCTTTCGTAACCATTTGATTTCTATCTACGAACTGCTGGGGATCGCTCCCCCCGCAAATCTTTTTCAGCCTATCCTTTCGATGAGCTCCGCAGCACCGTTTTGGGTAAAACCGAAATCTCCGCTTACCCCGCTCATAGACGGAAAATATTCTTCATTTTTTGAATGGCTCGGATGCGGAAGCATGGATGAGCGGAAACTCTACTCGACGATGGACAGGGTTCGAGGACCGATTGACACCCTCTACTACGGGCATGACAAAAAAGCGATATACGTAGCGTTTGAGGGAAATCTCTCTGCGATTAATCGGCGCGGTCTGAAACTTTTAGTTATACTAGAGGAAAGCGGCGAGCATTTTGAATTTGATTTGGAAACGGTTAGTGCGGCGCAGAACGATATCGTAGCCATGGATGAACGGCTCGAAATTGCCATAGCACGCTCCCATTTCGGAACGATGCGGCTTTTCCATCTGCGGTTTGAATTGATCAGTGATACTAAAATACTCCAAACGATGCCCGGTAACGGTGCTCTTTGCATCGATTTGAACGAACATTATGCCGCCAACTGGTTTGTTTAACACTAATAAGGAATACGGATGTCTAAAACTTCACTTTTATTCGGGATTCATATGCATCAGCCCGTCGATAATTTTGATTGGGTGATCGAACATGCGATAGAGGTATGCTATAAACCTTTTTTTGAAGTTATGAGCCGCTATCCGTCATTTCGTTTCAGTCTTCATTGCAGCGGATGGCTGATGGAGCAGATACAAATACGTGATCCTCACTTGTATCAGCAAATTCAGGTGCTTTCCAAGTCCGGAAGCGTCGAATTTTTCAGTGCGGGGTATTATGAACCGATTTTGAGCGTTATCCCCTCGCAAGACCGCGTTGCTCAAATCGAAAAACTCAACCGCTCTATTTTCGAATCATTCGGTCAGGCTCCAAAGGGGCTCTGGCTTACTGAGCGGGTATGGGAATCGTCGCTGATCACCGATTTGAACCGAAGCAAAATAGAATATACGGTTATGGACGATTATCATTTTCAGTGTGCGGGTTTTGATGAAGAGGTGCTTGACGGCTACTATTTGAGCGAAGAGGGGGGAAAACGGCTGGGAATCTTCCCTATCAGCAAAAAGCTCCGGTACGCACTTCCGTTTTTAAGTGTCGAAAAGGCGCTGGATGTCATCAAAAGCTACAGACGAAAAGAGGATTCGGCGGCGATCATTTTCGATGATGCCGAAAAATTCGGCATGTGGCCCGGAACTTTTGAATGGGTCTATAAAAAAGGGTGGCTGGAAAAATTCGTTCAGGCCGTACTCGAAAATGATGAAATCCGGACGCTCCATTACAGCGAATATTTTAAACAGCATAAGCCGCGCGGAATCGCATACGTTCCCAATGCTTCCTATTACGAGATGGGCGAATGGAGTTTGAAAGCGGACGATGCGATCCGGCTTGAACATTACAAACAGGAGATGGGGTTTGAGCGGTATGAAAAAGAGGGGGTAAAATTTCTGAAAGGGGGGATTTGGAAAAACTTTTTCGTCAAATATCCCGAGAGCAATCGGATCCATAAACGGATGCTGGAACTCTCGGCACAGCGTCCGGTCATTAACCGCTCGGATTTCGATACGGCACTCTTTAAACTCCAGACCAATGACCCGTTGTGGCACGGAGTATTCGGCGGTTTGTATTTGCCGAATTTAAGAGATACCGCCTATCGATACCTCATCGAATGCGAAAATATAAGGTACGATAAGAGCAGTGTGATCGAAGTCAATACTAACGAGCTGGACGGGTATGAAAAGATAAAAGTACTAACCCCTGATTTGATCTTTCGATTTGACAGCGCGTATGGCGGGCAGTTGGTAGAATTCGATCTGCGAGATCGTTGTTTCAACTACCAAAATACCCTTACACGCCGCAAAGAGGCTTATCATCAACGGGTACTGGAACCGGTCGCGTGCAACGAGTACGAGTGTAAAGATGAAGCTCCTGCGGAAGAGGGGATAGATACGATCCATAACGTCATAGCACAAATCGATGATACTCTGCGGGATGCGATTGTTTACGACTGGTATCTCAAAAATTCGTTTATCGATCATATCAGTGACGAAACGTTTAGTCCGGAACGTTTTCGACACTGCTCATTCCGCGAATTCGGCGATTTTGCCAACCAGCCTTTTGAGACCTCATGGAATCAACATGCGATTAGCTTTTCACGCCGGGGCGGCCTCTATTTTCCTGAAAAAGTCGATGCCGTTTTAGAAAAGCATTATCTACCCAGAGGTAACGGTTTGGATTTTGAAATAAAATTTGAGTCCAAAATCACCAAAGAGCTCCTCTATCTGTTGGAACATAATTTACATTTTTCAGAAAGCGGCAAAGTTTTGTTTAACGGCGAAATACTTGGAGAAGAAGGGGAGATTGAATCGTGCCGGATTATAGAGATTATCGATTCAATGTTAGGGAAAAGAATCACTATTTCTTTGGATCAGCCGTTCAAAACCACCTATTTCAAACTCAAAACACTCTCACAAAGCGAACAAGGGTTTGATTTGACGGTTCAAGGGATCAGTTTTGCAATGGCGATACACTTTAGCGGCAATTTTATTTTAAAAGGGAAGTTGGAGATCAACGATGTCTGAAATCCGGTATGACCGTCTTCATGATACCCATGTCCTTATAGCACCCGAGAGGCTGCGTCATCCTGATACGCCTGCTGAATTTATTGAACCCTCTATACCGGAGCCGTGCCCTTTTTGTGAGGGAAATGAATCGATGACCCCGCGCGAGATTTTCGCCCTTCGTCCGGAGGGGAGCTTTCCCAACGAAGGGGGATGGGAGACGCGTGTCGTCCCTAATCTTTTCAAAGCGGTTCAGATTGAGACTCCTGTAAATCACCATTTCGGGCTGTTTGAGTATTGGGAAGGTTTCGGCGCGCATGAGGTGATCATCGATACTCCCCGTCATACGACATCGATGTGCGATTGGACGCACGCAGAAGCGGTCGCATGGCTAAAAACACTTCGTCAGCGAGTCGGCGATCTACGGCGTGATGGCCGTTTAGTCTATATCTCCTTGTTTAAAAACGAGGGGAGAAATGCGGGGGCGACGATGAACCATTGCCATACACAACTCATAGCGCTTCCGATGATACCAAAATCTTTCAGTGAGTTATACCGAAGATCAAACGACTACTACCAAACCAGCGGACACGCATTGATGGAATCGATACTCTCTCACGAAGAGGAGATTCAGAGCCGTATTATCGAAAAAAGAGATGAATTCACCTCTTTTTGCCCGTACGGGAGCGCGTATCCTTTTGAAGTTATGATCAGTTCGGCTAAGGCAACGGGGCAGATCGATACCCTCAGCCGGACTCGGATCGATACCGTTGCCTCGTTGCTGCTTTCGACCTTGCAGCGGCTTAGACGGCAGCTCGGAGTTTTTCATTTTAATCTTTGGATTTCTACCCCGCCTCTCATCGATACGGAAGGGATAGGTTCGTTTGATCTTTGCCGTTTTACGATCCGTATTATGCCGCGCCTCTATCGGCACGGCGGATTTGAAAATTCGACGGGAATCATCATAAACCCCGTTTCTCCGGAACTGGCGGCAAAATTACTACGGGAGAGCATTCATGAATAAAAAACGTTTGTTATTCGCATCCAGCGAAGTGTACCCCTTTGTTAAAACCGGAGGGCTGGCGGATGTTTCCCATTCGCTTCCCAAAGCATTAAATGAGATGTATGACGTAATCGTCGTATTGCCTCTTTACACTCAGATAGACCGCAGCCGTTTTGCCATTACGCTTCTAAACACGTTTGACATCGTGATGGGAGGTATTTCGTATACGATGGAACTTCACGGGACATCTTATGAGGGGATAGATTACCGTTTTATATATGCACCGATCATTTGTGATCGCGATTATCTTTACGGGCCGCCTGAGAGCGGCTATGAAGATAACGCCATCCGATTCGGACTCTTTTCACATGCGATCACCCATTTGCTCAGAACGGATTCTTATGCGATAGCCCATCTTAACGATTGGCAATGCGCTTTGGCCGCATTATTCTCAAAAGAAGATCCCTCTATTACGACAAAAATACTCTACACCATACACAATCTCGCCTATCAAGGGGTGTTTCCCCCATCGGTGATGGGTCTAATCGGGCTTAATGAAGGCTATTTTACGATGGATGCTCTGGAATTTTACGATCAGGTCAATTTTATGAAAGCGGGGATAGCCTATGCGGACGCCGTTACGACCGTAAGCCCGACGTACGCCAAAGAGATTTTGACACCCGAATTCGGATGCGGTTTGGAGGGTTTTTTGCACGTTCATCGGCGTAAACTGCGCGGGATATTAAACGGTATCGATAGTGATCAGTTTTCCCCTTCTGCCGATAAAGCGCTAGTCGCGCCCTACGACACCCTCAAAGGGAAAAAATCCTCCAAAAATGATCTTCTCAAACAATTCGGCTTAAAAGGGGCCACAAAACCGCTGCTGGTTTTTATCGGCCGGTTCACCCATCAAAAAGGGATGGATATTTTGATCGAGACACTGCCCAAAATCGCTGAATTGGAGTGCAATATCGCCCTTTTGGGAGAAGGGGAAGAGGCCCATTTCGAGTCATTGGAAAAGATAGCCAAAGAGTATGGAAATATCAGTTTAAAATTCGGTTACGATGAAGCTATTTCGCACCGGATGTATGCGGCAGGCGATTTCTTGCTGATGCCTTCTTTGTTTGAGCCGTGCGGTCTTAATCAGATGATTGCATTTGCCTACGGAGCCGTTCCGGTGGTCAATAAAGTCGGGGGCTTGGCCGATACGGTGAAAAAATTTGAATCGTATGATACGAACAGCCCCTCGGGATTCGGCATCGTATTTACCTCTGCAACATCCAAAGCTTTCTATTCGGCAGTTAAAAAAGGGTGTGACCTCTACTCAGATAAAAAACAGTTTGAAGCGATTGTCAATCACAATATGAAATGCAACTATTCGTGGTCCGAAAGTGCCAAAGCATACGATAGCATCTATAAGAAACTGATCAAATGAAAAAACTCTTTATCGATATCGGCGGTACCCATATACGCAGCGAGATAGTGAGTGAAGAGTATACCGCAGAGGATATGGTATCCTCGCATGAGGTCGGTCTGCTCTCCTATATCGATAAACAAGCTACACTCCATCCGGACATCTCTTTTATCGGCATATCGTATGCCGGGCAGGTTAACAACGGGATGATTACCGCCTCGCCGAATATTCATATTGATGAATATGATATCGCATCGGTCGTTCAATCACGCTACGGTATCCCGTTGGTAATAGACAATGATCTTAACTGTGCCGTCCGGGCCGAATCGGCATACTGGCAATCAGACAATATCGCCGCTCTCTTTGTCGGTACGGGGATCGGTGCAGCGGTTATCGATCATGGGGTATTGGTTAAGGGAAGTCGAAATATGGCGTATGAGATAGGGCATATCCCTTATCAGGAGGCACCGTTTCTCTGCGGATGCGGACGAAGCAACTGCATAGAGCTCTTTGCCTCGGGCTCCGGGATGAAAAAATGGCTCAAATATTGCGGTAGTGACCATGAGCTTGATTTGAATCGGTTAAAAAATTCGGATATCGAAGGGGAACGTCTTATCGCGAGCCGCTTTGAAGAGGCGTTTCTTCACGCGGCAGGAGTTTTGGTAACCCTCGCCAACCCTGAAATCTTGGTACTTGGCGGAGGGGTGATTGAACAGAATCCATATTTGGGTACACTATTGGAAGAAAAATTAAAACGATATGCCTTAAGCGCTTTGTTAGAAGGGTTGCGTGTTGAGATGAGTGTGTTAAAAAATGCACCGCTTGAAGGTGCGAAATTATTGGAGACGCCTAATGGATAAACTAAAGATTTTAATTGCCGCTTCGGAAGTAGTCCCCTTTGCCAAAAGCGGCGGATTAGCGGACGTTGCCGGGGCTTTGCCCAAAGCTCTCAGAGCGCTCGGTCATGACGTGCGTGTTGTGATGCCGCGCTACTATATCGTCGATAGGGAAAAATACGGCCTCCGATTTCTGGAAGGGGGACTCGGTGTCCCGATGGGGATCATGGGCGAAGAGTGGGCCGGAGTGTATGAGGGGGTAATGAGCGGAACCGATGTCCCCGTCTATTTTATCGATCATGAAGGGTTTTTCGGCCGCGGCGGACTGTATGATGAGAACGGATTCAGCTACACCGACAATGACAACCGCTTTATCTTTTTCTCCCGAGCGGTGATGCAACTGGCTAAAAAACTCCGTTTTCAACCTGACGTCATCCATGCAAACGATTGGCATACGGCCTCCATACCGATGATGCTGAATATTCAATACGCCTTTGACGATGATTTCGCCTATACGGGATCGCTTTTGACTATCCACAACCTCCAGCATCAGGGGCACTTTTATAAAGGGGCTATGGATGTTCTCGATATAGGTTGGAGTCACTTTAACGCCGATGAGGTTGAGGAGTTTGACGGGATTAACCTCCTCAAAGGGGGGATCGTTCATGCCGATGCCATCAGTACGGTGAGCCGTAAATACGCTCAGGAGATCCGCACCGCCGAGTTCGGATGGGGACTGGAGAGACTGATTGACGGCTATTCGTATAAATTGCACGGTATCCTCAACGGGGTAGACTATGATGAGTGGAGCCCCGCGATCGATCCTTTTATCGCCGAAACATTCGATAGCGACTCGATGGAAGGAAAAAATGCGTGTAAAAGTGCATTGCAATACGCTTTCGGCCTTCCCGAGCGTGGTGATGTTCCGCTGATAGGTCTTGTCGGAAGATTGGTGGAACAAAAAGGGATCGAATTGCTTGTTCATTCTATTCATGCGCTGATGCATATGGAACTTCAAATTGTCCTATTGGGTGCAGGGGAAAAGTGGGCGGAACATTTTTTCAGCGATATTGCCGGACGCTATCCCGATAAGTTTCGCTGCTACATCGGATACCGTAATGATCTGGCACACCAAATCGAGGCGGGAAGCGATCTATTTTTGATGCCCTCGTTATTCGAGCCGTGCGGACTCAATCAGATTTATTCTCTGCGCTACGGAACCCTCCCCATCGTCCGTGCAACGGGGGGACTGGATGACACGATCGAAAACTATGCCAACGACTCGATGCACGGCACCGGATTCAAGTTCTACGATGCCACCCCAAATGCTCTGATTAATACGGTCGGATGGGCAATCTATACATGGTACAATGATCGTCACGGGTTTGAAAAAATGCAGCGTAACGCCATGGAAAAACGATTTGACTGGCACCACGCGGCATTAGAGTATGAAGCGCTGTACTATCGCATTAAAGCGGGAAGAAGAGGAGAATGAATACTCATCAACACCATCGGATAGTCTATGAGATTTCGCGACTGAGCGAACTGGATATCTATTTGTTCAAGCAAGGCAACCATACCAAGCTTTACGATAAACTCGGTTCCCATGCGATGGAGTATAACGGGGTTTCCGGGATCTATTTCGCCGTATGGGCTCCCAATGCCGCCTATGTCAGTGTCCGAGGCGATTTCAACCATTACGATACCGGCTCGCATCCGTTAAAACTTCGTGAAGACGATTCGGGGATATGGGAAGGATTTATAGAGGGGGTGGCGCAGGGGCTCACCTACAAATATCATATCGTCTCAAAATTTCACAACATCGTCCATGACAAAAGCGATCCGTTCTGTTTTTATGCCGAAGAGCCGCCGAAATCGGCATCCCGTGTCTGGAGTCTGGAAAACTACCCTTGGGCCGATAAAGGGTGGATGGAAACACGATATCGCAACAATGCCCATGATGCGCCGATCTGCGTGTATGAGATGCATGTCGGCTCATGGAGACGCAAAGTCGAAGAAGATAACCGTTTTCTCACCTATCGGGAACTCGCCGTCGAGCTGGTAGCGTATCTGAAATCGATGAACTACACCCATGTTGAGTTTATGCCCCTGACGGAATATCCGTTTTTCGGTTCATGGGGATATCAGGTCGTGGGCTACTTTGCGGCAACGGCACGCTTCGGAACACCGCAGGATTTGATGTACCTGATCGATACGCTGCACCAAAACGGGATCGGTGTCATTATGGACTGGGTACCGTCGCATTTTGCCGTCGATATGCACGGCTTGATCAATTTCGACGGTACGGCACTGTATGAGCACGACGATCCCCGCCAGGGGTTTCATCCCGAATGGGGAAGCATCATTTTCAACTACGGTCGAAACGAAGTCAAATCGTTTTTGATCTCTTCGGCAATGTTTTGGCTTGATAAATACCATATCGACGGCATCCGTGTCGATGCGGTTGCATCAATGCTCTATCTCAACTATGCACGAAAAGAGGGGGAATGGATTCCTAACCAATACGGAGGGAATGAAAACCTCGAAGCGATAGAATTTCTTAAAAAGCTCAATACCAGTGTGTACGGGGAGTTCTCCGACATTCTGATGATTGCCGAAGAATCGACCGCCTATCCGATGGTGACACGTCCGGTAGATGTCGGAGGTCTTGGATTCGGATTTAAATGGAATATGGGATGGATGCACGATTCACTCAAATACATGAGCCGTGATCCGATCTATCGTCAACACCATCACCACCAGCTCACCTTTAGCATGTGGTACGGATTTGATGAGAACTTTATGCTCCCTCTAAGCCACGATGAGGTCGTTCATATGAAAGGCTCGCTCATCAACAAAATGCCCGGCGACGTGAATCAGAAATTTGCCCATTTGCGCTCATTGTATGCGTATATGATGGGACATCCAGGCAAAAAACTCCTCTTTATGGGGGGAGAGATCGCCCAGTTCGCTGAATGGAGTTTTGAACGCTCGCTCGACTGGCATCTTTTGGACTATCCGCTCCATAAGGGACTGCAAAAGATGGTCTCTGATCTTAATGCCCTTTATGCAACTGAGCGGGCTTTGCATCAATACGATGAAAAACGTGAAGGATTCGAGTGGATCGATGATCGGGATTATTCCCATAACTGCATCAGTTTTATCCGCAAATGCGATGATCCGGCTGAAAACGTTATCATCGTGTGTAATTTTGCCGATCATACACGGGAAAACTACTGTCTGGGTGTACCGTATGATGGGGATTATATTGAAATATTCAATTCGCAATCACACTATTATGAGGGATGGAATATCGGAAACATTTCCCCTTTAGCGGCGGTTGAGAGAGAAATGCACGGCCGCCCCTATACGCTCACTTTGACACTGCCTCCGTTAGGGGTACTTTTCCTTAAGCGTGTTAAAGAGGAAAAAAGATGATTTTCAGCCATGATTTTGGCACAGAATCACTCCCGATCGACTCACGTTTAAAAGATGAAGCGTTTTCATATCTTTTAAACGAACGGATCAGCAAAGAGATAGGCTACTACGAGTTACCGTTTCAATCGCTTACGCTCATCGAACAAATTGATCGGTTTGCCGAAAAAAATCCTTTTTTGTCAGCGGATAGTATTTATGATATCGCCGTTATCGGAATCGGAGGATCATCTCTAGGGACCAAAGGGATCGATTCGCTGCTGAAATCGAAAAAAACGCCTCATAGAACGCTCCATTTTCTTGAAAACACCGATCCTATCGCTATTTCCAAAACACTTTCCAAACTAAAAAAAGAGAGTACTCTGTTTATCATTATCTCTAAATCGGGGACAACGATTGAGACCGTCTCTATTTTTAAAACGGTGATCGGCTATTATGGCCTGGATTTGGACGGGATTGATAAAGAGCGTATTGTCGCCATTACGGATGAAGGATCGCCGTTATCGCAATTTGCATCCTATCACGGTGTGCAGCAATTTGAGATACCCAAAAATGTCGGCGGCAGGTTTTCCGTGCTGAGTGCGGCAGGGATCGTTCCTCTGACATTGGCGGGATACGATACCCAATCGTTATTGGAAGAGGGCGGCAGATTTTTGGAACGATTTTTCAATCATGAAGAAGACCATCTTCTGGATAAAGCCGTTTTCCTCTATAAACAGTGCAGCGATATAAACATCAATGTTCTGTTCGCCTACGCCGATGAGCTTGAGAACCTGTGTAAATGGTATGTACAGCTATGGGCAGAGTCGCTGGGTAAAACGGACGGAGCTGGGAATCATATCGGACTGACCCCTTACGCACTTATCGGTTCGATTGACCAACATTCGTTTTTACAGCTTATTATGGAGGGACCTAGAGATAAAAGTGTTACTTTTATTACGATAGAAGATTTTGAAAATAATTTGATTATTCCCGATATATCGTTAAAATACCTAGAGATGAACGACGTTGTCAATAGAAAAAAGTTTAATGAGCTTATCAATCTTCAATGCGAAGCGACAAAAGAGAGTCTCAGAATGAAAAATATTCCGACTGATCATATTATAATTAAAAAGATAAATGAAGCAAGTGTCGGTACAATAATAGTCTACTATGAATTGTTGACGACTTTAATGGGTAGGATGATGGATATCAATCCTTATAATCAGCCGGGCGTAGAGCTTGGAAAACAGATTCTTTGCAAAAAATTTACAGAGTGAGGGAAATATGATTTTACACGACTACCAATATGATCCGAAATACACAAAAAGTATCGCCTATTTTTCGATGGAATTCGCGATTCATCAAGGGCTAAAAATCTATTCCGGAGGATTGGGCTTTTTGTCCGGTTCGCACATGCGCAGTGCTTATGACCTGCGTCAGAATGTCGTAGGAGTCGGCATATTATGGAGTTTTGGCTATTACGACCAGACCCGCAGCCCCGATCGAAGCCTCAAAGCCGAATTTATTCGGAAACATTACTATTTTTTAAAAGATCTGGGAATCCAGGCAAAAGTGATCATCCACTCGCAAGAAGTCCATATTAAAGCATATTATCTATCTCCGGACATTTTCAGCTCGGCTCCGTTGATTTTACTCTCGACCGATATTCCTGAAAACGATTTTTTAGCCCGTACGATTACTCATAAACTATACGATGCCAACGAAGAGACCCGTATTTCTCAGGAGATCGTTTTAGGAATCGGCGGAGTCAAGGTACTCGAAGCGCTGAAACAAAAAATAGATATTTATCATATGAACGAAGGGCACGCTCTGCCGCTTGTATTTGAGCTTTATGCCAAATATCGCGATATGGACGAAGTTAGAAAACGGGTTGTCTTTACGACCCACACCCCTGAAGATGCGGGGAACGAACAGCACAATATCGATCTGCTTCATAAATTCGGGTTTTTTAACGGGCTGGATATGGAGACGGTTCGCTCCATTATGTTGATGGAATATGAAAACAATTTCAATCTCACGGTCGGTGCGCTGCGTGCTTCTAAAATTACTAACGGCGTCTCCAAATTTCATGGGGAAGTGGCGAACCGGATGTGGAAGGATTGTGAAGGAAAATCAGAGATTATTCATGTGACGAATGCGCAAAACCGCCGTTTTTGGACCGACAAAGAGTTGCTGGCGGCATTGGACGATCATGAAGATTATCAGATTATCAGTCGAAAAAAACATCTTAAACGCGGTTTGTTCGCTATCGTTGCCGACCAAACCGGGAAAATGTTTAATCCCGATATTTTGACGATTGTCTGGGCTCGCCGCTTTGCGGAGTACAAACGTCCGGGACTCATTAAACACGATTTTGCCCGCTTCAAAAAGCTGCTTCAGCGTACCGATAAACCGGTTCAGATTATTTGGGCCGGCAAACCGTATCCGTTCGATACGAATGCGATCAACGTTTTTAATGAACTTATCCATATCAGTCATGATTATCCGAACATGGCTGTTTTGGTCGGATATGAACTCGATCTCTCCAGAATGCTTAAAAAAGGATCTGATATTTGGCTGAATACTCCTCGTGTTTCAAGAGAAGCCAGCGGAACGAGCGGTATGACGGCGAGTATGAACGGTTCTATCCACTTCTCAACCGATGACGGATGGCACCCCGAATTTGCTAAACATACGATCAATTGTTTTACGATCCCTCCGATCGATCATGATCAGCCGGTTGAGCTTCAGGATGCCGAAGACAACAAAAACATGATGGATATGCTCGAAAACGAGATCATTCCAATGTATTACGATAAATCGGAGCACTGGGTGCAAATGATGAAAAGCGCGATGAGCGACGTCATTCCCGCCTTTGACTCAGGGCGTATGGCGCACGAATATTATGTCAAGATGTACGAGCACTAAAGTGCCCGTCACTTCCACTGGAAGCTTGGGTTATACAGCAATTTATTCTTGCGAAAAACAAGATCCATCTGTTTAAGGATCGTGGTCAGAATTTTGATGGTTTCCAACGCATAATCCCCTTTGTTGAGCATTACGCATTCCGCTTTATGGGCAAAAACGACATCCGATATCTCGGCACGGCTGGGAATATTGGTTTTCATTTTGCTTTCCAGTACCTGCGTGGCCAAAATTACCGGCATATGGGCCGCGGTGCAGAGATCAAGAATCTCTTCTTGCATATAGGCCAGATTTTCAAATCCTATTTCGATCGCCAAATCTCCCCGTGCTATCATAATCCCTGAATGTCCATATTCGATCAATGCTTCGAGGATTTCGGGTAAATTTTCGACCCCTTTTTGGGTTTCGATTTTGGCGACAATCGCAATTTCCCCTTTTTTGCCCAAACGGTCCAACTCATCGATCAGATCATGGATGTCATCGGATGTTTGAGCAAAAGATATCCCTATGATATCGGCATATTCGCAAATATGGGGCAATACCTCTTTGTCATGATCGCAGATAGCACGTACCGCGATATCGCTGTTGGGGAAATTGATCCCTTTCTCATCTTTGAGCGATATCCCCTTTTCATTGCGCGATACGACTTTGCAGACAATATCGTCGCCGAGTATTTCATCAATCACCATTTCGATCTTTCCGTCATCCACAAAAACCTTGTCTCCGACTTTGACTAATCCGCCTAAATGTTCAAGAGTACATCCTACAACGGCATTGTATTGTTTTGAGTCTTTTTTCAGCGGAGGCTGCCCGTCCGGGTGTATTAGGACACTGTCTCCGCAGAATAGTTTGAATTTTTTCGGCTTCTCTGATTTTTTTGATTTTTTGATGGATGTTCTGATTTTAGGACCGGCGAGATCGACGTAGATTTTCAGCTCTTTTTCGTCGGAACACGCATTTTTAATTTCTTCGGCCATCTCTTTCCATGCAGTCGGATTGTCATGGGCGGTATTAATCCGAAAAAGGTGTACCCCTTCCCGGGATAGATTTTTGAACCACTCTTTTTCATCCGCATAGTTCGAGGGGACGGTAATCATGATTTTTGTTTTGTCATCGGATGAGGAAAAAATTTCACTGTTTTTGTCCATTATCCTATGCGACTCTTCATAACTCAAAAGTGCTTTAGGAAGATGCAGCTCTTTTTTAAGGGCATGAGAAAGCATCTCGAGCGCAACATTGATACTGGCCTCCATATGAGCTTGCGAACGTCCGAACGACGATAACCCGACTTTGGTGAGATCGTCTTGCAAATGGGAAAAGTCGTGTTTCCGGACATTGAGGTAGTATTTCATATTGAGTAAAGAGACATTAGACATATTTTTGTCGACTCCGGACGACATTTTTTCTTTCAGATCCAACAAGTTATCAAGCAACTCAGATAAAACATCTTTCTTCATCATCCCCTCTTTTTCTTTCAATAGTTTTTACATCCATATAGTACGCTAAAAAGATTACAAAATAATATTTTATATACAAATCGTAACAATAATTAGCTATGCTAGTGTACTATGTTTTCAATTGTGTTGAGGAATCTCTAGAACGAATTAATCCAAAATAAAGGTGTAGCAATGATTAGTAATATTCTCATGATGAGCGGTGTAAAGGGTTTGAAAGATGTCGATCTGACCGGTAAAAGAGTTTTGATCCGTGTCGATTTTAACGTTCCGATGGATGCTCATTACAACATATCCGATGACAGCCGTATACGGGCGGCACTTCCTACCATAAACTACTGTATTGATCATAATGCCTGCTCGATTACCCTTATAAGCCATTTGGGGCAGCCAAAAAACGGGTATGAAGATCGTTATTCGTTAATGCATATTCAAAAACGTTTAGAGAGACTTCTTGAAAAAAAAGTGGAGTTTATTGACGATCTGGAAACATTAAAAGCCCAAAATACCCAATGTTCGACCGAGCGGATTTTTTTGCTCGAAAACATCCGTTTTTTTCAGGGAGAGAAGAAAAATGACCCTGCATTTTGCAAACAATTAGCAGACTTATGCGACATCTACGTCAATGACGCATTCGGAACCTCGCATCGTAAAGACGCATCGACTTACGGCATTGCCGATTTTGCCAACATTAAAGTGGCCGGATTTTTAATGATGCGAGAGATTGAGGCATTTACCAAAGCGCTTGAAAATCCGATTCGACCGATTGCACTTGTTGTAGGCGGTTCAAAAATCTCTTCAAAAATCACCCTGTTAACTTCGGTAATGCCTAAAATTGATAAGCTTATTATCGGAGGGGCGATGAGCAATACCTTTTTAAAAGCGCTTGAGTATGATATGAAAGCTTCGCTGGTTGAAGACGATTTTATTGAGGTGGCGAAAGAGGTGTTGCGCGAAGCCAAAACACATGGGGTAAAAGTTTATCTCCCCGTCGATGTCGTCATAACCGATTCGATCGAATCACCCGTCGATATCAAGGTGACGCCGGCTCAAGACGTACTGGAAGGGTTCCATGCCGTTGACATCGGCCCCGCGACGCTGAAACTCTTTTCCGAGGCGATTGAACTCTCCAATACGATCATCTGGAACGGGCCTATGGGGATTTACGAAATAAGCCAATTTTCAAAAGGGACATTTAAACTCGCGTCATTCATCGCCGACAGCTATGCATACAGTATCGTCGGAGGAGGGGACACCGCCGATGCGGTAGAGAAAGCCGGTGAAAAAGAGAAATTCAGCTTTATATCCACCGGTGGGGGCGCTAGCTTGGAGCTATTGGAAGGGAAAATTCTCCCCGGCTTTGAGAAGCTTGACCGAAAATAATCATGATTGTCGTCTACCGTCATAATAACGGCTTGATAGATGCCGTTTCGCTGAGCGAGATACAAGAGTCGAGCGAATACGAAAAGATTGTATGGATCGATATCTTTAAAGCAAATGAGGAAGAGATAAAGCAAGTAGAAATATTGTTCAATATTAAAATGCCGACCAAGCACGAAAGAGAAGAGATAGAACTCAGTTCGCGTTATTGGGAAGACAGCCGAACCATTAACATCAACTCATACTTCTTTGTCTCTTTCTTTTTTGTCGAGAACAGCAAATCGCACTACAACGAAAGCGTCAGTTTCGTACTGCAGGACAATATCCTCTTTACCGTGCGTGACAGCGAACTTCAAACGTTTGAGATCATAAGCAAAGTACTCATGTCGAACCCGAAAGAGTTTTTTTCCGGGTATGAGATTTTTATGCATATCTTTGATATCCGAATCGACAGAGATGCCGATTTGCTCGAATACGCTTCCAGAGAATCGGATGAGATTCGTAAAAAGTTATTGTGGGAAGCGGATGCCCATTCGGTTGAGTTGTTGAGAAAAATTTCCACGTTGCAGGAGTTTACCCAAAAGGTGCGTCAATCGGTCTTTGACAAACGGAGAATATTGACGGCGATGGTCAAATCTCCTAAACTTTCTCAAGAAATCAAACAAGATATTACGATTATGATGAAAGACTTGAATTCGTTGGTGGAGTTTATTACGATTGACGGCAATACGCTCGACAACCTTCAAAATCTTTTTTTGGCCCAGACCAATATCGAGCAAAATAAGATCATCAAGCTCTTTACCGTCGCCAGTGTGGTTTTGATGCCTCCGACACTCATCGCCAGTATTTACGGGATGAACTTTCATTTTATGCCGGAGCTCGGCTGGCATTTAGGGTATCCGTTTTCACTGGGGCTGATGATTATCGCCGGATTAATACCGCTTCTTTATTTTCGAAATCGGGGATGGCTGTAATTAAGCGCGTAACAGTGATTGTACGTACAGAGCGATCTGCCGCTCCTCATCCGTCGGAATGACGAGCAGTGCCACGGTGCTTGCTTCATCATGAATCCGGGTTTCTAACGCACTGTTTTTAGTTCTGTCCAAACGGATACCCATATGTTCCAGTCCTTCGCATACCATTTCATGTATCAGCGGTGAGTGTTCGCCGATCCCTCCGGTAAAGATGACGGCATCGACTCCGCGTAAGATACTCATATAGGCACCGAGCTGTTTTCTAAGTCGATAGGCAAACATATCAATGGCCAACGCCGCATTGGCATCGCCGCTCTTTCGCGCTTCGATGATCGATCTGAGATCATTGGTACCGGCAATAGCCAGCAAACCGCTTTTTTTATTCAAGAGCGTATCAACTTCTTCGATATTCATCCCTTTTTCATGCATGAGATACCCTATGATAGAGGGATCGATACTTCCGCATCGCGTTCCCATCATCAGCCCCTCCAGAGGCGTCATCCCCATGGAGGTATCGATGCTGCGTCCTTTTTGAATGGCACAGGCGCTCACACCGTTGCCGATATGAAAGGTTATTAAATTCAAAGACTCGAGAGGCTTTTTCAGCAGATCGGACGCCTGAATGCTCACATAATGGTGAGAGGTACCGTGAAAGCCGTAGCGGCGGACATGAAACGATTCGTACAAATCATGTGAGAGGGGATAGCGGTACGCATAAGGGGGCATAGTCTGATGGAAAGCCGTGTCAAAAACAGCATAATTCGGGACACTCGGAGCAATGGCGCGGGCAGCTTGAATCCCCTCGATATTTGCCGGATTATGGAGCGGTGCGAGGGGTATAAGGGCCGTGATTTCACGGATGAGCGCATCATCGACCCGTGCGGGTTCATGAAAACGCTCACCACCGTGTACGACACGATGGCCGATTGCATCGATTTTGGTAATATCAATGTTATGAAGTTGCAGCTGGGAACGCATTAATTCAAATCCCTCATGATGATCGCGGATCTCTTCGATCAATCCGTGATCGATTAACTGCAATGTTTGAGTGTTATAAATGCTGTATTTAATAGAAGAGCTTCCGGCATTGATGACTAAAATACTCATAGTTTCTCGCTTTGTTGAGCCTGAATGGCGGTAATCAGTACCGTGTTGACGATGTCGGCGATTTCGCATCCTCGGCTGAGATCGTTAACCGGTTTTTTGAGTCCTTGAAGGACCGGACCGATAGCCACGGCTCCGGAGGAGCGTTGTACCGCTTTGTAAGTGTTGTTTCCGGTGTTAAGATCGGGGAAGATGAAAATCGTCGCTTGTCCCGCAACGGGTGAACCCGGCAATTTGATTTTAGCGACGTCGGGATCGATAGCGGCGTCGTATTGGATCGGTCCTTCGATGAGGAGGTCGGGGCGTCGCTCTTTGACGATAGCGGTCGCTTCACGCACTTTTTCAACGTCGTCTCCATGCCCCGAGGTTCCGGTGGAGTAGGATAGCATCGCAATGCGAGGCTCGATACCAAAGGTTTGGGCGCTCAGTGCCGAAGCGATAGCGATTTCTGCCAGCTCCGTTGCGTTAGGGTCTTGGTTAACAGCGCAGTCGGCATAGACGAGCACTTTGGTATCCAAACACATAAAAAAGAGGCTGGATACGAGCGAAATAGAGGGGATGGTTTTAATGATCTGCAAGGCGGGGAGGATGGTATCTTGCGTCGTATGAATCGCACCGGAGACCATACCATCAGCATCACCGTTATGGACCATCATGGTTCCAAAATAGGAACGGTGCAACATCGCTTCCTCCGCATTATGGAGGCTCAGCCCTTTATGTTTTCTCATGGTGTGAAACTGATGGACATAGTGCTCCATAAGCTCTGAGGTAGAGGGATTGATGATCGTCGCTTTGGAGATATCGAGTCCTAGCGTATTGGCATGATGGGTGATACTTTGGGGATCCCCGAGTAAAATAAGTTCAACCGCATCCCGCCGCAGTAAAATTTCGGCGGAGCGTAAAATGCGTTCATCATTACTCTCAGGGAGAACAATCCGTTTACGAACCGCTCTTGCGCGCTGATAAAGGCTGTACTCAAACATAGCAGGGGTGATGATATCGCTGTGCAGGGTACGAATCCGCTCTTGAAGAACTTCCGAATCTATCGCGTTCATAAACTCTCCCATCGCGAGGGCAATTTTACGTTTTTGTTCAGGACGGAAGGTTGGGGAGATATGATCGATGAGGAGGGCACTTTTATAGGTATCGCTGTCGATAGTGAGGATAGGGATGGTCAAAAAATCGATTCCGCTGATGAGCTTTAAAAATTCATCGTTCGGGCTTAGCCCTCCGGTGAGCAAAATCGCGGCGATAGAGGGGAATTCTTTCGAATAGTTGGCATAAAGAACGCTCAAAATAATATCGAGACGATCCCCCGGAACGACAATGAGGTCATTATTTTCGATCCGTGTAATGAGGTTTTCGATATTCATGGCAGCGATTTTTGCCCGTTGTATCATCCGATCCAACCCTTTGGTTTCTCCGAGAATCTGTCGGCATCCCAAAACCTCTTTGACCTCTGCGACACTCACCCGATTGAGCTCATCGATTTCCCCCATGAAAAAGGTGGGAACACTCTGATCGCACCCCTCTTGTCGAAATGATTGATGATTTCCCTCATCCAGACGGTTTAGAAAAAGGGCGATATGCTCGACATGCTCATTTTTCAGCGAACCTTTTTCCAAATGGATCTCATGGATGAGCTGTTCATACCCTTTGTTTTTGGCGTTAATGATACTGATGTAGGGGGCTTGGAGATTTTTGGCGATGATATGGTTAAAATTATAGGGGAGTGTTTTGGAAAAGGAGGCTTGGTCTAATCCTTGGATCAGGACAAAATCGTATTCGCTCTCCAACGTCTGATACTGCTCGATCAAACGTTCGATAATAATAGATTCCTTCCCCTCAGAGAGGAGCGTTTCCACTTCATCCAGTCCCATACCGTAACAGCTTCGCGGATTTTGGGTGAGATTGAAATGTTGGAGCATAAAATCGATATCAGGATCAAGAACCGATGTATCACTGATCACAGGACGAAAAAAAGCGAGTTTATTGACACGGCTTTTGAGTAGCTCCATAATCCCCATAGAGATGATGAGCGATCCTGAATTCGGTTCCAAAGATGCGATATAGAGATTTTTGACACCCACGGCAATTCTCCTCAATCATGATAGGGATATTATAGTACATATCATTACAACTTTAATACGCTTAACACTAAAATAAAAATATACTTCTGCTATTCATTAAACTAAGGGATATTCCCATGTCTTTTTCCCATCTCAAACTCTCCTCATTACTCAATCGTGCCGTAGAAGAAAACGGCTATAGCGAACCGACACCGATCCAAGAAAAGGTCATTCCTCTGGTGCTAGAGCGTCGCGATATTCTCGCTCAGGCACAAACGGGGAGCGGGAAAAGTGCGAGTTTCGTCTTGCCGATTTTAGAGCTTTGGTCGTCAACGCGCGGGGAGGGAAAAGGGAAGATAAAAGCTCTCATCCTTACCCCGACACGCGAACTAACCCTCCAAGTGGCTCAGACGTTCGAGATGATGGGGAAGTATCTCCCTAAAACACCCAAAGTAGTGAGCCTCATCGGGGGTGAGGGGATCGGCGATCAGCTCTACGCTATCCAGCAGGGGTGCGATATTCTCGTCGCCACGTCGGGGCGATTTCTCGATGTATTGAGAAAAAAGCAGATGAATTTGTCGCATCTGGAGTTTTTTGTCCTGGATGAAGCCGACAAGATGCTCGATCTTGGATTTGCCGAAGAGTTGGAACTGATCTTAGAATCGATCCCCGCGAAGCGTCAAAACCTCCTCTTTTCCGCGACCTATCCGCCGAAGATGGAGATGATAGCCTCCCGCATCACCAAAAACCCGATTCATATCTTCATAGAAGCCCAAATGCCGACCGTAGAGAGTATCCATCAGCGGGTTATTGAAGTGAATCCTGAAAATCGGGGTCCTTTGCTGAGACATCTTCTTGAGAGTGAAAAATGGGAGCAGGTGTTGGTCTTTATGGCGAACAAAAGAGCCTCCGACAATATCGCCGCAAAGTTTCGCAAATACGGATTTTCGGCCGACTCGTTTAACGGCGATCTCCTCCAAGAGGATCGTACGTATGTGTTGGAACAGTTCAAAGCGAAAAAAATCCGCATCCTTTTCGCCACCGACATCGCAGCGCGCGGGCTGGATATCGATGATATTACCTGTGTTATCAATTTCGATCTTCCCCGCTCCCCAGCCGATTATATCCACCGTATCGGACGGACGGGACGGGCGGGAAAATTAGGGCTTGCGATCTCGTTCATCGGATTTGCCGAGAGGGATCATTTCGCACTGATCGAGAAACGCTCCAAAATCAAGCTTCCGCGCGAACAGATCGAGGGATTCGAACTCATCGGAACTCCGCCGCTGAGAGCCAAAGGACCCGATCCGATCAAGGGAAAAGGGAAGAGTAAAAAAGACAAAGCGCGTGAACTTGCCGCTAAAAATGCAAACGTATCAGGAAACAAATGAATAGCCTCATCGATCTACTTTCTCAAAAGACGGGACTCACTGTCAAAACCGTTGCCAATATCCTAAAACTTCTCGAAGAGGGGTCAACCATCCCTTTTATCGCCCGCTACCGAAAGGAAATGACAGGGGGCGCTACGGACGAGCAGCTGCGTGAGTTCGAGAGCATTTACGGCTATTCGAAAAAACTTCTGGAACGTAAAGAAGAGGTGGGACGTCTTATTTCGGAGCGTGCCGAGCTCAGCAATGAATTGCGCACATTATTGAACGGCGCTTCCACTCTTCAGGAGGTTGAGGATATCTACCGCCCATTCAAAGAAAAGAAAAATACCCGTGCCAGTGTCGCCATTGCCTCAGGGCTGGAGCCGTTGGCCGATCTGCTGGAGAGCGGACGGTTGGAATTAGACGAATTTACCAAAAGAGCCGATGGTTTTATCAAAGGCTCCGTTTCCACACGCGAGGATGCGATCAAGGGGGCTCAGGACATTGTGGCGGAGCGCTACAGCGACGATGCGCGTGAGCGCGATTACTGGCGCCGTCAGATACAGGACTATTCCTCATTTGAGATCAAAGCGGCAAAAGGGATGAAGGAGGAGGGGCTGTTCGCCAAACTCGCCGGAAAAACGGAGAAAATCGCCTCTATCCCCTCGCACCGTTATCTGGCGATTATGCGCGGCGTAGCCGAAAAAGAGCTGAGTGTCAAAATCGCACTTGATATGGATCGGGTGGAGAATGCGATTACACGTTACCGTATCCCAAAATTTGCCAAAAGTTCTCAAACTTTACTGTCGGCGGCGTATCTCGACGGTTTTAAACGTCTCCTTTTCCCCTCATTGGAACGGGAAATCCATGCGATGATCAAAGAGCGATCGGATATCCAGGCGATCAATACGTTCGGAAAAAACCTCTCGCAGCTCTTAAGCTCTCCTCCCGTCACCAAACGTGTAATTTTAGGGGTCGATCCGGCGTACCGCACGGGGTGTAAACTCGCCGTCGTCGATGAGAACGGCACCTATCAGGATCATGCGGTGATTTATCCGACCCCGCCGCAAAACGATTATGAGAAGAGCGCGAAAGCGATCAAACAATTATGTGAGCGTTACGGAATTAATGCGGTTGCTATCGGTAACGGAACGGGCTCACGGGAAACTCAGGAGTTTTTTGCAAAGCTGAACCGCGATGAGGGGATGAGTCTTACCTATACGGTCGTCTCCGAAGCGGGTGCGTCGGTCTATTCCGCCTCGAAAATCGCTCAGGAGGAGTATCCAAAGCTTGATGTGACGATCCGGGGTGCGATATCGATAGCCCAGAGGTTGCGCGACCCGATGGCGGCACTGGTCAAGATCGATCCGAAATCGCTCGGCGTAGGGCAGTATCAGCACGATGTCGATCAAAAACTCTTGGAGAAAAAACTCGGCGATGTCACCGAAGATTTGGTTAATCGTATCGGCGTCGATCCCAACAGCGCTTCGGTATCGCTTCTCTCCTATGTAGCGGGGGTGGGGACAAAGGTTGCGAAGGCAATCGTAGAGTACCGCGAGCAGAGCGGAGCGTTTAAAGCTAAGCAGGAACTTCTCAAGGTCAAAGGGCTCGGTGCCAAAGCGTATGAACAGTGTGCCGGGTTTTTTCGGATACGGGAGGGGAAAAGCGTATTGGACAACACCGGCGTCCACCCTGAGAGTTATGAGGCGGCGAATGAGCTGATGAAGCGGTTTGAACTCACCACCATCACAAAAGAACAACTCCCCGAAATCGCGCGGGTGTTAGGAGTAGGGGACGCGACACTCACAGACATTATCGCAGAGCTTCGAAAACCGGGATTCGACCCCCGTGAGAGCTTGCCTCCGATTAACTTTCGTACCGATCTTACCGACATAAAAGATCTGCGCGAGGGCTCTATCGTTTCAGGTATCGTCCGAAACATTGCCGATTTCGGAGCATTTGTCGATATCGGACTTAAAAACGACGGATTGATCCATATTTCGCAGATGTCCGATAAACGGATATCGCATCCACTTGAGGTCCTTAGCGTCAATCAGCAGTTGAACCGTATCCGTGTTATCGAAGTCGACGGTTCCAAGGGAAAAGTGGGGTTGAGTTTGAAAGAGATAGTAATCTAATTTGTTTTTTAATGTATCTTTTAATGTATTCAAAACTAGAATAATGCCAAGCAGAGATAGACTGAAAAGTGCGGTTCCTTCTCTGCAATTTACTCTAAAGGATATATTATGTTGTTAACACGATTTGATCCGTTTAAAGAGTTGCGCACGTTAGAAGAGCGCATGAGAGGGGCATTCTCGACTGATCTATCCAAAGATATGTTTTCAAGCTTTAAACCCTCCGTAAATACGAGGGAAGGGGAGTTTGCCTACCATATCGATGTCGATCTTCCCGGTGTCAAAAAAGAGGACATCAGCGTAAAGGTCGAAAACGGTATTGTGACGCTCAAAGGGGAGAGAAAAGAGAAAAAAGAGGTCAAAAAAGAGGAATACTATCAGTGTGAAAGCAGTTTTGGCAGTTTCACCCGTAGTTTTACCTTGCCCTCAAATGTCGATGCCGAAAATATTCATGCCGAAAACAAAGACGGTGTGTTGGAGATTACTTTGCCGAAAAAAGAGGGCAAGGGAGAGTCTGCAAAACAGATTAAGGTGAAATAGCCGTTTTCTGATTAATCCGTTAAAGGAGTTACCGTGTCAGCATTAGCGTGGCTATCACACAAACTGGATGATGGAAGAATTGCATGTGAAGCGTGCAATCAGCATTGTAAGCTTCATGAAGGTGAATACGGCATCTGCGGGATACGCAAAGTCGAAAACGGAGAGTTGCATTTGCTGACATACGGCCTTGCGGCCGCGGTGAATGTTGATCCGATCGAAAAAAAACCGATGTTTCATTTTTTACCGGGGTCACAGGTCTTTTCGTTTGGGACGGTGGGGTGCAATTTTTCGTGCAAATTTTGCCAAAATGCCGATATTTCCCAATACCCGAAAGAACATAATCACGATATATTCGGAAGTTCGCTTACCCCTCAGAAAGCTGTTGAACTCGCGATTGAGTACGGATGCCAAAGCATCGCGTATACCTACAATGAACCGGTCGTTTTTTTCGAATACACCTATGATACGGCCAAACTGGCCCACGAAGCGGGGCTGAAAAACATCTATGTCACCAGCGGCTACGAAACCCATAAAGCGATTAATACGATAGCTCCTTTTTTAGACGGAATGAATATTGATATTAAAGGATATAACCAATCGTTTTACAAAGATATCTGCGGCGGATCACTCAAGCCAGTATTGGAGACTGTCGAATATGCCCATAAAAAAGGGATATGGATCGAAACAACGACACTATTGATTCCTGGGCATAACGATTCGGAGGATGAGATTCGCAAGATCGCAGAGTTTCAAGCATCGCTCGATCCCTCGATGCCGTGGCATATCAGTGCGTTTCAGCCGATGTATAAAATGACGAATATTCCCAGCACACCCTCTTCAACCCTACGACGTGCCTATGAAATAGGGAAGGAAGCGGGATTAAAATACGTTTATGTCGGTAATATCGATGATGAGTCGCGTGAATCGACTTATTGTTCTTCCTGCCATAAGCCTCTTATCGATCGGCATGGTCATGTCGGCCAATTTGTTACCAATCATCTTGTCAATTTAAATGTCTGCCCTTACTGCGGAACGTCGGTTGAGGGAGTTTGGCAGTAATCAAAATATCATAGGTATAGGGACTGAACATCCCTTAGTGTGTTGTGACTATTTTTGTCCCAAGATTTGATCGAGATGGTAAAAAAGATTCGGATATTTTTGCTTGATTTCACTTATCAGCCAATCCAAATCAATATTGACGACGGTGCTGTCGGATTGCGTCCGTGCCATTGTCCGTATCCGATCCATGGCAACTTCCCACACGTCCTCGAAATCTATCGGCAAGCGCTGCCAAATCGCTTTTTCAAGTTTATGCTGAAAATTTTCGCTTTGAGTGACGGTTAGCATACCTATGAGTTTTGCGATTGATTCGAAAGATGTGAGTGCATAGACCTGTTCTTCTTCGTCCACAATGATCCAGGGCTGATATTTATTCCAGCTTCCCTCTATCAGTTCGAGGGAACGATGCCGCTCGTCCGAGCCGGAAGACATTTTAACGACCGTTACCTCAGAGGAGTCGATCCCCATTTTTTCGGAGATTTCCCTTATACGATTATGTAAATGATCCGGATAAGGCATTTCAGCTCTTTTTATTCGCCGACGATCGTTCGCGCGGTAGGGTTGGCACTCAATCGTGCTACGGGGATAGGCTTACCGGTTCTTTCACAAATTCCGTAGGTACCTAATGCGATCTTATTGAGTGCCGCATTGATATCCGACATTTCTGCTTCCAGCTTTTGTAAAAGCGCCTGATCGTTCGTATTGTCGATTTCAAGTCCCGCTATCCCTTCTATATCGTCGATTTCATCTTCATCGACAATACTGTTCAGTTCTGCTTTTAAAAGAGCGATGTTTTTTTCGATTTTTGCTTTTTCGGTTTTTAGTATCACTTCGAATGCTTTAAGATCTAGATCGTGCCGTGTATTCATAGTGTCCCCGTTCTTTAATAAAATATCCGGTAGATACCGGAAAAATGGATTTAAAAATGCGAAAGAAGATCTTCAATCGGACATTTTACAAGATCTACGGCTATATTTTTTGCCAACGCTTTTTGTGCGGTTTCAGAGAGAGCTTCGCTCAGTTCATTGTGATGTTTTTTGGGGAAAGCGAGATAACAAGATCCTTCGGGGAGATCGGCTAAAAATGCGGAGATATCATTGGCTATATGATGGATTAACCGTTGTTGGCTTTCATGTTCGACACCGTGATCGTCTCCGCTCTCATGCCCGAATCGCCCTCGATCGTCGCTAAGGGTCTCGCCCATAGTCTGTCGCCCTTCGACATAATCTAAATCGTACTGAAGCTCCAAATGATATCGGTCGGTCTCATCAATCCACTTCACTTGATAACTTTTTAGTTCACCCATATCCGCGACGATAATGTATTTGCCGTTGTGTTCCATCTGATTCTCCTTGTATTCTTGAAGATTATAAATGATTATTTTATATGATACTCTCGGAAATATAAAGAAAAGATTACGATATGCAAGTGAATAAATTTACTTTATAATATGCAATGATAAATCAATACATAAAGAGTACAAATGACGGAACGTTTCAATCAGGTCGCCAAAGAGTGGGACAAAGGAGACATGCGGCAAAATATTGCCCATGCCGTATTTCAAACCATTACGAGCCGAATAGCTTTATTAAATCATATGAGTATTATGGATTTCGGTGCGGGAACGGGACTGCTCAGTTTTAAAATCGCTCCGATGGTTAAAAATGTCGCAGGGGTAGACCTCTCCGAAAAGATGCTCGAACAGTTGATGAGCAAAAACAGCGATAAAATTTGTGTCGACGGAATCTGCCAAAATATTTGCGAAGTACCGTTGGATAAACAATTTCACGGGATTGTAAGCTCAATGGCAATGCACCATGTGGAAGATATCTCCGATTTATTCAGAACGTTTCATACTCATCTCCAACAAGACGGGTTCATAGCAATTGCCGATCTGGAAGCCGAAGACGGCACCTTCCATTCCCATGGAAACGATGGGGTGTACCATTTCGGATTTGAGCGGAATACGTTGCGTGAAACGGTAGAAAAAGCGGGATTCGGGAATGTCCGGTTCCATCATGCCTATACGGTTGAAAAAGAATCGAGAGAATACCCTATATTTCTTATGACCGCCTACAAACGAAACACTTAAAAATTATCCAGTCGATTTGTGCGAATATGTATATAATCGACAGCAGGACAGTATAATGCAAATTCCAAAAAAACTCCTTGTCAATGATAAATCATTCGCCCTGTTATTGATAATATTCGGTTTATTTGGACTGAGCGTCATGACAATCCAATATAAAAATCAAATGGACGAATATAAAAAAGCCATTTTAGAAAATGCTCATGTCCATATTTTAGGTCTTATAAATCTCAAAACATGGAATGATTCTTACGGCGGGGTTTACGTTAAAAAGCGTCCCGAAATAGTAGAAAAAAGCTATATCGATAATGACATAATCGTTACGGACACCAATGAATCGCTTATCCGTATCAATCATGCGTGGATGCTCCGCCAGCTCTCGGAACGTATCCACAGCAAAATGTACGATTTTACGATCAGTAGTCTGCATCCCAAAAATCCGGTTAACAAAGCGGAGCGGTTTGAAGCAAGAGCTTTGCACTATCTCGAACAAAATCCGACGTTAAACTACTATTATGAATTTAACGATCAGGAGAAGAGACTCTATTTTCTCGAACCTCTCAAAGCAACCGATAAATGTATACGGTGCCACTATTATGAAAAACCCGGTGAAAATCGCGGAGGGATTACCATCGTTCATGACACCGGTTTTTTGTATACTCAACGCCGAATACTTCTAATTCAATCATTGATCGTCGGGATAATATTTATCGGCATGCTGTTTTTTATCTATAAAATGTACCGTTTATTGCTTCGGCACAATCGAAAGTTAAAACATTTAAATGAAACATTGGAAGAAAAAGTAGATGAACGGACACGTGAGCTTGATGAACAAAACAACTATCTGCAGGCTGTTTTGGATAGCAGTCCCGATATTATCATTATTACGGACGGAGAACATCTGCTCAGTGCCAACGGGAGCTTTTTCTCCTTTTTCCGATATAAAACATTAGAGGCGTTCAAGCAAGAGCATGAGTGTATCTGTGATTTTTTCGATAAAGTCGATGAATTGGAATATCTGCATGACAAGAAAATTAATGGGCAGTTATGGCCGTTTTACCTGCTTGATCATTCCGATATCCGGCACAAGGTGCAAATGACGATCGATAGGCAAACATTATTCTTTTCGATCAAAGCACGCCGTCTGGAAGGGTCGGCAAATAAAGTTTTAGTGGAGCTTTCAGATATTACGGAAGTCGAAAGCCAAAAAAAGAGTTTTGAAAAACTGGCCATTACCGATAAATTGACAGGGCTGATCAACCGCTTTCAATTCGATATTTTGTGTGCCCATACCCTTAACAATGCCAAACGTTATCGCGAACCTCTTTCGTTAATTATGTTCGACATCGATTTCTTTAAAAATGTGAACGATAACTTCGGTCATAATATCGGTGATATTACCCTGAAGCATGTGGCACAGTCCATAACAGAGCGTCTGCGATCGTCCGATATATTTGCACGGTGGGGAGGGGAAGAATTTATGATACTTCTTCCTAAAAGCGGTTATGACGATGCAATGAGGTTGGCGGAAGAGTTGAGACGTGCGGTTGAAAGTGAACCTTTTGATACGATAGGGCATATTACCATCAGTTTCGGTGTCGCCGTTATGGAAATCGATGACGATGAAGCCTCATTACAGCAGCGTGCCGATAAAGCGTTGTATATAGCCAAAAAGAAAGGGCGTAATCGTGTTGAATTTTGCTGCTAGAGACTCTTCTCGCACACTTCTTGCATTATTAAAGATACTTCAGCTTTAGGAGTATCCTATGGTCAGCCGTGCAAAAATCAAAGAGCTTATGAACGAGAGTGCCTGTTCACACAGCAAAGACAAAAAACCCGGAGAAGGGTGTGATAAGCCAAAACCCGGGCTTGCAGCGGGAGGATGTGCGTTCGACGGCGCTCAAATCTCCCTTTTCCCCTATGCCGATGCGGTACATCTGGTCCATGGACCTCAAACCTGTTTGGGGGCTTCTTGGGAGACACGCGAGACAAAAACGTCGTACACCGGACGTGATCATACCCAAATGGGATTCACGACGGGGATCACGACGAATGACGTCATCTTCGGCGGGGATAAACGGCTTGACGCGTCGATTGATTACATCATGGAAAACTACCGTCCTGAAGCAATTTTTGTCTATTCGACCTGTGTGACGGCGCTGGTGGGAGATGATATCGACATGACCTGCCGCCTCTCAGCCGAAAAACACGGAGTTCCCGTCGTTCCTGTCCATGCCGCAGGTTTTGTCGGGAGCAAAAATCTCGGATCGCGCCTTGCGGGTGAAGCGGTACTCGAACATCTCATCGGGACAAAAGAGCCGGAACGTACGACCCCGTACGATATCAATCTTATCGGAGATTACAATGTTACCGGGGATATGTGGCAGTATCTTCCTATTTTTGAGAAGATCGGAATTCGAGTATTGAGTTCCATGAGCGGAGACGGACGGGTAGGGGACATCCGGAGCGCCCATCGTGCAAAGCTCAACGTCATCGTCTGCGCCAAATCGCTTATTACTTTGACACGCAAGATGCAAGAACAGTACGGCATTCCGTGGATTTCGGTCTCGTTTTACGGCAAACGCGACACCAGTTTTGCCATACGTGAAATCGTTAACGCCTTAGGGTGCCCTGAACTTATCGCGCGAGCCGAAGAGGTGATTGCGGAAGAAGAATCGGCGCTGGAAACCAAGCTGGCTCCGTACAAAGCTCTTTTTGAAGGGAAAAAAGCGGTTCTGAATACGGGCGGAAACAAGGCGTGGTCAATAGCATCGGGATTACAGGATCTGGGGATTGAGGTGGTTGCGACGAGTGTTGCCAAATCGACGCAGGACGACATCGATAAAGCACGGGAATATCTGGGTGAAAACGGTGTTTTGATGACGAAACCCGCCGCCGAACAGGCTAAAGTGATCGATTCGACGGGAGCACATATCCTCCTCGCCGGAGGGCGGAGTCTCTATACGGCAATCAAGAAAAAAATCTCGTTTATTGATGTTAATCAGGAGAAGAAAACGAGCTACGGCGGGTACGGCGGATTACTCAATCTTGCGGAAGATTTGAAATACGCCTTTCGCAATCCCGTATTCGCCAATGTAGGAAAGCCTGCTCCGTGGGAAAACGACGATCACTGAGTATTCGTAATAAATTCTTTCAGATCCTTGAGTGTGAGAGGTTTGGAATAGTAGTATCCCTGAATTTCATGGCACCCTTCATCTTGTAAGAAACAAAGCTGATCATGATTCTCTACCCCCTCGGCGGTGATAGAGAGTCCGAACGTATTCGCCAGTGCAATGATCGCACGGGTGATGGCAATGCTTTCGGAGGAGAGCGGGAGATCATCGATAAACGATTTGTCGATTTTTAATCGGGTAACAGAGAGTTTTTGCAGATACGACATCGATGAATAGCCGGTACCGAAATCATCAATGGCAATATTGATGTTCAAATTACGAAGTGTACGCAATATCGATAGCGCATGATCGGCATCGGTGGCTAGATAACTCTCTGTCAGTTCAATCTCCAGACATTTCGGGTCTATTTTGGTCTGATCAAGAACGTTGTTGAGGGTAGTCATAAAGTCGTCATTTTGCAGTTGGAGAGAAGATACGTTTACCCCTATGTGTTCAAGTAAGGCCCCTTCATTACGAAGCTTCATGAAATCACTGCATGCCTGATGCAGTATCCATGCACCGAGTGCTAGGATAATACCCGTCTCTTCGGCAATCGGAATAAATTTATCGGGGGGAACCGGACCGAGTTCGCTGCTGTTCCATCGGATCAATGCTTCAACCGCTGTTATTTTTCCGGTCGATGTTGAAATCTTAGGCTGATAGACGAGAAAAAATTCATCATTTTTATCCATTGCGGTCTTAAGCGCACGTATCAGTACACTTTTTTCTTCGATATGATCCGCAAGATTTTGAGTAAAAAAACTGTAGCGGTTACGGCCTCTGTCTTTAGAGAGATACATCGCCATGTCGGAATTTTTTATCAACGTTTGTATGCTTTCCCCGTCTTGCGGAAAAAGAGCTATGCCGATACTGGCCGTAATGCGGATTTCATGATCGAGACATTGGAACGGTATAGTGAAACTTTCCAGAATTTTTTCTATTATCGGCTCAATTTCGGCCTGATCTTTGAACCCTTCGATCAAAATATTAAATTCATCACCGCCGATCCGTGCGAGCGTATCCGAAACTCTGAGGGTATTATTAAGACGCTGTGCGACTTGTTGCAGCAATATGTCACCGATTTCATGCCCAAGAGTGTCGTTAATTTGTTTAAATTGATCCAAATCGAGAAAAATAACCCCCATTGAATTCTTTGTCTGTTGAGCGTGTTCAATACCGTTTTGTAGCAGAATATAGAGAAGTCTTCGGTTCGGTAGACCGGTTAGAGGATCGGTATCAGAGAGGTATTTGAGTTGTTTTTGAGAAGCGATCAGGGCACCTTCGCGTTCGTTAATCGTTGACGCAAGGCGCCGGACGCTTCGCGAAATTGCTTCTAGTTCATCTCCCGTACGTATAATGGAAGATTGGGAATAATCATGCCGTTCGATTTTTTCGATCTGATTCATGAGTGACTGAAGCGGTTGGGCAACGCCTCGATTAAATAATATTTTTAATATCCACAGAGTCAAAAGGGTAATCAGGATAATTAAAATAAAAAAAGTGATTCTATTTTCATTGAGCAGGGTTTGGAGAAATGATTTGTCAAGTGCCGCAATGATGTAGACCGATCCGTTGAGTGTTTTTTTCGAAGAGATACCTATAAATTCGTTTTTTATCTCATTGATTAGAGTTTTTTTCGTATTAACAGAAAGTGATGTCCCCTCAGGGAGCGTTGATTGGGATGAGACTTTGAGACCTAAATCTTTTGAGAGTGAGAGGAAATAGGGTTTGGAGATATAGTGGGACATTTCGATATGGGCTATGGTCTCTTTGCCGTCCTGCCCAAAAAGACTTTGATGCGATTTGACGATCAAATCGTTTCCGGAGCGATGGTAGGTAATGGCACCGTTATTGATCAGGAGCTCTTTTTGCGTATAGTACGCCACATGCTTATTGGGAAGGAGCCAATGAGATTCAAGCGGACGGCGTGTGTATTCCGATTCAATTTCATATCGGCTGTAAAAGACAGGCTTCCCCTCTTCGAATGAGACGTACGTCAGAAAATACCCTTTAGGCATTTTTGTGACATAGGCGACCAGCTCTTCATGCGAATCGTACAGTGCGATGTCGTTGTTTAAAGAGAGCTTGACGCGGCTCAGAAGCTCTTCAGCCAGCCGTTTTTTCTCTTCATCCAGCAAAACGGCATTATAATCGGTTTTATTCTGATAGACGTTAATCAATTCGATGGATGCGAGAAGCGGTTCGTCGTCTTTAATAAAAGCGATCCCTTCTTTCAGCTCATTTTCGATCTTTTGCAGATCAAAATTAAACCGATGGAAGGCATAATCGATCCGTTCCTGCGTGGTTTTGGCAAAGTTATCTCGGAGAAAATAGTCAAAATACAATCCGATAATGACGGATAGAATGATGATCGCCGCTATCAGAATAAATGCGAGTTTTCCCCTCAGTTTTAAAGAACGATAAAGTGTTCCAATCATCAGAAAATCGGCTTCTCGAGATCAACATTGTTTTTGGTGATCAGTTTTACGGTGATAATGATGTGTTTGGGAACGTCTTCCCCTTTAAAGATTTTGACGGCTGTCTCGACGCTTTTTTTACCGCCGAGCGGAAACAAAACCGAACCGGTCTGTTTCCCGCTTCGGATCGCTTCACGTGCTTCAGAGGTATAATCACACCCTACTGTTATGAGGGTCGAAGGGTCAATACCGTGATGCTCCATAGCGGAACGGGCGCCGCTGAGCATACTGTCGCTTTCGGAAAAAATAGCATCAACCCTCTCCCCGGATGCTATGAGCTTTTCCATTTCGATGATGGCATCTTTGCGCAGATAGTTTCCGGTCCGTTTAATGACGCTTATCCCCTTATGTTTTCCGATCTCATCAAGGAAACCTTTGCTTCGAAGCTTGGTGACATCCGCTGTCTGTATCCCCTCGAACAGAAGGACTTTCCCTTTGCCGCCCAGACGTTTGGCAACATACTGCGCTCCGATTGAGCCGATTTTGATATTGTCGGAGTTGATGAATGTCGTATAGTCATTTCCACGGATTCCGCGATCGAGAATAATGATAGGAATACCGCTTTTGTACGCTTGGGAAATGATCGGTACAACCGCTTGTTCGTCATTCGTACCGACAACGATCAGATCGACTTTGGAGTTTATGAATCCTTTGATCTGACGTATCAGCAGCGATGTTTGAGCTTTGGCGTCGGAATAGACGAATTTCAGGTTCGGATATTTGGCGGCTTCATCACGCACTTCGTACACCTGCGCTTTGCGAAAATCGTTGCCGAGTGTATCCTGCGCGAAAGCAATCGTTTTGACATCGGCACTTAATGATACAGCTGTCAGTGATACGGCGAAAAAAGATCGTATAAACTTTCTACTTATATTTAGCATCTAAACCTCGTTTATTCTTTTATTGTAGCGAAAATTATTTTTACCACCAATATTCGAGCTGAATTCCCGCATTGTCGCCGTAGGTACGGTTTGAATAGTAGGCGGTTCCTACCGAACCCAACGCACTGTCAGACCAGTCGGCATAAGTATAATACACTCGGAGAACCGGGCGTTTCCATATCCCTTTGTCGAGCGCCGTTTCGAGTGCGATCGTTGTTTTGGTGAGGGTATAGATTTTATGAGAAGTGTCGTCTTCTATGCGATCAACCCCCTCCTCAATCACCACTCGACCGTTTTTATGAAAAAACCAGTAAGGGCGCACTCCCGCGGAAATCCAGGTTTGATCGGTTCCCGAAAAGGCGGTCTCTTTGCGTTTTTCATAGACGAAATTGCTCATAAGCCCCCAGTCGTCATGTTCAAACGCGTTGTAGTTGATAAATCGCCACGTCCGTGCCTCTTCGATCGTATCGGATGAGGAGAGGATATTGTCGATCAGCCCTTCCTGCAAATAGGGTGAACCGCTTCCGGCACTTTTAGCTACCCCTTTTCCGTAAAAAATACCGCTGATATTCTCCCCCTCCATCCTGAAAAGTTCTTTGCATATCTGCGTGTCTTTATAGAGAAAACCCGCTGCATAGCCCGGGGAAGCACTGATGTGTTGAGAATCGCTGAATGTTTTGGAATGGACTTCCATCCGGTTGGCAAAAACAGTCCACTCTCCGCGCGGAACGGTTTTGTTTAGCCGAAGATCGTGGCTGTCGAAGCGGACTTTTTCCCCTCCGTCGACGTTGGAGGGATTGAGTCGGTCAAAGATATAACTGTAAAATAGTTTATATCCATTAATATCAAGATTGCGAAATCCCGCTCCGTCACCGCTCATGTTGAAAAAGAAATAGTCGTTGATGTGGCTGTCGTATCGTTCGTAAAAGCGGCGTCCCGCCCAAAAGGAGACGCTGTTATCGAAGAGACCGCTGATTTCGCTGTAGAGTTCATCGAGTCTGAGGTACTCGATTTGGCGGTTATTCGCTCCCGCGAAGATGGGGCGGATCTGATTATGCATGGTAACGCCGTTGTCAAAACGGATTCGATCATACACTCCAAGCTCGATCCAGGTATCGCACTCATTCCCTAAGCGGTATTTACTCCCCGCACCGGGCGCTTTGAAACAGACATTGGCTTTATCATCCTCAAAAGAGGTCTGTAGGCGTGCATATCCGGTGGTCCCGAGGGTATTCTCAGCTCCCCATCCCGGCAATGATGCTAGAAACGCTGTAATCATTATGATCCGTATCATCATGCACACCTTTTGTTGTTAATCTCATTAGGCGGAATCTGTCATTATAGATCGTGTCAAATTAATTAAGCTTAAAGAAATACTATCTTTACATTGCGAATGGAAGATGAAGAGCTGATTACGATCCCTAATAAAAACATGATCGGAGAGGTGATTGTCAACTCGTTTGATTATCGTATCGTCGAATCGTGCGTCGCTATTTCGTACAATAATGATGCGAAAGTAACCGCAGAGGGATGTTCATATTTATGAGCGTATAGAATCCTAATCAAATCATTATTTGAGGTGATTTGTATTAATCGTATCATATTGTGATATGATTATGAGATGAAAACGTATCAAAAATGGATTTGGCAGAGCAATAGCTGGCCGCACTTTACCTATACACTCTGTGATACAACACAAGCGTATCATCGTTTCGGGCAACTGATGATGGTGGAGTCATTGTTACAAAACACTTTGAGTGAACAGATGATTGCCGGTGCTTATGAGGATGAGGCGATAGCGACCTCACTGATCGAGGGGGAAGTGTTGCAACGCTCCTCTGTGCGTGCCTCGGTACACAAAGCTCTTTCACTCCAAAATTCCGATGAGCTTCATGCGACTATTCAAACCGATGCTTTGGTCGAGGTTCTGATCGATGCGAAAAAAGGGGAGGGAACGCTGAGCGCGGAACGGCTGTTCCGATGGCATAAAGCCCTTTTCCCGACGGGACAATCGGGTCTTAGAACGATACTAACGGGGAAATATCGTGATGATGCGGACGGAGAGATGAAAATCGTCTCAGGGCCGTGGGAAAAAGAGAAAGTTCACTATATCGCCCCGCCTGCTCACGCTATCGAAGCAGAGATGAACCGCTTTTTGCTATGGCTCAACACCGAAGAGACGCTTGATCCTCTCATAAAAGCTTCGATTGCCCATTTGTGGTTTTTACTTATCCACCCTTTTGATGACGGTAACGGACGATTGGCACGCGCGATCAGCGATTTTGTCCTATCCCGCTCATCCGCAATCCCCTCGACCCTCTTTAGCACCGCTTCGGAGATCAACCGACGACGGCGAGAGTATTACGCACAGCTTGATAGTGTCTGTATCCGCTCTGAGTGCGACATTTCGGCATGGATTGCGTGGTTTGTTCAGATGGTGGATGCGGCGTTAGCGGATGCCCTTGCCAAAGTGGAAGCGGTCAAGTTCAAGAGCCGTTTTTGGGAAAGTGTCCACGACATCAGCCTCAATGATCGTCAGCGTAAAGTGTTGACGAAGATGCTCAATGTTCTCCCCGAAGAGTTTGAGGGGGGGATGAAAACCGCCAAATACGCTTCAATCGCCAAAACATCCAAACCGACCGCCGCGCGTGATCTCAAAGAATTATGTGATTATGGGGTTTTAGAGAGTCACGGAAGCGGAAGAGGGGTTTATTATACGGTGAGGGAAAAATAAAGTATATTTTTATTTTACAAAATAATGTAGTGCAAATATAATCGCAAATGCCCATGAAGTATAAAAAAATGAATAAATCAATCCGTATTTCATACTGGATTGTACATCACCTTTGCAGAGAGCTGAATGTTTAAATACCAGACGCAATGCACGGAAATAAACCCAATAAAGCATAGCAGCCAAAAAAATAATTAAAAACCATGATGATAGAATAAAAAGCCATGCTAAAAGAATTAATACAAATGCTGCCAATATAGCAAATAAAAATCCTCCGAGTCCTTCTGCAATACCACCTAACCCCTCCATCGCAGTCGAAATATCGGGTACTCCCCCACCAAAATCTGGTAGTTTTTTTGAATCAATATGGTCGGTAAGTTTTCCAATATTATCTTTAAGTTTGATACCATAGTATAAACCGCTAGTAATGAATATGAATAGTGCAATAGCTAAAGATGATAGCATTAATAGTGCATTGTGATAGAGGGAATGATGAGATTTAATATTAAAATAGTATGTTTCACCGATAACTGTAATGACTACAAGGATAGTTATTAAAATGGTTGTTTTGGTTGTAATAAAACGGATGGAATTCAAACTAATATTTCCGCAAATACTGAAGATGTTGATAGTACGGTGAATCTAAAAATTTGTTTAGTAGTTCGATTGAGGGGTTGATTAACTCAATGTTATACATAGATAAAATCTTTTTTAGCGTAATGTTTGATGATCGGATTCATGTATTTGAGCGGTACAAAATCAACTTTTGCTACATGTAAAGATTGTGCTATCTCATCGGAGATTCGTAAGAATTCAAAGCCGCTTTGTAATTCGACAGAACTGTCACGTTCATAAAATATATCCACGTCACTGCTATCTTTCGCTTCATTACGGGCATAGCTTCCATACAGTCCGAGAGTCGTGATGCCGTACTTTTGGCGAAATTCGTCTTTTTTGCTTTTGAGATAATCGATGATGTACTGTTGCGTCATAGCGATCTCTCCGATTTTAAATGAGGTTATTATACACCAACCCTAAAAAATCATCGATTAACTTCACCCGTTCGTGGTGAGCTTGTCGAACCATGAACTTTTACCCTTCGACAGGCTCAGGGCGAACAGAAGTTTTAGAATATGAAATCCATTTTATAGATATATGTTTGAAAAATATTGAATAGTACAAAATGAAGAGGGGTTTATTATACGATTAGGAAAAGATAATTGAGTTTACTTTCATTATAATGAGCAAAGTATTTTAAATTCATGGTCGAAACAATAAGGTAAATTAATGACAAATGAAATTCTCAAAAAAGATTTTGATTTACAAGTTGAAAATGCAACAAAACTCAAAAATGCTATATTAGAACAATTACATAATTTATTTACTACAAATAATATAAGTCTCGGTGTTCCCATGGAAGGACGAGTTAAGTCGTGGGTGTCTATTACCGATAAAATTGAACGTAAGATATTAACTTTACAAAAAATAGATGAACTTGATGATTTTATTGGAATACGAGTAATATTACTATTTCTTCCCGATTTACAACGCGTTGATGAATTATTGCGATCAACTTTTGATATTGTAAGTGTTGAAGATACAGCAAGTCGTTTAAGTGAGAATCAATTTGGATATCAGTCTCAGCATTATGTTTTAAAAATCCCATCAGGTTGGACAAATATTCCCAGTTTTTCTCATCTTGGAAATTTTAAGTTTGAAATTCAAGTCCGTACGTTAGCTCAACACATTTGGGCAGCAGCTTCACACAAATTACAATATAAACATGAAGACAATGTCCCACCTCCACTTCGTCGAGCCATTAACCGTGTATCTGCACTTTTAGAAACAGCAGATTTAGAGTTTGAACGGATACTCAATGAACGTAAAATGTATGTTGAAAATGTAATTGATAGCCTTGACCCTAAAGAACCACTGAATGTTGATATTGTACAATCTATACTTGCTGAATTATTTCCAGCAAATAATAAAGATGAGGATGAGAATTATTCTGAATTATTAGATGATTTATTTCATTTTGAAATTAATACTGCTGAAGAGTTAAGAAATATTATTCAAGTAAATATGAAAGCAATTATGGAAGAAGAGAATCAAGAAGTTGACAATCAATATATGTATGGTGCAAATGAAGGTTCAGAGCAACGAATTGCCAAAGGTGTTTTTTATACACATGTTGGACTGACTCGACAAGCTTTACGTGAAGCTATAGGAGATGCTCAAGTATCCAGTTGGCTATCCAGAAATATGAAAATGGTTCCATTTTAATACTGAATATACAAAATATATAATCATCTCTTCTCGCACACTTCTTGCAATACTCCTTTTTAATAAGGAGTTGTCATGGAATTCTCCCTCTCACATCATGAACACAAACCTCTACAGGTTAATCCTATCAAACACTCCCAGCCGATGGGCTCAACCCTCGCATTTTTAGGGGTTAAAGATTGTATGCCTCTGATGCACGGAGCGCAAGGGTGCGCCTCGTACACCAAAGTTTTCTTCACCCGTCACTTCAATGAACCCATCGCCGTACGCAACACCTCGGTCAGCGATATCACTGCTGTACTCGACGGCGGGGATTACTCGATCCTCATGGCGATAGAAAATATCCAGTCCAAAGAGAAAAATCTCAAACCTAGTATGATCGGTCTGCACACGACGGGGCTGACCGAGACGAAAGGGGATGATGTCCGCGGTGTGGGGATGCACATCGAGATCCCTTACGTCTTCGTCAATACTCCCGATTACGAGGGGGGAATGGAGAGCGGCTGGGCGCTGACCGTACAGGCGATGATCGAGCAGATTACCGTAGAATCAACTGAGATCAAACCGAACAAACTCGTAATCTTGCCACATCTGAGTATGCAGCCTATCGAAATCGAAAAAATCAAATGTTTTTGCGAGGATTTCGGGTTTGAGACCTATGCGCTTCCCGATCTCTCCACCTCGCTTGACGGATACTGGGAGGAGGGGCAGGGGAAACTTGCCAACGGCGGAATTACGGTGAATCAGATTCGTGATCTCTCAACCTCTTCGGTGGTCGTCTCAATCGGTACATCGATGAAAAAATCGGCGCAGGCTCTGCTCAAGAAGAACCCTTCTATCGAGCATCTCCATTTCGATCATTTGATGGGATTGGACGGGTGCGACAATTTTGTCGCTGCACTGATGAAAATACGACACACGGAGCCAAAACCGTTGATTAAACGGTGGCGATCACGATTGCAGGATGCGATGCTCGATTCTCATTTTCTCATCGGGAGTTCCCACTTCGTCATCACGGGCGAGCCGGATATGCTCGTCGGCATGTGCGCACTGATCCGAAGTGTCGGCGGAACCGTCACTGCAGCGGTATCTACGACGTTTAGCGACGCTCTGCACTTGATAGAGGCGGATAATGTATTCGTAGGTGATCTTGAAGACGCACGCCGTTTCTTCGGTGAAGCGGATATGGTTATCAGTAATTTCCATGCAGAACGAATCTTGCACAGTGTAGAACATACGGCTCTCGTTATCCGAGGATTCCCTAATTACGAAGAGTTAGGGAACCAGCTCAAAAACGATCAACTGTATGAAGGAAGCACATATTTTTTATTCGAGATTGCCAATGCTCTCCGTCATGTTAAACATGCAGAGTAAAAATTCTGCTCCGCATGGAGCAAGCTTTAGTGCCATAGCGGCAAGCGAAAGCAAACCGGGCTTAGCTCGGATTGCGGCTAAATCAAGATGAAAGGTCAAACATGAACACTAAAATCACGGTAGAGGGGAATGGGACTATGAATAGCGCTTTAAAAGTCGCTTTTGCGACGAAAGATATGGAAGAGATCAACGCTCACTTCGGCGGAGCCAAAGAGTTTGTTGTCTACAACGTTTCCAAAGAGGGATATGAAGTCTCCGAAGTCATAAAAACGGACAATGCCGAATTGGAAGATGATGACAAAACCGATTATCGTGTCCGCGCCCTTAAAGGGGTCAACATTATGTATTCGGAAAGTATCGGAGGAACGGCTGCGGCAAAAGTTATCCGAGCCGGAATCCATCCGATGAAAGCGAATAACTCGACACGGATCGAAGAGGTTCTGAAAGAACTGGTAAAAATGATCAACGGCAATCCTCCGCCGTGGATCAAAAACATTATGCAAATGCAAACCGAACACGACGTACGACAAGACCGATGGGCTGAAGGCGAGTGATAAAAGCATAAGCACGGTTTACTGTGCGTGGGCTCGCTGCCGAAGCGAACCCAGCGTTAGCGTAGCCAGAAGGGGCTTAGCTCCTTCGGCGTATCAAAATAAAGGGATAGTACGATGGAAGCAGAAAAAAAATTAAGCGATTTCGGTTTAGAGATCGTTCGTCAGATCCGTGCACTCGATCAATTCGGAAACTGGGCGAAGATCGGCGATGAAGAGTTACTCATCAAAAAGTATGTTAAAACCAAAGAGGAACTTAAACTTGTACCTCTAATCGCCGACATTGACGAGATGATGATCAATGACATCAAGATGATCTATAAAGCGGTTGCATTGTCGTTTGAACGCAAAACAGGGGTTGTCTGTAACGTTATTATGGAGATGAGCCATGAGGGGTTCGGACGATGTGCCGTTATCGCCGATCGTATCTGTATCGTCAACAAATATTTCAAAGATGCGCACCGCTTCAGTTATCGAACGCTAGATGCACTCTTTGAAGACGGAGATAAAACACTCTCAAGCGCGATTGAGATTTATGAACAATATAAACCGTGTATACAACAAGGATAAAGGGGTAAATAATGGCAAAAGTAGGAATTTTTTTCGGTAGCAGTAGCGGTGTCACACGAGGTGCGGCAGAACTTCTTGCGGATCAGTTCAAAGGTGCTGAATTGATCGATATGGAAGAAGATTTTGACGGGATTGATCAGTTCGAGGACTTTGATGTATTGCTTCTTGGCTCATCCACATGGGGGCAGGGCGATCCTCAGCGTGACTGGGTAGATCCGCTTTATGAACTCGATAACGATCGTCCCGATTTGGAAGGGAAAAAAGTGGCATTTTTCGGTGCGGGTGACCAAAAAACCCACGGCGAACACTTTATAAGCGCTTTAGGGAAAATGCACGATCTTTTCACCTCACTCGGTGCGAGTGCATACGGTTTTATTCCGACAAGCGGCTATGACTATGAGTTTTCGCTCGCGGAACGTGACGGAAAATTCTGCGGATTGGGGATTGACGATGTCAATCAGGAAGATTTGACCGAAGAGAGAGTTATCGGTTGGGCAAACCAGCTCAAAAGTGAGATGGGATTATAAGGAGACTATTATGGGAACGTTAGCTGAATTTCAAAGAATCACCGATACCGAAGATTTTTTTGATTTTTTCGATCTTGCATACGATGAGCGTTTGGTTCAGGTAAAACGTTTTCATATGATGAAAAAATTTGGAGAATTGGTGGATAAAGCCAAAGGGCACGATATGGGAAGCGATGAAAAATTGCTTGAATATTACAAGTTCGCTTTGATTACCGTTTATAAGAATTTTGAAAACGGGTACAGCCCCTCAGCCGCCGATGTCTGGGAAATGTTCGATAAGCCGAGTGCTTGCGGTACCTGTTCCACATCAAGCAGCTGTAGTAGCGTAGAGGAGGTCAGTCATGGAGTCCACGCCTGCGTCAGCCAAAATACCGTCAGTTTCTGAAGAAGATATGCCGATCGATGAGGCGTCTCGTAAAACCAATCTCTATAAAATGTCGACCAAAGACGAGATTCTCTCTCTTTACAGAGTCGGACAGAGAGTGCGATTGACTAAAACGATCCGAAATGACGGAACCTATCCTCATGCGGCGGTCGGAGATATTCTTGTCGAAGCGGGAGCTGAGGGGTATGTCCGTGCCATCGGTGATTTTTTACAGACCATACGGGTCTATGAAGTCAATTTTATCGAAGAGGGGCTGATCTTCGGATGCCGTGAGGCGGAGTTAGAGAGCGCTCTGGAAGATGACGGATACGATGAAGTCGCCGAAGAGCTTCGATGGATAAAAGAGCATCGCGCTAAAAAAGCCGCAGAAAAAGCGGCGCAATCTCATGAAGAGGGGGAATAAAACGCTTTTCTGAGATTTTTGCATACTGTATCTAGAAGAATTGGTGCCCTTGCGGCTAATATCATAATCGTATAAAAGGAGTTGGGATGACAACACGTGTAGAAATTATGAATGACTTTTTGGCGATCAACGTCATACCGGGCAAAACGATCCAAGATATCGTTGAAGCTTCAGGTAGTGCACTTCCGTTCGGATGCCGTGACGGCGAATGCGGTACTTGTGTCGTAATGATCGAATCAGGTATGGAGTATATGAGCCCCGTCACTGATAAAGAGAAAGCGGTACTTAAAACGCTTAACGAAAGCAACCCTAAAGCCCGTCTTGCCTGTCAGATGAAAGTCGTTGCACCAAATGGATTGGTACGCATCAAATACTAATTCCGCCTTACAGCTCAGCGCCTGCTGAGTTGTCTATTTTTTAACCACATAATTGCCTAAAAAAACTCTATACTTTTAAGAAGAACAACATATGCACCTGTTATGTAAGTGTGTATTATTTTAGGCGGATTATCATGCAAACATCACTTTCATATAAACAAAAACAACTACCAAGATTATCGATGCAGACGTGGCTTCCGCTGCTTCAATGCTCGCTCAACGACCTAGAAAAACACCTTCAGGTTATTACGAATGAAAACCCTTGTTTGGAAGTAAAGTCGGGCTTTGAAGAGTCCAATACTTCCGCAGGGGGAGGCGCAGCCTACGGAGCATTTCAAAACTATGTTTCCAACGCATCAAGCGATCAGATCGAATGGCTGAGTATCTCCTCTACCTCACTCTACGAAAAACTCGACGAGCAAATCGTAGCACCGCTGTTTCCGACACCGATTTCGCAAAAGATCGCTCGACAAATTGTCTATTATATCAGTGACGAGGGATATTTTGAGGGAAGTGTCGAAGAGGTGGCACAGCAATGCGATACCGATGCCCATACCGTAGAGCGGGTCCGTCAGCGGTTTGCCCATCTTGAGCCCTCAGGTGTCGGTGCGGTGGATTATAAAGAGTCGTTTTTATTTCAGCTCAGCGATTACGATCTGGATGACGAACTCAGTATCTTGCTCGGTGCAATGATTTTACAGTTCGACAAGATGGAAAAATTCATCAACCATCCGAGATTGCATGATGCCAAAGCAGTATTGCAACATCTTCGAAATCCGCCTGCATTGGAGTATATGGAACCGGAAACGCAGATCACTCCCGATCTTTTTGTCGAATTTTCAGGTTCGGAACTCAATATCCGGATCAACCATGCGTTTTATCCCGATCTGCAGGTCAATATGATCGATAAATACGATAATTTCGCCCGTCAAAAATTCAAAGAGGCACGCGAACTGGTCAAACTCCTCGACCTGCGTAAAGCGACCCTTTATAATGTAGCTTTGGTCTTGCTTGAGAAACAGTACGGCTTTTTTATGGGGGGCGAGCTTAAGCCGCTGCGGCTTCAAGACGTTGCCGACGAGCTAGGCTTTAACGAATCGACGATCTCACGTGCGATTGCCGATAAATACATCCAGACGGAGCGGGGATTATACGCGTTTAAAGACTTTTTCTCCAACTCGATCGGTGAAGTCTCTACGTCGGAGATCAAGCATTTTCTCAAACGTCTTGTTACCAGCGAGAATAAAGATGACCCTTTCAGCGATAAAACGCTTCATGAGATGATAGAAGAGCGTTTCGGGGTCAAGATGGTACGCCGCGTCATCGCCAAATACCGTCAGGAACTCGATATCCCCTCGTATAAAGAGCGGTTATTTTTGTATAAATTAGAGCTTCTCTAGAGAGAATTAATATGTCACTCTGACAGGGAATAGCGCTTTTTGCTAAAATCGCTCTATGATCCGGTCTATGATTATCCATTTAGACCTTGACTGTTTTTTTGTCTCCTGCGAACGGGTTCGCAATCCTTCATTAGAAGGAAAATGCGTGGCCGTCGGAGGGCGGGGCGATCCGTTTATATTTGAGCGGAAACCCTCCCATGCCAAAAAACTGATAACTGTGAATTCGGGGGCTTTCGTCCCCTCTCTCTTTCATGCGGAGCACGACAGCCGCCACTATTTTAGAGACGGGGATAAAATACGCGGCATCATCACGACCGCGAGCTATGAAGCCAGAGCATACGGAATAAAAACCGCGATGAGTGTTCATGAAGCCCTTAATCTTTGTCCTCAGATGATCCTCCTGCCGCCGAATCATCTGCTGTACCATACTCTCTCGCATGAGTTGATGGAGTATCTCTCGACACTCATCCCCGTCATGGAGCAGTACAGTATCGATGAGATGTTCGGTGATCTCGGCGGATGGATCGATGAAGCCGATACGTATGAGTTTGTCCGGCACCTCCAAAATCAAATCAGCCTAGAGTTTAAATTGCCTGTCTCTATCGGTGCAAGCCGGTCCAAATGGATTGCGAAGCTGGCGACCTCTTCAGCCAAACCTTACGGTGTGCGCGTCGTTCACACAGAGGAGATCGAATCGTTTGTCAAAGATATTCCCATCGGCGATTTCCCTGGCGTCGGCAAAGCATTTTCCCTTAAAATGGAACGTTACGGGATCAAGAGTATCGGCGATGCCTGGAGATCGGATGCTCTTATCCGATCTTGGGGAACACACGGACGGGAGCTTTATGCGCGCCTTAGAGGCGAGGACAACGAGAGGGTACAACCCAGCCGATCTAGAAAAGGGATAGGAATATCCAGATCGATGGATCATCCGGTGCAGGAGAGGGATGAACTTTTCCGTCGTATCCATATTTTGGTACGCCATTGGAGTCATACCATTATGAAATTGGGGGTCAATCCCACGACGTACTCTTTTGCTTTGGGATATGAAAACTGGGGAAGCTCCAAAAAACAGTACACCCTGTATCGTCTCTTTAATGAGACATTTCTCCACTCCTTTACGATAGAGAAATTCAGAGAGCTTGATATTTATCCCCATACCCGTGTCCGTTACATTGCCATGAGTGCTACAAAATTTACCTGTCATGACCCGAAAACATTTAATATTTTAGAATATGAAAATGATATGAAAATGCGCAGTCTTAGTGATGCGTTAACCACTATCAGGGACAAATACGGGATGGATATTGTACGGGGGGGCGGTGAGCTGTGATACTCACAATTCACTGCACAGTGTGAAATGTTCTATGGTCTGATGTTTTGCATGATACATTGCTTTATCGGCAGACTTGAGCAATGTCGACGCATCAGCACCGTCCTGAGGATAAAAAGCGATACCGATGCTGATGGAGGGAATGATATTGCAATTCTCGATTAAGATAGGCTGTTCGGTTTTATTTAGAAGGTTTTTTGCAACCGAGATCGCCTCCTCTTTCGTCTTGATGGATTCGAGAATAAGGGTAAATTCATCACCTCCCAAACGGGCGACAAAATCGTTTGTCCGGACACTCTCTTTTAAACGGATTGCGATTGTTTTTAAAAGGATGTCTCCGCACTCATGACCGTGAGTATCATTAACCTCTTTGAACTGATTGAGGTCAATAAAGAAGAGGGCGAATATCTGATGATTTCGTTCAGATTTGGCAAGTATCTGAGTAAATACCTGGTTGAAAAAAAGTCGATTCGGCAAGCCCGTCAAAACGTCATGATGGGAATCAATAAGAAGCTTCTCCTCATACGCTTTTTGCAGGGTGATATCGCTTAAAACCGCTACATAGCGTATCAATTTCCCTGTTTCATCCCGAATAGCCGAGATACTTTGCAGCGAGGGAAAGAGTTCGCCGTTTTTCCGTTTATTCCATATTTCACCGCGCCATTTTCCGGTGATATTAATCGTATGAAACATTTCATCATAAAAGTGGCGATCGTGTTTACCCGATTTTAGAATATGGGGATTTCGTCCTAAGACTTCTTCTTCCTTGAACCCCGTTACGGCTGTAAACGCTTCATTGATTTTGATAATATTTTTGGAAGTGTCGGTGACAAAAATCACTTCGCTCGTATTGTGAAAAACAGCATCGGACAATAAGAGTTCCGCTTCGCGTTTTTTATACTCTTTTATATTCTCGACACTTAACCATACGTAGGGTTTTCCTTTGATTAAAATCAGTTTGCCTGAAATTTTAACCGGTACAGCTTCACCGCTTTTACCGACATAGGAGCTTTCATACGGGTCGATATGCTTATTTTGTTTCAGTAAACGAAACTGTTCTTTCTCAAATGCGACGGCATCCTCCGATATGCAATCAAAGTAACTGATTCCCCGTATCCGTCTGCTGGAAAGGGCAATTATTTTTAAAAAACTTTTATTCGCGTCGATTATTGTTCCGTCCAAAAAACAAAGTGCTAGCCCGGTGGATGAATTGGCGATCAACATCCGGTTAAAATGGCGTGAATCTTCGATATCCTGTACCAGCGCATGGAGAAAATACCAAAAAATAAGACTGCCTATCAATGCCAATAAGATCGTTAATCCAAATGCGTATTCCGCCGCTTTAATATAGGGGGAGCGGATTTCGGATATATCTATTTTAGCGACGATCCCCCATCCTAAATCTTTGATCGGTTCATACGCTGCCAAAACGGTTTCGCCCCTGTAATCGAATGCTATTATCGTCCCCTTTTCCCCTTTTAGCGCTCGGCGCATAGGCTCGCCAAGCTCCGATTTCCATGGAATTGCTGTCGGTTTGCTCATTTTATAATGGCGTTGTTTTATAAGAAACTGGATTTTATCCCCATCATGCCTTCCGAGGGTAAATTCTCCCGTTTTTCCAAAGCCTCCGTATCGATAGTGAGCCTCGGCAACTTTTTGAATGACATGCTCAGCCAGCTTTTTTTTCATCTGGGCTGAAATACCGTCGTAGAGTAAAAATTCTTGCTGTGCTACGATATTAATCATCACGGCTTGCGTCTCTACAAGTTCGACCAAACGGTTTTTTTGACGTTCCAAACCGAGGTTATACAAGAGCACTATCGTGATTATGACGACGACAATCATATTAAAGGTCAAGAGGGCAATAAGGTAATAAGGGGTTTGCTCTATTCTTTTATTGGGAAAGTATTCGCTAAATGAACTGGTTAGAGTTTTCATTAAATAGCCTTAAACCTTTTTAGTTTCTTATTGTTTATACAACTCTGATTATATCAGATGAAAATCTAACTATTCCGTTTACGCGGCCGACGGGAAAGACGGTTGTGTATCCCGCTACCCACAATAAGCAACGTTACCCCTAAGATGAGATAAAAGGCGTTAATCAGCTTACTGTAATCATCCAATACAATTTTAAACACCGCCATAAGCGACTCGATTGAGAGTGCAATAATGATTGAAGTCAAAAATTTTGAAAGTGCTTTATTTTGGAGATCGTTTCCGTAATCGAACGTTTTAAACAAAACCTCATTTTCAATAAGTGTTTTGGCCAAATCATAGATGGCCAAACCGATCGTAATGGAGATAATAGAGGTAAATATCTGATGCATTACCGCTTCCCCGGAATAAGAAGAAAGGAGCATTGTATAAAAGATATAGGCTCCGTAAAATATTAAAAAGACAGAAACAAATCCCAATAACAGCCCGCCGCTTCCCAAAACAAATCGATTGATTTGTTCATATACGCTGTTATGTTCGATGAGTCGAAGTTCTTCGAGAAGTTTTAGCATATCGAAGTCGGCGACGATAAAACGTCCGTTTTCTCTTTTAACAGCCGTTAATGTAGGTAATCCCGTCACATGGTGGAGATACGGATTGCTGATATGGATCGGTTCATCGATAAAACTGACCCACTTAAAATAAAACGATTTATCGGTCCCTTTTCGATCATCGTCACTATATTCCCTTCCATAGCTTGGGGTGAATTGGACAAAAGAGTCGTTAACCGCATAGATAACTTCAGCAGACTTTTCAGATTCAAAAAATCGGCGCATATCTTCGGGATCATTCGAGAGAGGATGGAAGTTGTCCATGGTTGTACGAAGATAAAATTGAACGCTGTTTTTGTGTTCGGTATAGATGTTAATGATCCGTTTCATGAAAATACTCCTTCGAGAAATTTTCACTATTAGTTTTAGCACTGTTGATATTAAGAATCGGTTGAATCAGCAAAGTATGTAATATTTTTAATATTGTATTTTTTTGTGCTATAATATTTTTTTTAATACCTTTAATACAAAATTTATACAATTCGAATTTCTTTGTGTTTAAACAATAGTGTAAGAGGAAGAATGATTCAAGAAATATCAGTTATAACGCATTCAACTGCCATCGGAGCACTTTTTGACGAATCTCATGTCTGTGGTGTGTTTGAAAGCGATGTGATCATTTACAAAATATTGGAATTTTTCTCTATTTCCAGTGCAGACGCGGTTGTTATTACGCGAGATTCTGTTCCGGTCGGAATATTGACTTTAAAAGATCTTGTCCGCACTCTTCATAACTGCGATCACACCGGCTTACCCGTTAAAGAGTTCATGACATCTCCCGTTAATCTGTTTGATGCGTCTTTAAAAATATCTGATGTTCTTGATCAGATGCAGGAGTGCTCTTATAAAAAAATAGTGGTTGTAAAAAACAACACAATTATCGGCATTATCGATAAGCATCATTTACTCTCTATATGCTACGCACAATTAACCCCGATTATAAAACACGAATACAATATGGTCCATTCGTTAATGGGAATGGTTGGCGAAGGGGAGAGGGGTTTATTAAAAATGGCTACGACCGATACATTAACCGAAATCGGGAACAGACGGTTATTTGAAGAAATTTTCCAAGCGCATCAAGCACTCGGCGAACAATATACAGACAAACTGTTTCTGCTCCTCTTTGATATCGATAATTTCAAAAGTATCAACGACACCTTCGGCCATAACGTCGGAGATTCGGTATTAAAAGAGCTCTCTAAATTGGTGAGCCGGTCTATTCGAAAATCTGATATTTTCGTCCGCTGGGGGGGAGAAGAATTTGCAATCTTGCTTCGGTATTCGGATCCCTCAACCGTCGTTAAAATCGCCGAACAAATCCGTCAGCTTATCGATAAAAACAGTTTTGAAACAATCGTCCATGTTACCTGCAGTTTCGGTTTGACCTCTATTCAGCCCGCTGAGAGTCTTGAGCAGGCATTCGAACGTGCTGACAAGGCTCTTTATCGTGCAAAAAAAGACGGAAAAAACTGCGTACGTATAGAGATGCCTTAGATCTCTATGCCGTACTGTTTGATTTTATAGCCGATTTGTCGAGCGGTCATTCCGAGCAGTCTTGCCGCTTTGGTTTGAATACCGTGAGAATCGATGAGCGCTTGAAGAATCGATTCACGTTCGAGTTCCTGAAGACTTTTTTTGGTCATCGGTCCGCCGGAAGGCACTTCTGCGTGCGGCGTCGGTGCAGGCTGGCTTATATATGCCGGTTGCGGCGTCGGTGCCGGTTCGCTTTGCATATAAAGTTTTTGATAATTAAACGGCAAGACATGCGCCAGCATCTCCGGCTGAATTTCGCCGTCAGGGCAGATAAGTACGATACGCTCCATCGTATTTTGAAGCTCACGAATATTTCCCGGCCACGGATAATCAAGCAGCAATTCCATCGCCTCTTTTGTAAAGTGCATCGTTTTACGGTGCTCTTTCATAAATCGGTGGAGATAGTGTTCGATGAGAAGTTTAACGTCTTCGTACCGTTCACGCAGCGGCGGCAAGTTGATCGGAATGACGTTGAGACGGTAAAAAAGGTCTTCACGAAATTCCCCTTTGCGCACCATCTCTTCCAAATTGCGGTTGGTGGCCGCCACGAGACGGACATTGGTTTTAATCGTTTTGTTTCCGCCGACCCGTTCGAACTCCTGTTCTTGCAAAATTCGGAGCAGTTTGACCTGTAGCGCGGGGGTAATATCGCCGATTTCATCGAGAAACAGCGTTCCTCCGTCGGCAAGTTCGAACCGTCCTTTACGCATCTCGCGTGCATCGGTAAAGGCTCCCTTCTCATGACCGAACAGTTCGCTTTCCAATAAAGTTTCGCTGATTGCGGCACAGTTAAGTTTGATAAACGGACCGTTTTGGCGACGGCTGAGATTATGTACCGCCGTAGCGATCAGCTCTTTACCGGTTCCTGTTTCTCCCCGGATTAAAATAGTAGCATCCGTCGGCGCAACGGTATTGATCATTCCGAAAACTTGCTGCATTCGGGTAGAGCGTCCGACAATGTTTTCAAATTTGTAATCTTTTTGAAGCTCTTCTTTGTAGTAGGTTTTGAGCTCACTGAGGGACTCTTTTTCTTTCGTTATCGTTTGCTGCGCTTTTAGCGCTCCGACAAAGAGAGAACCTACAATGGTGAGCATACGGACAATTTCATCAAAATTAAGCGGGCTGTTTTTTCCGATATTGGCAGAAATGACACCGATGACTTCGTCCTCTTGAAGGAGCGGGACGGCTACATAGGAGACCATTTGTGTCGAAATATTTCCCATTTTGTTCAGATAGTTAATATTGTTATGGATATTTTCGATAACAATCGGTTCGCGGCTTTTGGCCGCTAGTCCCGTAGCCCCTTCACCAAAACGGTAGGTCGCCATCTTTTTTTGATAGGGTTCCAGATCAATGGAACTAAGTAGCTCAAGTTCGTCTGCGTCGTCTTTTTTGCGAAACAGTGCGCATCGTTCCAAATATCCGTGTTGTTTCAACTTTCGCATCGCTTTTTCGACACTCTCAAGAATCTCGGTTGTGCTCGTCAGCATGACGGCAATATCATACAGAAGGTTGATCTCTTTGTACGCAAACGTTAGGGCACACGTATGGCACTCTTCACGATCGGGGATGTTTGCTTCATAGGTCATCATTTGCTAATCTTTATCTCTAAGTTATTTAGTAATTGTAATACAAAACCCAACAATGAACCCTTATTCATATGGATAAAAAATAGGCAATTTATAGAACTGATTTTGCACTTAATGCCTAAATGCCCTAAAGGAGAAATTATGCAGATTACTGTTCACGGGACACCGACACTGTTAGAGGGAAAAGAGATGACTATATGGCGAGAGGCACCGGCTGCTCGCGTAACCAATCTTGACGGGAGTCAAAATGTTATCGGTATGATTGCTCCGACTGCACAATTGTTGATTGCGATTCCATCGCTAAAAACCGAAGTGTGTTCGTTGGGTGCTAAAAAGTTCAATGATCTCATCAAGCAATTCAAAAAACTGAAAACCGTGATGGTTACAACGGACGATGCTGTATTCGTAAACGATTTTGTTGCCCGGGAAGGGATTGACAGTGCGGAAATCGTGATTGACAGCGCACGTGACTTTGCCAAAAAATACGGTTTGCTGATCAGTGAAGGGAAGCTCAAGGATCGTCTCGCCCGTGCCGTCTTCGTCATCGATCAAGAAGGTATGATCAGTTATAAAGAACTTGTTTCCGAGATTACGGACGAAGTAGACTATGATAAATGTATCGAAGCAGTCGACAAAGCGGCAAACTTTAAGAAAAAAGGACACGACCACGAAAACTGGATGGGTGTTTAAAAGGACTTTATTATGGTCGAACAATACATTACATGGCTCCAGATGCACGGCTTTCATCCTGATAATTTGGAAGATCGGGGGTTTAACGGTAATACCCCATTATTGCTTGCTTCTTTGGAAGGAAACGCTATGATGGTTTCGCGTCTAATCGAAGCGGGAAGCGATGTCTATGCGGTAAATAATGACTTTAACGGCGTTCTCTTTAATGCCTGCTATGCAGCGTCGCCTGAAGTGATCCGATTGTTGATAGAAGCGGGAGCCGATATCAATGATACGAATGAAGAGGGGACGACTGCCCTGATGTACGCTGCTTCCGCTTCGCGTTCGGAGTGTGTCAAAATGCTCCTCAGCCTCGGCGCCGATCCGAAGCTTCATAATGAAGACGGATTCAGTGCGATAGAATTGACCAGTAATCGCGATATCTTTTTACAGCTTCGCAGTGCGTGAATCAACACTATTAACGCCTAAAAAGATTGCCGAAAATCAGTCATTTTTGGACTGGGACACGCAACCTGAGATGTTTAAACACTATCCTCGGTTTTGCCATCGTGTAGCGATCGCTGATTTTCCTTCATTATTCTGGCTTAAAGAGAGTCGAAAAATAACCGATGAGCGAACCGTAGCCAATAAGCCTTATCGACGCTTGAACGTCCCTTCTGCCGGCAATCTTCACCCGATAGAAATGTATGTGCAAATTCGAAATGTCACCGGTCTGCTCAGCGGAATCTACCATTTTGATGTTTTGCATGAAGAGTTGGTTATGATTGCCGAAATCGCAGGGGAGGGGATTGAACCTTATTTGGGGATGAATAGCCGTTTCAACGGTGTTATCGTCATGGTTTCGCTGGTACCGTTTCGTTCAGGCTGGAAATACGGATTGCGCGCCTGGCGATATCTTTATCTTGATCTTGGGCATCAAATTGCGACATTTGTCGCATCGGTACGACATTTTGGGTTCTCATTGACAAAAATGTCTGTTCAAAACGGGTTAAATCAAATCATGGGGATGGGGTATGATGAGGCTATAGCAGCCGTATACGGAATCGGAGAGCATTCAATGCGTCCGGTCAAACCTCTGAACAAACCTTTAATGCATGTACAACCGACCGATTATACGCTTCCCATCGAAAAATTATATTCAGAAATAAAAGCGCAATCACTCTACACCGATGTCCCCCTAACGGCAAATAGGGAAAATTTTATAGCCTTAAATACTCTTCGCCGCAGTGCACGAGAGTTTAATGCGGATGCGATGGATGACTCTTCACTTCGGGAGTTGATGCAATCATCCGTTCCGCACTCGCTGGAGGTCCTTTTTATCGTGTTGCAGGCACACTCTATGCAACAAGGTATATATCGAAACGGAAAATGCGATGTTTACGGAAATTTTCTCTCTGAAATTGTCCATTTACTTTTGGATCAGCGTTTTATTGCCGGGGCAAATATGGTAGTATTAATCTACGCAGAGCATTTTAATGCAGCCTCTCATATCGAAGCGGGAGTTTATGCGCAAGAACTTTATACGGCGTGTGAATATCACGGTATCGGATGCAGCGGAATCGGAGCTTTTTATGACCGTGAAGCTTCCCGCTGGTCGGACAGATCACTGCTTTATGCGGTAGCTATAGGTGGAAAAAATGATTATCGGTGTACCAAAAGAGATTAAAACGGATGAATTTCGGGTCGGGATGACCCCTTCGGGTGTGCGTGAACTGACAAAATACGGACACAGTATCATTATAGAATCGGGGGCGGGGATTGGAAGCGGATTTGAAGATGCCCATTATATCGAGTCGGGTGGCGTGATCATCGAAAATGCCGATGAACTCTACAGCAAATCGCAGATGATTATCAAAGTAAAGGAACCGATAGAGATCGAATATAACAGGCTCAAAGAGGGGCAAATCCTCTTTACCTACCTTCATCTTGCAGCTGACAAGCGGCTAACCGAAGTACTATGCGAAAAGAGAATTACCGCTTTGGCTTATGAAACGCTTCGTGTAGGCAGACGGCTTCCGCTGCTGGAGCCGATGAGCGAAATCGCAGGTCGTATGGCGACACTGTTCGGGGCCGTTCATATGGGTCGTTACAACGGCGGCAGCGGACGACTGCTCGGCGGTGCGGTCGGGGTTGAGAGAAATCATGTTGTCGTTTTGGGAGCGGGGGTAGCAGGTAAATCGGCTGCGGATGCGGCGGCCGGTTTAGGTGCCCACGTGAGTATGCTCGATATCAATACCGAACGGCTGGCCTATCTTCGGGATGTGATGCCTTCCAATGTGACGATGATCTATTCTACGCATGATTCAATATTAAATACTATGAAGGATGCCGATTTGATTATCGGAACGGTACTCCTTCCCGGCGCAAAAGCGCCGAAGCTGATCTCTCGGGAGATGCTCTCACTTTTGAAAAAAGGGACCGTTCTTGTTGATGTCTCTATCGATCAGGGGGGATGTTTTGAGACATCACATCCTACAACCCACTCACAACCGACATATGAGGTAGAGGGAATCGTCCATTACTGTGTCGCCAATATGCCGGGAATGTACCCGCGTACATCGACAACAGCCCTTACCAACGCAACGCTTCCGTATGCGATTAAAATCGCTTCGACACCGCTGGAAATACTCCTCAAGGATGAAGCGTATAAAAGTGCACTGAACGTCTATAACGGAGAAGTGACTAATCAGGCGGTAGCAGAGGCACATACCATGACATACAAGGCACTTACATGAACGAAATAAACAAAGCTCATGAAATATTGGCAATTTACCGTTTCTATAAAATGGACGGTAAACTTTACCATTATGATGAAGATAATCGACTTGATGAATTGTTTGATGCCGTTGTTCATGCGATCGATGATAGCGGTATCCTCAAGCCGCTTCTTCCTCAAGCGGAATTCGTTATCCCGTGTCGGGGAATACTAAAGCAAGAGAGTGCATGGCTGCAACGTTTCGCTCATCAGGACACCCGTGCTTTTTTTCTTAGCGATATTTACGATTTTTTGAAATTGTTTACCGGGCGCACCAAACTTAGAGTCGGTTGAATCCAATATAATAAAATAAAATAATATAGAATGCAAATTGCATACCTGTTGTAAATAAGCTTTTTTATGACTGGGGAAAAACAGATGGATCACCGCCTACTAAAGTACATGCAATCGGTGCAGGAGTATGAAAAAGCGCTGGATACGTTGTCGGAAAAATGGAATCTTCTGACAATGTTGGGAAAAATGAGCAATACGGGAATGGATATGATCGATACCCGCGCCGCTTTTGAGGCGCTGACGGCGGAACTGTTGGACAAACTCGGATTGGAAATTCTGAAAAAGACAACTTCGGAAATGGAAGCCAAAGCACAGGTCGCGGTTGATATCGTCATTCGAAATTTGTTCGAGCGTACGGCCGATATCGGTTTTTTGGCAACGGATGACGATATCCGTTCGTTTCTCAGACAATATCTGGCCGGAACAACGGATGATGCATCGCGGCAATCGCTCCGAGATCGTCGAATGTCACTTAAAAACCGTTTCAAAGAGTATGTGTCCAAATACAGTGTTTACAGCAATATTATCCTTATGGATACACGCGGTAACATTGTCGCTCAGTTGGATGATCATAATCCTATTACCGGCAGCAGCGATCCGTTAATTAAAGAGTCTTTAAGTACATCCGCAGAATACGTCGAAGTATTTCGCAAAACGGATTTGGTTCCGAATGCGGATAAGGCGTTAATTTACAGTTACAGAGTCAAGAGCTCAAGCAGCGACGACGCTGAGAGTATCGGAGTATTAAGTTTGATATTCCGTTTTGAAGACGAGATGGAGGGGATATTTAGAAATTTAAGAACCGAAAATGACTGGATGGAGATCATGCTCCTAGATGCAGAGGGATACGTTATCAGCTGCAGCGATACGACCCATATCCCTTTAGGTATCAAGATGGAAAAGGTTCTGGATAACGGGTATAAAATTATCCGTTTTGCCGGGCGGGAATATCTGGCCAGAACCTGTGCTACCAAAGGGTATCAGGGGTTTTTTGGATTGGGATGGTACGGGCATGTCATGATTCCGGTCGATCATGCATTCGAAAAGGCTCCGCATGCTTATAAAAGTATTGCTTCGGATATACTCGAAACCGTTCTGAAACACTCGCCTCTTTTTTCGGGAGAGTTGAAGATGATCCCTAAAAAGGCGGATCAGATCCAAAAAGAGTTGGATGTGACCGTATGGAACGGAAACGTCCATATCGCCAATTCAAAAACAAACGAAAACTCTTTTTCAAAATCGCTTTTGAATGAAATATCCAATACGGGATTTCAAACAAAAAAAGTCTTTGAAGATTCTATCAGCAACCTTAACCATACCGTTCTTTCGGCCTATCTCGATGATGCCCAGTTTAATGCCTCTTTAGCCATCGATATTATGGACCGAAACCTGTATGAAAGGGCAAACGACTGCCGCTGGTGGGCATTAACCTCTATCTTTAAAGAGAAGCTTTCCCAATCTGAACTTCAAAGAGACGATGTGTTTATGCTCGAATCGATTTTAGCGTATATCAATAATCTCTATACGGTCTATACCAATCTGTTTCTATATGACCGAAGCGGGACAATCATTGCCGTTTCGAACAGTAGTGACCAGCGGTTTGTGGGGAGCAAAATTGAAGATCAATGGGTTCGCGATTCACTGAAGGTGACCGATACACAGCGCTATAGTGTCAGCCATTTTGCCAAAACGGCTTTGTATGATAGCCGCCATACCTATATTTACGGTGCCGGGATCACCGATCCGACGAACGAAGAGTGTGTCGGCGGAATAGGGATCGTTTTTGATTCTCAGCCGCAATTTGAAGCGATGCTCGAAGATGCGCTTCCCCGTGATAAAAACGGTGAGATGATTGAGGGGAGTTTTGCCCTCTTTACGGACCGGGATAAAAATATTATAGCCTCCACAAGCAGCGATTATCGTGTGGGATCGCGTTTAGACATCGATGATTCCTATTTTTCCTTGGAAAACGGAAACGGAAGTTCGGGGATTGTCGAGCTAGAGAGTGATTATTATGTTATGGGTCTTCATACCTCAAACGGCTATAGGGAATACAAAAAACACGATTTTTATAAAAACGATATCATTGCCTTTATTTTTGTACAAATCGTTAAAGGTGACGAATTGCCGAATGTTTGTACAATCGATAAGAGTCAGATCGTCTGCAGCTATCCTAAAGTACAAGGGATGGAAGAGACGGTCGATATCTCTACTTTTTATATCGGAAACAAGTTTTTCGGGGTAGAGTCTTACAATATCGTCAATTCACTCAGTCAACAAAACGTTACCCGGATTATCGGAAGTGATGCCGTTTTTCTCGGTGTAGTCGGTAGCAAAGAGGGGGAAACCATCGGTGTTATCTCATTGAATGAATTACTCGATATCAAAAGCACGTATGATCCGCAGAGGGATGAGTTGATTGTTCTAAAATCTTCACAGGAAAAAGATACGAAGTTTGCGATTGTCATAAGCCATATTAAAGACAGTCCGGAAGTTCCGGTGCGCAGCATCAAATCGTATTCCGGATCGCTCGCAGGCGTATCACCGCTGACCAAAGCGGTCGTAATACCCGATGAGGGGACAAGCAAGGGTGAAATGCTCTCTATTCTCGATATCGATGCTATTTTTAGAACATTGATTAAAAATCAAAACAAGCTTCCGCTAAAGACGCTTTAAATTCAGTAAAACAATACACTTGCATAGCCGACGACACGTGATGTATCTTGGCTTGCATCGGCACTGGTGCGGTAATCAAGAATAATATTTTTTAAATCTCTTTTTTTTGCAATATTTAGCATCGCTTCAACTCCGATCATACCGCATGCTTCGCACCCTTGATGCAGTTTATCGCTGTCTTCTTCTTGTATCGCTTCCAAACAAATGGAATCAAGCTGCTGAGCCTGCGATAAAGCGTAATAGTGGCTGAGATCGGTGCTGATAACGACAGCCGTATCCTTGCGTGACAAACAATACTCAATAACCGGTTCAATCATAAAGGGTTCCGTATAGGCATAAACGAGTTCGACAACCTGGACATCGGGCAGATAGTGTTTGATGAAAGGCATTTGAACTTCAGTACTGTGTTCATGATGCGCTTCAGGAAAAAAGGGGAGGGCAAACCTCTCTTTCAACTCCGTTGTCAGTTGAGTGTCAATTTTCAAATTTCCAAGCGGTGTTTGAAAGAGGGTAAAATCGGCGATACTTACCCCGTCAAAACCGACACGATGCGACGGCCCGATGACGACAACGGTTGCAGGCTTTGCATTGTTTAAAATCCGGTATGCGACATTAGCGGTAAATCCGGAATACACCCAGCCGGCGTGAGGGACAATAACCGCATTCCCGTACAAAGCGGAAAATGACTTTATGATATCGGGATGCGCTTCTATGACAGAATTGAAATGAAAAATCATATCATTGATTTCAGTAGCACTCGCCGGATAAAAACTCCCGGCTACACTCATAGTTCTAGTGCCCATCATTGTTCTCCTCGTACTTATCAACTTGATAGGTATAAATTTCGGGATGATAGGAGAGTGGATCGTTTCCGATACCGGCTTTAAGGCCTAAGTGGGCAAAAAAAGAATCAAAATCACTGAGTTCATCCCAAACTTGAGGCAAAAAAGTCGCTTGATGATTATTTAGACGCAATATCACACCGTCAATATACGGACGTATGATTTGCTTCAGTTCGATTTGATCTCGATATACCACTTCTTTCGGATGGGTTAAAAGAGATATCTCTACCGAAATTTCAGAAAATTCCGATCTGCTCAAAGATGAGAATCGGGGGTCATGAAATGCAGCAGAAACGGCATTGGATGTTAAATCATCGATAAGACTTTGATGAGCGATAATTGATCCGATACATCCGCGCAAGCGGCCGTGCAGTGTCAGAGTTACAAAGCATGCCCTTTTTTCGGATAATTCCGGATACATAGACACATAACGGTCTTTATCCACTCCTGAACCGTCAAAATAAGCTTGAATAGCAGTTTTTGCAATTTGGATGTAAACTGAAGAATCCATCTTTCCCCCTCCCTCTATTTTTTAAATTAAATTTGATATCACGGACTATTTTACACCATTTTCTGATTACAATTCTTTTAAAATTAGATAAGATAATACGATATAGATAAATAAGATTTGTTAATCAAAGAAAAAAAATGGATAGAAGAACGTTTTTATCATTAACCGTTGCTTATAGTACAACGCTTGCATTTGGCACCAATGAAGAATTTGTCCCATCATCCGCATCCATCAAAAATGTCTCTCCGACGATCAGTATATTGTTGGATAAATTGAATGCGGTACAAAAACATGTCGGCTACGTTCGATTCAATATTATCAGCTTTGATGAGATGTTAAAAGTTGCGGCACAATGCAAGCAATCGCTTACTGCAGGCGAAATAGGATTTATCGAAACTATTTTTTACGGAGACCCGCGTCGTTACGGTTTTTTCGGTGAGAGAACCGTACCGCTCTTAACCGCAAAAATTTCTGAAAAAGATCTTGTTTACATTAAAAAAACGGGCCATTTTCTTCTAAAAGGGGCCGCTACCGAAAAATACGCCACGATTAAATCACTGGTCGGCAAAGATGCCATATTGACTTCCGGCGTACGCGCTCCGGTCAAACAGCTTTACCTTTTTTTGAAAAAAACGGCCAGCGAGGGGGGAAACCTCCGTTTGGCATCAACCTCTATCGCGCCTCCCGGATTTACATTTCACAGTGTCGGAGATTTCGACATCGGCAAAGCCGGTCTCGGGTTTGGCAATTTTAGCGAGAAATTTGAGGAAACCGATGTCTTTAAAAAACTTTATAACGGCGGATATATCGCCATCCGCTATACAAACGGCAATCCGTACGGCGTACGATACGAACCGTGGCATATTAAAGTAACGGGCGGAAATGAAACGGCATAATCTTTAAATGATACTTTCTAATTATTCGTGTAATCTTATCGTAACACATACATACTTTAATAATTAAAATTTCTTATTCGTTTACCTTTATGGTTCATACTGCTTTTGCCCGATGGTCTACATGATCTGAAGGACTTCTTTCTCATCCTCCTTAAGATAAGCTCTTTCTTTACTCGTCACATTGAAAGAGCGCTTTTAGCCGAATAGAGTGTAATAAGCAAGTAATTTTTTCATTCCATAATTTGTTAATTCTTAATAAGGTTAACCATGATAAAAAATTCACTCGTATGTAGACAGGTTCGACATGATATTGTCAATAGAATAAACCAAATTGCACATCAACATCTTCAAATTGCATTTAAAGCAAAAATGACACATTACGAGATGTCAAGGTGCCTAGAAATTAGCAATCTTCAAAATGTACCGATTGATCAGATTTTCAATAAAATGGCTACTTTTAAAGAGTCAAGCGATTATATAGTTTATAAAAAAGATTTTATATGGAACGGCAGTAAATAAGATAAAGAATCTAAAAGCGGCAGATTCGGCTAGAACTTAAAAAAAATCCAACTCTTCGTTCTCATGCATTACAACTTTGTTTCTTCCGGTTTCTTTTGCCCTGTACAGTGCGGAGTCAGCCATAGTATAAAAACCGTTTTCATCTACATATTCATTAACAAAATCAATAACCACCAAACCTAGAGAGATCGTTATATGAGATGACACCGCCGAATTGGAATGAGGGATATTTAACGCTTCGATATTTGCTTTTATCTGCTCTGCAAATTCGAATGACTGCTCTTTGTTTAATCCTGAAAATATAATACCGAACTCTTCGCCACCGAGTCTAAATGCAAAATCACCGCCTCTATGTAATGAACTTTTAATAGCAGCGGCAACAATCGTCAATGCTTTATCCCCGGCATAATGGCCATACGTATCATTATATTTTTTAAAGTAGTCGATATCAAGGATTATAAATGAAAGCGTAGTTTTTTCTCGTGTTGCACGAAAAATCTCTCGTGTTAAAATATCGTTAAAATATCTTCTGTTATAAAGTTCTGTCAGTGCGTCCGTAATTGATAATTTTTCAAAATTCTTTTTTTCAGTAATGTCATATCGTACAAGCACTTCACCTAATGGTAAATACTCTTCATCGAAAATTGGCATTATTCTATTTTGGTACCAACACACTTTCCCTTCTTTGGTTACATATTTCAACTCTCCTACAAGAGTTTGTTTTTCAGCAATGACATCTTTTACCTTTTGAACAAATTCATTCGGTAATTTATTGTGCGTAGTACTCATTTACCCTATTTTCAGTTGATTCAATCTATTTCACTCTCGATGATTCGATTGCTGCAAAATATTTATATTTTATATTTTATTTATTGTACATCAAGTTTCTGAAATTATTAAACTATCGTGGACAAACAAGATATGCTAAATCGTATGCGGATAATGGGGAAAGTAAAAAAATAAGGAGTTTAAAGTGGTGACCCCAAGGGGATTCGAACCCCTATGGCCAGAATGAAAATCTGGAATCCTAACCATTAGATGATGGGGCCACTTTAAAAAAGAAAAGAATCAGGCGAACCTGAGCCGAAATTATACGATTCGTATGCTGAAAAAAAGCTAAATCATAACTTTATTTTCCCGAAAAACGGGAAGAGGGGAGATTAGTTGTTATAAAAAGAGCGAAGAGCACGGATTATAACCGCATTTTTAGAGATGCTTTCAGCTTTTGCATTGTCATCTACTAATTCATATACATCTAACGGCAAAGAGATTGAAAATGTTTTAGTTTCAATTTTTTTACGTTTAGCAACCAGACTTGTAATGTTTTGAAGCATCTCAAGGATTTTTTTGGTATCGATCGGTTTTTGGATGAAACTGTTTACTCCGACTTCGATTGATTCAGAAATCTTTTGAATATCGTTACTTGCGGAAATAACAATAATGATTTGTGACGGGTTGATTGAACGAATACGGCGAGCAAGCTCAATACCGTCGATTTCCGGCATAATAATATCGACAAAAATAATGTCCGGATTGATTTTTTCATACATACGAAGTGCATCAGCACCGTTGTAAGCCGATGTAACATCAGCAAAAAAGTTTTTGAACGTTGAGCTTAAAAGATCATTGGCGACAACTTCATCTTCAACGACCATTGCCGTCAATTTCTTTGTTTGTTCTGTAAGTTGGATTAGATCGACGTTTGATGACATGATAGATCCTTATGTTATTTTAGCAACATGTTAAAAAATGTCGCTGTGGTTATTTGTTGTAATTATAGATAATAATTTTTAGCATTACCTTAAAAAAACAACTTTAGTTAGAGTACGGAAGTTAATACTGTTTGAATTGTTCTAGCCATTCAATATTAGATTCATTGGTTTTCTCTTGCTGTCGTAAAATCGACTCTATAATACTAAGAAGCGTTTGGCGATCCATAAACTGCAATAGCTCAGGATTAATATGGGTAGGTTTTATTTCGCCATAACGGTTTAGAAGGTTTTCAATATCGGCGATTAGCTGTTCTTTTGTTGATTCCATTGGGAAAGTTTAACTAATCTCAACTGAAACTTCTTTTTGATTAACATAATATATATTATATTTAAAATATTCACTATACAGTAATCCGTATGCATCACTATTTTATCTAATATTTCCATTACTCAAAAACCGCATTTTTAATAAAAATATTTTATTAGAAAAAAAATAACCGAAAAATCACCTGGCGGAGTTACGATTTTAGTTGAACATCTCATTTATATCGAATTTGTATTCGGTATTAAGATCAAAGGATTAACATGAATAACCTCTCCATTAAAGCAAAGTTGCTTATCATCCCTATTCTACTCGTTTGTGTTTTTGTCGCAACGTATTTATTTTACAGTAGCTCTAATACAGCAGCACAAAATGCACTTAATCGCGCTAGCGAAGCAAAAGCCGTTGAAAACGATTTTTTAAAAACAAGAATATCGATTTACCAGTTTCTAAGAAAACCGGATAACACAACATTGGATAAAGTACACTCCAATCTCGAAGATAATAAAAAGAAAATCACAGAGCTAAAATCTCAGCTCTCAATGGAAGCAAACCGTATCAAATGCGACGAAGCTCTCGCTCTGGCTGAAAAATACGGTAATGATTTTGACAAGATCGCACCGCAAATGCTAAAAGCGGATATCGCTGAACGCAATAGCATCGATTTAAGCTCACTGGTTGCGACAAGCGGAGAATTCCAAACAAAGCTAGAAGAGATTGCTGATAGCGCTTCCTCGCTGAGTAAAAGCAAGTTCGAATCGGTCGGAACCAATCTGGCCGTAAGTTTTATTATCGCGCTTATCGTGGTCATCTTGATTAGCTATATTGTATTGGTTCAAATACAAGATTCGATCAAACTACTGGATAGCAACATCAAAAATTTCGTCGATACAAAAGATTTGACTATCCGATTGACGTATAACAAAAAAGATGAGATCAAAGTGATTATCAACAACTTCAATACGCTTTTGGAAACGTTGGAATATACGATTAAAGAGGCAAAATATGCAGCCGATGAAAATGCCACGGTTTCAAGCGAACTGAGCAGTACAAGTTTGCAAATCGGAAAAAATGCGGAAAGCAGCATGACAATTGTCGATAAAACGATTCATGAAATCAACGATATTAAAGATTTTATCCAATCATCGGTCGCTTTATCCGAATCAACCAAAGAGGGTATTCAAGCAGCCGGGGGCAGATTGAATCATATGCTAAACGATATTCAGCAGCTTAAACAAGATGTCAGTTCGGCGAGTGAATCGGAAACGGCAATGGCGCTAAAACTGGAAGCCATGAGTACCGAAGCCGCACAAATCAAAATGATTTTGGTCGTCATCAGCGATATTGCCGATCAAACCAATCTATTGGCACTCAACGCGGCTATTGAAGCGGCACGAGCCGGTGATCATGGACGAGGTTTCGCAGTCGTTGCCGATGAAGTACGTAAACTTGCCGAGCGGACTCAAAAAAGTTTGACAGAAATCAATGCTACGATCAACGTTATCGTACAGTCGATTAATGATTCGTCCGAACAAATGGGAATAAACGCCAAAAACATCGAACGGCTTGTGAAAATATCCGAAAAAGTAGAAATAGTCGTCGTCGAAACGGTAGATGTAATGAAACAATCCATTACCAATGTTGCCGAAAATGCTGATAATTCATTACAGATCGCCAGTGATTCAGAAAAAATCGTGAAATCCGTTTCAAGAATCAATGATTTGACGACACAAAATGCCAGAAGTGTTGAAGAAATTGCAGGTGCCGCCGAACATTTGTCCGGATTGACCTATAACTTAAAAACAAAGCTGGATCAGTTTAAATCATAAAATACAAATTAGCTAAGCGGATGTTTTTATAGTACGCAGCAATCGAGAAAGGAATGAGTAATACAATGATAGTTTTTACAGAACAGCATAATATTGCCTATGCATGTATGAACTCCATCGGAAACTCACTGATCCTGGAGGATATGTTGAGCGATGTTATTTCAACATTCGTTTCCCATACCGAGGCATTGGGTGGAAAATACATTTTATCTCATCCTCTTAAAAAGAGTGTCGTCAGTATAGAAAGTGATTTTAATATACCCGATAATTTGAGTCATGAAACTAAAAACTATACGATTTTTCCGGTAGAGCCGAATCGATCCGTTCTCGATATTCCGATTGGAAACGAACATTTTCTTTTTGCTTTTGAAAAAGGTGTCGATGTCGATACATACGGAAGGATGTTCTCCTCTTTTAGAACAAAACTGGCAATTGCAATTGATGCATGCAGGAGTGTTGCACGTTTGCATGAGCTTAATACTGTTTCTAAACATCTAACAGTTGATGCAGCAGGAAGCAAGTATGAAGTAACCGAAGAAATGCTGATGACCCAATCAAGAATGGCGATTATGGGGGAAATGATCGGAATGATTGCCCATCAATGGCGTCAACCCATTACCGTGATCGGAATGATTGCGAATAATGCCATCCTCACAATGATGACATTTTCTGAGATAAATCAGCAGCAACTCTTACGTGATTTAAACGTCATCGACCAACAAATCCACGACCTCTCTTCAATTATTGACGACTTTCATAACTTTTTTCGTCCGAACAAAGTTCCGCAAACCGTTACGTTCCATGAAATATCTAATGATTTACTCACTGTTCTTGGAATAACCTACAAAAATATCGGCATTAATTTATCTTTTGAGAGTGATGCGGATACCTCTTTTGTCACCTATAAAAATGAGTTGATGGAGGTTTTTTTAAATATTCTGTCCAATGCTAAAGAGGCTTTTGAAGAGCGCCGTATTTCAAATCCGTTCATACGGTTCAAATCGTTTCATGATAATGAGATGATCGGCTTTATTATCCAGGACAATGCCGGAGGGATTGATAAAGATATTATCGATAAAATTTTTGATCCCTATTTTTCGACCAAAAAAGAAAAAAACGGCACAGGACTCGGATTATACATGTCTGCAGTTGTTATTGAAAAACATTTGAACGGTTCCATCCGTGCCAGCTGCGATGATGACGGAACTATTTTTTCCATTTCGATTCCGATACATAATAAATACACTTGAATTTGTTAATTCTATGCAATATAATTTTGCAACGAATTTATAAGATTAAACCGCTATTATTCGTCACATAATATTGCGGTGATTATTTACTGCGGACTTTTTAGATTTAGTGATAATTCATGACATACTCCAGCGACGCTCAAATCAATAAAACGCACAATACCTTGCTTGATGAAGTTATTGATAAAGCACGGCGTAAGGGTGCAAAAATCAGTTCATGGGCACAATCCCCAAATAAAAAAATTGTTATTCATATTCCGGGTAAGCTACCGATTTATTATTTAAGTATGGATGCCGCCGCTGACAGCCTTATCCATCAATATAAGTTAATATCCGAATATCGGCATCTCTACAAAAATGTAGTAGACAAGGGGAAGACATCATTCAATACAAATGAATTCCAAAACGATCAAAAAGATATTCTTTCGACGCAAGCCATTTATGCGTGCGATGCTATTGTGCAAAATATGGATAACGAGCTCAGCGGATCAACAAAGAGAAAACTGCGTGATACGATTGACAAAATCATTTCCGAGCAAAATCTTGATCATGCTGAATTTTTTCTCCTTCAAACTGCTTTGCTGGAACATTATCGAGATAAAGTCAATAAATCATCTTCGACACAAAAAGCAAAACAACTTCAATTATTTACCCGATTTCTTGAAGAACTAAGTCACTCGGATATGTGATTACTCGAGCATCTCTTCAGATTCTCCGATCTGTATAATTCCCTGATCCGCCAGTGACTGAACGGCATCGACGATTTTACGCTGTGCGGCTTCAACCTCTTTCATCTTAACGGCACCCAGAAACTGAAGTTCCTCGATAAAAGCGTCTTTGGCACGCTGAGACATAT